>Ga0102593_1000017_pt1 | contig 649538 bp, 582 predicted proteins | sample AraplaCol_mMS_r2_2_FD_76862 | JGI IMG/M metagenome (GOLD analysis project Ga0102593, IMG submission 76862) | Arabidopsis root microbial communities from North Carolina, USA - plate scrape MF_Col_mMS_r2 (SPADES assembly) (version 2) | ecosystem: Host-associated > Plants > Roots > Endosphere... | reverse complement strand
ACCGTACGGCGCAAGCGATAGCGTTCTTTGAGGTCAATCACATTACGAGGCTTTATGTGCGATCGTTGGACGACCTCCTTGATTCGTCCTCGGACGCGTAGCATTTTACCGGCTCGCGCCGCACGCGCCATTTTGGAATACGTCGACAGCACTGCAGACGCTGATGGACGGTTTCGGTATCTGGAGGGGTGCACCGTAAATGACTGCGTATGGAACGAAGTTCAATGCATGCGCAGATACAAGAATGCATCATCATCAGTGGAGGTTGTATGGAACTGATTGAAGCGGAAGAGCTCGCCGAACTCGAGCATATCCTGCGTAGGAATCGATTGCCGCCAAATGAATTTTCCTTAAAGGCCACCGACACAACGGATCCCAAAACCGACGAGGTTCAGGCTTTGCAGGGTGAATTAACCATCTGCCGGGAATCGACCGGCCAAACAAGGCAATACGTCATCGGCGACGGCAGCCCCTGGCTGAAGTTGTTTCGCGATGACGTCAGGGGCGGCGCCTTTCTCGACAAGAACTCACGGAAGGCACCTCCCTTATCCAGACGGCCAAGCACGGCATAACCTCCAGCATAGTCATGCTGAGGCGGCGACTAACTTGAGGCACCTGGCAAATGAGCAACCTGACTAAAGTAGTTCGGCGCGAAGATGTTTGGACCGCTGAGCTTGTGCAATACGGCGTCGCCCTGCGCAGCATCATTGGGCTTGCTGAGGCGCGGCGATATTTGCTTTCCCGATGCGTTCCGTTAAAGGTCGTTGAACGAGTGCTGTCGATCCGAGGATTTCCTCGTCGCCTGAAATCGCGGAAAGAGTAGATGCCAGCACATGCAAACAAGCAGGCGTCCCGCCTGCCTGCAGACCTGTCGCTTTTACATCCCATACTTAAGATATTTTCTATGACATTGGGCTGAAGCATTCACTCAACTGATGCTCATCATCATGTTGCGCACCCGGCATCGAGGCCAGTAAACGCAACGCCAGGTCCAAGGGCTAGTCATGAATGCGTCCCGCGCCAAGTGATGTCAAGCGCAGACCACAATGAACGAATGGCGTGCTGTGCTCGCACGGACTGCACGCGCGCAAACGATCGGGGCCGGCCTGCAGAGCAACTTACACTTCGACTCGGCAGGAACCGGCGCAAATACCCAGTTATTGTTGGGTGCGCACGGCCCCACCGGTCCAATGACCGCTCCAGCGCTGGGTGTCCTGATCACAGACCAGGTGCTGGGCGTCCAGCTGATGAACACCATTGCCAAGCCAGTGTGCAATGGCAATGCGCGCAGCGTCATCGCATTTGGCACACTCGCTCATTTCCTTGTGCCAAAGGCTTCCCGGAAATTCCAACGAATACTTGAACTCACCGAACAGGGAGTGGTCGGCCCAAATCGATATCTGCGCCATCGTCTTCAATACAGAAACGTGGAGGTGTGCCTCGACACCAGGCCGGACCACAAAATTCAACTTCATGAGAGCTCCCTATGTGAGCACAGAATGGATTGCGACTTCCGGGCAGACTACAAGTTCGGATGACCTGCGGCGAAGGCGATGGCATCGCACAATTGGTCGTATCGATAACCACCATACAGGTAGTGCCCCTCGACATACACGATGCCATGCCGTTTCATGATGGTTTCATCATCGTCAGTCGGATGAAATGCCACCTGCCAACTTGGCCGAAACGACACGTCGCGCACGAAGCCTTCCTTACCATGTTCCACAACTGCATAGCGCAACGCGTCCCGGAACAATTCGTATTGGTACCGACGGAACAGGTACCGCTTCCCATCGAAAGAAATCTCAAAGCGCGCAGCCAGGTTTTCGTCCGAGTCCTTGCGTGCCGACGTATCACGCGTAATGCCCATGCCTTTGCTCTCGCAGCAGTCTGGGGCCTCATTCAGCGCTAAAACTTGGCGCTGACCTTTTGCGGTTGCATCATTGTTGGCTTCCTCTCGCGTGTCAAAGGCATTCTCTGGAAAAATGATGGTGCGCCTGATCTTGTCAGGCCAGTACTCACCGCTCCTGTCGGACGGTGGTGACAGGTGTTTAAGCAAGACGGTGGACGCAAACCTGATCCTTCCATCGTGACAATTGAACTGGGCACATCTTAGGGTAATTTTCCATCCTTGAAACCACGATGTCGTCTGGCGGCGCATAGCGCTCTCCATCACTCGATTTCGGGCTCATCCTAGGAAGGAGGTGGCGACGAGCAAGCGCCCCTTCCCGGCGCAGTACCGGAGGCGCGTACGATGCGCATGTATGGTACCCACGGCGCCCTCGGGCCCTGAGGCGATTGCATACTCGCATCCGCGCCAAGGAAGACCGGTACAAAATAGCGATGGCGGCGGGGTGCCAACTACCGACTATACGCTCACAAGCTGCAATGACCTAACGAATTCAGCATCCCGGGCACCTTGCGATTAGCCGCAACTGCTGCTCATCGGGCCGCTCGAGATGCCATTACTTGTCGAGGGTCCACACTCTTCTCCAGTCGTGGCTTGCGGTAGACTGACACTCGCCTCGTTCTCCGGGCCAGTCAACGACGCCATCCGCACCGCAAGGCACGCCCTGCACGCGGAAGCGCCGAAGCGCACCAGCGCTGAATGGTCTCCCCCACCAAAGCCAGATTACATACATAACAAGCCTGCGTCCTTCACGTCCGGCATTCGGTTCCCTGACTTCCTAACCAGGAATGTTGCTCGCCCGCCCGTCGATACGTCATCGCAGACCGGCGCATCAAGCCGATATGAATTCCCAATCGCTGCGCTATTGAAGGCGTGCTAGCATCATTGATTCGCAGTGCGGATTTGGCCCCTTCCTGGCCAGTGAAACTGCATCGCACGCCTTACGTTCTGATGGCTGCGTCGCCCGTCCCACCTGCCCGGCACTGCGCCGATATACAATCCATTGCGAGGACATGATGAAAACTATACTTTCGAACCGAAGGCTCAACGTCGACCAGTTTCGCGATCTGGACCACGCGATTGACCTGGTTAATACCCATGGCTGGCGGTATGCAGTCGTGTATTTACGCAACCACCGCATTGCGGAGTCGACGCTGCAACGCGTACTGTTTGGTGATTGGGAGCGCCGTCGCGCGTCTGCCAACGAATTGGCCGTGCTTCAATGTAAGCTCGCTGGCTCATGCTAATGCGCGGCGCATCGCCTGCCACGCAGTCCGCGACGGTGTATGCGAACCCAACGGCCCTCATTGCTGATGGCGCCGGCTTTCAAACCACTTCATCAGCGGTTGCACGGTAATGCCGTGAACCACAATCGACGCAGTGACGACTCCTAAAGTCAATGTGACGAACTGTTGCGCAATCCCACCCGACACTCCGTGATTGAGCGCGAACATGAGGTAGTAAACCGAACCAATCCCACGGATTCCGAGCCATCCAACAAGCGCCTGTTTGTGCAAAGGAACACTGGAGCCAGCCATACCTAGCAAGATCGATGCAGGGCGCACAATCAAAAACAGCAACGGGATAAACCACCACAGACTGCTGGCACTGGCAATATAAGGCAACATGGTGCCGATCATCAGGACAATACCAAGTTCAGCGATCCTTTCTAGCTGCTCATTGAACCCAAGCACAGCGCGCGTCATGGCGCCGCTGGCATGATGGGAATGGGTAGCAGCGTCCTCAACGTCGGGCTGGTGCTCGCCAGGAATCCGCCCCAAGGGTGCTGTTCCAGCAAGCGGAAAATCCCGCGCCCGTCGTAGCGCGAGGCCGGCAAAGAAGACTGACAAAAATCCTGACGCCAGACAAAGTTGTGCGGCACCGAAGGAGACGGCTATGACACCTAGCGAAAGAAACTCATCCATGCCAACCGCACTATGATGCCTCGTTCGCAAATGGATAACCAGCTTGCCAAGCGCCGCACCGAGAAGTGTGCCGATCAACCCGCCGCCAATGGTCGACCATATCAGGTCCACCGTCCACCAGTGCCAACCGAGGTCGCCGAGATCGTGCAACTGCATCACGCCCAATCCCAGCAGGACAAGCGGAAATGCTGTGCCATCGTTAAGGGCCCCTTCACCTGCCAGACTGAACCGCGTTGGCTCATGGTCCGAACCAGGCTCCGATTGAATCGCTGAGGCCAGAACCGGATCGGTCGGTGCCAGTATTGCTCCCAACAAGACAGCGGCGCCAAGCGGCAAGCCCAGTCCATACATTCCGACAACAGCAATCAGGCCGACCGTCAACGCCATCGACACGAAGGCCAACCGATATGGCGCAATCCATCGGTGGTCTAGCATTGGCACCTCAAGCTTCAAGCCAACAGAAAATAATGAGATCAGCAGTGCGACTTCCGTCATTAACTCGAGCGTCGCAGCATGTGCAATCGGCGCCAGGTCGATGACAGCAATCCCGTACGGGCCGAGCAACACGCCAAGCCCTAGATATATCATTGCGCCGCTGAGCGGCAGGCGCGATACCAACGTCCCAATGAGCATCATTGCGATCAGGATCAAGCCAGCCAAGAGTGCCCAAGTGGCGTTCGACATTGCAGGTCTCCATTAGAAGTGCGCTCTGAATCTCTCCTCGATACTGTCATCAGTCGGCTCCGGGCCAACTCGTCGAAGATCGAAGCGCCAGTGCCCCACCAGCCCCGCGTAAATATCCCGCGCGGCGATTACGTAGACTGACCATCAAGACAAGGCCGCCGTGAGATCGGCGGCAGACCTCCAGCTAATCCGCATGGTTTCCGGCGAACCAGGCGACGCGAAGCGTTTGGGGCGCTGGCCAGTACATCTACGAAGCAGGTCACGCAAAACGGCTAGTTTGAATGCAACACAGTGTTGCTGAGGAACATATGTGCGCAGCGTCGTCTCGGATCATGTCACCATAGATGCCGCAAACAATGCTTCACTATCCGGGGAGCGTAACCAGTTCGGCTCTGCGAAGCTGATCACCTTTGGGCCGAAACGATTCAGCATCAAACGCAAATGATTTCAAGGGCTCACTTCGCGGCGACACGTCGAACCGCTTACATCGCGCAGATCCCGCGATGGTGCAGTAGCGCCGCTGCAGTATAGATGTTTGCCAAATATTACGCGCTTTCTCTCGTGGACTTGATCCACGCCTGCTGGCCCGCGGAAGACAGTTGCTATTCTTGAGCGTACACTGAAGTCAGCACAACACCGTTAATCCATCCACATGGAAAAAGATTCGCCCGCCATTGATCTCGCATTAGTTCACTCGACCAAATGCCAGCAATTACTGGAGGAGGAAGAATTGAATGAGGCGATACGCTACTGCATTGCGCAAGGGATCGAACCGCCGCTTCCGCCATGTGACAAGCGAGCCCCAGATTACGCGCATTGCGTGGAGGCGGCGAAGGCATCCTTATCGGACTATGGTTGGTGGAAGAAACGGCTAAAGCTCCAAGGCGCCCGCACGGGCAGCGGCCGCGTGATGGGCCAATATCACTCGTGATGGAGCGCTCGGCATGGCTGCACCACTGCGCTGCTTGCCAATCATCCTTGCTGTCCAACGCACCATCTCTTGTCCGGCCCAGGCGATATTTTCAGAATCAGTGACGCATCATGGCGCGTCTGGTTGCGACCTGACTTTGTCGATCGATCATTCGCATCGCCCATTACGCCTGTTGCCGCACAGACTAGGGATGAACGTTGCGTTATAAGCAAGTTACCTAGTTTTGTCGGGAGTCTGTTATGAAGCTGCTTATCATGTTGTGTTCAGCCATCGCCGTCTTGAGCGGCTGCGTCATCTCGCCACTTTACGGAGTCGACGGCAGGGATCATGCCAGAGGCCACGAGCGCAGAGACCGTGACGAAAGTCGCTACTACCTCAATCGTGATGGGGACAGCAGCGACCGCCATGCTGACCCCTATCGAAACTGACCAAGCGCTCGCTGCCGAAGAAAGACTGGCCTCCATTTGGCAGCCGCGGCGAGCACCACGTCCGAGGGCCCACAGGCAACCGCCTACTGCCCACCCTTTTTTCCAAGGATCTATCGGCTTGCCGACACCGCTTTGATTTGCTCCAGCACCCGCAGCAAAGCAGCCCATAAGTCCATCAGGAGCCTACAGCCGGGGGACAGAGCCAGGTCCTAACCTTCCACAGGAAATTCCTTGTAGGGATTGGTCGCACTAGCGCAGGCCGTCACCGTAGCGGACGCTCAGATCGTCTGACTGAGGAAGAACCGTAGCATCTCGGCGGACGCGTCCGGCCCGGCAGGGTTTGTATAGGATCCTGCAGCGCTCCCGCCTGACCACGCGTGGCTAGCGTGATGCAACTGCCAGTATTCCGCGACGGATCTGCCTGCGCTGTCCAGTATTTCTGTCCGCGTGAAACCGCGTTCCCCACCGCCATGCTGGATCTGTCGACGCGCCGCATTGCACTCTCCCTGCGCCGGATGCAGAAATTGCTCCAGCACAGCTTCGCCATTGTATGGGTGCACTTTATCATCCATGTCGCCATGAAACACAATGATCAGTACCGGCTTCACCACCTTTCCCGCTAAACGGCCGCGCCCAGTACGTGCCTTCTTCATTGCTGCCATAGCCGACACCAAGTCACGTGCAGTGCCGACAGGCAGCCCGGAGTGCACACCGATCGCCGCGTACACGTCGGGATAAGTTGCGCCCATGACCGCAGCCATCGCACCACCGGCCGACAAGCCTGCCACGTAGACGCGATACTGATCTCCTTGCCAACGCGAGATGACCTCGCGTGTCATCCCCGCGATCAGCGCAGGCTTCCGGCTTTCCCTCCCCTGCTGCTCCGCTTCAAACCAATTCCAACACAGCGATGAATTGGCCTGGCACGACTGCTCCGGATAGAGCACCAGACAATCGTGCGCCTCAGCCAGGACATTCATCGCCGCCCCCACTGCAAAATCGTCAGCATTCTGCGAGCACGCATGGAGCATGACGATCAACGGACCAGGCGTGCTAGCCGGCCTGGACGGCACGTACAGCTTGTAGTCAAGCCCGCCTGTGGCAGAGTTGAATGATCCGTGCAGAAACTCGCCGGGCGCGCGCGGATCATGCACTGGCAAACGGGCTCGTCCAATTGCTGGAAGATAAAGCCCACTACCGAGAGCCCTGCCAAGTGGCGGCATCAGATGCGAATTGCTGGTTGGTTTTGCATGCGAATCCGCGGCGGGAACACCAAGCGAATCCGCGGCGGGGTCAATGCGAATACTCAAACCGCGCGAAGCGCATGGCAGAACTGCGTCTCTGGCTCATGCGCGGCGCTATCCAGGTTCCTTGGAGTGCGATTAGCCTGTGCCATCTTGCAGCAGGCGCTGGCATCCAGCGCCCTTGTTTTCGATAAGAGAGCATAATGCATTCATCAAGAGAACTTCGTGCAGCGACGCCGCCCGTCAATTGGCCTAACACGAGTTCCCCGTCAATCTGGAGGTAACGTTATGCGAAAAAGTAGAGATCGACGGCAGAACAACGGACCTGCAGCCGATATTGAGCATGCTGTGCTGTTGATGCAGACGCATGGACAGTCCTACGCATCCCGGTACCTCAAGAATATGAAGGTTCCCGACGAGACCATCGCGCGCGTGCTATCGGTGAATCCTAGTGACCGTCGGAGTGTGCCACATTGCGCGGGACCACACAGCCCCTGGTCCGAAGGGGCAAACGAAACGCAGGAGCGCTCTACTCGTCCGCTCAGTTACACGTTCCGCGGTAAAATTATGCACAACCGCTAACATCCAGCTGTGCCATGAGACAGCCCGGGCTCCCTCGTAGTTGACTTAACGGCCGGATGGCGCGCTCGCTTCCGAAGTCGACTTGATGTCCGTCGCGCTGCCGCGTTCCAGTATGCCCTTCGCAACCGTTACCTGCTCGGACCTTTCAGTGTGCACCGAGATCAGCACATTGCCATTGCGAACCTTGCCGTCATACAGCTTGGCTTCGTATTCCGGAATACCCATGCCCACCAGACCGCCAATCAAGCCGCCTGCTGCGCCGCCAACCGCAGCACCGCCCAGGGCTGCCATGATCGGGCCTGCAGCGATGAATGGGCCGATCCCCGGGATGGCCAGCGTACCGATACCGGCCAGCCAGCCAAGCACGGCGCCAGTGCCCATGCCGGCAATGCCACCGGTGGTCGCACCTTCGGGCAGTTTCGTGTTTTGTTCGTGGGCGAAATCGCGGGTCCCGCCTTTATCCGGAAACAAGACGGAAATTTCGTTGTTGGAGAAACCGGCCTCCTTCAAATTGGCAACGATGCTTTCTGCGTGAGTGTGGTCCTGCGCAATGCCATATACGGCTGTACTCATAATAGTTCTCCAATTGAGTTAGTTACTCTTGATATCGATTTTGTTGTCCACGCTGGACACGCCGGAGACTGACTTTGCGAGCGCTTCCACTTTACGTTTCTCGTCATCGCTCTGCACTGGCCCCCGCAGGGTTACAACGCCGCCTTCCGCCAGAATTTTGATGTTGTGCGCCATCACGGACAGTGACTTGTCCCTGACAATAGCGCCGCGCACCGTCGCCAACAGTTTGCGATCAGCTGCCGCGTTCGATTGCGCTTGCGGCGTCTTTGAGCGGTCGACCTTGTCACGACTATTCACTTTGGTATTGTCCGCTACAGGCGTTGGCTGCCCTTGCTGTGGGGCTTGCGAAACCGTTGCGGTGGGCGCCGCTTGCGCGATAGACCCGCTGGAACCGAGCGCAGTGACCAAAACTGCGCGCAGTATTTTCTTCGACACTTGTTTCATATTCGCCTTTCGGAAATCGCTGATGCGGAGGTCCATCATGGCGAGCGCCGAGAGACACGTCTGTTATGCCAATAACGTCCAGAAATCTTGAAAGGAATTCGGCCAGTCGCCAAACAATGCTCAGCACACTGAGCATACAGGTGCTCAGTCTGGCTTTCCTTGTGTTGCTGCTCCATCCGAGCAAACATCCAATAAGATTCGCAGGTCCCCAAGCGCTTTCACATGCAGCCCGCCTGCCAGCGCACTTGCTCCGACAACGAGGTTGAATACTGTAATGAGGCTGCGGTGCGCCGACGCCGACAATGGCGCATCAATAACCTGCCGTTGCGTGCATCCATTCAATGGCGCAGCCCCAGCCTGGCTCCTTTCGCGAGGACGAGCGCTGGCCCAGATGCCGATTTGCGCTCTGGTGCACGTCCACTTGGTGTCGACAAATTTCAAACTAGCGAGGCATGCGTCTCCGATCACCTGCTGCAGAAAATGCCAAGCCGAATTCCCGCGTGTCGTGGAAAGGCCGGGCAAACACCGACGTGATTAAACCGGCCGGCAAGCCGATAGACCAGGCGGTACGATAGCCGAAATCTTCGCCAAATGCGGCCCTGGCTGAGATAACAATGGACACCTTCTTTGCCGTCAACTCATCAATGCGCCGAATCACCATAGCCCGTTGCCCGTCAGCCCTGCGTTTTGAACGCTGCGCGATACGAGGCCCGCAAATGCGAGCGCTCGTTTCCACAAGCAGTTCTTTATCCAGCGGAACGTATCGGCAGTCTATGGACCGGCTATGTATCCCGTCCTGAACCGGACCTTGGACGATACTCTTTGCATCCGACACTACGCCGGATGACCAGGGTGTGGCGCACGCCTGCTGACTCGCACGGCAAGGCAAGGCAACTGCACTCGCGGCCTCGGCCGCATACAGCGCCCGCCGCTGCGGACTAATGCAAATCAAGCCCGCCACTAATGGTCGATTAGCGCATCAGGCCGATGGCCAGATCAGCTGATCAACGGCACGTCATATTTTATGGGGAATTAACCGAAATCATGTCCGGAAAAGTGCCAATCAGAAGAACAATGCCTCGCTGCACTGGCGCCGGCCGGCGCGTCCGCTCAGTCCCTCCCCGGTGTGGACCTTCGCGCACGACCCGAATCGGAAGCGCGCGTCAGTTCATCACGGTTTTTTGGGATCGAACGCCACGTCCAGCACTTCATCAATGTGTTGCATAGCGCACTCCAGTCCCAGCGCTTTGGCAGTGCTGGCCGTCCAGGCTGAGACGGACAGGCGATAGTGCGTCACTGGCTGTGCGCTGCCTCGTCCGATGCTGATATGACAGTTCCACCTCATATTGGGTTTGCCCATCGCTTCTTTGACCACAAGACACGTGATCGCATGATCGCGATACTGTAGCACTTCCATTCGCTTCCCCTTCAGCCTGACGCCGTTCGGACGCCCCGCCGTTGAGTGTCTTCACTGCTCAGCACTGGTGCCTGCCTGGTCAACCGGCTTTCGCGCAAATGGCCACTTGCTATGATCGGACGCTTCGGTCGATTTTCCCAAAGTGTTTGCGTCACTCAATGCTTCATCATCCTGACGGGCGCCATCATCTTCCCGATCAGGTTCCCCGTTTGCTTGCCGGCTCTCTTCGTGTACAGCCTGTCCCTGCTCGCTGCCCCCTTGCTGCCCCGATCGCACCGATTGTGCATTGCCTTCCTGTTGCGGATCTCCCTCCATACCTTCGGTTCCTTCGGTGCGGACGTCCATCACCTCATCTTCGACAGCATCTGCCGGCGCCGCTGCATCAGCGCTTTTCAAACGAGGGATGTCATTGCCATCGCTACTGCTTTGATTCGTTTCCATGATCTTGCTCCGTCTTGAGAGTGATACCCCTGTGTAGCGGGCTTAGCCATGGTATTAGAGTACCTGGCGCAGGTCGTAGGCGCACACCTCCCTACGGCGTAGGAGCCGCAGCCCCGAGGGTGACAACGGCGCCTTGTTTGCTACCGGTTGATGGCCGCTGTATCCAGGATAACTCTCGAATGACAGCTATAGGGCGCTAGGAATGTGGAACGGGCAGGCGCCCAAATGCCAGCCGCGCGCGAAAGCTGTGATGGTCCCACGCTGCCGCCCGCATTTAATCCGGCGCCTTCAACTGTGGGGCTTTCCCATCCACTGCGGGTCGGACTGCACGCAATGCTTGGCGAGAGGCGCAAGCGCGCCGGCGCGGGCCCCAATTCGGCGTTAGTGGGAGTGTGCAGCGCTTATAGCTGCGCTGGAGCGCGCGACCTGATGCAAAAACTTGATAACAGCCGTTTCACAGTACCGGCTACTATTCAACTTCCGTTTCACTGTACGGCAATCGGGTTCGCCGCACGCGCGCTGCATTCGCTGCATCAAATGGCGAGAAACCTTGCTGCCAATACGTCCGCATCTCAAGGGTAGGCCAGCCTCGAAATGGTGCATAGCACTTCTTCGTCAATTCCCGCCATTCGCGCCATTCCATCGGCTGCTGTTCCACTGAGCTTGACCTTTAAAATAATTTATATCGTTTTTCGTCTACAGCAGTGTGAGAAGCTCTACCACCAACGAAGTCGTCGAAACATAGACCGTCGACCAGCAGGAAGTTTAGTCTTGTCATCACGTCTATAGTATCACTGCGAACTCTCTGGGCAGGCAGCGTTCGCATACAGAGGTTACTGCCTCGTGCCCGGCGGATGCCAAAGTGCAGCCACAGGAGAATGAACAAAGGCACATCGTCAACGGCGCCGGCCTGTCGTATGCTCATGTAGCGCTTCTGAAGATCGATTACCACAATCGTTTTCCAATTGCGTTCGTCGGCTTGGCTGCAAATAAGCAAGCGCTGCTCAGGCAAATCTCGTCGCCAGATGTATTCCTTGTTGAAGGGAGCCGCCATCTCAACAGGCAGACAAAAAATGTTGGAGCTGGACCACACCGTCGCACGGCGAACTGTTCGCTCCTTTAGCGCTTGCTAAACTAAATAGCGGAATGTTTGTACGAGTGGGCAATTCATGCCTGACGCTGCCCTTTGACATCTATTCCTATCTCACCCTTGTTGGTCAAGCCCGCTTCGGCGGGCTCTTTTTTGTCCTATCGAAGGGTACCCGTTGCCCAGAATCGTGACTTGCGGAAGAGCCGATTGTGTCCGCCCTGGGAAAGCCGCCGGGTCTGGCCGGCCTGCTTGCCGAGCAGAAATTTTGTATCTCCCGCCTTCAGATGGCTGCCCGCTGTCCGCCTTTCCCGCCACGACTCGGCGCCAATGGCCGGCATGGGGCGCATGCGCAGATGAGAGCGCGCCAACGCCCCTCCTCTACCGCCACGGCTGCAGTTGATGCTGGGCCATACCAAATCAAATACCCTGGGAGCAAAAGAAAGCCCGCCTAGGCGGGCAAATGTTCAATGACACAAGGAATGGCAACGGGAGGCACCTATGAGGTGAATGCAGCACCTTAACTGCCATTCCGATAGTTAGTGTAGCAGGGTGCAATTCCGGTGTGCCGTCGCTCGTATGCGACACCAATACACTTTAACGATGTGTCGGCGCGCAAAGTGAAAGTCTTTTGAACGCAGATTAATCAATCTATTCCTACACTGAACAGTCAGGTGTCATTGGAATTGGGCAAAGGCAGCAATGAAGAAATGGCGTTTTCGCTCCTCGGATTGGAATCGCCGAACTCACTCACTTTACCTTCAGCAAAACACCAAACCAACGGAAGCATAGGCAATGAGGCTAATTTAAACCCAGCTATGCAGCCGCGCTGGAGGCAGTCTGCAGCGCGCCGCCCGAAGTTTCGTCCCGGGACAGCGTAGATGACGCAGTCTGGACCACATGGTCCGTGATTGACCGGCACAAAGAGGCCCGCTGATGCGAGCCGATGCCTTTGCAGGCCGAGAATATTTTATATGCGGAAGAGCAAGCGACCCGGGAACGCCCATCGTCCCGTTCTGTACCTGACTGATGTCGGTACTCTTTGATTCACCCTACCCCCTACGGCGCCGGTGTAGCGCACGCTTGGCAAGCAAGCAATCTGCGACAATCGGCGCGCTGACCCGATCAGCAATCAGCGGCAACAGCAATGGCGACTGAGGAAGCCCACGGACCACGCGTGGCCGGCGCGGCCATTCCACAAGGCAGGCGATGAAATGGCACATCGAATAATGTCGCGCACCAGCGGCGCGGCGCATATCGCGTTCTATGTGCTCAATACGCACGGGTGCCTGTCAGCATGCGCCCCTCAACCGCCCCGTATATCAATTGGAGATTGCGATAGGAAATAACGAACCACCGAAACGGCACAGGATGGTATGGTTTTCTCCATCACCATAGCATCTGCCGACCGACTGAATGGCTCTGTGCAGCGGCTGGCAGAGAGGAGACCATCATGTCAATTGATCTTCAAGATCGCCGCATGCCCGGCAAGTCTGCGGCAATCGTTGATGAGGCTTTAGATCTCGCCCATGAGTGTGGATGGAGCTATGCGCTAGCCTACCTTATCAGTGAACACATATCCCCGGACACAATCCAGCGTCTCATGTTCGGCCGCGGGCGCCAACACCGCCAGCATCGGACGCGTGACGCGAGTTCCTGCGGCGCGCATCTTTCTACGGCCTGGCGTGAGAACAAAGAGATGCGAGATCTGTTCGTTTCGCTTCATCGACGCAAATCCGGAAACGGCCAATAAACAGGCCCGCTTCAGCGGGCTGAAGTCCTGAGAACGACCGGCAGAATGCCGCAGCCACATGGACCTCGCTCAAGACCCCAGCGAGGGCGTGATGTGGATCAAATGGAGAAGACCTTGCCGTAGCGCTGCCTCCATCAGCAATCCCCATTTTAGTTTGCTCGCGGAATCGCCGCGTCTGCGTGGCGGCCTTGCCGCTATTTTCGTGCTACCGTCGCCAATGGTGTTGCCATATTGATATTGATTGGCAACATTCGGTTTGGGCATTTACTTGCCTTGGCCTTGGCGGCGGCGCTGCACGATTGGCGCCTTCTAATGTTGATATTACTAACGAGGGGTTGCAATGAAGAAATTATCTCAGAAATTGGCCACGGCGGCTGCCGCATGCCTGCTCATGGGGAGCGCTTTTGCCGACATCGGCACGGCGTCGGTGAACGATGTAACGCTAGCCGGAAAAGTGGCGGATGTCTTTGCCTATCAGGCAGGATGGAATCCGCAGTCGGGTCCAAACGGTGACACCAGCGGATTCGGCACGACGTTCAATGCGTTCGGTAGCAGCTCTACCTGGGATCTGCTCGGCAAGAAGGATGGCAGCCCACCATTCAGTACGACAGGGCCTTTGGCCTTCACGCTTACAGGTTCCGGCAGCAGCGGCACTTGGACCGTCACTAACACTGGTGCTGCGGCAATGCAATTAGACCTGGTGTTTGCTCTCCATGCCGGCAATCAAGGCGGAGCCTGGTTGTTCGATAACCAAAACATCGCAGCCGGCCAGACCCTAGACGGTACCTGGCGTATGAACTGGACCGTTGGCAATAACGGGAGCAATCCCGACTTCTCGAATGCGACGATCTTTGGCCGCGATGCGGCTACCACGCCGGTTCCTGAACCGGCAACTTTTGGCATGCTTCTGGCAGGTTTAGGCTTGGTCGGCGCCATTGCGCGCCGTCGTCGTGACGTGTAATCATTCACTGCAGTAGTAGTCCTTAACGTTGTAGCGGATTAGCGCGCCGGGCCTATACTGATTTGGCCACCAGCCGGCCTGCCCGCGCCAAGCTTTAGTTCATAGGCAGCTACCAAGAAAAGTGACATGCGTCCAGCAGCGCGGGCGGTGAGCCCAACGGTAGTTGCTTCAGTTTCTATCTCCATTACTTCTTCAGTGACGAACAGCGTCACTTGTTACCACATCATTTCCGCAGCCGCGTGCATCGCGGGCAACGCCCGGACGGCCCCCCAGATCGGGTAATTGATTCGCGGCCCCGGGACACCACATCAAATGCACCGAGTTTCACTTTGCTGCTCGCCAAACGACACCAGACATCATCCCGCTCATTCAGACAGCCTCAAGTGGCAATTCATGGGCGAGCGCGCGTTCTTCGCTCTACAAACGCCGCACTTGTTGATTTACTGAGATGGACCCGACACCACCGATCGGATCAAACTAACGTTTCGTCCAATCTACGTGTGCAGGTGTGCCATGGATATCGACATTCTCGGGATTGATTTGGCCAAAGGGGTGTTCCAGCTACACGGTGCAGATCGTCGCGGTCATGCACTGCACAGCTCAAAGGTGATGCGCGCAGAACTGATTGGCGCCGTGCGGAAACTGCAACCGCGCGTGATTGCTATGGAAGCTTGCAGCTCGGCCCATCATTGGGGGCGGCAGTTCCAGGGAATGGGGATTGAGGTGCGGCTTATCAGTCCGCAGTATGTGGCGCCCTTCGTCAAAACCAACAAGAATGATGCAAACGATGCCGCCGCGATCGTCGAGGCCGCGTGCAGGCCAACGATGCGCTTCGTGACCGTCAAGACGGTTGAACAGCAGGACATCAGAGCAGTCCATCGCGCGCGAGCTACTGGTGCATCAACGAACGGCCTTGATCAACCAAGTCAGGGGGCTGTTGGATGAACGAGGCGTGATCATGGCGCAAACGCCCACGGCATTTAAGCGCTCACTGCCGTCCATCCTGGCGAACTGCGAAGGCGAGCTAACCAGTATCTGTCAAACACTCGTCACCGCGCTGCTGGAGCAGTTACGGGCGCTGGAAGAGCGCATTGCACGAACAAATCAATGGATTATGTCATTCATGAAGAGTTCGGAGCTCTCCAAGAAAATTGAAACCATTGAAGGCGTTGGCCCGATCACTGCCACCGCGATGGTGGCAGCTGTTGGCGATGCCAAGGAATTCAAAAACGGCCGCCACCTTTCTGCCTGGCTGGGGCTGGTGCCAAGACAGTATTCTTCAGGTGGTAAATCTAGACTGCAGGGAATCAGCAAGCGTGGAGACACCTATTTACGAACGCTGCTCATTCACGGAGCGCGTGTCGTTTTGCGCTACGCGATCGGCAAAGCCGATGCGCGCAGCCGGTGGCTACAAGAACTGATCGCCCGGCGGATACAACCGCGCGGCAATCCCTTTAGCGAACAAGAACGCGCGCGTGATTCAAGCACTGCTTAGCGGAGAGGAAAGCTATCGATCTCCTGCGGTGCCAGCATAGGCAGACCGAATTGCTGTTCAACCCGACGTAGGAGTGAAGAAACTCACCATCTGTTTGCGAAGCTTCTTAAGTGATGACGAAACTGGTTGGACCAACATCCAGTAACCTGTTTTCAGTGCAGGCAGCCCGTAAAGGCTCAAGCCGATGATTTGCTAAGGAACGGATGTGCGGATCTCATCAAGGCTGCGGGCATGCATCCGATACGAGCCCATAGCAAGCCGGATACATGCATGCAAACCGTTTCGATTTACAAAAGAGACTTGCAAAAGGTGTCGGGTCCATACATGCATTGAAATCTGACCCACTACATGGGACTAAGTCAAACGTACGCACCCAAGGTGGAAAGCGTGGCTCAACCACACAGGCGTTCGACGCTCGTCATTTGGGGCAAGTAAGATCCGGCCTCTATCGTGCCAGCGGCACATGCCTTCTGGCGTGGCAGTCCTGCAGCGGATGTACATGTTCTCGAAGGCGGCCGCTTTGTGATGAATACCAGGCTTGACGACGTAGCGATCATCACGGTGTCCTTCATGCGCAAACTTCCTAAGTGATGCCTCGATGGCGGAGGGCGAGAGCTCCCTCGCAATCCGCCGGTTGGCATCCCCTTGAAATTTTCGCCCTTTGTCGTATATTGATTTCGCTCGGGCAGTCGCGCCAGCAGTCAGGCGCGCTGCGTATTTCGATTTGTTTGCCCAGCGCGGCAGACGGACTGGAATGCGTAGACCGGTTCGTCTTCCTGCTGGTCTGTAGGAGGAACTGACCATGAGTGATCTCTACTTTGGCTCCGACCTTTTCAGCGAGCTCGACCGTCTGCAACAGCAGGTGTCGAGCCTTTGCGGCGGATTCCCATCCAGCATTCGTTCCAGCCGCTTCGGCGCTTTCCCACAAGTCAACATCGGCTCGACCGACGACTCGATAGAGATCGTCGCGTTCGCGCCGGGTGTCAATCCGAAAGAGCTTGATGTGTCGATTGACAAGGGGCTGCTGACCATAAGCGGCGAGCGCAAGACTGCACAGTCGAAAGCGGCAGGGGTTGACACGCGTACCTATGCACAAGAGCGCTTTGTCGGCGCTTTCAAGCGTGTTATTGAACTACCTCAGCACGCGGACCCCGACAAGGTCACGGCAAAGTACACCAATGGCTGCCTGACCGTAAGTATCGGCAAGCGCGAATCGTCCAAGCCGCGTGCGATCGCCATTCAATGAAACCCGTCGCGAAATTGAGGAGGACATCATGAATGACACAACAGACCTTGCCAGGGACCACGCGTCGGTGGCACGGCGCGACGACGACCCGTTGCAAAACGGGGTCAAGCTAACGCCGCCGGTGGACATTTTCGAGGACATCCAAAGCATCACCTTGTGGGTTGATTTGCCCGGCGTGACGAAGGACCGCCTCGATGTGAGGGTGCACGATGGCAACTTGTATATCGAGGCCGAGGCGGTCGTGCCCACGCGAACGGGGCTGCGCTTGCAGCACGCGGAGGTCCGCCAGCCTCAGTTCGCCCGAGCTTTTTCGCTGGGGCCCGACTTCGACGCATCGAAAATCGATGCACACCTGAAGGACGGCGTGCTGAAACTGACCATACCGCGCCGCGATGAAGCGCGGCCGCGCCGGGTTGAAGTGCGCACGGGCTGATGTCATCAGGCCGTCACCCCGGGATGCCGCAGGTAGCTGCATCCCGAGTGGATCAGATGAGCAATCTCCGGCTTTCCTGCCGGACAGTAGAAGAGGATATCATGAATACCGACCTGAAAAAATGGAATCCCTTCAAATTCCTTCGTGGCGCGGGACGCAATGCCGACGCTGATAGCACGGAAAGGCAGCCGCCGAGCGAACAGTGGCGCGTCCCATGGTCTGAGATTCCCCAATTTTTCTCGCGCGAACCCTGGCGTGCAGTTGAAGAGCTCCTTCACGATCCGTTAGCCGGACGCGGTACTCTCGAGCGATGGTTTGGCGACTTCAGTTCATCGCGCTTCCAGCCGCGCATCGACGTGGTCGATGAAGGACAACTGCTGCGCGTAACCGCCGAGCTTCCCGGAATGGAGCGCGACGATCTGAACGTTGCCGTCGAAGATGGGGCGCTCGTCCTGCGCGGCGAGAAAAAACAGGACGCGCGGGGCGAGGAAGCCGGCTGCTACCGGCTTGAGCGCGCCTACGGAAGATTCGAGCGCACGATCCCGATGCCGGAAAACGCCGACCCCGATCACGCCCTGGCGAAATTTGACAACGGCGTGCTCACTTTGACCGTGCCGAAACTGGAGCCATCGCGATCCGCGAGCCGTACGATCGAGATCGGCTAAAGGCGCACAGCGGAGAGTGATCGAACTAACCGCCGCGTATTTCTCCGCCCCGACAATTTCAGCGCTGCCTGCCGATGTCTCTTGATGGTGGCAGCGTCAGGCAGCAAGTTCGCCAGGTTTTCTCCGCGCCTTCCGCTCGAGTGCTTTCGCAGTGAATTTGATTGCATCAGCGATCACCAGACCGATCAGCGCTAACAGGGCCGGTACATGAATTTTTGCATCAATCTCGTTGGTTAAACTGTCTCCACACGCAAAGCCTTGCTGGACCTCACTTTGGACCATAACAGTTCAGCGAGCAAGGAGGTCTTTCCTCACGACTTGAGGCGCAGCAGAAGCGCGCCATGCGGCGCCATGGTCTCACGGATAGTGCCTCGCACCGCAGGCAAGTCCTGGCGCCGCCACAGGTCGCGCACGGTGACGGACTTGTCACCCAGGTTCAGGCGGGACAAGTCGAACACGATCTCCACCGGTGTTTCCTCGGTATTGAACAGCGCCAGGTAATGGATTCCGCTGGCACCTTTTGGCTGCGCGCTCCAGATGCGCGTCCCCGGATCGGCCCGATGCGGGCGGTTATGCTGGCTGTTCTGGTTCACCGCCAACACTTCCGGATTGGTCAACAGTGCCAGCGTGCCGGGATCAAGGCGCCGCAGGTCGCCGCCCATGATCAGGGGCGAGCGCGCAATGCTCCATAAGGTCATCAGCGTCTGCTGTTCTTCCAGCGTGAACTTCGTGTCGCGCGAACCCATCGCGAGACGTCCGAGCGGCAGCATATCGGCGTCAGGCCAGGCGTTTTCGCCCATCACGGGATTCCAGTTTTCCAGACGATCGAATTGTTCCTTCAGCAGCTTCCACTCGTCCCAGAAGTCATCCGAGATGCGCCACATCTGCGCATAGTGCGGTACATGATCGGCCCATCTCAGATCGGTTTCGCCGGGAGAAATGCTGAGCGTGATCGCCCGCCCTGAAGCCTGAATGGCCTTGTGGGCGGCTTCGATTTCGCGCCAGTTCTTGTCGTACGGCCGCGCCAGGTCGTCCATCTTGACGAAATCGACGCCCCACGACGCATACAGCTTGAAAATCGAGTTGTAGTATTCCTGGGCGCCAGGCCTGGTCATGTCGATGCCGTACATATCGCCATTCCAGGTGCAGACCGAGCTGGTGTCGGCAATATCCCGCGCATGCAGGCTGCTGCCCAGGATCCGCGTATTCATGCGCACCGCCTGGCGCGGAACGCCGCGCATAACGTGGATGCCGAATTTCAGTCCCATGCGATGGATCTGGTCGGCGAGTCCCTTGAATCCCCTGCCCTGCGCAGCGGACGGAAACCGGTTTGGCGCCGGCAGCAGCCGCCCATATTCGTCCATCGTCAGTTCCGCGTCCTTGCGGTATTCATAGCCTGTGGCATTCGGCTCATACCATTGGATGTCAACCGTGAAGACGTCGTATCCCGATGGCAGCAGCTTCTGCGCCATAATGCGCGCATTTTCCAGCGCCTGGGCCTCGGTGATGGTGGTGGCAAACGAATTCCAGCTGTTCCAGCCCATTGGCGGGGTAGGTGCCAGTGCAGCCCGGTTGCCCGACCGGGGGGCTGCCGCCAGCGCTGCGCCTGGCAGCGCGACCGCGGCAGCGGCAATTGAGGTGGCAAGGAGTTGGCGGCGCGGGAGGTTAATCATAGGTTCGGATCGGTTGGGGTTAAACAGTGGATTCAGCGGCCGAACTTCACGACTATCGGCTTGCCCTCATAATGCACGACCTGCGTGCCCTGCGCAGCCGCGATCCCCTTGCCGTGGGCCTGGTCCACCAGCACCAGGTTCAGAGTGCGACCTTTTGCCATGCCCGGGAAACGGCCTTTGCGGGCACCGATCGTCAGCGTACTGGCCTTGTCATTCCAGGCAAGCACGACGCGTGCGGACTGGCCTCTCTCGTAGGCGTAGGTCTCATTGTCGTCTTCGTACAGAGTGAAGCTGCCGTCGGCGCCCGGATAGATGCGTATTTCGTAAGGCGCTTCCAGCCGCTCGGTGGCATACTGCAGCGCCGGCCCCATTGGCAGGATGGCGCCGGCGCGCACATACAGCGGCACGATATCGAGCGGCGTGTCGCGCACCAGGTTCTGCCCGCCTTCGTAACGCTGATTAGTCCAGAAGTCGTACCAGGCGGTGCCCTTTGGCAGATAAGTACGCATACTTGCATCGGTCGCCGGTTTGTTGTCCGTCAGTTCGCGGAGTGCGCTTGGTGTGCGCCACGCGAGGCGCAGACTGCGCTCCGCAGTGGCCTGGTAGTATTCCAGTTGCAGCGTGACGCGCTGGCCCTTGCGCAGTACCTGGCGCGTGCTGGCCAGCCGCTTGCCGCCATTCTCCCAACGCTCAAGCACCAACGCGCCATCGAGGAACAGGCGGTAGCCATCGTCGCCCTCCACCCCGATTTCATACTCGCCATCCTCCGGCGCCTCCAGCGTGCCGTTCCAGCGCGCGGAAAAGTCATCCAGCTGGCTTAATCCTGCGGGCATGGTGGTCAGCGGCGGAGCCGGCCAGGAATGGTCGATCACCTTGTCGATCACATGCCCCTTCGGGATATCAAAATTGCGCCCTTCGAAGTACTGGCCCGCCAGGCCGGGCCGGCCGTCCGGCGTGCGCAGGTAAGGGTTCGGGATGGTGGCAGGCGGCGGCGGCTGGATGCGGTACATAGGCCGTGTGACCGGGTGCACCAGCAGCGAAGGACCGAACATGAACGCATCGTTGATGCCGTAGGTCGCCTGGTCCTCTGGAAAGTCCATCGGCAAGGCGCGCATCAAAGTGTAATGATCGCTGGTCACCTTGGCGCTGAGGCCGTAAATGTACGGCAGCAGGCGGTAGCGCAGGTGGACCGCGTCGAGCATGGACTGGTAGACCTCCGGATCGCTCGTCTTGAAAATATAGGGTTCGCGCTCAATGTCGGTACCGTGTACGCGCATGATAGGGTTGAACGCGCCATACTGGAACCAGCGTGCGAACAACTCGCGGTAAGCCGGATCTTTCTCGCCCCCCGGGAAATCGCGGGCGACGAAGAAGCCGCCGGTATCCTGCGTCCAGTATGGGTTGCCGGTGATGGTGACATTGACGCCACCACTCACCTGCTTGCGCAGCGTGTCCCAACTCGCGAAGATATCGCCGGACCACGATGCGGCCGCGGTGCGCTGGGCGCCGGCCCAGGCCGAACGGGTCAGCGTGAACACGCGCTTGTTGCTGGTCGCGCGCTGGCCGTCGTAGGTGCCCTGCGTTGTCAGCAGCGTGTAGGGGTTCAGGTAGCGGGAAAAATCCCCCAGCGCGTTCCTGCCCAGCGATTTGATGTCCGCTTCATTTTGGGCTGGGTCCCAGGCCGCGGAGCCGACTTCGACTTCGGTACCATCCATCCATAGTGCATCCACGCCCTTGTCGAACAGCCCGGACTTCGCATGCTTGAAATAGATCTGCCGACCTAGCGGGCTATACGCGTCGTACACGCGTGCCTTGCGCGATATCCAATGGAGCGGCTCGAAGCGCAGGCCGTGCTGGTCCAGCTCTCTGGCCAGCTCGGTGTCGTTGCCGACCGATGGCCAGATCGAGACCATCAGTTTAAGATGAAGCTTGTGCAGCTGGTCCGTCATGCCAGCCGGATCGGGATACCGCACCGGATCCCAGCGCATGCCGCTCCAGCTGCCGTCCTTGTCACTGCCCCAGTACTGCCAGTCCTGAACAATATAGTCGAGCGGGAAGCGCTCCTTGCGGAAGGTCTCGGCCACCTCGACAATGCGCTGCTGCGTGGGATAGCGCTCCTTGCTCATGAACAGGCCAAATGCCTGCTTGGGATACATGGGCGCCGCACCGGTCAGCCGGCGATAGGCGCCCACCACGTCGTCCATTGACCGACCGGCCATCAAGTAATAGTCGGCTCCGCCGGGAGCGTTTTCAGCCCACAGCCTGGCGCCGTCAGGGCCATCGTGAAAGCGCATCTTAGAATAGGTGTCCCACAGGATGCCGTAGCGCTCCGAGGACATCATGACGGGAATGATGATGCCCAGATTGGTCTGCACCAGCAGCAAGTCCTGGTTGCGCCGGTTGATGGCGTCGCTGTCGGTATAGCCAAAGCCAAAAATCGCCTCGTCCGGTTTGAGAGTAAAACGGTTCTCTGCCTCATAGGTGGGCGCTCCCGCTATCTGGACCGGTTTGAGCAACTGCGGTTGCTCCGACTCGCGTGTGTACAGGCGGCCGGCGCCGTCCATGAAACTCAGGGCTCCCGTCTTGCGGTCTATGGCGATGCGCAGCCGGGTGCTTTTGATGGTCAGCGCGTCCGCGCTCTCCTCCAGCGCGAACGCCACGGGGGCTGGCTTGCCGACTACCACGATGCTCGGACTGGTCCAATGATTTTCGCCCAGGTTGGCATTGACACGGACCGTCTCTGGCCCATAAAAGATCACGTTCTTCGTGACGCCGCCGGTGCGGAACTGTACGCCGTGCTGCAGGCGCACGTAGCCGAATCCTTCGTGGGTGGTGATAGGCACAGCCAGCAAATGGCCGTTCGCATCCAGTCCGCGGGCGGAGGCGCCGACAGCTTCGACCTGGACGCCGCATACGGCCGCCAATGCCAGCGACGCGGACAAGATTGTCTTAATCAGATGGCTCATAAAGGCGCACGCTCAGCGAAATACCGCGACAAATCCGCCGCGCGGCTTCAGCGTTATGCGAGCCTTTCCAGAGGCGAGTTCCTTCTGGCTGAATTCGCGCTGCCCCGCCCCATCGGTGATCATGGCGCCATTTCGATTACCGATGAAGGACAGGTCAAGCTCGATTGTCCGTTCGCCCTGCTCGGCGTTGATGCCCGCCACATACCAGATACTGCCGGCCTTGCGCGCGACAACAAGGTGCGAACCAGGATAGCCCGCCAGGAAACGGCTGTCATCCCAGCGGCGCGGCAAATCGCGCAGGAAGCCACGCACGTATTCCGGCACCGTCGCCATCCCTTCCGGGATTTCCGCGAAGTGCTGGATACCCGACAGGAACAGCACCGATTCGGCCAGCTCAAAGCCATTGCGGGTGACGCGCTTGATCTGTCCCATGTCGCCGAACACCATGGGCGTAAAATCCATCGGGTCAAACAGGTTGCGGATCATGGCCGCGTTCACTGCATGGCCCGGCACGACGTCGTGGTCCGCCTGATCGAAGGTCGTGAACTCGAAACCGCGTATGGCTTCGGCTGACATCAGGTTCGGATAGGTGCGTTCCAGGCCGCGCGGCAGTGTGGCACCATGGAAGTTCACCAGCAGACCCGCACCGGCAGCATCCTTCAGGATGTCGATGTAGTACTGGATCATCGAAACGCCATCGCCGCCGAAGAAGTCCACCTTGATGCCCTTGATGCCCATCTTGTGCAACCGCGCGAACTCTTTCACACGCGCTTCATGTGTCAGTAGCTTGCCGCGTGGTGTCTGCGGCGCCGTATTCCAGTCGCCGGCGGAGTTGTACCAGACCAGCAGGCCCACGCCCTTGGCTATCGCATAGCTGGCCAGTTCAGCCATCTTGTCGTAGCCGATCTGCTTATCCCACTCGGCATCGACCAGGGTGTAATCCCATTTCATGCCCGCTGCATAGTCGATGAACTTCTTCTGCACATCGAACACCGTGGCGCCGTCCTTCAGCAGCGGCCAACTCCAGGAGGCATGGCCTGGCTGCACCAATTTTGCGTCGAACTTGATGGCCGGTGCCGCCAGGTCGGTCCCGAGGGTGGAATTCATCACCGTGTCCAGCGCGCCCACAGCGACCACGCGCCAGGGCGTAGTCAGGGTGCCGGTGGTTTCGGCCAGCAGTTTGCCATGGGTGAAGACTTCCTTCGGTGTCGGCCCATTGATGTGATACAGGCCACCGGGCGCGTCGGTTGCCAGGCGCGATGCATGGAAGCCGCCGTCCATATTCGCTTCAGTCAGCGCCACCCAGGTGTCGCCGCTACGGAACAGTGCCGGGAACACCCAGCCTGATCTTAAGGGTGCCGGCTGACCGACCGGAATATCGACCAGGTAATGCTCTTCATACGAGGGATTGGTGTTACCCCAGCCGCTCTTGGCCACCGCCATCGGCTGCAGGAAGGCGCGTGTCTTCGGATCGAAGGCAAAACCCGTGACCTCGCTGACAAAACGTTTGACGGGGACTGCGGTATCGGCGACCACATAGCGGAACGCCACGCCATCGTCCGAGATCCGGAACGTCACATCCATCTTGTTGCCGCGTGCGTTGACCAGGGAATACACCTGCTCATGCGCGCGGTACTGGATGTCGCGGCGCTTGCCGACCGCCATCGAATACTGGTCGGATACCAGCTTCACCGGCGAAGTGCTCACCAGCTTCAGGCCGTGCGAGAAGTCCGCGCCAGCCAGGTTCAGCCCCAGCGGCGACGGCAAAAGCACCCGCTGGCCATTGCGTTTGATGCTGTACGACAGAGTTTTGTCGGGATTAACGACGACCGAGACGTCCAGCTGTTTGTTCGGGCTCTCCAGCGCCAGCACGGCGCCACTGGCCAGGGTCAAACCAAATAAGGCATTCAGTTTCTTCATCAAGTTTCCCTCACAATTCGTTTGCAAACTCCGGCGGCCGCCGGAATTACTTCAATTCCATTTCGAAGCCGTCGGCGGGCAAGTCGTCCGCGCTGAACAGGTTGATGAACGGCGCATCGGCCCAGGCATAGCGCACTTTGCTTACGTCCGCTTTCGCCGCGCCATTCAGCCGAACCGTGTCGCCCTCCACTATCGCCGTAGCGTACTTGCACTCATCTTTTTCGCATACTTCGAAACCGATTGCCGTATCCGACGAATAGGTGCGCAGGCCACCGTTGGTATTGATGAACCGGATGAGGATGTCGTCTCCGCAGCGGCTTGCCGATATCGCTTCCGGCCCGCCGGGCGTGATCCTTTCGCCGTAAGCGACCGCGCGGGCCGCCCGGGCCAGGCGTGCGCCGACAATGGCTTTTTGCGCAGGATGAATATCGGAGCGGTCGCCGAAGTCGAACGTCACTGCCAGCCCGGCGTGCGGATCGTTGCGGACCACCACCGACTGCGCTTGGCGCAGCTCGGCCCATGACGAATAACCAGGCTTGGCCGCCACCGACCCGAATGAAGTCAGCTGCGCAACCATGAATGGCAAGTCAGGCTGGGCAAAAGTCTTGCGCCAGTCCTCGAACAGCAGCGGCAATAAAGTACGGTATTCCAGCGCCGCACCGGCGTTTGCTTCACCCTGATACCAGGCCACCAGTTTGAACTTGTACCCTTGCAGCGGAGCGATCATGCCGTTGTACAGCGTACTCAGACTGGTCGGCGGCTCCCATGGCGTCGGCGGCTGGCTCGCCTTGACCGGAGAACCGACCTGGTATTTCCAGCGCAACGGCAATGCGATCCTGGCGCCGTCCTCCGCGTGCAAGGCGCGCTGGTCGGCTGGGCTCACAAAGCCGCCGCCGTTATCGTCGTCCAGCACGCGCACGGTGACGACGTTCTTGCCGGCCTTCAGAACGCCCTTCGGTACCGCATAGTCACGCCCCGTCCACCAGTTGGTATTGGCGCCGACCCAAACTCCGTTGACCCAGGTCGTGTCGGCGGTGGCGATCTGGCCAAGCATCAGGCGCGTCGCGGCAGCGGCCTGCTGCGCGGTCAATTCGACCGTTGTGCGGAACCACACGACGCCGCGATGCTTGCTGATCGATGCGATGCCGGACTTGCTCCAGCGTGCGCCGAGCGCCATGCTCGGCCAGCCATGATCGTCGAATTCCGGGGCAGCCCAGGCACGTTGCGCATGTGCCTGGGGATCCACGCTGGCCCACCATGCTTCCTGCCGCGCTTCCTCGGCCCGTAGGCCCGCCGCTACATCGCTTGCATATTTGTTGACCACGTCGAGCGCCTGGCGGTAGCTGGCCAGTTTGCGCATCGATTCAGCGCTGATCCAGCTCTGGATCGAGCTGCCGCCCCAGCTGGCGTTGACGAAACCAACCGGGATGTTGTACTGCCGGTGCAGGCTGCGGGCCAAGTAGTAGCACACCGCGGATGCCTGCCCAGTACTCTGCGGACCTGCCACTTGCCATTGTGGCGCCGTCCTGAATTCTTTCTGGCGCCCGGCGGAGCTGTCGCGGGGAATATTAGTGAAGCGGATGCGGGAGTTGGCGGAGAATGCGACATCCATCTGCGCATTGGTCGCATAGGCCATCGCCAGTTCCATGTTCGATTGTCCGCCGCACAGGAAGACGTCGCCGAGCAAAATGTCGTTCAAGGAGGTCGTGCCGCCGCTTGCGCTGGCGCTCAGCATATAGGGACCGCCGGCCGCCATGGCCGGCAATTGGGCGCGCCATTTCCCATCGTTATCTGCCGCGGCCTGCACCGATACGCCGCCAAGGTTGACATTGACCACCGCGGCTGGCTGCGCCCTTCCCCATACCACGATTGGCTGGTCGCGCTGCAGTACCGCGTGATCGCCGAAGATCGCGGCGAACGCGGGAGCTGGCGTGGCTGCGCCGGACGACGCGCTGGCGGCAATTGCAAATGCACCCACCGCTCCGAGCAGTGCGCGCCTGATGGCGAAGGAGAAGTGCTTGTTTGTTGGCGATATCATTCTTTGCGTCGCTGGACTAAGTGGATCATTGCATTGTGCGAGTGGCCGCAGAAGAGAGGCAATTGCGAAAGTTAACAAGCGGGCCAACGATATTTCGCACCCGCCGCCAAAATGCCCGGTATCGCTTGCCCTGCAAGCCGATTGTCTCTACGCTTGCTCCGTCATTCGAAGTTCACGTCTGGAGCACAACCCAATGCCGAACCGCCGCGCCACGCTGCTTGCCTTTGCCGCCCCGCTACTGACCTTGTGCGTGCCAATACCGGCCACCCACGCCGAAGATTTTGCCGTGCGACTCGACGCTGTTCCCGGGCCATTTCGTGAGGATGCCGCATCGTTGAAGGCTTACCAAGCGCCCGAATGGTTCCGCGACGCGAAGTTTGGCATCTGGTCGCACTGGGGACCGCAATCCGTGCCGCGCGCCGGAGACTGGTATGCGCGAAATATGTATATCTTCGGTACCGAACAGTACAAACACCATCTTGAACACTATGGCCACCCGTCCAAGTCGGGCTACAAGGACATCATCCCGCTCTGGAAAGCGGAGAAGTTCGACCCCGATGCCTTGATGGCCCTGTACAAACGGGCCGGTGCACGCTACTTCGTGAGCATGGGCGTCCACCACGATAATTTCGACCTGTGGGACTCGCGCTACCACGAATGGAACGCCGTCAACATGGGGCCGAAGCGGGACATCGTCGGCGACTGGAAGAAAGCCGCACTCAAGGCCGGCCTGCGCTTTGGCGTATCGGAACACCTTGGCGCCAGCTTCGCCTGGTGGGCGCCCAGCCACGGCTACGACCAGTCCTGGCCCATGCTGGGCGTGCCGTATGACGGCGCCGATCCGAACTACGCGTCGCTCTACCACCGCCCGACTGAGCGGCCCTACCGCGATGCGAGCACCTGGTACACCACCGACGCGCGCTTCCACCAGGAGTGGTTCAACCGCATCACCGACCTGGTGACGCGCTATCAGCCCGACCTGCTCTATTCCGACGGCGGCATTCCATTCGATAAGACAGGTCGCACCCTGGTGGCCAACTTCTACAACGCCAACATCGCCAACCATGGCGGCAAGCTGGAAGCGGTCTACAACCACAAAGACATCGGCTCCGGTGAATTTATCCGCGAAGCGGGCGTGCAGGATATGGAACGAGGCGTCATGGGAGGCGTGAATCCTCTGCCCTGGCAAACCGACACGTCGATCGGCGACTGGTTCTACAGCGAAGGCTACAAGTACAAGAGCACCAGCGAGGTGGTGCATATGCTGGCCGATATCGTCAGCAAGAATGGCAACCTGCTGCTGAACGTGGTGCAGTACCCTGACGGCAGTCTGCCGCCGGAGCCGATGCGCTTCCTGCAGGAGATGGCCGCATGGATGACGGTCAATGGCGACGCGATCTATGGCACCCGCCCGTGGAAGGTCTTTGGCGAGGGCCCGACCAAGGCATTGTCCGGCCACTTCAATGAAAGCGCTGCCTACACGCCGCAAGACATCCGCTTTACCACCAAAGACGGAGCGCTGTATGCCATCACCCTTGGCGTGCCCAGCACTGTGGTGCGCATTCAATCTCTGGGCCGGAACGTCGGGCTGGAGTCGCGGCCGGTGAAGGCTGTTACCCTGCTAGGAAACACGCAGCCAGTCAGCTGGCAGCAGTCCGATGCGGCGCTGACGATCCAGGTTCCGGCAAGGTTGCCAACGTCGATCGCATCAAGCTTCCGGATCAGTTTTTGATGTCAGCGGACGTGCGCCGGCGCGTGCGCAAGGCGCCGTTCTTGGGTCTCTTGGCCGGTTTGTCGCCACGCGCTTCCGACAGCATCTAGAACAGCGTGCGCGCTGCCGACGCCAAGCTGTGATTATGCTTGCTGATCAGGCCCGGCGTCCGGCAGATGGTCGGTTTTTTCAATGGCACACCAACGACGGTGTCCGGCCGCCCAGGAAGCACGGGCAAACCCGCCACGGCGGCTACCCCTCCCGGCATAAGGGCCTACGCTCCGGAGACGTGATTGACTTCGTACAAGATGAGGGGATACTTCTCCACACCCGCCAGCGCGGCATCGATGACGCTGCGCTGGCCGCACGATTTGGCCACCGAGATATACCGCTCGCCCACCATATCCTTCCAGTTCAGCTCCTTGCGGCGCGTAGGCGGCTGATCGCCCCCCATCGCCAGCACGTGGCGCTCTTCATAACCCGCTTCGAAGATGATTTCCGCGTCTTTCGCCCCGGAGAAATTGATACGGAAGTGCGCCTCTGCTGCCAGGACCAGATTCAGCACGTCCTGCGCGCTCTCGTCGTGAACACGCACCCGGATGCGCGGAAAACGTTCACTGAACTGCCTGATCACCGCGGCGGGAAATGCTGATTTGCAGCACGGGCTGCAATTCCGAGTAATTGGCGATGTCGCCCCGGATCTTCTGCGGGTGCGGGACCCGGGCTGCCAGGTATGCTTCGACGGAGGTACAGAAGTATTCGCACTTGGCCGCGTAAATCGGGGCGCTGCCTGGCGCACCACCTGCGATGCCCTTGGCCACGTTGTAGTACAGACATGCTGCGCCGAGCCGCTGTTTTACCGGCGCCCGGTGCCCCCACCCGAACAGCGTGTATCCACGAAATTCCCCACTAAATTATGCTTTATTGATTCCCACTTTGATCTCCGTCAGCGCCCTTAACAGCAGCTGGTTATTGACGGGTTTGACAAAGTGATGCGTGAACCCCGCATTCCGGGACAACTGGCGGTCATGCGCCTGACCATACCCCGTCAGAGCAATGTAGGTGGCTCGCTCGTAACCAGGCCGGCGCTGCAACGTCTTTGCCAACTCGTAGCCGCTCATGTCTGGCAATCCAACATCAAAAATAAAGGCGTCGAATGCGCCGATAGCTGCTTCATCGAGGGCATCCTGGGCATTGGTTGAAACGGTCACTTGATGTCCGACAGCTTTCAGCAAAATGGCGATTGCATTCGCCGCATCAGCGTTGTCATCCACCACCAGGATGGAAAGGCCGTGTGCAGCGGTTAGGTCATGCTCATCCTCGGACAAGGAAATGTTCTCATCGTGCATAAGAGGGATAGTTACAGTAAACGTGCTGCCTTTTCCCGGTCCTTCGCTAACCGCGTGAACTTCCCCCCCGTGCAGCATGACGATCGCCTTGACCAAGGCTAAGCCAATGCCGAGGCCGCCTTGGCTGCGATCCAACCCTCGGGTCCCTTGGGTAAAGAGATCGAACACATACGGCAAAAGCGAGGCTTCAATACCATTCCCGTTGTCGACGACGGCGATCCTGGCGTATTCGGCGTCTGCCTCTATTTTCAACGCAATTTCACTATTCGCCGGGCTATACTTTGCGGCATTGGTCAGCAGGTTAGCCAACACCTGTACCAAGCGCATTCGGTCGCCTTTGACGATGGCGTAGTCCGCGTTGATACGCGTTGTTAGCGTGTGCTTTCTCGCCTCAATCATTGGGCGCACCTGCTCGATCGCCGCGCCGATGATGGTCTTTAGATCAAGCGCTTCCGTCCGCAGCTGGATCAAGCCACGCTGCACCCGCGACACATCCATCAAATCGTCAATGAGCCGGGTAAAGTGTCCGATCTGGCGCGAGATAATTTCGCTCACCTGACGCACGCGGTTTGAGTCGTTGCCCGCCATCCGCAGCACCTCGGCTGCGGCGCTGACCGGCGCGAGGGGATTGCGCAACTCGTGCGCCAGCATTGCCAGAAACTCATCCTTGAAGCGGATCAGTTGTTCCGCCTCTGCGCGTGCGGCGCGCTCACTTATCAGTAGTGTTTCGCGTTCCGCCATTGCCCTTTGCGCCTGTTCGTACAAGCGCGCGTTGTCAATCGCCAATGCCGCCTGCGCAGCCAGGCCGATGATTAGGCGTTCGCTGCGCTCGGTAAATACAGCCACGTGCGAATGACCAAAAAACAGTCCTCCGATCACTTCGCCGGAGCGCGACACCACCGGCGCAGCCAAATAGCTCTTTACTGGCAAATGGCCCTTTGGCATTCCGTGATGTGGCGCCATCGTGCCGTAGCGGGGGTCTTTCGTAATATCGTCGCTGCGAATGGCCGGCGCGCCGATAAAGGTCGGATTAAAAATGGCGGTGGCGCGGGGATGCCCCAACCTCTCAAATGCCTCCTTCGGTGCGCCTGACAGGACATACAACAGATAGGCATCCCCGCTGTCGTCCTTACCGTTATAGAAAAACGCGGCGAATTCGGCACCGGTCAGCGCGCGCCCGGAATCCGTGACTGCCTGCAGTAAGGTGTTCAGGTCCAGGGTGGCGGACAAAGTTTGGCCGGACTGGTTAAGCTGCTCCAGGATACGGCTTTGTTCCGTGAGCGCTTCTTCTGCGCGTTTGCGTTCGGTGATATCGACAATCACGGCCAGGACCGAGGCGGTTTCTTTTGTAGCGCTCCGCCGAATAGGACTGACCGTCGTGCTGACCCATACTGGCGTGCCGTCCGGCTTCAGATAGCGCTTCTCGATGCTGAACGGTTGCCCCTCCGCAATTAGCCGCTGAAACGCCGCAATACTTCTTGCCCGGTCGTCTGGATGGGTCAGATCGTGGATGTTTATACCTAGCACCTCTTCACGCGGGCGGCCCAAGAGTTCGCACAGGCGTTCGTTCACCCGGATGAGCCTTCCTTCTAGGTCCCGCTCAGCGATGCCAGCTGCGGTTTGTTCGAACAAGGTGCTGAGATGCTCCTCACTGCGCTGCAGCGCCAGCGCTGAACACTTTTGCGCGCTGACATCCCGAATGAAAATAGCCAAGCCTTCTTCCTTCAAATGGGAAATTCGCATCTCCAGCCACGTATCCCCTTTTCCCTCTTGCTGCTCGTTCAATTCGAGCGTGGCCGACACCCCGGTTTGCGAGACGGTTTTACAGGCCATTGCAATCTGGTGTCCGATATCGCCCGCCCACAGAGCTAAGTAGCCGCCCTCCAGCACCTCCGGGGCGTGCTGCCCAAGCATGCGCACCGCTTCAGCATTGACCTTGGTGATGCGGCCGTCTTCAGCCACCAGCAAAAACGCTTCGGCCATGTGGTTGAGGATGTAATCGCTCTTATCAGTCTCAAGCTTAAGCCGCTGCTGCGTCGCAGCATTTTCTAATGTGACCCAAGTGCGGTCGACCACGTCCTTTGCGGCGCGCACATCCTCCAGTGTCCAGCAATAAGCATGGCGCTTGGTGACGTTGATGTTAAATACCAACCGTGCCTGCTTAACCACAGGCACGATCAGAATCGAACCAATCCCCAAGGCGAGGAAACGTTCAGCGAACTCAAGCGTGCGCGGATCCGTCGCTACATCATTGCACACAAATTCCTTACCCGTCCTAAGCGTTGTCAGCAAATGCGGGCTAAAGTCGTCGATCTTCCCCGCTGGCGGTAAAGCGGGCAGATCAGACTCAAACCAGCCGCTCCGGGTATAAAACGTACCTGCACCATCGTCGATCTCGGCATACCATGACCGTGAGACGGTGAGGTGGGTGGCCAGTAACCGCACCGCTGTTGCCACGATCTCATGCGGGTTCGTTAACAGATGCAGCTCGTCCGCTAGATCGAGCTGAAATTGCCGCAGCTTACGGTCTCTGACGATCTTGGTCGTCTCGACAACCGAGCAGAACATCCCTGAAACAATGCCTTCATCGTCATGTAACGGAGCATAAGAAAATGTGAACCACGCTTGCTCCGGTGGCCCTCCACGCTCTACTACAAGCGGAAGGTCTTCAAAGTAACTCGACTGGCCTTGGAGCGCCGCATCAATGATCGGGCTGATGTCCCACCAAATCTCGTGCCAAACCTCTTGGAAGCGCCCACCAAGCGCGCGGGGATGTTTGCTTCCCAAGATCTCTGCATATGCATCGTTGTACAAAAAGCCAAGCTCCGATCCCCACGCAACAAACATCGGGAACTTCGAGTTCAGCATCAACCTGACCGTCGTGCGCAGAGACAGCGGCCAAGCCCGCGGTTCACCAAGCACCGAAGTAGACCAGTCATGTCCGCGCATCAAAGCGCCAACATGACTGGTGCCGGGAAAATCCAGATTCAAGGCCACAACGTCTTCTCCATATTTTCGTCACCGGGTCAACTCAGGATGGCAGACTATATTGTCCCGCCGACACTTTATCGCAACTCGCGTTTGTCAAGCGCTCCAATTAAACCGTGGCCGCGATAGCCGTGTGACGGCCAGTTGCTCCGCTCTGCGGGCCACCTGCCCCTTCCTTGACGTGAAAATCACCGAAGTGTCGGACGCCGGGCACACTGACCAACTGTGGGTAGATATTTCCACCCAACCGCTGGTAGCATGACCGAAGAAGGATAATTCGTGCCCAATGCATTAGGGAAACGGTGGACGGAGGAGGCATGGGCAAACCCATTTTCAAAGTCGGGCTTGCCGTTTGGTTGAGTCTTGACCCCTTGTTGTGCCTGGCGCACTCGGTGAAGGCGACCATAGACGGGCGAGCAGGCAAATACCAATTTCTCGAGCGTGCCCGCCAGCGCTGGCGGCTCTGCGCCGTCCTTCCTCATGTGCACGATCACTTTTTTTGGGCAGTTGCGTACGGGCTCACCAAACAGGCCCATGATCTTGGCGTTGACCTTGGCGTGTCAGAAGCCGGCGGTTACGACAGACTTCCGGAACAAAAGCGATTAATACGCCAGCGTGCCGACGATGGCGCGGACGCCGTACTGATTGCAGCCATCAATTCAACCGCCCTTGGGGATGAGCTGGAGCTTCTCGCAAGGCGACACATCAAGATAATCGACCTGGTGAACGGCCTTGCAGGAAAATCCGTTGCAAGTCATTCGCACCAAGACTTCTCTGAATCTGGCAGGCTGGCGGCTAGGTATGCTCTAAAAATTGCAAGAGATCAGGCAACGACAATCGCTTGGTTCCCCGGACCAGCGGACGCGCGCTGGGCCATCGACTTTGATGTTGCAGTACGCAAGACCTTAGCCGCAGGAAGGAATGAGCCAGGAGCGCTCACACTCATCAACGGCGGCTGGGGAGCACCATACATCAATGCGCAGAGCGGATTGGTTCGGCAAATTGCAAAAAACGGATCGCTGGACATTATTCTGGCGAACGCACCGGCAGCTGAATTTGCCGCGCGCTTCTTTGCCGCCCGCCCTTTCCCTCCCAAAATCGTATCGCTTTACGTCACTGATGGCGTAATCGCCGAAATGAGAAAAGGCACCATCTCAGCAACAGTAGCGAACTCTCCCGTCACCGAGGCCAGAATCGCCGTCGATCTTGCTGTGCGCGTACTGCAACGCCAGCGGGTACCCGAGACCGTGAGCGTGCCGCTCCGATTGATTACACGGGATGAGATCCCCGCCTATATCGAAGATGAAGCAGTGGCGCCCTCCGAAGTGCGCATGCCCTTACCAAAGCTCCCGCACCAAAAGAGTTCCCCTTAACATGGCTGGCTTCGGTACGCCAAGGATCCGGCAAGCCAACTGCCGTCACTGTCCCGTGGCGGGAAGCACGGGCGTCGGTGGCTTGGGGATCGTGTCGTCATTTATTTTTCCACAGTACAGGAGTGTAGCGAATCGCTGCCAGGCATTCGCTTCGGACAGCCCTTGAGTTACACCCATGTCGGTGCGGATCCCCCATGCGATTGCTCCACTGAGGAATTTTTCGATCGAACAGTTCTTCCATCCTAAATGGCCGCAACGTGAAGCGAACTGCACATCCATTGTCCGCTCGTGGGACAGCAACCTATCCGTGACCAGCGCATTGGCAAACAACAGGAACGAGGCCTGGTCATGCACACCGTTGAGTAATTCGTTAAGTGTCTGCATTTGGAATACGCGGCAAGGTGGCGTCCGCACGCCGAAACCCGACTGCGCCTAGCGCGAGAACTCCTACAATTGAAGAGTTTAAACCTTTCGATTACATAACTTTACCGCATGGCGATAAAAAAGTAGCTTAGTCGCTAAATCAAAATTCCTCAGGAAAGCTGTTCTCAAGCAGTTCAGTGAGCTCAAGCAGCCGCGAACCCCTTGATGTGTAATGCCCAACAATATGCATCTTTCACGCTGAGACCGACGCCAAGCGGACTTGCAGAACGCAAAATTCTCGGTTTTGTGAAGTTACAAACGGACCCAGCAACCAGTGGGCGTTAACCTTTCGTCATGACACGACGACAAGATCAGCGCACTGCAGAGCAAGTCTCCCTCGCGTTATTGACCAGGGCGGCATTCGGCGCAGATGCAGGCCTCCAATACGCACTGCATGCAGGGGTGCCTCCTGTACTTATTAACCGAGTATTTGCAAGACCCGTCAGCTGCATCCGACACGACGTGCAGTGTTTCGAATTGAAGCCAGATCGGCGACAGCATACCCGTCCTGCTGAGGCGATGTAGCATCGCCCCACAAAGGCCGATAGCCGGTTACCTGATGGCAGCCATTGCCTCAGTAGCGGCCTACGACCTCTGCACTGATTCTGAATGTCTTTCTCCGCTGATCGTAAAACATAGTGTGTACTTGAAAAGCCTCGCATCGGCCAGTTTGTATCTAACGCTCATTGCCGGCATCGCTACAAGCCTCGCCCAAAACAGGGCTGTCTCGACCAGATCGTCCGATCTAATGTTGAAACATGGAAGCGCCGGTGACACTGCGATGGCGCTCCCGGTAGAGCCTGGAATCAGGCTGCGAAGCCACCGTCAATCAATAAATCTGCGCCGGTAACGAATGCCGCCTCCGGACCAGCCAGATAGGCGATCATCGCCGCTACTTCGTCAGCATGGCCATGCCGCTTAAGCGCCATCACTCCGTGCTGAACCGGCGCAAAGTCGCCGTCAACTGGATTCATGTCAGTGTCGATCGGGCCAGGTGCCACGTTGTTGATGGTGATGCCGCGCGGGCCAAGGTCGCGTGCCAGGCCTTTCACCAGGCCCGTCAATGCGGACTTGCTCATCGCATATATCGCACCGCCAGCCAGCGGCATTCGATGTGCCACGGTACTGCCGAGGTTGATGATGCGGCCGCCTTCCTTCATATGCGCCACAGCGGCTTGGGTGGCGATGAATACGCCACGCACATTGATGGCGACGGTCTTGTCAAAGTCGTCCAGCGAGAACTGGTCGACCGGCGCGAAGATCAAAACACCGGCGCTGTTGACCAGGATGTCCAGGCGACCGAACCGCTCTGCTACGCTGTTGATGGCACGGGTCACCTCAGCGCCGTCGGTGACATCGGCCTTGATGGCGATGGCTTTGCCACCACGGGCTTCGATTTCGGCCACTAGGGCCTCGGCAGCTACGCTCGACGTCTGATAGCCGATGGCGACCGTTGCACCGTCGCGGGCCAAGCGGCGTGCAGTGGCGGCGCCGATGCCTCGCGAGCCGCCGGTGATGAATACGACCTTGTCTTTCAGTTGGGTGCTCATGATGTTCCTTTCGGTTTGGATGGTTGGTGAACACAGTATGGACACTGGCAGTTCGTCGCGGTAGTAGCAAAACTGCGTGTCTAGTTTCAACCGCAGGTATAAAATGGGCGCATGTTGACCGAACTGAGCGGCTACCTCGATGCGTTTATTGCCACCGCCGATGCAGGCAGTCTGTCGGCCGCCGCGCGGCGTCTTGGACTAACCCCGGCCGCCGTCAGTAAGAGCGTGAAACAATTGGAAGCACGGCTGGGAGTGCGGCTATTCATGCGGAGCACGCGCAGCTTGGCGCTCACCACAGATGGCGAACGCCTGTATGCCCAGGTGCGGTTGCCGTGGAGCGAGATTGGCGATGCCTTGACGGATATGCAGCGGGGGGCCGGCAAGCCGGCTGGCACTTTGAAGGTATCGCTGGCCCATACGATAGGGCGCGAGAATTTCGTGCCCATGATGGGCGAATTCGTACACCGCTATCCGGACGTGGTGCCGGATCTGCACTTTGATAACCGTCAAATTGATCTGATTGCCAAAGGTTTCGACGTAGCCATTGGCGGCGCCTTCGAACTGACCGATGCGTTGATTGCGCGCGAGCTGGCGCCTTTGCGCAACGTGCTGGTAGCCTCGCCGGCCTATCTGAAAACATGTGCGTTGCCGTCACACCCGGCGGAGCTGGCGCGTCACCGCGGCCTGCTACGGCGCATGCTGAGTTCCGGACGTATTGCGCCATGGGTCATGAAAAACGAAAGTGGTCAGGAAATGGTGGCTAGTGTGCGTCCCGTGATGGTGCTGGACGATCCTGAGGCCATCGCACGCGCTGCAGCCAGCGGCATGGGCATGGCTATGCTGCCGCTGCCGCATGTGCTGCCGTGGTTGGAGCGCGGAGAGCTGGTACGCGTGCTGCCGGAATGGCATGCCGACGCCCCGCCACTGTCAATCTATTACACCAGCCGCAAGTTGGTGCCAGCAAAAGTAAGGGTTTTCGTAGACTATATCGTTGCTGAATTTCGTGACAGCGGCGTCGGTGCGCGATTTCGGCTGGGGTGAGGCGCCTTTGACAGATACGGTCCGGGCGATGAGGCTTTTTCGAAGACCATATGGCGCATGTCAACCTCGCTTTTGCTTAATTCCAATGTGGGGGCCGTAGCAGACGGTTGCGCAAGCCGTTTAGGCCTCCTGATCACGCACTTAGCGGGCTCCAGTCAAAGCGGCGGACCGGAGTCGGTCGCCGACAGCACAAGTTATTTGCGGCGCAGGCCCCTCGGACTGGGACTTCCACAGGGCAGAAATAACGCGGCGCGATCATTGCTGTTCAGTGTTGATTTGCATGAGCCTTTGACCCAACCTTAGGACGAAATTTGCATCGCGGCATGACCCATACGACTTGGAGCGTAGAGCACTCCTTCGAAGTATGTCGCAGCAAAGGTGGGGCAACCGGACTGGGTCAAGTCGGAATGCAAATAAACACTAAGGGGGGCTGGGCCTGGCGTGCAATGTCGTCCAGCGCTACGTGCTCGAGGGTCAGGCAAGTCCGAAGGATTTCCGCAGACCTTTCTCAACCGGGCCAGCTGGCATGAAGCGACGCAACTTTGCCAGGAGAGAGGCCTCGCCTCGGGGCGTATGGCGCATCTTCCAAGCTCCCAAAGCAGCATCGACAATCGTGGCGGCTACGCCATCGGGCTCGGGGGCATTTTGGACATTGTTCTGGATTGCCTGGGAAGCGATGCCAAGCTCTTTGTTGTAGTCCGGGATTCTGGCGGCTGTTTGGGGCGCATTGAGATCCAGATTGGTTTTGGTAAAGGATGGTTCGACCAGCGAAACCCGAATGCCGAATTGGCGCACTTCGTGGTCCAGCGATTCTGACAAGCCCTCGACCGCATGCTTGGACGCCGCATACAACCCCATGTATGGCGCCGGCAGAAAACCAAGCACCGAGCTGACGTTGACAATCCTGCCGGAACGTTGCACTCGCATCTGCGGTAGAACTGCCTGCGTCGTGCGTAGGATACCGAACAGGTTCGTATCGAACAGCACGCTCGCTTCCGTGGTCGACGTCTCTTCCACCGCGCCGACGATGGTCGCCCCAGCGTTATTGACGAGGACATCGATGCGCCCAGCGCGTGCGACGATCTACTGAAACGCCTGCTTAACGGACGTGTCGCTGCGCACATCCATCTCCACCAGCTCGACGCCAGCCAACGGGCAAGCGCCGGCGACTGCCCGCACGGTTCCAAACACGCGGCAAGCGCGCTGGGCAAATCCCTCTGCTGTGGCGCGTCCAATACCCGACGACACTCCAGTAACAACAATTATGGCTTCCGACATTTCCATTTCCTTTTCAATTAATGATGGCCGAGCCGTCCCGAGATTAGAGCCACATTGCCCTGCTTATCAATTTCCTCCTCTGCCTTGCTATCGCCGCCAGGTTGGATTTTGAACCAGATCGCATACATCGCCGGCAGGAAGACCAGCGTAAGAATGGTTCCTGCAAAGGTTCCGCCGATCAGCGTGTAAGCAAGCGTGCCCCAGAACACCGAATGGGTCAGTGGGATGAAGGCCAAGATCGCCGCCAGCGCCGTCAAGATCACCGGCCTGGCACGCTGCACCGTTGCCTCCACAACGGCCTGGAATGAATCCAGTCCAGCGCGCGTGTTGTCATGAATCTGCCCGATCAGGATCAGCGTGTTGCGCATCAGGATGCCTGCCAGAGCAATTAAGCCCACCAGTGCATTGATGCCAAACGGCTGCCCGAACAGGATCAGCATCGGCACCACCCCGATCAACCCCAGGGGACTGGTCAGGAACACCATCACCATCGCGGAAATCGAGCGCACCTGGAAGATGATGATCAGCAGCGTAATCGCCAGCATGATCGGGAACAGCGGCAGCATGGCGGTAGTCGCCTTGCCCGATTCCTCAATGGAGCCCGCTTGCTCGATGCGGTAACCACTCGGCAGCTTGTCAATCATCGGTTGCAACTGGCGGCTGATCGCTGCAGAGACGTCCGGCGGCTGCAGGCCCTCGGCGATATCGCCGCGCACCGTGATCGTCGGCACACGGTCACGCCTGCGCATCACCGGTTCCTCTGCGCGCACTTCGACCTTCCCGATCTGGGATAAGGGAATGCGCTGACCATTCGCGCCAGTCAGCGTGAAATCTGCAATCCTGGCGGGATCGAAACGGGCCTCGCCGGACGAGCGGGCCACCACTTGCACCGTGCGGATATCCTCGCGCACTGCGGTAATCGGCACGCCGCTCAAGTAGAACTGCAGTTGCTGTGCCACCGCGCTCGAAGTCAGTCCCATGGCTTGCAGCCGGTCCTGCTGCAGGGTGAAGTGCAGGGATGGCGTGCGGGTTCCCCAATCGGTATTCACCGTCCGCATCATTGCACTCGCGCCCATCACCTGCTGCACCTCGGCAGCGATATGGCGCAGCTTTTCCGGGTCAGCGCCAGAGACGCGATAGGCTACCGGGAATGGAGAGTACGGTCCGAACACAAGCTCGGTGACGCGAACCCGTGCTTCGGGAGCCAGGCCGTCGGCAATCGCCTTGCGTAGCCGCTGTTTCAATTCCTCCCGCTGCACCTGGCTATCGGTGCGCACCACGATCTTGGCAAACGAGGGATCAGGCAATTCCGGGCCCATCGCCAGGTAGAAGCGCGGCGCACCCTGGCCGATGTAGGCCGTAACGATTTTTGCCTCATCCTGCTTGGCAAGCCAGGCTTCCACCTTTGCAGCGGCGGCACTGGTTGCGGTAATCGACGTGCCATAAGGCATCTGCACTTCGACCAGGACTTCGGGGCGATCCGAGATCGGGAAGAACTGCTTCTTCACCACGGCCATCCCGAGTACGGCCACAACGAACAAACCTACCACCGCACCCGCTACCAGCCACTTGCGCGCGATCACGCGGCTCAGGAGCTGGCGAAAGCGGTTGTAACGAGGGGTGTCGTAAGGTGCTCCGTGACCGCCTGCGACTTTCTCAAAATCGGGCAGCAGCTTGACGCCAAAGTAAGGTGTAAACACCACTGCCACCACCCATGAGGCAATCAGAGCGATGCCGACAATCCAGAACATATTGCTGGTGTATTCGCCGGCGGTAGAACGGGCAAATCCATTTGGCATGAACCCTACCGCGGTCACCAGCGTGCCGGCCAGCATTGGCGCCGCAGTATGGCTCCAGGCGTAGGCCGAGGCGGCGACACGGCTAAAGCCCTCCTCCATCTTCACCACCATCATCTCGATGGCGATGATGGCGTCGTCCACCAGCAAGCCCAGGCCGAGAATGAGTGAGCCCAGCGTAATTCGATCGAAATTCTTGCCGGTTGCTGCCATCACCAGGAACACCGTCGCCAGTGTCAACGGCACGGCCGCGGCAACCACGATCCCGACCCGCCACCCCATGCTGACGAAGCACACCACCATCACCACCAGCAGCGCGGCGAAGAACTTGATCATGAATTCATCGACGGCCGAACCGATATTCACGGCTTGGTCGGTGATCTTGCTCACCCCCATGCCGAGCGGCAGTTCAGCATTGATCGCACTCACTTCCTTGTCGAGCGCCTTGCCAAGGTCAAGGCCATTCCAGCCTTCACGCATAACAATGCCGAGCAGGAGCGCCGGCTCGCCGCCGTTGCGGATCATAAAGGTTGCCGGATCTTCGTAACCGCGCTTGACCGTGGCGATGTCGGATAACTTCAAGGTGCGGCCCTGTGCCACAACAGGCGTTTCGCGAATCTTCTGCAACCGGTCGAAGGCACCATCCAGGCGCACCAGCACTTGGGGGCCCCTGGTTTCCACCGAACCGGCCGGGGTCAGTGCATTCTGGCTTTGCAGCGCCGCGAATACATCCTGCGGACTGACGCCAAGCGTTGCCAGTCGCTCATGCGAGAACTCAAGGTAAATGCGCTCCGCCTGCTCGCCTATGATGTTGACTTTTTTCACGCCGGGAACGCGCAGCAGGCGCTGGCGTAGCGTCTCCGCGTCGCGCACCAGCATGCGTTGCGGTTCGCCCTTCGCTTTGAGGGCGAACAGCGCAAAAGTAACGTCCGCGTATTCGTCGTTGACCAGTGGACCGATGACGCCGGGCGGCAGGTTGCTTATCTCATCGCTGACTTTTTTGCGCGCCTGATAGAAATCGCCCTGCACCTCAGAAGGCGGCGTGCTGTCGAGCAGGGTCAAGGTAGTAAAGGCCAGTCCTGGGCGGGTATAGGTTTCGCTGCGCTCGTACCAGCGCAATTCCTGCAAGCGCTTCTCGATCTTTTCTGCGACCTGGTCTTGCATCTCCTGCGCTGTGGCGCCGGGCCAGGCAGTAACAATGGTCATCACCTTGACAGTGAACGCAGGATCTTCCGCGCGTCCCAACTTAAAGAACGCAATAATGCCGGCCAAGGAGATCAGGCAAATCAGGAACAGGGTGACGGAGCGCTCGCGTACCGCCAGCGCTGACAGGTTGAAGCGCCCTTCACTCATGGCCGCCCCGCAACGGTTGCAGCAACAGCCTGGCCAGCTACACGTACCTGATCGCCTTCATGCAGCAGGTGTGCACCGAGGGCGACGATGCGATCGCCCTGTTTAAGACTGCCGGCAATCCGCGCGCTGTCGTCATCCATGCCCCGCACGGCGACCGGCCGCCAAGAGACCTTGGCCGGCTCCCCAGCGAGCACCCAGACACCCGGCCCCTTTCCAGCATCAAACAGCGCGCCAATCGGCACGCGCAGGCCGCCCGAAGCCTGCGCGTTCGCTAGCGGAACTTGGATGGTGACAGTGGCGCCAAGCGGCGCATTTGAAAGCTCGCCCTCGAGGACAAAACGGGCCTCATACGTGCGCGTCAGCCGGTCAGCGGCATCGGAAAGCTGGCGCAGCCGGGCCGGCACCGACAGTTCTTCCTTGCCAAACAGCCTGGCCTGCGCGGTGGTGCCTACGGCCGGGCGCAGTGTTTCCGGCAACTGGATGACGGCTTCTCGCCGGCCCGCGTGCGCTACGCGCACTACGATCTGCCCTGCATTGACGACCTGGCCCGGCTCTGCGAGCGTTTCGACAACCACACCATCCGCATCTGCCACCAGTTCCGCATAACGGCTCGCGTTGCGTGCCACTTCCGCCTGCGATTCAGCCGCGCTGAGCTGCGCTTTGGCCGCATCTGCTGCCGCCTTGGCCTGGTCGTAGGCCGATGCCGAGATGGCGCCGGTACCGCGCAAGCCGCGGTACCGCGCTTCATCGTCAGCCGTTTGCTGAGCACGCGCCCGCGCGGCAGCAACGACTTCCTGCTGGGCGTTCACCGCCAGCTTCAGGTCGGCGGGATCGATACGCATCAGTGCCTGGCCGCGCTTGACGGCTTGACCTGTATCCACCAGCCGCTCCAACACCTTGCCGGCGACACGAAAACCCAGGTCGCTTTGCACGCGGGCAGCGACCGTCCCAGTGAATGAGCGTGCGTCTGCAGCATCGCCCTCGACCTCGACCGCCCGCACCAATGGAGCTGCAGTACGGGGATCGGACGGCAGTTTCTCGTCGCAAGCGGCTAACGCAAGGGGCAGGACGGCAATAACAGACGAAAAAGCGAGGTTGCGGCGGCGCATAGGAATCCCGAAAAGGAAACAGACAGGATTCCATTTTGCGACCAGTGACCATTTTAGTCAATAGTCACGACCGTGTTTTTTTCCCCGGACGTGCTCGTTTAAGGCGACAAACTCCGGAGCACCAGGCTCGACAATTGAAGCGGAGCCTCGTGCGCGGAGTCGAGGCCGTGCTGCAACAGGACCGGGTTCAGGTACGGGCGCATCACCAGGTAAATCGAGTTCACGGCCTCGTCGAGTGGCGTCTTTCGCTCGAAATCTTCCGTCTCGCGACCTTGCCGCAAGATGTCCTGCAAGATGGCCTGGATACGCCGCTCATACATGTTGGTGGCTTCCCAGTTTTCCGTGGCTGCCGCTGCTGCGATATCGAAAAGTTTGCGATTTTCGAAGAACAAACGGAGGCTCGATTCGACAATCGCCTTGAACATACGGCGTAGTTTCTCGGGCGGCTTCTCGACCGCGTCGATAGCTGCCCTGACATCCGACTCGATTTCAGCCAGGCAGTTCGCACAAATCTGCTCGCCAATCGCCTGCTTGGAATCAAAGAATTTGTAGATATACGCCTTGGAAAAGCCGATCGACTTAGCCAAGTCGGAGACGGTGGTCTTTTCATAGCCGTACAAACGGAAATGCTCACTCGCCGCGGCGACAATCTGGTCGCGCACCTCATGGTCGACCGGTCCGCGGGTTGGGCTGGGGGTAACGGTTGCTATATTCATGACCGACAGCTTACCGCCTGACTCCAGTTCGCACAACCAGTGACCATTTCGTGATATAGGCACCATAACATTCACCTATCTCGAAAGACAGCCATGGTAAAAACCAGCCTTCTCATTTCAGTAATAGCCAGCCTGACAGCCGGTTGCGCGGTCGGGCCCGACTACGTTCGTCCCGACACTCCCCTCCCCGGCGAGTATCTCCGCCAGGAAGCCATCGAACCGCGAGGCACCCGTGATACAGCGCCACCCGTCGCTTGGTGGGAAGGCTTTGACGACCCGCAACTGAATCGCCTGATTACGCTCGCACTGCAGCGGAACCTTGACATCGCCCAGGCCGCGGCCCGCATCACCGAAGTCAGGGCCGGACTGACTTCAACCAATGCGGCACTGCTGCCGTCGGCCAGCGTTGGCGCCCAGGGCGCGCGTGCCCACCAGTCGCTGGAAACACCTTTGTGGCAAGTTTTGAGTTCGGCGCCGGGCTATGACCGAAATGGCAGCGCCTATGAAGTCAATCTCGCAGCGTCATAGGAATTGGACTTGTTTGGCGGCTTGCGGCGCGACCGAGAGGCAGCACTCGCCGAGTATCAGGCTTCCGAAGCCGGCGCAGCGGCCGTGCGATTAGCTGTGACGGCTCAGACTGCCGACCTCTATATGACCATCCGTGGCCTGCAAATTCGCCTTGACGTCGCAGGCCGGCAAATACAGACCCAGCAGGAACTGCTGGCCAAGATCAAGCAGCTTTACGACCAGGACCTGGCAGCCGAACTACAAGTGCGGCAAACCGAAGGCGCCCTGGCGCAGGTACGGGCAACGGTGCCTGTTCTGCAGGCAGGATTGGATGCGGCCATGAATGCACTGGACGTGATGCTTGGCAGTGCTCCAAGAACGTACCGAAAGGACCTGGCGGAGGCACCAGCGGTGCTTCCGTCCATTCCCAAAGTCGCGTCCGTCGGATCCCCGCGTGATCTGCTCCCGCGCCGGCCCGACCTGATCGTTGCCGAACGCCGCCTTGCGGCATCGAATGCCCGCATTGGCGGCAACGGCTGAATATTATCCTAAGCTGTCACTGAGCGGGCTGCTTGGCAGCACAACGGCCATTTCGGCCGGTAACCTTTTCTCCAGCAGTGCAAACCAAGCGGCGGGGGTGCTGGGCTTGCGCTGGCGACTGTTCGATTTTGCACGCATCAATGCGCAAATTGAAGTGGCCAAAGGCAGGGAGTCCGAAGCTCTGGCAGCCTACCGTCTATCAGCCCTGCATGCTATGGAAGACGTGGAGGATGCCATGTCCGCCCTGGTCAACCGCGAACAGCAAGTCAGCATCCTCAATGAGGGCGTGAATTCGCTTGAACGGGCGCGCGCGGCCTCGTTTGCGGCCTACGAACATGGAGTCGTGAGCCTGGTCGAAGTGCTGCTAGCTGACGAAAATCTGCTGCATGCCGCAGACGCCCAAGTACAAGCTCAAACCGAATCCGCCCGCGCCGCCATCGCGGCGTTCAAGTCGCTCGGCGGATGAGAACCCGAATCTCGACCATGTCAGTGCCCAAAGCCGATTTTCAGGGCAATCAGCTCAGTCAGTGCGCGTGCGTTCATCTATGCGCCAATCGTGTGCTGGGCCCTCTGGTGCCGTGATGCTGGCTTTTATCAGCACGTCCAGCAATCTCGCCGATTGGCTCGCGTCACTCTGCGGCAATCCGTCCGCCGTCAGGATAAGGATACTGGGCCGGCAACTGGATTGTCCTTCATCCGTTGTTGGACCTGCATCATCAACGATATTCCGTCTATTGGCACCTGCGCAAACAGCAAGAAGGCTACCCCTTTAAGAGCGGCTTCACCAGTTGAACAACTACCTTGCCTTTCGCCCTGCCTTGCTCAAGGTACGCGAGCCCGCCCTTTGCCTGGGCAAAGGGAAATACCCGATCAACCACCGGGTGCAGGCGCGATGCAGCAAGGTGCGCGCCGATCTTTGCCAATTGCTGTCCATCCGGATGCACGAACAGAAAAGAATAGCTGGCCTCACGCTGCTTCGCCTTTCGAATGAGTTTCACGCTCAGCATGCCGAACACAAGCTTCATCAGGAAGTTCATTCCACGCTGCTGAGCAAATGCCGCATCCGGCGGCCCGATCAACGAAACAATCTGGCTGCCGGGCCTGACGACCTGCAGCGACTTTTCCAGTTCGCCGCCGCGCAGTGTGCCAAGTACGACATCGTAGTCGCGCAGTTGCTCTTCGAATTGCTGCTTTTTATAGTCGATCACTTCATCCGCGCCGAGCTTACGCACAAATTCAACGTTGGCGGTGCTGGTCGTCGTAGCGACCTTGGCTCCCAGTAGTTTCGCCAACTGGATGGCAAAGGTGCCGATACCACCAGCACCTGCCGGAATAAAGACCTTTTGGCCTGACTGAAGTTTGGTTCGTTCTACGAACGCCTGCCACGAAGTTAGCCCCACCATTGGAATGGACGCAGCCTGCACAAAGTCCAGGTTCTCTGGTTTCAGCGCCGCCGCGTGCTCCGGCACTGCTGCGTATTCGGCGAGCGCACCGACGCCAAGGTCAAAGGTACTGGCAAATACCGCGTCACCGACTTTAAACCGGGTCACCCGGCTCCCGACTTCAACGACAACGCCGGCGAGGTCGCTGCCCATGGTCGCAGGCAATTGAAGTTTGACGATGGGTTTAAAGCTCCCGGTGGGAATCATGTTATCGATGGGGTTCAGTCCGGCCGCGTACACCTGGACCAGGATCTCATCCGGTTTAATCGTGGGCTGCGGAAGTTCCGCGAATTCGACATTCTTTGCGCCGCCGTAGCGCCTTAAAATCAATGCTTTCATCGGAGTCTCTCCTAGACCAGGCTTAAATCCTTGCGCAAGCCGGCATCAACCAAGCCCGCTGGCGCGAACGAGCGCAACAGGCGCAGGCGCTTTGCCAGGCCACCAGCCGTGTAGCGCAGCTTTGGGTTGCTTGCCAGCGCTGCTTTCAATACAGTTTCCGCAACCACAACCGGCCCTTCGGCCCTAGCCATGGCTTCCTGCACCCGGCGGGTCACGGTGTCCCGCACTTCGAGGTAAACATCCAGCTTGGCATCAGGCTCCAACAGGTTGGCATCGAATGGTGTCTTGGTGTACGCCGGTTCGATGACGATTGAGCGAATACCCCAGTTGCGCAATTCGTGGTCCAGCGATTCCGAGTAGCCCTCGATGGCATGCTTGGTAGCCGCATACAAGGCGCCATATGGCATCGGAAGGAAGCCCAGCACGGAACCGATGTGGAGGATGCGCCCCTGCCCCCTGCTTCGCATATGCGGCAGCACGGCGCGCGTCATGCGAACCACGCCAAAGAAGTTCGTGTCGAAAATCGCTTGCGCCTGTTCAATCGAACTTTCTTCCGCACCCGCTGGAGCCACGCCGAAACCCGCATTATTGACGAGCAAATCGATACGCCCTTCGATGGAAATCACTGCCGCGACTGCGGTTTGCACCGAATCGTCGCTGGTCACATCGAGACGCAGCATTTCGTATGCCCGTTTCTCCCCTTGGGCGCCGAGACGGCTGGTGCCGTACACCGTGAAGCCAGCCTCTGACAGGCGCGTTGCCGTCGCCTCGCCAATGCCGGACGAAGCGCCGGTAACCAATGCAATCTTTTTCATAACGTCGGTATCCTCTCAAGTCGAACAAGGAATATGATGCTCATCATATTCTTAAGAAAAAAAAGGCGCGGTCTTAGCGCCCACATCACTCTGCGGCCGGTGAAAATTGTTTTAGAGCGGCTGCACAAAGTGCTTGCGACAACCTGGGGTCGTCGACCGCGCGCGCCACCATCGTTGTACCAATCAAACCGCATACCAGCGCCATGGCCTGCTCATGCGCCTGGGGCTGGCCCCAGTCCGGCAATTGCCGCGCAAACAAATCGATCATCTCCTTGATGTGGATAGTCGCCGCGCGCCGCACCTGCGGCGCTTGCCTCGGCATTTCCGAGCCAAGTGCCGAGACAGGGCAACCGGTTTCAATGGCCGCGATGTGTTCCGGGGACAGGTATGCCTGCATCATTGCCTGCAATGCTTGCCCAGGTGGGGCTGAAGCCGCCACGTGTGCCGCCAGCGCCACCGATTCGGCACCGGCACGATCCCCCGCTTCAGCGAGCAGCGCATCGCGTGAATCGAAGTGCGCGTAGAAACCGCCGTGCGTCAGGCCAGCCTCCTTCATAATGTCAGCGACGCCAGTACCGCTATAGCCGGTGCGCCGAATCGCGCGCGCGGCGACTTCCACGATACGCTCGTGCGTTTCCTCTTTACGACTTAGCAACTGTTGCTTGGTAGTTTTCTTCGGCATGATGACCATCATATACCAATTTTCCGAAACGTGCACAAAGACTGGACGGATACTGCAGATATAATGACTGGCTTGCAGCACCTTTAGAAACGCGAATGAGCGATATCGAACTGCCTTTCCGGGCCACCGCCAATGAAGCCTGCGCCTGGCTGACGCAGCGGACCGAGTCTCCTTGGACCCTGGCCCGACTTCTCGGGAACGGGCTAACGCCTGTCGTCTGGCTTGACTATGATGCGGCATCTCCCGAACTGTTCGGCGATGCCAATGGCGGTTATCAGCGCCGATTTTCTTCCAGGACGATATTGCCCGCCTGGTGGCCGGCAGCGAAGATGTCCTGATCACGTTCACAAAAGATGCCTACAAACTGCCGGCGCGGTTGCCTGCGCCGGGATTTCGTCGCTCGCTCGAGGAATTGCGCTTTCTCAAAAAGGACCTGGAGCGGCTCGCAGGAAAACTCAAACACGAGGCGCGCCCAGCGCAGCAGCAAACACAAATCCAGGGTAGACCTCAACCGATATCGCGGCGCGCTGATACCCGCTTCGAAGCAGACTTCGCAGCGCGGCGTGTCGCTGGGGATCGAGCACGTCTTTTAGAGGCTTGCAGTAATCGCGCCCTCGACGAGCACTGGACATTCATGAGATGAATGTCTCGCATTTCAATTAAAAAGTAGACGTATGTATCGCAGCGCAGCATACTGGACTTGTCTCCTCTATCTCCTCCACAGGACATAGATTCAACCCGCTCCTGTGAGCGGGTTTTTTTTCGCAGTGGCGCGCTTCGGAGTTACTAATCGGGCCATGCGGCACATCAGTTGAGCTCCTGCAGAAATTCAGCAAGACGCGTGACGGCGACATCGTGCAGCACACGCTACGGGTATCGTCCGAAGGCTTCCCGAGCTGACAACGTCGCACGCTAAACTGCTTGCCCTAACATGGGGTGGCCGGACACGACTTCGCCAAGAAAATCAGCCACGGCCCGCACTCTAGACGATGCGCTCAAATCGGCATGCATCACCAGCCATAAGCCATTGTGGAATAGCCGATCCGAAGCCACCACTTTCACCAGTTGCGGCGCGGTGGCCAGGAAATCCGGCAGTACGGCCAAGCCAAGCCCCGCATTGACCGCAGCAATTTGCATCGGCAAATTTGAGGCAAGCAGTACCGGCGTCGCATGCGAAGCCTGTTCCGCCAGCCATCGGGCTGCAGGCAGATGGCTGTGCGCCTCATCCCACGTGATAACCGAGCGTCCGGCAAACGGATCCTCTCCCCATTGCGGATGGCGTTCCAGGTAGTCACGGGCAGCATACACCGCGTAGCTTATTCTCCCCAGCTGCCGCAGCTTCAGGTTGCCGCTCGCCGGCCGCACCACCCGAAGCGCCAGATCGGCCTCGCGCCGCCCCAGGGTAACCGTTGTGGTATCCGAAGCAATTTCCACACGAAGTTCCGGATGCCGTGCCAGCAGCCGCGGCATCGCCGGGATAACCAGGTCGGTCGCCAGATTCTCCGAGGTGGCCAGGCGCACCGTCCCGGTGACATGGGCGCTGAATCCGGCCGCGCCCCGCTCAACGGCAAGCATGCTCTCCTCCGCGTCCTCCGCCCTGCGCAGGATTTCGCGTCCCTCGTCGGTTAAAAAATAGCCCGTCTGGTGCCGCTCAAACAGCCGCGCACCCAGGCTTTCCTCCAGTTCCATGACGCGACGGGCGACAGTCGACTGGCTCGCGCGCAGGCTGGCGGCTGTTTTGGTGAGGCTGCCAGTGCGGGCAACCTCCAGGAAAAATTTCAGGTCGTTCCAATCCATCGTCATTTTCTATTTTTAGAAAACAGTCTTGCAATTATTTGCATTTTCGAATCGAAATTCAAGAACTACATTGACCTCATCAACAACAAATCACTTCACGACACCATGGATCAAAGACTCAAAAACAAAGTCGCCGTTGTCACTGGCGCATCCAAAGGAATCGGTGCTGCGATCGCGCGCCAGTTCGGCCGCGAAGGCGCGAAAGTCGTCGTCAATTACTCGTCGAGCCGCGACGCTGCCGAGCGCGTGGTCGCGGACATCCGCCAGAACGGCGGCGATGCCGTCGCGCTACGTGCCGACATGTCCAATGAACAGGACGTGCAACAGATGTTCGCCGACGCGCACCGCATTTTCGGCCGCATCGACGTCCTCGTGAACAATGCCGGCATCTACGACTTTCAGTCCCTGGCCGACTTAACGGAAGAACTGTTCCAGCGTCACTTCAAGCTGAACGTGTACGGCTACCTGCTCGCCGCCAGGGAGGCAGTCAGATACATGCCCAGTGACGGCAGCATCATCAACCTCAGTTCGACCGTCACCCTATTCGGCCCGGCCAAGGCGTCGGTGTACACGGCAACCAAGGGCGCGATCGATGGCCTCACCCGTTCCCTGTCCACCGAACTGGGGCCGCGCAAGATCCGCGTCAACGCCATCAAGCCTGGCGTCGTCGCGACCGAAGGCGTGGAGGCTGGCGGTTTCCTCAAGACCGACTTCGGCCGCGAAATTACCGCCGCCACGCCGCTGGGGCGCCTGGGCGTTCCAACAGACGTCGCCCCGGCGGCCGTCTACCTTGCGTCGGACGAATCCAGTTGGATGACGGGTGAATGCATCACGCTCTCAGGCGGGCACCGTTAAACACATTACCAAGGAGACCCCCATGGCGCCAATTCAACCCAAGACCCCGGCCGAAGTCGTACAGCACTATCTGGACACCTTTTTCGAGAACGACGTGGAGAAAATTCTGGCCTGCCTGACCGACGACGTCACGTGGAAAGTACAGGGCGCGGCAGCCGTCCCCACCATCGGCGAGCGGCGCGGCAAGGATGCAGTCCGCGCATGGCTTGCGCTGTTTCCACGGCACTTCGTTCCGCTGGAATTCCACATCGGACGGATCTTCGAACAAGGCAACCAGGTGGTCGTCACCGGCCACCTCAAGCACCGCATTCTGGAGACCGGCCGTGAATTCAGCAGTGACTTCGCTGCCATCTGCGATGTGCTGGACGACAAAATCAGCGCCTATTCGTTCCTCGAAGATTCCTATGCACTCTGGCGCGCATTTCAACCTGTTTATCTCACCTACGGAGCATTCATCATGCAATACAGAACTCTCGGCAATACCGGACTCCTCGTATCTCGCCTGTGCCTGGGCACCATGACCTTCAGTAGCGGCGAAGGGATCTACAAACATATCGGCAACGTGAGCCAGAAGGAAGCCGACGAACTGGTCAAGACTGCTTTCGATGCGGGCGTTAACTTCTTCGACACCGCCGATGTCTATTCAGCGGGCGCCAGCGAGCAAATCCTGGGACAGTCCTTCAAGAACCTGGGCCTGGCGCGTAGCGATGTGGTACTGGCGACCAAGGTCTACAGCCGCGTGGGCCAAGGCCGCAACGACGTCGGCGCGTCCCGCGGCCACATCATGGATGCCGTCGAAGCCAGCCTGCGCCGTCTGCAAACCGACCACATCGACCTCTACCAGGTCCACGCCAACGACACCATTACGCCAGTCGATGAGACCCTGCGCGCGCTGGACGATCTGGTCACGCAGGGAAAGGTGCGCTACATCGGCGTATCCAACTGGCAGGCATGGAAGATTGCACGCGCACTCGGCTTCTCCGCCCAAAAGGACATGGCCCGCTTCGAGACGGTGCAGGCCTACTACTCCATCGCGGGCCGCGACATCGAGCGTGAAATTGCGCCACTCCTGGAGGCGGAAAAGATGGGGCTGATGGTATGGAGCCCCTTGGCTGGCGGTCTCATGTCAGGCAAATTCGACCGGCATCGCCAGAACCCTGATGGATCGCGCCGCTCGGAGTTCGATTTTCCCATCGTGAACAAGGAGCGCGCCTGGGACATCCTCGACGTCATGGCGCCCATCGCACAGGCCCACGGAGTCAGCCCGGCACGCATTGCGCTCGCCTGGCTGCTGTCCAAGCCGGTCGTCACCACGGTCATCATGGGCGCCAAGCGCGTCGGCCAATTGCAGGACAACCTGGCTGCGATTGATCTCAAGCTGAGCGAAGATGAGTTGCAGGCGCTGGATGCAGTCAGCGCGCTGCCGCCCGAATATCCGGGCTGGATGCTCGCGACCCAAGGCGCCGACCGCCTTGGCCCGGTTGACCTGTGGGCAAACGCGGTGAGTTCCTGAGAGGCCGGCAGGCTGCCTCGCCGGCATTGAGGTGATGGCCCCGGCGAGGCAGGCGGCGGAGCATGCGCTAAGCAGCTCTCATCAGCTCTGCCGCAAGGAAGGATGCGGTCGCGCTGCCGGCCGCTTGCGCCACGTCCTCTGGCGTTCCCACCGCCACGATGCGACCGCCGGCATCGCCTGCGCCCGGGCCCACGTCGATCACCCAGTCCGCCTGCGCCACGGCGCGCATGTCGTGCTCGATCATCACCACGGTGTTGCCGGCATCGACCAGACGCTGCAACTGCACCAGCAGCCGATCGCCATCGGACGCATGTAACCCGGTGGTCGGCTCGTCCAGGACGTAAAGACTGCGGCCACGCTGACTCCGCTGCAGCTCGGTGGCGAGCTTGATCCGCTGCGCCTCCCCACCGGAAAGTTCGGTGGCCGGTTGACCCAGGCGCAGATAGCCCAGGCCGATTTCACGCAGCAGCTGCAGTGGCCGCGCCACCGCTTCCTCGCCCGCGAAGAAGCCGTGGGCTTCGTCCACCGTCATCTGCAACACCTCGGCGATGTTGCGTCCGTTCCAGCGCACTTTCAAGGTGGGCTCGTTGTAGCGGGCGCCGTGGCAAGTCGGGCACGGCGCGTACACGCTGGGCATGAACAGCAACTCCACGCTGACAAATCCTTCGCCCTCACAGGTGGCGCAGCGCCCTTTGGCCACATTGAACGAGAACCGCCCGGCGTCGAAACGGCGGCGGCGCGCATCGGCCGTGGCGGCGAACAGTTTGCGCACATGGTCGAACAAGCCGGTATAGGTCGCCAGGTTGGACCGCGGCGTGCGCCCGATCGGCTTCTGGTCCACCTGCACCAGACGCTGTACCGCATCCACGTCTCCGGCGAGATGGCCGCCAGTGACTTCCATCACGTCGGGCCCTTCGGTGCCCCCGCTTCCGCTCGCGTCATCCTCGGGCTCATGCCCAAGATGCAGCAACACCAGCTCCGGCAATGCCTGCGCGACCAGGCTGGATTTCCCCGAACCGGAAATCCCGGTGACGGCCGTTAACACCCCCAGCGGAACGCGACAATCGACGCCGTGCAGGTTGTGGCGCTGGATGCCCTGCAATTCCAGCCAGCCGGATGGCACACGCCGGCGGCTGCCGGGGACGGGGGTTTCGTCGAACAGGTAGCGCGCGGTATGCGATTGGGCAATCGCGCGCAGACCGCTCGGCGGTCCGCTGTACAGCACGCGGCCGCCGCCCTGCCCCGCATCCGGTCCGACATCGACCAGCCATTGCGCGCGGCGCATCAAGTCCAGGTCGTGCTCCACAACAAAGACCGAATTGCCCGCGTCGCGCAGCCTGTCCAAAGCATCGTATAGGGCTTGGCTGTCGGCGGGATGCAAGCCGGCGGAAGGTTCGTCCAGTACGTAGACGACACCGAACAACAGGGAACTCAATTGCGTGGCCAGCCGAAGCCGCTGCAATTCCCCAGCCGACAGCGTCGGTGTGGCGCGGTCCAGCGTCAGGTAACCTAAGCCCAGCCCGCGCAGCTGGCGCAGGCGCGCCATGACGCCACTGGCCAGGCGCTGTGCCGCCAGCCGTTTTTCTTCCGACAGCGCCGACGTGCGCCGCACGTCGGGCGCCACCGCATGGACGGCGCGACCGCTAGCCGCGCGCTCCGCGCGGTCGCGCCGGGTCGCGTCCTTATTGGTGCCGGCGCCCGCTGTATGGGCGCGGAAGTCGCCTTGCGCGATCGGTTCAAGCAAGGCCGCCAGGCGATCCAGGGGCATGTGCATGAATTCGCCAATGTCGACGCCGGCGAAGGTGACCGACAACGCCTCGGAATTGAGCCGCTTGCCATGGCAGACGGGGCACGGCTTGCCCTGCATATACCGGGACACCCGCTTTCTCATCAAGGCGCTCTGGGTGTTGGCAAAGGTCTGTAGCACGTAGCGCCGCGCGCCGGTGAAGGTGCCCATATAGCTCGGCTCCGATTTGCGCTTGAGCGCTACGCGCGTTTCGGCTGGGGTAAAGCCGGCGTAGACCGGCACGGTGGGGGTTTCCTCTGTGAACAAGATCCAGTCGCGGTCCTTCTTAGGCAAGTCTTTCCAGGGCCGGTCAACGTCAAAGCCCATCGTGACCAGGATGTCGCGCAGGTTCTGCCCGTGCCAGGCCGGCGGCCAGGCGGCGATGGCGCGCTCGCGGATGGTCAGCGAAGTATCTGGCACCATTGTGGCTTCCGTCACCTCGAACACATGGCCGAGGCCATGGCAGGCCGGACATGCCCCCTGCGGCGTGTTCGGCGAAAAATCCTCGGCATACAACATCGCCTGCTTGGCCGGATAAGCGCCAGCGCGCGAATACATCATCCGCACCAGGCTGGACAAATTGGTCACGCTGCCGACCGAGGAGCGCGTATTGCTGGCGCCACGCTGCTGCTGAAGTGCCACCGCTGGTGGCAGTCCATCGATCGCATCCACATCGGGCACGCCGACCTGATCGATCAGACGGCGCGCATACGGCGCCACCGATTCGAAATAGCGCCGCTGCGCTTCCGCATAGATGGTGCCGAACGCGAGCGATGATTTGCCCGAGCCGGACACCCCCGAAAACACCACCAGGGCATTGCGGGGAATCGAGACATCGACATCCTTCAGGTTGTGCTCACGGGCACCGCGCACGTTCACGAAACCGCTGGCCGCAGCGGTACAGGAAGATTCACCGAAAGACGGGTTTGCCATTTTTGTGCCGCTGATCCTCGGAGACTGGGCTTTGAGATTAGCCCAAATCCGCAGATGCTGGCGTACAGTCGCCGATCCGGCGAGCGTGCGGATCAGTTTCTAACGTCGGCGGTCGTTCGCCCGCGCCTGCGCGGCGCGCTGTCCTTACGTTTCTTTGCCGACTTGTCGCCCAGCGCCTCCGAAAGCATCTCGAACAGCGTGCGCGCCGCCGGCGCCATGCTGTGATTGCGCTTGGAGATCAGGCCCAATGTCCGGTGAATTGTTGGATTTTCCAATGGAACGCCGACGATTGTGTCCGGCCGCCCGGGTAGCACGGACAGGCCCGGCACGGCGGCCACGCCCATCCCCGCCTCGACCAGGGCCAGGACACCGGACACGTGGTTGACCTCGCAAAAGATGAGCGGGTGTTTCTCGACGCCTGCCAGCGCAGCGTCGATGACGCTGCGGTTGCCGCTCGATTTGGCCACCGAGATATACCGCTCGCCCACCGTATCCTTCCAGTTCAGCTTCTTGCGGCGCGCCAGCGGATGGTCGCGCCGCATCGCCAGCACGTAGCGCTCTTCAAAAATCGGTTCGAAGATGATTTCCGCGTCTTCCGCGCCGGTGAAATTGATACCGAAGTCCGCCTCCCCTGCCAGGACCAGGTTCAGCACGTCCTGCGCACTCTCATCGTGGACGCGCACCCGGATGCGCGGAAAGCGTTCACTGAACTGCTTGAGTACCCCGGGCAGGAAATGCCACACGGCGGACGGCACGCAGGCCAGCGTGACGGTACCCGTGCGGTGTGCCGCGAGGTCCGCCACGCCCAGTACGGCATCCTCCAGGCCATCGAGCGCGGTGCGAACATTGACCAGGAAAGTTTGTCCCACGTTGGTTAGCTGCACGCGGCGCGTGGTGCGCTCGAACAGTTTCACGCCCAGGCCCTCTTCCAGCTTTTCAATCCTGCGGCTGAGCGCTGATTGCGACAGAAACAGGTCGCTCGCTGCCTGGCGGAAACTGGCGCGTTCTGCAACGGCGACGAATGCCTGCAAGTCGTGGAGGTCGTAATTGATGCGCATGGTGCATTAATCCGCTGGAAAATTGCAATTATCAAATTATGCCATTTGGAGGATGATCCATCCACTGAACAAACAGCCTCGTCAAGAAGGCATCCAATAAGGAGACACCGTGCGCCCTTACTGCGCCCTTACCGCACTGCTCATGGCGTGCTGCCCCTGTTTCGCACAATCGGGCATCGACCTGTACGGCATCGTCGATCTCGGCGTGCGCGCCACCAGCGACCTGGGCGCGAACAATGCGCCCACTTTGCCCGGCCACACGACCGCGGTCAGCAGTGGCGTGAACCAGACCAGCCGCTGGGGCTTTAAAGGAAAAGAAACACTGGGGGGCGGCTGGGCCGCGCTGATGCGCCTGGAAGGCGGCATCAATGCCGATACCGGTGCCTCCGCTAAAAGCGATCGCCTGTTCGACCGCCTGGCATGGGTCGGCCTCGAGTCACCATACGGTACCCTGGCCGCTGGACGCCAGACCAACCTGCTGTCGGACGCGCTCATTCCGGTCGATCCGATCGGCAAACGCTACGCCACCTTCAACCCGAACATCAATGTCGCGGGGCTTAGCAATACCGCATTTGGCACCCATGCGTTCGGGCGCCAATACGGCCCCAGCGGTTACGCCGACAATTTCTACCGCCTGGACAACACGGTCAAGTACACCGCCAACGTCGGTCCCTGGCTCGTACGCGCCGCATGGTCGTTCGGCGAAGTGCCTGGCGACGCAAGCGCCTCGTCCAGCCATGGGGTCGCATTGGCCTACCAGCGCCCGGACTGGGTCGTCTCCGGTGCCACCATGCAATTTCGCAGCCGGGAGGATCTGCCCCTCAATGCCTGGACGCTCGGCGCTGCAGTCCGCATCGCCGGATGGGAATTCAAGGCAAACGCCGCGCGCAACAAGGCCGACACGGGCGCGGACAAGACGGTACGCCAGCACGTGCTGTCGGCGGGCGTCAGCCGCGAGGCGCTTCCCGGCCTGCTCGTCACCACGGCCTGGTACAGCGTGCGGCGCGAAGCCACCGGCTTCGTCGATGACGGTTTCGACCGCGCCTTCCTTTTCATCGAAAAAGCGCTGGCACCACGGACCACGGCCTATGCCGAATCCGATTACACCGTCTGGCGCGGCGACGCGGCTGGACTGACCGCTGCGCGCCCGAACGGCCATCACGGCAGCGGGCTGACACTCGGCCTCATGCACAAGTTCTAACGCAGATAAGGAAATCACTATGCGTCCACATCACTTCACACTCACGGCGCTGTCCGCGTTCGCGGCGCTCGCACTGTCTGCCACGGCGCACGCAGCCGACATCCATGTCGTCAGCTCGGGCGGCTTTGCCCAGGCTTACAAGGACCTGTCCGGCCCATACGAGCAGGCCAGCGGCGACCGCCTGCTGTCGGCGTGGGGACCCTCGATGGGCACCACCAAGAACGCGATTCCGGCGCGCCTTGCGCGCGGCGAAGCGATCGACGTGGTCATCATGGTGGGCGACGCGCTCGACCAGCTGATGGCCGAGGGTAAACTTGAACCGGGCAGCAAGGTGGTGCTGGCCAATTCCCCGATCGCCTGCGCCGTTCGGCAAGGCGCCGCGAAACCGGACATCGGCAGCGTGGACGGTTTGCGACAGGCCTTCCTGCACGCGTCCCACGTGGCCTACTCCGACAGCGCGAGCGGCGAATACATTAAACGCCAGCTGCTGGACAAGCTTGGCATCAGGCAGGCGATGGAAGGCAAGGCCGCGCAGATCCCCGCCACGCCGGTGGGCGAGATCATCGCGCAGGGCGAAGCGGACTTTGGATGCCAGCAGCGCAGCGAGATGAAACCGGTACACGGCATCGAGATCGTCGGCCTGATCCCCGAGGAAGTCCAGCTCAGAACGGAGTTTGCCGGTGCGGTGGTGCGTGGCGCCAGCCAGCCGCACGCCGCGCGCGCCCTATTGCGGTTCCTGGCATCGCCCGCCAATGCAGCTGCCATCGAGGCAACGGGCCTGGAACCGGTCACTGCCCGGCACTGAACCCATCTTTATACCGGTGCAGCGCGCCGGTGGTTTTTCTTGAGAGGTCATTATGACAAGCCAATCCACCCTCAACGCAGGCGTGCCAACGCCTGTCACATCCGCGCCCGTGCGCCGCCCGTCCAGGCTCGGCACGGTCATCCGCGTTACCAGCGGGAACTTCATCGAAATGTATGATTTCTTCCTGTTCGGCTTTTATGCGCAGCAGATCGCCGCCGCGTTCTTCCCGGCCTCCAGCGAGTACGCGGCCCTGATGATGACGTTTGCCACCTTCGGGGCCGGCTTCTTCATGCGTCCGCTGGGCGCCATCTTCCTGGGCAGCTACATCGACCGCATTGGCCGGCGCAAGGGACTCGTCCTGACGCTTGGCATCATGGCGTCAGGGACGGCGCTGATTGCCTTCGTGCCGGGATATGCCAGTATTGGCCTGCTGGCGCCCCTGCTGGTGCTGATCGGCCGCCTGCTGCAAGGATTTTCGGCCGGCGTGGAATTGGGCGGGGTGTCGGTCTACCTGTCGGAGATGGCCACCCCGGGCAATAAGGGCTTCTACGTCAGCTGGCAGTCGGCCAGCCAGCAGGTCGCCATCATCTTTTCCGCCGGGCTGGGGTATGCGCTCAACCATGCCCTGGCCAAGGACGTGATCGCCGACTGGGGCTGGCGCGTCCCCTTCTTCGTTGGCTGCTCGATCATTCCCGTGGTGTTCTACATCCGCCGCTCCCTGCAGGAAACCGAAGCTTACCTGGCCCAGAAGTCGCACCCGACGTTCCGCCAGATGATGCGCACGATCGCCCTGAACTGGCCCCTGGTCACGGTCGGCGCCATGCTGGTCGTCCTCACCACCGTCGCGTTCTACATGATCACCGTGTACACGCCGACCTTCGGCAAGAGCGTCCTCAAACTGAGCACCGAGGACAGCCTGCTCGTCACCCTGTGTGTCGGCTTGTCCAACTTTATCTGGCTGCCCATCATGGGGGCGCTGTCGGACCGGATCGGACGCTGGCCCGTAATGGCGGCCTGTTCGGCGCTGGTGGCGCTGACCGCCTATCCTGCGCTGGCGTGGCTGATCGCCAACCCGAGCTTTGCCCATATGGTGCTGGTGGAACTCTGGCTGTCGTTCCTGTACGGCAGCTACAACGGCGCCACCATTGTCGCCCTGACGGAGATCATTCCCGCCCAGGTGCGCACCACCGGCTTCTCGCTGGCCTACAGTCTGGCGACCGCGCTGTTCGGGGGCCTCACGCCGCTGCTGTCGACCTGGCTGATCGAGGTCAGCGGCGATAAGGCGGCGCCCGGACTCTGGCTGGCCGGCGCCGGCGCCATCAGCCTGGTGGCGACCTACCTAGTGTACCGCGGCATCGTCCGGGAACGAGGCGCTCTCGCCATGTAAGGAGGATGGCCGGGCCCGCGGTCCAGTGCGCGCGCCGGCGCCCCGATCGCGCCACGAGTGGCTTTCGGGGCCGAAGCCTCAGGGACGATAGCGAGCCAGAATCGATTGGATGATGCCGCGTGCCCTCAGGGCGGCAATCGCTTGATTCAGCTCCTTGATACCCACCTTGCCCTGCGCCGGAACTGCGCAATAAGTATCGAAGTCCGTAATCGTCAGATTGTACGGCGCCAGGCGTACCCGTTGCGGGTGCACTTTGCGCTGGTAGTCGTAATAGATGCGGTTCGTGAAGATGTAATCGAAGCGCCGCAGTAACAGCTTATCCAGGTTCTGCCTATCATTGGCCGCATTGTCACGTTCGATCTTCGGTTGCAGGTCATCGACTTCCGGATACCGGTATCCGCGAACCGTGCCCACGCGGGCGCCAGCGAGCGCGTTCAACGAGGAAGGCAAGGGTGTTTCCCTGCGCATCGCTACGATCATGCGGTTGGAAATGATCGCATCAGACCAGAGGAAAGTCTGATTGTCGAGCCAGTCGGGCCGCAAGTCGCATAACACGTCGGCGTACCCCCGCAATAGCGCGCCTTCCACCCGGGTGCGCGGCAGGACCACATAGCGTGGCTGCAAATGCAACACCGCAGATAACGCGTCGCCGAACTCCTTGAGTATGCCGCCCCGCAACTCTTCGTCGCGAATATCGGTCATGGGCAGACCGCTGCCATTGGACACGGCCATCACGAGTTCGGCTGCGCAAACGGTCTTCGAGATGAGCAGCATGGCGAACAGTACATGGCGCGTGATGGGCATCTTGAGCTGGAATAGTTAGGCAAAGGCCAAAAGTGAATCGTCGTGGAAGGAGCGTTCCTGTCTCCTGTGCAAATGATAACCCCAGAGTGCGGCTCCGGCGCATCCTCTGCAGGAGCGCATGCAGCCCCGGCCTTCCGCCGCCAATCGGCCACTCAGGAGGATTGCCTCGCTGGGGCGGCCAAACGGGTCAGCCCGTCGGCCGAGCGACAGCCACACTTCAACGGTGCGCTCCAGGTTTCGGCCCGTTGCTAAGATTCCCGCAAGGCCAATTCACCAAATGGAGACGGTATGGAACGCTTCCTTCTCGTCTATCGCGGCGACCCCGAAGGCGCAACCAACGGTCATCCCCATGACACGCAACGCTGGGCCAAATGGTTCGACGTGCTCGGCCCACGCCTGCTCGATCGCGGCAGCCTGAGCCTCGGCAGCGTCGATGTCGACCCCGCCTTGCCGGTCCAAAAGATTCCAGCAGCCTGATCGCGGGATATTCCATCCTGGCCGCCGCGGACTTCAACGACGCCGTCACGCTGACGGCGCAGTGCCCAATCTTCGAGGAACACGACGCGCTCCAGATCGCGCACCTGACCCCATGACCGGCGCGCTCAGTGCATGGCGCGGCGTTGCGCAGCCGGCTTACGCCACCTCTTCAGGGCGCAGTTGCGCAATGCTGTGCCGTGCCTGCGTGATGGCCTTGATGCGCTGATCGTCACTCACCTTGACGCCCTCCGCCGCCACAACCTCCATTCTGCGCACGCCCGTAAACGCGAAGACAGCGCGCAAATACGATTCGGCGTGTTCCAGCCGCGCATGGGGCGAGTCCGGCCCGTAATAGCCGCCCCGCGCCATGGCCAGGACGACGCGCTTGTCCGTTGCCAAGCCTTCCGGGCCATGTTCCGTGTAGCGGAAGGTCTTGCCCGCAACGGCGATCCGATCGATCCACGCTTTGAGCTGGCTGGGGATGCCGAAATTGTAGAAGCCGACGCCGATGACGATCACATCCGCGGCCAGGAATTCGTCCAGCACCGCGGCGCCCAATGCCAGGTCAGTCTGCATGGCAGCGTCCTGCCGCACTGCGGGGCCGACGTTCGCCAGCTGCGTCGGCCCGGAAAGGTGAGGAATCGGATCGGCGGCCAGGTCGCGGTAAGTGACTATCGCATCCGGCGCGCCCGCAAGAAACCGTTCGACCACGGCCGCCGATAGCTGACGACTGACCGAGTGTTCGCCGAGAATACTGGAATCACGATGGAGTAGTTGCATGGGCATGGCGCCCTCCTTGGATGAAAAAAAATGGATCGGAAAATCTTGTGCGCCGGGCGCGGGCCGTGTTTCGCCAGACCTCACGTCCCGCCAGACAGTAGCAGTCGAAGCGCTGCTTCTGCACCAGGTGCGCGGGAATGCGCAGGGTGCCGATGCCGGCCAGTTCTGCCGAGCGCCTGTGCTCACTCACCATGCGTCGTAAACCATCGCGCAGGTACCCGCTTAGGGAAGGCCGGCGGCGCCGCGCGCCCACCAGGTAGCTGCCCTCCAGTTCGAAGCCGTCTTCGAACTGGATATGGACCCGGCATTCCAACTTTCGGAAAGCGTCCTTTTGCCAGGAATCCAGCACACGTTCTGCCTGCCTCAAATCGGCCATGACCACCGTTTGGCGGGGATCATTGCGCCAGATGAGGACGCGGCAGATTTCGATGAGGTCGTCCAGATTCTTCATTGCGTACCCGCCGCTCGGGCCGCCTCGTTCAGATGGGCAATACGGCGACCCAGTGCGGCGCTGGACTGCTGCTGGTGCCCTGGCATCGCCAAGGTGAACATGCCGACGGCGGCGCGCAGGCGTCCGGCCTGCTCGTGCAGACTCTCTGCGGCCACGGCCGCCTGTTCGACCATCGCGGCGTTCTGCTGCGTATTGCGGTCCAGTTCGACCACCGCGCGGTTAATCTGTTCGATATTGCTGCTTTGCTCGCGGCCCGCCTCCGCCATCTCCGCCACGATGCCGTCGACCCGGCGCACGGAGGTCACAATGCCGTCCATGGTGTCGCTGGCGTCGCCCACCAGCCGGTCGCCCTCGGTCAAGCGCAGGACCGTGGCATCGATCAGGCGTTTGATGTCCCGGGCCGCGCCGGCCGAGCGCTGTGCCAGGCTGCGCACCTCGCCCGCCACCACCGCAAACCCGCGCCCCTGCTCGCCCGCTTTCGCCGCTTCGACCGCGGCATTTAACGCCAGCAGATTGGTTTGAAACGCGATGCCATCAATCAGCCCGGTAATGTCTTCAATACGCTTGCCCGCCTGCGTAATGTCCGCCATCGTCGCGCCCACCCGCGACACCGCCTCGCCGCCGCGGCCCGCGACCTCCACGGCGCCCGCCACCAGCTGGCTGGCATGCTGGGTGTGGTCGACATTCTGGCGCACCGCCAATGCCAGCTGCGCCAGGCTGGCGGCGGTCTCCTCCAGATTGGCGGCCTGCGCTTCGGTGCGCGCCGACAGGTCGCTATTTCCGGACGCAATGTCACCGGTAGCCGCGGTCATGCTGTCCACACTGGTCCGCACATCGCCAATCATCGCGGTCAGATTTACGCTCATCTGCTGCATGGCGCGCAGTAACTGGCCAACGTCGTCGCGGCGGCGCGCGTGAATCTTGCAGCTCAGGTCCCCACCCGCGATGGCGCGGGCCGTGGCAATGGCTTCCTGCATGGGGATGCCAACTGAGTGGCGCACGGCGAATTCCAGCGCAGCGAGGGCACACACGCCCAGCGCGCCTGCGGCGCCAAACCATCGGCCCAGCGTCCCGTCAACCAGAGTCAGTCCAGCCACACCGATCGCGGCAAACAGCAATGCGATGGCGGCCAGTGCGCCGCCCACGCGCCAGCGTAGCGAGGACCCCAGCAGGCGCGCGGCGATGCCGGACAGGCCGCTCCGCATCAGTTGCCCCTGGCGAATAGTCACGCCTGTGTTCCCACCGCGTATGTGCTGGTAGGCGCGTTCAGCGCTTTGAGCTTGCGCGCGTACCGCCTTGCTGCGCACGGACAGGTAGCCAATGACCTTACCCTTCTCCACCATTGGCGTGACGTTCGCCTCCGCCCAGTAGTAGTCACCGTTCTTGCGACAGTTCTTCAGCAGGCCGGTCCAGGGCAGTCCGGCGTGCAAGGTTGCCCACAGGTCCTGAAACGCTTCCGCCGGCATGTCCGGATGGCGTACCACGTTGTGCGACGCGCCGATGAGTTCCGCTTCGGAATAACCGCTCGCTTCGATAAAGTAGGGATTGGCATAAATGATCCTGCCCCTGAGATCCGTCTTGGACACCAGGTGCTTGCCATTGATCAGTGAATACTCGACGGTGGTCACGGGATAGTTCTGACGCATGCTGCTCTTTCGCTAGGTGTTGGATTTGCTCGGTGAGGGCTCCGCGCCGTCTGCCGCGGGCTGCGGTGCATCGCACTGGGGCGGGCGCGGGTCGAGCCGGAAGAAGTCGATGGCGGCCTGGAATGGCGCCGACTGGCGCCGGTCGCGCTGGGTGTCGCCGCGGCCGCGGCCTGGCAGGTTGGCCTGTTTGGTGGTCTTTCTCATGTCGCCCATCTTCCTCATCTCGTCCGCCCCGGTTAAGGTGCTGCGCCAGCCGCAGGCGGCTGCAAACTGGCGCGCAAGCGCTGATACTCCGGCGACGCCCGCAGCGCCGCCCGGCCCGCTTCCTGCAACTGCTTGACCTGCCATGGCACGATGGTCAGCGCGGTGGGCACCTGCAGCAACACCGAGCGCGTCGCCGTGTCCTGCAGGTCGCGCAGGCTGACGCTAATGATGTAGATTTCGGCATCGGCGGCAAATGGGCTGCCATCCCGGCCGCGCACCGCGTCCAGTTCGCGGCGCCAGCGCTGGGCGTTATCGCTCATCGCGGCCAGTGTTTCCCCCGTGGCGCGGGAACCAGCGCCAAACACGAGGGCGTTCATGACCTGCCCCACGCCGGGGACATGTTCGCTGCGGTCGAGCCGCTCGCCGAGATCGCGTTCGGAATTGACGCTGACCAGCACAATCTTGTGCACCGAACCGGCCGGCAAATGGCGGAAGCTGGCGTCCAGGGTCCCGCCAGCCACGGCTCGCACCAGCAGGCCGCGCACGCCGAGGTTGTCGATCAGGCCGCCATCTACCAGGTGCAGGTAGGGACGCTCTTGCCCATCCAGGTAGCTCTGCACGCTGGCGTGCAGCAAGCGGGCCTGCAGATTGTCTTCGCCACGCGCGGCCACCGCGACCTGCTGCGATTGCGGGCAATCGCCGGCATAATTGCGCACGGTGACAGGGCTCAGCAGCAGCGGCACCGACGATGAAGCGGCCACGGCATACGATAGCGGCACGCTGTTCAGATCCGAGCAGATCAGGGCAAACTGCTCGGGCGTGAACTCGAATGGCGCGCCGGTCGTCAGGTCGGTCGCGGTCACCAGCAGGCGTGGTCCCTGGCGCTGCGCCAGCAAATCGCCGAACGTCTTGCCGCGGTACAGCTTGTCGAGTTTCTCCGCCAGCACATTGCTGCGTCCATACCAGGGCGAACTGATGCGGTACAGCGTACGTGGAGAAAAAGCTTGCGCGATCAGGCCGGCCTGAAAGTCTTGCATCAGGAAATCGGCCTCAAATCGGGCAAACGTCTCGTCGCCGAAAGCGGCATAGTAGGTCGCCAGTACGCTGCCGCCGGACACGCCGCTGACCAGCCCCATCTGGTCCATGAGCGTGGTCTGGCGCCCGTCCCACGCGAAGCCGGTGGCTTTCAGCTCCGTTAACACGCCGAGACCGAAGGCGGCCGCCCGGGCACCGCCACCGGACAAGGTGACCGCGCCGATGATCGCGTGCGGCCCACCGTCATCGGCAATACGCACCAGCGCCGCCGGCGCGGGCGACTGGTCGGTGATCGGGCCGTTGATCCAGGGACGAGAGGTCGAACAGGCCGCCAACAGCAAGGCCCCTGCCCCCGGTATCAAACGGCGTATGAGCGCCCCTGCTGCATCGCGCATCCTACGCGGGATCATGCGTGCTCCTTAGTGGGTCAGCCAGGGGCCCAGGCTTTCCAGGCTTGTTTCATCCAGGTCGCCGGAAGCCAGGGCCAGGCGCAAACGTCCCAGCAGATAATCGGCGCGGCCCTGCACCAGGTCCAGTTCGGCAGCAAACAGGCGCTGCTGCGCATCGAGGACGTCCAGCGCCGTGCGGGTTCCCACGTCGCGCCCGGCAATAGTGGCTTCCAGCGCGCTCAGCGCCGAGGTGAGCGCCTGCTCCTGCGCAGCGATGCGCGAAACGCCAGTGGCCACCGACAAATACCCTTCCTGCACCTTGAGGCGCACGTCGCGCTTTGCAGCCGCCAGGCTCTGCTCGGCCTGCCCCAGGCGGGCCACTGCCTCGCGCTGGCGCGAATCGAGCCCTCCACCCGCATACAGGGGCACGTTCAGGACGATGCCGATTGCGCCCGTACGGTCACCATCCGGCGCCACCAGCGGCGACAGACTGCCATGCTGATTCTTTGTGCCATAGCTTGCGACGAGATCGAGCGTGGGACGACCGGACAGCTTGTGCTTGGCAATCTCCGCGCTCGCGATTTCCATTTCGGACTGCTTCGCCAGCACTTGCGTACTCCGGCTTTCCCCGCGCATCTGCCACTCGGACAAGGCGATCGGCTCGGGCATGCGCGGCACGAAATGCGATGCGAACGGCGCCAGCTGGTCCGGCTCGGCGCCGATGGTTTCGCGGAACTGTGCACGGCGCAGCTCCAGCATGGACTGCGCCGTGACTTCGCGCGTGACCACGGCATCCAGCCGCGCCTGGGCTTCCTGGACATCGGTGATGCGGTCCTGTCCCACCTCGAAACGGGCCTGCGCGCGGTCGCGCTGACTGCGCACGGCGTCCCGTTCTGCCTGCACCACGCGCAGGGTGTCTTCGGCCACCAGCACGGCGAAATAGACTTCCGCTACGCGCAAGGCCAGATCCTGGCGCGATGCCTTGAACTGGGTGCGCGCCAGTGCCGTCTGTTCGCGCAGCTGCTGGCGGTTGGCGGCAGCGCCGCGGTCATACAACGGCTGCACCAGCTGGATACTGGTCTGGCTTACCGTGCCGGTGCCCGATTCGGGCATCAGAAGCGAGGCGGCGGGCGACAGCTCCCCCGTCTGCCGGTTATGCATGCGCGACACGCCGGCCTGCAGATTGACGCGGGGGCGCAGCAAGGCATCGCCCTGCACCGCTTTCTCGTTGCCTGCGACCAGCGCCTGGTCCGCGGCAAGACTGGCCGGATCATTGGCCAGCGCCTGGTGGTAAGCTTCGCTCACGTCCATTGCGCAGACCAGTCCGCCGTGCAGTGCCAGCAGCAAGCCGAGCGCGGCCGGCAGGGTTTTCAGTTGCATTTTCATCGAAATTCTCCTCAGGCTGCCGATGGACGCTTGGCGCGATAACAGGCCGCGTACAGGGCCGGCAGGAAGACCAGGGTCAGGACAGTGGCGACGGCAAGGCCGCCCATGATGGCCCACGCCATCGGGCCCCAGAACACCGAATGGGTCAGCGGAATCATGGCCAGGATGGCGGCCAGCGCGGTCAGCACGATCGGACGCAGACGGCGCACCGCCGATTCCACGATCGCGTTCCACAGTGGCGTGCCGGTCCCCATTTCCTGGTCGATCTGCACCACCAGAATCACCGAGTTGCGGATGATCATGCCGGCCAGCGCAATCACGCCCAGCATGGCCACAAAACCGAACGGAATCTGGAACGCCGCCATGATGACTGCCACGCCAATCATGCCCAGCGGTGCCGTCAGCAGTACCAGCGCCATCTTTTTCATGTCCTGCAGCTGGATCATCAGCAGCACCAGTACGACGATGATCGTGACCGGCATGACGGCGAACACGGAGTTCTGCGCCTTGGCGCTCGACTCGGAGGCGCCACCAATCTCGATGCCGTAGCCGAGCGGGAGATCGCGCGACAGCGCTTGCAGCATGGGCCAGACCGCGTTGGTAACGTCCGGTGCCTGCGCGCCTTCCACGTCGGCACGTACGGTCAGGGTCGGAATCCGGTTACGGCGCCACAGCTGGCTCTCCTCGCTATCGAGCGTCAGGCGGGCCACTTGCGATACCGGTACAAATTTTCCGTCGCGCAGATAGATCTTCGCGTCCTTCAGGTTGTTCAGATCGGTGCGCTCGGCCGCCACCAGGCGCGCCATGACGGCAATCGACTGGTCATCCTCGCGGTATTGCGTAATCGGCGTGCCGGACAGCGAGGCTTCCAATGCCGACTTGATCTGCACCGAGCTCACGCCCAGCGCACGCGCCTTGTCCTGATCGACGTCGACACGCACTCGTTTCACGCGCTCACCCCAGTCTTCATTCACGGCACGCACGTGCGGATTGGTGCGCACGATAACGCCCACTTTCTGCGCGATCTCGCGTACCTTTGCCGGATCGTTGCCGTAGACACGGAACTGCACCGGATAGCCGACCGGCGGACCGTTCTCCAGTCGGTTGACGCGGCCGCGCACGTTGGCGAAACGTCCATCGAACAGCTTGCGCACCTTGCTGATGACGCGTTCGCGTGCTTCGCCGCCCTTGGTCATGATCATCATTTCGCCCAGGTTCAGGTTGGGCGTCTGCACGTCCAGCGGAAGATAGAAGCGCGGCGCGCCGTCGCCGACAAAGCTGGTCACCGCTTCAATATCGGGATCGCCTTTGAGCAGCTTTTCCAGCTCGCGCACTTCGGCTTCGCTCGCCTCGAACGTGGAGGCTCTCGGCATCCACAGGTCGACCATCAGCTCCGGCCGGTCGGACGCCGGGAAGAACTGCTGCGGCACTGCCTTGAACAGCAGCAGAGATCCGACAAAGGCCGCCAGCGTGATCGCGATGACCCAGAAGCGGTGGCGCAGACAGTAGTCCACAAAGTGACGGAATTTGACGTAGAAGCCCTTCTGGTACACGGCATCTTCATCATGGTGCGCGTGCGGCGCTTCCTTCAGCAGCTTGTAGCCGATGAAAGGCGTAAACAGCACTGCCACGATCCAGGACAGAATGAGGGAAATGCCCACCACCTGGAACAGCGAGTAGACATACTCGCCCGTGCCGGACTTGGCAAAGCCGACCGGTAGGAAGCCGGCAGCGGTAATCAGGGTGCCGGTCAGCATCGGGAACGCCGTGGCCGTATAGGCATAGGTCGCCGCGCGGAACTTGTCCCAGCCCTGCTCCAGCTTCAGGGCCATCATTTCGACCGCGATGATCGCATCATCGACCAGCAGGCCCAGTGCGATGATCAGCGCGCCCAGCGAAATGCGCTGCAGGTCGATGCCCATGACGTACATGACCAGGAAGGTCATGGCCAGCACCAGCGGAATGCACAAAGCGACGACCAGGCCGGTCCGCACGCCCAGCGAGAAGAAGCTGACGGCCAGCACGATCAGCACCGCTTCGGCCAGGCTTTTCTTGAATTCATGCACTGCATGCTCGACGACGCGGGGCTGGTCGCTCACCGCGTGAATCTGTACGCCGACCGGCAAGTTCGCCTGAATGCGCTTGACCGTCTCGTCCAGCTGCGTGCCAAGGTGGATCACATCGCCGCCCTTGCGCATGCTCACCGCCAGGCCCAGTGCGGGCTGGCCGTTAAAGCGCATGCGCGCCATGGCGGGCTCCACGAAGCCGCGCCGTACCTCGGCAATGTCGCCCAGGCGGAAAGTGCGCTCGCCGGCACGGATGCCGATGGCGCGGATGCCGTCCACGGAGTCGAACTCGCCGCTGACGGTCAGCCTGACCTGTTCGGCCGCGGTCTGGACCGTGCCAGCTGCGGCCACCGCATTGGCCTGGGCCAGCGTGGAGGCGATCAGCGCCGGGTCCAGGCCCAGCGAAGCGAGTTTGGCGGTGGACATCTCGACATAAATCTTTTGCTCCTGCTTGCCGACCAACTCGACCTTGTTCACATCAGACACGCGCAGAAACTCATCGCGCGCCGCATCGGCCATCTTGCGCAGCTCTTCGTACTGGAAACCATCGCCGGTAATCGCATACATATTGCCGTAGGTGTCGCCGAATTCATCGTTGAAGAACGGCCCCTGCACGCCTTGCGGCAAGGTGTGGTTGATGTCCTTGAGCTTCTTGCGTACCTGGTACCAGACGTCCGGCACCTTGGAGGGCGGCACCGCTTCGCGCAGGTTGATCTTGATCTGGGTTTCGCCCGGCTTGACATAGGTCGACATATAGTCGATTTCGGGCACGCCCTGCAGTTTGCGCTCCATCAAGTTGGTTACCTGGTCGGCCATCTGCTGGGCAGAGCTGCCAGGCCAGTATGCCTGCACCACCATGGTCTTGATGGTGAACTCCGGGTCTTCCTTCTGACCCAGGCTGCCATAGGCCAGGATGCCGGTAATGGACAGCAACAGCAGCAGGAAGGCAATCATCTGCTGGTGCTTCAGGGCCCACTCGGAAAGATTCAATCCTTTCATTTGCCACCTCCAGCGAGCATCACGTGCTGGTCGGGCTGCAGCATGTGCACGCCTGCCGTCACCACGGTCTCGCCTCCCGCCAGGCCGGCGGTCACCAGGACTTCGTTGTTCTGTGCACTGCCAAGCTTGACTTCCCGCGCCGCGACGCGCTGGGTCTTGGGATCGACGACCCAGACGCTGCGCTTGGCGCCGCCATCGACAATGGCGGTCAGGGGCAGACGGATGGCGCTCTTGCCATCGACGTCAGGCGCCAGCACTGAGGCCGTCATGCCCAGCCGCAGCAGGGCCGGATCAGGCTGGGCGATCGCAATACGCGCCGAATAGGTGCGGGTCACACTGTCCGTGTCCGGCGCCAGTTCGCGCAAGGTTCCGGTCCAGCTCTGGCCCGGATGCGCCCACACCGACACCTGCACCTTGCGCACCTGGCGCAATTCATCCACGCGCGCCTCCGGAATGCTGATGGCCACTTCGCGCTCGCCGTCGGCTGCGACGGTCACAACCGGCTGGCCTGCTGCGACCACTTGTCCGGTTTCTGCGCGCAGGACGCTGACCACCCCGTCGCGGTCCGCCACCAGGGTGGTGTAGCCGCGCAGGTTAGCGCTTAATTGTTGCCGTGCTTGTGCCGAGCGTAGCTGCGCTTCGGCTTGTTCCAGGGCCAGGCGCTGGTGATCGACCTCCGCCTGCGACGCAAACTGATGCATCAGCAGCGCTTCGGCGCGGCGCAGATCCAGGCTGGCTTGCCCCACCCGGCTCTTGGCCGCGTCGACCTCGGCGGCGGAAGCGACTACCTGCAGGCTTTCCTGGGCCGGATCGAGCTGCAGCAGCGGCTGGCCGCGCTTGACATGGGCGCCGACCTCCACCAACCGCGCCACGATCTTGCCGCCAGTACGGAATCCCAGCTGGCTCTCGTAGCGGGCGCGAATCTCGCCCGAGTAGCTGGCGCCCACACTGCCACTGCTTTCGCCCACGACGACGGTGCGCACCGCGCGCACTTCCTCGTGCGCCGCTTCGGGGGCCTTGGAACAGCCTGCCAGCAGGCCGAACACGCCGAAGGCGATGGCCGCTTTTCGATAATTCTGGTTCACTTGAGTTGTCCTCTAAAGTCAGGTGAACTGGACTATACACCATACCGACGCCTTTGTCATTATGACGTTTAAGTCAGCTTGACATTAAAGGCATTTTGTCAGAAAGGAACTTTTGCACAGGCGGCACGAGGCCGGCGCGGGCCACCAATGCACGGCGGGCGGTGCGCTACGGAGAATCAGATGACGGGATACAGGTCGGTGCCCGCACATCTGGCGGGCGCCAGCAGCGGCTTATGGCGTTGCGAAGGCGCCGGCGCGTGGAGCGGCCGCGCCGCGTGGCAGGTCGGCTAAGGGATCAGGCGGCGCCGGGCGGCTGCGCCATGGCGCGTGCCTGGGCGCGCGCGAGGAGGGAGTCGGCGGCAGGGACCAGCTTTGGCAGCGGGATGGCGGTAACGCGTTCCGCGTCGGCCACACTCAGTCCCAGCGTGCGCATGATGGCCGCCACGATTTTCTCAGGTAGGTCTTTGGCCGTGCGCCCGCGCGCCATCCGGTCAATGGCGACCAGCCCGGTGCCGGCGATCAGGTCCAGCACAATATCGAGGGGCACGTCGACGAAATCGCCGCGCTTCTGCCCTTCCTCCAGGTCCGCGGGCAGATAGCGGAAAGCGCTCGTCTGATGGCCCAGCAGGCGCAGACCGGCAGCTGCCAGAAAACGCGCCAGCAACGCGTGCTTACGCGCCAGGTGCAGATAGCAGCGCATGCCGGTAGCAACCCGCAGCGCCGGATCAGCGATGTCGCCCACCGCCTGCTCAATCAGCCCCACCATTTCACCGCTCAGTTCATCGCTGACCGCCAGCAGCAGGTCTTCGTTGGAGCTGAAATAGTTGTAGAACGACCCTTGCGACACCTCCGCCAGCGCCTTCACGTCGGGGATGATGCTGGCGCCGACGCCCTTCTCGGCAAACACGATCATGGCGGTTTCAACCAGGCGCTTGCGCATGCGCTCACGGCGCTCGGCAGCGACACGCGGACGGTGATCGGTAGGCTTCGGGGCAGCTGGCATGGTCCATTCACGCAAAAGGAGACGCCGCGATCATATCAGATCCGGCCCGCGCCACGGCGGCTAGCCTTCAAACAGGTGTGTGCGGCGCAAGATCGAATCGGCCGGCAGCTCGAATGCGGGCAGCGGCAACGACGCGATGCGCACCGCCTCCTGGTCTTCCATTCCCAACGCGCGCAGGACGATTCTTGCGCTGGCGTCGACGTAGTCGTCCTTCAGCCGCTCACGTGCAATTGTGCAGGCCGCGCTGACCACCACACCGACCAGCAAGTCGATGCCCATGCGCTGGTCAATGTCCTCAAAACGCCCGCACTGCACGCCGCTTGCCACGTCCCGCGCCAGGTACTGCACGCCCAGCAGGCTGCTGTTCGCCGTCGGAAACGGCAAGCCCGCCATGAAATGGCCATACAGCGGAAACCGTCCCACTGCGCGCAGCAGCAAGCGCGCGCCGCAGGCAATGCGTTCCGCCGGGTCCGCGCGCAAACGCACCACCGGGTCGATGGCGCGCAGCAGGTCATCGTTGATCTCGCTGGCCACGGCCTCCAGCAACTCGTCATTGGTGCGGAAATAGTTATAAAAGGACCCGCGCGCCACGCCGGCCTGGGCAATCACATCTTCAATGACCGCCTGCGGCCCCTTCTGCGCAAACACCAGCAGCGCGCTCTCCAGCAACCGGGCCCGTGTTTTCTCGCGCCGCTTGGCGCCCACGCGCGTCCGATGGTTTTGAATGTCTTCAATGCTCATGATCGTCCTTTGTTTTGCACGATTGTACGCAAATTCTAATTGACATCCAAGTCATTCTGACGGTATCGTCACTATCACCAAGCAAATCGGCCGCTTTCACGGCGGCCGGACAATACCCGGAGACACCATGGATCAGACAACTCAGGCGGGGCTGCGCACGCCGCCAGCCTATGCCGAAAGCGCTCTGCCGGCAGGCATTGCCAAACTGGCGCGACCGGCGCCGCTGGTGAAGGCGCGCGCGCTGGCCTTCCTCATGTTCGAGAAGCCGGACCTTGCCGCGTGCGAGGCCTTTCTCACCGATTTCGGCATGCAGCGCGTGGCGCGCGACGAGCACCGCTTGCTGATGCGGGGACACGCTAGCGCGCCCTGCATCTTTATGGCCAGACAAGGTAGCAAGGCGCGCTATGTCGGCGCGGCCTTCACCGTGGACAGCGAAGACCAATTGCGGAAACTGGCCTCGCTGCCCGGCGCGCGGCGCCTGTCGGCCGACGATATCCCGGGCGGCGGCGCCGGCATCGAGCTGACCGACCCGGCAGGCAACCTGCTGTGGCTGATCGCTGGCCAGCAGGAGCTGCCTGCCCTGCCCATGCGCGCGCCATTGCACCCGCAAACCAATTGCTATTACGAAACGCGGCGCATCAACACGACGGTCCGTCCCCCGCTCGAGCCCGCCGCCGTTGCCAAACTGGGCCACGTTGTCCTGCAGACGGTGGATTTCCCGACCATGGCTGCCTGGTATATGCGTCATCTGGGCTTGATTCCCACCGACGTGCAGTTCCTGGCCGATGGTTCGCCGAACCTCGCGTTCTTCCGCCTGGATCTGGGCGATACGCCGGCCGATCACCACAGCTTCGTGCTGGCCGGCGGCATCGAGGAAAAGTATGAACACAGCGCCTATGAGGTCGTGGATCTGGACGCGCTGGGCCAGGGCCAGAACGTGTTGCGCGCCAATGGCCATCGCCATATGTGGGGCATCGGCCGCCACATCCTGGGCAGCCAGCTGTTCGACTACTGGTATGACCCGGACGGCATGGAATTTGAACACTACACCGATGGCGACGTCTTCACCGCCGGCCACGAAACCCATTACGTGCCGCTCGAATTGTCGGGGATCTGGGCCTGGGGCCACGACGTGCCGCCATCGATGGGCGTCCAGCGCGATCTCGGCACGGTATTCAAGGTCCTGCGCCTGCTGTGGCAACGGCGCATCAGCGTGGCGCGCCTGAAACTGCTGGGCAGCGCCATGGCCAATGCGCGGCCCTGGCTGTAAGGCCCCGCCCCCCCCTTTCCACGAGATACCACAAGGAGTCATTATGGCAGTCCAAGTCGTCCACTATGCACTGGACGGCGCCCCGGCATGGGGCGTCGTTCACGGGCGCCGTATCGCACCGCTATCGCGCCCCTACACCAGCACCGCGCACTTCATCCGCGAAGGCCTCGATGAAGCGTGGGCCAGCGCTCCTGCCGGCGCAACCCTGGCGCTCGATGCCGTCACATTGCTGTCGCCCGTCACGTCCGACCAGCAGTTCATCTGCCAGGGCATTAACTACGCCAGCCATGTCCGCGAGTCCGGCATGGACCCGGACAAGATCCCGTTCAACACCCTGTTTACCAAGGCCTCATCGAGCCTGGCCTCGGCCCACGCCGACATCGTCAAGCCGGCCCACGTGCGCCTGCTCGATTACGAAGTGGAACTTGGCCTGGTGATGCGGCGCGAGATGACCGCACCGGTGAACGTCGAAGCGCATGCCTTGCACGAGTGGCTGGCCGGCGTGACCATCGTCAACGACATTTCGGCGCGCGACGTCCAGCTGCCCCAGGTGCAGTTCTACAAGGGCAAAAGCTATCGCACCTTCGGCCCCGCCGGTCCCTTCCTGCTGCTGCTCTCACCGGCCGAGTGGCGGCGCTGGCCGGAGCTGCACATGCGGCTGCAGGTCAACGGCCAACTGCGCCAGGACAGCTATTGCGGCGATATGATCTACCCGCCGCACCGGACGCTCACGGAATTGTCTGCCTTGCAGGACCTGCGCCCAGGCGACCTGATTGCGACCGGCACACCAGCCGGCTGCGCCGCCCGCGCGCCCGGCAAATTCGCCATGTGGATGATGCGGCGCGTCCTGTCCGATGCCACCAAGTGGCGCCTGTTCATCCAGAAAGGACTGGCCAATCCGGCCTACCTGCGCCCCGGCGACTGCATCACTGCGTCCATTCGGACCGATGACGGCGCGCTGGAGCTTGGCGAACAACGTAACCAGGTCATCACGCCATGAACGGAAGGTGCATCGCGGCCGCCATTGATGCCTTTGGCGGTGCCGAAAACCTCGTCCTGCGCGACATGCCGACGCCACAGCCAAAGCGCGGCGAGATCGTCGTTCAGGTCCAAGCGGCTTCCGTCAACCCGATCGATACGCGCCGGCGCGCCGGCTATGGCCGCCGGCTGCTGTCCATGATGGGCGCGGCACGCATGCCGCTGATCCTGGGGAACGACTTCGCCGGTACCGTCTGCGCAGTCGGCGCCGGCGTCACGGCCTGGCGCGAAGGCGATGCGGTGTTCGGCGCCGTTCCGCCCTCCAGTCACGGCACCCACGCCACCCACGTGGCGCTGCGCGCCGACTGGGCGCTGCCCCATCCTCCCGCCATGACGGCGACCCAGCTTGCCATATTGCCGTACAACTTTCTGACGGTGATGCGCGCTTTTGCCGGCGCCGGCATCACGCGCGGCAGCATCGAGCGTCGGCGCGTGCTGGTGCATGGCGCCTCGGGCGGGCTTGGCCTCATCGCGCTGCGCCTACTGCACGCCATGGGGGCGCAGGTGACAGCGGTAGCCAGCGCCAGCGCCCGCCATGCCTGCGAGCAGGCGGGCGCAGCGCACGTGATCGACCGCCAGGCCATCCCCTTGCACGCACTACCCAGAGAGTACGCCGCCACCCTGAATTTCGCCCGCTGGGAAGATGAGCCGTGCCTGCTGCGCCTGTTGGCGCCCGGCGCGCTCGGCCACGCGACCACGGTGCACCCGCTGCTGACCCAGCTGGATGACAACGGCCTGGTGGGTGGCCTGGCGGGCAGCTGGTGGACCAAGCGACGGACGGGGGCACAGCGCCCGCACGGAGCCCGCTATGCCTGGACCGTGTTCCGCCCCGACCGCGAGGCATTGGCCAGCCTGGCCGAATTTGCGCCCTTGCTCAAGCCGCCCACCACCCTCGTGACCTACGCCCTATCCGAGGCAGCGCAAGCCCACCGCCACGTGGAGCAGCACTACCCCGGCCGTGCCGTTCTGCTGCCCCAATGGCATCGCTAAATCCGATTCTCCGGAGGAGACCCCATGTCAAACAACAACATCCACATTTCCCCGCCTGCCGGCACCATCCGTACCCGCGCCGACATTTTCGCGCTGGAACAAGGCGATTGGCGTGACCACATGCCAGGGCACACCACCTTCGAGGTCCTGCGCCGCGCGGCGCAGCGCCACCCGCAGCAAACCGCCCTGCGCTTCGTCTTGCGAGGCGAGGTGGACGCGCCGGCTATCAGCCTCAGCTACCAGGGGCTGTTCGCCCGCATCACCCAGGCAGCCAATGCCTTCCACCGCGTCGGCATTGCGGCGGGCAAAGCGGTCGCCCTGCTGCTGCCCAACCTGCCGGAAACGCATGCCGCCTTGTGGGGCGCGCAAGCCGCCGGTATCGCCGCCCCGATCAACCCCATGCTGGAGGTCGATCACATTGCCGCCATCGTCAACGCGACCAGGGCCGAAGCATTGGTCACCCTGGCGCCGGTGCCCGATAGCGATATCTGGCACAAAGCGCTGGCCGTGGTCGAGCGCTGCCCCACCCTGCGCACCGTCTTCATGGTCGACATCGATCCCTACGTGGAGCAGGCGCAACGTCCTGCCTTGCAAAGGCTGCGCGTGTCGGCGCCGATGCCGCAGCGCGAGGGCGTGCTGCTGATGCCGTTCGGGGCCGCCCTGGCCCAGGAAGCCGCCGATCGTCTGGCCTCCGACAGACCGGCCCAGCCAGGCGACATTTGCGCCTACTTCCACACCGGCGGCACCACCGGCCTGCCCAAGATTGCCCAGCACACGCACCAGAACGAGTGCTTTGCCGCGGCCATGCTGCCGCTGCTGCAACCGGAGCACCACATCGTGCTGTGCGGACTGCCCCTGTTCCACGTCAATGGCGCCATCGTCACCGGGCTCGCCGCGTTCAGCGCGGGCTGGGAAGTCGTGCTGCTGACGCCCCAGGGCTACCGCGGCGCCGGCGTGCTGCCCAATTTCTGGCAGCATGTGCAACGCTTTGGCGCGACCAGCTTCAGCGGCGTGCCGACCATCTTTGCCACGCTTGCGGCGCAGCCGCTGAACGGCGCCGACATCTCCACACTGCGCGTGGCGTTCTGCGGCGCTGCGCCACTATCGCCGGAGATCGCGCGCTGCTTCGAGGAGGTGGCGGGCGTCCCCCTATGCGAAGGCTATGGGCTCACCGAGGCGGCCTGTATCTCGACCCTGCAGCCGGCCGGCCTTCCGCGCCGCGCCGGCAGCGTGGGACTGCGCCTGCCCTACCAGTCCTTACAGCCCTGGAAAGTCGGCAGCGACGGCCGTGCCATAGCGCCCTGCATCATTGGCGAAACGGGCGTCATCGGTTTGAACGGTCCCAATGTGTTCCCCGGCTACCTGCGCGAACGCGACAACGAAGGGATCTGGCTGGCGCCCGGCTGGTTCAATACGGGCGACCTGGGCTATCTGGACGCCGACGGCTTCCTGCATCTCACCGGCCGCGCCAAGGACCTGATCATCCGCGGCGGCCACAATATCGATCCCGCCATGATTGAAGATGCGCTGCTGCGCCATCCGGCCATTGCCTCGGTCGCCGCAGTGGGCCAGCCCGACTTGCACGCGGGAGAAGTGCCGGTGGCCTATGTCGCCCTCAAACCCGGCGCTGCGGTCAGTGAGGACGAGCTGCTGGCCGCCGCCCGCGAACGGGTGCCCGAACGGGCCGCGATACCGGTTCGCATTGAGATCCTGCCGCACATGCCGCTGACCGCGGTCGGCAAGATCGCCAAAGCGGCTTTGCGCCTGACCGCGGTCAAGCACGCCCTGGGCCAGCTGCTGGCCGAGCGCGGCATCGCCGGCGCGCTCGCCGTCACCGCCACGGATGACCGCGGCACGGTGGTGCAACTGACTTGCGCAGGCGCCGATGCGGTCCGCGCCAGCTCCCTGCTCGCCCCGTTCCCATATGTCGTCGACGTCCAGCCACACACCGGAGCACAGCCATGACAGCCGCCTTGCCAACATCGGTTGACGTGCTAATCGCCGGCATGGGACCGGTCGGCGCCACGGCCGCCAACCTGCTGGGCCGCTACGGCCTGCGCACCCTGGTGATCGACAAGGCGCATGACATCTTCCTGGCGCCGCGGGCCATCGTGCTCGACAACGAAGCCCTGCGCATCCTGCAGATGGCCGGCCTGGAGGAAGGCGCCTTTGCCACCTGCGCCATTCCCGAAGTGCAAATGCACTCCCCGCTGTTCGGCTACTATGCCCGCGCCAATACGGCAGGCCATATCGACGGCCACCCGCGCCTGGTCACGTTCTATCAGCCCGAGCTGGAACGTGTGCTGCGCGCCCGCCTGGCCCAGTACCCCTGCGTCCACACGGCATTGGGCACGGAGCTGATCGACTTCACGCAGGACGCGCAGGGCGTGCGCGCCACGCTGCGCCAGCCGGATGGCCAGCTAACCACGGTGCAGGCGAGCTTCCTGCTGGGCGTGGACGGCGCCAACTCCTTCGTGCGCAAGCACGCCGGCCTGGGCTTCGAGGGCAAGACCTTCACCCAGGACTGGCTGGTGGTCGATACCATCGATGCCCCGGTGCCGATCCAGCACATCGAGTTCACCTGCGACCCGCGCCGTCCCTCGCCCCACATGCCGGCACCCGGCAACCGGCAGCGCTGGGAATTCATGCTGCACCCGGGCGAAACGCGCGAGCAGATGGAACATCCCGACACCATTCGCGCCCTGCTTGCCCCGTGGTGCGACGCACGCGACTGCACCATCGAGCGCACCGCCGTCTACCGCTTCCATGCGCGCATGGTCGACTGCTTCGCCAAAGGACGGGTATTCCTGGCCGGGGATGCCGCGCACATTACGCCGCCCTTCGTAGGGCAAGGTCTGGTAGCGGGTCTGCGCGACGTGGCCAATCTGTGCTGGAAGCTGGCCTGGGTCGTGCGGGAAAGCGCACCGCAATCCATTCTCGCCACCTACGACGTCGAACGCAGGCCGCACGCGCGCGCCATCATCAACATGGCGCGCATGATGGGTGCACTGGTCATGCCCCGCAACCGGCTGACCGCTCTCTTGGTCCATGGGTTCATGCGCACCATGCATCGCTTGCCGTTCACGCGCTCCTTCTTTGAAGAGCTGAAGATCAAACCGGCCAACCGTTTCCGCCGCGGGCTATTCCAGCGCGGCAGCGGCGGTGCCCGTCTGGTGCGCGGTGGCCAGCTGCCCCAGGGGTTGGTGAGACTGTCGGCCGGCGCGCCCTGCCTGCTCAGCGACGAATGCCTGGGCGATGCCCTGACCCTGCTTGGTTTCGGCTGCGACCCCGCGTCGCAACTGAGCCTGCCGCTGCAGGCGGCCTGGCATGCCGCAGGCGGCCGCTGCGTCACGCTGCGCCACCGGGGCCAGACCGGCTTGCGGGTGGACGCCTGGGAGGACATGACGGACAGCCTGGTGCCAGGCGCCGCGCCGATTGGCTGGGTCGGCGCCGTCCGGCCCGATCGCACCGTGCTGCACGACGGCCCGCTGGCCGACGTCGACAGCATCGTGCGCACCTCGCTGGCGCTCATGGGATGTGCCGCGCCGCTGATTGACGCTGTCTCGCCCCCGGTGCCTTCTTAACCCCACCGGGGGTTCCTTTGCCTGCCGCTCCAAGACGGCAGGCTTTTTTTCAATCGCTGTCCTGCAAAACAGAATTCGACCACATAAGGAGACTTGCATGACCCAGAAGAAGTACTTGATCAGCACTGCCATAATGGCCGGTATCCTGGCCGGTGCGCACGCGGCGGAAGGCTTTGAGCCGCGCTACAACCTGGCCGGCAGCCTGGGAGGCGAGATATTCGCCCCGCCAGACCAGACCGGGTGGGCCATCGGCGCGGCCGTGACGCGCGTGCCCGTGCGCCGCGTCACGGGGGACGACGGCAAAGACCTGACCCTGCCAGTCCCAGCCGCCAGCCTGGCGGTGCCGGGCTTGCCACCCGCGCTGCAGCCGTCTTACGGTCCGGGCAAGATCACCGTCCACGGCGACGGGTCCATGACGCGCACGGATGTCGCCCTGGCCTATCTCACGACAGAACAGTATGGCGGTGGGCGTTTCCTGTTCGCCCTGGACTTGCCATATATACGCAAAGACCAGCATATCGGCGTCAGTGGCGCTACGCCCACGCTGTCATGGCCGGTGCCGCTGCCGGCCGCAGTGGAAGCCGGCGTGGCCGGTCAGTTCCAGGCCCAGTATCAGGATGCGCTCAATAGCCAGGGGGCGGCGGCCACCGGCATCACGCATGGCTTAGGCGACGCCGAGCTGATGGGAGGATGGCAATACGTCAGCGCGCAGTGGCGCGTGCTGACCGGGGCTTCGCTGATTCTACCCACCGGAAAATACCACAGTGACCCAAAGCCGGACGCTGGCACCGGCAACTTCCGCACGGTCCGGCCAGCGCTGCAGGTCGCGTATTTGCCCACCCCAAAAGTGGCGCTGGGCGCGAAAGTCTCGCTGGGACTAAATAGCCGCAATCAGGACAACCAACTGCGTAGTGGCAACTGGTTCGGCGTTGAACTGGCCGCCGGCTATATGACGCCAGTCGGCGTGCTTGGCCTGCATGCCCTGCGTGTGCAGCAGTACCAGGACGACCAGAACAATCCTTTTGGCGCCAGCCGCTTCCGCTCGACCAATGCAGGCGCCTTCTTTACCACCCGCCTGCCACTGGCCGACGCCATCATGACGCTGCAGTATATCGACACCACCGCGTCACGCAATGCCAAGCACGGCAGCTTCTACCAGCTCCGCCTGATCAAGTTGCTGTAGGGTGCCGCCGCCAGCGCAGCGTCCATTCGCGCTGCCGGGTTACCGATTGCGGCGTCGGCGGGCGCGCTCACGATAGGGGGGGCTGAGCCAGGCGTGCCGTTGCGGCCGCCTGCTGCCCGAGCCGAAACTTCACCGGAGGAGATCGTTATGTTCGCGTGGCTGGCCCGCAAGATCACAAAGGACGTCGCGCCCGCTCCTCGCGCTCAGCCGGTGCGCCGCCGGCACGGAAGGCTGGCGCAGCTGCGCGCACCAGGGCCATGGCGGCGTCCAGGTTCTGGCGCAAGGTGCTGAGTTCATCCAGGACGCCTTGCTGAAGGCGCGTTTGGATCAGCTGGGCACGCTGCTCTCCACGTCCCTGTAGCCGGTCGCGTCGGGCTTGCACTGCTTGCCAAACCGTGCCGCCGAATGCCCCGATCAGCAGTAAGGCGGCCGCCAGCACGATCAGCATGGCGCGACTGGAGCCCCCATAATTCTGGGCCGCGCTTTCAGCGAACTGCTGAAGGGCCTCCAGGCGCGCCTGTTCCAGGTCGTCCTGCAAGATGCGGTAGTGCTCTTCAAAAACAATAAGCGCCGCATCGCGGTCGCCCGGTTTCAGGGCGTGCATGATGCGTGCCTGCATGGCAGGCCGATACCAGATATCGAATTCCTCCGCCAGTCGCCCCGCGAGCACGCCCTGCCCGGGCAAGGCGCCCAGTGCCGCCAGCTGCTCGCGAACTTGCGTTGCCTTGAGCGCGAGCGCTTCGATGCCATTGCCTTCTCTGCCCGGCGCGGCGAGCAAATCGTCGCTCAAGCCCTCAAGGTCCTGGCCCAGCGTGCCTAATTTCGTGAGCACGGCATGGCGCGAACCTACCGCCGAATTCAGATTTTTGATCGCGCCCATGTTGACATAGACCATGGCGGCCAGGCCGATGCCAAACAGGAAGACGGCAATCAGCGGCACCACGGCCAAGTTTCGTTTGATATTCATGAAAGTTGCTCTGCTTGTATGCGCCCTATGCGCCAGTTGTTTCATAGTGATAGTAACGTCATGTTGACGCATGTGTCAATCTATTTGAGCAATGGGAACACGTGGACGCTTCGCCACATCATAATGACATTACCGTCATTATCATGTAACATCAACAGGGTGTCTTTGTGAATTTGGCCATGTCCCCTCCCTCCTTTACCTCGCGTGTTACCGCCCATTCCCTCACTGGCGCCAGTTGCGTGCTCATCTTGCTGTATGCCGGGCGAGCGGTACTGGCGCCCCTTGCGCTGGCCGCCATATTGAGCCTCGTCGCTGCGCCGCTGGTCCGCTTCTTGCGCCGAGCCGGCTTGCCGCATTGGCCCGCCACGTTGGCGACCTTGCTGTTCGCCGCAGGATGTGTGGCGGGCGCGACAGGCGTACTAGCATCCCAGCTGGTCAAGGTCGGCGCCGAATTGCCCCGATATCGCGCTGCCATTGATCAGAAGACGCTGCAACTGCGCGCGCTGGCAGGCCATCCGTTCCGCTTGCTGGATGGCGGCTGGAACGCACCGGGCCCACTCCTGCTGCACCTCGATGCGGCAACTGCGGAACAGCCGACGTCAGCCGCCGCCCTGCCGGGCGGCGACGCACTCGCGCAGTTGGTGCAGCAGATATGGGAACCGCTGGGCAAAGTCGGCATCGTGCTGGTCCTGCTGCTGTTTATTCTCTTGGAACACGAGTCCCTGCAAGACAGGCTGATCCGACTGGGGCGCCAGTCCGAAATCAGTCGCACGGTCCGGGCACTGGCCGATGCCGCGCAGGGCGTCTCGCGATTTTTCCTGTCCCAATGCCTCGTCAACGCAGGTGTCGGTGTCGCCGTCGGCACAGGTCTGTGGGCGCTCGCCGTGCCGCATCCCCTGCTATGGGGCATTTGCAGCGCAATCGCCCGTTTCATCCCATATCTGGGCGCGCTGGTAGCCGGTGCTGCCATCGGCTGTTTTGCGGCGGCCATTGCGCCCGGCTGGCAGTTGGCGCTGTCCGTGGTCGTCTTATTTGGCGCGCTGGAGCTGGTGGTATCGAATTTCGTCGAGCCGAAGGTGTACGGCCACAGCACCGGACTTTCGCCGTTGGCGGTCATCCTCTCTGCACTGTTCTGGAGCGCACTGTGGGGACCAGTCGGGCTCTTGATCTCGACCCCGCTGACCGTCTGTTTCGTGGTCGCGGGACGCTACGTGGATGCGCTGGAATTTATATCAACCCTGCTAGGAGAGGCCCCCGATGTATCCGCCGCTCAGCGATTTTTCCAACGTGCCCTGGCAGGCGATACGCTCGCCATTCTCGACGATGCGCGCAGCGTCTTGCGACGGGACGGCTTCGCCCGTTATTGCGACCACACCTTACTGCCCGGCCTGGCCCTTGCCGCGGCCGAATTGCGACTGGGCGTGATCGATACGCAGCAGTTGCAACAGCTGCGCCATACTGTCGCGCAAATTGCGGAAGCGCTGGCGCCCCCACAGCAGCGCACCAATGGGCGGCGCCGGGTCCCCCTGCTATACACCAACATCGGTGCGCACCTGCGCCAGGTACGCGAGGCCCGGCTCGGCCTGTGGCAGGGGCCTCTGGACGTGCCGCTACGCTCCGTCGTGCTGTGCGCCGGCCTGCCCGCCGAAAGGGACGAGCTGGTGGCCGAACTGCTCGCCCTTGCGTTGCGCGCAGGCGGTGCGGACGCACGCAGCGTTACCTTGCCTGTGCCTCTTGATCCGCACGATGCCGACAAGGCCGAACTGGTGTCAACGGTGTTCATCCCCTGCCCGCTTGCCGATACCGCCGATGCGTGGCATGAAGCGGTCCAAACGCTAAGGACTCTCGTGCCCCATGCGCTGCTGGTGGCGCTGCGCTTGCCGGGTGACGAGACTCCACCCGGGTACCAGGCAATTGAGGCGAGCGCGGACATGGTATTGCGCTCCTTTGGCGAGTGCCTGGCCTTCGTCAATGCGAACCATTCCGCCCCGCGGATGGCCACCCGCACATGATGACCAGCACCAGTCCCTTGCCATCGCGCCGTGCAGCGGGACGGCCGCCTCAGCATCAGATCGCAGAACGCCGCACCCGGCTGCTGCAGGTCGCGGGAGATCTTTTTTTTGCAAGGGGGCTGCCACCGCGTGAGCTTGCAGCGTATCGCTAGCCACGCAGGGGTGGCAGTGCGCACGATTTACACCACATTCGGCGGCAAAGCTGGCCTGTTCGAAGCAGTGCTGTGCACCGGACAAGATAGATTGTCATCACTGGAAACGCTGCTCGATCCTGCGCTAGGCATGGAGGATGTGCTGACCAGCTACGCACTGCAGTATGTCCGCTTCCTGGGCGCACTTCCGTTTGCGCGTCTACACCTTGCATTCGCTGAGTGGGCAGATGACCAAGGAGACGAAAGGACCGCGCAGGTGACCGGCACCAATGCCGTCCACGCGCAGTTGCTGCAGTACTTTTCCCGCGACAGCGTCCGGCAAAGACTGTTTGCAGAACTGCCGCTCGCGCTCCTGCCACGACACTTCCTCGCATGCGTTGCGGCAGATGCCCTTTGGCCGAGCGTGGCCCTGCCTCGACCGGTTTCTGAAACCGTGTTACGCGCTGAGGTGCCCGTCAAGGTCAACCTATTCTTGCGCTCCGTGATCGATCATGCAATTTGACTCTCTGCACATCGCCAACCTGGGATTTCGAGCCGACACTACACATCTTCCCTGATAAGGGCTGCTTGAAAGGCGCGGTACGGCACGTTAGCGAGCGCCCGATCTCCAACTATCGATCCTCGCCATTAAGCGGGCTGGTAGAAGCATTGTCGCGCGCCCGCTTGCGCTGCTCCAGCCAGGCATCGATCTCATTGCGCGACCAACCTGCCGCGCGGGAAATGATCTTCACCTGCCGGGGAAACAACCCCTTTTTCATGCCCTTATAAATGGAGGAGCGCGATTTGCCGCATGACGCCATGACCTTGTGCATGCGCAATAGCATGTCGATCGGTCCCTGGCACTTGATGTCCATGGTGCTCTCCTTTGTTCCGTAAAAATGTGAGCCGTACACACCGGACCTTCGGCACGCTGCCAATGCATGGTCCAGTAGGAATGTGCAAAAAGATGGGCTGTCGACGCTTGGTCGGGGGAAGAACAGTTATCCTGAAATCGACAGCCCCCCCCGAAATAGGACAACGGTGGCCGGGTCAGTCTGAATATCCGCGACGGACACTCAGTGCACGACCAATAGAACAGTGCAAGGGATAGATGCTCGCCAGAGGCTTCCAGGGACAGCTGCTGTTGCTTGCACTGTAGCCTCCTGGTGCGCCATCTGCAAGCCCCGAGCACCGGAAAAGCACGGCGTTCGCATGGCGCTTTCATGTGGCTTGACTGCCGGGTGCGTCGGATCATCGTACGAACTGCACCTTGATGGAGACACGCACCATGAACCAGAACACCCTGAAAGTAGCGTCAGGTATGCTTCGCGCCGTTATCTCAGGCGCATCGTGTGACGAAGTCGCGAACCAATACGGCGTTTCCAAATCAGCCGTCTCCCAACGTGTGAGGCTACTGGCGAGCGAGTTACAGCAGGTCGTCGGCGTGGTCGGCTACGTATCCCATCAAGGCATCGTCTTTAACGTGGACACTAAGAAATGCGCCCCGATTTCGGTAACACGCTCGGCCCTCGACGCTGTGATTCCAACCGACTGATCGGACGTACACCGCCGCTGAAAAAGCCGGCGTCTACCGGTCCAGGAACTGGACTGGCGGACGCCGGAAAGCGGGGAAGATCAAGCGCTCAGAGCCGTAACAAGTTTGATCGATCTCTGAGCTAGCGCAAGCGTACGTCGAGGGCACACGTCATATCCATGCCCCCAGCGGTAGGTGCGCGAACAATCACAATCGCATCGTTTCGCTAGCGCCCACATGCGAGCGGCAGCAAGGCGAACTTTGCACCCTGTCCAGGAATTCGTACAGCCAAGGAATCTCGGTGCTGCTCAACGCCCGGTCGCGCGGTTGGAATGTGGCAATCGCACAGGGTGGCACCTTGTCTGCAGGATTTGGATGCTCGTGACCACGCTGGCCGGCATAACGAAATACCAGCATCACGATCTCGCGCGCATGGACGGCAGTGGCCGGCGCGCCGCGCGCCACGATCTTGTCGCACAGGACGCGCAGCACATCATGCGTAATTTCGTGGAGCTGCAGCTTCCCAAACGGGCGTGCCAGGTCCCGTTCGTAGACCGATCGCCGCATATCGCGCGTCGATTCCGCCATGCGGTAGCTGATGAGCCAACGTTCGGCCCACTCGCCGAACGACTCCTCCCCTTCCTTGCGCAGCTTCTGGCGCCGCTTTTGCTGGGTTGGGGACAGGCCATCGGCAACCAGCTTGCGTGCCGCCCCTAGCCTCTCGCGCGCCTCTGCCAGTGTCAGTCCCCCTGACCCATAACGACCGAGCACCAGCGTTTCCTGGCGCCCATTGACTGTGTAGTTGTAGCGGAACGAAATGACGCCAGACACCAGCACCATGGCATACATGCCATCCCGATCCACCACCTTGTAGGCTCGCTCCTTCGGCCTCAAACCTCGCAGCTTCGTATCTGACAGCATTTCGCCCTCCTTTTCAATACCACGATCATCCGCATTTCCCTCATAAAATCAAAGAGTTAGCGGCCTCAAAAACGCCCGCTTTCGTGGCAAAAACAGGCCAAAATCGCGTTGAAATACCATGTTCAAAAAAGCCATGGTATTGAGCCATTTTTCTCAGTTATTTCAATGACTTACACGACTTTCGATACCATAACCCGGGTTACCCCCGTTTATGGTATTGACCCGAAGCCATCAGAACGCTCCGGCGGTACCACGCCCGGCACCATCCGAAAGGCCTGCTTGCGGCTGCCAGACCTTGCCAGATTTCGCCACCAGAAAAAGAAAAAGCCCCTGAAAAATCAGGGGCTTAGTCTTGGTTTAGTGCCGAGTGCTGCGCGGTGCAGCCAGACCGGGAATCACTCCCACTCGATAGTCGCAGGCGGCTTGCCGCTGATGTCATACACGACTCGGTTCAGGCCGCGGACTTCATTGATAATGCGGTTGGAGACCTTGCCCAGCAGCTCGTGCGGCAGGTGCGCCCAGTGCGCGGTCATGAAGTCCTGGGTTTGCACGGCGCGCAGGGCTACGACGTAATCGTAGGTGCGGCCATCGCCCATCACGCCAACCGATTTCACCGGCAGGAAGACTGCAAACGCCTGCGAGGTTGCGTCGTACCAGTTCTTCGGCGCCTCTTCGCCCTGCATCACAGCGCCTTCATACGGCGTGTTGCGCAGTTCTTCGATGAAGATGGCGTCAGCGCGGCGCAGCAGGTCGGCGTATTCCTTCTTCACTTCACCCAGGATGCGCACGCCCAGGCCAGGACCTGGGAATGGATGGCGATACACCATCTCGTGCGGCAGACCCAGGGCCACGCCCAGCTTGCGCACTTCGTCCTTGAACAGTTCGCGCAGCGGCTCGAGCAGCTGCAGCTTCATGGTCTCCGGCAGGCCGCCCACGTTGTGGTGCGACTTGATGGTCTGGCCTTTCTTGCCCTTGCCTGCGGACTCGATCACGTCCGGATAAATCGTGCCTTGCGCCAACCACTTGGCGTTGACCAGTTTGCCCGATTCAGCCTGGAACACTTCCACGAATTCGCGGCCGATGATCTTGCGCTTCTGCTCCGGGTCGCTCACGCCGGCCAGGTGGCCCATGAACTGTTCGGTCGCGTCGATCTGGATCACTTTCACACCCAGGTTCTTGGCGAACATGTCCATCACCATCTTGCCTTCGTTCAGGCGCAGCAGGCCGTGGTCCACGAACACGCAGGTCAGCTGGTCGCCGATCGCGCGGTGGATTAGCGCCGCAGCCACGGACGAATCGACGCCGCCCGACAGGCCCAGAATCACTTCATCCGTACCGACTTGTGCGCGGATCTTCTCAACGGCTTCGGAGATGTAGTCCGGCATATTCCAGTCGGACTTGCAGCCGCAGATCTCGTGTACGAAGCGGCCCAGCATGGCCTTGCCCTGCATGGTGTGGGTCACTTCCGGGTGCCATTGCACGCCGTAGAAGCGGCGCTGCTCGTCGGCCATTGCGGCGATCGGGCAGGAGTCGGTGGACGCCATCAGCACAAAGCCTGGCGGCAGATCCAGCACCTTGTCGCCGTGGCTCATCCACACCTTCAGCATGCCGTGGCCTTCGTCGGTGACGAAGTCGTTGATGCCGTTCAGCAGCTTGGTGTGCGAACGCGCGCGCACTTCGGCGTAACCGAATTCGCGCACCAGGCCATTTTCAACTTTGCCGCCCAGCTGCGCAGCCATGGTCTGCATGCCGTAGCAGATGCCCAGCACTGGCACGCCCAGTTCGAACACGGCTTGCGGCGCGCGTGGCGAATCGCCTTCCAGCGTGGAGTTGTGGGAACCGGACAGGATCACACCGGCCGCGCCGTAATTGCGGATGAATTCTTCGTCAACGTCATACGGATAGACTTCGGAGAACACGCCGGCATCGCGCACGCGGCGTGCGATCAGCTGGGTGACCTGGGAACCGAAATCGAGGATGAGGATTTTAGAGTGCATAGGGGGCAAAAAAAAAACGCGGCGACCGAAGTCGCCGCATTGCGGGTTACTTATTCGGAGCGGTAGTTCGGCGCTTCTTTGGTGATCTGCACGTCGTGCACGTGCGACTCGCGCATGCCCGCCGACGTGATCTCGACGAATTCCGCCTTCTCGCGCAGTTCGTCGATGCTGGCGCAACCGCAGTAGCCCATGGACTGGCGCACGCCGCCCACCAGCTGGAAGATGATCGCCAGCACGGAGCCTTTGTAAGCCACGCGGCCTTCGATACCTTCAGGGACGAACTTGTCCTGCTTCATGGTCGCGTCCTGGAAGTAGCGGTCGGCGGAGCCGTCGCTCATCGCGCCCAGGGAACCCATGCCGCGGTAGGACTTGTAGGAGCGGCCCTGGTACAGGATCACTTCGCCCGGTGCTTCTTCAGTACCGGCGAACATGGAGCCCATCATCACGGTCGATGCGCCGGCTGCCAGTGCTTTCGAAATGTCGCCGGAGAAGCGGATGCCGCCGTCAGCGATACATGGAACGCCCGTGCCCTTCAGTGCTTCGGACACATTGGCGATCGCGGTGATCTGCGGCACGCCCACGCCTGCCACGATACGGGTGGTGCAGATGGAGCCTGGGCCGATGCCGACCTTGACTGCGTCCGCGCCGTATTCAACCAGTGCCTTGGCCGCAGCAGCGGTCGCGATATTGCCGCCGATGACGTCAACGTGCGGGTACTTGGTCTTGATGTACTTCACGCGATCCAGGATGCCTTGCGAGTGGCCGTGGGCGGTGTCCACCACCAGCACGTCCACGCCCGCTTGCACCAGCAGGTCGATACGTTCTTCATCTTTCGCGCCAACGCCAACAGCCGCGCCTACCAGCAGCTTGCCATGCTGGTCCTTCGATGCGTTCGGGTGTTCGGTGGATTTCTGGATGTCCTTGACGGTGATCAGGCCGCGCAGTTCGAAGCTGTCGTTCACCACCAGCACGCGCTCCAGGCGGTGCTTGTTCATCAGCCGCTTGGCTTCGTCGGTGCTTGCGCCTTCCTTCACGTACACCAGCTTTTCGCGCGGGGTCATCTTGGCGCGCACTTCAGCGTCCAGCTCTTGCTCGAAACGCAGGTCGCGGTTGGTGATGATGCCGACGACTTCCTTGCCTTGCACGACCGGGAAGCCGCTGATGCCATACTGCTCGGTGAGCTTGATGACGTCGCGGATCTTCATGTCCGGTGGGATGGTGATCGGGTCACGCAGAACGCCGGCTTCGAAACGCTTGACGCGCGCTACTTCGCGCGCCTGGTCTTTCGGCTTCAGGTTCTTGTGAATGATGCCGATGCCGCCCTCTTGTGCCATGGCGATGGCCAGGCGCGATTCGGTGACCGTGTCCATCGCTGCGGACAGCAGTGGAATATTCAGGGTGATATTGCGGGTCAGGCGAGTCTTGAGGGACGTATCCGCAGGCAGGATGTTGGAATACGCTGGTACGAGCAGCACGTCATCGAAGGTGAGTGCTTTTTGGAGGAGACGCATAGTATTTCCTATAGGCGCAAAAGCAGATTATACAGAAAAATGGCGATTGCGTCTCTGCAATTGACAGCACTGGCGATTCAGAGTGAAATAGATTCTCTTTCTCGACCGGAAAATTGTCTTATGAATCAAAGAATTATTACGCAGCTAACGGTCGGCGCAGCAATGTTTGCATGCGCAGCGCTGGCGCAGGCACAGTGGATGTGGGTGAATGAACGCGGCATCAAACAGCTCTCCGATCAGCCTCCGCCACCGTCCGTGCCGCCCAGCCGCATTCTGAAAGCACCGCCTGGACAAATGCAGGACCTGCGCAAGGAACTCAACGCGCCCGCTCAGGAAGCCGCGCCTGCAGCCGACAAGCCTGAGCCAAAAGTGGATGCGCGCCCTACCCTGGCCGAGCGCAACGCAGACTACAACAAACGCCGCACCGAGTCGGCGGAGAAGGAACAGAAGGCTGCCCAGGAAGCCCAGCAGGCCGCGCAGAAAGCCGACAATTGCGCGAAGACCCGCAGCAACTTGACCGCACTCGAAAGCGGCCAGCGCATGATCGATATCGACAAGAACGGCGAGCGTTCCTTTATCGACGACGCCGAACGCGCCAAGCGCATCAAGGAAAACCAGAACATGGTGGCGCAGAACTGCAAATAAGCTTTTACCTCCGCCGCCCGGCGGAGGTCAGACTGTCTTCTTCGCGCGGCGGCGGCGGGCGTCTTTGGGGTCGGCGATGAGGGGGCGGTAGATTTCGATGCGGTCGCGGGCACGCAGGACGGTGTCGAGCGTTTTTTTTTTGCCGTAGATCCCGACCGGCATGGTCACCAGATTGATCTCCGGTGCTTCCTGCAAGATGCCGCTGATTTCGATGGCCTGGCCGATGGTCGTGCCCTCATCCACTTCCAGCGCATACAGAATCGGCTGCGAAGCCGGCGCGTAGCTGACGGTGATCTTGATACGGTCAGCCATATACGGTCTCGGCGCGTTTGCAGAAGGAATCGACCATCGAGTTGGCGATCATGCCGAACACGGAGCCGATCACCTGTTCCAGCAGTTTGCTGGAAAACTCGTAATGCAGGTCCAGTTCAACCTTGCAGGCATCTTCGCGCAGCGCCTTGAACGACCAGGTGCCATCCAGAGCCTTGAAGGGACCGTCCACCAGCTTCATATGAATTGCGCTGTACGGCGTATTCACGTTCGAAGTCGTAAAGTGCTGCTTCACGCCGTGGTAATTGATGCCAAGGCTGGCCACAATCGTATTCTCGCCCTTTTCGCGGATTTCAACGCCGCCACACCAGGGCAAAAATTTGGGATAATCCTCGACCTTTGCCACTAATTCAAACATTTGCTCGGCGCTATATCCCAGGAATACCGATTTGTGTACTACTGCCATTTAGTAACCGTTTGCTATGATTGTTGTCAGAGAACCCGTAGTTTAACCGACCCGCGCATTTTTACACATGACCATTGCCGATAACCGCAAAGCCTTTCACGACTACTTCATCGAGGACCGCTACGAAGCGGGCATCGCGCTTGAAGGCTGGGAAGTGAAGGCCATCCGCGATGCGCGCGTCCAGATCAAGGAAGCATACGTTACGATCCGCGATAACGAACTGTACCTGTTTGGCGCGCACATCAGCGCACTGCCGACCGCTTCCACCCACATCCATCCGCAAGCCGTGCGCACGCGCAAGCTGCTGCTGCACCGCCAGGAAATCGACAAGCTGATCGGCAAGGTCGAACGCGCGGGCTACACCCTGGTGCCGCTCAACCTGCATTTCAAAGGCGGCCGCGTGAAATGCGAGATCGGCCTGGCCAAAGGTAAGAAGCAGCATGACAAGCGTGCCGCCGAGAAAGACCGCGACGCCAGCCGTGAGGTGCAGTCTGCAATGAAGCAGCACCGTCGGTGACGTAGCATTCCCGCCACGGAATTTCCAACGGGTAACATCCGTGCTACACTTCAGCGGCTGATCAAAAACCGTTGGAGATGGGAATCATGCTGAACAAGGCTGTATTTGCGGTAGCCACTGCCGCCGTGCTGGCGGGCTGCGCCACACCGTACTCCCCTGTCCCGATAGCGTCCACTTTCCCGACCACGCGGCAGGAAAAACTCCAGGCCGCTGCGCACTGGGACGTCATCGCCAAGCACATGTCCCAGCAGCTGATCGCCGAAATGAAGAAAGGCCCGCAGCGGCCTTTCTATATTGCCGAAACGCCGCAATCCTCCCCCTTCCAGCGCGCACTGACCGCGCAGCTGATCTCGGCGCTGGTGAACCAGGGCCAGGTCGTGTCGCGCGGCCCGGCAGGCTCGCTGCGCATCGATCTGGACGTCCAAGCACTGACCTTTGCGCCTGACCGCCCACAAAGCCGCTATGCAGGACTGCCGGCCGCGATTGGCGCAGGCGTGTGGATCTTGTCGGATTCCGACCCAGCCTTCGCAGTGGCCGCCGCCGCCTCCGGCTTTGACGGCTACAACTGGTACAGCAGCCAATACGCACCGGGTGACACGCCGCAGACTGAATTGATCATTACCGCTTCGGTCACCGACCAGTTCCGCTATTACGCGCGCTCCACGTCCGCCTATTACGTTGCGGACGCCGATCGTTCGCTGTATGGCATCAAGGAAGAGAAGCCGAAGGACATCGAAGTGACCAAACTGTTCAAAGTACGGGGAGATCGTTGATGCGCAAGCTCGCCATCGCCTGCCTGCTGCCCCTGTTGCTGGCTTCCTGCGCGAATACGCCGCCTAAGGAAGATACGAATTACGCGGCCACCTCCTCCAATCAGTTCGTCGCCGCGAATTACAAGGCGGCCGACGCCCTGCTCGCGCAGCTGTCCGGCCGTCTGGTCGTGGACAAGCCGCTGATCATGGCCACCATGGTCAACATCGATTCGCTGGAACAGACCTCCACGCTGGGCCGCCTGATTTCCGAGCAGCTTTCGACACGCCTCGCTCAGGGCGGGCTTAAAATGCTGGAGATGAAGCTGCGCAATTCCGTCTACCTGAAACGCGGCCAGGGCGAGTTGATGCTGACGCGCGAAATCGGTGAAGTGGCGCAGAACCACAATGCGCAGGCCGTGGTGGTCGGCTCGTATGCTGAAACCAGTGATGCAGTCTTCATCAATATCAAGGTCGTGCAGCCGCAGAACAATTTTGTCCTGGCGGGCCACGACTATGTGCTGGCCAAGGAAGGCATCGTCCGCTCCATGCTGCTGCAGCGCTAACGCTGCTCTTCTCGCGCGGACTCTCTGATAAGGAGATGTTCATCATGCGCAAACTCCCGACCTGGCTGGCAGGCGCCGTCCTGCTGGCCATTCAAGCCGCAGCAGGCGCCCAGCCGCTGCAACCGGCGCGCATTTCCGCCGCCCAGATCGGTCAGCTGCCTTCCGCCACGAGTCCGGCGGGGACGCAGCAAACAACCTTGCTTGGCAAGTCCACCGGTCCGGGAATTTACGTCGTGCAGGCGCGCTTCCCTGCTGGCCTGAAGATTCCGCCCCACAGCCATCCCGATGATCGGGTTGTGGTCGTCCTGTCAGGGAGTGTTTATGTGGGCTATGGCGATCGCTTCGACGAAAGCCAGATGCAGGCAATGCCTGTCGGTAGCACCTGGACTGAACCTGCGGGCCAGGCGCATTTCACCTGGGCGAAAGATGGCGAGGCACTGATCCAGATCGTTGGCCACGGCCCGTCCGGAACGACTATGCTGCCGCAGCACTAAGCAGCTGCACCACGCGCGGCAGCACTTCCTGTGCAGCCGCTTCCAGTTTAAAGGCCAGCAGATCATCGGCGCGCGTTTTGCCCGCATTGACGGCGGCAATCGGCTTGCCGTCCGCCGCCGCCATGCGGCAGAAGCGGTAGCCGGAAAACACCATCAGCGAAGATCCCACGACCAGCAGGGCATCGGCTTCAGCCATGCGCGCGAAGGCGGCTTCGGTGCGGTCTTTTGGCACGTTATCGCCAAAAAAGACCACGTCCGGCTGCAAGGTTCCGCCGCAAGCCTCGCATGCGGGCACCTTGAAGTCTTCCAGCGAATCGGGCTCCAGCTGCGCATCGCCATCCGGCAGCGGGTGCGCCAGCACATTGGCCAGCGCGGGATTGTCCGCTTCCAGCCTGCGCTGCAGCGTGGCGCGGGCGAAGCGGCGCTGGCAATCGAGGCAGAAGACCTGATGGATATTCCCGTGCAGTTCAATCAGACTGCGCGTGCCAGCGCGCTGGTGCAGGCCATCCACGTTTTGCGTGATGACCGCATGCAGATGGCCGGATGCTTCCAGATCTGCCAATGCACGGTGGCCCTCGTTCGGCTGCGCGAGGCCCAATGTGGCCCAGCCAACCATGCTGCGAGCCCAGTAGCGGCGGCGTACAGCGTCCGAACGGCGGAATTCCGGCCCCTGTATGGGCGCGCGGCCGCGCCGCACGCCGTCCTTGTCGCGATAGCCCGGAATGCCCGATGCCGTGCTCAGACCCGCGCCTGTCAGCACCAGCACACGCTGGTGGCGCCGCAGGAATTCAACCAACTGCCCTTCCATCAGTCACGCTGCGGTTGCGCAGCCCTCCGGTTTGAAGACGCGGGTAGTCGACGCCGGATTGTTGGCGAGCTTGTGGGCGGCGCGCGTCGGGCGAGGCGCAAAGCTGCCGCCGCAGTTGGGGCAAACGCCTTTCAGCTTATTGTCCACGCAGTCGGCGCAGAATGTGCATTCAAAGGAGCAGATACGGGCATCCTTCGAATCAGGGGGCAAATCACGGTCGCAGCATTCGCAACCTGGACGCATTTGCAACATACATTTTCTCCATACTTTGGTCAGGAAAACCGCGATAGTATGCCGCAAAAGGAGAAATAATGAAGAACTGGGGACATTTTTTGGCCGGCTGCACGCTGGCCTGTGCAGCCGCGTACGCGCCGGCTGGAGAACTGGCCGTTCTTGCACCTGTTTTGGCCGATAATGCGCCACTGTCGAAGCCTGCGCCGGATGGCAAAGGCGAAGCGCCGGTCGTATCGCGCGTCACTAGCGGTGCGCTGTACGACGCCTTGCAGAAAGAGGCATCCGATGGCTTCACTGCGCAAATGCTGGCGCTGGACGATCTGGCGATGCAGCTCTCCGGCAGCGGCAAGAGCACCTGGCTTTTGATGTCCCTTGAGGAAGGCGGCTTTCCGCGTCAGGGCTTCTGGCTGCAGGAGCCATCCGGCACCCGCTGGGTCAGCGAGCCGTATGTCGATCTCGTGGTCGATGCGGACTCGGTAGCAGATGGCAGCTTCGAAGAGATCTTCGCGCATGAGCTGGGGCACGTTTTTCTGCGCCGCCTGATCGGTGATCTGCCTGCCGGCCAATCACGCACACCGCACCACAGTTTCAGCATCACCGACCAGCAGACGGCGTTCGACGAAGGCTGGGCCACGCACTTCCAGGCGCTGGCGCGGCGCTTCACGCGCAACGAGCGCCTGCGCGCGCAGGATCAGGGCGTTGAGTTCAAGGCTTATGTACCGTTCTGGATGCATCATGTGGACCGCCACTATCGCGTAGAAGGCGTTCGCCAGAATCTGTTCGCGCATCGCACGGTCACCATGCCGGGCACGGGCGATGCCGTCGAGCGGCGCGAACTGAGCTCGATGTTCGACCGCTCGCGCCTGAAGAACCCAGCGCAGATGCTGGCTTCCGAAGGAATGCTGGCTACCTTCTTCTTCCGCCAGCTGGCGCCCGGCGAAGGCGGCGCAGCCGCGCTGCGCACGCGCTACGAGCCGATGTTCCGCGCCTTCTCCACCCTTGGCGCGCAGCATCCGACCGTGGACACTGCCCTGCTGCCAGCCGTGGCGCAAATCATGGCCAAGCAGTCGCCGGACGATGGCAAGCGCTTCGTGAAGGTCCTGGTCGAGACGAGTTATGGCGCCCTCACCTCGCCTGCCTTGGCGGCACAGGCCGAGCGCGTCGCGCAGGCGGGGCGCTTTGGCGATGGCGATGCATTCGTGCCTCAGTTGAAGGAAGCGCGCAAGGCGATGGCCGCGGAAGTTGAAGATGTTCAGGCGCATCCCGACAAGCTCGCGTCGCGCGTTGGCCCAGCGCTGTGGCTGTCGCCGGTTGCGGCGCGCGGTGCTGCCGGAGCGCCAGCCACTGGGGTTGCAGGCGGTCCTGCTGGCGGCACCAGGGCGCGCACCGTCAATCTGAACACCGCCGAACGGGAACAGTTGCTGGCACTGCCGGGCATCAGCGCCGCTGCGGCCGACCGCGCGCTGGCGAGCCGCGACAAAGATGGCTACTTCAGCAGCGTCACAGACTTCGCCCGCCGCGCCGGCCTGGCCGCCGCGCCGTTGCAGGCAATGGCCGATGCCGCGCGCAAGGCCGGTGGCTTCACGCGCGAATGACCCTTTAGTCGGGGCGGTAGCGCAAGGTGTTCAGCACCGTGTTGGTCATTTCCAGATCGGCCAGCGCTTCGTCGGACACGCGCAGCAGCGTGCGCTCGCGGATGCGCGTGAGCTGGTCGATCAGGAATTGCTTCGGCAGCGTTGCATAGAGAATGTCGGATGCCTGCAAATCTTCGTGCTCACCATAGCGTTCATAGAGCGACTCCAGCCGACGGCGCACTTCCTCATCGCTGATCGGCTGCTCGCTGCGCTCACCACGCATGGATTCGAAGACCAGACCTTTCAGCCGCGGACTGACTTGCGCAAAGTATTCGCGCGATTTGCCTTGCAGGGCTTTGGCATCGAACGCGGTCAGAGCATCGCGGCCTTGCGGACCTCCGGTGCGGGCCAGGAACGTGACGGCACGCACGAAGGTGTCCGGATCTTCGCTTTGCAGCAAGGCTGCTACCGCGGGCGCGCTGTCCGGTGAGCCAATGGCGATCAGCACCTCCAGAACTTTGTTGCGGATGGTGCTGTCACCGAGCAGGCCGCGCAGATGCGCTTCGCCTTTAGCTCCATACTGGCCGTAGATAAGAGCAGCGGTCGTGGCTTCATCCACTGTGAATCCGTGCTGCGGCACGAAGACGGTTACCTTGCCGTGCAAGAAAGCCTTGTCCAGCAAGGGGAACAGGCGCTCGTCGTGATCCGCGGCGGTCAGATGGGCAAAGCGGAACAGCTGCTCGGAGCTGGCCTTGATCAGCGGCGCATCGGCGTCGATGGTGCGCAACGCTTGCATGCTCAGGGACATGTCGCCCGGCTCGCCGAGGCGGGCGAGGAAGAATCCGATATCGAGCAGGATTAGCTGGTTGGGCTGAGGCTTGCGCAATTCGGCCGCCAGCTCGCGGCGCAGCACCGGCAGCGCGGTGGGCTTGTTGTCGCCGAAGAAGCGCCATGCATTGTCCAGCGTGTGATTCTGCTCGCGCGCTGCGAGCGCATTTGCAGGCGCCTGCATGGCGCGCATTTGCGTCAGGCGCGCCAGGACGTCCACGTCGCTCGGTGCCGCAGCTTGACCAGCGCCAGCAGGAGCACCCTCACCCGACGCGGCGCTCGGCAGCACGCTCGCGCCAGCGGCAGCGATGGCCGGCACGCCGGATGCGGCGACGATGCCCGGTGCGCCGGATGCGATCGCGCTGGTGGGGGCGGCTGACGACGGGCCTGCGGTGGCGGTGGCCGTGCTGGTGACAATTAATGCGGCGGCGAGTGCGGCGATTTGATGGCGCGCGGTCATGCGGACATCCTTTTGCTCAGCTCCTGCACGGACGCTTGCCATTCATCGTAATGCTCGCTGTCTTGCCACAGCTCGCGCAGTTCGGAGCTTTCGGCCAGCACCAGCGCCAGCGCGCGGCGGGCCTTGTCGGCCAGATCCGGGCGGGGCTTGAACTTCGGCAGCACCGAAGCGACCCACTCATCGACACCAGCAGAATCCTCGTCGGACGCGCCGCCGCGCCCCTGCAGGCGGGAAAGCGTTTCGACCGCAGCCAAAGCCTCGGCGCCATATGGCGCTTCGAGATATTCGGTGGTCTCGGCCTGAAGCACATTGTTCAGGGTCTCTTCGATGAAATACAAATCCTTCGATTCCTGCAAATCCTCCGCCCAATCCTGCGCGAAATCATTGCCGAACGGTCCTACAGCCCAAGTTCCCACATCAGCCTCCAATTCAATTGGAACGCATTGTACTCACTTCTGCGTCTTGACGACTTGCAGCGCCGTTGCAATCAAGCCGCTTATATCGCCCAGGTTGGCGGGAACGATCAGCGAGTTGTTGGTCTTCGCGAGACTCGCAAACGCGCCGACGTACTGTTCGGCCACTTTCAGGTTCATGGCTTCCTCGCCGCCCGGCGACTGAATCGCGTTGCCGACCTGTTTCAAGGCGCCAGCCGTCGCTTCGGCAATCGCGAGGATCGCCGCCGCCTCGCCCTGCGCGCGATTGATGGCAGCCTGCTTGTCGCCCTCCGAGCGCGCGATGGCGGCTTCCCGCTCGCCGGTGGCGATATTGATCTGCTCCTGCTTGCGGCCTTCAGACGCAGCGATCAGTGCGCGCTTGCCGCGTTCCGCCGTGATCTGCGCCTGCATCGCGTGCAGGATTTCCTGCGGCGGCGTCAGGTCTTTGATCTCGTAGCGCAGCACTTTCACCCCCCAGTTGGCGGCCGATTCGTCGATGGCGTTGACTACAGTCGTGTTGATGTGATCACGTTCTTCGAAGGTCTTGTCCAGCTCCATGCGGCCGATCACGGAACGCAGCGTGGTCTGCGCCAGCTGCGTAATCGCGGCGATGTAATTGGATGAACCGTAGGACGCGCGCATCGGGTCCGTCACCTGGAAGTAGATGATGCCGTCCACCTGGAGCTGCGTGTTGTCCTTGGTGATGCAAACCTGCGAAGGCACATCCAGCGGGATCTCCTTCAGAATGTGCTTGTAGGCGATGCGGTCAATGAAGGGCACGACGATGTTCAGACCCGGCCCCAGCGTGGCGTGGTATTTGCCGAGCCGCTCGACCACCCAGGCGTGCTGCTGCGGGACGACATTGATGGTCTTGAAGACGAAGACCAGCGCAACGATGAACAGAACCAGCGTGACGGTGCCGACGGTGATTTCCATGAGATCTCCTGAATTAACGCCTACTAAGCGCCTACTATAAGGCGGCTGCCGCGAATTTCGCGGATACGGAAGGTGCCCGGCTCGGGCGCTTCGCCCGGTGCGAGTTCAACGTCCCACATCGCGCCGCGGTACATCACACGCGCCGCACGATCCTGCCACGCGGGCACGTGGACGCTTTGGCCGATGTCGATGTTCACGTTCGGGTCGCTGGCCGCGTCGGGGCGCACGGTCTTGCCGAAGCGGCTGCGGCGCAGCAGCAGGGTCGCAATCACGCCAACCAGGGCCGCAACCAGCGTCTGGCCGGGCATGTCGATGCGGGCCAGCGCAGTCAGCGCGCCGGCGCCCATGCCGATAGCGATCATCAGCAGGTAGAAGGTGCCGGAAAACAGCTCCAGGATGACCAGCACACCCGCGCCGATCAACCACATTATCCAATCTGCCATGTCGGTATCTCCTTTAAAACCCACGGCCAAGACCTGGTGGCTGCCACACCGTGGCAGCCACCTTCGTTTTGGGTTCTCGCAAATAAAAACCCCCGCGACCGGCAGGCCACGGGGGTTTCTTAAGTAACGAGGCTTGTCGTTACTTTATTGTTGCATTTCTGCCAGTTTCTGCCAAGTGTCGATCACCGAGTCCGGATTTAGGGACATCGTCTCGATACCCTGCTGCATCAGCCACACAGCCAGTTCCGGATGATCGGAAGGACCCTGGCCGCAGATGCCGATGTACTTGCCCAGCTTGCGGCAGGACTGGATCGCCATCGCCAGCAGCGCCTGCACGGCAGGATCGCGCTCGTCGAAGTCGGCAGCCAGCAGCTCCATGCCGGAATCACGGTCCAGGCCCAGGGTCAGCTGGGTCAGGTCGTTGGAACCGATGGAGAAACCGTCGAAGAACTGCAGGAACTGCTCCGCCAGCACGGCGTTGGACGGCACTTCGCACATCATGATCAGGCGCAGGCCGTTTTCGCCGCGCTTCAGGCCATTCTTGGCGAGCAGGTTCACCACCTTCTCGGCCTGGCCCAGGGTACGCACGAACGGCACCATGATTTCGACGTTGGTCAGACCCATCTCTTCACGCACACGCTTCATGGCGATGCACTCCATCTCGAAGGCTTGTGCAAAGTCTTCGGAAAGGTAGCGCGCGGCGCCGCGGAAGCCCAGCATCGGGTTCTCTTCATCCGGCTCGTAGCGCGAACCGCCGATCAGCTTCTTGTACTCGTTCGACTTGAAGTCGGACAGGCGCACAATCACTTTCTTCGGCCAGAACGCGGCAGCGATGGTCGCCACGCCTTCCGCCAGCTTGTCGATGTAGAACTGCTTCGGCGAAGCGTGGCCGCGCGCTACCGATTCCACAGCCTTTTTCAGGTCCGCGTCGATGTTCGGGTATTCCAGGATCGCCTTCGGGTGCACACCAATATTGTTATTGATGATGAACTCCAGGCGGGCCAGACCCACACCGGCGTTCGGCACGGACTGGAAGTCGAAGGCCAGCTGCGGGTTACCCACGTTCAGCATGATCTTGGTCTTGATCTCCGGCAGCTCGCCGCGTACAACGTCGGTCACTTCGGTTTCCAGCAGGCCGTCGTAGATCTTGCCTTCGTCGCCTTCAGCGCAGGACACGGTCACAAAAGTGCCGTCCTTCAGGATGTCGGTCGCATCGCCGCAACCCACAACCGCCGGAACACCCAGTTCACGGGCGATGATCGCCGCATGGCAGGTACGGCCGCCGCGGTTGGTCACGATGGCGGATGCGCGCTTCATCACCGGCTCCCAGTTCGGGTCGGTCATGTCGGCAACCAGCACGTCGCCCGGCTGCACGCGTTCCATTTCGCTTGGATCGTGGATCACGCGCACAGGACCGGCGCCGATCTTCTGGCCGATTGCGCGGCCGGAGGTCAGCACGGTGCCGGTGGACTTCAGCTTGAAGCGCTGCTGCGCTTCGTGGCTCTTCTGCTGCGACTTCACGGTTTCAGGACGTGCCTGCAGGATGTACAGCTTGCCGTCACGGCCGTCCTTGCCCCACTCGATGTCCATTGGACGCTGGTAGTGCTTCTCGATGATCACGGCGTACTTGGCCAGTTCGACGATTTCAGCATCCGTCAGGGAGTAGCGGTTGCGCAGTTCGATCGGTACATCAACAGTCTTCACGGAACGGCCAGCCTTGGCTTCGCTGGTGAATTCCATCTTGATCAGTTTGGAGCCGATATTGCGGCGGATCACGGGCGACTTGCCCTGCTCCAGCATTGGCTTGTGGACGTAGAACTCGTCCGGATTCACGGCGCCCTGCACCACGGTTTCACCGAGGCCGTAGCTGGAGGTGATGAAGACCACGTCCTTGAAACCGGATTCGGTATCGATGGTGAACATCACGCCTGCCGCGCCCACGTCGGAACGCACCATGCGCTGCACGCCGGCGGACAGCGCCACTTCAGCGTGGGTGAAACCTTTGTGCACGCGGTAGGAAATCGCGCGGTCGTTGTAAAGGGAGGCGAAGACGTGCTTCATGGCGTCCAGCACGTTGTCGATGCCGACCACGTTCAGGAAGGTTTCCTGCTGGCCCGCGAACGATGCATCAGGCAGGTCTTCCGCGGTGGCGGAGGAACGCACGGCGAACGATACTTCGGAGGTGGAGTCAGCGACCAGACGGTCGTAGAAAGCGCGGATCTCGGACTCCAGGCGCGGCTGGAATGGGGTGTCCACGATCCACTGGCGGATTTCTGCGCCGGCAGCGGCCAGGGAACGGACATCGTCGATGTCCAGGCCTTCCAGGCGTGCCGCGATACGGTCGGCCAGCGACTTGCCACCCGCTTCCGCGTGCGACAGGAAATCGCGGAATGCCTGTGCGGTGGTGGCGAAACCACCAGGCACGCGCACGCCGGCGCCGGCCAGCTGGGAAATCATTTCACCCAGCGATGCGTTCTTGCCGCCGACAGATTCAACATCCGTCATTCGCAAGTTTTCGAACGAAGCCACGTAAACGGCCTCGCTGTTCTGCTCCTTCAATGCTGCGTTGGACATAAAAACACCTTTTTGATGATAGAAATCTTTACGCAGGCATGCCGGCATTCATTCTTGTCATTCTTAGCGCCGTGCAGCACAATCTTACCGTTGGCAAGCATTTTACAGCCTGTAGAGCAAATTGACGATTCGCAAACCTGAAACGACCGTTCTGATGACAGAAGAGCAACGCCCCACTCCGACTACCTGCGCCCGTACCGTGTTTTTTGTGTCCGATGGCACCGGCATTACCGCTGAGACTTTCGGCCATTCGGTGCTGACCCAGTTCGACATGAAGTTCCGCCAGTTCCGCCTGCCGTTCATCGACAACGAGGACAAGGCTTATGACGCGGTGCGCAAGATCAATGAGGTGGCGGCCGAGGATGGTGCGCGTCCTATCCTGTTTTCGACGCTGGTGAAGACCGAGCTGTCGGCCATCATTCACCGCGCCAATGCCATGCACATGGACTTGTTCCAGACCTTCGTGGTGCCGCTGGAGCAGGAGCTGTGCGTGAAGTCGACCCACACCGTGGGACGCTCGCACAATATCGTCGATAGCGAGGAATACAAGAACCGTATCGAAGCCATCAACTTCTCGCTGGCCCACGATGACGGGCAGTCCAACAAGAACCTGTCCTCGGCGGATGTGATCCTGGTGGGCGTTTCGCGCTCGGGCAAGACACCGACTTCGTTGTACCTGGCGATGCAGTACGGGATCAAGGCGGCCAACTATCCGCTGATTCCGGACGATTTCGAGCGCGGCAAGCTGCCATCGGCGCTGTATCCGTTCAAGTCAAAGATTTTTGGATTGAGTATTGAACCGCATCGCTTGTCGGAGATCCGCAATGAGCGGCGCGCGGGCAGCAAGTATGCGTCGATCGAGAACTGCCGCTACGAGGTGAATGAAGCGGAGGCGATGATGCGGCGCGAAGGGATACGCTGGCTGTCTTCGACCACCAAGTCGATCGAGGAAATCTCCACCACGATTCTGCAGGAAATCCGTCCCAACCGCTCGCAGTACTAAACCGTCAAAGCAGGTGGCTGCCACATCGTGGCAGCCACCAGGTTCACGCCGTGGGTTTTAAAAGAAGTGGCGCCACTCGTTCAGCCAGTTGGGAATCTCATCCACTGGCATCGCGCTGGCGATGTAATAGCCCTGTGCGTAGGTGCAGCCCAGGCCTTGCAGGAAGTCCCAATCCTGCTTGGTTTCCACACCCACCGCCGTCGAACGGCGATCCAGGCTGCGCGCCAGGCCCAGGTAAGACTTGAGCACCGTGCTCAAAGCGCGCTTCTTCGACGCGCCATCCACAAAGCTCGGATCGATCTTCAGTTCCGAGAACGGAATCGCCGCCAGCAGCTGCAGGTTCGAACGGCCCGTCCCGTAATCGTCCACTGCCAGACCAAAGCCCATCATGCGCAGGCGCAGCAGGCGCTCCAGGAAATGCGGGATAGCCGTCAGCACGGCCGACTCGGTAATCTCGAAGGTGATGTAATCCGCCAGTATGCGATGGCGTTCCAGGCAAGCCTTCACTTGCGGGATGAACTGCGGATGCGACAGCGTTGCGGGGTCGACGTTGACCGAGAACGAAATCGGAATGCCCTTGTCGTGCAGCCAACGGCAAGCCGCGACCGACTTCTCGATCATGTGCCAGTCCAGGAAACCGATGCGGTTGGCCTTTTCCAGCACAGGCACGAAAGCCTGCGGGCCCAGCACGCCATGCTGGGGATGGCGCCAGCGCGCGAACATCTCCAGGCCTTTCAGCTGGCCGGTTTCCAGTTCGATCTTGGGCTGAAAGAAGGGATCGAATTCGCCGGCCTGCAAGCCGCGCGCCACTTCCGCGAAGCTGAACTCCGGCGGGAAAGGTTCGGCTGGCGCCGGCACCGGCGGCGCGTAATTGTCGATCAGGGATTCAAGCTTGGCTGCGCTCAGTGGGCGCCCTGTGGTGCCGAGCATGTTCACGCCGTAAGCGCTAGCCATGGTTTCGACCGAAAACAGCACGTCGCCAGTCTGGGTGCCGACCACGATCAGGCCCGCGGCGTGATGCAGCTCGCCCATGCGACGGATCAGCTCCAGGCCGTCCATGCCGGGCAGGCTCAGGTCCATGAGGACAATGCTGATGGGAGCGCTAACGCCATTCTCTAGCAGCCGCAAGGCGCTTGGTCCGTCGGCGACCGGGGTGACCTGCTGCGCGCCCATATGGCGCAGCATGCCAACCATCAGCTCGCGCTGGACGGGCTCCCCCTCCGCGACTAAGAAATGCAAACTGGCGATGTCCATGGCTTGTGCTCCGAATGATGCGTCAAGCCGTATTTTGCCTTACTTGTTCAAAAAAACATACAGTTGCACAAGCGGCAACATTCAGAGATTCGACTTTGCCGAGGTGGGGAATGACGACTTTGTGTTTCGCCGAAGAGAGCAATTCATCCGACACGCCCTGCCCTTCATGGCCGAGAATCCAGGCCACTGGCTGTTTCAGGTTCAGGTCGTACAGGCGCTCGGCTGCGTAACCGCTGGTTGCCATGGTGGCGATTCTGGCGCCGGCGACTAGTGGTGCCAGCTCCACATTTTCATAAATATCGAGCACGAAGTGGGCGCCCATCGCCGCGCGCAGCACCTTCGGCGACCAGCAGAACGCCGTACCGGGACCGCAATACACTTCCTTGATGCCCGCCGCCGCCGCGCTGCGCAGGATGGTGCCGACATTGCCGGGGTCCTGCACATTGTCGAGCAGGACGGCGTTCACGGTCAGCGCGGATGGAATGGCCTTCTGCGGCGTCTCGACCAGGAACATCACGCCGACGCCGTGTTCCACCTGGCTCAGAGCGTTGTACAGCGCGTCCGGCAGCCCAAGCACGTGCGCATGCTCGGACTCCAGGCGGCCAACGATGGCGGCCACTTCCTCGTTGTGCAGCGCCGATTCGCTGACGATGCATTGCTCCGGATGGCCACGCAGCTCCAGCCACACCTCACACAGATGCACGCCGTCCAGCAGCGTGCGGCCTGCCTTGCGGCGCGCCTGCGAGCTGGTGGCGAGATGTTTGAGGTCCTTGTACTGCGCGTTGTCGCGCGAGGTGATGTGTTTCATAGGAAGGCATCCCGCTCCAGCAGTTCGCGCACGGGCGCAAAGGAGCGGCGGTGCACCGGCGACGGGCCGTGCTCGCGCAGGCGCTCCAGGTGCAGCGCGGTGCCGTAGCCTTTGTGCTGGTCGAAACCGTATTGCGGGTATTTCTTGTGCAGCTTCAGCAGCGCTTCATCGCGCGCCGTCTTGGCGAGGATGGACGCAGCCGAAATGGATTCAATCTTGTCGTCGCCATCGACAATAGCGATGGTCTGGATCTTCATGACCGGGCATTTGTTGCCATCGATGAGGGCCAAGGTCGGCACGGTGGACAGCGCATACACGGCCCGCTTCATGGCCAGCATGCTGGCCTGCAGGATGTTCAGGCGGTCGATCTCGGCCTCGGACGCCTTGGCGATGGCCCAGGCAATGCACTGATTCTTGATCAGCGGCGCCAGTTCCTCGCGCTTCAGCTCCGTCAGCTTTTTCGAATCGCGCAGCCCTTCGATCGGACGCTCGCGATGCAGAATCACGGCAGCCGCGTACACGGGACCGGCCAGCGGGCCACGCCCTGCCTCGTCCACGCCGCAGATGATCTCTTCCAGCGAGTACGGCAGATCGCCAAACAGGTCGGGTTGGGGGGTGCTCATTGTCCGATCACTTTCAATACTGCCGCCGCGCCCTCCTGCGCGCTATTGCGCAGCAGGCTGTAATGCATGTCCGTGAAGCGCTGCGCCAATTGCAGGCGGTGCGGCGCATCGGTCAGCTGCTGCCACATGGCGTCGGCCAGCGCTTCCGGCGTGGCTGCATGCTGGATCAGCTCCGGCACCACGAATTCGCGCGACAGGATATTCGGCAGGCCAATCCACGGCTGATAACCCATGTGCTTCATCACATGATAGGACGCCGCCATGATTTTGTATGCAATCACCATCGGCTTTTTGAACAGCGCCACTTCCAGCGAGGCGGTGCCGGAGGCGACCAGCACGGCGTCGGCGGCGCAGATCGCGGTGTGCGACTGGCCGTCCAGCAGCGTGATTTCCACGTCCTGCAGGCCTGCCTGCGCCACCACTTCCAGGAAGTATTGGCGCAGCTTGTCGCTCGCCATCGGCGCGATGAAGCGCAGCGAGCGGTCGCGCTGCTTCAGCAGCTTGCAGGCGCCGACAAAGGCTGCTGCATTGTATTTGATCTCGCCCATGCGGCTGCCGGGCATCACACACACCACGTTGGCGTCTTCCGGAATGTTCAGCTGGCGGCGCGCGGCCGCTTCATCCGGCACCACAGGAATCACTTCCGCCAGCGGATGGCCGACATAGGTGACCGGCACGCCGGTCTGCTTGTAGATCTCTTCCTCAAACGGAAAGATCACCAGCATATGCGAAACAGAACGGATGATTTTCTTGATGCGTCCACCGCGCCAGGCCCAGATCTGCGGGCCGATGTAATGCACGGTCGGAATACCCGCATCGCGCAGCTGCGCTTCCAGGCCGAGATTGAAGCCAGGGTAGTCGGCGCCAATGAAACATGCAGGACGCTCCGCCAGCAACTGGTCGCGCAGCTGGTTCTGGATGCCCTTCAGTTCGCGGTAGCGGGGAATGATTTCGAACAGCCCACGTACGGTGAGCTTGTCCATCGGCCAGTGCGATTCGAAGCCGTGGGCTTGCATCGCCGGGCCGCCGATGCCGTGGAAGCGCGCGTCCGGCAGATGCGGACGCAAGCCGCCCAAGAGCCGGCCTGCCAGCATGTCGCCGGAGGGCTCTCCGGCGACGACTGCAATCGACAGGTCAGCGGACGATGCCACGGGTCGCCGTATCGAGGAACTCGCGCATGGCGCGCGCGTGCAGGGCGACTTCTTCAGGCAAAGCCTGCTCGTCCGCCAGCATCGCGGCCTTGGCTTCATCCAGCGTCAGGCCGGAGCGGTACAGGGTCTTGTAGGCCTGGCGGATGGCGTTGATCTGCTCACGCGTAAAGCCGCGGCGCTTCAGACCTTCGATGTTGACGCCATGCGCTGCCGCCGGATTACCGTTCAGCAGTACGAATGGCGGCACGTCCTGGGTCAGGCTGGTGCTCATGCCGACGAAGGCGTGCGGGCCGATCTTGCAGAACTGGTGCACATTGGCGAAGCCGCTCATGATGACCCAGTCGCCAATCTCCACGTGGCCCGCGATCTGGGCGTTGTTGGAGAAGATGGTGTTGGAGCCCACCACGCAGTCGTGCGCCAGGTGCACGTACGCCGAGATCCAGTTGTTGTTACCCAGCTTGGTGACGCCCCTGTCCTGCACCGTACCGGTATTGAAGGTGCAGAATTCGCGGATAGTATTGCCGTCGCCGATTTCCAGGCGGGTCGGCTCGCCGCTCCACTTCTTGTCCTGCGGCGCAGCGCCGATGGATGAGAACTGGAAAAACTTGTTGTCCTTGCCGATGGTCGTATGGCCTTCGATGACCACGTGCGGACCGACGACGGTGTTCTCGCCGATGACAACGTTAGGACCGATGACCGAGTACGGGCCAATCTCGACGCCCGCAGCCAGTTCGGCCTTCGGGTCGACGATGGCGGTTGGGTGAACACTCGCCATAATCAAACGCCCGGCTGGCTTGCATCCGCCGCGCTGCGGATGGTGCACATCAGTTCTGCTTCAACGGCTACCTGGCCATCGACCGAAGCCACGGCCTTGTATTTGAAGATGCCGCGCGCCATGCGCAGCACTTCCACGTCCATCTTCAGCTGGTCGCCAGGACCAACCGGACGCTTGAAGCGTGCGTTGTCGATGCCGACGAAGTAGACCACCGAATTCTCGTCCGGCTTCAGGCCGATGCTCTTGAACGACAGCAGGGCCGCGGTTTGCGCCATGGCTTCGATCATCAGCACGCCCGGCATCACCGGCTTGTGCGGGAAGTGGCCGTTGAAGAATTCTTCGTTCACGGTCACGTTCTTGATGGCGGTGATGGACTTGTTTTCTTCGTAGCTGAGAACGCGGTCAACCAGCAGCAGCGGGTAGCGGTGCGGCAGGTAGGCCTTGATCTCGCAGATGTCCATCGTCTTGTTTTCTGTAGTGGTCATGATTCTTCGTGTTTCGTTATCGTTTTAATGGTTTTTTCCAGATCCCGGACTTTTTCCCGCATCGTGTTCAGGTTGCGTACGACCACGGCGGTCTTCTCCCACTCGCTGTGAGTGGTGAATGGGTAGAAGCCGGTGTAATGGCCCGGCTCCTTGAGCGTGCGCGGAATCAGCGTACCGGGACCGACGTGCGTGTGATCCGGGATGCTCAGGTGGCCGGAGATCATCGCCGCGCCGCCGAAGGTGCAATACTTGCCGATCTTCGCGCTGCCTGCCACGCCGGTGCAGCCGGCCATCGCCGTGTGGTCGCCGATCTCGCAGTTATGCGCGATCTGGATCAGGTTATCCAGCTTCACGCCGTTGCCGATGATGGTGTCGCTCAGCGCGCCACGGTCCACGGTGGTGTTGGCGCCGATATCCACATCGTCGCCCATCACCACGCGGCCCACCTGCGGAATACGCACATAGACGCCGCCCTCATTGGCGAAGCCGAAGCCGTCGGTGCCGATCACGCAGCCCGAATGCAGGATGCCGCGCTTGCCGATGATGCACTTGGCATGGAAGGTCACATTGGCGAAGAGGTGCGTGCCTTCACCGATCTGCGCCTCGCGTCCCACGTAGCAGCCGGCATCGATTACCACGTTCGGACCGATCTCAGCGCCCGCCTCCACCACCACCTTGGGGCCGATGTGCGCCGTCGGGTCCACCTTGGCGCCTGGGTCAACCCAGGCGGTCGGATGCACGCCGGCCGGCTTCACCACGGCCGTCTGCGCCTCGAACAGCTGGGCTGCGCGGGCAAAGTAGACGTAAGGGTTCTTGACGACGATGCGCGCGCCCTGGTAAGTCTGCGCGACTTCGGGATCGTCATTGGCGTTCAGGATCAGGGCAGCGGCGTGGCTTTGCCCCGCATCTGCGCGGAATTTACTGTTGCTGAGAAAGCTGATGTGAGAAGCGCCGGCGTCAGACAGGGGCGCAATACCGATCACTTCGATGTTCGGGTCGCCCGTTAACTGTCCACCGAGGCGCTCGACCAATTCTCCTAGTCGAAAGCCCATCGGGTGTTCCTATTCTTACGGTTATTTGTCTTTGTCCAGCGCTTCGATGACTTTGTTGGTGATGTCGATGCGCGGGCTGGCCCAGACGGCATCCTGCAGCACGATATCGAAGCCTTCGGTCTGTGCCAGAGCCTTGATGATCCTCGTCGCCTTGTCGGCGATCGCAGCACGCTCCTCGTTGGTGCGCTGATTCAGGTCTTCACGGAATTCGCGCTGGCGGCGCTGGAAGTCGCGGTCCAGTTCAAACGCTTCCTTTTGCAGCCGCACGCGGTCCGCCTCGGACATCGTCACACCTTCCTTGTCCAGGCGGGTGTTGGCGGCCTTCAGGCGGTTGGCCATGTCCTGCAGCAACTTTTCGCGCTTGGAGAACTCTTCGGCCAGCTTGTCGCCGGCCAGCTTGGCCATCTTGGATTCATTGTAGATGCGCTCGGAACTGAGCCAGGCGATGCGGGACGACTGCGCGTGCACCGGCGCCATCGCCAGCCAGCCCAGCGCCAGTCCGGCAGCAAACTTGCTCAAAGTTGCGGTTGCAGTCTTCAACTTAACTCTCCGTGACATTATCGTTGCTATGCGACAATTAGAAGCCAGTACCCATCTGGAACTGGAAACGCTCCAGGCGGTCGCCTACCTTGGCATTCAGGGGCTTAGCATAACTCAACTTGAGCGGGCCCACCGGGGAAATCCAGCTCAAGCCCAGACCGGTCGAGAAGCGCAGCTCGGACAGGCGCATCTTCTGGCCTTCCTGGTAAACCTGGCCGCCATCGACGAAGCCGAACCAGCGCAGCGAGCGGTCCTGGCCCTGGCCTGGGAATGGCAGCTGCAGTTCGGCGTTACCGATCAGACGCGAAGCGCCGCCCAGGGCGTCGAAGGTGGTCGGATCGACCGTACCCAGCGACGAGCTGTAATAGCCGCGCACCGAACCGATACCGCCGGCGTAGAAGTTCTTGAAGACAGGGTAAGCCTTGTTGCCGATACCGTGACCATAATCCGCCTCGCCGCGCAGGGCCAGGGTGATCTTGTTGGTGATCGGCTTGTACCACTGGTGTTCATACACCGCGCGGAAGTAGCGCGAATCGCCGATGGCATCCAGTTCCAGGTTGATGCGCTGGTAGCGGCCCAGGGTCGGGGTCAGCGCGCTGTCGCGGCTGTCGCGTGCCCAGGCAGCGGTCAGCGGCACCGAGTACGCATTGACTTGGCCGACGCCGTCAGCCGGGCCGCCCAGGTCGCGCACGTACTTCTTGAAGTAGGCTGGCGAGGTGGTGTCGGTTTCCACGCTGGATTTCTCCAGGCCGATACCGAAGAAGATGGTGTCCAGTTCGGAGAACGGCACACCGAAGCTGATACGGCCGCCGGTCTGCTTGATGTTATACGCGCCGATGTTCACTGCAGGCGGACGCACGGTACGCAGATACAGTTCATAGCTGCGCGACACGCCATCGTCGGTGAAGTACGGATTGGTGTTCGAGAACGCGATGGTACGGCTGTACTTCGAGGTATTCAGTTCCAGGCCCACGGTGTTGCCGGAGCCGGCGAAGTTGGCCTGCTGGATCGCGGCGTTGAAGGCGAACTTTTCCGCCTGCGAGAACGAGCCGCCGATCTGGAAGTTACCGGTCGGCTTTTCGACCACGGCCAGGTTCACGTCCACCTGGTCGGAAGTGCCCTGCGCTTCCGGCGTATCGATGGTCACGTCCTTGAAGTAGCCCAGACGGTCGACGCGGTCGCGCGACAGTTTGATTTTGTTCGCGTCGTACCAGCTCGATTCGAACTGGCGGAATTCGCGGCGGATCACCTCGTCGCGGGTGGTCGTGTTACCCGAAATGTTCATGTGGCGCACATAGGCGCGCTTGCCCGGATCGATGAAGAAGGTGAAGGCCACTTCGTGCTTGTCGCGGTCGATTTCCGGGTTGGCGTTCACGTTGGCGAATGCAAAGCCGAAGTTACCCAGGCGGTCGGTGATCAGCTTGTTGGTCGCGGTCAGCAGCGCGCCGGAGTACAGCTCGTTGCGCTTCAGCAGAACCAGGGAGCGCAGCTCGTCTTCACGGCCGAACATCTCGCCTTCGAACTTGATGTCGGAAACCTTGTACTTGTCACCCTCAGTGATATTGATGGTGATGTAGATGTCCTTCTTGTCCGGGGTGATCGAGACCTGGGTGGAATCCACATTCATCTCGATGTAGCCGCGGTCCAGATAGTAGGACTTCAGCGCTTCGATGTCGCCGGTCAGCTTGGTCTTGGAATACTGGTCGGCCTTGGTATACCAGCTGAACCAGCCGCCGGTATTCAGCTGCATGGTTTCTTTCAGCTCTTTGTCGCCGAAGGCCTTGTTACCGACGATGTTGATCTGCTTGATGCGGGCGACATCGCCCTCGTCCACTTTGAAAGTGATGTTGACGCGGTTGCGCTCCAGCGGGGTCACGGTGGTGACGACCTTCACGCCGTACAGGCCACGCGACAGATACTGGCGCTTCAATTCCTGCTCGGCGCGATCGACCGAGGCTTTATCGAAGGTCTTGGCTTCGCCCACGCCGATGTCCTTCAGCGCCTTGACCAGCATGTCCTTCTCGAATTCATGGGTGCCGTCGAAATCGACCTTGGCGATGGCCGGGCGTTCTTCCACGATCACCACCAGCACGTCGCCGTCTTTTTCCAGTTTCACGTCCTTGAAGATGCCGGTCGCGTACAGGGCCTTGATGGCGGCCACGCTCTTGTCTTCACTGAAGGTTTCACCGACGCGCACAGGCAGGTAGCTGAACACAGTACCGGCTTCGGTACGCTGGATGCCCTCGACGCGGATATCCTTGACTTTAAATGGTTCAACAGCCAGCGCGCTGCCGGAGCAGATTGCCAGGACGGCGGCGCCGATCAGGCTGCGGCGGAAAGAAGGCAAGGCGAAACGGTCAGAATATAATTTCATCGGCAAATTCAAGGGCTTAAAACATGCGACTGTCTGGTTTTAAAGGAGCCGCGCCACGTCGTTAAAGACAGCCAGTGCCATCAAAGTCACCAGCAAGCCTAGTCCAAGGCGCTGCGCAATCTCCGCAAAATGTTCCGAAACAGGTCGCCCGGTCAAAACTTCCAGCGAATAATACAGCAAATGCCCCCCATCCAGAACAGGAATTGGCAGCAAATTCATAACGCCAAGGCTGATACTGATGAAGGCAATGAAGCTCAGATAGCTGACGGCGCCGATCTTTGATGTCTGGCCGGCGTAATCGGCGATGGTGATGGGGCCGGTCACGTTCTTCCACGAGACCTCGCCGGTAATCATCTTGCCGATCATGCGGATGGTCAGCACGCTGGTATCCCAGACTTTGACGACCGCCTTCTGCAGTGCTTCGACCGGACCGGAAGTCACAACGATCATATCGGGCATGCCGATGACTTCCGCTTTGATCTTACCGATTGTTACAAGGCCTTTACTGGAGCCATCCGGCACCGCTTCCGGCGTGATTTGCAGCGACAGCGGCTGGCCATTGCGCAGGCCCGCAATCGTCACCGTGCGGCCAGGCGCGCGCTGGATGGCGCTCAGGAAGGCCGTCGTATCGGGAACCGACTCGCCATCCACTTCAGTGATCTTGTCGCCGGACAGCAGTCCCGCGCGTTCAGCGGCGCCGCCCGGCAGCACCTTGCCGATCACGGCTGGCGGACGGGCGTAGTTGATACCGACTGCAGCCGGCACATCGCCTTCCAGATCGACTTTGGCAAAGGCTTCGGCGGGAATGTTCAGGGTTTTGGCGCCGTAGCCCGGACGATCGGCATCGATGCGGGCGCCCTGCTTGTTGATGGCGGCCTGGATCATCTGCCAGCGCAGCTCGGACCAGCCCTTCAAGGCATGGCCATTGATGGCGGTGACGACGTCGCCGCGCTGCAGACCGGCGATGGCGGCCGGCGTATTGGCGCCCGGCGCACCGACCTTGCTGCTTGGTTCTTCGATGCCGTACATGAACAGGCCTGCGAACAGGACTATGGCCAGCAGGAAGTTGGCGATCGGGCCGGCGGCCACGATGGCGATGCGCTTCCACACATTCTGGTGCATGAATTCGCGTTTCAACTCGGATTCCGGGAAGCCCTTCAGATCCTGCTCGCGGGCGTCCAGCATCTTCACATAGCCGCCCAGCGGCAGTACGGAGATGGCCCACTCGGTCTGGTCAGGGCCGACCCGGCGCGACCAGATCACTTTGCCCATGCCGACCGAGAAGCGCAGCACCTTCACGCCGCACCAGCGCGCGACGATGTAATGCCCCAGTTCGTGGAACACGATCAGGGTGCCGAGGCAGACTGCAAAAGCGATCAGGGTGCGAATCAGTTCCATGATATTTACCCTATAACCCCTGTCCCCGGGGTCAGACCCTCAGGGTTTGCCCCTGGTTTGCGGTTTTCGGCAGCGCGGCGATAACACGCTCCGCAGCCGCACGCGCCAGGGCATCCTGCGCCATCACCGCTTCGATGCTGGAGGCGGCGCCATGCGCTACTTCGTCCATCACGGCGGCGATGACGCGGTCGATCTGGCGGAAACCGAGGCGCATATCCAGGAAGGCGGCCACTGCCACTTCATTGGCCGCATTCAGCAGGGTTGGCGCAGTGCCGCCTGCGTTCAGTGCGTCGTAGGCCAGCTTCAGGCAGGGGAACTGCACGAAGTCCGGTTTCTCGAACTGCAGCATGCCGACTTGCGCCAGGTCCAGCTGTGCTACGCCGGAGGCGATACGTTCAGGATAGGCCAAAGCCTGCGCAATCGGGGTGCGCATATCCGGATTGCCCAGTTCCGCCAGCACGGAGCCGTCGTCATAGGACACCATGGAATGCACCACCGATTGCGGGTGAATCACCACTTCGATCTGCGCAGCCGGTGCGCCGAACAGCCAGTGCGCCTCGATCACTTCCAGGCCCTTGTTCATCATGGTGGCCGAATCGACCGAAATCTTGCGGCCCATCGACCATTTTGGATGCTTGCAGGCCTCGTCCGGCGTGACGTTATCCAGGGTAGCGACATCGCGCTTCAGGAAAGGACCGCCGGATGCGGTCAGCAGAATCTTCGTCACGCCCGCCCTGGCAGGCACGCGGCCATAGCCCATCGGCAGGCACTGGAAGATCGCATTGTGTTCTGAATCGATCGGCAGCAGCTGGGCGCCGCTTTGTGCGATGGCGTCCATGAACAGCTGGCCGGACATCACCAGCGCTTCCTTGTTTGCCAGCAGCACCTTCTTGCCGGCGCGCGCAGCGGCCAGGGTCGGCGCCAGGCCGGCCGCGCCGACGATAGCAGCCATCACGGCATCCGTCTCTGCGGCGGAAGACACGGCGCACAGCGCTGCCTCGCCCCACTCTACTTCGGTGCGCGAACCGGCTGCACGCAGCAGCGCCTGCAGCTGCTCGGCAGCAGCGGCCGATCCGACCACGGCGCGCGCCGGTTTGAACTGGATGCACTGCGCCGCCAGCGCTTCGACACGGCTATGCGCCGTCAGCGCGTACACGGAGTAACGGTCGGGATGGCGGGCAATCACGTCCAGCGTCGAAACGCCGATGGAACCGGTAGCGCCGAGAATGGTAATGCGTTGCATGGTCTTCCTTTTTACAGCCAGCCGGAAATCAGCGCCGCCACTGGCAGCACCGGCACCAGCGCGTCGATACGGTCCAGCACACCGCCGTGGCCCGGCAGCAGATTGCTGCTGTCTTTCAGGCCCGCGCGGCGCTTCAGCATGGATTCAAACAGGTCGCCAACGATCGACGCAGCGACAATCACAGTCAGCACGGCCAGCGTAATCGCCCAGCCCATCTTCGCCTGCAACTTGACGGCGAAAGTGTCCTGGAACAGCGGTACGGCGCCCGCAGCCAGCACGGTCAGCGAGGCGATCAGCAGCACGGCGACCCAGCCGCCAATCGCACCTTCCCAGGATTTGCCGGGCGAAATGGACGGCGCCAGTTTGCGCTTGCCGAATGCCTTGCCCGCAAAGTATGCGCCAATGTCTGCAATCCATACCAGGGCCATGGCCGAGATCAGGTAGACCGGCGAACGCTGATACAGCACCAGGATGGCGACGAAGCAGGACACCAGGGTCACCACATACACCATGCTCAGCATCAGATTGCCGACGCCTTCCAGCGGCGGCAGGCCAAGCTTGAGGGATGGCGCAAAGCGCAGCAGCCAGATGGCGGCGCCGATCGCCACCCAGAAGCGGGCCTGGTCCAGGCCATTATTGAAGAAGAAGGTATAGGCGAAAGCGCCTGCCCAGAATAAGGCGATGACGATGGCGGCGCGGTTCCTGAAGAGACGGAAGGCCTCCCACGACGCGGCGCCGAAGAACAGCGTCACCACCACGGCCACCGCCGGGTAGTAATTGGAAAACAGTACAGGCAGCAGCACCGCCAACAGCAGTACAGCCGTGATGACTCGTGTCTTCAGCATATTTTATTTTTTCTCTGCGACCTGGTCGCCGGTGCGGCCGAAACGGCGCTCGCGGTTCTGGTAGGAGGAGATGGCCTCATCCAGGCGCTCAGCGTCAAAATCGGGCCAATACGTATCGGTGAAATACAGCTCGGTATAAGCCAGCTGCCACAGCAGGAAATTCGAGATGCGCTCTTCACCGCCGGTGCGGATGAACAGGTCCGGTTCCGGCGCATAGGCCATGGACAGGTACGGCGCCAATTGCTCTTCCGAGAAATCAGTCTGCCCCGGATGTTCAGCCACCATCTTGCCGATGGCCTGCATGATATCCCAGCGTCCGCCATAGTTGGCGCACACGGTAACCGTCATACGGGTGTTGGCGGCAGTCTTGCGCTCGGCGGTGGCGATCATGTCCTGCAGCTTCTGGTCGAAGCGGCTGAGGTCACCGACCACTTTCAGGCGGATGTTATTGGCGTGCATCTTGGCCACTTCGCGTTCCAGCGCAGTGACAAAGAGTTTCATCAACAGGGATACTTCCTCTTCCGGACGGCGCCAGTTTTCGGAACTGAAGGCAAACACCGTCAGGTACTCGATGCCGCGCGCGGCGCAGGCTTCCACCACGGTGCGCACCGCTTCCACGCCTTTGACGTGGCCGGCCACTCGGGGCAGGAAACGCTTGGTCGCCCAGCGCCCGTTGCCGTCCATGATCATCGCCACATGGCGAGGCACCTTGGGCGATTCGGGAACCGCGGTCGTCGAACTCGTATATTTCATAGATACGTATACTTAAAAAACCGGGGACGACGGGGGCAAACGCCCTCGCCTGTCCCCGGTTTCGTAACCTTAAACGGTCAGGACTTCCTTTTCTTTTTCGGCGACGGTCTTGTCGATGTCGGCGATGAACTTGTCGGTCAGCTTTTGAACCTCGTCACCGGCGCGGCGCTCTTCGTCTTCCGAGATGGCTTTGTCTTTCACCAGCTTCTTCAGGCCTTCGTTGGCGTCACGGCGGATATTGCGGATCGCGACCTTGGCATCTTCACCTTCGCCCTTGCACAGCTTGACCATTTCCTTGCGGCGCTCTTCGGTCAGCGGCGGGGTCGGCACGCGGATGGTGTCGCCCTGTGCGGACGGGTTCAGACCCAGGTCCGCATCGCGGATGGCCTTCTCAATGGCGGCACCCATTTTCTTTTCGAACGGGGTTACGCCGATGGTGCGGGCGTCCATCAGGGTCAGGTTGGCGACCTGGTTGATCGGGGTTGGGTTGCCGTAGTAATCGACCATCACATGGTCCAGGATGCCGGTGTGGGCACGGCCGGTACGCACTTTGGCCAGATCGCTCTTCAGCGTCTCCAGCGACTTACCCATCTTGTCCTGTGCGTTTTTTTTGATGTCAGCGGTAGACATTGCTGCTCTCCTGTTGCTTGAGTTTACTCAGTTTATATTGTTTATACGTGAACAAGTGTACCCTCTTCCGCGCCCATGATCACGTTCATCAACGCGCCCGGCTTGGTAATCGAGAATACTTTGATCGGCAGTTTCTGGTCGCGGCACAGCGCAAAGGCGGTGGCGTCCATGACCTGCAGGTGCTTGGCGATCGCTTCATCGAAGCTGATCTTGTGGTACAGGGTGGCGTTCGGGTCTTTCTTCGGGTCGGCGGTGTACACGCCGTCCACCTTGGTGGCCTTCAGCACGATTTCCGCGCTCATTTCCGAACCGCGCAATGCTGCAGCAGTATCGGTGGTGAAGAACGGGTTGCCGGTACCGGCGGCGAAGATCACGACCTTGCCTTCTTCCAGGTACTGCAGCGCTTTCGGGCGCACGTAAGGCTCAACAACCTGTTCGATGCTGATGGCGGACATCACGCGGGCGGTGACGCCGATGTGGCGCATGGCGTCGGCCAGGGCCAGCGCGTTCATCACGGTGGCCAGCATGCCCATATAGTCCGCAGTTGCGCGGTCCATGCCCTGGGCGCCTGGCGCCACGCCACGGAAGATATTGCCGCCGCCGATCACGACAGCGACTTCCACGCCCAGTTTCGCGACCTCGGCCACGTCTGCCACCATCCGCTCGATCGTGCCCCGGTTGATGCCGTATGGATCGTCGCCCATCAGGGCTTCGCCAGACAATTTGAGGAGGACACGCTTGTAGGCAGGTTTAGACATGAGCTGGGGCTCCTTTAAATGTATTCGGTGAGGCTACGGCGGCAATGATAACGGAAATACCACAAGCCGCCGGGAAATTCCGATTTGTCAGGCTTAAATATTACTTAACAAATCTTAAAACCTGAGGCGGAGGCCTGGTGGCTGCCACGATGTGGCGGCCACCTGCTTTGCGCCCCGGGTTAAAAAAACGGGCCTTGCGGCCCGTTTTCTTGATTAAGCGCCTTTCGACGCAGCCATTTGGGCTGCCACTTCTGCCGCGAAATCGTCCACTTTCTTTTCAATGCCTTCGCCAACCACGTACATGGTGAAGCCCTTGATGGTGGTGTTTGCTGCTTTCAGCATCTGCTCAACGGACTGCTTGTCGTTCTTCACGAAAGCCTGGTTCATCAGCGACACTTCTTTCAGGTACTTGGCAACCGAGCCATCGATGCGCTTAGCAACGATGTCAGCTGGCTGAGCTGGCTTGCCTTCGGCAGCAGCTTTAGCCGCATCTTCGTCGGACTTGGCCTTGGCAACCGAACGCTCTTTTTCGATCAGGTCGGCAGGAACTTGCTCAGCGGACAGAGCCACTGGCTTCATTGCAGCGATGTGCATTGCCACGTCTTTACCAACCTGGTCGTCGCCGCCTTCGAAGTCGACGATCACGCCGATACGCGCGCCGTGCAGGTAGGAAGCCAGCTTGCCGGTGGTTTCGAAACGCTGGAAGCGACGGATCGACATGTTTTCGCCGATTTTGCCAACCAGGGCAGCGCGCACTTCTTCCAGGGTCTGGCCGTTGCCAGCTGGCAGTGCCAGCAGGGCTGCAACGTCAGCCGGATTGTTTTCAGCAGCCAGCTTGGCAGCCAGGTTCGACATTGCCAGGAAGTCGTCGTTCTTGGCCACGAAGTCGGTTTCGGAGTTCACTTCAACCAGGGCGCCCACGTTGCCGGCGATGTAAGCAGCGACCACGCCTTCAGCGGTGATACGTGCGGATGCCTTGGCAGCCTTGCCGCCCAGCTTAACGCGCAGAATCTCTTCTGCTTTGTTCATGTCGCCGTCGGCTTCGGTCAGTGCCTTCTTGCACTCCATCATTGGCGCGTCGGTCTTCGCGCGCAGTTCGCCAACCATTGCTGCAGTAATTGCTGCCATGTGTTTCTCCTGTATTCGGTGGGTACTGTTTTTGCCAGGCTGGCACCTTGTGGCTGCCAGCCCGACGGAAATCTGTTTAAAAAAAAGGGGGAGCTGTTGGGCCACCCCTTTTCAAGCTGTTCCCGCTTCTCAGCGGATCAGACAATTAAGCCTGCTCGTTCACTTCCACGAACTCGTCACCGGCTGCAGTCTTGATGGATTCCAGGACTTCAGCGGAGGCGTTGGCACGGCCTTCCAGGATCGCATCTGCCACGCCGCGGGCGTACAGGGTGATCGCTTTGGAGGAGTCGTCGTTGCCAGGGATGACGTAGGTCACGCCTTCTGGGGAGTGGTTGGTATCAACCACGCCGATGACCGGGATACCCAGCTTGGCAGCTTCGGTGATCGCGCCCTTGTGGTAGCCAACGTCCACCACGAAGATTGCGTCAGGAACGCCGCCCATATCCTTGATACCGCCGATGGATTTCTGCAGCTTGTCCAGTTCGCGGCGGAACAGCAGTGCGTCCTTCTTGGACAGCTTTTCCACGGAACCGTCTTCCATCGCAGCTTCCATGTCTTTCAGACGCTTGATCGAGGTCTTGATGGTCTTGAAGTTGGTCAGCATGCCGCCCAGCCAACGCTGGTCGACGAATGGCACACCTGCGCGCTGAGCTTCAGCGGCGATGATGTCACGGGCTTGACGCTTGGTGCCCACCATCAGGATGGTGCCACGGGAAGCAGCGATTTGACGCACGGTCTTCATCGCGTCCTGGTACATGGCCAGGGTCTTTTCCAGGTTGATGATGTGAATCTTGTTGCGGTGGCCGAAGATGAACGGAGCCATCTTTGGGTTCCAGAAACGGGTTTGGTGACCGAAGTGGACGCCGGCTTCCAGCATTTCACGCATCGTTACAGACATTTTTTACTCCAGGGTTGGGTCTGGAATCCTCCCAGTCACCCTTGCGGGCACCCTTGTCGGGGGGATTCGGGTTTATAAAAGTAAGAAGATTTACAACATTGCAAGACACGAGGTCAGGCAACCATAGATTCTACCTTGGAATTGGCTCTCCGGGCAAGTTCGGCGACCGCTTTGGCCCGGTCATGACTTGCGGTGTTATTGCAAAACACGCAAGATAGTCGGAAACTTTTTTCGGACGACGTCGATTTTCGGGAATCCGGCGCGTCGTGGAGTTACAAACCCCTCATTTTAACGAAAGGTTCTGCCATGTCCACGAACACCATCCGCCTGCACCGCGTTCTGCGCACCACTCCTGAAAAAGTCTACAAGGCCTGGACCACGGCCGCGGCCTGGAACAAATGGCTGCCGCCGTTCGGCTATGTCGGCGAAGTCCACGAGCAAGACCTGAAGGTGGGCGGCAAGTACCGCATGTCCTTCACCGACATCGGCACCGGCTTCACCCACTCCTTCGGCGGCGAGTACAAGGAACTGAAGCAGAACGAGCGCCTGAGCTACACCGCCGTGTTCGACGATCCCAACCTGCCAGGTGAAATGCGCACCACCGTCGAACTGCGCGCTGTCTCCTGCGGCACTGAAATCAATGTGGTGCAGGAAGGCGTGCCGGCCGTGATTCCGGCCGAGCAATGCTACCTGGGCTGGCACCAGTCGCTGATCCAGCTGGGCCTGCTGGTCGAGAATCAATAAGGCGATAGTGAATATTGGGGAGAATTCCGGGATCTGAAAAGGACGACAATTGTCAGACTAATCCCACAATAAGGGGAGTCCGACATGAAGAACATCATTTTCTGCGCCGATGGCACCTGGAATTCGCCCAATCAGGACGAAGACAAGGACGGCGTCCCCGACCCGACCAATGTCTTCAAGCTGTTCGTCACCCTCGCCGGCCATCCTGTCGCCGGCAGCATCCTGCTGGCCAAGGAACAGGAAACCGAACTGAGCGAAGGCCCGGCGAAAATTCAGGTCGCCAAGTACATTCACGGCGTAGGCGACTCCAGCAACGCGATCGGCCGCCTGATCGGCGGCGCTTTCGGCTCCGGCCTGATTTCGCGCATCGTGCGCGGCTACACTTATATCTCGCGGCATTACGAACCCGGCGACAACATCGTCATTGTCGGCTTCAGCCGCGGCGCCTACACCGCGCGTGCCCTGGCCGGCCTGATCGCCGCCAAAGGCCTGCTGCGCGACGCCACCGAAAACGACAAGGAAGGCGCTTACCGGCGCGGCGCCCAGGCCTGGTATCAGTACCGCCACGATTGCCTCAGCAAGAACAGGAAATTCGACATCCTGGCGCGGCTGGGCGAAGCGATCGCCGACCTGCCCGCCTTCGTCAGCCAGAACTCGCTGAAGAAGGAAGACTTTGTCCAGCTCACCGCGCCGATCGGCGCCGTCGCCGTCTGGGATACGGTTGGCTCCATGGGCATCCCGGCCTACCACCGCGACGCCCGTTCCGATACTTTCAAGTTCATAAATAATGATCTTTCGCCCGAGATCAAAGTCGGCCTGCACGCCATCGCCCTGGATGAGCAGCGCGTGGACTTCGCGCCTACTCTCTGGAACGCCCGGGCGGGCGTGACGCAGATGGTGTTCCCCGGCGCGCACGCCGACGTCGGCGGCGGCTATCCCCAGGCCGGCCTGTCCGATGCGGCCCTGCAGTGGATGATCGAACAGCTGTCCACGCTCACGCCCCCAATCCTGTTCCAGAATCCCGGCCCGCTGGCGTTTAAGCCCGATTTCAAAGGCGATGCGCATGAGCCATGGAATATGGACCCGTGGAATGTGCTGCATCCGCGCGTCGCACTGCGTGAACTGGACCAGGCGAAATTCAAGCTTCTGGCCCATCCGTCCATCGACCAGCGCCGCCAGGCCGGCAATGTGCGCGCCAACCCCGGCGAACCGGGTAAATACGACCCGAAAAACTGGCGCTGATCCACCCGCCCTCCCCAGAGGGGCAGAACGCCCGCTTCTGCCCCTTCGTTTATAATCTTGCTGATAACGCGTCCCCGCGTGCACCAGACAAGATTGCAGAATCAAATGACCATTTCCATCAAAACCACCGAAGACATCGAAGGCATGCGCCTGGCCGGCCGCCTCGGCTCCGAGGTGCTCGACTACATTACCCCATTCGTCAAAGCCGGCATCACCACCGGCGAACTGGATCGCCTGTGCCATGAATACATGGTCAACGTACAGGGCACCGTCCCGGCCCCGCTGAACTACTGCCCTCCCGGCTACACGCCGTATCCGAAGGCGATCTGCACGTCCGTGAACGATGTGATCTGCCACGGCATCCCGGGTGACAAGGTGCTGAAGAACGGCGACGTGGTGAATCTCGATATCACCGTCATCACCAAGGACGGCTACCACGGCGACAACAGCCGCATGTTCTTCATCGGCGCGCCCTCGATTCTGGCCAAGCGCCTGTCCGACATCACCTATGAGTGCATGTGGCTGGGCATCGAACAAGTAAAGCCGGGCGCCACGCTGGGCGACATCGGCCACGCGATCCAGGTGCACGCCGAGAAAGCCGGCTACAGCGTGGTGCGTGAGTTCTGCGGCCACGGCATCGGCAAGGTCTTCCACGAAGAACCGCAAATCCTCCACTACGGCAAACCGGGCACCGGTCCCAAGCTGGAGGCGGGCATGATCTTCACGATTGAACCGATGATCAACGCCGGCAAGCGCGAGATCAAGGAAATGCCGGACGGCTGGACCATCAAGACCAAGGACCGCAGCTTGTCCGCGCAATGGGAACACACCATTCTCGTGACCGACACCGGCTACGAAGTGCTGACCCTGTCCGCAGGCAGCCCGCAGCCACCGGCCTTCATCACCCAAAAAGCAGCAGCGTAAATCCGCATGCCCCACGCCTCGATGAAGAAGGATCTCCGGGACTCGTTGAAGTCGCGGTTGAAGGCCGACCGCCAGCGCATCATTGCCACCTTCCACGAGGACGGCAAGCCGGAGAAGCTGTTGCGCAGCTTGCGCCAGAGCGTCGACAATGTCCTCATCTCGGCGTGGGAAAACGCCGCCCTGCCCCCGCAAGCTTCGCTGGTCGCAGTGGGCGGCTACGGCCGCGGCGAGCTGTTTCCTTACTCGGACGTCGATGTCCTGATTCTGCTGCACGAAGCGCCGGACCAGAGCACGCGCGGCCGGCTGGAAGAATTCGTCCAGATGCTGTGGGACCTGGGCCTGGACGTGGGTCACAGCATTCGCACCATCCCCGAATGCATCACCGAATCGAAGGCCGACATCACGGTGCAAACCAGCCTGCTGGAAGCGCGCCTCATCACCGGCAATATGGTGCTCTTCGGCCAATTGCAGGAAGCCTATAACGAGGCCATGGACGCGCGCGCCTTCTTCGAGGCCAAGACCATCGAAATGCGCCAGCGCCACGCCAAGTATGAGGACACCGCCTTCAGCCTTGAGCCGAACGTGAAGGAGAGCCCCGGCGGCCTGCGCGACCTGCACGTGATTCTGTGGATGGCCAAAGCGGCCGGTCTGGCCAACTCCTGGCGCACGCTCGCCGTACGCGGCCTGATCACGCAGACGGAAGCGCGCCAGCTGATGGAAAAGGAACGCGCTTTCAAGGACATCCGCGTGCGCCTGCATCTCGTCGCCGGCCGCCGCGAAGACCGCCTGGTGTTCGACGTGCAGACCGCCGTCGCTGAAACGCTGGGCCTGAAAGCCACCGGCGCCGGCGTCCACATGCGCCGCGCCAGCGAGTACCTGATGCAGCGCTACTACTGGGCGGCGAAAACGGTGGTGCAGCTGAATACCATCCTGCTGCAGAATATCGAATCGTATCTCTTCCCGCACGACGAGAAGCCGGTGCCGATCAACGAGCGCTTCAGCGAAGAGAATGGCTTCATCGACATGAATGCCGACGATGTCTTCGAGAAGACACCGTCAGCGATTCTGGAAGCCTTCGTGCTGATGACCGAGCGCCCCGCACTGAAAGGCTTATCCGCCCGCACCATGCGCGCCCTGTGGCACGAGCGCTTTAAGATCGATGCGGCCTTCCGCGCCGATCCGGTCAACAAGGCTTACTTCCTGCGCATCCTGCAGGCGCCGCAAGGCATCATCCACAATATGCGGCGCATGAATGAGCTGTCCATCCTGGGCCGCTACCTGCCGAGTTTCCGCAAGATCGTGGGCCAGATGCAGCACGACCTGTTCCACGTCTACACGGTGGACCAGCACATCATGATGGTGCTGCGGAATATGCGCCGCTTCACCATGACGGAGCACGCACACGAATATCCCTTCTGCTCCCAGCTGATGGCGAACTATCCGCAGCACTGGCTGCTGTACGTGGCCGCGCTGTTCCACGACATCGCCAAAGGCCGCGGCGGCGACCACTCCAAGCTGGGCGTAGCCGACGCCACCCAGTTCTGCCAGGAGCACGGCATGAACGAGGAGGAAACCGAACTAGTGGCCTTCCTGGTCGAGCACCACCTGACCATGTCCCAGGTCGCGCAGAAGCAGGACTTGTCCGATCCCGATGTGATCAAAGCCTTCGCCGCCACCGTGCGCGATGAGCGTCACCTGACCGGCCTGTATCTTCTGACCGTAGCCGACATTCGCGGCACCAGCCCGAAAGTGTGGAACGCCTGGAAAGCCAAGCTGCTGGAAGACCTGTACAAGATGACGCTGCGCGTGCTGGGCGGCGAACCGCATTCCGCCGACCGCGAACTGAAGAACCGCCAGCAGGAAGCACTGGCCACGCTGCGCCTCTACGGTCTGCCTCCCGATGCGCACGAAGCGCTGTGGAAGCAGCTGGACGTAGCCTACTTCCTGCGCCACGACGCCAGCGACATCGCGTGGCAGACGCGCGCGCTATGGGATCGCCTGAACAACGAGAAGCCGGTCGTCAAATGCCGCCTTGCGCCGATTGGCGAAGGCTTGCAGATTGCCGTCTACATCAAAGACCAGCCGGATCTGTTCGCGCGCATCTGCTCCTACTTCGACCGCAAGAACTTCAGCATTCTGGATGCGAAGATCCACACCACGAAGCACGGCTATGCGCTGGACACCTTCCTGGTCACCGAGCAAAGCTTTGCCAAGAGCTACCGCGATATCATCAGCCTGATCGAGCACGAGCTGTGCGAGCTGCTGGAATCGCAGGCGCCGCTGCAGGCGCCGAGCAAAGGCCGCCTGTCGCGCCTGTCGCGCACCTTCCCGCTGCAGCCGACGGTGGATTTGCGGCCGGACGAGAAAGGCCAGTACTACCTGCTGTCCGTGGCAGCCAATGACCGTACCGGCCTGCTGTACTCGATCGCGAACGTCCTCGCGAAATACAAAATCAATCTGCACACCGCCAAGATCATGACGCTGGGCGAACGCGTGGAGGACGTGTTCCTCGTCGACGGCGCCCCCCTGCAAAATCAGCGCGTGCAGCTGCAACTTGAAACCGAATTACTCGAAGCATTGAAAGTCTGAGAAGTCTGATGTCCGAAGAATTATTACGCCTCTCCAAACGCATGTCCGAACTGGGACTGTGCTCCCGCCGTGAAGCCGACGAATGGATCGCCAAGGGCTGGGTGCGCGTGGATGGCCAGGTCGTGTCCGAACTGGGCGTGAAGGTCTACCCAAGCCAGAAAATTACCGTCGAACGCCAGGCCGCCGCCGAGCAGTCCAAGCGCGTGACGATCCTGATCAACAAGCCGATGGGCTATGTCAGCGGCCAGGCCGAAGACGGCTACAAACCGGCCGTGGTGCTGGTCACTCAGGAAAATCACTGGGAAGAAGACACTTCTCCCGAAATCTTCCACCCCAAGCAGCTGCGCAGCCTGGTGCCCGCCGGCCGCCTGGACATCGATTCCGTCGGCCTGCTGGTGCTGACCCAGGATGGCCGGGTGGCGAAACAGCTGATCGGTGAAGACACCAATGTGGACAAGGAATACTTGGTCCGCGTACAGTATTCGAAGCCGGGCCGCCTGCCGGACGCAGATTTGCAAAAGCTGAATCACGGCCTGTGGATGGATGGCAAACCGCTGCTGCCTGCAAAGGTGCGCTGGCAGAACGACGATCAGCTCAGCTTCACTTTGCGCGAAGGCAAAAAGCGCCAGATCCGCCGCATGTGCGAAATGGTAGGGTTGAAAGTGATCGGTTTGAAACGTGTGCGAATTGGCAAGGTTAAGCTGGGAGAACTGCCGCCAGGAAAGTGGCGTTACCTTTTGCCGACAGAACGCTTTTGAGTAGTACAATTTACAACAGAATTGCACTTTTTCTTGCTGTTGGGCAAGCGAACGCCGCGTGAACGCGGTAAAGTACGCGCATGAACGATCCAATGCCAACCTACACCCGCAAAGGTCCGCCTCGCTTGTCCGACGCCGTTGAGCCGATGTCCGGCGGTGTCCAGCCGCACGATATCACCAACCCGGACGATATCGCGGACGCATTGGCCATGCTGGCAACCCGCGGCGATGCCATCTCGATTTACCCTGATTCGAGTGTTGACCCGGTGATGGCACGCATCCTTTCCGTTGATCCGGAACTGCCGCATTTCATCATCGAGTTGAACGAAGGCGGCGCGCTGCCGCCCGGCGCCTGCACCTTCGTCTGCTGGCTGAATAACGCAAAATTCCAGTTCCGCCTGAACGATCCGCACTGGAACGCCCTGCCGGAACAGCCAACCCTGATTCCCGCACAATTCCCGGAACGCTGCCAGGTGCAGAACCGCCGTGGCGCGCCGCGTATGGAAACGCCGCTGGGCGTGTATTACACCGCTTCCTTCGTCCTGAACGGCAAGCCCTATGAATTGCAGCTGTACGATTTCGCCATTGGCGGCGTCGGCATGCGCTGCAGCCCACGCGAAGCGGTCGGCCTGCATGTGGGACGCAAGCTGCAGCGCGTGCGTCTGGAACTGGGTCCGGAAACCGTGGTCATTTGCGATCTGGATATCCGCCTGGTGCGCCATTACCGCTCCTTCCTGCTGGGCGATCAGGTGCAGATCGGCTGCCAGTTCATGAACATGCCACCCAATACGCAGGAAGACTTGCGCAAGGCGCTCGACCGCCTGAATACCTCCCGCGTCACCCGCTGATCAAAGGCAGGCGCACGGTCACCAGCAGACCGGCGCCGCTATCCACCGCATCCAGACTGATTTCACCGCCGTGCTGCACGGCGACCGCACGGGCAATGGCCAGGCCTAGCCCGCTGCCGCTTTGCGTCTGGCGCGGATCGCGGAAGAAGCGGTCGAATACGCGTTCGCGCAGCTCGGGCGCAATGCCCGGCCCCTGATCCGCAATGCGCAGCACCACGCTGGTATCCTCCCGCCGCAGATTCACGTGGACCGTGCCGTGTTCGGGGCTGTACTTGATGGCGTTCTCCAGCAGATTGTCCACCAGCGATACCAGGCCCTCCTTGCGGCCTTTCATCCGCAGCTGACAATCGCCGCTCAGCTCAAGTTCGATGCCGCGCGCGTGGGCCAGGCCGGACAGCACCGCCATCCGTTCCTGCACCAATTCGTCGAAGGACAGCGCTTCCTCCTCCTCGCCGGCCGTGGCATCGCTGCGCATCAACCCCAGCAACTGGCTCACCAGGCGTGTGGCACGCGCACCGCTGCTGAGGATGCCGTCCAGCAGCTGGCGCTGTCGCGCATCGCCTTCCTGCACCTGCAAGGCTTCCACGTTCACGCGCATCGCCGCCAGCGGCGTACGCAGCTCGTGCGCCGCATCGGCAATGAAGGCGCGCTCGCGCTGGGCGCTGTCGCTGACGCGGCGCATCAGCGCATTGATGGCATCCACCATGCCTTTCAGCTCGCGGTATTTCGCAGTGAATGCCAGCGGACGCAGGTCCTGCGGCCCGCGCTCTGCCACCTCCTGCGACACGCTGCGCCAGGGACGCAATGCCATCCTGATGGATAACCATGCGGGCAGGAGCAGGAAAGGAATGCTGATCAGCAGCGGCAGCAGCAGATAGCCGCGCGAGTTCAGCGTGAGGAAAACATTGGCGCTATCGGCGGGAGTGACCATTGTCATGCGCGTGCCGCTATGGGCCGCCTGCACGGTACGCGCGCGCCAGCGGCGGCCGTCCAGCTGCATGGTTTCTATGCGGTCGAGCACCGTGTTGTGAACGCCAGGCGGCAGCAAGGGCGAACGGTACAGGACCTGCCCGTTACGGTCCTGAACATAAAAAGTGGGCGCCAGCTCGGCGGCGCCGTCCAGGCCGGCGTTCTCGCGCATGGTGCGATCCAGCTTGCCCAGCGCTTCTTCGCGCTTTGCCGGCTGATCCGCCAGGCTGTCGGCCACGGTCAGAAACGCGTCGTACACCGTATCGAACTTCAGAATTGCTTCATCGCGAGCGGAGTCGTAAATCAGGAACGCCGTCGTTACTGCCCATAGCAGCGCCAGCAACAGCATCTGCGCCAGCATCAGGCGCCGCATCAGGCTTGGCTCGGCGACCAGCGACCACCAGCGTCCGATCATTTGGCAGGCTCCTGCTGATCGATTACGTAGCCCACGCCGCGCACGGTGCGGATATAGCCATCGCCGATCTTGCGGCGCAGGTTCGCCATATGCACGTCCAGCGAGTTGCTGGCGTTTTCCTGCGCACCCGGCAGGGCCAGTTCCTCCAGGCTGCGGCGCGTGACGACGCGGTCGGCGCGGATCAGCAGGGTTTTCAGCAGCGTGTATTCGCTGGCGGTGAGATCCCTATTTTTGCCCTGCACCGTCACGCGGCGCGTCGGCACATGCAGAATGATGCCGCGCAGTTCGACCGTTTCGCCATCGAAGCCGTAGCTGCGCCGCGCCAGCGCGCGCACACGGGACAGCAGCTCGGCCAGTTCGAAAGGCTTGACCAGATAATCGTCCGCGCCGGAATCAAGGCCGCGCAGGCGGTCGTTCAGGGCATCGCGCGCGCTCAGGATCAGCACCGGCAAGGCCTGGCGCTCGCGGCGCAGGCGGGATAGCAAATGCAGGCCATCGCCATCGGGCAAGTTCAGGTCCAGCAGCACAAGGTCGCAGCCATTGCCGGCCAATTGCGCATCGGCGTCGGCCAGCTGGCGCACCCAGATCACGTCCATGCCCTGGCCGGTAAGCGCCAGGCGCACGCCATTGCCCAGATCGAGATCGTCTTCAATAAGCAGGATTTTCATGGGCACTATTAAACCACTGTCAGCTGAAGACAAGCTAAAGATCCGCCTTCATCCAATCTTCATGAAGGGATCAGGTTAGCTTCATTTGGCGGCCAGATACTGGCGGCTCCCAAAACTCATTGTAGGAAAATGTATGAAAAAGAACCTGATTGCCACCGGCCTGCTGCTGGCCTGCGGCCTGGCCGCTGCGGATGATAACGTGCTGACGCTGGGCGCCGGCATCGCCGCCACATCCCGCTACTCCGGCTCCGACAAGATGCAGGCCGCGCCTGTCCTGGCGATCGACTACCAGATGGCCAACGGATTTTATGCCAGCACCATGCGCGGCCTCGGCTACGGCCAGACCTTCGGACGTTTGCAGTTGAACGGCGCCCTCGCCTACCGCGGCGAACGCACCGACAAGGAAGAGGTCAATTTCGGCGGCCGCCAGGGCAGCGACAAGCTGAAAGGCATGGGCGTGGTCAAAGGCAGCGCCACCGCGGTACTCGGCGCCGGCCTGACCATCATGGACGGGCTGGTGCTGGGACTGCAGACTGAAGTGCCGCTGTCTCATCGCGAAAACGGCAGCCGGAGCTCGCTGGGCCTGACATATACCCTGCTCAACGACCAGGTTGATAACGTGTCCGTCAGTGGCGGTGCAAACTTCGCCGATAAAAAATACGCGCAGACATACTACGGCGTCACCGCCAGCCAGTCCGCACGTTCAGGCTTCAAGGAGTTTGCTGCGAAAGCTGGCGTGTTTGAGGCGACGTTCAGCACATCCTGGCAGCACCGCCTGAATCAGCAATGGTCCGTCACCAGCATGCTGGGCGTGAGCCGTCTGACGCGCGATGCGGCCAAGAGCCCCATCGTGTTTCGCAAAACCTCTCCGACCGCAGCGGTGTACGCCAGCTACGCCTTCTGAGATCTACAGCATATCCAGCGGAGTCGCGCGGCGTGGCGGCGCGAAGGCTTTGTCCAGCATGGCAAAGTCTTCCTGCCGCAGCGAGATCGCCAGCGCACCGGCGTTTTCGCGCACGTGGGCCTCGCTGGATGCTTTAGGAATTGCCAGCACAGCCGCATCGCGCAGCAGCCAGGCCAGTGCAATCTGGGCTGGTGTGGCGCGGTGGTGTTCGGCTACCGACAGCAGAGCGGGATCGGACAGCAAGGCTTTCTGTTCCTTGCGGTCCGATTCGAGCGGTGAATAGGCCATCAGCATGATGTCGCGCTCGCGGCACCATGGCAGCAAATCCCACTCCACGCCGCGCCGGCGCAGGTTGTAGAGCACCTGGTTTGCAACGATATCCTCGCCGCCGCGCAGGCTTTCCGCCTTGCGCATATCGTGCGTATCGAAATTACTGACGCCGAATTCAAGAATCTTGCCGGACTGCTTCAGCTCCACCAAAGCATCGAGCGTGTCCTGCAGCGGGTGCGAGCCTTGCCAATGCAGCAGATAAAGGTCGATGTGGTCGATCTTCATGCGTTTCAGGCTGCGCTCGCACGCTGTAATCGTGCCTTTGCGGCTGGCGTTCTGGGGCAGCACCTTGCTGACCACCTGTACCTCGCTGCGGCGGCCTGCAATGGCTTCGCCCACCACTTTCTCAGCGCCGCCATCAGCATACATCTCGGCGGTATCGATCACCGTCATGCCCAGATCAATGCCCAGCTGCAGCGCGCGCACTTCCTGCGCCTTATGCGCGGCTACGTCGCCCATGCTCCACGTGCCCTGTCCCAGCGTCGAATTCATGATCCGCTCCTGTCTACAAGCCGAATGCCCGAACGCTTAGTGTATAGGTAAACGAAAAAACGTACGCTACGAACAGCACCAGCAAGGGAATGGAGAATGCCGCGGCAATCTTGCGCGGAAGCGCTTGTGGCAGACGCGTCATGCCCGCTTCAAAGACGGCCGTAACGAGCAACATCGCCAGCAGCGACGGCCAGTAAAGCAGTGCCGCGATCAACCCCTGTTCCAGCGCATTGCCGCCGACATCGCCTTTCAGCACCATGGCCGGCGCCACGTAGGTGAATGGCACGGCGCCAAACAGCATGATCAGTTTGAAGACCAGGAAATGCTTCGAATCAGGCGGCTTGTGTTTGAACACATTGCCGAAGAAAAAGCGCAAACCGTCAGCGCGGCCGGTCAGGGCAAAATAAAACAGGCCGACGAAGAACGGCAGCAAGGCGCAGCCGAACAGTACCAGCATGGAAGACGGCGGCAAATAGACTGCGTCGAGCAGGATACGCATCTTGGGCAGCTCGCCCATGGCCGCGACCCGGAAGATCACCAGCATCTGCGCGGACAACAGGCTGGCAACGCAGAATTTGAGGAGAACGCCGACACGGGGAACAAGCATCAGCGATTCCGACACCGCGATGAAGATCACGGTAGCCAGCAGCAGACGCCAGGGAGCCGCGGCGAGCAGGCTCAGTGCCGCTGCCGCGCTATGCAGAATATCGAGGGCATTCAAGGAGCCCTCCTCCCTTTACGCCTCGATGGCGCGCGCCGATTTGGCGGACCAGCGATACAAGGCCACCACCATCGCACCGCCAACGGCAGTGGCGATGATCATGCCTGCGGATTCACCAAGCCCGGTCGCAATTGCCAGCGGCTCGCCTTTATTGGTCAACACAATCAGGCCAGCCAGCGCGACGTTGAACAAGCTCTCGCCCACGATAAAGCCGGACATCACCAGCACGCCGAGACGCGAAGCCGCTTCGCCATGCTTCTTGTTTTTCATCGCGCGGTCAAACAGCCAGCCGGCAATGGCGCCTACAACCACGGGCGAAGTCACTGCCGACGGCAGGTAGATCGCCAGGCCTACGCCCAGCGGTGGGCAGCTGTATTTCTTGTTGCTGACGGCTTTCAAGGTGAAGTCGATCGCCACCAGCGCCAGACCGATCAGCGCACCGTAGCCGATCAGCGCCCAATTCAGGTCGCCGCCGATCACGCCTTTGGCCAGCGTGGAAATCAGGGTCGCTTGCGGCGCAGCCAGCGGCTGGTCCGAGATGGCGTTGGCGTTGGGTGCGCCGGCAAAGCCGTTCGCATGATTCAGCAGTTCCAGCACAGGCGGCACCACGCAGGCGCCGGCGAACACGCCGATGATCAGCGCTACCTGCTGCTTCCACGGAGTAGCACCAACCAGCTGGCCGGTCTTCAGGTCCTGCAGGTTGTCGTTACCGATCACCGCAACGGCCAGCACGACGGTGGTGACGAACAGCGCAAACGCGATCAGTGCATTGGCTGTATCCGGTCCCATGATGTGACGGCCCACCATGCCGACCGACGTTGCTGCGCCCAGAATGGTCAGGATCGCCAGGCCGGAAACAGGAGAATTCGAAGAGCCGATCAGGCCGGCCATATAACCGCACACCGCCGCTGCCAGCAGGCCGGCGATGAGGATGTAGGCAACGCCAACCGCAATCAGCGGCGTGGCGATGGAGCCCAGTGGGCCGCCTTCCAGGAAGCTTGCCAGCAGCCAGCCCGCGGGCACCATGGAAACCAGCGTCACCAGGCCGACGATAAAGATAGGCAGATCCTGATCTTCACGCGGCACTTCGCCGCCGCCGGACTTGGCACGGCGCGACGCTTCCAGCGCCGACTTCAGGCCGCCAATCACCGGCTTGGCCAGCGTGGACAGCGTAACGATGGCCGCAGCGCCGATGGTACCCGCGCCCATCATGCGCACCTGATTGCGCCATACGCCATTGGCCAGATCGGCGATCGGCAAATCGGCAGGATTCATATTGGTCAGCAGCGGCACCAGGATGCCCCATGCGATCACCAGGCCAACCAGCATGGCCATGCCGACGGTAATCCCCATCAGGTGACCCGCGCCAACCAGAGCCAGCGAGCTCGATGCGCCAATGCCGGTCGCGCCATTGCCGACGCGGACGAAAGCCGCCACTTCAGCGGCGATCAGCTTGGCGGCAGCCAGGAAGGCGAAGAATGCGGAAGCCACCGAGCCCCAGATCACAGCCCACAGACCAGCCTTGCCTTCACGCGCGCCGGAGCGCGAGGCGGTACCGACCTTCAGCACTTCAGCTGCAGCAACGCCTTCCGGATAAGGCAGATCGGACTGCGACACCAGCGCACGGCGCAGCGGCATGGTGTACATCACGCCCAGCACACCGCCCACGGCGCAGGCGCCAAAGGTCGGCCAGAATGGAATATTGGACCACCAGCCGATCATCAGCAGGCCAGGCAGCACAAAGATCACGGAGGCCAGCGTGCCGGCAGCCGATGCAATCGTCTGGACGATATTGTTTTCCTGGATGGTCGCGTCCTTGAAGGCGCTGAGCAGCGCCATCGAGATCACGGCAGCGGGGATGGAGGTGGCGAAAGTCAGGCCGACTTTCAGCCCGAGGTATACCTGCGCGGCGGTGAAGACCAGGGTAATCAGCACACCGAGGACGATGCCACGGATTGTAAATTCCACCGGGGCGTTGTGCGTCGATTTGTCCATATTAGTTATAGGTTATTAATCGTGCCCCGGATATTACGCCAGAATTTGGCCCGCGCCAACGGCCTGCTTAATCGTCCTCGTTGGGATCGAGATCGGGGAACAGCACCGATGTGTAACCGAATTTACTGAAGTCGCGGATACGCATCGGATACAGAATGCCGTTGAGGTGATCCACTTCATGCTGGACCACGCGGGCGTGGAAATCTTCCGCATCACGCACGATGCGGGTGCCGAACTGATCGAATCCCTCATAGTGCAGACGGGTGAAACGCGGCACCACACCACGCAGGCCAGGCACCGAAAGACAGCCTTCCCAGGCGTCATCCGTTGCCTCGCCAATTGGCGTCAGCACGGGATTGATCAGCACCGTTTCCGGCACTTGCGGCGCGTCCGGATAACGGGTGTTGGACTTGAAACCAAAAATCACCAGCTGCAGATTGACGCCGATCTGCGGTGCGGCCAGACCGGCGCCGTTCGCATCGTGCATCGTATCGAACATGTCCTTGATCAGCGCATGCAATTCCGGCGTATTGAAATCACGCACAGGATCGCACACGCGCAGCAGGCGCGGATCGCCCATCTTCAGGATTTCACGGACGGCCATTCAACCTCCTCAGGCGTTCAGCAGTGCGAGCAAGCCCGCTTCATCAAGAATCGTTACGCCCAGCTCTTCCGCCTTGGCGAGCTTGCTGCCCGCTTCGGCGCCAGCCACGACGTACGAGGTTTTTTTCGACACGGAGCCGGACACTTTGCCACCCGCCGCTTCAATCATCGCTTGCGCCTGATCGCGCCCCATATTCGGCAGCGTACCAGTCAGCACGAAAGTCTTGCCGCTCATGGCGCCCTCCGACTCGGCCACTTCCGGCAATTGCGCCAGCAGCGCTGCCCGCAAGTCTTCCACGCCTTCGAGCTTCGCCTTATTGCCAGGCGTGCGCACCCATTCTTCCAGCGACTCCGCGACATTGGCGGGCAGACCAAAGACGTTGAACACGCCGAGATGCGCAATCGCGCCCAGCGTCATGCCATCCGTCAGCAGCTGTTTGGCGCGCGGCTCGGTGAGCTTCGGAATATCCATGGCCGCCAGCAGCTTCACCGGCTCCAGCTTCTCACGCAGTTGCGCTTTCGGTGCGTGTTCACCAGCAGGCGTGACGTGCTGCAGCAGCGCGTCAATCGCTTCCTGGTTCTTCGGCTCAGCGAAGAAGTCGGCAATCGACTCGGCGACGGTGCCACCAATGTCCGGCAGCACGCGCAGCAGCGCGGCGGGCGATTTGCGGATCAGTTCAAACTTGCCCAGCCAGTCCGCCAGTGTTTTTGCGGTCGACTCGCCAACGTGGCGAATGCCCAGCGCGAACAGCAAGCGTTCCAGCGGCGGGTTCTTGCTGGCCTTGATCGCATCCAGCAGATTGTCCGCCCATTTGGTGGCGATCTTGCCCTGTGCGACCGTTTCCGGCGTGGTGCCATCGCGTTCGTCAGCCAGGCGCTTCATCTTCAGCAGGTCTTCCAGCGACAGCTTGTAGAGATCCGCCACGCCGTGCACCAGGTTGCACTCGACCAGATTGTCGATATAGCGGTCGCCCAGGCCTTCGATGTCCATCATGCGGCGGCCAGCGAAGTGACGGATCGCCTCCTTGCGCTGGGCGGAGCAGAACAAGCCGCCGGAGCAGCGCGCCACGGCTTCATCGGCCTCGCGTACCACGTGCGAGCCGCACACGGGGCAAGTCTTCGGCAACGACCATGCCATCGGCTCAGGCGATGGACGGCGATCCAGCACTACCGACAGCACTTCCGGAATCACGTCGCCCGCGCGGCGCACGATCACGGTGTCGCCAACGCGCACGTCCTTGCGATGCACTTCATCTTCATTGTGCAGGGTCGCATTGGTGACGGTTACGCCGCCCACGAACACTGGCTGCAGACGCGCCACCGGTGTGATCGCGCCAGTGCGGCCGACCTGCACTTCGATCGCCTGCACGGTGGTCAGCGCCTCTTCGGCCGGGAATTTGTGCGCCAGCGCAAAACGCGGCGCACGCGAAACGAAGCCCAGCGTGCGCTGGTCTTCCACGTTATTGGTCTTGTACACCACGCCGTCGATTTCGTACGGCAGCGCAGGACGCGCCTTGCCAATGCGCTCGTAATAGCCCATCAGGCCATCCTTGCCGCGCACTACATCGCGCTCGCTCGATACCGGCAGGCCAAGTTCTTCATACCAGTCCAGCAATGCGGAGTGCGACTCCGGCATGTCAGCGCCAATCAGTTCGCCGATGCCGTAGGCGAAGAAACTCAGTTTGCGCTGCGCAGTGATGCGCGAATCCAGCTGGCGCAGGCTGCCCGCTGCGGCGTTACGTGGATTGACGAATTCCTTCTGGCCCTGCTCGCGCTGCCGCGCGTTCATGGCAGCAAAATCGGCCTTGAACATCAGCACTTCGCCGCGCACTTCCAGCACGGAAGGCACGTTCTTGCCTTTCAGGCGCAACGGAATGGCCTTGATGGTGCGGATATTGGTGCTGACGTCTTCGCCGGTGTAGCCATCGCCGCGCGTGGCGGCCTGCACGAACACGCCGTCTTCGTAGCGCAGGTTGATCGCAAGACCGTCGTATTTCACTTCAGTGGCGTATTCGACCTGCACTTCGTCCAGGCCCTCGCGTACGCGGCGGTCGAAGTTCTCGATGTCTTCTTCCGTGAAGCCGTTATTCAGCGACAGCATCGGCACGGCATGCGTCACGGCGCCGAATTCGGCCAGCGGCGCAGCACCGACGCGGAAAGTCGGCGAATCCGGCGCCACCAGATCCGGGTGGGCCGCCTCGATTTGCTGCAGCTCGGCGAAGAGCTTGTCGTACTCCGCGTCCGGAATGGTGGGCGCATCGAGCACATGGTAGGCGTGCAGATGGCGGTTCAGTTCCGCCGTCAGCCAGGCGGCGCGTTCGGCTGGGGTATGTTGTTCTTTGTTGCTCATTACTGCTTATTACTGCTTAACTGAACAGGCGCAGCGCGCGGGTCGAGCCGGCCGGAATATCGGACGATTCCATGTCGGCGTAAAAATCCTTGACCTGGCCGGCAATACCGGCCAGCGCTTCGTCAGCCAGCGGCTGGTTATAGTCGTCGACGATGGTCGCATCCAGACGGCCGCTCAGCGACTTGGCGCAGGCAATCATGGAGCCGAAGCCGTCGCGCGCAGGCGACACGCAAGGCACATCCAGCAGCAGCGTCAGGCGCGGCGTGGTTTCTTCGGCCAGGGTCACATTGGTGGACAAGGTGAACAGATAACCGCCCTCGCCGTCCGGCATCGCGTAGCGGCCATCAGGACGCACGTCGAAACCCAGTTTTTCCAGTGCGCCCAGCAGGGTCGCAATCGCCCACGGTGCGCCGTTGGTGGCGAGGTTCACGCCCAGCTGCGCGTCGTGATTGGCGACGAAGCGGTGCAGGTTTTTGGCTTCCGCCATGACTTCGATCATGTCCGGAATCTGCGGCTCGGCGCCGATTTCGTCGGCCACCGCGCGCAGGCGGGTCACCAGTTCGGAGTATTCGAGTTCGTTCAGGGCCGTGGTGCGGCTGGCCAGCTGTACGCCGCCTTGCAGCCTGGTGTACACGGTGCCATGGCGGATCGGTTCCCATTCATCGCTGACAGCCAGGCCGATGAAGTGGACCGGCTTGCTGCCGACAAAGCGCAGCTTTTGCAGCGCAGGCAGCAACTTGTCGCCGCGGATTGGCGCTTCCAGTTCCAGCGGCAGCAGGCAATCGATCAGCGGATCGACCAGGCTGGTGGCCAGTTCGGCAGGCGGTACGGATGCATCGGCGCTGCGCACCGGCGCGGTGGGCGCGTCTTCATCAGGCGCCACGGTTGGCGATGGCACGGCGCCTGCCGGATGGTCGGGCGCAGCGTAGCCGCCGGAGCCCGCATCGGGCATTGGCACGTCATCGAGGCTGAAGCTGGGCTCGGCGCGTTCGCCGGGCGCATCGCCCTGGCGCATCAGCACATCGTCGTGCTCGACGCCGAACACGCGTTCCATGCTCTTGCGGGCCTTGTACTCCTGCCACTTGTTATAGGTGAACACACCGGCGATAAACACGCCGCCGGCCGCGATCAAACTCATTTGGAAATCTGTCATGCTGCTTGGGCCTCAGTAGCAAAAGATGCGGCGGCTTCCATGTCCACCGCCACGATGCGCGATACGCCCTGCTCCTGCATCGTCACACCGATCAGTTGATTGGCCATCTCCATCGCAATCTTGTTGTGCGAGATGAAGAGGAATTGGGTCTGGTCGGACATGCGCTTCACCATGCGGCAGAAGCGCTCCGTGTTGGCGTCGTCCAATGGCGCGTCCACCTCGTCCAGCAGGCAGAATGGCGCCGGATTCAAACGGAACATCGAGAACACCAGCGCTGTTGCGGTCAGCGCTTTTTCGCCACCGGACAGCAGGTGAATCGTGGCGTTCTTCTTGCCCGGCGGCTGTGCCATCACCTGCACGCCGGAATCGAGAATTTCTTCGCCCGTCATGGTCAGCTTGGCCTGGCCGCCGCCGAACAGGATCGGGAACAGTTCGGAGAAGCTCTGGTTGACGCGATCGAAGGTGTCCTGCAGCAGGTCGCGGGTTTCCTTGTCGATCTTGGTGATGGCGTCTTCCAGCGTGTTGATCGCTTCGGTCAGGTCGCGGTTCTGGGCGTCGAGGAAGTTCTTGCGTTCGGACGCAGTCGACAACTCGTCCAGCGCCGCCAGGTTGACCGCGCCCAGTGCGGCGATCGCATTGGTCAGGCGCGTCACTTCGCCTTGCAGGTAGGACGCCTTCATGTCCGGATGCAGCTTCTCGGCCAGCGCCGCTTCGTCAGCCTGCACTTCGGCCAGCTGCTGCGCGAACTGTTCCTGGCTCAGGCGCGCTGCCTGTTCCTTCAGCTGCATTTCCGTGATCTTGTCGCGCTGCGGCTGCAGGCTGCGCTCGGCCGACATGCGGCCTTCTTCGTGATGACGCAGCTGCTGCGTGATCTGATCGAGTTCGTGACGCGCATCGGCCAGCGCACGTTCCTGTTGCGTGCGGCGGTCCAACAGATCCTGCAGACCTTCGTTGGCGGTGCCGGATTCCAGGCCCGCCAGTTCAGCCTCGCCGGCTTTCACGCTTTCCGCTACTTGCGCAACCTGCGCGGTGGCGGTGGCGATGCTGCGGCGCAGTTCGTCGATGCGGTTGCGCGCGGACTTTTCGGCAAATTCCGCTTCCTGGGCCTTGCGCTCCAGTTCGCGCAGGGCTTCGCGGGCGTCGGCCAGGCGCTGCTCCTTGAGCATGAAGGCGGTCTGGCCGTCTTCGTGCTCGCCTTGCAGGTTGCCCAGTTCCATATCCAGCTGCTCGAATTTTTCTTCGGATTCGAGCTTGACCTGCATTTGTTCCGCTTCCTGCGCCGCGATTTCTGCCAGGTCGGTTTCGATCTGGTTGCTGCGCTGGTTGAAGCGCGCCTCGACTTCAGAGAGTTTGACCACTTCCAGCTGCAGCGTGTGTACGCTGGAGGTCAGGCTTTGCACCTTCTGACGCACTTCCGCGAGGTGGCGAGCGTGGTTCGACAGTGCGGCATCGGCACGCACAGCGCGCGAACGGGCTTCTTCGGCCAGCATCGATTGCGCGCGCAACTGCTTGGTGATGTTGTCGATTTCGTGCTGGCGGCCCAGCATACCGGCCTGCTCGTCATCAGCGGCGTAGAAACGCACGCTCGATTGGGTGATGATGTGGCCTTGCTTCGTGACGAAGCATGCACCGGCGGGCAGCGTACCGCGTGCGGCGAAGGCCGCGGTATTGTCGTCGGCGTAGAAGGCGTTGTGCAGCCAGTCCTGCAGCACGCCACGCAGGCCGGGATCGTTCAGCTTCAGCAGATCCAAGAACGGACGCATCGCGGCGCCACCGGCGGACGCGCCAGACGCAGCAGACGCGGTCCCGGCACCCGGCGTAACGCCGGCGGTACTTCCTGCTGCACCAGCGGCGCCTGGCGTGCCTCCCGCTGTGCCGGCGGGAGCGGTGGTCTGCGGAGCGAACAGCGCCAGCTTGGCCGGTGGTGCGTCGCTGAAGAAGTGCTTGGCCCATTCGATGTTGGACACCTGCAGCGCCGAGGTGCGCTCGCGCAGGATTGCTTCCAGCGCCGTTTCCCAGCCCTGCTCGATATCCAGCTTCTGCCACAAACGCGGCAGCTCATTCAGTTCATGCTTTTGCAGCCACGGCGTAATCTTGCCCTCGGTCTGCACACGCTCCTGAAGCTGGCGCAGCGCGTTCAGGCGCGCTTCCAGCTGATGGTTGGCAGCAGTCTCGGATTGAACGGCGGCTTGCGCTGCCTGGCGTTCTTCCTCAAGGCGTGGCTGCTGCTCGTTCGCTTCTTCGAGCATGAAATTCTGCTCTTCCAGCGCCTGCTGCTTCTCTTCCAGCTGCATCTTGAGGTTATCGAGATGCGTGGAATCGGGCATGGACAAGCCATTCTTCTCCTGCTGCAAACGCTCCTTGCGCGTCGCCAGGCCGGACAGAATATTGGAGGCATTGCGCTGGTGCGCCGATTCCAGTTCCAGCTGCTGCTGCGCCTGCATGATGCGGCCGCGCGATTCGGTGGACTTGCTCTGCGCCTCGCGCCATTCGCCTTCCAGCACGGGCAGCAATTCAGCCTTCTGCTCCGCTACCATCTTGGCCTCTTCAACCTTGGCGGACAGTTCTTCGACGTTGATCTCGGCCTCTTCGACCTGCGATGCATATTCCTCGGCCTGTTGCTGCCACTGGTCGCGCTGGGCGGCCAGGGTGACCAGCTGGTTCTGCAAGCGGGTGCGCGACTCGATCACAAACTTGATCTGCGCTTCCAGGCTGCCGATCTCGGAGTTGGTCTGGTACAGGTGGCCCTGCGCCTGGTGCAGGCGGTCGCCGACGGCGAAGTGCGCCTGGCGCATCTGCTCCAGCGACAGTTCGACATTGCGCAGCTTGGCGGTCTGCTCTTCCAGATCGTTCTGCGCCTGCTCCATCTCGCGGAAATACTTGGCCTGCTCGTTCTGGGCTTCCGTCTTGCGCAGCAGCCAAAGCAGCTTTTGCTTCTCGTCCTGATCGGACTGAAGCTGGTGGAACTTGTTGGCCACGACGGCCTGCGCTTCCAGCTTTTCCAGGTTGGTATTCAGCTCGCGCAGGATGTCTTCCACGCGCAGCAGGTTTTCGCGCGTATCATGCAGACGATTTTCGGTTTCGCGGCGGCGTTCCTTGTACTTCGATACGCCTGCGGCTTCTTCCAGGAAGACACGCAGTTCTTCCGGACGCGATTCGATAATGCGGGCGATCATGCCCTGGCCGATAATCGCGTAAGCGCGCGGACCGAGGCCGGTGCCGAGGAAGATGTCCTGAATATCGCGGCGGCGAACAGGCTGGCCGTTGATGTAGTAGGTCGAGGTGCCATCCCGCGTCAGCGTGCGCTTGACGGCGATTTCGGCGTATTGGCCCCACTGGCCGGAAGCGCGGCCCTCATGGTTATCGAAAACCAGTTCCACAGACGCGCGGCCCGCTGGCTTGCGTAGCGTGGAGCCGTTGAAAATCACGTCCTGCATGGACTCGCCGCGCAGTTCGGAAGCCTTGGATTCGCCCAGCACCCAGCGCACGGCGTCGATGATATTCGACTTGCCGCAGCCGTTTGGCCCTACCACGCCGACCAACTGGCCCGGCACCTGGAAATTGGTGGGATCGACGAACGACTTAAATCCCGACAATTTGATGGAAGATAGACGCACGTTGTATCAGTTCTTCGCCCGCACAGGCACTAGTTTTCAAAGTGGCCAATCATAACATTTTACCAGCGGCGTTCGAAGGGTTTTTCATGGCCGGAGAGGTAGAGCGCCAGAGCGGTCATCCAGCGCTCGGTCGGGAGCGGTTCGGCCTGGGGCGCGATCAGCAACAGGGGCAGCAGGACGCCCGCCAGCGTCCGCCCAAAGCGCATGGGGCGCTCGCTGTGCACAATGGGGATGAAAGCCGCTGCCACAGCGAAGCCGACGGCTGCGCCCAAAACCACTTCGGCCCAGGAATGGGCGTGCACCGGCACCCGCGATACGCTGATCAGCAGCGCCAGCACAACGCCGGCCACCGTCGCCAAGTGCCGGGAACGGTCTTCGGAATGGTTAAAAGCGAGGTAAAAAGTCACCGGAAAGACGGCGCAGGCCCGCATGGCGTGGCCGCTCAGGCCACCAAACTTCATTTCCGGCATGCCGACACCCCAGCCGATCCAGGCAACCTTGGTAGCGACGACCGCCAGCATGCCCAGCCCGAAAAGCAGGCACCAGCTCAGACTCAGGCGCCAGGAACGTCCCGCCAGCAGCCAGGCGGCGATCGCGATGCCCAGCGGGCCTGTAATGGGCAGGCTGCCTAGCATGCTCAAGCCGTTCCACCAGCTCATCATCCGGGCGCGCTCCTGAAGTTGTAGATGTTATATTGAAACACAAACACCGTATTTCATCGAATCATATGCCGCAAAGTAAAACTTCTGTTTTGTTCGTCTGCATGGGCAATATCTGCCGTTCTCCTACCGCTGAAGGAGTTTTCCGACATCGCGCCGAAGCTGCCGGTCTGGATCTGCACATCGATTCGGCAGGCACCCACGCCTACCACATTGGCGAGGCGCCGGATGCCCGCTCTTCGCGCCACGCGCTGCAACGTGGCTATGACCTGAGCCCCCAGCGGGCGCGCAAGGTCACTGCTGCGGATTTCGAGCGCTTCGACCATGTGCTGGCCATGGATCATGAGAATCTGGAGATTTTGCAGCGGGCCTGTCCGCCGCAGTATCAGCATAAGGTGGGACTGTTCATGCGCTATGCCACGCGCTCGGAATCCGAAATCGTGCCGGACCCTTACTACGGCGGAGCCAAAGGCTTCGATCTGGTGCTGGATTATATTGAGGATGCCTCGGACGGCCTGATCGCGATCTTAAAACCCAAAGCGTGAACCTGGTGCCTGCCACGCCGTGGCAGGCACCTGTCGTTTGAGGTTTCAGGCTACGCTGTAGCAGGCACCTGTCGTTTGAGGTTTCAGGCTACGCTGTGGCAGGCACCTGCCGCTTGAGGTTTCAGGCTACGCCGTGGCAGGCACCTGCCGTTTGAGGTTTCAGGCCACGCCGGCCTGGTCGTGCGTGTCGTCGTTGACCGCCATGGCGCCCATGGCCACGGTCAGCGCTTGCGCCACCACTCCTTCGGTGCGGATCAGGCGCACAGTGCCATCGCGGAACTGCTGCGCCAGCGCGTCGCCGGAGATGGAGAACGCTTCCTGGCGCGAACTGGTGGAGAAAATGTAAAGCGTCTTCAGTGGGCTGATCCACGCCAGCTTGACCTTGCGCGTGCTGCCGTCGTCCTGCTCGAACTCCAGCCAATTGCCGCGCGCCAGCGAGTCCACTTCGATGGTGGCGTCGTCGTCTTGCGGCGGAGGCGTTTCGGATTCGATCTTGGCCTGTAATTCCAGACGGCGCTCGGCATCCTTCTGCGCCACTTCCATGGCTATTTCAACCTGGCGCTCCGGCGAGATTTCCAGCGGTGCACGCACTATCGAGGCATGGCACTCGGCCAATTCGGCAAAGAACTGCAGACGGTCGGAGTCCTGCCACTTGATCACATCCAGCCACTTGTTCAGCGTGGAGAGCAGGGTTGGCAGCTTGGCGATCAGCTTTTTGCGGTCGTCGGCCGTGATCTTCGGACGCACAGACCAGATGAGATCATCCATGGTATCGGTCGCGTTCTTTACGGCGCCCGGCTTTTCGTCCTCGACGCTGTAGGCAATCTTCAGCACCGATACCCATTTGTTTTCCAGGAAGGCCTCAACCACAGCCACTACTTCGCCGGTGCCGATGCGCAGAGCCACAGCATCCTTGGCCGACTTGGCGGCGACCGCCATTTTTTCCTGCTTCAGTGCGAGTTTGATCGGTTCGGCGATGGCCGCAGCGGCAGCGGTTTCTTCGGCATTCAGCGAAGCTTCGAGTTCGTTGACGGCCTCGGTGAAGACCGACAGCTCCTGCTCGTAGTCGCTGCCGACTTTTTCCACGCTCTTCTGCATGGCCTTGAACAGCGGATCGTCCGATCCCTTCTTCTGCTCCCAGCCCATGCGCGACATCAGGTCGATCATGCGGCGGGCCGGGTGAGCCTCCTGGAAGAAGAAGTCTTTGTCGACCAGCGCGGCCTTCAGCACCGGGATCTGCAGGAAGCGGATCAGGTTCTTGATTTCAGGGCTGATGCTCTCGTCGCGGAAGACGGTGTCGAACACCGCGGACAGCAAGTCGATGGTGCTTTCGTCGGCGCGCGTCAGGCTGCCCTGCGGGGCGGTCTGCTTGATCTGCGGCAGGAAGAAGACATTGCCCGTTTGCGCCGGCTGGTCGGCGAATCCTGCGGCCATTGCGGCGCCCTCGCCGGCTTCGCCTGCCGGAATGCCGACCATGCCGGCTGCGCCAGCCAGTCCATTCAGGCCAGCCACGCCAAACACGCCTGCATCGCCAGCGGCGATAGACATTCCTTCCGCGCCAACGGCCGCCGCGCCCGTCCTCACCGCGCCGCGCTGGAGTTGTGCGAGATAGTTCATCAGCGGCTCTTTGGCGCTGATCAACGACAGCCGCTGTGCCACTTCGTTATTGGCGCCGCCGTGGAAGCCCTGCGCGGGGCCCTGCACCCAGCCGGTTGCCGGCACTGCCACGCCGCCCGGCACGCCAGGCACGGCGACGCCGGCCATCATTTCTGTCGATGCGCCTGGCGCAGCGAATACCACGCCCGCAGGCGCAGCACCGCCGGCCACCGGCACGAACCCTGGTGCAGGCACTGCGCCCGGCACAACCGTTCCGCCAGCTACAACGCCTGCTAGTGCGGCCGGTACGCCAGCTACTGCGCCAGCGCCAGCGACCATGCCTGCACCCGAGACGCCTGCGATGCCGGGGGACACCGCCGCACCCGGGATGCCAGCAGCGCCTGGAGCCATCCCCACACCCGGAACACCGGCAGCGCCGGAGGCCATCGTCATACCCGGAATGCCAGCGGCGCCTGGGGCCATCGCCACGCCCGAAACACCGCCCGCGCCGGAGGCCATAGGCACGCCAGCGCCAGGAGTCACCGCCACACCTGGGGCCATGACCATACCCGGCTGCATTGCAGCACCCGCCATCGGCACGCCGGCAGCGACGCCCGCAGGAGCCGCACCGCCGTGTGCTGCCGCGCCAGTCGCCGCAGAAGCATGCTCTGGCTGAGTCTTAACGCCACCTTCCAGATGCCCTGGCGCGCCATACAAGCCGGGGGCCACCGCCAGTGTCGGCAAGCTCAGATCCAGATCGCCCAGCTGATCAAAACCAGTCGGCGTTTTGCTTGGTGTATCGGATGCGCCAGCGAAGAACTGGCGCAGTTGTTCAGCCAGTGCCGCTTGCTGATTCTTCTTGCGCGAAGGCGCCATCGAAGCATCGTGCGAATCCGCACGGCGCATCTTCTTTCCCTCACCTTTACGCTCCAGCCCCTGGTTGAGCGCTTCGTACATCGCGCTCAACTCGAAGAACGTGTCGGGCTTCAGATGCGGCATCAGGAATTCTTTGGCTTCCTCGTCGTTCACGAACTCCAGCCAGGCGGCATTGATCGCGTTGAGGAAGGCTTCGGGACGGAAGGGATTCTGATTGACGCGCAGGATATCGCGGTCCATCAGGAAGGCCAGCCGCACATTCAGCGTGGCCAGCGCATCGGAATATTGCACCTCAAAGGGCTTGGCGATGCTGCCCATGGTGACCTTGTTGTCCATCTCCTCGAACGGCACGAGGGACAGCGGACCATCCAACGCCGGCGCCGCCTTTTTGCCGGGACGCAGATCGGCGAGGTCCTGGCGCACCGAGCGCTCCAGCTCCTTGGACACCAGATTCATGAACGCGAAGTGATCGGTGCGCAGCAAATTACCGGCACGGATGCGTGCCTGCACCTCTTTCACATCACCGCTCATATTGTCGCCATCGACCAGTGCACCAGCCAGCGACAGCGCGAAATCGTGGAATTGCTCGCTCAGGTGCTTGACCGCCACGCTGATCAGATTTTCCAACAGCGCATGCCGCGGCGTGACCGCATTTTTGGGCAGCGAAGGCTTGGATTGATCTGGAAGCATGATGGCGCCTGACTTTGAGGGTTATGCCTATTGTGGCAGATTATTTCCACAAGGCAATAGGCAAAATGAAAGAATTCGTGAATTTGTTGGGAAATTGTGTGAGATTGTCGCGGCGCACCAAAATGGTGCGAGGCATAGTCCTACATGCCTCTACGGAAAATTCCGATACAAGATTAGTGCTCAAATACGCATCATGCCCTTACGGACGGCCTTTTGGGGCTATTCGGACATCTGATTCACAGGAAAGGAGTTCCAAATGAAGAGGAATGACAAAGGCCGCAGCAAGCAAAGCTCCTCCGCGGGCAGCAAGCAATCGGGGAGTCAGGGCTCGCAGCAGAGCGGCAGCCCAAGCATGCAAAACCAGCAGCTCGAAGCCAACCAGCAGCCGAGCCACAAGATCGACAGCAAGCGCGCACGCAAGCGCTCTTAGTAGCGCAGCAGCGGCCGCGCCGTAAGCGCTGTGCCGTACGACGAACAGAGCCCGGCCGCTTCGGCGCCCCGGCTCTTTCTGTTTATATATTGGTGACGCGCTTGCCCTTGGGCGGCGAGAAATCCTTGATGGCATTCACCAGCTGGACCTTTTCCGCGTCCCGTGCAGTCAGGTGCAGGTCGGACATGGAATGCACCAGCCAATGGTCATCGGTCAGCTGCACATTCTGGCGCAGGATCGATTCGGTGCGGGCGTCGTCGGCCTGCAAGCCTTCCACGATGATGCGCAGCGCGTCCGGGCGGGCGCCGGATGGCGCGCTGGCGTGCGACTTGTGGATCATGAAGCGCGCAGTCTCGCTGGCGTAACGCTCCTCGCCCGCCAGAAAGAGAATCACGGCGATCGAGGCCACCGCGCCGGCGTTATAAGTCACGACCTTGATCGGCAGATTGCGCAGGTAGTTATGCAGGCACAGACCGTCGCTCACATAACCGCCATTGGACTGAATCAGGATATGCGCGGTCTCCACGCCATCCTCGGTCATGTCCGCCACCGCATCGAACACACGGTGCACCATATCGCTATTGACGTCGCCCGACAGGGTGAACCAGGCTGCCCCATCAAGCTTTTGCTTATCGTTATCCATGGTTAGCGCTCGTAGAGTAGATAAAGTCATTCTAGCAAAGAGCGCACTCCCGGGACGCACACGCCGCGCGGCGCGCGTTTTAGCCGCTTTTTAAGCGTTAACGCAGGCTTTTCGATCAAATGCCACGATATTGCGGCCGCCGCCAGCGTTACGGCCGCGGATAGCAACAACACCTCGATCCAGCGTCCCTCCACCTTGGCGCAGAGTTGCTGAACCGGGAAAGCATAGATATAGATACCATAAGAATAATCGTAGCCGCGGACCAGTTGCAGCCAGCGCGGCGCCGCGAGTGCAAAGACCACCGCAGCGTAGGGCACCGCGATCCAGAGCATTCCCGTCAGCGCCAACGGGTTGTCCACGAAGGGCAGCACGCCCAGCCCGGTAGCCGCCACCGGCGCCGAGAAGGGAATGCGGGATCGGAACCATTGCAGGCAGGTGCCGACACAGAAGAACACACCCAGCCATGCAAGCCAGTCCAGTACAACCTCCACGCCCAGACGCCAGAGTCCCGGCACAGGCAATGTATCCAGGTCTGCCGCTCTGCGCCACAGCCAGAATATGGCGAGCACGAGCGCCGAGCCGAAGCTCGCGGCGCCCAGCCACGCGTGAGGGAGCAAGGCTCCAGCCAGCGCCAGGCCGATGTACATGAGGATTTCGTATTCCAGGGTCCAGAGCGATCCATTCACGGCGCCCGGGAAAGGATTGTCTGCAAACACGCCGGGCAGCGACGTGCCGCCCAATCCCATGCCGGCCTCGCCGATATAACTCCAGGTGGCGGCAGCGGAAAAATACTCGGCCAGTGGCAGGACGGTTACCGCAGGCCCCAATACGAGGCCGCTCAGTAACGCCAGCACCAGCAGCCCGGGGAAAATGCGCAAGGCACGCCGCGCCAGGAATCGTAAGCCGTGCGAATCGGATTCCCAGCTTTGCGCAACGAGAAATCCGCTGATGCCAAAAAACACCGCGACAGCCAATCGTCCCCAGGTCAGGCCGGGCAGCGGCTCCGGCTCCGGGAGCCCAAGCAACGGGAAACTATGGCTGTATAAAACGGCTGCCGCCGCCGTCATGCGCAGAACGTCGAACGCGTTGTCATGGGCTTTTTCGTTCATGGCCTGCACCGTGCGGCGATGTCAAATTTCCAATATAGTCAGCACGGGCTAACCCAGCAAGAACATCGTGTTCAGATTGACATAAACACCTCACTGACATATAGTCCCGAGTCTTGATCGGGAGAGCGCAGAACTGTCTGCCGCCGAAGGGGCACCACCCAAAAACTCTCAGGCAAAAGGACCGGTCAAGGGGCTGCAACGGCAGCTCAAACTCTGGAGAGCGGCTGCATAAGGCAGCCCACCGAAGGGGCGTGCGGGATTATCTTCCCGCTATCTCTCAGGTACCAAGGACAGAGGGGTAGGCGTATCTATGTTCAGTTAACCCTACTCTTTTCGGCACCGAGGTACCATGACGCTCAACGCAACCCCACTCAACAACGCTCACCGTGCCCTCGGCGCCCGTATGGTCGATTTCGGCGGCTGGGACATGCCTGTTAACTACGGCTCCCAGATCGAAGAACACCACGCAGTGCGCATCGACGTCGGCATGTTCGACGTGGCCCACATGTGCGTTGTGGACGTCAAAGGCGCGAACGTGCGCGGCTTCCTGCGCGGCCTGCTGGCCAACAATGTCGACAAGCTTCAGGTTTCCGGCAAGGCCCTCTATTCCTGCATGCTGACCCCTGAAGGCACCGTGATCGACGACCTGATCGTCTACTTCTTCACCGAAGACTGGTTCCGCATCGTCGTCAACGCCGGCACCGCCGAAAAAGACGTGGCCTGGATGCAGAAGCAGAACGAAGCCACCAAGGCCGGCCTGACGATCACCCAGCGCCGCGACGGCGCCAACGCAATGGCCCTGATCGCCGTGCAAGGCCCGAACGCCCGCGCCAAGGTATGGGAAGTGATCCCGCAATCGAAAGACGCCACCGCTGAAATGAAGCCCTTCAATGTGGCCCTGGTACCTGGCACCGCCTTCGGCGAAGCCATGGTGGCGCGCACCGGCTACACCGGCGAAGACGGCTTCGAAATCGGCGTTCCGGCCGACCAGGCAGAAAAGCTGTGGAATGCACTGGCCGCAGCCGGCGTGAAGCCGGCAGGCCTGGGCGCGCGCGACACGCTGCGCCTGGAAGCCGGCATGAATCTGTACGGCTCCGACATGGACGAAACCGTGAACCCGCTGGACGCTGGCCTGGCATGGACCATCGACCTGGTATCCGAGCGCGACTTCATCGGCAAGGCAGCCCTGCAAGCCAAAGGCCAGAACCAGCAGTTCCTGGGCCTGATCCTGCGCGAAAAAGGCGGCGTACTGCGCTCGCACCAGAAAGTGATCGCCGCCAATGGCGACACCGGCGAAATCACCTCCGGCACCTTCTCCCCGACCATGCAGCAGACCATCGCGCTGGCGCGCCTGCCAATGAGCGTGCAAGTGGGCGATACCGTGCACGTCGAAATCCGCGACAAGAAGCTGGCCGCAAGCGTCGTCAAGCTGCCTTTCGTGCGCAACGGTAAAATCCTCGCTGCCTGACCCGAACAACAACCCAACTGGAGCCACAATATGAGCAACATTCCTGCAGACCTGAAGTACACCGAGTCCCACGAGTGGGTACGCGCTGAAGCTGACGGCACCGTCACCGTAGGCATCACCGAATACGCGCAGGAAGCGCTGGGCGACATCGTGTTCGTCGAACTGCCGAAAGTCGGCAACACCTACACCGCCGGCGACGACTGCGCCGTGGTGGAATCGGTGAAAGCCGCTTCCGACATCTACGCTCCGGTTTCGGGCGAAGTGGTGGCAGTGAACGACGCCGTGGTGGCCTCCCCTGAGTCCATCAACGCCGACGCTTACGCCAACTGGATGTTCAAAATCAAGCCGTCCGATGCCAACGCCATCAACGGCCTGCTGGACGCTGACGCCTACGGCAAGACCGCCGGCTAATCACCGCATCAACGGGCCAGCCTGCGCGCTGGCCCTTCTTATTTTCGGCCTAGAGATTTCTTCACCATGACCCGCACCAGCCTTTCCCAACTTGAAGCCCGCGATGCATTCATCGCCCGCCACATCGGCCCGGACGCTGCAGAACAGCAGCAGATGCTCGACGTACTCGGCTATGCCACCCGCGCTGCGCTGATCGACGCCATCGTCCCACCGGGCATCCGCAACAAGAGCGCCCTGCCCCTCGGCCAGTTCTTCGAGCCGATGCCGGAACAGGAAGCGCTGGCCAAGCTGAAAGGCATCGCCGGCAAGAACAAGGTGCTGAAATCCCTGATCGGCCAAGGCTATTACAACGCCCACACCCCGGGCGTTATCCTGCGTAACATCTTCGAGAACCCAGCCTGGTACACCGCTTACACCCCGTACCAGCCTGAGATTTCCCAGGGCCGCCTGGAAGCCATTCTGAACTTCCAGCAAACCCTGATCGACCTGACCGGCATGGCTATCGCCAACTCGTCCATGCTGGACGAAGGCACCGCCGCTGCCGAAGCGATGACGCTGATCCAGCGCGTGGGCAAGTCGAAATCGAACACCTTCTACGTCGCCAACGACGTGCTGCCGCAAACCCTGGAAGTGGTGCAGACCCGCGCCGAGCCGCTGGGCATCACCGTCAAGACTTTCGACCCGGCTGAACTGGCTGGCGTGACCGATGCCTTCGGCGTACTGCTGCAGTATCCAGGTGTGAACGGCGTTGTGCGCGACTACCGCGCCGCCGTTGAAGCAGTCAAGGCCACCGGCGCACTGGTGGTGGTGGCCGCCGACCTGCTGGCACTGACCATGCTGACGCCGCCAGGCGAATGGGGCGCCGACGTCGTCGTCGGTAACTCGCAGCGCTTCGGCGTACCGCTGGGCTTTGGCGGCCCGCACGCCGGCTACATGGCGACCCGCGATGAATACAAGCGCTCCATGCCGGGCCGCCTGGTTGGCGTGACCATCGACCAGAACGGCAACAAGGCTTACCGCCTGGCGCTGCAGACCCGCGAACAGCACATTCGCCGCGAGAAAGCGACCTCCAACATCTGTACCGCACAGGTGCTGCTGGCGGTGATGGCGTCCATGTACGCCGTCTACCATGGCCCGCAAGGCCTGCATAACATCGCCAAGCGCGTGCACCGCTACACCGGCGTGCTGGCCGCATGGCTGCGCGGCGCCGGCTACGGCATCAACGAAACCTTCTTCGACACCCTGACCGTCACGACCGACAAGGCCGACGCGCTGCACGCAGCCGCTGTCGCCGCCGGCATCAACCTGCGCAAGATCGACGCCCACCACGTCGGCGTATCGCTGGACGAAACCTGCGACCGCTCGACCCTGGCCGCACTGTGGACCGTGTTCGGCAACGGCGCTGCGCAGCCGGACTTCGACGCCACCGAAGCGGCCGTGGAACGCAACTTCCCTGAGCAACTGGGCCGTACCTCGGCTTACCTGACTCACCCGGTCTTCAACCGCTACCACAGCGAAACCGAAATGCTGCGCTACCTGCGCTCCCTGGCCGACAAGGACCTGGCGCTGGACCGCACCATGATCCCGCTCGGTTCCTGCACCATGAAGCTGAACGCCACCAGCGAAATGATTCCGGTGACCTGGCCTGAGTTCTCGACCATCCATCCATTCGCGCCGAACGACCAGACCGTGGGCTACCGCGAAATGATCGATCAGCTGGAAGCCATGCTGTGCGCCGTGACCGGCTACGCAGCCGTATCGCTGCAGCCTAACGCTGGCTCGCAGGGCGAATACGCCGGCCTGTTGGTGATCAAGAAGTACCACGAATCCCGTGGCGAAGGCCACCGCAACATCTGCCTGATTCCTTCGTCGGCACACGGCACCAACCCGGCTTCCGCCTCCATGGTGGGCATGCAGGTTGTGGTGACCGCCTGCGACGACAAGGGCAACGTGGACCTGGCCGACCTGAAGGCCAAGGCAGAACTGCACTCCAAGAACCTGTCCTGCGTGATGGTGACCTATCCGTCCACCCACGGCGTGTTCGAAGACGGCATCACCGAACTGTGCGACATCATCCACAAGCACGGCGGCCAGGTGTACGTTGACGGCGCCAATATGAACGCACTGGTTGGCGTGGCCGGCCCGGGCGCATTCGGCGGCGACGTGTCGCACCTGAACCTGCACAAGACCTTCTGCATTCCGCACGGCGGTGGCGGCCCGGGCGTTGGCCCGATCGGCGTCGGCGCGCACCTGGCGAAGTTCCTGCCGAACCAGCGCTCCAATGGTTATGTGCGCGGCGAAGACGGTATCGGTTCGATCTCGGCTGCGCCGTTCGGTTCCGCTTCGATCCTGCCGATCTCCTGGATGTACATCGCCATGATGGGCGGCGCCGGCCTGACCGCAGCAACCGAAACCGCGATCCTGAACGCGAACTACATCGCACGCCGCCTGGCGCCGCACTATCCTGTGCTGTACTCGGGCCACGACGGCCTGGTGGCACACGAGTGCATCCTGGACCTGCGTCCTCTGACCGATGCCACCGGCATCAGCAACGAAGACGTGGCCAAGCGCCTGATGGACTTCGGCTTCCACGCTCCGACCATGAGCTTCCCGGTGCCGGGCACGCTGATGATCGAGCCAACCGAATCCGAGTCGCTGGTGGAACTGGACCGCTTCATCGACGCCATGATCGCCATCCGCGAAGAAATCGCGAAAGTGGAATCGGGCGAATTCGACAAGGCCGACAATCCGCTGAAGTTCGCACCGCACACCGCTGAAGTGCTGATCGCCGACAAGTGGGAACGCAAGTACAGCCGCGAAGTGGCGGCCTACCCTGTGGCGTCGCTGCGCAAGGCCAAATACTGGCCTCCGGTTGGCCGCGCCGACAACGTGTATGGCGACCGCAACCTGTTCTGCGCTTGCATCCCGGTCAGCGATTACGAGTAAACTGTAGTCTGCCTCGGGCACAAAACGCCGGCCACCGGGAGGTGCCGGCGTTTTTTCAATTCAGGAGATATCGCATGAAGCGTTCGGTTACCGCAGCACTGCTTTCAGGACTGGTCCTGCCGGGCCTCGGCCAGATGGTCGTCTTCAAGCGCTGGCTGCGCGGCCTGCTGTTCATGGTGCCGACCGGTGTCGCGCTGGTGTGGCTGCTGAAGGCGACGGTGATCGGCGCGGTCGATCTGGTCGACCAGGCGGCTGCCGGACGTGGCCCCACCGATCCGGTGGCGATGGCCGAACAGATCTCCACCTCGGTCGGTTCCGGCGGCAGTTTCGCTTCGCTGGTATTGCTGGTGTGCTGGGTCGCCAGCATCGCCGACGCCCTGCTCACCAAGGACTGATCAGGCAGCGACCTGCGGCCGCGCCAGCACCAGCAGGTCTTCCGCTTCTTCTTCCCACACAGCGGATTGCGTAATCTCTTCCGCGCCTACCTGCGCACCTTGTGCATTCAGGCGCAGCCAGGCCAGCGCACCGCCCGGCGTAATGCCGATGGCGTGCACGCCACCGTGATTTGCCGCCGCCAGCAACGCTGCCGTCACCAGCGTGCCAGCAACCGCCATGGGTCGCCCCCAGGCTTCGCCGGCCGCGCGCGTCACCAGCCAAAGCTCTCCACCCGCATCGTTGTAAGCCAGGTATTCAGCCGAAGCGCCGGATTCGCACCACACCAGGCGCGCGCCACTGACGTTCACCACAGGCTGCGGCACCGATTGCCCGCCGCGGTACACGCTGATGCCCTCACCTGCCACAAACACATCCGGCACATTCGGCACGGCGCTCGCGGCGAGATAGACACTGTTGGCGCGGCGCGGCAGCCCGGTGTATTCGATGTCCGGCGCGTGCGCGGCCGGCGCGGGGAAGGCCTCGAAGCGCAGTGCGCGGCCTTGCGCACCGTCCTGCAGCATCCAGGCGCCGGGCACGCGATAGCTGCCGACTGCGTAACTGCATCCGGCGTCGAGCTGCAGCGGCGCCAGCGCGTCGTTAGCGGCCGCATTGAAATACCAGCAGCCCTCGCCGCTCACCAGTACCAACGGCGCGGCGCCCGATTGCAGCAGGCCGAAAGAAATGCGCGACACGATGCGGCCCGCCGGGCCGGCGCCGCGTCCAGCCATGCTGCGAAACAGCTCCACCCAGCCCGTTTCATCCAGCGCATTCGAAATGCCGACTGCGACATGCAGCGAGGCCGCTTCATCATCAGGGCGCGGCGCAACGGCCAGCGCAACGGCGATGCTGCCGTCGGGCGCCTGGCGCACATCGGCGCACTGCACTTTGCGGAAGCCCTTCAGCGGCAGCATGGCGCTCAGATCCGTCTGCGACCAGCGGCCGAACGGCGTGCGGCGATACAAATACAGGCGTCCGTTGGCAGCCAGCGAAAACACCAGCGGCAGGCCGGCAGCATCCCGCACGGCGAACAGGGGCCGGCGCGCGGCGGCAGGCGCGGCGCAGGCGGCAGCGCGATAGCCGGATTCGCATAGCGGCACCAACTGGCGGCGCACCAGCTTTTCGATCGATTCGCCAGCGGCCAGCTGACTGACCCAATAGGCCAGATCCGGCGGACGTGAAGCGTCGTAGCGGTCAAACACGGCGTTGTAGATGCGCGCCATGCGCCCCGTGTTATCCAGTTCTTCAAGTTCAGTACGCGCCAGCAGGCACAGGGCCAGTTCGGCACGGCCGCGCACCGGGTCCGGCTGGCAGCTGTACAAAGTAGTCCACGACAGCGCCTCAGACGCCAGCGGTTCGCGCTGCAGCACGATGCGCGCGACACGCGCGGCTGCAAAACTGTGCGCCCCCGCGGCGCAGGCCATGCCCCACTGGCGCGGCTGCGCCTCGGGCACGGAAGTGATCAGGCCAGACATTGCTTACTCCCCTAACTCGATTTCGATGTCGCCACGTTCGTTGATACGCAGGCCCCGGCAGTGACGATTGCCTTCGGGCGCCAGCGTGAGCGCAATCCGCTCAAAAACCTTGGTGGTGGCTACCGCAAGCGGCGCGGCCACGTCGTTGCGCACCACGCCCAGATTGGCGGGATGGTTGTCCCACCACTGGCAGATGCGATGCACATTCAAAAGGTGAGGCAAAGGATCGGACACCACATAGATGCCCGTGGTGCCCGCATCCGTGCGCGGCATGCCCTTGCGCGTCTGCCCCGACAGCACGACACTGCCGTCCGGCTTCACATGCCATTGCAGGCGCAGCGACCATTGCAGGCTGACGCGCGCCCAGGCCTTGCCCATATAAGTACGCTGCTTCGATCCCGGCAGCTCCTGCTTTACGCTGTCCCATTCATAGCGCGTGAGCGTCGCAATCACATCCATCGTGGGATGCGGATTGCCGTCTTCTCCTGGCTGAGTGGACAGGGCCAGCGTGCATTGCAGGTCCTGCTCGGACTCGCGGTCGTGGAGCGTGTGTCCCGCCTCCTGCCAGTGCAGCAGCACATGGTCGCGGAAGTTCCAGCCGGCCTGCGTCGGCACGAATTCCGCACGGGCACCGTTGTACAGGGTCGCCTCGGCGCCGGATTTTTCATTCAGGCTTTCGGCCGCATTCAGCTTGCCTGGCATACCATCGCGCGAGCGGACAAAGTCGTGCAATTCGTCGAGGCGGTCCTGCAGCGGCTCAAGCAGCATTGGACGCAGATATTGGCGCAGGAATTCTCCGCGCGGCACTACAGCCGTGCTCCCGCTGGTAAAAGCCAGCACCGCGTCGGCATGCGCACGCAGCCAGTCGCCCATCGCCGAAATGAAGAAACTCTTCAGGGCCATGTTGTCACATGGCAAAGTTGCCTGATCGGTGTCGCACAGCGCCGAATGCAGCATCAGCCCGGCTTCGTCATTGATACCCGCCACGAATTCCAGCTTCCACCCAGCAATGCTTTGCCGCAGCTGCTGGTGCCCGGCGCCATAGCCGTTCAAGAAACGAAGATTTCCCGAAGACAGCTCCATAATGAGGCGGACGCTGCCGGGAGAAATTGCATCCTGAACAACCTTGATGGCATGCAGAACGGCCTGGTCCGGACCGTCGCCGCCCAGTGCAAACCCATCTTCCAGCAAACGATCCACATCCACGAAGCCGGGCAGCAACCCTTCTTCTTGCATTCGAGCAAGTTGACGACTGAGCCTGGAACCCGAAGTTTGCCAAGCAGCAACCAAATCCGGCACTTGTACAAAAGTTGTAGCGGATACAAAAAAAGGAGCTTCGGAGGTGAGCATATTTGCTTAAGGGAATGTTAATATTTGCCAATCGGTACAGAAGGCACTTTAGTCAAGAGTGTCTTCCGATGCCTTCCGGAATTCTTCCGGCCCCGGAAGGTTTCTGTTCCGGCTCCGGAAGGTTTCGATAAGTAGCTGATTAATAAGAATAATGTGGTGAATGAGATGTCAAACACGGGTTTTCGCTTCGGCGATTGGGATGTGGATCTGGAAGGCAACGCTGTCAGCGACGGCAGCGTTCGTACGCAGCTGGAACCGCGTGTTATGCAGGTGCTGCGCTACCTATGCCGCCACCCCGGCGCCGTCATTCCGGCCGAAGAGCTGCTCCAGGCTTGCTGGGGAAGCAACGAACTGGGCGACAATCCTGTCCACAAAGCAATCACCCAATTGCGCCGTGCACTTGGCGATTCGACAACTGATCCGCGTTATATCGAAACCATCCGCAAGCGCGGCTACCGGGCGATCGCTACCGTGGTCGAAGCTGCGGAGGCGGCACCAGCCGGCTGGACCAGCGGCTCACCGTTCCGCGGTCTGGAAGCATTCCAGGAAAATCACGCTGCCATCTTCTTCGGCCGGGTAAGCGCCACCGCCCAGTTGCGCGCCATCGTCACCGCGCAGGCGGTCGAGGGCTGCGCCATGGCGCTCGTGCTCGGCCCGTCCGGGTCGGGCAAGACCTCGCTGGTGCGCGCGGGGCTGCTGCCACAATTAATGGCAGGTGCGGCTCGGCCCGACGAAGCCATCGTTCTGTCCAGCACCACTTATCTGGATTGCGCCGACCTCGGCGGCGGCAATCTGTTCCAGGCCCTGGCCGCCGCCCTGCTCGATGCCGACCTCGATGACGCGCCGCTGTTTGACGGCGACAGCGCCGCAAGTCTTGGCCTGCGACTGGAAAAGGATGCGGCGGCAGTTGCCAGCTTTGTCGGGGAACGCACCGGCGGCAAACCGCGCATCGCCATTTTTGTCGACCGCCTTGAAGCTATTTTCCGCAGCAGTGCCGCCGACCGCACGGCGTTCATCGCCGTGCTGGAAACACTGGCGCTCGGCAAAGGGCTGCTAGTGGTCACAGCCTGCCGTAACGACTTCTACCCGGACATCGTCGCCCTGCCCGCGCTGATGGCCCTGAAAGCCCGCGGCGGTCACTACGATCTGACCGCACCGGATGGCGCCGACATCGCCCAGATCGTGCGCCAGCCCGCACGCGCCGCCCAGCTCACCTTCGAGCAGGATGCGGCCAGCGGCGCCAGCCTGGACGACGTGCTGTGCGATGCCGCGCGCGGCAGTCCCGACACGCTGCCCTTGCTGCAGTATTGCTTGAATGAGCTGTATCGCTTGCGCAGCGAAGACGGCCAATTGCGTTTCGAAGCCTTCCACCAGCTGGGCGGCATCGAAGGCGCGATCGGCGTCCGTGCCGAGCAAGTCGTGGACGGACTTAAGCCCGAACAGGTCGCCGCCCTGCCCCACGTGCTGTCGCTGCTGGTGAACATCGGCGACGAACAAGCCGCCGTGACTGCGCGCCGCAGTCCCTGGTCTCTGCTGCGCAGCGATGCCGAGAGAGAGCTGGTGCGCGCCATGGTCGAGGCCCGCCTGTTCGTCAGCGAACTGGCCGGCGACGTGCCCAGCTTCGGCGTAGCCCACGAAGCGCTGCTGCGCCGCTGGCCGCGCGTGGTCGAATGGATCGAGCGCTACCGCCACGCCCTCCAGCTACGTACCCGTCTCAGCGGACAAGCCGCGCGCTGGGCTACCAGCGGCCGAAAACACGACTTGCTGATACCACGCGGCATTCAGGTGAATCAGGCCTCCGAACTGCTGACCCTAGCCGATTTTTCCCTGGCTCCACTGGAAGAAGAATATGTGCGCGGCTCTATCCGACGCGCACAGTTTGCGCAACGAATCATGCTCGGTGCAACGATACTGATTGGACTTCTCGCAGTGCTGACCACCATCTCGGCGCTGAACGCTCGTTCTGCGGAGCACGAGGCGGAGCGCAACCGCGTTGAGGCCGAAGGGCTGATGACGTTTATGCTTGGCGACTTCGCTGAAAAACTTCGCCCGATTGGACGTCTCGATCTGCTAGATGACGTTGGTAACAAGGCCTTGATTTACCTCGGCAAATCGGATGTTTCCAATACGAGTGCGGCCTCAATGACAAGCCGCGTAAAAGCGCTGCGCATCATTGGCGAAACTGAAGGCAATAAGGGTCGAAGCGAACAGTATCACAAGACAATGCTGACGGCGCGAGACCTGATCCGAAATTCGCCTCAAGACTTTATGCAGCAGGCCGAGTTTCTCAAAGAAGCTGGTGCCATTGCCTTCCATCTCGGCCAATACCATGCGAAGCGACGCGAACTCGACGAGGCGGAAAGCTATTACAACGAATATCACGACTACAGCAACCGTTTCGCGTCAGTTACCCCCAATCCCGCAGAAGGTTGGCTGGAGCAATCATATGCGAACAATGCACTGGGCGTTCTGGCGATGGATCGGGCGGACTATGCATCCGCCAGTAAGCAGTTCACGCAATCGCTTGAGCTCAAACGCAGAGCGGCAAGTCAGCGCAAGCCTGACGCAAAGATGACAATGGAACTTGCCACTACCGTTGCCTGGTACGCCGAAAGTACGCTTAAGTCAGGAAATCCCTCGGCAGCAATGGACTTATATAAGCAGGAAGAAGCATTGCTACGGTCTATCCAGGCATCTGACACAGGCTCACAGAGCAAGCTCGCTCTGTCGCTGATGCGCCAGGCGCTTCTCAGCGTAGCCTTGGGTCAGCGCAATGAGGCCGCATTGGCCTTGCAAGAGGCGGTGCAAATCAGCGAAACACTGGCCTCCAAAGATCCTCAAAACAGTACCTGGCAAGCTCGCCTTCTTCAAGCTCAAGGCAGACTGGCGGAAGTTCAGCTGCAACCGGAAAATGCACGCCAAATTCTGTCCAGGCTACAGGCAATATACGAGAAAGTTGCGGCACTCTCAGCATCGGAACCCGGGAATACCTTTTTGACCTACTTGTCAGTGAGGTTTGAATTAGCCCGCACTAACGCACTTATGGCCTTAGGGCACACCAGGGAAGCAATCGCCAACACTGACACGACCCTGGCAAAGTTAGATGAGCTCCATGCCAAAACACCAAAAGACAAGGCCTTGTTGCCGTTTCTCAGTGACGGTCTGCTGGTTCGGGCCGAACTGACACGAAAATTCGACGGCGATGCCGAGGCCAAACCATATTGCAAACGCACTCTCGAACTCTTGCAAAGCCTCGCATCCACTACTGACGATTACTCACTTCTCGCAGCTTATGTTAAGGCCAGTCTATGCCTTGGCGATCTAGCCGGCGCATCAGCGCAGATCGCCAAACTTAAGCAGATGGGATACCGCGAAGAGCGCTACCTGCAGTACATTTCCACCAACCCTTTGTTGAAAGGTAAGTAATGAGAGATCAACAGGATTCCAAGTCGAGCGTCATTCACATCAAGGTCATCGTCCAGAAAACGAGCAGCGGGTATGACGCAACCTATGACCCGCCAATTATCGCTGTCAATAGCTGCGATACGACCCTTCGCTTCCAACTGGACGAGCCCACGCCTGATCACGTCGTTATCGACTCGGTCACCATTTCGCCATTGGGCCAAACTCAACTCAGTGATCCGACGATCACCGACAACGGCAAAAAGTACGAAGTAAAGGATGCCAATACGGTCAAGCAAACCTTGAATTTGAAATTCAAATACAAGGACAAGCACGGCGCTGCGCTGGAAGCAAAAAGTGCCTTTAACGTCCTTAGCGTGGAATATCCACAAGTCGACAACAACCCACCTTAATCGACCTATGCGAATCCTGACTACTTTGCTGTTGCTGACCATCTGCAGCTCGGCTTTTTCGCAGGTGTCGGGTATTAAGCGTACCGTCATTACCAAAGCAGACGTTTCCATCGAAGGCCGCGAGGCCGTGGTGGCGAAGGTGGAGCTGGAACCGGGCGTTTTCGCCGGACGCCATACTCATCCGGGCGACGAAATCAGCTACGTGCTGGAAGGTGAAGGCGAGTTGCTGATTGAGGGCGAGGCACCGCGCAAGCTGAAGGCTGGCGATGCGGTCGTCATCCCGGCCGGCAAAGTGCATGATGCGAAGAACACGGGTTCCGGCACCATGCGCCTGATCGGCACCTATGTCGTAGAGAAGGGCAAGCCACTGGCCTCTCCGGCCAAGTGAACAAGGGCTGGCGCATGCCAGCCCTCTTTCTTATGCGCCCAGACGCGCCAGCGCGAACAGGGACAGCGTGACCACGATCGCGCCGCCGATGCGGGTTGCGATCTGCGCAAAGGGCATCATCTGCATGCGGTTGGCGGCGGTCAGAATGGCCACGTCGCCGGTGCCGCCCTGGCCGCTATGGCAGGCGTTGATGATGGCCGTTTCGATCGGATACATGCCGAGGCGGCGGCCGACGACAAAGCCGGTAGCCATCAGCGTTGCCACCGTGGCCACGATGGTAATCAGATTGGCCAGCGTGAAAGCGGCGATCAGTTTTTCCCACGGCGTCATCGCAGCGCCAATCGCGAACAACAGCGGATAAGTTACTGCGGTCGAGAAGAATTTGTACACCACGTGCGAGCCCTGTTGCAGCTGCGGCGACACCACACGCAGCAGCTTGAGCACGACGGCGACAAACAGCATCGCCACGGGCGCCGGGAAGTCGAACAGGCGGAAGCACATCAGACCAACCATATACAGCGCGATCGCGGTAAGACCAGCACCCGCGACGTTGGTAATATCAGCAGGACCCGCCGGCAGTTCGGAAACACGCAGGTCGTCCGCGACGCCGGGCTGCAAACGGCCTTCGCCGGTCAGATGCGGATAGCGCTTGCCGACGTAGTTCAGGCAGCCGGACAGCAGGATCGCACTCAGGCTGCCCAGCATCACAGGCGGCAGTACCTGGGCAAACATATCGCCTTGCGCCAGGCCCAGAATCGCCGCGTAGCCAATCGATAGCGGAATGGCGCCCTCGCCTACGCCGCCCGCCATGATCGGCACCACGATAAAGAACAGCGTGTGCTTCCAGCCCAGGCCGAGCGCCATGCCGACCGCCGTACCGACCAGCGCGGCCATCACGGTGCCCGCCGCCAGCGGCGCGAAAATCTTCAGGAAGCCTTTCACCAGCACGTTTCGGTCCATGCTGAAAATACTGCCGACGATGATGGAGGCGATGAAGAGATAAAGGAAGTTGGTGACCTTGGTGAACTCCACCACGTTCTTCAGCAGCACCGGTGGAATCGCGTGCAGGTAGACCAGGAAGGAAGGCACAAAGGTCGCGCACACCGCAGCGGCGCCGATATGGCGCAGCAGCGGCAGGCGTTTGCCGAATTCGGCGCAGGTAAAGCCGCCAATGGCCAGAATGGCAATTGACACCGACATATCAGTCGGCACCTTGCCCAGTTTGCAAAAGCCCGCGATCAGGGCGGCCAGCAGCAGGTAGACCGGCAGCGGCACCACGCCGACACGGCTATCCATCGCGCGCCAGGCGTGCTGGTACCAGGCCGCACCGGCTTGCGGCTCGGCGGAACCATCCAGTGCAACCACGTTGTTATCTTCGCTCGACCGGCGTTGGGTAGCAGTGTTCATGATGTCTCCTCTTGCTATGTTGATCTGCTGTTGGAGCACACGATACGTGATCGAACCTTTCAATTAGCTTTACGTGCGCCTGTTGCGGAAAAGCCCCGCTTGTGCAACAGGAACTGTACATTCCCGGACGGCAATGCCAACATTTGGGATGAATTGATACAAGTTGTTGCAGTATGAGACATATTAAAAAAATGTCAGGACACCGCATCCTGACTGGCGCGCTTGCGTCCTTGCTGCTTGGCGGACAAGCGGCGGCCGCACAGACCGACCTGACTACCCTGCCCCTGGAAGACCTCATGTCGCTTGAGGTGGTGAGTGCTTCCCGCTTTATGCAGAAGGCCAGCGAGGCTCCTTCCTCGGTCACCGTGATTACCGCAGAAGACATCCGCGCCTACGGCTGGCGTACGCTGGCTGAAGCGCTGCGCAGCATTCGCGGGCTTTACTCCAGCAACGATCGCAGCTACAGCTATGTGGGCGCACGGGGCTTTCTGAGGGCCGGCGACTACAACTCGCGCTTTCTGCTGCAGATCGACGGTACACGCATTAACGACGCGGTGTTCGATCAGGCCTTGCTGGGACAGGAATTCCCGCTGGACCTGGAACTGGTGGACCGTATCGAGTTTGTGCCCGGTCCGGGTTCCTCGATTTATGGCGCGAATGCCTTCTTCGGCGTCATCAACGTCATCACCAAACACGCCCGCGATCTGGAGGGCGTACGCGCCACAATCGAAGGCGGCCAATCCGGTGCGCGGCGTGGCGCGGCCAGCTACGCCTGGCGCGATGGCGCAAGCGAAATGCTGTTCTCCGCCAGCCGCTATGCCAGCGATGGGCGGGATCTCTACGTCCCGGAATACAAGGCCACGGCGCACGGACTCGATTGGGAAAGCGGTGAGCGCTTTTACGCGCGCGGCCAGCACGGCCCATTCACCCTGACCCTGCTGGGCGGCGAGCGGCGTAAAGGAACGCCCACCGCGACCTATGGCCAGCCCTTTGACGTACCGGGCGGCAGCCTGACCGACCGATTCAATCTGGCCGAACTGGCCTATCGCAGCAACGTCGCGGAGCAAGGCGAACTAACCGTGCGCGTGTATCGCGGCGACTATGATTATCTCGGCAACTACGTCAACGATGATGCGATCTACAGTCTGAATCGCGATGAAACGCGCAGCCGCTGGTGGGGCGCGGACACCAGTATTTATCTGCCTTTGTCGGCATCCCACAAACTGGTGGCGGGCGCCGAATACCAGTACAACTATCAGCTGGTCCAGCTCAACTACGACACCGATCCTTACGCGCTGCTGCTGGACGATCAGCACCGCTACCGGCGCTACGGGCTGTACGCGCAAGACGAAATCACGCTGGCGCCAGGCTTGCTGCTCAATGCCGGCGCGCGCTTTGACCGCGACAGCCGCAGCGGCGGCGCCTTCAGTCCGCGCCTGGCGCTGATTGCCGATATAGCGCACGCCACCACACTGAAAGCCATGTATGGCACCGCCTTCCGCTCTCCCAATAGCTACGAGCTGTATTACACAGTGGGCGGCGACGGCGGCCAGTTGGGCAATCCGGGACTGAACCGGGAGCGCATCCGCACTACCGAAGTTGTGCTGGTGCGCGAGCTGGCAGGCAATGCGCGGCTGACAGTCACCGCCTTCCACAATCAGTTGAGCGACCTGATTGGGCAACAGGAAGATCCGGTCAGCGGCCTGCCGCAATTCCAGAACGCGGACCACTTCCGTGCGCAGGGTATCGAGGCCGAGTATGAACGCAATTACGCCCGCGGCACCCGTCTGCGCACCAGCGTCGCTTATCAGAATGTGCGCCAGGACGAAGCAAACTCCCCGTCGGTGCTGGCGAAGCTGAATGTGGTAAGGCTGTTGCACTACCACTGGCATGCGGGCTTTGAAGCGCAGTACACCAGCCGGCGCGATTTGATGGGCGGCGGCCATGCAGGGGCATTTTGGCTGGCCAATCTGAATCTCTTCACCATCGGATTGACGCGGCATATCGACACCAGCATCACACTCAGCAATCTGTTTGACCGCCGTTACGCCGATCCCGCATCCAGCGCCACACTGCAGCGCGCCATCGCGCAGGATGGTCGGCGCGTGCTGGTCCGCTTGAGGTTGAGCTACTGATGAACGGACTGCGCCACCTCATCGCTTATGCCGCGGCCATGCTGCTGGCGGGGGCGGCGCATGCCCAGCTGCCGCAAGGCGCATCCGAACCGGCATTGAAGGCAGCCATGCTATTCAACTTCGCTATCTTCACCGAGTGGCCGCAGGACACGCTGGCGCCATCCATGCCCCTGCGCGTGTGTGCATTCCAGGGTAACGGGCTGCAGGCAGCACTGACCGATATGCAGGACAAAGTAATCAATGGCCACCGCATGTCGCTGCGCGTTCTCTCAACGGGAACGCCTGCATCGCAACTGGCCGGATGCCATGTGCTGGCACTGGATGGCCGCGACCGCGATCGCTGGACTTCGCTGCGCGACGAGCTTACCGGCACCAGCGTCCTGACGATTGCGGACGACCGCGTGATCGGGGCGGAAGGCGCCATGATTTCGCTGAATATCGACAATCACCGGATCGGTTTTGACGTCGATCTTGGCCCCGTGCGCCGGGCACGGCTTGCGCTCAGTTCCAAACTGCTGCGCCTCGCAAGGAGCGTGCAATGACACATCTGCTCCAAATCGGCAGCCGCATGGTGCGCGGCACCATGCTGTCCGCAGGCGCCGCACTGGGCCTGGTCACCGTGCTGGTGGTGCTGATCCAGTTCAGCGTGACACGGAGTTCCATGCTGCGCGACTTGCAAGTACAGGCGCGCATTGTCGGCAATAACAGCAGCGCCGCCATGCTGTTCCGCGATCCACGCGCCGGGGAAGAAATCCTGGGCGGACTGGAAGCCTCACCGGCTGTACAAAGCGCCACCATTGCGGTCGGCGACATGCCGCTCGCGCAATTCCGCCGCCCCAATGCGCCAGTGCCTGAGCTGCTCAACGGCGACGTGGCGCGGCATGAATACAGCGTCGACTATCTTGATGTGCTGGAACCGGTGCATGCCAACGGCAAGGTTGTCGGGACCGTCGCGATTCGCGCCTCCCTCATGCCCTTGTATCGCCGCTCGGCGGCATTTGCGGCCTTTACGGGCATTGTCGCCCTGGGCTCGTTTGCGCTGGCCTGGCTGATGGTGCGTCGCATGCGGCACGCGGTGGCGCTGGCCGAACAGAACCTGCATCAGCTGGCGCATATCGATTCCGTCACCGGGCTGCCGAACCGGCACGCATTCAACGACCGCCTGCCATTCGCATTGCGCCGCGCAGACAAGCAGGAAACAGCCGTCAGCCTGCTGCTGCTCGATCTCGACAACTTCAAGGTGGTGAACGATACGCTGGGCCACGACACCGGCGACACCCTGCTGCGCCAGGTCGCGCAGCGTCTGACTGACGCCCTGCGCAGCACGGACATCATCTGCCGCATCGGCGGCGACGAGTTTGTCGTCATCGTCGAACCGGAGCGCGACGAGATTTCGCCGGATCGCGTGGCACGCAAGATCCTGCATGCGCTGGCGGCGCCGTTCCAGCTGGATCGTCATCAGCTGTTCGTCACGGCCAGCGTCGGCGTCAGCGCCTACCCGCGCGACGCCCTGAACGCGGCTTCGCTGATGCGTTGCGCCGACATCGCGATGTATCACGCCAAGAACAAGGGCAAGAACGCCTACGAGATTTTCCATCCGGAGATGGCGCAGAAAGCCAGCAAGCGCCTGGCGCTGGAAGCCAACCTGCGGCGCGCGCTGGACAATGGCGAGCTGTCGCTGCACTATCAGCCGCAGATCGATGTCCGTACGGGACGCATACGCGGACTGGAAGTGCTGACACGCTGGACTTGTCCGGAACTCGGCGTGGTCAGCCCCGCCGAATTCATTCCGGTCGCAGAAGAAAGCGGCGTCATCGTCCCGCTCGGACGCTGGGTGCTGCAAACCGCCGTACGGCAGGCCGCCGCGTGGCGCGATGCGGGGCTGCTCGAAGGCATCGAACACGTGGCCGTCAATCTGTCCGCCGCGCAGACCAAGGACATGGCGCTGATGACCGAGGTGCAGTCCCTGCTGGACGAAACCGGCCTGCCCGCGCGCATCCTTGAACTGGAAATTACCGAAGGCGTGCTGATGGAAAATGTGCACGCCAATATCGCGCTGCTGAACAAGATCCAGGCGGCAGGCATTCATTTGTCGATCGACGATTTCGGTACCGGCTACTCGTCCATGTCCTATCTGAAGCGCTTCCCTATCGACCAGCTGAAGATCGACCGCAGTTTCGTCAACGGTGTGCCGGGTGACGGCGAAGCGATCGCCACCGCCATCATCGCGATGGCGCACAGCCTGAATCTGAGCGTGGTGGCGGAAGGCGTGGAAACTGCGGAACAAGTCGCCTTCCTGCGCGGCGTGGGATGCGATGTCATGCAGGGCTACTACTTCGCCCGGCCTATGCCTGCGGCGCACCTTGAGGCGCTGCTGCGCGAGGGCCGGCGCTGGGAAGCCATGGCGGACGTGGGCGCCTATATTTAACGCATATTGTCCAGCGCCCCTTTTGCCACGCGGTGCTTGACTGCGGCCTGCCCATCGCGCGCCATGCAGCGCCGCACGACTTGCCAATAGGACGGCGCCAGATTGGCAGCGCCTTCGTAAAACCCGCGCGCTACCAGCAGCTTGTGCATCGCCGGCAGACGGTAGCAGGGCACCGAGGCGGCCAGATGATGCTCCACATGGTAGTTGACGCGATTCGGCGCCACCAGCAGGCGCGCCAGCGGCCCGGCCAGCGTGGTGCCGGTATTTTCGCGCAGATCGGCGCCTTGCGCGTCAGGCAATCCTCCGTGCTCCGCCATCACGCGCAGCCGCAGAAGGAGCGGATAGACAAAGATCATCCCGATCCACCAGCAGGCGTACACCTGTGGTACACCGGCAGCCCACAGCGCGCCAAACAAAAGTGCGTGCGCCAGCAGGAACGGTCGCAGAGCCGTGGATTCATTGCTGCGCATCTGGTAGGCCACATTCTTGACGCCATTGATGCCGGAGACGTCGCGCAACAGCTTACGCAACAAGCTGGCGCGCGTGGCGGGATAGCCGTCGACAAACACGAGATCCGGATCTTGCCCGGTGCCGAGCGCGCGGTGATGCTGTAGATGGCCGCGGCGGTAGGCGTGGTATGGCACATTGGGTAGCGCGCCGAACAGCCAGATCCCTGCCCACTCATTGAGCTTGCGCGAGCGGAAGAAAGTCAGGTGCGCGGCTTCGTGCGTCAGGATGCCCAGCCCAAGCGCCCGGCCAGCCAGCACAACGGACGCCAGCACCCAGGCCGCCGGATTGTGCCAAAGCGCGGGCAACGCGAAGGCCGCTGCAATCAGGCCGGCATTGCAGGCGACGACCCAGACGGCTTGTCGATTGTTGGGCGTGGTCAGGGCGCGCAGCTCGTGGCGCTCAATGTAACTCAGGATATTCATGCAAATATGCTAAGCGCGGCGTGCGGCGAATGGCGTACAATTTCAGCCATTTAACGGACTGTTTTCGCCATGATCCCCGTCAGCATTTACGTCGACAAAAATTGCTGGGCAGGTTCTGTCTTCCTGATCAGGGAGCTGCTTGCCGTCGCCGGACCGCTGATCAAGAACAATGCTGATCTGCTCCGGGCGGCGCTGTTCGACATCACCCTGGTGGGGCCGACCATGCAACCGCTGCCCTCCTTCACCGGACCGGTAATTACACCCGAGCGCAGCCTGCGCACGGCGCGGCCGGCGCAAGTGATTGTGCTGCCAGCCTTCTTCCTGCCGCCAACCGCGCATCCGCCGCTGAGCCCTGCCCTGCGGCGCTGGCTGGAGCGCGCCCGCGACGACGGCGTCTGCATTCTGGCCATCGCCAGCGGCGTGCGGCTGCTGGCGGAGGCAGGCATGCTGAATGGAAGGGATGCCACCGGCAATATGTCCGATCGCCGCGCATTTGCGGTGCACTATCCTGAAGTGCGCTTCGATCCGGACACGCCGCTGGTGGTGGACGGCCAGCTGATTACGGCCGCCAGCATTGCGCCGGCGATTGAAGCTTGCGCACATCTGATCAGCCGCTTCCACGGCGAGAAGGCGGCCAGCAAATTTGCACGCTTTACGAATTCGGCTCGCCAGCTAAGCTACGATCAGGGCACGCTGAATCTGCGCAGCTTGCAACGGCACGGCGATGAACGCGTGCTGAAGGCGCAGCGCTATCTGGAACAACACTGCACGCACGCTATCTCGCCGGACGATGCGGCGCGCCATGCGGCACTCAGCCCGCGCACGCTGACGCGGCGCTTCCAATCCGCGTTAGGCATGACGCCAGTACGATTTCTGATGCGCTGCCGCGTGGAGCATGCCAGGCGCCTGCTGGCGCATCGTGGCGCCAGTATTCAGCGGGTGGCGATTGAGGTGGGATTCAACGATGAAGCGGTATTCCGCCGGGCGTTCCGCCTGTGTACAGGCATGACGCCGAGCGAATACCGCAGGCAAGCGGCGGGTCAATGACCCGCGCTACGTAGGGCGGATCATCGATCCGCCGCTGCTCAGTCTAGCTTCGTGGCGTGCTCGCGGGTGGCGTGGAAAGTCAGCTTCGGCCAGCGTTCCTGCGTCAGGCGCAGATTGACGCCCGAGGTGGCCAGATAAGCCAGATTGCCGGCGGCGTCGTAAGCGACGTTGTGGCCCAGGGCGGCTTCGAAGTCGGACAGCGCCTTCTTGTCGTCGCTGGACACCCAGCGCGCAGTGCTGATGCTGGTGCCTTCAAACACAGCGTCGACGCCGTATTCGTTCATCAGGCGGCTCGCCACCACTTCAAACTGCAGCACGCCAACCGCGCCCAGCACCACGTCGCCGCCCGTCACCGGCTTGAACACCTGCACTGCGCCCTCTTCGCCCAGCTGTTGCAAGCCTTTCTGCAGCTGCTTCAGCTTCAGCGGATTACGGATGCGCACAGAGCGGAAGAAGTCCGGTGCAAAGTAAGGAATGCCGGTGAACTGCAGCATTTCGCCTTCCGAGAAGGAATCGCCGATCTGCATATTGCCGTGGTTCGGCAGGCCGATGATGTCGCCTGCGTAAGCCTCTTCCACCTGTTCGCGCGACGATGCCATAAAGGTCACCACCGACGACACCTTCACCTCGCGGTTCAGGCGCAGATGCTTGATCTTCATGCCGCGTTCGAAACGGCCGGAGCACACGCGCAGGAAGGCGATGCGGTCGCGGTGGGCCGGGTCCATATTGGCCTGGATCTTGAACACAAAGCCGGAGAACGGCTGTTCGGTCGGCGCCACGGTACGGATAGTGGCATCGCGGCTGCCCGGTGCGGGCGCCCAATCCACCAGCGCGGACAGGATTTCGCGCACGCCGAAGTTGTTGATCGCGGAACCGAAGAACACCGGAGTCTGCACGCCTGCCAGGAAGTCTTCCAGCTTGAACGGATGCGAAGCGCCATGCACCAGTTCCACTTCCATGCGCAGCTGGTCCATCTCCTGCGGGAACATCTCCTGCAGCTTCGGATTGTCGATGCCCTTCACGACTTCGAACGTCTGGCTTGCGCTTTCCTCGCCGGCACGGAACAGCAGCACTTCGTCGCGCAGCAGGTGGTACACGCCGCGGAAGTTCTTGCCCATGCCGATCGGCCAGGTCACCGGCGCGCACTGGATCTTCAGCACGGACTCGACTTCGTCCAGCAGTTCCAGCGGATCGCGGCACTCGCGGTCCAGCTTATTCATGAAGGTGACGATGGGCGTGTTGCGCATGCGGCAGACGTCGAGCAGCTTGATGGTCTGCGCTTCCACGCCTTTCGCAGCGTCGATCACCATCAGGCCGGAGTCGACGGCGGTCAGCACGCGATAGGTATCTTCCGAGAAGTCCTGGTGGCCCGGAGTGTCCAGCAGGTTGATGATGTGGTCGCGGAAATCGAACTGCATCACCGACGAAGCCACGGAAATGCCGCGCTGCTTCTCGATCTCCATCCAGTCGGAGGTGGCGTGGCGCGCGCTCTTACGCGCCTTCACGGTACCGGCCATCTGGATCGCGCCCGAGAACAGCAGCAGCTTTTCCGTCAGCGTCGTTTTACCCGCGTCAGGGTGGGAGATGATGCCGAAGGTGCGGCGACGCTGCACCTCTTTGGCGATCAGAGCGGGAGTCTTGCCGCTGCCCGAGGCAGCGGCTTCATTCAGCAATTCGTCAGACATGATTTGGGGGTGAGGCAAAGCGGGGAAACCCGCTATTTTACCTCAATCCCCCTTCACGCGGCGCCATCCGACGGGGTGGGCGCCTTCGGAATCGAGTTCGCTGATTGGATTGGTCAGCGTTTCGCCTTTTGCGGTAGTGGTAATCATCTTCAGTTCACCCTTCGGCAGACGGATGATGATGAAGCCCACGGCAGCCGAGGTGTTGGACAGCGTGCCGCCCACCACGTTGCTGTTCACACCAGTACCGTTGCAAACGTCCACGGCATATACATTACTGGTGCCGCCCACCGAGCAGTCCGAAGAAGAACTCGGGATATTGGTCACCACGCTGGCCACGCCGCTGACAATCTGCGGGTCAAGGTTCATACGCTCACCGGCGTTCAGCTTCCAGTCAAAGTACCAGCCGTTCTGGGTACGCAGATCCACCGGATTGCTGGTGATGGTGAAAGTCTGGGTGTTGGTGCCGCCCCCCGACAGCACCTGCTGCACCATGGTCGAGCCACGGACATCAATCGTCGAACCGGAGTCCTTCAGCAGATAGAGGCTTTGCACATCGACATTGGAGGTATCCGGCACATCCAGCAGGCGGCCCGACCCGAACAGCACCACGCGCTGGGCGAGCTGGGAACCGTTCGGCTGCTGTACCGCACACAGCGTCACGTCCGGACGGGTGGTGATCGGTTGCTTCACGCCCGCATCGCCCATTTTGACGACTGCCACCGCACCGTTTTTATCGGTCAGATCGAAGCGCCACATCTGACCCTGATTATCGCCGCCATAGATGTAGGTGACATCAGGGATCGTGTTCGGATCGTCGGTAATGGCAGTAATTTTCGCCAGGCCGGAAGGCGTAGTCGTGTCGCCGGAGCCGGTGCCGACTTTCTTCAGGATATTGCCGGTCTTGATGTCGACAATGTACAGATAACCCTGGCCATTACCGGTGCTGACACCGTCAGTGCCCGGAATATTGTTATAGCCGGAAGTCAGGAACACCACCCATTGGCCATTCCAGCGTCCGAACTGCGGGTTGCCGAAAGTCAGACCGAGATCCGGATCGTTGTTGCTGCAGACGGAAGAATCGGCACACAGCTCCCACAGGATCTTCGGCGTATCGTTCGGGCCGGTCACCGCTGTCACATCCAGCGCATAGTAGCCGCGGCCACCGCCATTCAGACCAGCCACCATGACGGTTTTCCAGACATTATCGATCTGGACATCCGCCACTTCCGGCGAACCATCGGTCGTGAAGATGTGGTTGGTGCCATAGGTCGTGCTGGAGAGCTGCCACAGCTTTTTCATCGTGATGCGCGGCACGTAGGCAAACAGTTCCTCGCCGGTTGCTGCATCGAACGAATGCAGCATGCCATCATTGGCCGCTGTGTACACCACAGGCTGGCGGCCTGCATTGTCGCTCTTGAAGGCCTGATAGCTGGCATCGGTATAGCCCTTGCGCGGATCGCGCACATAGGCCGGCTTGGACGATGCAATGTCACCCAGCACGATCGGCACCGGCCCGCTGGCGCCGCTCGGCGTATTGCTGGTCTTGGTGTAGGAGCGGAAGCGCTTGTCATCAGCATACTGCTGCTGGCCGCGCAACCAGTTCACCAGATTGGCGCCGCTATTGACAATCGCGCGGTCGGTAGTCGAGAGCATGCTGCACTGAGCGAGCAGCATACACTTATTGTCGAACCAGCCCTGCATGGTCGATGACAGCTGGCTGTAGTCGAATTCCTTCACCGCACCGGATTCGGTCATGGTCCAGATGTTACGGCTGTCGGTGCTGGCAGCGACTTTGCGGCCAACGGTATCGGAGCTTATCCAGGTAATGGCATTACCCACAATACCCGTGGTCGGGTCGATCTTCTTGTCGGCCAGTTCGCCGTACCACTTCACGGTGGTGAAGGTGTCGGAGAAGATGTCATTGTCCTGCTGCGAAATATTAGGCGTCGACGTCGCAGCCGCCGCGGCAGCGCCAACGCTCACCTGGATGTTGGACAGTGCTTCGTTCAGGCCAGACACCACGTCCTGTGGATCTTTGGCGCTGAAATACTTGCCGTGACCATTGATGGCCGCGTGCCACAAGTCATCCACCCGCTCCTGAACGGTGCTGTTGTTGCTCGCCGTTTGCGGGTCCGGCCATACATAGTTCTTACCGCCGTTCCATGGGCATCCGGTGGCGTTGGTAATCAGCTTGTAGAAATCGCCGCCAACCGTGGGGGCCGTATTGTAGTTAGGATCATAAACCATGATGCCGTCGATACCCAGGCCCAGGGTATAGGTGTTCATATGCAGGTGCGAGTTCTCCCCCGCTGCCGCCGGCACCTGACCGACCTTGCTCATGTCGTCGATCGCTGGATTCAGCGATGTCGTACCGGTGTTCGATCCACCGTTATACCAATACAGTGCGACGTCAGCGAGCGATTGCGGGTTCTGTGCCCGCACGTCGACGCAACCCTTGGCCGCGGTACAGAAACGGCTCGCCTTCTCGACGTTATCGTTATTGGTCACGGTCGCCGCAGCGCCGCCATTCCAGTAACCGTCGGTGGTGACGAAGGTGAAGTTCAGCTGGCATGGGAAGGACACCACACCGTTGGTAGTGTCGGCGTACATCTTGCCGACGTTGTGCAAAGCCGGGCGCATCGGCGTGCTGCCCGTGGTTGCCATGCCATACAGCGTGCCGTACCAGTTGCTCCTTGCGGTACCGGTGAAGTCTTGCGGCAGCTGCTCAAAGGTGCCCCCGGCAGCTGCTTGCGACAGCGAGACGAAGCCGACGCGGAAATTGCCGGTCAGAGGATTGAAGGCGCGCCCCAGGGAGCTCTTCATCATCTGGTTACGCGTCTTGTAGTAGGCATACCAGTTGGCGAAGTTGGTCATCTCTTCGTCGTAAGTGCAAATACCCGATGTCGTTACGCAGTCGCTGCGGTTGGTGTCCTTCGGATAGCTGGTGCGGCCCGGAATAATGTCGGTACGCGTAAAGATAGCAGCGCCGGCGCCGATCGGCGTGGTCGTGACGGGAACCGGGCTGTCGGCAGTGTTGGCGGACGCCGTCGTGGTGAATACCACCGAGCCTTGCGCAGGGGTGCCGCCCGCGCCGGTATTGTTGCTCAGCGAAGCCATGGTAACGGCCTGCCCGGTGGTACCAGTCGTATCAACCAGGCAGACATTGGTGTTGTTCTTGGCCGCGCAGGCATTGGTGATGCTGTTACCGCCCACATAGGCTTTGATTGTTCCGCCCGTGCCGATCTTGGCAACGATGGCGGCAGCGATCTGTGTAGGGTTCTGAGAGGTTGCAAAAGTGAGCGAGCTCGACATCAAAACCGTCGAACCGAGTTTCGTCCCTGCTGCCAGTACAGGCGCATTTTTGTTGCTGGTCGAACCCGTGACGTTAATGAAGGCAGTCGACGCTGCGCTGACCGGCACGGTCAGGCCCCAACCGGTGCGACTGTCGTCCGGCACGATATTGCAGTTGACCGGAGTTTTACTGGTACCACTGGCGCAATCGATCGGAATGACCGCGATCACATTGTTTGCGCTGGGGACCGTGATGCCCCAGGTCGAGCATGCCGGCACTACACTGCCTGCAGGTTTGTACACACAAGCCGTGTACTGGTTGGTAAGACCGGTTTTGCCCACAATCGTAGCCGCAAGCGCTTCGGCAACGCTGGCTTGCAGGGCTGAGGTCTGAGTACCGCTCGGAACGGCGGTGGTGCCGGTCGAAATGACTACCGAGCCACCCGCTTCCGCCACCGAGACGTTGCCAATGGTCGAGGCCACGCCATTCGGGCTGTTGCCGATGGTGATGGTCGCATAAGCGCCAGCGGACAGAGCCGTCGGACTGGAATAACGCGGGTAAGTATAGGTCGTCGAACCACTGCCGATGTATTTGGCCTGGCAAGTGCCCAAGGAGGTATCAGTACACCAGCGGACCTTGGCCGGCACGGGATAGCCCGCCGGCGCCGCGGCGCCTACCGTCACCGTTTTGCAGCTGGTGAGTGACGCGTCCGTGCAATATTCCGCTACGTTGATGGTGTAGTAGTAAGGGTTGGTATTGTAAGACTTCGCGGTCTTATAGGTACTGTCCGGGTAGTTGTAAGTGGCCGTGTTGAAAGCGCAAGTGCCGCCGCTGTTACACCACTTCAGATCAGGGAAGCCATTTGTGAGGTTGATCGTTCCCGCCGACGATCCGTTCATGCCGAAGTTGGCGACGCCAAAACCATCGCCGGTGACGCTGGTCCAGCCAGCTGTATTGGCCGAGGTCATGGACGGATAAGACGTTCCATCCGCATTCAGCGGCGGCAGATAAGTGATCTTCGGATTGTAATAAACGCGGTTGAAGTCCGAAGTCATATACGGCGGATCACCCGGCGCGCAGGAACGCTGTCCCGACGCCAGCGTGGCGCCGGAGCGGCACAGATTGTCGACCACGTAGTCCGGCAGATAGGACCAGCCCATGGAACCCGAATTGTCGTACAGGACCATCAGGTTGGGTTTCACGGTGCCGGTGCCGTTGATGTTCAACAGCGGCACCTGGGCGATATTGGTGGGTGCGGCAAAGGCGGCCGCAGGCAGGACGGCCAGTGCCAGCGCGGCGACGCGCGCCGCAAGCTTGCTCAAATTCTTGGTCATGGTGGTTCCCATTTCAATCACGGCGCCTTACGGCCCCATCATTACTACTGCCTGATTCATCACATTGCCGCGCGCACCAGCGATGCGCGAGGTAATAACGTAGTGCAGCTGCGGCTTGCCCTGGTACACCTGGGAACTGGTGGACAAGGACGTGCCGATTGGTACGGTGGACTGCACCTGGCTCTTGGCCGACATAGTGGTGCAGTTGTTGGGTGCGCTGAACGGGCCCGGCAACATACACAGGCGATGGATCACATATTCGACCTGGTTGCCGACGCCATCGTTTATTTTGACCGAACCGTTCCAGAACGCAGGGTTGTCAACACCCTGATCGGCGCCGGCGGCCAGCGTCGCCACATAGCCATTGGCGACATCGTCGTTCCACAGCACGTTGCGGTTGGGGAGCGTGCGCAGCCACTGGAAGCCGGTGTGAATACCGAGGTCGGCCGCCTTGCTCAGCGACGATTCGTACGCCAGCGTCGACGTGGCCAGCGTGACCGAGTTGCTGGACCGCAGAAGATAGATACTGCTGACCAGCATAACTGCCAGCATGATCAGCATTACCGGCAAGGCGATACCGGCCTGGAAGCGGGAACGGTACATCATGGTCTCCAGCCCGAATTGCGGATCGGGACGATGGTTTCAAAAGCGCGATAGCGATAGCAGGTCCAGTCGATCGGGTCGCCCGCCACATCAAGCTTCACCGACACCTTGGATGCCGCAATACCATTTGGCACACTGGTGGTAAACACGTCGAGCGGCGCCGTGGTGGCCGTGCACTTGCCCGTGGTGGCATCGGGTTTCTCCGGGATTGAGCTGCGGGCAATCACAGCCAGGCGTATGGCTGCTACGCGCTGATAATCGCCGGCGCCGCCTGTATCGCCGTCACCGTCGGCATCGATCATGGTCGGACTCCACTGCATGACCGCCATGCTGTTGGCGCTGTTGAACTGGGCCGCTGCACGCAAATCAAAGCCATATTCAGCCTTGATGGCGATGACATTGTTGACCACCGACTGGGGATTCTGCGCAGTGCCCGCCAGGTCGGTGGCGCTCAGCATCAGTACGCCGTTGCTTACCGACCAGGTGTGGAAGGCCAGCTTGGCGGCAGGTCCCAGGTTATAGATGCGGGCCTGGCCTTGCTGGTAGTTACCACCCATCAGGAAACCCTTGTTGAAGCGGAAGGACCCCGAGGCCGCGATACTCAGCACATTGGTGGTCGGCGTCGCAGCCAGCTGCGCCATGCTGCAATCGCCGCCGGCAGGTTCCGGCGCGACCACCAGCACGTCGCCTTGCAGGAAGTTAAACGGCGTCGTCGTGTTGGACGTGATGGCGGCTTCGCCGGTATAGTTCGAGCCGACGCCCACATTGCCGACACCGCTGGCGGAACTGCCCGCGTACAGGCTGAGCGTGTCGGAGCGGTCGGCGTTATAGCCGATCACCACCGGCGCCAGCGGCGTGGAGTCCGCACCGTTATGCTGGACTTTCGTGAGCTGGAAACCCTGCACATCTGACATCTGCGTATTGCAGCCGGAAACCAGACTGTCGTTAATGCCCCAGCCTGCCTGTGCGGCATCGGTATTTATCTGCATCATGGCTAGCATGCCGTTCTGCATCGTATCCGAACCACCCAGTGCGGCCGACTTCTGCGATTCGGAAGTCACCAGCAAGCGGGTCGCAAACATGACCGCCAGCATACCGACGACCACAGCGACCATCAGTTCGACCAGGGAGAAGCCGCGTACGCGGCGGAATGTATAAGGCTTTAACATGGCGGCTACATGATGTAGGAAGTGACCTGATGCTGGTTCTGCGCATCACCCTTGCGGCGGGTCCACTTGAGCGTGATGTTGACCTGGGTCCGCACAAGGCCTGGGGCAATCACCACCGGCGCGATCACGATGCTGTACTTGACCCCGGGGATGCGCTTATCCGTCTCCTTGGCCCAGGTATCCAGCACCATCGGGGCGGCGGCGCCTTCGGCTACCACATAAGCGGGGAGATTGAGCTGATCATTGTTCATGATGCCCAGCAGCTCCTCGGCCGCGAGCGTCGCTTCGGCGCGCAGGCCTGCATCGGAAATCGCCGCATATGAGCGTGCCTGCAGACCGACCGTGCCCAGCAGACCGATCGCCAGGATGACCGCGGCAATCAGCGACTCCAGCAAGGCAATACCTTCCTGCCGGCGCGTAGTTCGGAAATGGCGTTTGTTCATGGTGGGCACGCTCTCGAGTCGGTACCGTTCTTGGTGGGGTCGCATTTGGATGCCAGTCCGGCCAGCGTGATCACCAGCGCTACCGCCGGGACCTCGCCCTTGTATTTCGCCGCCGGGTCGAACTGGAGGCGGGTCAGGCGCGGATTGCTGTTGGTATCCACCCAGCCCACTTCTGTGAAATAGACCGCAGTGGCACCCGATGGTTGCACCGAGGGCGCCATGATATTGGTCTGCACGAGGCGGTCTGCCGAACGGAATACTGACTTGAAGCCGGCCGCTCCAAGCGGATCGCCTGGCGCAACAGCTGCCGTGGTAGACCAGACTCCGCTGTTGCTATTGCATGGTGTGGTCGCGGTGGGAAAGCAGATATCTATCTGCCAATCCATCTGGCCATTGGTGGCATTGTTCGACACCGTAAAGCGGGTGCGCGCATTGTGTACCACCGCCTGCCGCCGTGCCGTGCTCAGGCCATCGGCATAGAACTCGGACGTCAGCCTGGCCTTGTTGGTCACCATCCATTGCGTCATGGCCGGCACGCCAAGGAACATCAGGGCTGACAGAATGCTCACGCCAACCATCAGTTCGACCAGCGTGAAGCCGCGCTGTGATCTTAGTTGGAGCATTGGCCACCCTTTTTGTCTACCCAGCATCCGGCGTTGGTGCCCCATCCCGTCGGGCTGCCGGTGGTCGCGCGATTGCCGCTCTGGTCGATGGTGTACACGAAACCGTTCATCTTGCCCTTGCCGGTTGCCGTCACCGTATAGCTGGAGGCAGTGGCGTTGCTGAGCGCGTAACTGAAATTGGCGCTGGCACCAGGGAAGCTCTGGGCAGTGTCAAAGCCCACGTAAGTGCGGTTATTGGCCCAGAACTGTTCAGCGGAAGACTGGGCGCCGCCCAAGCCCGTGAACGCTTCAGTCAGGCGGCCGCGCGTCACGTAGTCGGTGTACGCCGGAATGGCGACCGCCGACAGGATGGACACGATTGCCACCACGATCATGACTTCCACCAGCGTGAACCCTTGTTGTGCGCGTTTCATCTTTTTAGCTCCAGCTTAGACTTTGATAAGCCTAGTCTAGCCACCGAAGCTTGCATTTCCCTGAGGAAATCCTGACAAAACCCTGACAAGGGCAGTTTTTTTGCGGTTCAGACCGGAAAACGGACCGTAAATACGGCGCCCTGCCCGCCTGCCGGCGTGTCGATGCTGACATTTCCCCCGTGGGCGGATGCGATATCGCGCACGATGGCGAGGCCCAGGCCGCTGCCGGTGGTCTTCTCGTCCAGGCGTACGAAGCGGCTGAAGACGGCTTCGCGCTTGGCCGGGGGAATGCCGGGGCCGGAGTCTTCCACCGTCAGCAAACCGCCGCCTTTGTGCGGGAAGCAGGAGACGGTGACCGTGCCTTGCGGCGGGGTATAGCGCAGCGCGTTGTCGACCAGGTTATCGATCAGATCGCGCAGCAGGAAGCGGTCACCGCGCACGGTGGTTGGCTGCAGCTCGAAGCCCAGATCGATCTGCTTGCGTCCGGCCTGTTCGACGAAGTGCTGAATCGACTCTTCCACCAGCTGGTCCAGCGACAGCGGTTCCAGGCGCTCTTTTTCGAAATGGGCAGGTTCGGCGCGCGCCAGCGCCAGCAGCTGGTTGACCTGGCGGATCATGCGCTCGGTCGACGACAGCATCAGGTCCAGCGAATGCGCGGAAGCGGGCGAGCTGTGATGCTGCTCCATCCATTCGAGCTGGGTGCGCAGGCCCGCCAGCGGCGTGCGCAGCTGATGCGCCACGTTCGCCAGGAAATCCTGCTGTGCCTGGGCGCCGTCGCGCACGCGGTCCAGCAAGCCATTGAACGCTGTCACGACAGGCGCCAGTTCCTGCGGCACTTCGGCCGGCGGTATCGGCGACACATCATCGGCTGGGCGCGCCTTGATGTCCGAGCGCAGGCGCTGCAGCGGCTGCAAGCCGCGCGTCACGGAGAACCATACCAGGCCGGCGGACGCAATTGTCAGCAGGGCCGCCAGCGGCAGCATGGCGCGCACGATGGCGGCACGCGTCTGCGCCCGCTTGCGCTGGGTCTTGGCGACGATGATGGTGGCCCGCTGGTCGCCGGCTTTGCCACGCACGGACACCATGCGTACCGGCTCGCCATGCAGTTCGCCATCAAAGGCTTGTGATGTGGCACGCGGTGCGAGCACCGGCAGCACGGCATCGCCTGCCGCCAGGCGTCCGCTCGCATCGCGTACGGAAAAATAGACAGCATCCGTATCGTCATTGCGCAGCACCTGTTCGGCCTGGCGTGGCAGGTCGACCACCAGCTGATCGCCGTGCAGTTGCAGGCGCGCGCCAAGCGCGCTGGCGGCGTCCGTCAAGCTTTGATCGAAGGCTACTTGCGCCGGCAGCCAGGCCAGCGCGTAAATCAGGGCCCCGCCGGCGAGGTTGAGCAGCAGGATGGGCCCGATCAGCCAGCGCAGCAGCCGCAGGCGGATGCTAGACATTGGCGGCGGGCTCCAGCATATAGCCGAAACCGCGAATGGTCTTGATGGTGATGCCCGCATCGGCGGTCTTCTGGCGCACGCGCGAGATGTAGACTTCCACCGCATTCGGCGTCACGTCTTCGCCCCAGGGCAGGATGGCGTCGATGATCTGCTGCTTGCTCACCACGCGCGAGCCGTGCTGCAGCAGGTATTCCAGCACGGCCCATTCACGCACCGAGAGGTCGATGACTTTGTCGCGTACGCGGGCGCGTTTGGCGCCCGTGTCCAGAACAAGATCGCCCATCGACAGCACCGTAGGATTCGGCGCATTACGGCGTGCCAGCGCGCGTACGCGCGCCACCAGTTCCGGCGTGGCGAAAGGCTTGACCAGATAATCGTCAGCGCCTGTTTCGAGGCCGCGCACGCGGTCTTCCACCGCGTCGCGCGCTGTCAGCAACAGCACGGGAAGCTGGCTGCCGCGCGCACGCAGACGGCGTACCACTTCGAAGCCATCGATGCCCGGCAGGCCGATATCGAGAACGGCCACATCGGCCGCCTGCGGACGCTGCAAGGCCACGTCGGCATCACTGCCATTGCGCAGGACATCGACCGCCATACCATGACCTGTCAGCACCCGCGCCAGGCCATCGGCCAGTACGGCATCGTCTTCCACCAGTAGTACGTGCATGTAAAGCCTTATGTTTGAAGTGAGCGCATTATCCCTTCAGGATGAGTTGGTTTCAACGGTGCGCCACCAAAAATCGCTTTGGAGTATTGCAAATGTAGGACTAGCCTGACAAAACCTTATGTTACCAGCCTACATTTGGGCGGTAACCCGTCTTATGTTCGTAACCTACATAGGAAATTAAAGTAATACCAACGCGATCGGCAATGTGCGGGAACGAAATCCCGGCCCGCAAAGTCCAAAACCGGGCGCCGAAGCAATCGAATTACTTTAAGCACTGTGAGGATAATATGAACAACGTCCAACTTGACGCTTCCGTTAAGAGCTCGCTCTCCCGCGCGATGCCTGTAGGTTCCCAGGAATTCAAAATGGCGTCCCGTCCGGTTGTCAGCTATAGCGGCACCCAGCAGAATGAGTTGCTGGCGGCCCTGCCTCGCGATGTCCTGGAGTCTCTGTTTGAACACCTGGAACTGGTCCAGCTGCCGTTCGGCAAGGAGCTGTTCGAATTCGGCAGCAAGCTTGAATACGTGTATTTCCCGACCACGGCGATTGTCTCCCTGCTGTACGTGATGGAGGACGGCGCCACCACCGAAATTGCGGTGGTCGGCCACGAAGGCGTGGTCGGCGTGTCGATGTTCGCCGGCGAACGTGCCATGAGCACCGGTGTCGTGCAGAGCGCAGGCTACGGCTATCGCCTGAAAGCGCAAGCACTGCGCGATGCTTTCAACCAGGGCGGCGCCCTGCCCCAGCTGCTGATGCGCTACAACACCGCGCTGTTCGCCCAGATGGCACAGAATGCTGTCGGCGGCCGCCACAGCTCGATCGAGCAGAAGCTGTGCCGCTGGCTGCTGGACCGCCTGGACCGCTCGCCATCGAACGAACTGAAGGTGACTCAGGAAATGATTTCGATCATGCTGGGTGTGCGCCGCGAATCGATTACGGCCGCCGCCGGCAAGCTGCAGGAAGACGGCATGATCACCTACCGCCGCGGCAATATCACCGTGCTTGATCGTGAAGGTCTGGAACGCTACGCGGGTGAGTGCTATAAGGTGGCGAAAACGGAGTACGATCGCCTGCTCGCTGATGTAGCATGCTGCTAGGCTTCTCCCCGACCGGGGTGCTCTTCAGAGGAATGAACACCTCGATGCATGTGCCCTGGTCACCTCTTCCGCGGCGGATATTCAAGGTTCCGCCCAACAGCAAGGCCCTCTCCCGCATGCCCAGCAATCCATGAGACATCGGCTTGGCCAGCGTATTGGCCGCGATGCCGATACCGTCGTCGATAATGCGCAGCACCAGCTGTTCGTTATTCCGGCGCAGCGACACGGAGACACGCGTGGCACGGGCGTACTTGCGGATATTGGTCAGCGATTCCTGCACGATGCGGAACAGAGCGATGGACAGCGTCGCTTCGCCGGCCTTGGAAATGGCATCGACCTCGGGACCGATTTCGGTTTCAACCGGCATATTCGACAGGCGGGCGAACTCTTCGCAATAGCTGTCGATGGCCGCGCACAGGCCGAGATTGTCCAGCAAGCTCGGGCGCAGATTTTCAATGATGCGGCGCTTCAGCTCCACCGTATCGACCAGGGTGCTGCGCGCGCGGCGCAGCTGGTCGGCCAGTTCGGGATGCGTCTGCTGCAGCTGGCGCGAGACGTTGGCGATGTCCATGCCGATCGAGGTCAGGTTGGCGCCCATCTCATCATGCAGCTCACGCGACAGGCGCTTCTTCTCCTCTTCGCTGATCGAGATCAGGTGGCGCGACAGGATCGATAGCTGCTCGGTGCGTTTGGCCACCATCGATTCCAGGCTTTCGTTCGACAGCTGCAGCTGGCGCTCCACGGCCGCACGGTGCACGAAGCTGCGCCGCACCAGCTGGTAGAACATGATCAGCACGACAATGGCGACGGCATTGATGCCCGCGCCCATGATGACGGCCTTCTGGTATTCCTGATAAAAATTGGTGCTGCGTTCGGCCATGGTCTCGCCCTGCTCGCGCGTCATGATGACGATCTGCAGGCGGATCTCGTCCATGATGCTGCGTTCGTCGCTGACGCGAGCGATGCTGACAATATCGTCCAGCCCGGCATGGCGGTAGACATCGACCGCTTCATTGATGCGCGACAGGCGGCGGCGTACCAGCGCCTGCAAGTGCGCGAGGTTCTTCAGCTGGGGCGCGTTATCGGCCAGCAGCTTGTCAAGTTCACGGAATTCGTTTTCGGTTTCGGTAACCGCCGTGCGCGTAGGGCCAAGATAGACCTCGTTCCCGGACAGGAAATAGCCGCGCGCGCTGCTGTCGGCGTCGAGCACCAGCACGTTCAGGTATTGCAGCCGCTCCGCGACGCGGGAGCTGACTGCAAGCTGCTCGTTGGCACCCTTCAGCGACTGCAGATTCTTGAACAGACTGAAACCATTCACAATCAGTATCAGTGCGCAGGTCACGCACAGAAGCGTCTTGTAAATCGGAAGCCTGTCTTGGGCTGGTTCAACAGTGAAGTACATCCTGCCCATTATAGACCCGTGGCAATGTACTGCTGCTGGGTAATTCTGCGGTGCAGCAACAGAAAGATGTAACGAGACGTTTCAGTCCAGCAGGTGGTTCTTCATCGCGTAATACGTGAGGTCACTGTTCGACTGCAAGCCCATCTTTTCCATGATGCGCGTGCGGTAAGTGCTCACGGTTTTGATGCTGAGCGAAAGCGCCTGGCCGATGTCCGACACGGTCGCGCCGCGCGCCAGGCGCAGAAAGACCTGGAACTCGCGGTCCGACAATTCGGTGTGCAAGGCGGTGTTGGGGTCGCGGTCGAAGCTTTGCGCCAGCAGCTCGCCCACCTGGGAGCTGACATAGCGGCGGCCCTGGTGCACGGTACGGACGGCGGTGATCAGCTCGTCCGCATCGCATTCCTTGTTCAGATAGCCGTTGGCGCCCATCTTGAACAGATTGAGTGCGTACTGCTGGGCAGGATAGCCCGACAGGATCAGCACCGGCAGGTCCGGCTGGCCCTGGCGGATGGTGCGCAAGGTGTCGATCCCGCTCTGGTCGGGCATCGCGATATCGAGCAACAATACGTCGCAAATTTCTTTGCGTGCGATGTCCAGCGCTTCGCGACCGGTACTACCCTCGGCGACCACGCTGAACTCGTCCGAAGACGAAAAGATTTGCTTGAAACCCGCTCTAACGATCTGGTGGTCATCACAGATGGCTATGCGTATCATTATTTTCCCTCGTGAAATCCTAGTTTGGGAACGAAGCCAGCGTCTGCATTCGCACTAGCAAAAACCTTAACATTAATATTGTAGCACCAAACTTTTAACATTTTAGACGAAAAAAAAGGCGCAGCAACCGCGCCTTACATCCGCTTACTTTAGCAGCTCAAGAATGGCTTGCAGTTCGTTGCGGATCATCTCGCGGTCCAGCGGTGGCGCTGTGTGTCCCGGTCCCGCACCATTGAGCCCGTGATCTTCATCATACTCGCCCTGCGCAGAATCGGCAGCGCGGCTATCGAGCTTATTGCGGGCGCCGCTGATGGTGAAGCCCTGCTCGTACAGCAGCTCACGGATGCGGCGGATCAGCAGCACTTCGTGGTGCTGATAATAGCGGCGGTTGCCGCGGCGCTTGACCGGCTTGAGTTGGGTAAATTCCTGCTCCCAATAGCGCAGCACGTGCGGCTTCACACCACACAGCTCGCTTACCTCGCCAATGGTGAAATAGCGCTTGGCCGGAATCGGCGGCAGCACTACCAGTTCAGCCTTGCCAGCGCGGTCGTTCATTCAGCGCACCTTATGGAATCAGGCTGCGCGCGGCAGGCCACTGCTGTCTTCGACCATGCCTTTCAGCTTTTGGCTGGCATGGAAAGTCACCACACGGCGGGCCGTGATCGGGATTTCTTCGCCAGTCTTCGGGTTGCGGCCCGGGCGCTGCGGCTTGTCGCGCAGCTGGAAGTTGCCGAAACCTGACAGCTTCACCGCCTCGCCTCGTTCGAGCGCGTTGCGGATCTCATCAAAGAAGGTTTCGACCATGTCCTTGGCCTCGCGCTTGTTCAGGCCGACTTGTTCGAACAGCAGTTCGGCCAGCTCCGCCTTGGTCAGCGTAGGCAAATCTTTTTCAGCTTCCTGGCGTACTTTGGCGCTCGTAATTGCGCTGTGCAGTTCGGCATCCAATGCGGAATCGAGTACGGCGGAATCGATGTCGTTGTTGTTAATTTTGCTGCCCTGCCTTCTAAAGTACATGAGTCCGGCAGTGCCGGACTCGCTAAGGTGTATCCAAATGTTAAATATTCGCGGTCAGGCTCGAACGCGTGCCCCGCATTTTTCGGTCGCCGCAGCCGTCACAGCTGCGATCAAAGCGTCGACCACGTCGTCCTGCAGGGTGTTTTGAGTATCTTGCAAGCTAAAGCGGAAAGCAAGCGATTTTTCGTCGTTTTCCAAACCTTTGCCGCGATATTCATCAAACAAAACAATGGCTTGCACGATGCGGCCGGACGCATGTGCTGCCACGGCGCCCTTGAAAGCGTCGAGCAGGCACTGCGCAGCTACCTCTGCCTTGACCACCATGGCCAGATCGCGCGTTGCACCAGGGAATTTTGAAATTTCTTCATATTTTGGTACAGCGCGTTGCTGTAACGCAACAGCATCCACTTCGAACAGGACCGGCGCCTTCGGCAGATCGTATTTCTGCAGCCAGCGCGGGTGCAGTTCGCCGATGAAACCGATGACCTTGCCATCCAGCTCAACCGATGCGGAGCGGCCCGGATGCAGGGCTGGGTGGTTCAGCTTGGCGAAGCGCAGCTGGGCCGGCGCGAACAGCGCCTCCAGATCGGCCTTCATATCGAAGAAGTCGACGTCGCGGGTATCCATGCCCCACTGCTCGTCGGCCACCGGGCCGTAGGCCATGGCGGCCACGCGCTGCGGCTGGTCGTAGCCGGCCACGGTCAGCGGGCCATCGGCAATCGCGTTGTCGCGCTGGTAGATCGCGCCGACTTCAAACACGCGCACGCGCGGCTGCTTGCGGTTGACGTTGTAGCGCACATTGGCGACCAGGCTGCCGATCAGCGAAGAACGCATCACGGACAACTGGCTGGCGATCGGATTCTGCAGCTTGATCGGGCTGTCGTTGCCGTTGAAGTCCAGTTCCCACTGGGCTTCAACAAAGCTCATGTTCACGACTTCCTGGAAGCCCAGGTCGGCCAGCTGGTGGCGCACGGCGAAGATGGAACGGGTGTCCTCATCAGCGATACGCATCTCGTTGGCAGCCACCGGCGGGCGCGTCGGGATGTTCTCGAAGCCGTACACGCGGGCCACTTCTTCGATCAGGTCTTCTTCGATTTCGATGTCGAAGCGGTAGGATGGCGCGGTCACGCTGAACACCCCGTTTTCAAGCGTGAACGGCAGTGCCAGGCGCTTGAAGATATCGGCCACGACTTCATCGGTCAGCGCCACGCCGATCACCTTGGCGGCGCGGGCGGTACGCATGGTCACCGGGGCGCGCTGCGGCAGATTGACGATCTGGTCGTCGATCGGGCCAACCTTGGTGCCTGGCGTGCCGCAGATTTCGATCAGCAGCGAGGTAATACGCTCCAGGTGTTCAGGAATGGTCGCGTAGTCCACGCCGCGCTCGAAGCGGTGTGCCGCATCGGTCGAGAAGTTGTACTTGCGCGCGCGGCCCTGGATGGCGTTCGGCCACCAGAATGCGGCTTCCAGATAGATGTTGGTGGTGTCGTCCGACACGGCAGTCGCATCGCCGCCCATGATACCGGCCAGCGATTCCAGTTCCTTGTCGTCGGCGATCACGCCCACCCAGTCATCCACTTCGATGGTGTTGCCGTTCAGGAGCTTGAGCTGTTCGCCTTTGCGGCCCCAGCGCACATCCAGGCCACCGTGGATCTTGTCCAGATCGAAGACGTGGGATGGGCGGCCCAGTTCCAGCATGACGTAGTTGGAGATGTCCACCAGCGCCGACACAGGACGCTGGCCACTGCGCTCAAGGCGCTGCTTCATCCACTCCGGCGTTTCCGCTTTCGCGTTCAGGCCACGGATCACACGGCCGGCAAAGCGGCCGCACAGGTCCGGCGCGCTGACTTTGGCGCGCAGTTTTTCGTCGGTGTTGACAGGCACTTCGCGGTACTGCGGCATGTTCAGCACGGAGCCGGTGAGCGCGGACACTTCGCGCGCCACGCCCAGCACGGACAGGCAGTCCGCCTTGTTCGGGGTCAGCTTGATGGTGAACTTCAGATCGTTCAGCGCCCAGTAGTCGCGGAAGTTCTTGCCGACCGGCGCGTCGTCCGGCAGCTCGATCAGGCCCGCGTGGTCTTCGGACAGGTGCAGTTCGCGCGCGGAGCACAGCATGCCCTGCGACTCGACGCCGCGCAGCTGGCCGACCTTGATTTCAAACGGCTTGCCGTCGGCGCCCGGCGGCAGCACGGCGCCGGCCATCGCGCATACGACCTTCAGGCCGGGACGCACGTTCGGTGCGCCGCATACGATGTTCAGCAGCGTACCGGTACCCACGTCCACCTGGCAGACGTTCAGGCGGTCGGCGTTCGGGTGCTTGGCCATTTCGCGCACGTGGCCAACCACCACGTTATTGAAAGGCGGAGCGACAGGATCGACCTCTTCCACTTCGAGGCCGGACATGGTCAACAGGTGCGCCAGTTCGTCCGAAGTCATCTTCGGATCGACCATGGTGCGGAGCCAGTTTTCGGAGAATTGCATAGTCTTGGTTGCCTTCTTCGTTATCTTGTTTAAAACCCGAGGCGGAGACCTGGTGGCTGCCACGACGTGGCAGCCACCCGCTTCACGCCATTGGTTTAGTTGAACTGCTTCAGGAAGCGCAGATCGCCTTCGTAGAACAGGCGCAGGTCGTTGACGCCGTAGCGCAGCATCGTCAGGCGCTCAAGGCCGGAGCCGAACGCGAAGCCGATGTACTTCTCAGGGTCGAGACCGAAGTTGCGCACCACGTTCGGGTGCACCTGGCCGGAGCCGGACACTTCCAGCCAGCGGCCTTTCAGCGGACCGGAGCCGAAGGCGATGTCGATCTCCGCCGATGGTTCGGTAAATGGGAAATACGAAGGACGGAAGCGCACTTGCAGATCGTCCGTTTCGAAGAATGCCTTCACGAAGTTGAGGTACACGCCCTTCAGGTCGGCGAAGGAGATGTTCTCGGCAATCCACAGGCCTTCGACCTGGTGGAACATCGGCGAGTGCGTGGCGTCGCTGTCGACGCGGTAGGTACGGCCGGGCGCGATCACCTTGATCGGTGGGGTGTGGCTGCGCGCGTAACGCACCTGCATCGGCGAGGTGTGGGTACGCAGCAGCAGCGGCTTGCCTTCGCTGTCGTTGCCTTCAATGTAGAAGGTGTCCTGCATCGAACGGGCCGGATGGTTTTCCGGCGAATTCAGTGCAGTGAAATTGGTCCAGTCGTTCTCGATCTCGGGGCCGCCGGCGACGTCGAAACCGATGGAGCGGAAGATGGCTTCCACGCGTTCCCAGGTGCGCATCACGGGATGGATGCCTCCCGGCGCGCGGCCACGGCCCGGCAGCGTCACGTCGATGGCTTCGGCGTTCAGGCGCTCCTGCAACTGGGCTTCGGCCAGCGCATCGCGGCGCGCGGTCAGCGCGTTCTCGATCTGCACCTTGGCAGCGTTGATCAGGGCGCCCTGGGTCTTCTTCTCTTCCGGGGTCAGCTTGCCCAGGCCCTTCATCATTTCGGTAATCTGGCCGGTCTTGCCAAGATACTTGGCTTTGGCGTTTTCGAGTGCGGCAGCGTCTGCGGCGGCGACAAAATCAGCCTGCGCGGAGACGACGAGTTGTTCGAGGGAGTTCATCCGACTGTTTTCCTGTTTTGGAAATTAAAAACGGGACCTGGTTCGCACCATGTCCCGCTTCTTATGAGCGCTGCCCGAAGGCAGCGCGCATCACTGGCAATTAAGCAGCGATCTTGGCTTTGACGACGTTGACAATCGCTGCAAATGCAGGCTTGTCCATCACAGCCATATCAGCCAGGACCTTACGGTCCAGTTCAATCGCGGCCTTCTTCAGACCATTCATGAACACGCTGTAGGTCAGACCGTGCTCGCGGGAAGCCGCGTTGATACGGGTGATCCACAGGGCGCGGAAGACGCGCTTCTTGTTACGACGGTCGCGGTATGCGTACTGACCAGCGCGCATCACTGCTTGCTTGGCAATACGGAATACTTTGCTGCGACGACCGCGGTAACCCTTGGCCAGGTTCAGTACTTTTTTATGACGGGCACGCGCGGTAACCCCACGTTTTACTCGAGGCATAGTAGCTCCTTAAATAATGTTGTGAGATTAAGCGGACGGCATCATGCGGTAGACGCTTTGAACGTCGGACGCATTGATGTTACGGGTGCCACGCAGTTGACGCTTGTTTTTGGTGGTCTTCTTGGTCAGGATGTGACGCTTGAACGCCATGCCCGACTTAACGGTGCCACCTGGGCGCACGCGAAAACGCTTCTTCGCGGAGCTCTTAGTTTTCATTTTTGGCATGTGAATGCTCCAAATATGACCGGATTGCAGGTGGCAGCCCTACGCTGCGCTTTCGGTGCCTGCTCTCACGGGAACCTCGGATTGTAGCACAGTTGTACGCAAAAGAAACTACTTCGCTGGCCTGGAACAGCATCCACCCTCGGGATTCTGCATCGGCGGGCAAACTACGGTGCCGTAGGAGCAGTACACGCAGCAATCGCCCGGCTTCGGCCGCAGCACGGAGTGGCAGCTTTCACATTCATAGTGCCATTGGCAGGCGTTGACAGGCATTACCTCCTGCTTCGCATGCCCGCATTCCGGACAAGTCAGCACGGAGTCGAGGATGACGTTATTCATGTTGGCGTTCGCTCTACGGCGGTTTTGATGTCTTGCAGATCTTGCAGGAGGGCTTTTCGGGCCACACCCTTGAAAAGCAGCATCATCGGCGATGACAGCCTGGCCGCCAACGTCTGCGGCAGGGAATCGTGGGAAGTGGTCGACGTGACGGAACCGTTGCCGTTTTCTGCGATGCTCGTGGTGGCCAGGAATATATAGCCGTCGCTTTCGGCGCGGGTGGTATAAAACTTACCTTCGATTGCGTCAGTAATCCATTTCTCGACGGTCGCCGGTTTCCCGAACAGCATTCGCGTTTCGCGCCAACGCAAACCCACCAGCCCGGTTGATGGTTTTTCGATGATTTCTATTCCGAGAATGCCTTTGATAATGTTCGTGGCGCCTTCGATATCAGTCATGGCATTCCATACTGCCGCCCCGCTTGCGATAATGGCGATCTGCGCGTCTACGATCATGCTCTTTTTCCTTCCCTCGAATCTCGCCGGGGACTCAGTGGCTCAATGCTCCTGAATGCCAATGATATAGCAGAACCTGCAGAGCCAATAATCTGCGCAGAAGAATTATTGGCCAATTCGCCGCGCCGAGGATTTAATCCATCTCAATCAGAAAATGCCACGGCTTAAGTGAGCAAATAGCACATCTCCCATGGCAGATACTGCTCAGGCAGTCCAGTTCATGCCAGCTTCCAGCGCGCTTTAACCAAGAGTTGGCGCGTTTGCACTGCGATGAATAGGCCGGCGACGATTTGGCGTGGTGAGGAGGCGTGTGATGGTGAGAGTGCTGATCTCAGCAGAATAAAGCATTTCCCGCGCCTGGCTGGGATGATGAATTGCCAGCACCAGCGCCTGGTCAATAAATCGCGACAAGGCACGATTCAGACGCGGCTGAGGAAATGCGCTGGCGCCACTCGGGGGAGAATATTTCTGGCTGTCCATACCTTGCTCCCATCTGGAAATGGCAAGACGCCGAGCGCAGTATGGCAGCAATACGATTTAAGTGCCGCACTGCCGCACAGTCAGCGGCGGCGAAATGGCTGAGCACCGCCGGTGCTGCGTTTTTCAATATGGCGGAACACGATGCGGCCCTTGCTCAGGTCGTACGGCGACAATTCAAGCGTCACCTTATCGCCGGCCAGAATACGGATGAAATTCTTCTTCATGCGGCCCGCCGTGTAGGCGATTAATTTGTGGCCGTTATCCAGGTCGACGCGAAAGCGCTGGTCCGGCAGGATCTCCACGACCACGCCGTTCATTTCAATTAGTTCTTCTTTTGCCATGTGTTTTTTTAATGTGCGATTGCGAGGTGCGAAAAAAAAGCCCGCTTTGCTGCGGGCTTCGTTTCAATGTAATGCCAGTTTCAATCGCAGCTCCAGCCCGTGCTATCTGCGCGGTGCGGAGCAGTCGGCCAGTGCTATCTGCAAAGTGCCGGCGTGTGACCAATGTATGGTGCTACAAGGTGGAGCACTCGAGAACTCCACCGCAGAACGCAGTATAGCACAGTTTTTTTGTGCGGCGCACAAATATTTCGCATTCCGAAAAGCGCATGCTGAGAAGCCCTGGTGCAGACGGTGCCGTAAGAAACGGCAATGGCCAGCCAGGATGATGCGTGGTAGTGTAGGTGGCCTCCCCTGCGCCGGCAAAAATCTTCCGATGACGAACTGGAGCCGCAATGACACTGCTTGAGTGGCTACAACACGGCATGCTGGCCGTAAGCTGGTGGCAAATCGCGCTGCTTACCCTTGCGGCAACGCATATCACCATCGTCGCCGTCACGGTCTATCTGCACCGTTGCCAGACCCACGGCGCGCTGCGCCTGCATCCCCTGCCTGCCCATTTCTTTCGCTTCTGGCTTTGGCTCACCACGGGAATGGTGACGCGCGAGTGGGTGGCCGTGCATCGCTGCCATCACACCCACTGTGAAACCGGACGCGATCCGCACAGCCCACAGGTCCTTGGCATTCATACTGTGCTGTGGCGCGGCGCCGAACTTTATCGCGACGCGATCGGACGGGCTGCCCTGCTTGAACGCTATGGCGCTGGAACACCAAACGACTGGATAGAACGCCGTGTGTATAGCCGCTATGTCTGGCAAGGCCCCGCCCTGCTGCTGCTCATCGATGTCGCACTATTTGGCGTACTTGGCGTGACCATGTGGGCAGTCCAGATGATGTGGATACCGTTTCTGGCAGCGGGCGTGATCAATGGCCTTGGCCACTATTTCGGCTATCGCAATTTCGACTGCAAGGAAGCTGCGACCAATATCCTGCCGCTTGGCTTGCTGATCGGCGGCGAGGAACTCCACAACAATCATCACACCTTCCCGACTTCGGCCAAATTGTCGGTCCGCTGGTTCGAGTTCGATATTGGATGGGGCTATATCCGCATCTTGCAATGGTTGCGGCTGGCCAGGGTGCGGCAGGCGGGAAACCCGCTGACCACCCAGGCCAACCAGGTGGCGCCCACCCTGGAATCCTTGAAACAAGTGCTGGCCAACCGCGCGCTGCTGGTGCGGCAGCTTACGCACAGCATGATGGAACTTTACCGGCTGGAGCGCGCGTCCTTGCTGCGGCAGCTGCCGCGCGATGCGATGCGAAATATCGCGCGCCTGCTGCGGCGCGATCCACAGCGCCTGACGGCAGAAGAATTGACTCGCTTGACGCAATGGCTGGCGCATAGCGCCCCGCTAAGCCATATGCATCAGGCGCGCCTGCGCCTCAATCATCTCTGGGCCCCCTCCGGCGCCTCGGCCGAGCACCTGCTCGCCGAACTAAGGGCCTGGTGTGCAAACGCCCAGCAGGAAGGCCCCGCACCATTGCGCCGCTTTGCGCTCCAGCTGGCGCGTTACGGATGATCTGTGCCTGAAAAATAAAAAGGCCAGCGATGCGCTGGCCTTTTTTGAATGGCAAAGGAAGAATTACTTCTTCTTTTTCGGCGCCAGAACCATGATCATCTGGCGGCCTTCCATTTTCGGGAACTGCTCGACCTGGCCATGCGGCTCCAGGTCGGCTTTCAGACGCTCGAGCATGCGCATGCCGATGTCCTGGTGGGCCATTTCACGGCCGCGGAAGCGCAGAGTGATCTTGGTCTTATCACCGTCTTCCAGGAACTTGATCAGATTGCGCAGCTTGATGTTGTAGTCGCCATCATCGGTACCCGGACGGAATTTGACTTCCTTCACGGAGATTACCTTCTGCTTCAACTTGGCTTCGTGCGCCTTCTTCTGTTCCGAATACTTGAACTTGCCGTAGTCCATGAGGCGGCAAACCGGTGGAGTCGCATTCGGCGCGATTTCCACCAGGTCGACGTTCGCCTCTTCCGCGAGACGGAAAGCTTCGGCCAGGCTTACGATGCCCAGCGGTTCATTATCCACGCCCGACAGACGCATTTCGGGATGGGTGATCTCGCCATTGATGCGATGTGACTTGTCAGTAGCTATTGCAGTTTCCTTTAATGTTTGTTTGCTGGCCGGTTGCGGAGAAGTCCCGCATCAGGCTTTGGTAGCGACGTCTTGCTGGAGTCGCTCCACCAGGGCATCGATGGACATGACGCCCAGATCGACATTGCCCCGGGCACGCACGGCCACGGTGTTGGCATCCCGCTCTTTATCGCCGACAACCAGAATGTACGGCAGTTTTTGGACGGAATGTTCGCGTATTTTATACGTGATCTTCTCGTTGCGCAAATCAGCCTCCACGCGGAATCCCAGCTTTTTCAGCTTGGCAGCAAGGTCTTTGCAGTATTCCGCCTGCGCGTCGCTGATGTTGAGAATCGATACTTGCACAGGCGCAAGCCACATCGGCATCGCGCCGGCATGGTTCTCAATCAGGATGCCAATGAAGCGCTCCAGGGAACCAACAATCGCACGGTGCAGCATGACCGGGGTCTTGCGGGTGTTGTCAACATCGACATATTCCGCGCCCAGACGGCCCGGCATGGAGAAGTCCACCTGCATGGTGCCAACCTGCCACGGACGGCCCAGCGAATCCTTCAGGTGGTACTCGATCTTCGGACCGTAGAAAGCGCCCTCGCCCGGCAGTTCAGTCCAGGTCACGCCGCAAGCGCGCAGTGCGGAACGCAGCGCTTCTTCGGCTTCATCCCAAACTTCGTCGGAGCCGATACGGCTGTCCGGACGCAGCGCCAGCTTCACGTCGATGCTGTCGAACTTGAAATCTTTATAGACTTCCATCGCCTGCGAGTGGAAGGCCGTCACTTCGGATTCGATCTGCTCTTCGGTACAGAAGATGTGGCCGTCGTCCTGGGTAAAGCCGCGCACGCGCATCACGCCGTGCAGCGCGCCCGAGGATTCGTTGCGGTGGCACTGGCCGAACTCGCCGTAGCGCAGCGGCAGGTCGCGATAGGAATGCAGGCCGGAGTTATAGATCTGCACGTGGCCCGGGCAGTTCATCGGCTTCAGCGCGTAGGAACGGTTCTCGGACTCGGTGGTGAACATGTTCTCGCGGTAGTTCTCCCAGTGGCCGGTCTTTTCCCACAGGGTGCGGTCCAGAATCTGCGGCGCCTTTACTTCGTCGTAGCCGTTTTCCTGGTATTTGCGGCGCATGTACTGCTCCACCTGCTGCCAGATGGTCCAGCCCTTCGGATGCCAGAAAATCAGGCCTGGCGCTTCGTCCTGGAAGTGGAACAGGTCCAGCTGTTTGCCCAGCTTGCGGTGATCGCGCTTCTCGGCTTCTTCCAGCATGTGCAGGTACTGCTCCTGGTCTTCCTTCTTGGCCCAGGCGGTGCCGTACACACGCTGCAGCATTTCGTTCTTGGAGTCGCCGCGCCAGTAAGCGCCGGCCAGCTTCATCAGCTTGAACACTTTCAGCTTGCCGGTGGACGGCACGTGCGGGCCACGGCACAAGTCGGTGAACGCGCCTTCGCTGTACAGGGACACGTCTTCATTGGCCGGAATCGAGGCGATGATTTCGGCCTTGTAGTGTTCATTGATGGACTTGAAGTAAGCCACGGCTTCGTCGCGCGGCAGTACCTTGCGGGTCACCTGCTCGTCCTTCTTCGCCAATTCGGCCATCTTCTTCTCGATCGCCACCAGGTCTTCCGGGGTGAATGGACGCTTGAAGCTGAAGTCGTAGTAGAAGCCGTTGTCGATCACCGGGCCGATGGTCACTTGCGCATCAGGGAACAGTTCCTTGACGGCGTAGGCCAGCAAGTGCGCGGTGGAGTGGCGAATGACATCCAGGCCTTCCGGATCGCGGTCGGTCACGATGGCGACGTCGGAGTCTTTGTCGATCAGGAAGGAAGTATCGACGACCTTGCCATCGACCTTGCCGGCCAGCGCGGCTTTACCCAGGCTGGTGCTGATGTTGGACGCCACTTGTGCGACGGTGACGGGCGCTTCGAATTGACGGATGGAGCCGTCGGGCAGTCGGACTGAAACCATCATGATCTCCAGAAGAAGGAACTACAAAGGATATAGGGAAAATACGGACGAAAAAAAACGCGGGCTAGCCGCGTTTTTCTTCAATTGAACAAGCAAAAGAAAGCCGATCGACTAGCGTCACTCACCAACTGTCATGGTAGTTCGCGGTGTCATAACCGGTGTGCCTTTCTCGCTCTTACAAAGTGTCTGGTGGGCGGTGCAGAATTCGAATCTGCGACCCCTTGGATGTCGACCAAGTATTCTAACCAGCTGAACTAACCGCCCGTTGTCTTTTGCAATCTTACTACAGTGTTCTGGTGGGCGGTGCAGAATTCGAATCTGCGACCCCCTGGATGTCGACCAGGTATTCTAACCAGCTGAACTAACCGCCCGGAGACCAGCATTATAGAGATGCGCTTCCGGGATGACAAGTATTTTCCCAAGAAAACATTGCTATGTCGCCTATGCTATATTCCAAGGCCTATGCAAACCAAGATTCCCTCCTCCTCCGCCCATTTGCACGCCCACCTCGACGGCGATGCCAAACATGCCCACTTTGCCGAACAGCGCAGCCAGACAGCGCTGGCTTTCGCGCTTGCATTGACGCTGAGCTTTGCGGTGGTGGAAGTGGTGGCAGGCTTCATGTCCAATTCGCTCGCGCTGATTTCGGATGCGGGCCATATGGTGACTGATGCGGCCTCGCTCGGCCTGGCCCTGCTGGCGCAACTGATCGCCAAACGTCCGCCATCGGCACGCTATTCTTTTGGCTATGGCCGCGCAGAAGCGCTGGCTGCTTTCGTCAACGGCCTCGCCATGCTGGCGGTCGTGGGCTGGATTTTCGTGGAGGCGATTCACCGCTTCTCCGATCCCGCGCCGGTGCAGGGCGGCACCGTGCTGATCGTCGCCGCGCTGGGCCTGGCGATTAATGTGCTGGTGGCGTGGACGCTGTCGCGCGACCAGGGCAGCATGAACACCCGCGCCGCGCTGGTGCACGTGATGGGCGACCTGCTTGGCTCCGTGGCTGCGCTGATCGCCGGCGCCGTCATCCTGTGGACGGGCTGCATGCAGATCGACCCGCTGCTATCCGTGCTCGTCTCGCTGCTGATCCTGAAATCCACCGTGACGATCCTGCGCGAGTCCTACCACCATCTGATGGAAGGCGTGCCGGAAGGCGCGAACTATCTGCAAATCGGCGCCGACCTGGCGGCCATCGACGGCGTCGTGTCCGTGCACGACCTGCACGTGTGGGACATGTCGCCCGGCCACCCTGCCCTCATCGGCCACCTCGAAATCAGCGACCTGCAGGAATGGCCGCGCGTGCTGCGCGATGTGAAGGCCATGCTGCTGTCGCGCCACGGCATCGACCACATCACGCTGCAGGCCGAGCCCGAACACTAAGCAAGGTTCACTGGCACTATCGCTGCGCGACGCGGCGCCAGACGGAGATCGGTACGTCGCCATCAGGACGTGGTGGCACGCGCCATTCCAGCACATCGCCCGTCAGCTTGTAGGGCCGCTTCTGCACGGCGCCATCCAGTTGCGGATTCGACGCGGCAGTGATCCTGAACGTCATGGAGTCCGCATCAACGCTGTAATGGCCGTAATGCGTGCTCATGGTGAGCACCAGGCGCTTGTATTCAGGCGCCGGTCCATTGCGGTAGTCGCCCTCGAACGGCGGACGCTCCTCGTGATAGATCTGCAGCGCGTAGCTGCCATCCTTCGACATGGTCAGCGTGCCGCGCGGCTTGCTGCCGTAATCGTCGCTGCGCGTACCGTCGCGGTGCTCGCGGTATGCGCCAATCATCTCCCAGTTGCCGGAAAGGTCGGCGGCCTGCGCCACCCCGGCCAGGCTGAGTAGTACCAATATCAGTGTCTTCATTGCGGAACTCCATTCGTTGAACGTGGCGCCAACGATAAATGCATGGCGCGCGCCGCGAAATGGCAAAAACTTCGCCTTCCCCGTGCATAATTGCACCTATGGATAATCCCGACTGGAATGACCTGCGCTATTTCCTCGCCGTGATCGAGGCCGGCTCGCTGTCCGGCGCCGCACGCGCGCTGGGCGTCGAGCACACTACCGTCGCACGGCGCATCGAGGCGCTGGAGCAGGTACTGGGCCTGCGCCTGTTCGACCGCTTCGCACGCGGCTGGTCGCTGACCGAGGCCGGACAAGCCCTGCTGCCGCAAGCGCGCCGCATCGGCGACGATGTGCTTGGTCTGCTGCGCCAGGCGGCCGGGGCGTCGAGCGCCCAGGGCACCGTGCGCATCTCAGCGCCACCGGCCATCGCTGCGCACTGGATCGCACCACGCTTGGCCGCACTGCGTCCGCATCTGGATGCGATTGATATCGAATTGGCGGCCGAAGCGGGCCATGCCGACCTGTCGCGCCGCGATGCCGACATCGCCCTGCGCTACCAGCGCCCCGCCGCGCCGGACATGGCCGTGCGCGCGGTCGCGCAAGTGCAGTACCGCGTGTGCGCGACGCCCGCCTACGTGGCGGACCGCGCAGCGGAAGATTGGGAATTCATCGGCTACGACGACAGCCTGTCCGAAGCCCCGCAGCAGCAATGGCTGGAAGAATTCGCCAACGGCCGCCGCTTCACTTTCCGCTCCAACGACCTCGCCACAATCCACAACGCAGCGCTCACCGGCGCCGGCGTGGCCGTGCTGCCCGACTACCTGGATGGACCGCCGGCGCTGCCCGGCATCGACTGCCCGATCCAGCGCCAGTTATGGATGGTAATTCACGATGACGTGCGCAAGTCGCCACGCGTGCGCAAGGTCGCAGATTTGCTTGCAGATTCCTTGAGCGCCTCGATAAAAGCGTGAATTTTTGCTGAACCGCGCCGGTTGGCCTGATAGACCGCGTAGATGCCGACTGCCATGTCACCCGGATTGACCTCGTACTGGTCCAGCACGCGCGTCAACGCCCCGCTCTGAATGTCGCGTCCCACCAGCCAGTCCGGCAACATCGCGAGTCCCATGCCACCCAGCGCGGCCTGCCGCAGCACATCGGAGTTGTTCACCATGAGCGGTCCGCTCACCACCACCTCTTGCAATGCGCCTTCGCGCCGCAAGCGCCAAATCTGGCTATGCGCGTCATAAGCGAATTGCAGACAGTCGTGCTGCGCCAGATCGCCTGGTGAGCGCGGCGTGCCGCGTGCTGCGAGATACGCCGGGCTGGCGACAATGCTGCGCGCTTGCGCTGCGATTTCGCGCGCAATCAGATTGGGCCGCTGCTCGGCTGCGCCGATGCGGATCGCTACGTCGATGGACTCGTCCACCATATTGCTGAACGCATCACTCAGGTGCATGTCCAGCACCACGCCGGGATGACGCCGCGCAAAAGCTGGCAGCATCGGTGCGATATGGAGCGTTGTGAACGTCACCGGAGCCGAAACGCGCAGCAGCCCGCGCGGTTCGGCGGACGGGCCACCAGCGAGATCGTCCGCCTCTTCCAGCGCGGCGAGAATGGCGGCGGCGCGTTCGACGTAATCACGTCCATTTGCCGTCAGCGTGACATTGCGCGTTGAGCGGTTCAGCAGCGCCACGCCGACGCGGCGCTCCAGGCTATCTACCAGCCGCGTGACCGAGGAGGCCGCAACGCCCAGCTCACGCGCCGCGGCGGAAAAGCCGCCACTGGCCGCCACCAGGCTGAAGGCCTTCAATTCGGCGAATCGGTCCATGATCTTTGCTCCATGCGCAAAACTGATCGCCATTTTATCCCTCTTATCGGCAACGCGCTGGAGCCCTACATTGGTGATACCACACCAACCGAAGAGTATTCAAAATGAAGATCACCCCACTTTCCGCAGGCTTCGGCGCACGTATCGAGAATCTGGACCTGAACCGCGCCAGCGTGAGCGATGCCGCGGCCCTGCGCGCCGCGCTGGTCGAAAATGGCTTGCTGCACATCCCTGGCCAGGAAATCACGCCGCCGCAGCAGATCGCCGCTTCGCGCATTTTCGGTGAGCTGGAGACCTTTCCCTGCACGCGCGGCCAGCTGGCCGGAATGCCTGAGATTTTCCGCGTTGCCAGCCGCCCGGAAGATGGCCACGTCGAAGTGGGCCGGTATTGGCACTCCGATGGTTCCTTCCGCGAAGTACCGACGCCCATCACAATCTGGAGTTCGGTGGTGGCGCCGCCGGCAGGCGGCGAAACACTGTTCACCGACCTGCGCGCAGCATATGACGCCTTGGAGCCAGAGCTGCGTGGCAGGCTCGAAGGCCTGCGCACGATGCACCGCAATGGTGTAGTGCACGATCTGGTCCTGCGCCATCCGGTCACCGGCGAACCGGGGCTTTATCTGAACATGGGTTTGACGGCCGCCATGCTCGATGTCGACGCAGCGGAGTCGGCGAATCTGATGCGTATCATCGACCGCCACTTCTCCCGCCCCGGCGCCACTTACGCGCATGTATGGCAATCGGGCGACGTCGTCGTGGCCGACAACCTGCGCGTCGCGCACAAGGCCACGCCGATCGCGCCGCGGGAACGGCGCATCCTGAACCGCACCACGATCCGCAGCGACGCAGTGCGCTGGAGCTAAGACCGATCAGGCGCGGCGGGCTTCGATCACGCCGGTGACCTCGCAGATCGCGGCCAGCGCCTTTTGCAGCTGGGCGGTGGCGCCCACTTCGGCGGTAAAGGTCATGCGCGCCTGGCCTTTGGCGGACTGGGTGTTCACGCCGATCACATTGATCTTCTCGCGCGAGAAGATTTCCGAGATGTCGCGCAGCAGGCCCTGGCGGTCGCCGGCCAGCACGAACAGGTCGACCGGATACACGGTATCGGACCGTGCGCTGCCCCATTCGGTGACGATCACGCGTTCGGGCGCCTTGGCGCGCATCTCGGCGAAGTTCTTGCACGAGGCGCGGTGAATCGACACGCCTTTGCCGCGCGTGACGAAGCCTACGATCGGATCAGGCGGCGCCGGCTTGCAGCATTTGGCCAGCATGGTCATCAGGCCATCGGTGCCAACCACCAGCACGCCCGATTTGGCGCCCTGCTCCACGCTGGAGGCGCGGCTCTTGTTGACGGCCACCTGGTCCGCCGGCTCTTCCGATTCGGCCGGTTCGTGCAGCGCCTGCTCCACATGGCGCAGGCTGAATTCATCCTTGCCGACCGACAGGAACAGATCGTCCACTTTGTTGAAGCCCAGCTTCTGCGCCAGCGCTTCCAGGTTGACGGCGGTCTTGCCCTCGCGCTGCAGCGACTTCTCCACCAGCGAACGGCCGGTCGCCAGCGTTTCCTGGATGTCGATGGCGTGGAACCAGGCGCGCACCTTGGAGCGGGTGCGGCTGCTGACCGTGTACTCGGGACTCAGCCAGTCGCGCGACGGTCCCGCGGTGCCGGGCGCGCCCTTGGCGGTAATGATCTCGCAGGACTGGCCGCTCTTGAGCGCCGTATTCAGCGGCACCATCACGCCATCCACCTTGGCGCCGCGGCAGCGGTGGCCGACGTCGCTGTGCAGGTGATAAGCAAAGTCGATCGGCGTCGCGCCCACCGGCAGCTCGATCACGCGCGCCTGCGGCGTCAGCACGAAGATGCGGTCGTCCAGCGAGGTGGCCTTCAGCTTCTCGACCCACTCGCGCTGCTGGTCTTCGTCGCCCACCATGGCGTCCGCCACTTCGGACTTCCAGGCCAGCAGCTGGCGCAGCCAGGCGATTTTCTCGTCGTACTGCTGGCCCTTGAAATTGGAGCCTCCCTCCTCCTTGTAGCGCCAGTGCGCCGCCACGCCGTATTCGGCGAAGTTGTGCATCTCCTGGGTGCGGATCTGCACTTCGAGGGGACGGCCATCGTCCGCCGTCACCACCGTGTGCAGCGACTGGTAGCCGTTCGGTTTGGGACGGGAAATGTAATCGTCGAATTCTTTCGGGATCGGCGTCCAGATATTGTGGACCACGCCGAGCACCGTGTAGCAGGTCTTCACGTCATCCACGATCACGCGGAAGGCGCGCACATCGTACAGTTCCGAGAAGTCCAGCTCCTTGCCCTTCATCTTGCTCCAGATCGAGTAGATGTGCTTGGGGCGGCCGAACACTTCGGCCTTGATGCCTGCCGCGTCAAGCTCGGACTGCAGGCGCGTGATCGAGGAAGACACGAAGCTCTCGCGCGCCATGCGCTTCTCTTCCAGCATCTTCGCAATACGTTTATACGTCTCCGGCTCGATGAAGCGGAACGACAGGTCTTCCAGCTCCCACTTGATCTGCCAGATGCCGAGGCGGTTGGCCAGCGGCGCGTACAGGTCCAGCGTTTCGCGGCCATAGGCGCGCGTCATCTCGTTGAACAGTTTGGCGTCGGCAAAGTAGCGCAAGGTGGTGCAGCAGGAAGCCAGCCGCACCAGCACCACGCGCATATCGGTCGCCATCGCGAGCAGCATCTTGCGCAGGGATTCAACCTGCGCCACGGCCTGCTGGGCCGCGCTCTTGCTGCGGGTGGAGCCGCCCGGCGCTGTCTGGGTAAGTTCGCGCAGGCGGATCAGTTGCCGCACGCCTGTCACCAGCTCGCCGACTTCAGTGCCGAAGCGGGGCTCGATGCCAGGGGCGGTATCGGCGTCGAGCAGGGTAAGCTCGAACACCAGGCCGGCAATACGGGTTTCGACATCGCTGCGCAGGAAGGCCAGCGTGCTGGCAACGCCCACGGAAAATTCGAACGCATCCTGTCCGTAGCTTGTCTTCCTGCCCGCATAGGCCTCGCTGGCGTAATCCAGCGCGGCAAGCATGCGGGCTCCATCATCGGCGGACAGGCCTTGCACCAGCTGGTCCGACGTTGCGCTATTGAGAGCCGCGATTGAAACCATGATAAAACCTTGTTTGTTACGGGGAGTTGCTTACTTCTGTGCTGCCACGATGACGATTTCAACGAGGCAGGCCGGATTGGCCAGATTGGCTTCCACGGTCGCGCGCGGCGGCGTGGCGCCCTGCACCACCCAGGCTTCCCACACTTCGTTCATGCCGGGGAAGTTGGCCATATCGGTGATGTAAATCTGGGTCGACAGGATGCGCGACTTGTCGCTGCCCGCCTCTTCCAGCAGGCGGTCGATGTGGGCCAGCACCTCTGCGGTTTGTTCCTTGATGCCGACGTCCGTTTTTTCGGCGATCTGGCCGGCCAGATACACGGTGCCGTTGTGGACGGCGATTTCGGACAGGCGTTTACCTACGTGAAAGCGTTTGATTTCCATGGTTCTCTTCAGTGGTTCAACAAAAAATCCTTGGCGATGGCGATCTGGTCGTCATGCAGGAACGTCGGCGCGTGGCCGACACCGGGAATTTCAATCAGCTTGGCCTTGGGGCCGCGCTGGGTCATGCTCAGTGCTGTCTCGCGCGACAGCAGATCGGAATTGGCGCCGCGCACCAGCAGTGTCGGGCACTTGATGGCATCATAGGCGGCCCACAGCATGGCTTCGTCGGACTTGGCCGATTCCGGCGTCACCGACTGGAACGGCAGGGCCAGGCCCATATCGTAGTGGCGCACCCAGTAGCCTTCCTTTTCTTGGCGCAGCACGTCGGCGGCCAGTTTATGCCATTCGGCGTCGGTATGTTCGCCGAAGGTGGTCGAGACGTCGCGCACGAACTTGGCGCCGATCTCGAAAGTCGGGAAGCGTACTTCCTGGCCGATGTAGTCGCCGATGCGCTGCACGGCGACGGCGTCCAAAGTGGGGCCGATGTCGTTCAATACCAGCTTTGCGACCGGGCTGTCCGGCAACGAGGCCAGGCCCATGCCGATCAGGCCGCCCATCGAGGTGCCGACCCAGTCGACGGTCTGGCGCTCGCCATTGGCCAGCACACGCGCCAGCAGAGTCACCATATCGCTCACGTATTGCGGAATGCGGTACAGCTGCGGGTTGCGCAGCTTGCCGGAACGGCCGCGGCCCACCACATCCGGGCAGATCACGCGGTAATCCTTGCACAGGGCGCGCGCCAGGTTGTCGAAGTCGTCCGACACGCGCGTTACGCCATGCACACACACCAGCACGTTGGGATTATCCGCCTCGCCCCATTCCTTGTAAGCCATCTGGTGCAGGCCCGATAGGGAGAAACACTGTACAGACTTCATTTTTGCTTCGATCATTCTTCAATCCCTCGCACGGTGTTACTTTTTGGGCTACATTCTACCTTGGCTTACGCTTAAAATCTTGTGAAGTGTAACCCACCAGACAACTTTGATTGCAGAGGACACGCTATGACTAGTTCCACCCTGAGCGGCAAGACAGCCCTGGTAACCGGCTCCACCTCCGGCATCGGCCTGGGCATCGCCCGCTCGCTGGCGGCCGAAGGCGCCAACATCGTATTCAACGGCTTCGGCGACGCGGCCGAGATCGAGAAACTGCAGGCCGACGTGGCCAAGGAATTCGGCGTGCAGTGCGCTTATCACGGCGCCGACATGAGCAAGCCGGAGCAGATCGAAGACATGTTCGCTTACGCCACCGCGCGCTTTGGCGGCGTTGATGTGCTGGTCAATAACGCGGGTATCCAGCACGTGGCCAACGTCGAAGATTTCCCGCCTGAGAAATGGGATGCGATCATCGCCATCAATCTGACCTCGGCCTTCCACACATCGCGCCACGCCATTCATCACATGAAGAAGCAGAAGTGGGGCCGCATCATCAACCTCGCTTCCACGCATGGACTGGTGGCATCGGCCGGCAAGTCGGCCTACGTCGCCGCCAAACACGGCCTGGTCGGTCTGACCAAGTCCACCGCGCTGGAACTGGCGCAGACCGGCGTCACCTGCAACGCCATCTGCCCGGGCTGGGTCCTGACGCCGCTGGTGCAAAAACAGATCGACGCCCGCGCCGCCAAAGATGGCTTGAGCAACGACGAAGCCAAACGCGCGCTGCTGGCCGACAAGCAGCCCTCCGGCGAATTCGTCACACCGGAAGAACTGGGCGCCCTTGCCGTCTTCCTGTGCAGCGACGCCGCCAAGCAAGTCCGCGGCGTGGCGTGGAATATGGACGGCGGCTGGGTCGCCCAGTAATCCTAGGGGGGCCAATGCGCAAATTCGCGGCACTGCTTTGCGTCTCGCTGCTGCCCTCATTGGCGCCCGCAGCAGTGACGGACGTCGAGTCGGCAGAGATCTATAGCGGGGTTATCGCGCGCATGGTCACTGCCGACAACAGCTATGCACGCGATCTGAAAACTCAGCGCGTCGTAGTCGAGCAAGCCGTGCTGGCCAACTGCGTGCACTCTTCCCACTGCGAGGATAAGATTGTAGGCACCCTGAGTGAGGAGGCCCGTCACGAGATTCAGGTCAGACTCGCACAAGCCGGCATCACGGTGGGCTTCGTTGATGCCCGGCAGTCCAATCTGGCCCGATTTTCGGACTCCCCGGACGATCACGTACACGTACTCTCGCTGCGCGAAATTGAATTCGGAACGCCCGGCACGGCAAGCGTCAACGCCAAAATCTTAAGCAACGTTCGCGCGGGCACCGAGAACCACTATGAGTTCCACAAGGAAGCCGGCCACTGGAAGCTGCTGAAGATGGTGCCGCTCTGGATCGCCTGAACCAACTTACCTACCTAATGCGATGAGCAAGCAAATCAAAGTTCTGCTGCAAACGACCATTGAGTCCGCCGCCAACGACTGGCATATCGGGCGGTTCTCGATGCTGCGCACTTATCTGGCCGGCCTTGAAGGTCCTGATGGTGCTCCCCTGTTCGCCGTAACGGCACGCGATCGCGGGCCGGTTGGCGCGCCGGACCCGGTGCTGTCAACACTGGATTCTTCGGACTTCGATCAAGTCTGGTTGTTTGCGGTTGATGTCGGCAATGGCTTGCACGCCGACGATTGCGCAGGCCTGTCGGCCTTTCACCGTAAAGGCGGCGGTCTGATGGTCACGCGCGACCACATGGACCTTGGCTGTTCGATCTGTTCAATCGCCACCGTCGGCGCCCTGCACCAATTCCACACCCGCGACGGCGTGGCCGAGGACCCGCGTTGCGCGCCGGACGATCGCGGCACGCCGCAGATCCTCTGGCCCAACTACCATTCCGGCGCCAATGGCGACGCTCAGCAAATCTCGGTCGTCAACCCGGCGCATCCGGTGCTGCGCGATCCCGATTCGGCCAATGGCGTGATCCACTATCTGCCTGCCCACCCGCACGAAGGCGCCGTCGGCGCCCCATCCGACAATCCACTGGCCCGCGTGATCGCAACTGGCGTGAGCAAAGCCACCGGCAATCGCTTCAACCTCGCGGTAGCCGTCGAACCCGCAGAAGGCCGCGGTCCCGTGATCGCCCAATCGACCTTCCACCACTTCGCCGACTATAACTGGGACCCCGCCATGGGCTGCCCCGACTTCGTCAGCGAAGCCCCCGGTAACAGTCTTGCCGCCACGCCCGGCGCAATGAACTCCGTTCACCACTACATCCGCAACGTGGCCCTGTGGCTGGCCGGCCGGCTCTAGTCTTCCAGCCATTCACTCTCCAGCTGGTCGTCGCGCCTGCGGTGCTTAGCCACCCGGCGCTCGACCTGCTGCTCAGCTTGTCGCCGGCATTGGCTCACCAACTGCTCCGTGTTCAGCGCCTCGCTCATGCTCCTTACCGCGAGTCAAAAGAATGTCCACAATGAAAAATAAAAACGTGTTCCTGTTGCTTCTCTTAAATGCCGCATTATCCGCGACTTCTCAAGCAGTTGAATGTGTCCCAATCCAAACTCTTGATTCGCGCGAATACATGTGGGAGCGGTTGAAGGCCATTGAGCAACCAGGCTCCTATTGCCTGAATTCCGACGTGGATGTACTAGGATCTACCGGTCCAGGCATGTCGCATGGCACGACCAATGGTACTCTATTGCAAATAAAGACGTCCAACACGTCCATTAATCTGCAAGGCTATTCAATGCACGCAATAGCCAGTGGAATTAAGGTGGTAGGAACCGATCTGGTTCGAAATCGCTCAGCGTTGCATTCGATTTTTATTAATAACGGCCTAATGACAAGTAGCACAGATTCCGGGATACTACTCGGGCTATCTAATGAACCGCGAGGTAGTTTGATTTCTGATTTCGGCGCTTTATCCAAAAACCTCTCCGAGCGTGAAATAAATTATAGTTACAAATATTTTCTTTCCAAACTTCCTGAAAACTCACTGTCATACAAACGAACCGCACATCAATTATTCAATTTACATATAACTGCAAACTCCCTCGGCGCAAAGAGACCAAATATGGTTGGCGTTGCCATCATGGGAGGAGGGAACGTTATTCGCAATAGCGTCATTGAGATCACTCAAGGCCAAGCTGCGCTATATCTGTTTGGACCAGATCAGATAATTGAAAATAACGTTATTTGGATTCATTCCAATACAAATCTTGAAGCCAAAGCAGCCATCCGCCTTCATCAAGGGGATAATTCTGTTATCCGAAATAACGATATAATTGTCGAGGATTGCACCTTTGACAAAAATTGTTCAGCAATTGCATTGTTTGATTCATCAGGAGTTAAAATAGAAGGAAACCGAATATATGGCGTCAAGCAAGTCTCATCACATTTCGGCGCAAGCCAATCCAACGTAGAGGAAAACAACGAATTTCCTCTATCTTACCCAGCTCTCAAGAGATAGCAAATTTGAGGTGCAACACTGGATCGATTAACATGCCCCAACAAACTGGACGACAGGATCGTATTGGCCTCCAACATGTCACCCGTAAACTAGGGCGTGCGGTCCCGCCAGTCGGGCTTCAGCGCTTCATGAAGCTTTCGGCTTTCGGCTTGCGCGTTGTGGTACGGATTGGCTGGTGCACTCACCAAACCAGCGAGGCTGAATTCAGCCAGCGCTCTTCGATATAACGCATGGGGTACTGGCATCCGCAATCAGTGTGGTGGACGCGGATGCCAGCCGCAGGTCGTCTGCTGGTGTAGGCTGCACGCAAAGCCGCCAGAGCTGAAGGCGTATCGCTCCTCTTGGATAAAGCGTGGCCGATCTCCTTGCGACTGCCAGCGTCAACGGTTACCGCGTGTTAGACAAAGCCTGCAACAATCCGAATTTAGGTGATATCGGCGATTCATACACGATCAGGCACTGCTGGAATCATGATTCGGCACAGGTAGGGGAATGTCGCCAATTTCACTTCGGTGCCTAAATCCGGCTTGACTTGGCGCCGCGGCGGAGGATTCAGCTGTGCTCCTTCATTATCCGGGTTACACGCTTGTGGTTGATAGCGTTTCCCCGATCCTTGAATGCCAAAGTGACGCGACGATACCCGTAGCCAAGAATTACCTCATGTATATCGCCAGTCACGTTCACCATTTCAACATCACTAATCGCGTTCTGACGCGCTGTGGGTCGATAGTAATAAGTGCTGAGCGGGAGCTCGATCATTTTGCATCCTCGCCGGATGGAGCAGGCTTCGGGAGGCTGATGACCGATGAGTTCTCGTAGTCGCTGACTAGTCGTAGTCGACGCGTTTTTTTCAGGAAGTCGAGTTCCATCTCGAGCTGGCCGACCTTACGTTCCAACGCCTCGATGTGGGCATCATATTCTGCAACAGTGGACGCGGCCGCCTCTTCGGCTTCCAATTCGCCCCGATCGAACTGGGTTAGCCACAACTGCCTGAGATTGGGCGACAAGTTGAAGGCTTTCATCGCCTCTCGCCGCCCCAGCTTCCCGCTGCCGACATCACTGCCGAGCTGTATTTTGAACTGCAGGCTATGCCGTTGATAAGGTCCTCTTGCTGACATGGTGTCGCTCCTTCGCAGAAGACTCGACAAGCGTATCACTTGATCCTTATGCCTTGGTCCAGTCCAAGGGGTTCACTCCACGGGCGAGAGACTCGCGGCGAGGGTCGTCACCCCAAATTTGTAAATGCAGGTATTTTCTAATTTGGCAACATGGTATGCTCCGCTCAGCGGGCGCCAGCCTGCATATGGGTGAATAAAATAATTGCGAAAGAGTCCAAAATGAATAACGTAAAGAAATGGTCGGCGGAGTTTCTCGGTACTTTTTGGCTGACGCTGGGCGGCTGTGGCAGCGCTGTGCTGGCGGCGGCGTTTCCGCAAGTGGGCATTGGCCTGCTGGGTGTCTCACTGGCGTTCGGCCTGACGGTCGTGACGGGCGCCTACGCGCTGGGTCCCATTTCAGGCGGCCACTTTAACCCAGCCGTTTCCGTGGGCCTCATGGTCGGCAAGCGCTTCTCGGCCGCCGAGCTGCCCGGCTATATCATCTCGCAAGTGCTGGGCGCAATTGCGGCCGCGGCGATTCTGTATCTGATCGTCTCCGGCAAAGCGGACTTTGCCGGCACGGCTGGATTTGCCTCGAACGGCTACGGCACCAGCTCGCCGGGCGGCTTCAGCATGGTGTCGGTACTGGTGTGCGAAGTGGTAATGACGGCCATCTTCCTGATCGTCATTCTCGGCGCGACCGCCAAGCGCGCTGCGGGCGGGTTCGGTGGGCTGGCCATCGGCCTGTGCCTGACGCTGATCCACCTGGTCTCGATCCCCGTCTCGAACACCTCGGTGAATCCGGCCCGCAGCACCGGCCCTGCCCTCTTTGCGCAGACGGACGCGCTGAGCCAGCTGTGGCTGTTCTGGGTCGCCCCCATTGTCGGTGCAGTCATCGGCGCGCTGATTTACAACGCGCTGCTATCCGACGAATAAGGCCTACTTTTCCGAATTGCTGACCGAGTAACCCGATACGCGCCAAACGCCATCCTTCTCATGGGTGGAAGTCACGACTTCCTTTACCTGAGGGCTTTTCTCGTATCGGGACTCATATTCAAAGGAAATCGCTTCCGTATCCGCCTTGGTCTTTTTCACGGCGGACGACTTCAACTTGCGCGATTTGAATTCGCCCAGCGGCGCATGGGTGGCGGTGGCGAGCATCGTCCACGCCATCTTCGACATATCCTTCACCCCGGCCGAGCTGCTGTTATACGCCGCCGAATACTCCTCCGAGTCCATCAGCTTCAGCCAGCGTTCAGCAGCCACGCGGGCGTCAGACACCTCTTTGGCATCCTGAGCGAATGCCGCAGAGCTAGTCAAAAGCAAGGCAGCCAAAATGACCGACGACAGTTTTTTCACAGTTCCTCCCGAAGTAAAGTCTTGCCATAACAGTAAACTGCACCTCATTCACCGTCTACAAATCTGCGATGAACTGCAGATTTGAGGATGTGAATTGTGCTACGCTGCATTAATGACCAAGCAACTCGAACACGCAAGCAAGTTTCTAAGCCTCGTTCTCAGGCACAAACCCGACGCCATTGGCCTCACCCTCGACAGCGAAGGCTGGGCCGATCTGGATTCGCTCATTTCCCTGGCAAATGCAAACGGACAGGCACTGTCTCACGAGCTGGTTTTTGAGATTGTCGCCCGCAGCGACAAGCAGCGCTTTGCCCTGAATAGCGAGCGCACAAGGATTCGTGCAAACCAGGGGCACTCCGTCCAGATCGACCTGAATCTCCAACCGCAAACGCCACCGGCACAACTCTTCCACGGCACGGCAACGCGCTTTGCCGACTCCATTCGAAAGGACGGGCTGCTGCGGCAATCCCGCCAGCACGTTCATTTGTCCGCGACGATCGAAACCGCAACGGCAGTTGGAGCACGTCATGGCAAGCCACTCGTGTTGGCGGTGCGGGCGCTGGAAATGCAGCAGGCAGGCGCGGCCTTCTACCTGTCCGATAATGGCGTCTGGCTAACCGACGCCGTTCCGGTGCAGTACATCGACTTCCAGGCTATTTGAGATAGTTGTTCTTGACGCGAACGTAATGTTCCGCCGAATACTTGAGATAGGCGATCTCCTCCGGCGTCAACTCGCGGATGCGCATGGCCGGGCGGCCGACGTAGAGGCCACCGCTTTTCAGCACCTTACCCGGCGAAACCAGGCTGCCGGCGCCGACCATCACGTGCTTTTCAATCACCACATCGTCCATGATGATGGAGCCCATGCCGATCAGGCACTCGTCGCCGATGGTGCAGCCGTGCAGCAGCACCGAGTGGCCGATGGTCACGTAATTCCCGATTCGCAAAGGCGAGCCATCCGGATGGGACGGCGTCTTGTGCGACACATGGCACATGGCGAAGTCCTGCACGTTGGAGCACTCGCCGACCGTGATTGAATTCACGTCGCCGCGCAGCACGGTATTACACCAAATGGAGGAATTGCGGCCGACCTTTACGTCGCCGATAATTTGAGCAGAGTCGTGGGCGAACACGCCATCGGCAAGTTCGGGAGTGGTATCGAGATAGGCTTGTATTGGCATAGTTAAATTATATTGTGGTTTTCCACAATGCGGATAATCACAATGGTTATAACCCAGATCGTTTGCGATGATGAGACTATCGGAGACGAAAAGAGGTCCATCATGAAAAAGCCGTTTTACAAAATCCTGTACGTGCAGGTGCTCTTCGCGATTGCGATGGGCGTCCTGCTCGGCATCTATCTGCCTGACGACGCAGTGGCCATGAAGCCGCTGGGTGAGGGCTTCATTAAACTGATCAAGATGATCATCGCGCCGGTGATCTTCTGTACCGTGGTATCCGGCATCGGCAATATGCACGATGTGAAGAAGATCGGCCGCGTGGGCGGCAAAGCCCTGCTCTACTTCGAGGTCGTGTCGACTTTCGCCTTGATTATTGGTCTGTTCGTGGCCAACACCCTGCAGCCTGGCCATGGCTTCAACGCCGATCCGGCTACCCTGGACGTGAAATCCATCGCCAAGTACACGGAACAGGCCAAGCACCAGTCCACCGTGGACTTCCTGATGAACGTGATCCCGAACACTGTGGCGGACGCCTTCACCAAGGGCGATATCCTGCAAGTGCTGCTGGTGTCGATCCTGTTCGGCTTCTCGCTGTCCCTGCTGGGCGAGCGTGGCCGTCCGGTGACCAAGCTGGTGGATGAGGTGTCGCACGCCTTCTTCGGCATGGTCAATATCATCATGAAGGTCGCGCCAATCGGTGCCTTCGGCGCCATGGCCTTCACCATCGGCAAATACGGCATCGATTCCCTGCTGCCGCTGGCCAAGCTGATGGGTTCCTTCTACCTGACCTGCTTCCTGTTCGTGTTCATCGTGCTGGGCTCGATCGCCAAGTTCACCGGTTTCTCGATTGGCCGCTTCATCCTGTACATCAAGGAAGAACTGTTGATCGTGCTGGGCACCTCGTCTTCCGAATCCGCCCTGCCTTCGCTGATGCGCAAGCTGGAAAAGCTGGGGGCTTCCAAGTCCGTGGTCGGTCTGGTGGTCCCTACCGGCTACTCCTTCAACCTGGACGGCACCAATATCTACATGACCATGGCGGCCCTGTTCGTCGCTCAGGCCACCAACACTGACCTGACCCTGACCCAGCAGCTGACCATCCTCGGCGTGGCAATGCTGACGTCCAAGGGCGCATCCGGCATCACCGGCGCCGGTTTCATCACCCTGGCGGCGACGCTGGCAGTGGTGCCGACGATCCCGGTAGCCGGCATGGCCCTGATCCTGGGCATCGACCGCTTCATGTCCGAATGCCGCGCCCTGACCAACTTCGTCGGCAACGGCGTGGCCGCAATCGTGGTCTCCAACTGGGAACACGAACTGGATCACGACACGCTGCGCAAAGAGCTGGCCAACCCGACCCCGCTGGCCGATCTGGACGCTCCAATCGACGCACCGGTCGCCGTCGCCAAGTAATCACACGTAGCCCCTCAAGCCCCGCGCAGCAATGCCCGGGGCTTTTTTTACACCCCGCAGAAAAGCAAGTGGCAGGCACATCGTGCCTGCCACTAGGGTTACGCCGTGGGTTTTATACGCGAGCGCAGATTACAGCGCGGAGAAGTCCAGTTCAACGCCCGATGCGGCGGCGATCTGTTCGCGCGATACGCCCGGCGCCAGTTCCGTCACCTTGATGCCCTTGTCACCGATCTCCATCACGCCGAGGTCGGTAATGACCATATCGACCACGCCCACGCCGGTCAGCGGCAGGTCGCAGTTCTTCAGCAGCTTGTGCGAAGTCGAACCATCCTTGGCGGTGGCCACGTGCTCCATCAGCACCACAACCTTCTTCACGCCGGCCACCAGATCCATGGCGCCGCCCATGCCCTTCACCATTTTCCCGGGGATCATCCAGTTCGCCAGGTCGCCCTTTTCGGACACCTGCATCGCGCCCAGGATCGCCAGGTTGATTTTGCCGCCGCGGATCATGCCGAAGGAATCGGCCGAAGCGAAGTAAGCGGAACCCGGCAACGCCGTCACGGTCTGCTTGCCCGCGTTGATCAGGTCTGCGTCCACTTCATCGTCGGTCGGGAACGGGCCGATGCCCAGCAAGCCGTTTTCGGATTGCAGGAACACTTCGATATGGTCCGGCACATAGTTCGCCACCAGGGTCGGCAGGCCGATGCCCAGGTTCACATAGAAGCCGTCTTGCAGCTCTTTTGCCGCGCGCGCGGCCATTTCATCACGAGTCCAAGCCATGTTCTGTCTCCTTAGCCGGCACGCACGGTGCGCTGTTCGATGCGTTTTTCCGGGGTCGCGTTCAGCACCAGGCGGTGCACGAAGATGCCCGGCAGATGCACGGCATCCGGATCGATCTCGCCCAGTTCCACGATCTCTTCCACTTCCACCACGCAGATCCTGCCGGCGGTCGCCACGTTCGGGTTGAAGTTGCGGGCAGTCTTGCGGAACACCAGGTTGCCCGACTTGTCGGCCTTCCAGGCTTTGACCAGGGACACGTCGGCCACCAGCGAGCGCTCCATTACATATTTTTCGCCATCGAACTCGCGGATTTCCTTACCTTCGGCGACGATGGTGCCCACGCCGGTCTTGGTGAAGAAGGCCGGAATGCCTGCACCGCCGGCGCGCAGCTTCTCGGCCAGCGTGCCTTGCGGCGTGAATTCCAGTTCCAGTTCGCCGGCCAGGTACTGGCGCGCGAATTCCTTGTTCTCGCCCACATAGGACGAAATCATCTTCCTGATCTGGCGCGTCTCCAGCAGCTGGCCGAGGCCGAAGCCGTCCACGCCGGCATTATTGGAAATCGCGGTCAGGCCCTTGACGCCCGAATCGCGCAGCGCCGCAATCAGCGCTTCCGGAATACCGCACAGGCCGAAGCCGCCGACGGCAATGATCTGGCCGTCGGCTACGATGCCGGCCAGAGCGGCCTTGGCATCTGGGTAAATTTTATTCATGGTGCTCCTCTATTGGTGAGTGTTCCGAGCATAAAATACGGTCTGTCAAAGTACAATACCGTAGAAATACCGCCAACATTGAAGATGAACGCATCATACGCCATTAATTACGAGACAATCTTCAAGTTCGCCCCCGTCGGCATGTGCATTTCGGTGAACCGCGTGATCCAGTCCTGCAACGACGCTCTGAGCTCGATGTTCGGCTACGAGCACGGCGCGCTCGATGGCCAGTCCTTCCAGATCCTCTACCCGACGCAGGATGAATTTCTGCGCACGGGCGACCGCATCATCCCCATCATGAACACCAAGGGCCGCTACTCGGACGAGCGCATCATGCGCCGCGCGAACGGCGAGCTGTTCTGGTGCCACGTGTCGGGCCGCGCGCTAAATCCGCAGGAGCCGCTGGGCGCGGGCGTGTGGACCTTTGAAGACGTGTCGGAAAAGCGGCCGGTGTCGGCCGAACTGACGCCGCGCGAACGCGAGATTGCCGCCTTCCTCGTTGAGGGCAAGACCAGCAAGGCGATCGCGCGCGAAACGGACCTGTCGCCGCGCACGGTGGAAATGCACCGCGCCAAGCTGATGCGCAAATTCAGCGCCTCGACATCCTCGGAACTGGTGCACAAGCTGATGGGCGTGCATAAAATGGGGACATAAAATAGGGACGCAGCACATTTCACGCGCGGACATGTGTTACGTCCCGATGTTAGGTAGGGCGGATCATCGATCCGCCGTTACTGAGCGAGCATGCCGTCGTCAGCGGAGATGATGGCGCCGTTGATGAAATGCGATTCCTCGCCCGCCAGCAGGAGCAGCAGGCCGTCCAGGTCTTCCGGCTTGCCGGGACGCTTGCGCGGCAAGAGATCGATCAGGCGCTTGCCCTGCTCGCTGGCGAAATAGTCTTCATTGATCTCGGTTTCGATATAGCCCGGGCAGATGGCATTGGTGTTGATATTGTATTTGCCCCACTCCACCGCCATGGCCTTGGTCATGTGCACCACGCCCGCCTTGCTCATGCAGTAGACGCCGATCTGCGGCAGCACGCGCAAGCCCGCCACCGAGGCGATATTGATGATGCGGTGCTGCTTGCGCGGATCGCCCTTGGTGCGCGCGATCATGCGCTTGGCCGTTTCCTGCGCCACGAAGAAGGCGCCGCGCAGATTGGTGTCCATCACGAAGTTGTAATCCTCGGGCGACACATCGACCAGCCGCTGCGTGGTCGACACGCCGGAGTTGTTCACCAGGATATCGATCGGCCCCGCTTCCGTTTCGGCGTGGGCGATGGCGGATTTGATGCTGGCGTAGTCGGTGACGTCCAGCGCCACCACATGGGCTGCGCCGCCGTCGGCCTCGATTTCCGCGCGCAGCTCTTTCAGGCGCTCGATGCGGCGCGAGGCCAGCACCACCTGGCAGCCGGCACGCGCCAGCACCTTGGCGAACCGCGCGCCCAAACCGCTGGATGCGCCGGTGATCAGGGCGATCTTGCCCTCAAAATTGACTTCGATGCCCACAGAACTGCTCCTTCACATGCTGAAGCATAATGATTACACAAAAAACCACGCATTAGATTGCCAGCACTAATAATTGACCTCACAATGCTGCCACCTTGCATTACCATACAAAAAAGAGCACACTCGTACTAATTTTTTTGCTTATTCAATTCTTATAACAAATCATGACCAACCTTGTTGAACAGTACGGCCCACGCGAGGCGATGGAGTACGACGTTGTTATCGTAGGCGGCGGCCCAGCCGGCCTGTCGGCAGCCATCCGCCTGAAGCAGGTCAACCCGGAGATTTCCGTTGTCGTCCTCGAAAAAGGCGGCGAACTGGGCGCCCATATCCTGTCCGGCGCCGTGATGGACCCGCGCGCGATCACCGAGCTGATCCCCGACTGGAAGGAAAAAGGCGCCCCGCTGAACACCGAGGTCACCGAAGACCGCATGCTGTTCCTGACCGAGTCCAAGGCTTACAAGACCCCGAACTTCATGCTGCCGGCCTGCTTCCAGAACCACGGCAACTACGTGATTTCGCTGGGTAACGTCACCCGCTGGCTGGGCCAGCAGGCCGAGGCGCTGGGCGTGGAAATCTTCCCCGGCTTCGCGGCGGCGGAAGTGCTGTACAACGACGACGATTCCGTCAAAGGCGTGGCCACCGGCAATATGGGCGTCAAGCGCGACGGCGAACCTGGCCCTGAATTCCAGCTGGGCATGGAGCTGCACGGCAAATACACCTTGTTCGCCGAAGGCGCGCGCGGCCACCTCGGCAAACAGCTGATGGCCAAGTTCGACCTGAACAAGGGCAAAGATCCCCAGTCCTACGGCATCGGCATCAAGGAACTGTGGGAAATCGATCCTGCCAAGCACAAACCGGGTCTAGTCATCCACACCACCGGCTGGCCGCTGGACACCAAGACCTATGGCGGTTCCTTCCTCTACCACCTGGAAAACAACCAGGTCATGGTCGGCTACGTAGTGGGCCTCGACTATGAGAATCCTTATCTGTCGCCCTACGAGGAATTCCAGCGCTACAAAACGCACCCGGCCATCCGCACCTTCTTCGAAGGCGGCAAGCGCATTTCCTACGGTGCCCGCGCGATTACCGCCGGCGGCCTGCAGTCGCTACCGAAGCTGGTCTTCCCGGGCGGCGCGCTGATCGGCTGCGACGCCGGCTTCCTGAATATGAGCCGCATCAAGGGTTCCCATGCGGCGATCAAGTCCGGCATGATGGCCGCCGACGCCGTGGCGGAAGCGCTGGGCGCTGGCCGCACCGGCGACGAACTGGCCGCCTACCCGGCCGCTTTCGAGCAGTCCTGGCTGAAAGAAGAGCTGCATGTGGCGCGTAATGTGAAGCCTTGGCTGAAGAAAGGCCTGTACCTGGGCTCCCTGATGACCGGCATCGACCAGATCGTGTTCCGCGGCAAAGCACCGTGGACCCTGCGCCACTCCACCCCGGACCACGCCTGCCTGCGCCCGGCCTCCGATTTCACGCCTATTACCTATCCGAAACCGGATGGCAAGCTGACGTTCGACCGCCTGTCCTCGGTGTTCATCTCGAACACCAATCATGCGGAAGACCAGCCGATCCACCTGACCCTGAAGGACAATTCGGTGCCGGTGCAGATCAACCTGTCCAAGTACGCCGGACCGGAATCGCGCTACTGCCCGGCGGGCGTGTATGAATTCGTCAAGACCGACGAAGGCCAGGACCGCCTGCAGATCAACGCCCAGAATTGCGTCCATTGCAAGACTTGCGATATCAAGGACCCGACCCAGAATATCGTCTGGGTTACGCCGGAAGGTGGCGGCGGGCCGAACTATCCGAACATGTAAATGTCATAACAAGGGCGCTGCGGCGCCCTTTTTTACACCCACGGCAAAGGCAGGTGGCAGCCACGATGTGGCTGCCACCAGGGTTACGCCTCGGGTTTTCCGCATTGCACAATCGAAAAAACAAAAAAAACAAAAAAATTTCTGTGTGGCATTTAATGCCCTCAGGTAAACGGTCGTCTTGTACTTTTGAGAGCGCAGAACTGTACCGCTGCTCGATTTGAACCTACCAACAGGAGTTTTAAAATGCTGAGCCTTCACACCAACGCCGCGGCGCTGTCCGCTCAAAACTCGATCAGCCGTACGCAGAATCAGCTGTCGACCTCCATGACCCGTCTGAGCACCGGCTTCCGCATCAATTCCGCGATGGATGATGCTGCTGGCCTGCAGATCGCAACCCGCCTGAAGACCCAAACCTCGGGCATGGGCGTTGCAATGCGTAACACCCAGAACTCCATCTCCCTGATGCAAACCGCTGAAGGCGCCCTGGACGAGACCACCAACATCCTGAACCGCATGAAAGACCTGGCAACCCAGGCCGCTGACGGTTCCTCGACCTCGAACGACCAGACTGCAATGCAGAAGGAATTCGACTCCCTGACCGACGAACTGTCGAACATCTTCGGTAACACCAAGTTCGGTGGCACCGCACTGTTCAACTCCGGCGGCGGTAAGCTGACCTCCGCAATCACCTTCCAGATCGGTGCTGACTCGACCGAAACCCTGGCAGCTGACTTCTCCACCGAACTGAGCACCGCTTTCGGCTCGATCTCCACCGCTACCGGCGCAAACCAGACCGGTACCGGCGGTGCAGCTGGCGCCCAACTGACCGGCGCGGCTAACGCCACCATCAACCAACTGGCAACCGCGATCGACGACGTCGGCGCACTGCGTTCCAAGCTGGGTGCTATCTCGAACCGTCTGGACCACGTCTACAACAACTTGTCCAACATCTCGACCAACACCAAGAACGCAACCGGCCGTATCATGGACGTGGACTTCGCCGCTGAATCCGCAACCATGACCTCGAACCAGATGCTGCTGCAAGCTGGTACCGCAATGCTGAAGCAGACCAACAGCCAGTCTTCCCTGGTTCTGTCCCTGCTGCAGTAATCGCCGCAGACACTGGCTGGCCCGTAAGCGGCCGGGCAGGCTAAGAGCCAACCGCACACACGGTTGGCTTTTTTATTACCGCCGTATTACCATTGGCTTTCATGGCGATAGATCGAGTCACGCCGTCCAATCCGGCGCTAAGCATCCACGACCGGCTAGTGCGCGAGGCCCCCGGCCAGGCGCAAGCACAGCCGATCCCGCCGGTGGCCCAGCCACCAGGCGATGTGCCCGACTTCGCCCTGCAACCTGGCTTGCCGGCTTCCGTCGGCGCCCTGCTCGATGCCGCCGAAGGCCTGACGCAAAACGCCGCCAATACCCAGGCCGCCGCCCTCATCGGCGCTGGCGCCCGCGCTCTGGCCGATGCCGAGCTGGCCGGCGCCATGCAGCCCAACCAGATTTTCATGTCGCGCCAGCTGGTGTGGCATACCCCCGATACTTCCACCATGGCCTCTTCCTGGCAGATCATGGTGCGCACCTACAGCGAACAGCGCCGCGCCTTGCAGGACCAGGCCGAAGGCAAACATTTGCCGGCCTCCCTGTTCATGGCTGACTCCTCGCCCGGCGAAGGACGGCTCTACGCCGGCCGCCCCAATCCGAACCTGGTGTCCGAGCTGGATGCCTGGCGCTTTGCCGTCTACGCCTGGGGCGCCGAGAAACTGACCCTGCGCGTCGTTGCGCGCGACCCCGGCCAGCCTGGCCCGGACCAGCGCCGCCGCCGTCCCCGCATCGCGGTGCGGCTGGAAATGCACGTGCCGGACATCGGCAAAGTCTGCGTGCAGCTGGAGCCGGCCGAGGGCGGTGTGGTGCTGGAAATCGGCGCCATGCAGAATAGCGCCATGCAGTTCATGCGCGATATGCTGCCGCAGATCGCCAACGTGGTCGGCCGCTGCGGCCTGCAGATCGTGCGCGCACGTCTGATGCGCGAGCTGTCGCCCGTCAGTGCGGCGGACAACAACCCGACCCGCCTGCAGATTGCCATGCTGACGCAATCCATCTTCAAAGCGCTGGCCGAGGTGGCCGTGCTGCTGTCGCAGCCACGGATCGAAGATGCTAGCTCCGGTTCCGCGTCCAGTATCCCGGCTGCGCATACACTGCCTTCAGCTCATCGATAAAGAAGCGGGTCTTGGCCGGCAAATGCCTTTGCTGCAGATAGACCGCCATGATGTCGTAATCCGGTAGCGCGAAGTCATCCAGCACCGTAATCAGGCTGCCCTCCGCCAACTGCGCCTGGATTTCCCAGGTCGAGCGCCACGCCAGCCCCAGTCCCTCGCACGCCCAGCGATGCAGCAGTTCGCCATCGTTGCAATCGAGGTTGCCCTCCACTTTCACCGTCACCGGCTTGCCGCCCTGCTGGAAGTACCAGCCGCGCTGCTGCCCGCCTTGCAGATTGAAGGCCAGGCAGTTGTGGTTGGCCAGATCGTCCAGCGTGCGCGGAATGCCGTGGCGGTCGAAGTAATCGGGCGTGCCGCACACCACGCGCCGGTTTTTCGCCAGCCGCACCGCCACGAAACTCGGATCGATCACGCCGCCGATGCGAATGCCCAGGTCATAGCCCTCCCGCACCAGGTCGATCACCTGGTCCGTCAGGTTGAAGGAAATCTGCACATCGGGATTCGCCGCGAGGAAGGCCGGCGCATGCGGCGCCACGTGCTGGCGGCCGAATGAAGCCGGGGCCGACACGATCAAATGGCCCGTAGCCTTATGGCGCCCTTCCGAAATATTGCGTTCGGCGATGTCCATATCCGACAACAGCTTGCGGCAGTCTTCCAGATACACATTGCCCTGCTCCGTCAGCGTCAGATGGCGCGTCGTACGGTGCATCAGCTTCACACCCAGACGCTTTTCCAGCGCGTCGATACGCCGCCCCAGCATCACCGGCGTGATGTTCTGTACCAGCGCCGCGCGCGCCAGGCTGCCCTTCTCCACCACGGCCACGAAGGCCTCGATTTGCTTGAGTTTGTCCATGTTTTGATTATTCCATACTCAGAGTATCGAATAAACCGATTTTTTGTTGTCTTATCAAGGTGAAGGAAGGTCTATAGCATACAAATCATCAATAACACGCAGTATTCACAGAGACGAGGAGATAACCATGGCAAAGATGACAGCAGCTGAAGCAGCTGTTCACGTTCTGCAGAAGGAAGGCATTTCCGTTGCCTTCGGCGTGCCCGGCGCTGCCATCAATCCGCTGTACGCGGCACTGAAGAAGGTTGGCAAGATCAAGCACATCCTGGGCCGCCACGTTGAAGGCGCATCCCACATGGCCGAAGGCTACACCCGCGCCGCGCCCGGCAATATCGGCGTGTGCATTGGCACTTCCGGCCCTGCCGGCACGGACATGATCACCGGCCTCTACTCCGCTCAAGCCGACTCGATTCCGATCCTGTGCATCACCGGCCAGGCGCCGCGCGCCCGTCTGCACAAGGAAGACTTCCAGGCAGTGGACATCGCCGCCATCGCCAAGACCGTCACCAAGATGGCCACCACCGTGCTGGAACCGGCCCAGGTGCCGCGCGTATTCCAGCAAGCTTTCCACCTGATGCGCTCCGGCCGTCCGGGTCCGGTGCTGATCGACCTGCCCTTCGACGTGATGATGGCGCAGATCGAATTCGATCCTGAGACTTACACACCGCTAGATGCGTTCAAGCCGCGCGCCTCGCGCGCCCAGGTCGAGAAGGCGCTGGAAATGATGAACGATTCCGAGCATCCCCTGATCACCGCGGGCGGCGGCATCATCAACGCCAACGCTTCGGCCCTGCTGCAGGAGTTCGCCGAGATCGTCAACGTGCCAGTGATCCCGACCCTGATGGGCTGGGGCGCCATTCCCGATGACCACGAACTGATGGCGGGCATGGCCGGACTGCAGACCAGCCACCGCTACGGCAACGCCACCGTGCTGGCGTCGGACTTCATCATCGGCATCGGTAACCGCTGGGCCAACCGCCACACCGGCTCGGTCGATGTGTTCACCGAAGGCCGCACCTTTGTTCACGTGGATATCGAACCAACCCAGATCGGCCGCGTATTCGGTCCGGACCTGGGCATCGTGTCCGACGCCGGCTATGCGCTGGAGCTGTTCGTCGAAGTCGCCAGGGAATGGAAGGCCGCCGGCAAGCTGCGCGACCGCAGCGGCTGGGTGGCGCAATGCCAGCACCGCAAGCGCACCATGCTGCGCAAGACCGACTATGACAATGTCCCGGTCAAGCCGCTGCGCGTGTACGAAGAGATGAACAAATACTTCGGCCGCAATACGCGCTACGTGTCCGCCATCGGCCTGTCGCAGATCGCCGCCGCGCAGTTCCTGCACGTCTATCAGCCGCGCAACTGGATCAACTGCGGCCAGGCCGGTCCGCTGGGCTGGACCATTCCCGCTGCGCTGGGCGTGCGTGCTTCCGACCCGACCACCGACATCGTGGCGATTTCGGGCGACTACGATTTCCAGTTCCTGATCGAAGAACTGGCTGTGGGCGCGCAATTCAAGCTGCCTTACATCCACGTGCTGGTGAATAACTCCTATCTGGGCCTGATCCGCCAGTCGCAGCGCGGCTTCGATATGGACTTCTGCGTGCAGCTGTCCTTCGAGAACGTGAACGCGCCGGAACTGAACGGCTATGGCGTGGACCACGTGGCCGTGGTGGAAGGCCTGGGCTGCAAGGCGATCCGCGTGCACAAGCCGGACGACATCATCCCCGCTTTCGAAAAAGCGCGCGAATTGATGGCTCAGTTCAGCGTCCCCGTTGTAGTGGAAGTGATCCTGGAACGCGTGACCAATATCGCCATGGGCACTGAGATCAACGCCATCAATGAATTCAACGACATCATCGACGCAGCATAAAGGAGACTGCAAATGCCTAAATACGCCGCCAACCTGACCATGCTGTACAACGATGTGCCCTTCCTGGAGCGCTTCGCTGCAGCCGCCGACAACGGATTCAAAGGTGTCGAGTTCCTCTTCCCCTACGTCTTCGAACCGGAGCAGATCCAGGAAAAACTGCAGCAGTACAAACTGGAGATGGTGCTGCACAACCTGCCGGCCGGCCGCTGGGAAGCCGGCGAGCGCGGTATCGCCTGCCATCCCGACCGCATCGAAGAATTCGAAGAAGGCGTGGCATCGGCTGTGCGCTATGCCAAGGTGCTGGGCACGCAGCGCATCAACTGCCTGGTTGGCATCCAGCCGCAAAAAGTCGAGCGCAGCGCAGCCCAGGAAACGCTGGTGCGCAATCTTAAGTTCGCCGCTGACGCGCTGAAGAAAGCCGGAGTACCGCTGCTGATTGAACCGATCAACACCTATGACATCCCGGGCTTCTTCCTGTCCGGCACCCGCCAGGGTCTGGATCTGATCGAGCAAGTGGGCTCGGACAACCTGTTCCTGCAGTACGACATCTACCACATGCAGCGCATGGAAGGTGAACTGGCCAACACGATCAAGAACCACAAGTCCGTCATCAAGCATATCCAGCTGGCCGACAATCCGGGCCGCTTTGAGCCGGGCACGGGTGAGATCAACTACCGCTACCTGCTGAACTTCCTCGACGAAATCGGCTACGACGGCTGGGTGGGCTGCGAATACAAGCCCAAGGCCACTACGGCGGAAGGCCTGGGCTGGCGCGAAGCACTGGCAGCATAAAACATCAACACGATAAGGAGACCAATCATGCAAAAACTCGGATTCATCGGCCTGGGCATCATGGGCGGCCCAATGGCAGGACACCTGCAAGCTGCCGGCCACAAACTGTATCTGCACGACGTGAAGAACCCGCCTGCTAACCTGGTGGAAAGCGGTGCGACCGTCTGCACCTCCGCCATGGAAGTGGCCAAGCGCGCCGACATCATCTTCCTGATGGTGCCGGACACCCCGCAGGTGGAAGAAGTGCTGTTCTCGGAAGACGGCATCGCGGCCGGCCTCACTGCCGGCAAGATTGTGGTGGACATGAGCTCCATTTCGCCAATCGCCACCAAGGAATTCGCCAAGAAGATCAATAAGAAAAGCTGCGCTTACCTGGACGCTCCGGTGTCCGGCGGCGAAGTGGGCGCCAAGGCGGCCTCGCTGACCATCATGGTCGGCGGCCCGCAGGAAGCCTTCGACACCGTCAAGCCGCTGTTTGACCTGATGGGCAAGAACATCACCCTGGTGGGCGGCAATGGCGATGGCCAGACCACCAAGGTCGCCAACCAGATCATCGTGGCGCTGAACATCCAGGCCGTGGCGGAAGCCCTGCTGTTCGCATCCAAGGCCGGCGCCGATCCAGCCAAAGTGCGTGAAGCGCTGATGGGCGGCTTTGCTTCCTCGCGCATTCTGGAAGTGCATGGCGAGCGCATGGTGAAGCGCACCTTCAACCCGGGCTTCCGCATCGCCCTGCACCAGAAGGACCTGAACCTGGCCCTGCAAGGCGCCAAGGCCCTGGGCGTGTCGTTGCCGAACACCTCGGCCACGCAGGAACTGATGAACGCCTGCGCGGCCAACGGGCTGTCCGGCCTCGATCACTCGGCGCTGTGCCAGGCGGTCGAGCTGATGTCCAACCACAAAATCGCACAAGGCTGAACACTATGACCGCGCCACAACCTCGCCAGCTCCTGCTGGACCTTTACGACGCAGCAGTTGGCGCGGTTCATCCGCGCAACCTGGTGCAGGATTTCCTGCCAACGCCGCCTGCGAATGGCAAGACCCTCGTGATCGGCGCGGGCAAAGGTGCGGCTGCGATGGCGCAGGCTGTGGAGCGCAGCTGGCAAGGCCCCTTGTCCGGCCTGGTGGTAACCCGTTACGGCCATGGCGCCGACACCCGGCATATCGAAGTGGTGGAAGCATCACACCCGGTGCCGGACGACGCCGGCCAGAAGGCTGCCGCGCGCATGCTGGAAATGGTGCAGGACCTGACCGAGAACGACCTGGTGCTGTGCCTGATCTCCGGTGGCGGCTCAGCCCTGCTGGCCTTGCCCGCCGAAGGCATCACCCTGGCGACCAAGCAGGCCATGAATAAGGCCCTGCTGAAAAGCGGCGCCACCATCGGCGAAATGAATTGCGTACGCAAGCACCTGTCCGCAATCAAGGGCGGCCGTCTGGCGCTCGCTTGCGGCAAGGCGCGCGTGGTCACACTGTTGATTTCCGACGTGCCGGGCGATGACCCGCGCGTGATCGCCAGCGGCCCTACCCTGCCCGATGCCACCACGAATGCCGAAGCGCTGGCCATCCTGCGCAAGTACAACATCGGCATTCCGCAAAGCGTACAGGAACATCTGGAATCGCCCGCCAGCGAAACACCAAAGCCGGGCGACCCACGCTTTGCAGGCCATACAAATCGCGTGATCGCTACCGCGCAGCATGCACTGGAGGCCGCCGCCGCAAAGGCGCGCAGCGCAGGCATCACACCCTACATCCTGTCAGACGGCATTGAAGGTGAAGCGCGCGACATCGGCTTGATGCACGCAGCCATGGCCCGCCAGGTTATCGCCCACGGCCAGCCATTCCAGCGTCCATGCGTGATCCTGTCCGGCGGCGAAACCACTGTCACCGTGCGCGGCGAAGGTCGCGGCGGCCGTAACGTGGAATTCCTGCTCAGCTTTGCTCTGGCCATGGAAGGCGCAAACAATGTGCACGCCATTGCCTGCGACACCGACGGCATCGACGGCTCGGAAGACAACGCGGGCGCTGTGTATGCACCGGACTCGCTGGCGCGCGCCGCATCGAAAGGCGTGAACGGCAAGCACCTGCTGGCCGACAACGATGCCTACAGCTTCTTCAGCGCGCTGGATGACCTCGTGGTCAGCGGCCCGACCCGCACCAATGTGAATGATTTCCGCGCCATCCTGATCCTGTAAAAGAAAGACCGCAAAACATGCGCAGAGAACGCAAAGCCAAAATCGTTGCAACCCTCGGCCCGGCCAGCAATGACCGCGCCACCATCAAAGCGCTGTTCGAAGCGGGCGCCGACGTGTTCCGCTTCAACTTCAGCCATGGCAGCCATGCCGACCACCACGCGCGCTACCTCGTCGTGCGCGCCATCGAAAAGGAATTGGGCCGCCCCATCGCCATCCTGGCCGACCTGCAAGGACCCAAGCTGCGCATCGGCCAGTTCGGCGATGGCAAGGTGACGCTGCAAACCGGCGCCGAGTTCCGCCTGGACCAGGACCCGGCACCGGGAAGTGTGAATCGCGTCTGCCTGCCGCATCCCGAGCTGTTCGCGGCGGTCAGTGCAGGCCAGTCGTTGCTGCTGGACGATGGCCGCATCCGCCTCGAAGTGGTCGGCAGTGAGCCGGACGCCATCTACACCCGTGTGGTGACGGGCGGCGTGCTGTCGGATCGCAAAGGCGTGAACGTGCCTGATGCCGTGTTGCCCATCCCCGCGCTCACCGCCAAGGACAAGGCCGACCTCGAATTCGCGCTGGATCTCGGCGTGGACTGGATCGCCCTCTCCTTCGTGCAGCTGCCCGAAGACGTGGCGCAGGCGAAGGCACTGGTGAATGGCCGCGCCGGGGTGCTGTCCAAGCTGGAAAAGCCGGCAGCGCTGGAGCGACTGGAAGAAATCGTCAGCGTGTCCGACGCGATCATGGTGGCGCGCGGCGACCTTGGCGTCGAGCTGCCACCCGAGCGCGTGCCCGGCGTGCAGAAGCGCATCGTGCGCCTGTGCCGCAAGCACGGCAAGCCGGTCGTGGTGGCCACGCAGATGCTGGAATCCATGGTCAACGCACCGGTGCCGACGCGTGCCGAAGCTTCCGATGTGGCCAATGCCGTGTACGAAGGCGCGGATGCTGTAATGCTGTCGGCCGAATCGGCCAGCGGCGCCTATCCGGTCCAAGCGGTATCGATCATGAACCGGATCATCTGCGAAGTCGAGCGTGATCCGCTGTATCCCGCCATGATCGAAGCCCAGCACCAGGCTCCGCTGCCCAACAAGGGCGACGCCATCAGCGCCGCCATGCGCGACGCAGCGCGCATCATGGGCGCCAAAGCCATGGTGGCCTACACCAACTCAGGCCACAGCAGCCTGCGCACGGCACGCGAGCGGCCGATGGCGCCGATCGTCAGCATTACGCCGAAGCCGGAAACGGCGCGCCGTCTGGCGCTGGCCTGGGGCGTGCACAGCACCGTGAGCCAGGATGTCAGCAATGTGGATGAAATGGTGGCCGCGGCTTGCCGTACGGCGCTGCGTGAGGGGTTCGTGAAGCCGGGTGATCAGATTGCCATTGCAGCGGGCACGCCATTTGGCCAGCCTGGCAGCACCAACCTGCTGCGCCTGGCGGAAATCTGGCCGCAGTAGATCCTTTAGTACCGTCTTTCTCTTTTGCGCCGGTTGAATGCCGGCGTTTTTTTAAACCCACGGCAAAAAACAGGTGGCAGCCACGATGTGGCTGCCACCAGGGTTACGCCTCTGGTTTTTATTCGCCGCGCTGGTGAACTTGCCTGCCCGCCGCATAAGTAGCGGCAATAGCGCGATCGTCACCCAGCAGGGCCAGCGCAAACAGCAGTTCTTCCAGGCTGTTGCTGCGCGTGGTGCGGCGCTCCAGCAGCGGCGTGGCTTTCGGGTCCATCACGATGAAGTCCGCCTCGGCGCCCGGCACGAAATTGCCGACGATACCTTCCAGCTGCATGCTGCGCGCACCGCCCAGCGTCGCCAGGTAGAACATGCGCAGCGCCGGCAGATACGTTCCGCCCATGCGCGCAACCTTGTAAGTCTCGTTCATCACCTGCAGCATCGAGAACGACGTGCCGCCACCGACATCCGTCGCCAACGACAGTGCAACGTGCTGGCGATCGGCCGCAGCGAAATCGAACAAGCCACTGCCAAGGAACAAATTGGACGTCGCGCACATCGACACAGCAGCGCCGGTGGCCGCCATGCGTGCGCGGTCCTCATTGTCCAGCCAGATGCAGTGGGCGTACATGGAACGCGGGCGCAGTAGGCCGTATTTATCGTACACGTCCAGGTAGCTGCGCGCGTCCGGGAACAGCGACTTCACCCACGCCACTTCATCGGTATTTTCCGCCACATGCGTCTGCACGTAGGTGGTCGGGAAGGCCCGCGCCAACTCGCCGCACAGCTGCATCTGCGCGTCGGTGGATGTTGGCGCGAAACGCGGCGTCAGCGCGTACATATTGCGGCCCTTGTTGTGCCAGCGCCGGATCAACTCTTCGCTTTCACATGCGCCGCTTTCCGCCGTGTCCTGCAGGAAGTCCGGGCAATTCCGGTCCATCATCACCTTGCCCGCCGCCATACGCAGGTTGTGCGCTTCGGCCGCGCCGAAGAATGCGTCCACCGACTCTGGGTGCACGGTGCAGTACACCATGGCTGTGGTGGTGCCGCAACGGAGCAGTTCCTTGACGAAAAAATCCGCCACGCCGCGCGCATGCTCCGGATTCCTGAACTGGCGCTCGGTCGGGAATGTGTAGGTATCGAGCCAAGGCAACAGACCGGGCGCCGGCGATGCAATCATATCCGTTTGTGGATAATGAATGTGGGTGTCGATAAAGCCCGGCATGATGATCTTGCCGCGGTAGTCGCGTACTTGCGTGCCGGGCGGCAGCGTGTCCTTCAGCAGCGCGTAATCGCCGGCCGCCACCACACGGCCGGCATTCAGCACCAGCAGCCCGTCTTCGTGCCAGGAGTGGGCTTTGTCGCTGATCGCCGGATCGTCCGTGAAGTGCAGCAGACTGGCACGGAAAGCTTTGATTGAATTGCTCATGACATCGTCCTAGCTGCCGCGGTAAGTGGAATAAGCCCATGGCGACACCACGATCGGCACGTGGTAGTTCGCATCAGTGTCCGCAATGCCGAAGGCAATGATCACTTCGTCGACGAAGCGTGGCTCCGCCAGCTTGACGCCTTGCGCCGCAAAGTAATCGCCGGCGCCAAACACCAGCTCATACTTGCCCGCAATGACTTCGCCGCCCGCCAGCAAAGGCTGTTCGCAGCGCCCGTCCTGGTTGGTAACTGCGGTCTTCAACAGCACCTTGGTATTGCCGTCCACGCGGAACAGTTTGACCTGAACGCCCGCACCAGGTTTGCCCTGCGTGATATCCAGGACGTGTGTACTCAGTTTGCCCATAAGGTCTCCTTTATAAGTGAGATCGATCTTATACGGCTGGCCATTGCGAAATATTCACCACGGCGAATATCAATCATGAGCTGCGTCGACATAATCAAGACTCCATATAAATAAAGAGGAGACACACGATGTACAAGCAATTAGCTGTTCTGGCCCTCGCGGCCCTGGGCACGCAGCAAGCCAGCGCTGCGGATTGGAGCGATACGTCGATCGGTTACCGCTACGGCACGAAATTCGCCGAGCCGTATAACCCGAACGACATCAAGAAGCACATCGTGAGCTGGACCTATGCCGACGGCTACAAGTACGGCGGCAATTACATGAACGTCGATTTCCTGACCTCGGACGGTACCGACAACAACGCGCATGAAGCCTATGTGTTGTATCGCCACACACTGGACATCGGCAAGATCACCAGGAAAGAATTGAAGTTCGGCCCCGTGCGCGGCGTCGGCATCACCGCGGGCTTCGACTGGAACGCCAAGAACGACGACACCTACAACTCGCGCAAGCGCATGGTGGTGCTGGGCCCGACCCTGATGATGGACGTGCCGGGCTTCCTGAACGTGAGCCTGTATGCGGTTTGGGAAAGCAATCAGCCGCTGGGCGTGGCCAAGCGCTATTCCTACGATACGCGCCCGATGCTGAGCACCGCCTGGGGCATCCCGCTCGGCCACGGCTTCAGCTTCGAAGGCTATGGCAACTGGATCGGCCGCAAAGGCATCGATGAATTCGGCGGCACCACTTCGCCCGAAGTAAATATCGACGCGCAAATCATGTACGACGTGAGCCCGCACCTCGGCGCCAAACCTAACACCTTCAAGGTCGGCTTCGAGTACCAATACTGGCGCAACAAGTTCAGTACCCCGCACAACATCCCGGGCAGCACCGCAAGGACGCCGATGATACGCGCGGAATACCACTTCTAAGAAAAACGGCCCTCGCGGGCCGTTTGCTTTTTATACGAACTCGCCTACTTTCGTTGTCACTGCCTCCCGCACCGAACCGCTGGTGACGAAGCTATGCGCCACCTGGATGTCGTTGTGGAACCAGCGGTCGCCGTCCATGCAGGCCGGGATCTGCTTGCGGATCTCGTCATAAGCCGCTTGCGTGCCTTCGCCCAGCTTGAAGCCCGGCAGCAGCCCTTCAGTCATGGTCAGCGCCTGCGCTGCCAGCAGCATCTCCACACCCACGATGTACTGCGTGTTCTGCACTACGGTGTGGGCCTTGCGCGCGCACCAGGTCGAGTTGGAGATATGGTCTTCGCTATTGGCCTTGGACGGAATGGAGTCCACACTGCCCGGCATGGACAGGGTGCGGTTCTCCATCACCAGGGAACTCAGCGAACATTGCACCACCGGATACCCGGTATTCACCCCACGCAGTCCGGACATCAGATTACGCGGCAAGCCCCAGGACAGTGTCGGATCGATCAGGCGTGCAACGCGGCGCTCGCAGATGCTGCCCAGGTCCGTAATCGCCATTGCCAGCAAATCCATCGCCTGCGCCAGATACTGGCCGTGGAAGTTACCGCCCGAGATGATCTCGAACCCGCCGCCGTCCTTGCCGAAGATCAGCGGGTTGTCGGTGGCCGAATTGATCTCGTTCTTCACGATGGTGTCGATGTAGTCCAGCGCATCGAACACCGGGCCGTAGACTTGCGGCGTGCAGCGCAGCGAATACACATCCTGGATGCGCGGCGTGTAGGGAATATCGGTGCGGCGCAATTCGTCAGGGAACTGCACGGCGCGCGCTTCATGCGTGGTGCGGGTGGAGCCCTTCAGCAGCTTGCGCACCACGGCCGCGGTCTTGATCTGGCCTGGATGCGGACGCGCCTGCTGGATACGTGGATCGAAGGCCGACATCTCGGCGCGCATCGCCTCCAGCGTCAGCCCCAGCGACAAGCAGGCATCCGTCAGCAGGTCGCGTGCATCCTTGGCCGCCAGTACCGCAACTGCCAGCGAAGCGGTGCAGCCATTGATCAGGGCCGATGCATCCTTGGCCTTGAGATCGAATTTGACGGGACCGACTTCGGCGCGGGTAATCGCCTCTGCGGCCGGCATGCGGACGCCTTTGTACATCACTTCCGCTTCATCGAAACCGGCGATGGCGGCCGCCAGATAGGCCAGCGGCGCCAGGTCGCCCGACGCGCCAACCGAGCCTTTCTGCGGCATGATCGGATGGATGCCGGCGTTGATGAAGGCCAGCAGGCGATCCACCACTTCCACGCGCGGCGCCGAGAAATTGCTGGCGAAGGCATTGGCGCGCAACAGCATGGTAGCGCGGCTCACCTCTTCCGAAAACGGTTCGCCGATGCCGCCGCTGTGGGCCTTGATCAGCTGCGTCTGGAACAGTTCGATATGCTCCACCTTGATGCGGGTGTCCTTCAGCAGGCCGACGCCGGTGTTAAAGCTGTACATCATCGGCGCTTCATCGTGCATCCAGGTCGATTCGATGTAGTCGCGGCTTTCCTTCAATGCAGCGCGCGAGGTGGCGGACAGTTCCACTTTTGCGCCGTTGCGCGCGACCGCCAGCACCTGTTCGGCGGTGAGATTGAATCCATCGATAGTCACATTGCTCATTTCAATTCCTCTCAGTTCGCGCTGGATTCGTACCACGCGCCGATCAGCTGACGCTCGGCGTCAGTCATATGCGTCATGTTCGCCAGCGGCATATCCTTGTTCTGCACGGCGCGCTGGTAGATCTTGGCGGCGTGCTGCTTGATCTGGTCTTCGTTATCGAGCATCACACCGCCCGGCGCGGAGGCAAATCCCGCCTGGGTTGGCGTCGCCGAGTGACAGGCCACGCAACGCTCGGACACCACGTGGTGCACGGTCGCCAGACTGGCCTCGCCAGCCGGGGCGGCTGCAGCAGCAGGCGCGGCGCCATCTGCTGAATCACCGTTAGCCGCAGCGGCAGCAACGGCGGGCGCTGTTACCGCCTTGCGCGGCGCTGGCGCAATCGCCACCGCCACGCCAATCAGCAGGGCAACACCAGCGATCGGATAGGCCGGCGAAACCTTGCCCGCATGACGCAGATTGAAGAAGTGGCGGATCAGCACACCGGCAGCCATGATGGCGGCCAGCACCAGCCAGCTGTATGCATGGCTGTAGGTCATCGCGTAGTGGTTGCTGATCATGATCAGCAGCACAGGCAGGGTGAAGTAATTGTTGTGGACCGAGCGCACCTTGGCGCGTTTGCCATAGATCGGATCAGGCGACTGGCCCTTTTCCATCGCATCCACCAGCTTGCGCTGGCCAGGAATGATCACGAACAGCACGTTACCGACCATCATGGTGCCCATCATGGCGCCGACGTGAATGTAGGCAGCACGGCCGCTCAAGGTGTGGGTCAGCACATAAGCCGCGGCCACGATCAGCAGGAACAGCACCGAACCGAGTACCGCGGGTTTTTCCGCCAGCGGTGTTTTGCACAAGGTGTCGTACACCAGCCAGCCGCCAAGCAGCGTGCCAATGCCCACGCCCACTGCTTGCAGGGAGCTCAGGTCGGCCACATTCTTATCGATCATCATCGCCGACGCATTGAAGTAATAGACGATGAAAAGCATGGCAAAGCCGCTCAGCCAGGTGGCATAGGCCTCCCATTTGAACCAATGCAGGTCTTCCGGCAGTTCGTCCGGCGCGACCAGGTATTTTTGCGGATTGTAGAAGCCGCCGCCGTGCACCGCCCACAGCTCGCCCATCACGCCTTTCCTGGCCAGCGGACTGCCAGGCTTGGGCGGCCGGATCGAATTGTCCAGCCAGACGAAATAAAACGATGCGCCGATCCACGCAATACCCGTGATCAGGTGCAGCCAGCGAACCAGCAGGTTCAGCCACTCCACCCCGTAGGAACCGAATAATGTCTCCATGATTTTTCCAATTAGTCTGTTCATCTGCCTCTGGCGGGCACTTCAGATGATCGAGGAGTTTCACCTCAGAAACGGTCGTTGTACTGCCGCCGCTACGACCGCGACGGCAAAGGAACGCTCCCGCCGTCAACTTGGTGAAACGATATCGGCTATGAGCGCCCCTATCTTTTCGTTGCACATATAACTCGCATAGCCGAAAACATATATACCGGGGCCTCGGTTAATGCGACCCTGTCATCTATAAAGGTAAATAACTAATATCGGGAGACCATGATGTCCAGATTGCCGGACCACTTAGATATCCACCTCATTCGCATCCTGTACCTGCTGCTGTGCGAAAAGAGCGTGTCGCGCGTGGCGCTGAAGCTGAATCAGCCGCAGCCCTCCATTTCCGGCTCCCTGCGCAAGCTGCGCGAGCTGACCGGCGATCCGCTGCTGGTGCGGGGCGGACGGGGCATGGTGCCCACCCAGCACGGCGAGAGCCTGATGAAGACCGCCAAGCGCGTGCTGGACGAAGCCGAAAGCCTGTTCACGCCCAAGACCGCTTTCGTGCCCATGGAACAGGCACGCACCTTCCACATCGCTGCGCCGGACTATATGAATACCCAGTTCTTCACCGAGGTGATCGCGCGCCTGCGCCGCGAATCGCCCAAGAGCAGGCTGGTGATTCATTCCCTGGTGCCGGACGTCGATTATGTGCGCCTGCTGTCCGATGGCGAACTGGATCTGGTGGTCGGCAACTGGGACGAGCCGCCACAGCACCTGCACCTCTCCAAGCTGTTCGATGATCCCATCGTCTGCCTGATGCGCGCCAATTGCGCCTACGCGCGCCGCACCGCGCGCGATGGCATGACCACCGACGATTTCCTCACCCTGCCGCAAGTTGCACCGGCCCAGATCCTGCCCGGTTACCACGGCAGTATCGACTCCTTCCTGGAGGGGCAGAATCTCCAGCGCAACATCGTGGTGGAATCGGCACACTTCCGCATGCTGCCCTACGTCGTAGCTCAAACGGACCTGGTGCTGACGGCAGGCCAGCAGTTCGCCAGTTTTTACGAAAATTTGCTGGGGCTGAAATCCTACAAGGTGCCGGTGGACTTTCCGCCGCTGCGCTTCTACCAGCTGTGGCACGAGCGCTCCCAGCACGGGACGGAACACAAATGGCTGCGCGCCCAGGTCAGCGCCGCCGCACGCCTGCTGGCAAAGTAAATATCGGCCTGGCCATTAGCCGGTATCGGCGCAGCGCTATATCTCCGGCCTGCTGCGCCCCTATTATCAAATTGCCATAACCCCAGATCAACCTTTTTGGAGCGGGCCGCCCGGCGGTGGCCCGATTGCACGATGACGAGCCTGAAGCAACTGAACACCTGCGACGCTGGCGCATTTGCCGATATCCTGCATGGCCTGTACGAACACTCCCCGTGGATTCCCAAGCGCGCTGCCGCGCTGCGCCCCTTCCGCAGCGTCGATGCGTTGAAACTCGGCCTGCAGCAAGTGGTAACGGAAGCAGCGCACGAAGAACAACTGGGCCTGATCCGCGCTCACCCGGAATTGGCAGGCAAGGCCGCCGTTGCGGGCGAACTGACGCCCGAATCCACCGGCGAACAAGCCAGCGCGGGCCTGAATCACTGCAGCCCCGAAGAATTCGCAGCCATTCAGGAACTGAACGCCGCCTACAACAGCAAATTCGGTTTCCCCTTCATCGTTGCGGTGAAGGGCGCCGACGGCAAAGGCCTCACGCGCCAGGCCATCATCGCCACCGTGCGCCGCCGCCTGCGCAACCAGCTGGACGACGAACACCGCGAAGCCCTGCGCCAGATTCACCGCATCGCCGAAATGCGCCTGAACGCCCTGCTGCAGCACACGCCCGCCATGGGGCAATCCATCATGCAGTGGGCCGAACAGATCGGCGCCCTGAGCGAAGACGAGCAAGGCCTGACCTGCACTTATATGACCCCCACCCATCGCGCCACCGCCAATCAGCTGGCGCAGTGGATGAGCGAAGCGGGCATGCATGTCCACATCGATGCTGTCGGCAATGTCGTGGGCCGCTACCTGTCCACCGATCCGCAGGCGCGTACCCTGCTCACCGGTTCGCATTACGACACGGTGCGCAATGGCGGCAAATACGATGGCCGCCAGGGCATACTCACCGCCATCGCCGTCGTCAAACAGCTGCACCAATATGGCGAAACCCTTCCCTTCCACTTCGAGGTGATCGCCTTCTCCGAAGAGGAAGGCGTGCGCTTCAAGAGCACCTTCCTCGGCAGTAGCGCCGTCATCGGCCAGTTCGATCCGCGCCTGCTGGAACTGAAGGACCGCGATGGCGTCGCGCTGCGCGAAGTGATGGCCGCTGCGGGCCAGGACCCAAACAGCATCGCAGCCATCGCACGCGATCCGGCTGATCTGCTGGGCTATGTGGAACTGCATATCGAACAAGGCCCGGTACTGCTGGAGCGCGGCCTGCCGGTTGGCGTGGTGACCTCCATCGCGGGCAGCAAACGCTATCTGGTGGAGCTCAAAGGCGTCGCCAGTCACGCCGGCACCACGCCGATGGCCATGCGCAAGGACGCCGCTGTCGCTGCCGCAGAGATCATCCTCTACGTAGAACAGCGCTGCGCCCAGGACCAGGATTCCGCCCTGGTCGGCACCGTCGGCCAGCTGCAAGTGCCGAACGGCTCCACCAATGTGATCCCCGGCGCGTGCACGCTATCGCTGGATATCCGCGCCGCCAATGACGCCGCGCGCGACGCCGCGGTGGCCGACATCCTGGTCCAGATCGAGAAAGTGTGTCAATCACGCCACATCAGCTTTAACATCGAGCAAACCGTTTCGGCCAATTGCGCACCTTGCGCACCGTGGCTGATGCAGCAGCTGGCTGCCGCCACCGAACGTGCGGGCGTACCGGTCTTCCAGCTGGCCTCCGGCGCAGGGCACGACGCCATGCTCATGTCGCGCGTAACCGACGTCGCCATGCTGTTCTCCCGCTGCGGCAACGGAGGCATCAGCCACAACCCGCTAGAGATCATGACGGACGACGACGCCGACGTGGCGGCGCGCATCCTGCTCGATTTCCTGCGCCACTTCAAGCCTGGTCCCCGGCGTGCACGCGGGGACTATACGGAAAAACCGATAAACGATATGTCCCAGCAAGCAAGCTGAGAGGGAGGCCATCGACGATATTGATAGCAAGGTATCAGCAGCGCGCCATATTTGTCTGCCCAAAGAGGCGGAATTTCGGGCGATAAAAACTAAACGGAGACAACCTAAATGAACTTCCTGGAACAATACTTCAAGCTCGGTGCGCACGGGACAAACGTGCGTACCGAGGTGCTGGCCGGCATTACCACCTTCCTGACGATGGCCTACATCATCTTCGTCAACCCCTCCATCCTCGGCGATGCCGGCATGCCCAAGGACGCCGTCTTTGTGGCGACCTGCGTGGCAGCCGCCGTCGGCACCCTCATCATGGGCTTGTACGCCAATTATCCGATTGGCCTGGCGCCCGGCATGGGCTTGAACGCATACTTCGCTTACGGCGTGGTGCACGGCATGGGCTATCCATGGGAAGCGGCACTGGGCGCCGTGTTCATTTCCGGTTGCTGCTTCATGATCGTCAGCCTGCTGCGCATCCGCGAAAAGATCATGAATGCGATCCCGCCATCGCTGCGCATCGCCATCCCGGCGGGCGTGGGCTTGTTCCTGGCGCTGATCTCGCTGAAAAATGCGGGCATTGTGGTGTCCAGCCCGGCCACCTTCGTCACCATGGGCGATCTGCATAAACCAGCCCCGGTGCTGGCGATCATCGGCTTCCTCATCATCGTGGCCCTGGACCGCCTGCGCGTCACCGGCGCCCTGCTGATCGGCATCATGGCCGTGACGGTGCTGAGTTTCTTCTTTGGCGGTAACCAGTTCCACGGCATTGTCTCGCCGCCACCTTCCATTGAAGCGACCGCGCTGAAACTGGACATCGTCGGCGCCGCCGCCCACGGCCTGTTCAACGTGGTGATGGTGTTCTTCCTGGTTGAGCTGTTCGACGCCACCGGCACCCTGATGGGCGTCGCCCAGCGCGCCGGTCTCATGAAAGACGGCAAAGTGCCTCCTTCGATGAACAAAGCCCTGCTGGCCGATTCCGGCGCCATCATGGCCGGCGCCATGATGGGTACCTCCAGCACCACCGCCTACATCGAAAGCGCCGCCGGCGTGCAGGCAGGCGGCCGTACCGGCCTGACCGCAGTCACCGTGGCCGTCATGTTCCTGCTGGCTCTCTTCTTCGCGCCGCTGGCCGGCGTGGTGCCGAGCTACGCCACCGCTCCTGCCCTGTTCTTCGTGGCCTGCCTGATGCTGCGCGAACTGGCTGAAGTCAACTGGTCCGAAACCACCGAAAGCATTCCCGCCGTGGTGACTGCGCTGGTCATGCCCTTCACCTACTCCATCGCCAATGGTCTGGCGCTGGGCTTCATCAGCTATGCCGGCCTGAAACTCCTGACCGGCAAATACCGCGAAGTCAGCGTCACCCTGTGGGGCGTCGCCGGCATATTCCTGTTCAAAACCATCTACATCGCAGGCTGACCAAATCTCACGGAGGCAGCATGAACAATCTGCTTTACCAGGTGGAGGACCGTCCACCGCTGATCACCAGCGGCATCCTCGCCTTGCAGCATCTGTTGGCAGCTTTGGGAGGCATCATTGCGGTGCCCCTCGTGATCGGCGCAGTATTGAAACTGCCGGCGGACCAGATGGTCGCGCTGGTGAACGCGGCGCTGCTGGGTTCCGGCATCGTCACCATCATCCAGTGCAAAGGCATCGGCCCGATCGGCATCCGCCTGCCCTGCGTAATGGGCACCAGCTTCGCCTTCGTAGGCGCGGCCATCAGCGTGGGACTGGAACACGGCGTTCCCGGCATCATGGGCTCCGCGCTGGCCGGTTCGGCAGTGATGATCGTCGGCAGCTGCTTCATGCCGCAAATCCGCAAGCTGTTCCCGGAAGCGGTGACGGCGGTGGTGGTGACCATGATCGGCCTGACGCTGGTGCCGGTCGCCATCGACTGGGCAGCAGGTGGCCGTAATGCAGGTCCGCTGTACGGCGATCCGACCAGCCTGGGCATTGCCTTGTTCGTGCTGGTGGGCGTGATTCTGCTGGTCCAATTCGGCAAAGGCATGATTTCCGCCGCTGCCATCGTGATCAGCATGTTCATCGGCTATCTGGTTTGCATCGGTCTGGGCCTGGTGGACTTTACGCCGGTGACCAGGGCGGAGGTGTTCGCCCTGCCCCAGCCACTGCACTTCGGCATGACCTTCCCCGCGTCCGGCATCGTTGCCATGGCGCTGGCGTTTGTCGTGACCATGGTTGAGACGACAGGCACCTTCATGGCGCTGGGGAATGCCACGCAGACCAAGATCCGTGGCAAGACCCTGTGCCGCGGCATGCTGTGCGATGGCGTGGGCTCGGCGTTTGCGGCCCTGCTGTCCAGCCCTCCGGTATCGACCTTCGCCCAGAACGTCGGCGTGATCACGCTGACCGGCGTGGCGAGCCGTCACGTGGTGGCCTTCACCGGCGTGCTGCTGGCTCTGGCCGGACTGGTGCCGGTACTCGGCGCGCTGGTGGTGACGATACCGCAGCCAGTGCTGGGCGGTGCTGGCCTGATGATGTTCGCCATGATCATTGCCGCGGGCGTGCAGATGCTGGCCAAAGTGGAACACGACAAGCGCACCAGCCTGATCGTCGCCGTTTCCATTGGCTGCGGTCTGGCCGTGACGGTGCGTCCGGAACTGCTGTCCAAGCTGCCCGCCTTCGTGCATGAAGTCTTTGGCTCCGGCATCAGCACCAGCGCCATCGTGGCCGTATTCCTCAACCTCGTGCTGCCGGACCGTCCGCAGGTTGAGATCGACGAAGTAGAAGAAGATTTGCTGCAACCAATGCTTGTCAGGGACTAGTAATGACTAAAACGCTTTTGATCAAGAACGCACGCGTGCTGGTAACGATGGATGACCAGCGCCGCGAGATCGTCGATGGCGCGGTTTTCGTGCGTGGCAATGTGATCGAACAGGTCGGGCCGACGTCCGATCTGCCGCGCGAAGCCGATGAGGTGATCGACGCATCCGGCCAGGTAGTGCTGCCTGGCCTGGTGAACACCCATCACCATATGTATCAAAGCCTGACGCGCGTGATTCCCGCCGCGCAGGACGGTGAGCTGTTCAACTGGCTCACCAATCTGTATCCGCTCTGGGCCAACCTCACCAGCGAGATGGTGCACGTGTCCACGCTGACGGCGATGGCGGAGCTGATCCTGTCCGGCTGTACCACCAGCAGCGATCACCTGTACATCTATCCCAACGATTGCCGCCTGGACGACAGCATCGAGGCGGCCCAGCAGATCGGCATGCGCTTCCACGCGGCGCGCGGCGCGATGAGCGTAGGCCAGTCCAAGGGCGGCCTGCCACCGGACAGCGTGGTGGAAGAGGAAGCGGACATCCTCAAAGATACCCAGCGCCTGATCGAGACTTACCACGACGACCAGCGCCATTCCATGTTGCGCATGGTGGTGGCGCCCTGCTCGCCCTTCTCCGTATCGCGTCAGCTGATGAAGGAATCCGCGAACATGGCGCGCAGCTATGGCGTATCGCTGCACACCCATCTGGCTGAAAACGTGAACGACATCGCCTACAGCCGCGAAAAATTCAATATGACGCCGGCCCAATACGCTGAAGACTGCGGCTGGGTAGGCCACGATGTATGGCACGCCCACTGCGTGCAGCTGGACGACGCCGGCATCAATATGTTTGCCCGCACCGGCACCGGCGTTGCGCACTGCCCTTGCTCGAATATGCGCCTGGCTTCCGGCATCGCTCCGATCCGCAAGATGGTTGACGCGGGCGTGCCCGTCGGCCTGGGCGTGGACGGCAGCGCCTCCAACGACGGTGCGCACATGCTGGGCGAAGCGCGCCAGGCCATGCTGCTGCAGCGCGTCGGCTTCGGCCCGGACGCCATGACCGCGCGCCAGGCGCTGGAACTGGCCACCCTGGGAGGCGCCAAAGTGCTCAACCGCGACGACATCGGCGCGCTGAAGCCGGGCATGTCGGCCGACATCATCAGCTTCAAACTGGATCAAATCGGATTGGCGGGCGCGCTGCACGACCCGGTCGCCGCGCTGGTGTTCTGCACGCCGTCCAATGTATCGAACAGCATTATCAATGGCAAAGTCGTCGTCCGCGACGGCTTGCTGCAAACGGTGGACCTGCCGCTGGTGATCGAACATCACAACGCGCTGGCCCACGAACTGGCATTAGCAAGGAACTGATGAAATGAGCACCAATAAAATACGATTCTTCTACCAGGGCCGCGTGCGTGAAGTCGATTCCGCGTCCCCCACCCGCACCGTGCTGCAGCACCTGCGTGAAGACCTGCACTGCACGGGCACCAAGGAAGGCTGCGCCGAAGGTGACTGCGGCGCCTGCACCGTGCTGATTGCCTCCCTGGTGGACGGCGAACTGGAAATGCGCAATGTGAATTCCTGTATCCAGTTCCTGCCCACGCTGGACGGCAAGGCCGTATTCTCGGTGGAAGATCTGAAACAGCCGGATGGCGGCCTGCATCCTGTGCAGGAAGCACTGGTGGAGTGCCATGGTTCCCAATGCGGTTTCTGTACACCGGGCTTCGCGATGTCGCTGTGGAGCTTATACCTGAAGCAGGAAGGCCAAACCCAGCCGCCCTGCCGCAAGACGATTGACGAGACGCTGTCCGGAAACCTGTGCCGCTGCACCGGCTACCGTCCGATTATCGATGCCGCCGTCCGCATGGGCGAGCTGCCCGCCGTCAGCTTCGACCGCGCCACCCTGAAGGCCACCCTGCAGGGCCTGCAACGAGACATCATGTTCAGCTACACGCACGACGGCCAGACTTTCCACGCGCCGCGCACCCTCGAAGAAATGGCCGCCCTGCGCGCCGCCAAACCCACCGCCACCATCCTGGCCGGCTCCACCGACGTTGGCCTGTGGGTGACCAAGCAGATGCGCAATCTGGGCGACGTGATCTACACGCGCCAGGTGAAGGAACTGCACCGCATCACGACCGTCGACGGCAAGCTGGAAATCGGCGCCGCCGTCTCGCTGGACGACGCCTACCGCGCCGTCAATGAACTGTACGACAACGACTCGCTGCACGAATTGTGGCAGCGCTTTGCCTCCCAGCCGATCCGCAGCACCGGCACCCTGGGCGGCAGTGTGGCCAACGGCTCGCCGATCGGCGACTCCGCGCCGTGGATGATCGTGCTCGGCGCAGAAATCGTGCTGCGCTCGGATAAGGGTCAGCGCGTCCTGCTGCTGCAGGACTTCTATCTCGACTACATGAAGAAAGACTGGTTGCCGGGCGAATTCGTGGAAGCCGTGCGCATCCCGCTGCCGAAAGCAGGCCAGCAGTTTCGCACCTACAAACTCGCCAAGCGCTACGATCAGGACATCTCCGCCGTCTGCGCCGCCTTTGCCATCGATCTCGATAACGGCGTCGTGCTCAACGCACATATCGCTTACGGAGGCATGGCCGCTACCTCTCGCCGCGCACCGTTGGCGGAAGCTGCTCTCAACGGCCAGCCTTGGAATGAGACCACGCTGCGGGCCGGCATGGAAGCGCTGGCGAAAGACTACACGCCACTGAGCGATATGCGCGCTTCAGCCAATTACCGCATGCGCACCGCGCAGAACCTGCTGCGCCGCTTCTGGATGGAGTCCCGTCCTGAAGACGCGGTATCGAACAACTACGTCAACGCTTACGCATACAAGGAAGGAGCCGCTGCATGAACATCAAGTCCGAACAGTTCATGACCGTCGGCGCCGCCAAAGGCTGGGCCGAGGTTGGGCAAAGCCACCCGCACGAATCGGCCATCCTGCATGTGCTGGGCGAAGCGGTCTACACCGACGACATCCCGGAAGCGCAAGGCACGCTGCACGCCGCGCTGGGCCTGTCGCCGAAAGCGCACGCGCGCATCCTGTCCATCAACCTCGATCCGGTGAAAGCCATGCCGGGCGTGGTGGCGGTGTACACCTACAAAGACATCCCCGGTACCAACGACTGCGGCCCGATCATCCACGACGACCCTATCCTCGCTGAGGAAAAAGTGGAATACGTCGGCCAGCCAATCTTCGTCGTGGTGGCCGACACCCACGACCACGCGCGCCACGCGGCGCGCAAGGCCGACATCCAGTACGAAGACCTGCCTGCCATCCTCACGCCGCAGGCAGCGCGCGATGCCGAATCCTTCGTCGTTCCACCGATGCGCCTGACGCGCGGCGATGCGCAAGCGGCTTTCGAACGTTCGCCCAATATCCTGAAGGGCACGCTGAACGTGGGCGGCCAGGAACAGTTCTACCTGGAAGGCCAGATCTCCTACGCCGTGCCGAAGGAAGGCAAAGGCATGCACGTCTACTGTTCCACCCAGCACCCGACCGAAATGCAGCACGTGGTGTCGCACGCCCTGCACTACCCGTCGCACGCGGTGATGGTGGAATGCCGCCGCATGGGCGGTGGTTTCGGCGGCAAGGAATCGCAATCGGCACTGTGGGCGGCCTGCGCCGCGGTTAGCGCCGCGCACCTGAAGCGTCCCGTCAAACTGCGCGCCGACCGTGACGACGACATGATGGTGACCGGCAAGCGCCACTGCTTCTATTACGAATATGAGATCGGCTACGACGATGAAGGCCTGATCATTGCCGCCAAGGTGCAAATGGTGAGCCGCGCCGGCTTTTCGGCCGACCTGTCCGCGCCGGTCGCGACGCGCGCCATCTGCCACTTCGACAACACCTACTACCTGAGCGATTGCGACATCCGCGCCATGGCGGGCAAGACCAACACCCAGTCGAATACGGCCTTCCGTGGCTTTGGCGGCCCGCAAGGCGCCATCGCGATCGAATACATCGTTGACGAAATCGCGCGCAATCTGGGCAAGGACGCGCTGGATGTGCGCAAGAAGAACTTCTATGGCCGCAACGATGAGGAAGGCCGCAACGTCACGCAATATGGCCAGAAAGTGGTCGACAATGTCATCCACGATCTGGTGGGCCAACTGGAAAACGAATCGGCCTACCGCGCCCGCCGCGAAGCCATCCGCGCTTTCAATGCGAGCAGTCCGGTCCTGAAAAAAGGCATGGCACTGACGCCGGTGAAGTTCGGCATCGCCTTCAACGTGACCCACTTCAACCAGGCCGGCGCGCTGGTCCACATCTACACCGACGGCTCCGTGCTGGTGAACCATGGCGGCACCGAAATGGGCCAGGGCATCAATACCAAGGTGTGCCAGGTTGTGGCGCATGAACTGGGTATTCCCCTGTCGCGCGTACGGGCCAGCGCCACCGACACCAGCAAAGTCGCCAATACTTCGGCAACCGCCGCATCGACCGGCGCAGACTTGAACGGCAAGGCCGCCCAGGATGCCGCCGGTACGCTGCGCAAGCGCCTGGTGGAGTTCACCGCCAAAACCTACCACTGCGCGCCGGAAGACGTAGTGCTGGCCGATGGCACCGTGTTCGCGGGCGAACTGGCCATCCCCTTCCCGGATCTGGTGCAAAAGGCCTATCTGGCACGCGTCCAGCTGTGGTCCGACGGCTTCTACGCCACGCCGGGCCTGAGCTGGGACCGGGAAACCATGAGCGGCAACCCTTTCGGCTATTTCGCTTACGGCGCCGCGGTGGCGGAAGTGATTGTCGATACGCTGACCGGCGAATGGAAGCTGCTGAAGGCGGACGCGCTCTACGACGCCGGCAATTCACTCAATCCAGCTATCGACGTCGGGCAGGTTGAAGGCGCCTTCATTCAAGGCATGGGCTGGCTCACAACGGAAGAACTGTGGTGGAACCCGAACGGCAAGCTGATGACGCATGCGCCGTCCACCTACAAGATTCCCGGCGTGTCCGACTGCCCGGACAACTTCAACGTGCGCCTGTTCAAGAACCGCAATGCCTTCGACAGCATCCACCGCTCCAAAGCGGTGGGCGAACCGCCGCTGCTGCTGCCGTTCTCGGTATTCTTGGCGATTCGCGATGCGATTGCATCGGTCGGCGACTACCGCTTCAACCCGCCGCTGCGCGCACCGGCCACAGGCGAGGCGATCCTCGATGCAGTGGACGCGGTCCGCGCCATGGCATGATGCTATCGCGGCATCTCGCCGCCGAGGCACTCGGCACGGCGCTGCTGCTGGCCATGGTGGTGGGTTCCGCCATCATGGTCCAGCGGCTGGCAGGCGGTAATGCGGCCCTCGCGCTGCTGGCCAACGCGCTCGCCAGCAGCACTGGTTTGCTGGCCCTGCTCCTTGCGTTTGGCGCAGCGCACCTCAACCCCGCCCTCTCTGTGTCGGAGGCCTGGCGCGGCCGCATGGCGTGGCGCGAGGCGCTGGCCCGTATCGTTGCGCAGGCCGCCGGCGCATTTGCCGGCGTGGCGGCGGCACATCTCATGTTCGGCGAACCGGTGCTGGCAGCAGCGACCGTCGCCCGGACTGGCGCACCGCTATGGTGGAGTGAATTCCTGGCCACGTTCGGCCTGATCGGCGTGGTCATCGGCTGCGCGCGCAACCGCCCTGCCCTGACGCCGTTTGCGGTCGCTGCCTACATTGCGTCCGCCTACTGGTTCACCGCTTCCTCGTCATTTGCCAATCCGGCGCTGACGCTGGCACGCGCAGCAACGGATACGGTCGCGGGCATCCGTCTGGAAGATGTTTTCGGTTACATCGCGGCCCAGCTGTTTGGCGCCATCGCCGCGACGGTGGTTTTCGACTGGCTGGTTCAGCCGACCGTGCCGATGATCGAAACTTCGCGGTTTTCCGGCACTTCGTTATACGACAGCACGTGCAAGCCAGGTGCGAAGAGGCGTGCGTAGCGCGCCAGCAGCGGCCGGATCTGCGGCAGGACCAGCAACAGCGGCGGCGTCGCCTGCTGCTTCATCTGCTCGCGCGCGACCGGCATATTGACCTGCAGCTGCGCCAGCAGGTGCGGATCGATCGGATAATTATCCAGCACCACCTTGCCCGACTGGCGCGCCTGATTCAGTGAGCCAAGCAGCATGTTTTCCAGTTCGCCGCCCAGGTTAAAGGCCAGCAGTTCGGTCTTCTGCCCGAACAGGCCGGACACAATCTGGCGCCGCAGTGCGCAGCGCACCTCGGCCGCCAGCAGGATCGGGTCCTTGGTCGTCTCGGACGAATCCAGCAACGTTGTGGCGATCGGCACGATGTCCTTCAGCGACACATTCTCCGCCAGCAGCACGCGGAACACGCGCAACAGCTGGGTATGCGTCATCGCCTTGCCCAGCGAATCCGCCAGCTTGGGCGCCATCGCGCCCAGGCGCTCCAGGATGGCCGGCACGTCTTCGTGGCGGAACAGCTCCGGCAGATATTCGCGCACCAGCTTGGACACGTGGGTCGCAATCGCGCTCGGCGGCTCGATTACCTGGTAGCCCATGCCCAGCGCGTGCGCCTTGTCCTTCGGCTCGATCCAGGTGACTGGCATGCCATAGGCCGGCTCCACGCCCGGAATACCATCGATATCGCCATACACATTCGGCGACGGAATCGCCATCAGGCGCTCGGCAAACACTTCGGCCTGCGCCACCACCGAGCCGCTCAGCACCACGGAATACTGCGACGGCTTCAGGCCCAGATCATCGCGCACATAAATGTTCGGCACCAGCATGCCCATGCCTTCCGACAGGCTTTGGCGCACGCCGCGCAAGCGCTTGGTCAGCACTTCGCCATGCGCCTTGTCGATCATTCCCACCAGCTTGTAGCCCAGCAGGACTTGCAGCGGCTGCACGGCCGGCAGGCTATGCCACTCCAGCTCCGGCGCTTTCTCTTCGCGCAAGGCCGCTTCGATGGCGGCGATATTGTCCGGCGGCGCTGCCACTGCCCGTTGATTGAGCTGATAGGCCACATAAGCCAGCACACCGGCAAAGGTCAGGAACATCAGCCACGGCATGCCCGGCACCAGGCCAAGGATCACCATCACGGCCGATGCACTGAACAGCACATTCGGATTGGCAAGCAGCTGGCCGCCCACCTGCTTCTCGAAGTCGCCCGAGTCGGATACGCGGGTGACGATGATCGCCGCCGCAGCCGACAGCAGCAGCGCCGGGATCTGGGCCACCAGACCGTCACCGATGGTCAGCAGCGCGTACTGGCGGAAGGCGTCGCCAAAGCTCATGTCCTGCATCAGCGAGCCGATGGCCACACCGCCGACGATATTGATGATCAGGATCAGGATGGACGCAATCGCGTCGCCGCGCACGAACTTGGCGGCACCGTCCATGGCGCCGTAGAAGTCCGCTTCCGTCGCCACTTCCTTGCGGCGCAGCTGGGCCTTTTCCTGGTTGATCAGGCCCGCATTCAGATCGGCGTCGATCGCCATCTGCTTGCCGGGCAAGGCATCCAGGGTGAAGCGCGCGGACACTTCCGAAATACGTTCCGCCCCCTTGGTCACCACGGCGAAGTTAATGATCATCAGGATCACGAACACCACCAGGCCGACCACATAGTTACCGCCGATGACCACCTGGCCGAAGGCTTCGATCACGCGGCCCGCGGCAGCCGTGCCTTCATGCCCGTGCAGCAGGACCACGCGGGTCGACGCCACGTTCAGCGTCAGGCGCATCATCGTGGTTGCCAGGATCACCGTCGGGAACACCGAGAAGTCCAGCGGCCGCTTAGTATTCACGCTGACCAGGATGATGATCAGGGCCAGGACGATATTGAAGGTGAACAGAACGTCCAGCAGGATCGGCGGCAATGGCAGGATGATCATCGCCAGGATCGTCAGCAGGAATGCCGGCGTGGCGAATTTGTGTCGACGCATTTCAGCGATCAACCTGGTCAAAAAATTCATGGCGTTGTAGCCTCACTCATACTGGTTGGAACTGGAACCTGGTCCGGGAACGCGGGCTCGCCATTGCGGCGGCCTGCGCGGAATGCTTTCAATTGCAGCACGTAGTTCAGGACCATGGAGACGGCCTGATACAGCTGCACGGGAATCTGCTGGTTGACCTGGCTGGTATTGTAAATCGCGCGCGCCAGCGGCGGTAAAGTCATCACTTCGACCTTGGATTCGGCCGCAATCTGGCGAATATACAGGGCCATTTCATCGACGCCCTTGGCTATCACGAAGGGTGCTTCGGCGCGCGACTCGTCGTATTTCAGGGCCACGGCATAGTGCTCCGGGTTGACGATCACCACGTCCGCGGTCGGCACCGATTTGCGCGCGCTGCGCTGGGCCAGGGCACGCTGCAACTGACGGATGCGCTGGCGTACTTCCGGCCGGCCTTCATTGCTCTTGTGTTCTTCCTTCAGCTCCTGCTTGCTCATGCGCTGCTGCTTGGCAAAGAAGAAGGCCTGGGCCGGGACGTCGATGATGGCGAAGATGACGAACACCGCCACCATTGCCATCAGGCCGTCCATCATCTGATTGGCGCCCAACGAAATTGCCTCGCCCAGCGGCATGCCTTGCAGGCGCGTGTACTGTTCGACGGAGCTGCGGCCGACATGCACCAGCACCCAGGCCAGCACGGCAGCCTTGCCGACCGAGATCGCCAGTTCGAAGCCATGCTTGCCGCTGAACAGGCGGCCGATATTGCTCATCGGGTTGAGGCGGTCGAATTTCGGCTCCAGGTTCTTGGCGCTGGCCACCCAGCCGCCCGGCACCATCGCGCCCAGCACGATGAACAGCGGCACGGTGAACAGAGGCACCACCATTTTCAGCAGTAGCATGGCCGCGCTCAGGAAGACGGTGGACACCACATTCTCCAGCGCACCCTCGCTTTCCAGCGGCGCAAAGCTCTGGTGGAAGATTTCGCGGAACTCCATCAGGTAAGTGGGCAGCAGCCAGGCGAACAGCTTCAGGCTGACCAGGACGCCGATCGCCGTCGCCAGGTCGCGCGAACGCACCACCTGGCCTTCCTGGCGGGACTTCTTCAGCTTCTGTTGTGAAGCCTTTTCTGACTTATCGCCGCCGGTATCGTCAGCCATGGCCTGTCGCCCGCATCTGTTGCTGGATCATGTCGAGCACCATATTCGACATGCGGATGTAATGGCCGGGAATGAAGCGCACCACCTGGCCCAGCATCAGCAGGCCAAAGATGGTGATCATGGAAAAGCCCAGCGAGAAAAGGTTCAGCGTAGGCGCCACGCGGTTCAGGAAGCCAAAGCCCAGCTGCACCACCATGGTCGAAAAGACGATGGGAATCGCCAGCAGCATGGCGGCCGAGAAGATCCACGCCACGTTCCAGGCCACGGTTTGCAGCAGCAGCGCGTTGTAGCCACCGCCCAGCGGCCAGGCCTTGAAGCTGGCGCCCAGCACGCCCGTGATGACCAGGTGGCCATCGATACCGAAGAAGATGATGATGGCCAGCATGGTCAGCATGGCCGACACCACGTCGGACGAAGTCCCGTTCAAAGGGTCGTTCATCACCGCCAGCGAGAAGCCCATCTGGCTCGACACCACATAACCCAGCACGCCAATCACCGCCATCGCAAAGTGAAAGGCCAGTCCCAGCACACCGCCGATCACGGCCTGCTCGATGGTGACTGCCACGCCATTCATGGAAATGGGATCGATGCCCGCATTCTGCGCGCCCACCACCGGCGCCATCATGACCGCCAGCACCAGCGACACCAGCACCCGTACCGTCACCGGCACCATCGCTTCGCCCAGCACCGGCGCGGCCGACAGCAGCGCCATGGCGCGCACGAAGGGCCACCACAAGGCGCTCAGGAGGGGGACGAAGTTGGCCAGAACCTGTTCCATGGCGGGAAGCGGAATTTATCCGACCAGCGTTGCAGCGCGGTGGAAGATGGACACGCAATAGTCCATGAGATAGCCGGTCATCCAGCGCCCGGTCAGCACGATGGCCAGCAGCGTGATGAGAAGACGCGGCAGGAAGCTCAGAGTCTGCTCGTTGATCTGGGTGGCGGCCTGGATGAAAGCCACCACCAGGCCCGCGACCAGGCCTGGCACCACCAGCACCATCACGAGAATCATCACGATGTGCAGGGCTTCGATTACCAGATCGACAGCCACGTCAGGAGTCAGCATATCTAATACGCCTGTATGCTCGTCACGAGCGTGTTCACGGTCAGCGTCCAGCCGTCCACCAGCACAAACAGCAGCAGCTTGAACGGCAGCGAAATCACCAGCGGCGACAGCATCATCATACCCATTGCCATCAGCACCGACGACACCACCAGGTCGATGATCAGGAAGGGAATGAACAGCAGGCAGCCGATCTGGAAGGCTGTCTTCAGTTCCGACAGCGTGAAAGCCGCCAGCTTGACGGTAAAGGCATGGTCGGCCGGATTCGCCACATTATCCTCGCCCGCCAGATGGGCAATCTGCTTCAGGGCGGCTTTGCTGGTCTGCGCCAGCATGAATTTCGAAACAGGCCGTTCTGCAATCTTCAGCGCTTCCTGCAAGCCGATCTTGTCCTGGTCGTAAGGCAGGAAGGCATCCTTCCACACCTGGTCGCCGATCGGCTTCATCACCAGCAGGGTCAGGATCAGGGCCACGCCGGTAATGACGCGGTTGGGCAGACCCTGCTGCAGACCCAGGGCCTGGCGCAGCAGCGACAGCACGATGACGAAACGGGTAAAGCTCGTCATCATCATGACCATGATGGGCAGCAGGCCCAGCAAAGTCATGATGATGAGAATCTGCATCTTCACCGAGAGCTCGGTCTTGGCGCCGGGGACGACCCCGGCCAGCAGATCCTGCGCTTGCACGGCGGTGCAGGCGCACAACAGCAATGCACCGGCCAGCAGGCCGGGCATCAGGCGGCGCACGGTCATGGCGCCATCATGTCCAGGTTCAAACCGTCCAGATCGATGACCTTGAGGCCGTAATTTTCGCCGGCCACCACCACTTCGGCGCGGCCGATCGCGGTACCGTTGACCTTGATGACCAGTGGCTCGCCGGCCAGCACATCCAGTTCGACCACGCTGTCCGGGCCGATCTGCATCAGCTCTTCCAGTGACAGGCGGGCTGAACCCACTTCCAGGGTCAGCTGGACCGGAATCTTGCGCATCATGGCTGGCAAATCACGGCGCGGGGCGCGCGCGGCGGGCATGTCGGGCAACTCATTGTTCACCTGATTATCGATGATCAATTCTTCCGCCATGTCCTCCATCAGCCCGTCATTGGTGCCGTTGGGATTCACATTCATCATATTCATTCGATATCTTCAAAAGAGGTTAAGCAGAGTTTGCCCTTGTGCTCGGTAACCGCAGCTGTAAACAGGCGGGAATCTTCGAGCAATACGTCTGCTCTGTGCAAGCTGATCGGAATGACATCGCCGACCCGCAGGTCGAACAGCATGCCCAAGGTCACTTCCTTGCTGACCAGCCGGCCATTCAGGCCGACCTGGAGCCGCGCCGCCAGCGGACCCAGGTTTTTCGTACTCTTCCGGCCCGTGTCGCGCTCGGGCAGCAGGCCGCGCAGCACGTCCGACATCAGATTCTTATCGAGGGCAAACCAGCACTTGCCCTGCATTTCACCATCGCCCAGTGTCACCGTGATGACCCAGGTGCCTCTCGGCGGATGGCTGCCGACTGCAGGCTTGATGTCATTCTCATCATCACGCGTGCCGGCGGCAGGCAGGTTGCTTTCAATCCGGGCAGCCAGCGTGTTGGCCAGCTGTTGCCCGAGCGCCACAGCAAGACGTTCTTCTGTTGCTGTAACGCGTGTGTTTTCGTCGACAACAGCGACGGCATTGTCGGCCGTTTTGGCACTGCGGCCATAGCGGAAGTTCAACACGCGCAGCAACACCTTGCGCTCCAGCGAGAAGGCAATGGTGCCTGCCGGCGCAGCAAAATTCAGCCAGCGCGTACGTGGTTCAGTGCCATCCAGGCGGCTGAAACCCACTTCTTCCACCTGAAAACTGCCCCAATAGCGGCGATTGACGTTCAGGCGCATGGCCTGGGTCAAATCTTCCCGCAGTTGCGCTGCAAAAACAGGCAAACGGTGCACCGGGCGGCCCAGCAAGGATGGGTCAAGAACTTCGTGTCGCACTGTGGTCTTGGTGATCGTCATTTGGATGGTTATCCTTCTGCACTACATCGTATCGCAATCTCTCGCCATGCAGGAGGATCTTGGAGTCGTAGGATAACCGAATTTCTTTCATATTGCCACGGATCAATACAACGTCTTCGCAAAAAGCCTTTACAGGAAAGTTGCTAGCGGGTAAGCTAATTCGGATTTCGCGAGTGCAGCATATTTCATGATAAAAGCGCTTACTACATGATTTATAAGCACTTTTTACTTTACTGCCAATGAATTTCCTCGCAATAACATTGTGAAATTATCAATTAGCATAGTAACCGGAAGTTTGCTGTGAATTTAACACTTCACCCGCCCCGGGCCCGCTGCAATGCAGGCAACAAACTTGAAGTCATGATATTGACGTGCATCACGAAATTGGAGCTAACAGATGGCAACTGAATTCACTGGTCTGATCAAAGCGGACCTCGCCTCTCTGACCAATGCCGCTTCCGACCTGGCACAACAGGCCGGCGCAATTGCCCCTGCTGCGAACTTTGGCAACGCTAACGCAGCGCAGCAATTTTCCTTCGCCCAATCCATGAAAGACGCCGTTGACGGCGTCAATGCAGCCGACGTGGCTGCCGGCCAGAAGATGGCTGACGTGGACGCCGGCCGCAGCGACGACCTGGTAGGCGCCATGCTGGCCAGCCAGGAATCCAGCCTCTCCTTCTCGATGCTGATGCAGGTTCGTAACAAAGTGATGGGCGCGGTCGACGAGCTCATCAAGCTCCCGCTCTAAGCCAGCTGAACGAAAGTCCCTGACGTGATCAACACCCTCAAGTCCGCCTTCGGGCGCTGGCGTTCCGGCGCCACCGCGGTCCCGGCCGTGTCGCCGGCCGTGATGAAGAATCTGTATCCCATCGTGCTGCTGGCCATCGGCCTGACGGCACTGACCCTGATGTTCCTGTGGAAGGACCAGAGCAACTACAAGCCCGTGTTCGGCGCCCGCGAAAAAGTGGCCGTGACCGACATGATGACCGTGCTCGACGGCGAACACATTTCCTACCGCCTGCACCCGGAAACCGGCCAGGTGCTGGTGCCTTCGTCCCAGCTGGGCAAGGTGCGCATGCTGCTGGCCGCCAAAGGCGTGACCGCGCAGCTGCCGGCCGGCCTGGAGCTGATGGACAAGAATGACCCGCTGGGCGTGTCGCAATTCGTGCAGGACGTGCGTTTCCGCCGCGGCCTGGAAGGCGAACTGGCGCAGTCCATCATGACCCTGGACTCGATTGCGCATGCCCGCGTGCACCTGTCGATCGCCAAGTCCACTTCCTTCGTATCGTCTGATGGCGAAAAGTCTTCTGCTTCCGTAGTTATCGCTACCAAGCCTGGCCACACGCTGGCGCCTGAGCACATTGCCGCCATCGTCAACATGGTGGCAGGCAGCGTCGCCTCGCTGAGCCCGGCGCGCGTGAGCCTGGTCGATCAGGCCGGCAATCTGCTGTCCTCGCACGTGGACCTGGCCGATGGCTTTGATGCCAACGCCACCACCAACGAGAACGCCAAGCGCTACCAGGACGAGATCCGCACCAACATCAAGGGCCTGCTGGGTCCGATCGTTGGCGAAGACAATTTCAAGATCAGCGTGACCGCTGCTGTCGACAACGACAAGGTCGAAGAAACCGTTGAGAAATATGGCGCCGATCCGAAAGTGACCAGCGAAGCGATGCGCGAAGAACAGGACCGCAACCGCATCGCCATGGGCGTGCCGGGCACGCTGTCCAACCGCCCTCCTCCAGCCAACGCCAACACCAATGCGGGCGCAAACGGCGCCGATGCCAACGCCAATGCCCCGGAAGGCACCGCGCGCAAGAACGCCACCACCCGCCAGTACGCGTATGACCGCAGCATCACCCAGACCAAGCGCGCTCGCGGCCGCCTGGAGCGCCAGAGCGTGGCCGTGGTACTGGCGCAGGCCGCCGCCTTCAATCCGAAGCTCGGCTGGCAAGCTGCCGAACTGGCCAATGTTGACAAGGTGCTGCGCAATGGCCTGGGCATCAATGCCGAGCGCGGCGATACCCTGGTCGTGAGCGCCATGAATTTCCCGGCCAAACAGGCTGAGCTGCCATGGTGGCAGGAACGCGATAACGTCGTCGATTTTTCGAGCTGGCTTAGCTACGCTGTAGCGGCGATCCTCGGCTATCTGCTGCTTCTGCGTCCGCTGATGCGTGTGCTGACTGCACGCTTCGCGCCGCCGGCGCCACGCAACGCAGCCCGTATCGAATCTGCCCTGACGCCGGCTGGCGCCGCGGCCGGCCAGGCAGCGCTGCCAGGCGCCGCGGCTCTGCAGGGCACGCCAGGCGCGGCCGCGGCATTGGCAGCACCGGAAGGCACGGAAGAAGCTGCGCCAGGCGAAACCATGCATGCCGGCGCCAGCCCGGTAGTGCCGCTGCTGGAAAACTACGACCTGCCACCGGCAGGCTCGGCAGTCGATGTGATGGTCGACCACCTGAAGGTACTGGCCGAGAAAGAACCGGAACGCGTGGCCGAAGTCGTCAAACAATGGATGCAGAAAAATGGCAGATCTCAACAATAACCTCGAGAACCTGGACGTCGATCACAGCCTGAGCCCGGTCGAACAGGCCGCGATCGTGCTGCTGTCGATTGGTGAAGAAGGCGCCGCCGCCGTGCTGCGCTGCCTGTCGCGTGAAGAGCTGCTGGAAGTGACCCAGGTCATGTCGCGCATGAGCGGCATCAAGGTCGAGCAGGTCAAGCACGCCATGCAGACCTTCTTCGACGATTACCGCCAGCAGTCCGGCGTGCACGGCGCATCGCGCTCCTACCTGAAGCGCTCGCTGGATCTGGCGCTGGGCGGCGATATCGCGAACAGCGTGCTGAACAACATTTACGGCGACGAGCTGCGTCCGAAAATGGCGCGCCTGCAGTGGGCCTCCGCCAAGTGGCTGGCCGACTACATCGCCAACGAACACGTGCAGATGCAGGCGGTGTTCCTGGCCTTCCTGCCGCCGACCCTGGCCGGCCAGATCATCGACGCGCTGCCGCTCGATGGCCGCGACCTGATCCTGCTGAACATGGCGCGTCTGGATGAAATCGACCGCGACCTGCTGATCGAACTGGACGAGCTGGTCAACCGCTGCCTGTCCTCCTTCGACTCGCAGAGCACCAGCGTGGAAGGTGTGCGCCAGGTGGCCGAGATTCTGAACCGTCTGCCGGGCAACCGCGCCCAGATCGTCGAACTGCTGCGCGCCCACGATCCGGAAGTGGTGGCACAGATCGAACTGTCGATGTACGACTTCCTCATCCTGTCGACCCAGACCGAAGTCACCCTCACCCGCATCATCGAGGAAGTGCCGCTGGAGCAGTGGGCGATTGCATTGAAAGGCGCCGAGCCTTCGATCCGCGATGCCGTGCTGAAGACCATGCCGAAGCGCCAGGCACAGGCATTCGAAGACATGATGCGCCGCGCCGGCCCTGTGCCGATGTCGCGCATCGAATCGACCCGTCAGGAAATCATGGCCACCGTCAAGGCGCTGGCCGATGCCGGCGAAGTCGAAGTGCAGCTGTTCGCCGAAACGGTGGTCGAATAATGAAGCAGTTCCGTCCCTATCGCTTCCCGCCGCTGTCGCAGTATGCGCTGCCGGCCGGCCGCAACGGCGCGGGCAACGCCATGGCCGATGCGGCACAGTGGCAGGCTTCCGTGTCCGAGGGTTTTGAACAGGGCCAGCGTGACGGCTACGAGATTGGCCTGCAGCGCGGCCAGGAAGACGGCTTTGAAGCGGGCCGCCAGCAAGGCTTCGAACAGGGCCGCGAAGAAGGCCGCCAGGAGACGCTGGTCGGCTTCGATCAATTGGCACGTCCTGTCGACGCCATGCTCAAAGGCTTGAAGAAAGTGCGTTCCGATTACCGCGCGGCGCAGCGCAAGGAAGTGGTCGATCTGGTGGCGAAAGTCGCGCGCCAGGTCATCCGCGCCGAGCTCGCTTTGCAGCCGGTGCAGATCATGGCCCTGGTCGATGAGACGCTTGCATCGATGCCGCCGACGCGCGAAGAGATCGATGTCTATCTGAACCCGGAAGAAGTCAAGCGCATTACCGATCTTGATCCCAAGCGCGCCAAGCGCTGGAACCTGATCGCCGATGCAAGCATGGATGTGGGCGAGTGCCGCATCCGGGCTGGCGATAATGAAGTTGATGCGGGCTGTCACCAGCGTCTTGCTGCTGTCATGGAACAGGTCGATAATCAGCTTCAGATTGCCGATGGCGGTGATGACGAGGACATGGGCGAAGAATGATTGCCGACGCACTGCGCAAGCTGGAGCTTGATGAAGTTCCGCTGGCCACGCCGACCGGACGGCTGGTGGGCGCATCCGGCTTGCTGCTTGAAGCAGCGGGTTGCAAGCTGCACACCGGGCAGCGTTGCCAGATCGAGACAGTTTCGGGCGAATGGCTCGACGCGCAAGTGGTTGGCTTCCGCGACAAGCTGTCCTTCCTGATGCCGTTCAAGAAGGCCGTGGGCCTGACCACCGGCGCGCGCGTACTGCCTTCTCCGGAAAAAGTCAGCATGCAGATTGGCCAGTCGTGGCTGGGCCGCATGGTGAACGGCCTCGGCGAGCCGATCGATGGCTTGGGCAAGCTGGGCGGCGAATTTCCGCTGGACTCGCAACCGCCGCGCATCAATCCCCTGAAGAAAAAACCCGTCACCGAACCGCTCGATGTGGGCGTCCGTGCGATCAATTCCATGCTGACGCTCGGCCAGGGCCAGCGCGTTGGCCTGATGGCCGGCTCCGGCGTCGGCAAGTCCGTGCTGCTGGGCCTGATCACGCGCCAGACCGTCGCCGATGTGGTGGTGGTCGGCCTGATCGGCGAGCGTTCGCGCGAGGTGCGCGAGTTCGTTGAAATGTCGCTCGGCCCTGAAGGTTTGAAAAAAGCCGTGCTGGTGATTGCCCCGGCCGATGAATCGCCGCTGATGCGCATCATGGCGACCGAACTGTGCCACTCGATCGCGGCGCATTACCGCGACCAGGGCAAGAACGTATTGCTGCTGGTGGACTCGTTGACCCGCTATGCGATGGCACTGCGCGAAGTCGCATTGGCGCTCGGCGAACCGCCCGCCACCAAAGGCTATCCGCCCTCCGTGTTCTCCAACTTGCCGCAGCTGGTCGAATCGGCAGGCAATGGTGAGAACCAGGCCGGCAGCATGAGTGCGATCTACACCGTGCTGGCCGAAGGCGATGACCAGCAAGACCCGGTAGTCGATACCGCGCGCGCCATTCTCGATGGCCACATCGTGCTGACGCGCGAGCTGGCCGAGCGCGGCCACTACCCCGCCATCAATATCGCTGCCTCCATCAGCCGCTGCATGAATCACGTGATCTCGAAAGAGCACATGCTGGCCGCGCGCGCATTGAAGTCATCGATGGCGCGCCACGAGCGGGTGCGCGACCTGATTCCTCTCGGCGCCTATGTGCCCGGCGCCGATCCCGTGACGGACAAGGCAGTGAACCTGCATCCGCACGTCGAGGAGTTCCTCTGCCAGGGCACCAAGGAAGCGGCTCCCTTTGGGCCGTGCGTGGAACAACTTGAAAGGCTGATGGCATGAAGAACGAGCACACCATCCGCAATCTATCCACCCTGGTGACCTTGCGCGACAACGAGGTCGAGAAACTGCAATCGGAACTGGCCGCCAAAGAGAACCTGCGCGACCGCTATCAGAAGACGCTGGACAAGCTCACCCAGCTGTACGAGAGCTCCGGTCCGACCGGCAAGCTGCCGATGGCGCTGGCCATCAATTGCGGCGATTACAAGCAGAACGTGATGGCCATGGCCGACAGCCACCGCCTCGACCTGTCCATGCATGAAGCAGACATGGCGGTATCCCAGCGCGCCCTGAATGCCGCTTACGTCAAGCGCGAGGTGCTGGGCCAGGTCTTGCACAAGGAACAGCAGGCGCTCAGCAATGCCAAGCAGGCAAAAGAGCGCAAAGTGCATGATGAATTGGCAACCCAGCTGTGGTTCCGCAGTCAAAAATGAGGTCTCAAGGAAAATAATTTCATGAAGTCCCTCGTAAGGTCGCCCCTTACCTTGGTACACTTCATTTAATTTCCTCGGAGCATGAAAAATGGCATCGATTACCGCCCCAACCTACGACCCCAAGACCACTGCCACCCAGATGGCCACGCAGTTCATGCAAGGTCTGGACGACATGTGGAACGACCAGAACACGGCCGCTACCAACACGGCGTCGGGGTTGACCACGCTGGGTAGCTCCCTGTCGAGCTTCCAGAGCGTGCTCAGCTCGATGGGTACCAAGAAATCGGTACTGGCCAATTCGGCAACCTTCAGCTCCAATGTGGGTACTGCCACCGCCAGCGCCTCGGCTACCTCGGGCAATTACCAGTTCTACGTCGAGCAGATCGGCACCGCCGGCCAGGTTTCCTACAGTGGCGTGCAGGACAACACCGTCGCCGCCAGCGCCGGCAATCTGGCGGTCACCCTGGCAGACGGCACCAGCTTCACGGTCAACCTGGCCAACGCGGACAAGAACCTGGATGGCACCCTGACCACCAAGGAAATCGCGGCGGCCATCAACGTCGACGCCAACAACAATTCCCGTGTGACCGCCTCGACCATGACGATCAATGGCGCGTCCACCCTGGTGCTGACCTCCAACCTGACCGGCGCGAATAACGACGTGTCGCTGGATGTCAGCGGCGTCACCGATGCCGGTCTGGCAGCCCAGCTCGGCGCAGGCAACCAGAAGCGCCTGGTGACCGCCCAGGACGCCATCATGTGGGTTGGCGCCCAAGGCAGCGGCACCAAGGTGCAGCAGGCGTCGAATACCTTTACCGTGGTCGATGGCGTGTCCATGACCTTTACCCAGGCTCAGGCAGCGGGCGCCAATCCGGTGACCCTGACCGTGGCCAACGATGCATCCGGCACCGCGACCAATATCCAGGCCTTCGTCGACGGCTGGAACAAGATGCTGGCCACGCTCAAGACCCTGACCGACCACGGCGATGCCGCGTCCAACAAGGCACCGGCAATCTTCGCCAGCGATACCGGCCTGACCGCGCTGCAAACCAATATGATCTCGCTGCTGCGCACTTCGTCCGGCGGCATGAGCCTGGCCAACTACGGCATCACTTTGCAGCGCGACGGCACACTGTCGCTGGATTCGAGCCGCCTGACCAAAGCCCTGGCCACCAATCCGAGCGGGCTGGACAGCATCTTCGGCAGCACCACCATCGGCAATGAAACCGGTGTGCTCGGTGGCATGGACAAGCTGATGGACTTCTGGACCAACAGCGCGACCGGCCAGATCGCTACCCGCAAGGACAGCAACTCCAAGCTGCAGACCCAGCTGACCGCACGCAAGGCGCTGCTGGATACGCAATACGACAACGCCTACAACCGTTACCTCGCCCAATTCACGCAGTTGCAGACCCTGCAATCGCAGATGAACACTACCGGTGGCATCTTCGACGCAATGTTCGGCAACAAGAGCGATTCATAAAGAGATTTAAACGATGGACCACGACGCCTACGCCAGCTATCACGCAACCAACCTGGACGCGCAGACCGCACGCGCCTCGCCGGTTGAGCTGGTGCTTGTTCTTACCGATGGCCTGCTCGAAGAGCTGGCGCGGGCACGCGGTCACATCGCCGGCAAACGCTACGAACTGAAGGCGGCCAGCCTGGACAAATGCACCCAGATCATCAATGGTCTGTCCAGCTCGCTCGACTTCGACACCGGCGGTGAAGTGGTGGCCAATCTGGGCCGCCTGTATGACTACTGCGCGGGCCGCCTGTACCGCGCCGGCGTGGACATGGACCCGGCCATCATCGACGAAGTGGTGGGTCTGCTGACCACCATCCGCGCCGGCTGGCAAGGCGTGCAGGACAAGAATGGATAGGCAAGCGACGCTGCTTCAGCTGGCACAAAAGCTGAGCGCCGCCACCGCTTCCTCCGATTGGAAAGCGCTGGCGGCGATTGACACTCTGCTTGCCAGTGCACTGCCCAAGATGGCGGCACAGGGAAAGTGGACGCCAGCCGAGCGCGCCGCACTGGATGCGCTGCGCGCGCTGCACAAGACTGCACTGGCGCGCGTCAATGACGCCACCGCCGAGCTGGACAAGCATTTGTACGACCTGAAGAACAACCGTGAGGGCTGGATGGCATACGCCCTCGACAACGAAGTAAGCGGAACACACGCATGAGCCTGACCATGAGCACAAACAACGCGGCCTCGGCCGCCTCGAAGGCTTTCGCGGCCGTTCCGGCCACGCCGGCGCCAGCCGCCAACCCTTCGTCGTCCGCCGCCAAGGCCAGCACCGCAGCGCCAGGCACCGCGCACTCCGACAAACCGAAGGCCAGCGACAATAAACCCGCACCCGGCGCCAGCAAGGCCGCGCGCCCTGCTACCGCTCAGAGTACCGCCAAACCGGCTGCGCCCCAGGCTTCCGCCAAGCCGGCCGCTGCACCAGTCAGCCAGCCCGGCAATGCCACGCCAGCCGAAGCGCGCGATGCGCAAGCCGGCACGCGCACAAGCGACATTCCGGCCAGCCTACCCGCCTTCGCTCAACTGCTCGATCTGGCCGCCGCACCAGTTGAAGAGAAGCCTGCCGATCCGGCCAGCGACAAAGATGCACAAGCCACCACGGCCGGTACCGACGCACCGGACAACCTGGCTGCCATGCTGCCAAACTTCGCGGTGTTGCCACTGCCGACCGGCGCCGGCGCCCAGCAGCAGCAAGGTGACGGCACCAACCCCGTTAGCACCACCGGCGATGACGCTGTCGCGCCTGTCGCTGCCCAACAGAACAGCCCACTGAACAGCGCGATCTTCGCCCTGTCCGGCGGCGCATCCAACGCCGCAGCGCTGCTGGCTGCACAAGCTTCCGCGACTGCAAATGGCGCTGCCAAACCAGCCGACGCCGCACGCCAGGCGGCCGCCAATGCCATTACTGCCGGCAACGGCAACAGCGCTGCCGACGATCTGACTGCCGCACAAGCGGCGCCTGTGCCTGCCGCTTCTGCCGCACCGGAGCGCGCAGCTGCCCCGGCCACCTCAACGGCGGGCGACCTCGCCAGTGCGCTGAGCGCAGCGTCCACCAACGCCGACACCAGCGCCGCCAAAACCGATACTACGGCCATCGGCGACGCCACTGCGTTCCGCAACGTGATGGCTGCCACCACCACCACGCAAGGCAGCGACACCGTCAAGCTGAGCGGCGCGCCTGAGCAATGGCAGCAGCCGCTGCGTGCCGCGCTGGGCGATCGCCTGCAGCTGCAACTGCAGCGCGGCAGCGAGAACGCCACCATCCGCCTGGAACCGCCGAATATGGGCAGCATCGAGATTTCGATCCGCCACAGCGCCGGCGCGCTGCAGGTGAACCTGTCGGCCAGCCACAGCGAAGTGCTGCGCCAGCTGAACAACATCGGCGACACCATGCGCCAGGACCTGTCGCAGCGCCAGTTCACCGAAGTGGCCGTGACCGTCAGCGCAAGTGCCGGCCGCAGCCTGGCCGACAACGCCGGCGGCAATGCGCGCCAGGGCCGCGAACAACAGGAGAACGGCCCCGGCCGTGCACTCAACGAGGGCGACGACTCGCCCACCACCTTTGCCATGATGTCTGAGCGGGAGTAATCGATAGATGAACAAGAAACTGGTAATCGTCCTGGCAGCAGTGGGCCTGATCGCAGCGGGAGCTGCGGGCGGCGCTGTGTGGCTGCTGAAGTCCGACGGCAAGAGCGCTTCGAGCGACTCGCGCAAGGCCGAAGTGGCTGAGAAAAAGGACAACAAGCCAGTCAAGTATCTGACGGTGGAAAAAGTCATCGTCATGCTGCGCCGTAATCCAGGCGACACCGTGACCCATTACATGTCGGCCGACCTGGTGGTGTCCACCAGCGCGGACCAGGAAAAAGAAGCGAAGGAAAACCTGCCGCTGCTGCGCAGCGTCGCCGTGCGTGCCCTGTCGGCCCTGCCGATGGAAAAGGCGTCCACCATGACGATCGACCAGTTTGCGGAAGAACTGAACAAGGCGTTCGATGAAGTCTATGCCAAAGAGCAGCGCGAACGTCCCTTCAAGGAAGTCATGATCGGCAAGCTGATCCTGGAGTAATCCATGGCTTATGTAGAAGAGGTGGCCTACACGGAGGGCTACGGCGAAGCAGCCGCGGCCGCCGTGCTCAGCCCCGCCGAGGAACAGAAGCACCTGCTGGCGTACGCGCCGCTGGTCAAGCGCATCGTGCGCCAGCTGAATTCCCAGGTGGCGGGCGCCATCGACCGTGACGATATGGAGCAGATCGGCTTGATGGGTCTGCTCGAAGCGCTGCGCCGTTATGGCGAGCCGGACCAGGCTTTCGGCAGCTATGCCAGCCTGCGCGTGCGCGGCGCGATTCTGGACGAGCTGCGCCGCCAGGACTGGCGCCCGCGCGCCGTGCGCCAGCAAAGCCACAAGCTGCGCGACGCGGTGCGCGAACTGACGCGCAAGCTGGGCCGCGAGCCGAGCGAGAAGGAAGCGATTGCCGGTCTGGGCATCTCGGCCGACGAATACATGACCTATCAGCTGGACGAGAACGCCGAGCTGATCGCCAGCTTCGACGAAGTACTGCAGGACACCCTGGCCGATAGCAATTCGGTGTCCGGCCCGGAAGAGCAGCTGATGCTGCGCCGCAGCCTGGAACAGGCCCTGAACGGCCTGGACGAACGCGAACAGCGCGTGGTGCAGATGTATTACGAATTCGAGCTGAGCTACAAGGAAATCGCGGCCGTGCTGGATCTGACCGACGCCCGCGTCTGCCAGCTGAACAAGGCGGCGCTGAACAAGATGAAGGCGGTGCTGCAGGCCTGAGAGCCGAGCCCCACAGGACAATAATCTAAGAGGTAGAGAATCATGCAGCAACTATTCGGTATCCTGGTCGTCTTCGGCAGTATCTTCGGCGGCTACGCCATGATGGGTGGCGCCTTCCACGCGATCTGGCAGCCTTACGAGCTGTTCGTGATTGCGGGCGCCGGCATGGGCGCCTTCGTGCTCGGCAATCCGATGCACGTGCTGAAGGAAGCCGGGTCCCAGCTCAAGCACATCATCTCGCGCAAGAAGTACGACTCCGAATTCCAGCGCCAGTTGCTGCTGCTGATGTATGAACTGCTGCAGCTGGCCGCCGGCGGCCTGAAGGCACTCGATGCGCACGTGGAAGCGCCGAAAGAAAGCCCGCTGTTCCAGCGTTATCCGCTGGTGCTGGAAGAGCCGAAACTGCTGGCCTTCATCGTCGACAATTTCCGCCTGATGGCAATGGGTAAGATCAACGCCCACGAACTGGAAGGCGTGCTGGAGCAGGAACTGGAAGCCATCCACGAAGAATTGACCCAGCCGGCCAAATCCATCAACAAGATCGGCGAAGCGATGCCGGGCTTCGGTATTCTGGCTGCGGTGCTGGGCATCGTGATCACCATGGGCGGCGTGGGCGAAGGCGCCACCTCGGCCGAGATCGCCGAGCACGTGGGCGGCGCGATGGTCGGTACCTTCATCGGTATCTTCTTCTGCTACGGCCTGCTGGACCCGATTTCGAACATGCTGAAACAGCTGGTGAATCAGGAAGCCTCCACCATGGAATGCGTGAAGGTGGTGCTGGTGACCCACGTGGCGGGCAAGCCGCCGCTGCTGGCGATCGACGCCGGCCGCCGCCTGGTGCAGCTGAACATCAAGCCGAGCTTCGCCCAGCTGGAAGGCTGGATCAATGCACTGGAAGGCCGCGACGCCGAGCCGGATTCCTCGCGCCGTGGAGGTGGACGTGCTAAAGCCGCATGATAAGCACCACGAGCAAACCATCGTCAAGCGTGGCGGTGGCAAGCATGCTCACGATGAACACGGCGGCGCCTGGAAGGTAGCGTTCGCCGACTTCTGTCTGGCACTGATGTGCCTGTTCCTCGTGCTGTGGCTGATGGCGTCGCGTAATACGGAAAGCCTGGAACAGATCCTGACCGAGGCCGACGGCAACAAGACCGACCAGGGCAAGGGCGTGATGCCGCAGCAGATCGGCGGCCCGCGCGGTTCGCTGATCGAGCGTTTCCCCATGCCACGCACCGGCAATACCGACGTCGACGGCACCGCCACCTCGGGCTTCAACAAGGTGCCGCAGCAAACAGCCGAGCAGCGCGTGTACTACGAAACGCCGCAGGACCTTACGTTGCTGGCGAAAACCCTGACCAAGATGGGCGAGGAACAGGGCCTGGAGAAAAATGTGCAGTACGTGATCACGCCTTATGGCCTGCGCGTCATGCTGCACGACACCGACAACCAGGGCATGTTCGTGCGCGGCAGCGCTGTGCCGACGGGAAAATTCGCCAAGCTGCTCAACCAGATGGGGCCGCTTTTCGCGAAGATGGAAAACCAGATGCTGATCGTGGGCCATACGGATTCGTTACAATATGCGGATACCAGCCATTCCGCGTTCTCGAACTGGAACCTGTCGTCCAACCGGGCGATGGCGGCACGATCCCAGCTGCTGGCCGGGAATATGCCGAAAGACAGCGTGCTGCAGGTGGTAGGCATGGCCGATCGCGCGCCGCTTGACCCCAAGCGCGCCGACGCCGGTGTCAACCGCCGCATCGAGCTGCTGATCCTGACCAAGGGCCAGGCCGAAGCAGTTGCCTCGATGTTCGGCATGCCGGGTTCCAAATCGCAGTTGCAGCAGGATCTCGACGAGGCCCTGCCGGACCGCAACGTTTTACAGCAGCTGCGTGACAAGCTGTTGGAAGGCAAGGGCAAGCGCAATGGCAATTGAGAAGACGAGAGGCAACCGTATGAGAATTTCCAGCTCCACGCCCGGCGGCGTAGCCGTGCAGACCGTCACCGATACGGCGCCGGCGGAGGCCGCACGCGCGCCCGCACCGTCCGCTGAAAAGGCTGAGCTGCAGTCGGCTGTTCTGCAACCTGCCCTGCAAGCCATGAAAGATATGCCGGACATCGACCACGAACGCGTGGCTCAGCTGCGTGACGCCCTCGCCAAGGGCGAACTGCCATTTGATGCCGGCAAACTGGCCGGCCTGATCCAGCGTTTCCACCGGGGCGAAAAGTGAATCAGATGTCGCGCCAGGAGGCAATGAAGCTCCTGCTGGACGGTATTGCCGCCGACATGGCGGACTACCAGTCGATGCTGGACCTGATCGAACAGCAGTTCGATGCTGCCATTCGCCATCAGAGTGTGCGCCTGGGCGAGATCGCCGAGGCGATCGGCACCCTTGCCGCCATGATGGACGATCGCCGCAAGCAGCGTTTCGATCTCGCTGTCCGTCTCACCGGCCCGCAGCCAAGCATGCTGCAGGTGTTCGCCCTGCTCAAGCCTGAGCCGCGCGCACGCCTGGAAACCGATTGGAAGGCCCTGGAAGCGATGGTGCTAAAAGCGAAAGAACTGGGCAAGCGCAATGCAGAGCTGCTTGCCGAACAATTTACGATCATGCAGCGCGTGCTGCATGGCGACGACCAGACTTATGAGCCGGCCTGATTTCACCGCTTTCATGGCGCCGACCCGCGCCACAGCGGCCACCGCCGCAACGCAGTCGAACATGACCGCAGCGCGCCCCGCCCTGCCCGCAGCCTTCAGCAGCAGCGGCGGCCAGAGCGCAGCTTTCTCGACCACCTTCCGCGCGGTTCAGGCGGATGTCAACGCCTACCTGGCCAACGGCAGCAGCACGGGCTCAGTAGGCGGCTCGGCCAGCCAGCTGAACGTGGACGGCGCTGCCTTGCGCGCCAAATTGAACGCCGCACGCGCCATTGGCGGCACCACCGAAGGCATCGACAGCACGGCGCAGGAACAGTTTTTGGAATCGATCCGTCCTTATGCGGAAGAAACGGGCCAGCGTCTCGGTGTCTCGCCCGATATCGTCGCTGCCCATGCAGCGCTGGAATCCGGCTGGGGCCAGCGTCCGCTGCGCGCCACCGATGGCAGCGATAGCAACAACCTGTTCGGCATCAAGGCCAATGCGCAATGGCAGGGTGATGTGGCGGCCAGCATGACAACTGAATACGAATACGGCGCGGCTGTAAAGCGCGTCGAGAAGTTCCGCAGCTATCCGGACCAGGCCGCTGCCTTCCGCGATTATGGGGATATGCTGAGCGATAATCCGCGCTACCAGCACGCGCTCAACACGGGCACCGACGCACGCGCCTTCGCGCGCGGGCTGGCGCAAGGTGGATACGCCACCGATCCTTCCTACGCCGAGAAATTGGCGGGCTTAGCGGCCCGCATTGCGCGCCGCGGCAACTGAGCCATGGCGGGTCAATGACCCGCCCTACGCCAGACTCGGCGCCCCGTAGGGCGGATCATTGATCCGCCGCATGCCTGCTTTACTGCGGCGGCAAGTCTGCCGGCTCCACTGTGCCCTGGTCGGTGACGCGGGCGCGGATCGTGGTGCCGCTGCTGTTGCGCACACGAATGGTCGCACCGCGCGCGCCGGTATCGAGCGCTTCGCCAGCCATGCTGACCTCAATCTGATCACGTTTTGCCACGATGCGCACCTGCTCGCCACGTTTGACCAGGGGTGGCGCCACCAGCATGTTCTGGCGCAAAACATCACCGCTATGAATGGTGCGGCGGGCAGACATTCCCTCTACCGTAGTCAGGTCGGAAAAGCTATCCGGCATGCCGGTGATGTCGTGGCGCTCCAGCAACACATCAGAAGGCGACAAAATCTTCCCAGCTATTAAATCCGTTGCCGCAATTGCTACCTTTGCTGACACTTTTGCACGAACGACAAACTCGTATTTCCACCCCTGCTCACCTTGGCAAACAGCTACCAGGCGCATGCGGTTCATGCTGCGTGAATCCAGCGTTTCCACAGTGATGGAGGTCGGACAACTGGGCAATGGACGGGTGGTTTTGACCACCTCGATGTCGAATTTCGACTCGACCAGACCGGCCGATTCTGCCTGATTTTTCAGCACTGCATGCGCAGTCTCTTGCAGTTTCGCCAAGGTTTGCTCTGGGAAAATCGCAGAAAAAGCTGTAGATTGAAAGATGCCAGTGAGCAACAAGGTAAAAAAACCGGGTACAATAAGTTTGTTGGGCATAGGCAATACCTTTACTTGGATCTTTCTGCAGAAACGCACGGTCGCATTCTACCCGCAGCGAATCACAGAGGAGCAAAAATGAGCATCAATTTCAAAGACGCAGTCGGCCTTCACGGCGACGCACTCCATCTGCGGGCCGAACGGACCCGCATCCTGGCATCCAATATTGCCAACGAAAACACTCCCGGCTTCCAGGCTCAGGATATCGACTTTTCTGCTTCTCTTGCCCAGGTGCAAGCACAAGCGAACGGCGAACTGGCCCTGGACGGCGACAGCGATCCGCTGTACCGCGTGCCCTACCACCCGACCGGCGACGGCAACACAGTCGAGATCGGCGTCGAGCAGGCGGCCTTCTCGCAGAATGCCACCGATTTCCAGACCAGCCTGACCTTCATCAATATGCAGCTGAAGGGCATCGCCAAGGCGATCAACGGACAATAAGGCTACTCATGAGCTTCAAGGACATTTCCCAGATTGCAGGCTCGGCCATGGCGGCCCAGACCGTGCGCCTGAATACTGTCGCCTCCAACCTCGCCAACGCCGATTCGGTCGCTGGCAGCGAAAACGAAACCTACCGCGCGCGCAAGCCAGTGTTTGCGGCGGTCATGAACGAAGGTCCGAACGCTGAAAACGGCGGCCGCGTGCAGGTGCTGGACGTGGTCGAAAGCGCGGAACCGCTGCGCAAGGTGTACGACCCGGGCAATCCGCTGGCCAATGCGGAAGGCATGGTGTTCTACCCGAACGTCAACCAGGTGGCCGAGATGACCGACATGATGTCGGCCTCGCGCGCCTTTGAAACCAATGTAGAAGTGCTCGGCCGCATCCGCACGATGCAGCAATCCCTCCTGAAACTCGGCGAAGGCTAATCGATGGAAACCAGTCTGTTCACCAACGCTGCCGCACAGGCAGCTAACGCTACCAGTACCAGCAGCGCCGTCACCGGCAGCGCCGACAAGGACATGTTCACCAAGCTGCTGGTGGCTCAGATCAAGAACCAGGACCCGCTGTCGCCGCAGGACCCGTCCCAGTTCGTGCAGCAGCTGACCCAGCTGTCCCAGACCGAAGCTCTGCAGAACCTGGCCAACCTGACCAGCTCCAACGCCTCGGTGCTGCAATCGATGCAGGTACTGGCGCTGGGCGCCCAAGTCGGCTCCGACGTGATGACCACCACCGATACGGTGCAAGTCGGCAGCAGCAAGATCAACGGAGAATTCACGCTGGACGCCTCCAGCGCCAAGACTTCCGTGGTCCTGACCGGCAGCAACGGCGTCGAGACCTCAATCCCGATGGGCACCCTGGCCGCCGGCACCGTGCCGTTTGCGATCGATCCGCAAGCGCTGGGCCTGCCTGAAGGCAGCTACAACATCAAGGTTGTCACCAGCACCGGCACCGGCACCGTGGATGTCGCTGGCCGCCTGAACAGCGTACGGCTCGGTACCGCCGGCAGCGTCGTACTGAACGTTGCCAACGTTGGCGAAGTCTCGCCGAACGCCATTACCGCATTTAACGGCAAGTCCTCGACTGCCACCAATTCCGTTCTCTAAGAAAGGTTCCGTCATGAGCTTCGATATCGCGCTGTCTGGCATTCAGGCCATCAATCAGCAGCTGGACTCCATCAGTAACAATATCGCGAATGCCGGCACCTATGGCTTTAAATCGAGCCGCGCCAACTTCGCCTCGATGTACGCCGGTTCGCAGCCAAGCGGCACCCAGATCGGTTCGGTCACCCAGAACATCGGCCTGAACGGCGGCGTGCTGAACACTGGCCGCGGCATGGACGCAGCCATCAATGGCCGCGGCTTCTTCATCACCAAGGACAGCAGCGGCCTACAGAGCTATACCCGCGTCGGCGTGTTCAACAAGGACGCCACCGACTATATCGTCGATTCTTCCGGCCGCCGTGTGCAGGGCTATTCCCTGACCCCGCCGTCGACTACGCCAGGTCCGATGGGCGATATCAAAGTGCCGACCGGCATGCTGGCCGCCCAGCCGACTACCGCTGTGCAATTCGTGGCCAACATGTCGCCAGACTGGACTGCTCCGAGCTCGCCTTGGGTCGCGCCAAACCCTGGCGCCCCTACACCAGTCGCCGTCGATCCGAACAGCTACAATTGGTCGAAAACCTCGCAGGCCTACGACTCGCTGGGCCGCAGCCACACCGTTACCCAATATTTCAGCCTGGACCCGTCCCCAGCCGTTCCTGCTACGAACGGTGTGATCGTGCACGCGGTCGTAGACGGTTATGACAGCTCGCTGGTTGGTACTGGCAGCTCGTTTGGCGGCACTGGTAACAGCAGCGTGGCACTCGGCTTTGACAATGCCGGCCAGCTGGTAACGGTTGGCGGCACGCCAGTGGCCACCACGACCAAAGCCACCCTGACCTTCCCGAACACCGGAGCCAACGCTTCAACGATTGCCATCGACTATCTCGGCACCACCCTGCAAAAGGGCGAAGTGACCACCTCCACCAACCACAACGACGGCTACGCCTCCGGCAGCTTCGTGGGCGTGGAACTGGGCACTGACGGCTCCGTGATTGCCAAGTACTCGAACAATGAAAAGCAAGCCATCGGCATTCTGGCGCTGGCCACTTTCCCCAACGAAGAAGGCCTGACTCCGGTCGATAACACCAGCTGGACTGCGAACAACGAGTCGGGCACTCCGAATACTTCGGTGCCGGGCGCGGGCGTGGCGGGCACTCTGTCGACCAGCACGCTGGAAGGCTCGAACGTGGACATCACTTCCGAGCTGGTGGGCCTGATGACTTCGCAGCGTAACTACCAGGCGAACTCGAAAGTCATCACCACCGAGAATCAGATGATGCAGTCGCTGATGCAAGCGCTGTAAGAGGCTCTGAATGGATGCGCTGATCTACACAGCAATGAGCGGGGCCGAGCGGGCCCTGCGCGGCCAGCAGGTCCACGCCAACAACCTGGCGAATATGGACACGCCTGGCTTCCGCGCCAATCTGGAGCTGGCCACCGCCACCAAGCTGCCTGGCTATGGCTACGACGACCGTCACATGACGCAGTTGCAGGCCAATGCCGTCACCACCCGCCAGGGTACGCTGAAGGCTACCGGCCGCGAGCTGGATGTCTCGATTTCAGGCAATGGTTTCTTTGCCGTGCAAGGGCCGACCGGCGAGGCTTACACCCGCGCCGGCGCCATCACCCTGGACGCCGATGGCACCATGACGGTGAACGGCATGCCGATCCTGGGCGAAGGCGGCAATCCGATCACCCTGCCCCCTTACCGCAAGATCGACATCGGCCAGGACGGCACGATTTCCATCCTCGGCCAGGGCACGACTGCCGAGATGCAGATCATCGACAAGCTGAAGCTGGTGAAAGCCGAAGCGTCCGAACTGACCAAGAACGAATCCGGCCTGCTGGTCGCACGCGACGGCCAGCCGCTGCAGGTGGACAACACGGTGCAGGTGCGCGCCGGCCATCTGGAAGGTTCCAATGTGTCCGCTATCGAAGAGATGGTGGCCACCATGAGCCTGAACCGCACCTTCGAAATCCAGATGAAATTGTTCAAAGCCAGCGATGACATGACCACCGCCGGCAACCGCCTCGTCAGCGCCTGATAGGCCCAAAGGAGAAATACAATGAATCCAGCAATGTGGATCAGCAAGACCGGTGTGCAGGCGCAGGACGCCAAACTGCAGGCCATCGCCAACAACCTGGCCAACGCCAACACCGTCGGCTTCAAGAAAGACCGCGTGGTCTTCGAAGACCTGTTCTACTCCGTCGAGCAGCAGCCGGGCACTCAGCGCGCCGACAACAACACCCTGACCCCGACTGGCGTGCAGCTCGGTAATGGTACGCAGCTGGTGGGTACCCAGAAAGTCTTCACCGACGGCACTACCCAGATCACCGGCAACAAGTACGACGTGGCCGTGATCGGCAATGGCTTCCTGCAGGTGCGCCGCCCGAATGGCGAGCCGGGCTTCACCCGTGCCGGCCAGCTCGGCGTGGACCAGAATGGCGTGCTGGTGAATGCGCAAGGCCTGCCACTGGTGCCGCAGATCACCATCCCGACCAATGCCACCAACATCACCATCGCTGAAAACGGCGTGGTGTCGGTGAACGTGCCGGGCAATGTGGCGCCGACCCAGGTTGGCCAGCTGACTCTGACCTCCTTCATCAATCCGACTGGCCTGCTGGCTCTGGGCGACAACCTGTTCCAGGAAACCCAGTCCTCCGGCGCGCCGACCGAAGGCAATCCGGGCGACGCCCAGTTCGGCAAGCTGAAGCAAGGCGCCCTGGAAGGCTCCAACGTACAGGTGGTCGAAGAGATGGTGGACATGATCGCTGCCCAGCGCACCTATGAAATGAACACCAAGGTGCTGACTGCGGCCGACAATATGCTGCAATACCTGTCGCAGGCGGCACGCTGATGAAACTGCAAGCGCAACTGAGCGCAATGGCCGCGATGCTGCTGGCCGGTTGCGCAGTCATCAAGCCGGCGCCCGTCAGCCCCGGCCCCATGGACGAACCGCCCGCCGTGGCCCGCAGCAGTATGCCGCGCGGCACGTCCGGCGGCGTGTTCAGCGGCGACACTACCCTGTCGCTGACCTCGGACAGCCGCGCTTTCCGCGTCGGCGACGTGGTTACCGTGCTTCTGCAAGAAACGACGCAAGCTTCGAAGAGCGCCGGCACCACCATCGGCAAGGATTCCTCCAACAGCGTGGCGCCGCCAGGCCTGCTGGGCAAGACCTTCCCGAAAGCCGGCATCGACCTGTCAACCACCAATGCCTTCAAGGGTGACGCCAACGCCACCCAGCAGAACGCCCTGTCCGGCGCCATCACGGTGATCGTGCAGGAAGTGCTGCCCAACGGCCTGCTGCGCATCGCCGGCGAGAAAACCCTGACCCTGAACCAGGGCGAGGAATTCGTGCGCCTAAAAGGCTTCCTGCGCCCGGCCGATATCGATGCCAACAACCAGGTGTCGTCGCAGCGCATTGCCAATGCCCGCATCGCGTATTCGGGCCAGGGCACGCTGGCCGATTCCAACCAGCCGGGCTGGCTGAGCCGCTTCTTCCTCGGCCCCCTGATGCCTTTCTGAGGTGATTGAATGAAACGCTGGATGCTTCCCGTCCTCGCCTCCGCCGCCCTGATGGCGACTGCCCTGCCCGCTTCGGCGGCCCAAGCGCTGCGCAATCTGGTGGCGATTGAAGGCGTGCGCGACAACCCGCTGGTGGGCTACGGCCTGGTGGTCGGTCTGAACGGTTCCGGCGACTCGACCCAGGTCAAGTTCGCCAGCCAGTCCGTGGTCAATATGCTCAAGCAGTTCGGCGTGAAGATGCCGGACGGTCAGGATGCCAAATCCAAGAACGTGGCGGCCGTGATGGTATCGGCGGTGTTCCCGCCGGGCTACCGCCGCGGCCAGCCGATCGATGTCACCGTGTCTTCGCTGGGCGATGCGAAAAGCCTGCGCGGCGGCTCGCTGCTGCTGACGCCGCTGCGCGCAGCCGATAATGAAACCTATGCGCTGGCCCAGGGCAATGTGGTGGTGGGCGGTTTGAGCGCCGCGGGCAAAAGCGGCTCCTCGGTGACCGTGAACACCCCGACCGCAGGCCGCATTCCGAACGGCGCCGTGATCGAGCGCGAGATCCCGACCGATTTCGCCAGCAAGCCTTCGGTGCACCTGTCGCTGAAAACGCCGAATTTCGAAACCGCCACCAATATCGTGGAGTCGATCAACCGCCGCTTCGGCAACGTCGCCACCACGGCTGACGGCACCGGCATCGACGTCATCGCACCGGACAATCCAACCCAACGCGTCGCCTTCATGGCCAAGCTGGAATCGCTGCCCGTTGAAGTGGGCGCCGAAACGCCGAAAGTGGTGTTCAACTCGCGTACCGGCACGGTGGTGATTGCCGACGGCCTGCGCGTGAAAGCTGCCGCCGTTACCCACGGTTCGCTGAAAGTGGTGATTTCCGAAAGCTCCAAGGTCAGCCAGCCTGCCCCGTTCAGTCAGGGGCAGACCACGGTCACCCCGCAGTCCAATGTCAGCGTCGACCAGGGCACACCGCAGATGTTCAAATGGCCGGCCGGCGCCAAGCTGCAGGCCATTATCGATGTGGTCAACAGCCTGGGCGCGACGCCGGATGACATCATGGCCATCCTGCAGGCGCTGGACCAGGCCGGCGCCATCGAAGGCGAGCTGGTGGTGATCTGATGGATAGCAGCCGCATCAATTCTCTGGCCCAGAGCCTCGGCACCGAGTCCGAGTTGCCGAACCTGCAAGCGTCCGTCGCCCAGCCGGACGAGGCTTACCGCGCCAAGGCCACCGAGGCCGCAGTGAAGTTCGAGAGCTTCTTCATCGGCCAAATGCTGCACAAGATGCGCGCTTCCGCGCGCGCCGTGGGAGATCACGACCAGCAGTCCGAATCCGTGAACAGCGATATGCTGGATTTGGCGGATAACCTGGTGGCCGACCAGCTCTCCCACCGCCGCGCTTTCGGCGTCGCCGATGCCATTCTGCGCCAGTTGCTGCCCGCTCAGCCCGCCTCCGCGCCACCGGCAGTCAATTCCATTGCGGAAAAAACAGTTTTTTCTGAGAAAAAGACGCCTCCGGCTTAATGCCAAGCAATACCCGGTCGCCTTTTACCGTTAACGGACCAGGAATGCCCCAGAGCAAAGGTCCTCCGGCCCTTACAGGAATAGATCGCCCATGTCCATCATTAACAATGCACTGACCGGTTCTCTCGCTGCCCAGGCGGCCCTGAACACGACCAGCCAGAACATTGCAAACCTGCAAACCAAAGGCTACACCCGCCAGGGCGTACTGCTGACCGCTGTTGGTCCAAGTGTCGGTACCAAGCTGGCCGGCAATGGCGTGGAAGTGACGTCCCTGCTGCGCTTCTCAGATAGCTACAAGTCCCAGCAGCTGTGGCGGGCGAACTCGGACCAGGGCCAGTACACCCAGATCCAGCCGTATATGACCCAGCTGGAACGCGTGATGGGCGACGACCAGACCAGCCTCTCCACGGCAGTCGACAAATTCTTCCAGTCCCTGAATGCAGCAGGCAACGATCCGACTTCCACTCCGCTGCGCCAGGCCGTGGTTACAGCAGGCGACGCGTTATCGCAAAGCTTCAACAGTATCTACGCGGTGACCCGCAATCAGGAAACCTCGGTGATCCAGCAGCGCGAATCGATCGTGCCGCAGTTCAATACTCTGGTCACCAATATCGCCGCGCTGAACGGCCGCATCCAGAATGCCGCATCCGTCGGCACCAATGTCTCGGCCTTGATCGATGAGCGCGATCAGCAGATCGACCAGCTGGCTCAGCTGGCAGGCATCGAAGTGCTGGCGCAGCCGGACGGCACCAGCACGGTATCGCTCAAAGGCGGCGCTCCGCTGGTCATGGGCAAGAATGCGGGCAGCTTGATGATTGACAATACCAGCGGCAGCCCGGTGCTGACCGTGGACTTTTCGGGCACCAAGTTCCCGTTGGACGATACCAAGCTGGGCGGCCAGTTGGGCGGCCTCGGCGACTACGAAAAAAACAAACTGTTGCCGCTGCAGCAGTCGATCTTCGACATGGCTCAGCAGCTGTCGGCCGGCGTCAACAATGTGCTGGCGGCCGGTTCGGACGGCGTCAACCCAGTAGGCTCCGGCGCACCGCTGTTCAGCTTTAACTCGACCGGCCTGGGTGGCTTGATGAGTGTATCGGCCGGCTTTAAGGCTTCCGACCTCGCTTTCTCATCGGATGGCACGCCTGGCGACAGCGGCAACCTGCAGGCCCTGATCGACATCAAGAACCAGCCAATCACGCTGACCTCGATCGGCAACGTGCTGGTAGGCGACGCCGACACGCAGCTGGTCGGCAAGCTCGGCATTGACAGCTCCCAGAATCAGGCATTGCTGAAAACCTCGACCACCATCCGCCAGCAGGCCGAGGACGACTGGGCTTCCACCAGCTCGGTCAACAAGGACGAGGAAGCGATGAACCTGGTCGAGTTCCAGAACATGTATCAGGCGAACATGAAGGTCATCGCAGTGGCGAACCAGTTGTTCGACGCCACCATGTCCATGTTCGGTTAAGGAGAACCCCATGCGTATCGCATCAATGCAATTCCAGGCGACCATGGATCGCTCCCTGAACATCAACCAGGGCGCGCTGGCGATACTGACCGAGAAAATGGCAACTGGCAATAAGCTGCTGGTGCCTTCGGATGATCCGATCACCAATGTGCGCATCTCGCGCCTGACGCGCGAACAGGCCACGCTCGACCAGTACGTCGACAATATTGCAGCGGTAAAGATCCGCCTGAGCAAAAACGAAACCTACCTGGACGGCATGGTGGGCGACATGAATTCCGCGCGCGACCTGCTGGTCTGGGCTTCCGACGGTGCCAACACCCCGGCCGACCTGAACTCCATGGTCAACAGCCTGACTGCGCTGCGCGATTCGGTGTACTTCAACGCCAACACCAAGGACCAGGAAGGCCGCTACATCTTCTCCGGCACCTTGACCAGTACGCCGGCTATTTCTTACAACGCAGGCAACGCACCGGGCAGCCGTTATGCCTATATTGGCAATAACGGCCAGCAGCAGGTGGTGGTCGGCAACGGCATCACCCAGGTCGCCAATGTCGATGCGCTGGGCGTGGAGGACTGGCTGAACAAGATCGACGCCGCCATTGATGCGCTGGGCCAGCCGGGCGCGGACCCAAACAATGCAGGCACCCGCGGCACGCTGACCGCAGCGCTGGACGGCACCGACACCGCCCTGTCCCTGGTATCGGGCAAGATCGCAACCTTCGGTGGCGCACAGAACGTGCTGGAAACGCTGTCCAGCAATCACAGCAACGTGGCGCTCTCGAACAAGATGGCCATGACGGAAATGGGCCAGCTGGATTACGGTCTGGCCGCGACCCAGCTGAATGGCTACAATACTGCACTGCAGGCGACCTACCAGGCTTATTCCAAGATCGCCAACCTGTCCCTCTTCAACGCACTGTAAGCAAGTCCAGACATCATGGAAATCGTCCAACGTTCAGCTAACACCGGGTACGCTACCGGCCCGTCCGGTCCGGCGGCCAATGCGAAAACGGTCGACGCCGCGCTGGCCGATGCAGGCGGCGGCCTCGACGCGCAGAACGCAGCTGCGGCAGCCGACAATAAATCTGCCCCACTGCGTACTGGCATCACGAATTGGGACGCGCCGCTGCAGAGCGATATCTCCGGCGCCCAGCAGGCGATTGACTTCCTGGAACAAAGCGCGGCCCAGCTGCGCTCTCTGAAGACCGATCTGTCCGCCAAGCTGGCTTCGCGCACCATGCGCGATGGCCAGGTAGAACAGCGCGTGCGCCAGTTCGCCGACACGTGGAAGAATCGCAGCCAGGCTTCCGGCGGCACCCTGGATTCCCAGCTGGGCTACTCCACCGATCCGTCCACGCAGAGCTTCACCGTGCGCGGCATGACGCTGGCCAATCTGCGCAACGGCGCCCGCGAAACCCTCGCGGTATCCGTTGGCGGCGGCACTTCCGGCCTGCGCTCCGTGCATCTGGGTCCGGGCCTGAGCGACGGCGAAATCGTCAACCGCTTCGACCAGGCACTGGCGCCGGCCGGTGTGCGTGTTACCGTCAACAAGGACGGTGAGCTGGTGTTCTCGACTGCCGAGGCAAACTGGCCCGGCGTGCGTGACTCGCTGGCCGTCCAGGGCGGCGGCATCCGCTTCGCGGCGGGCCAGCTGAACCGCATGCGCGCCGACGCCCAGCAGCCCATCATCACGCCGGAGAATTGGGGCACTTCGGATATCGAGTCGATGCGCGCCACCCTGCAGCAAGTCACGCAGGCGCTGTCGCATGTGGAGGCAGCACTGGCCAAGGTACGCCAGGAACTGGCTACCGCTACCCAGCGCGCCGACCAGAACCTGCCGCCCATGGAATTGGTGGGCATGGGCCAGATGGCCGAAGTGTTTGCCAATCTGTCCAAGGACCCGGGCTATCAGCAGCTGGTGTCGCTGAACTCCGCGCTGGTCGGCATCAACCGCGACCGCGTGATTTCCCTGCTAAGCCTGACCTAAGGCCATCTTCCCCAGCTCTGCTGCCGGCAGCGGCGGAGCGTAGACGAATCCCTGCGCGTAATCGCAGCCTGCGGCTTTCAGCAGACTGAGCTGCATTTCCGTTTCCACGCCTTCCGCCACCACCTTCAGGCCCAGCTTGTGCGCCATCACGATGATGCCTTCGCACAGCGCCAGGTCGCCGGAATCGCCCGCCAGATCCTTGACGAAGCTGCGGTCGATCTTCAGGTAGTCGATCTCGAATTTTTTCAGGTGGGCCAGCACCGAATGGCCGGTGCCGAAGTCATCCAGCGCCACCTGCAAGCCCATGGCGTGGTACTGGCGCAGGCGTTCGACCACGGGACTGTCCGGGTCCGTCAGCAGGCTCTCGGTGATCTCCACCACGATGCTGCGCGGCGCCAGCTTCAGGCTGTCCACATAGGCCAGCCATTCTTCCAGCGGCACCGAATTGGTACGGAACTGCACCGGCGACTGGTTCACGCTGATCTGGAATGGCAGGCCCAGCTCATCCTGCCAGCGCTTGGCCTGGTCCGCGGCCGTGCGGAACACCCAGTCGCCGATATCGAGAATGGTGCCGTTCGCTTCCGCGCTGCCGATGAACTCCGCGGGATTCAGCAAGCCGCGCTCCGGATGGCGCCAGCGCAGCAGGGCTTCGGCGCGCTCGATGCGTCCGCTGATCAGGTTGACGATGGGCTGGTAGTACAGTTCGAACTGGCAGTTGGTCACCGCCATCTTCAGGTCGCTCGCCAGGCGCATGCGCAGCTGCGCGGCAGCCTGCATATCGGAGGTGAAATAGCTGTAGCGGTTGCGCCCGCCATTTTTGGCCGCGTACATGGCCTGGTCCGCATGCCGCAGCAACTGCTCGGGATCGTCGGCATCGGAGGGATAGAGCGCGATGCCGATGCTGGCCGAAACGGACCCCGTGGCCGGCCCCAGCTGGAAAGGCTTGTTCAGCGACGCCACGATCTGCTGCGCCACCCGCTCCACGCTGGTGACCTGATCCAGGCCCGGCAGAATCACCACAAACTCATCCCCGCCCAGGCGCGCCAGCGTGTCGGACGCGCGCATGCAGGCCGCAATACGCGAAGCCGCTTCCACCAGCAGCTTGTCGCCCATCTCGTGGCCGAGGCTATCGTTGATTTCCTTGAACTGATCGAGGTCGATGAAAAGCAAGGCCAGAAACAGCCCGTCGCGCTTGGCTTTCTTCATTTCCTGCGCCAGCCGGTCATGGAACATGTTCCGGTTCGGCAGCGTGGTCAGCGCATCGTAATTGGCCTGATGCCAGATCAGCTCGGCGGACAGCTTGCGCTCCGTGATATCGCTGACCAGCGCCAGCGCGCCCATATAGCTGCCGTCCGGATCGAAGATGGGATTGGTGGCCAGCGTCGCCCACATCTCCACACCGTCCTTGCGGATGAACTTGAATTCGTGGCGCTCGGCCACGCCCTGCTGGCGGCGCGCAATATTGCGTTCGAGGATCGAGCGGCCTTCGTCGTCCATGAAGCGCACCAGCGGCTGGTCCAGCATCTCTTCGATGGTGTAGCCCAGCATGGCCGCCATCTTCGGATTCACAAAGCTGGTCGTTGCAGCGGCATCGATTTCCCAGATGCCCTCTTCCGCCGAATGCACGATGCGGCGGAAGCGCTCTTCGCTTTTCTCCAGTGCGGCCAGCTTGCCTTCAGCCAGCTCCAGCACGACGCGAAAGCTCTCGGCGCCCGCCGCGCCACTGCCCAGCAAAGTGACAGGGAAGCCCCGATCGCCCCGTCCACGGGTCATTTGCAGCGAACAGCGCTGCGGCTCGCCGCTGTGCTGGCTGTCGCGCACAAAGCTGTCGAAGTCCGCCATAAAACGCGCGGCGATAAAACTACGGAAGGGAATGCGGTCGGGATTGTTGCGCGGCAGGCCAAGCAGGTCGGCGCCCACCAGATTCATCTGCAGGACAGTGGTGTCCGGCGCCAGCACGAAGTAGCCGACCGGCGCCAGCAGGTAGAGGTCGTTGAAGTAGTCCTGCTCGCGCTCGAATTGCAGGCGGGTGTCGCTGCCCTCATGCAGCGCGGGCGGCGTGCCGCCCATTGCGGCCAGCAAAGCCTCATGCGGCATCAGGCCAGGCAAACCTTCCCCTGCCGCTAACGGGCCCGCCATGGTCTTGGCGGACGGTGCACGCTGGTCTTTTTCCATATCGCCCCGCTTCTTTTTTGTCCAAGCCTATCATGCACTTATGACAATGTCGAGAATTGTGGCGGGCGTTGTATCAGGCCTGACGATGTGAGCGGTTAAGGCGCGCCTCGGCATGGCGCTGCACCTGCTCGAACAGCAGGCTCAATATCCAATAGATGCCCGCCGCTGCAAGGTAAAGCGGCAGAGGACGGAACGTGGCCGCAATAACTTCTTTTGTCGACAGCATCAGTTCGGTCATCGTGATCACGGACACCAGCGAGGTATCCTTGATCAGCGAAATCAGGGTGTTGCTCATGGATGGCACGGCAATGCGCAGCGCTTGCGGCATGATCACGTAGCGCAGCGTCTGGCCGTAGCCCATGCCCAGACTGTAGCTGGCCGACCACTGTCCCTTGACGATGCTGAGCATCGCGCCGCGCAGGCTTTCGGACAGATAGGCGCCGGCGTTCAGGCTCAGCGCCAGAATGCCCGCCGTGACGGGCGTAAACTCGATCCCGACGCTCGGCAGGCCGTAATAGATCACGAACATCTGCACCAGCAGCGGCGTGCCGCGCATCAGGCTGACGTACACAGTCGCTGGCCAGCGCACCAGCTTCCACGGCAGAATGCGCATCACGGCCGTCGGGAAGCCCAGTACCAGCCCGCCCAGCATGGAGGCGACGGCAAAGATCAGCGTATAGCCGGCGCCCTTCAGCATGACGGGCGCTGCTTCCCGCAGCAGTTCAAGCCAATCCATTGCTTACGGCGCCTTGCTGACGTCGGTGCCGAACCATTTCACGGAAATGGCCTTCAGGCTGCCGTCGGCGGCGGCATCGTTCAAGGCTTTCTCGATCGCCGCCTTGAACTGCGGATTACCCTTCTGGAACGGGATGCCCATGCGCTCGACTGCTCCCACCCGCGCGCCGGCCTTGATCGGCAGCCTGGTAGTTTTCAGCAGCCAGGTGGCCATCAGGCCGTCGTTCAGTGCCGCGTCGATACGGCCGGACGCCAGGTCGGACAGGTTCTCCGGTGCAGCCGGATAGCTCCGCACCTCGATGCCCGGCACGGCCTTGGCCTGCGCCTCGTACACGCTGCCCTGGCCGGCGCCAACGCGCTTGCCTTTCAGCTGTTCCAGCGAGGTCCAGTTATTCTTTTCATCCTTGCGCACGATCAGCATCGGCGAGGAGTAGATGTAAGGCTGGGAGAAATCGAATACCTGCTCGCGCTTCGGGTTGATGCCGACCTGGGAAATGATCACATCGTATTTACCGCTCGCCAGCCCCGCCAGGATGGAAGCCCATTCCGTGGTCACGAATTCCGGCTTGACGCCCAGTTTGCTTGCCACCAGCTTGGCGACATCCACATCGTAGCCTACAAGTTCCCCGGTCTTCTGGTCGCGATAATTGAACGGGGCATACACGCCTTCCATCGCCACTTTCAGCGTGCCGCGCGCCTTCACCGTTTGCAGCAGATCGGCAGCGGATGCATGCAGGGCAGCGCCAGCCAGCAGGGCCGCCGCGAACAGGGACATCAATGGTTTGCGCATCAGTGGTTTCCTTCAGAAATGGCGGCGGCGGCCGAAGTTGTGGCCGACCACGAGAATGGACGATTCGATCAGAGTGGACAGGCCGATGATCAGTTGCACCAGCTTGTCGTCCGGCAGCACCCACAGCGAGCCCTTGGGCGACTCAGCCTGCGCCACCGCTTCGATAAGAGGCGCCACCCAGTCCGCTTCAGGCGTAACATCGAGGATGACAGCGCCATCGGCGGTCTGCATATAAATCTCACCGCCGGCGGCCAGGTTGAAGCACACGCCGTAGCCGGTTTCCTGCTTGCCGACATGCTCTTTCAGCGCCAGATCGTGTTCCGCGATCCACAGCTCGGCGTCGGCGGGCGTTTCGATGCCGCTCCACGGCACAGGGCGAAAGCGCGGCTTGTCCTCGTTATCCTGCATTGTCATCTATTTGAAATGTTGCACGGCCGCCAGTGTAACCGAACAGGAGGAAATCACAATGAAAGTAAAGGAATATGTTTCTGAGTTCGAGCAATTCTTCGGCCATTTGCTGGACGAACATCCCGAATATGTGGAAGACCAGCGCCATGGCTGGGATATCTGGTGGGACCACAAGGTGAACCTGGAAGACGAGCGCCTGGCCCGCACGGATACCGTGCCGACGCCGCCTTACTACTATCACTGACCTGGGGCCGATGCGCAGGCAGCCGGCGGATCGCCGGTCCGCCCTACGCTGTGGCTACCGCGCGCTTGGTGGGCAGCTCGATGCCGTGCTTGGACATGAGCCGGTACAGGGTCATGCGCGACACACCCAGCTCGCGCGCCACGGAAGTCATGGACTTGCCTGCTTCCAGGCGGGTTTCAATGGCCTGGCGTTCGGCACGGGTGCGGGCGCCGTCGAGACATTCGTTATTGGCCTTCAGCAGCTTGCCGTCCAGCCCCAGATCGTGGGCGCGGATCAGGCGCCCCTCGGCCATCACGGAAGCGCGCCGTACGCGGTTGACCAGCTCGCGCACATTGCCGGGCCAGGCGTAATCGTGAATCGCCCGCAGTGCATCGCGGCCAAAGCCTTTCACACTGGCCGCCCGCTCGGCGGCGAATTCCTTGAAGAAGTGCTCGGCCAGCGGCAGGATGTCTTCGCGGCGCTGGCGCAATGGCGGCGTTTCCAGCGTCAGCACGTTCAGGCGGTAGAACAGGTCTTCGCGGAAGCGTCCCGCCCGCACGGCGTCGATCAGGCGGATATGGCTGGCGGCAATCACGCGCGCATCGACCACCGTACCGCGTGTCGATCCCAGGCGGTGGATAGTGCGCTCCTGCAGGAAGCGCAGCAGGTTCGACTGCATATCGAGCGGCAGATCGGCGATTTCGTCGAAGAACACCGTGCCGCCGGCCGCCGTTTCGATCAGTCCGCACTTGTCGCGGCTGGCGCCGGTAAAGGCGCCGCGCTCATAGCCGAACAGTTCGGCCTGGATCAGGCTGGACGGAATCGCGCCGCAATTGACCGGCACGAAAGGCGCCGAGGCGCGCTGCGAATGGGTGTGCACGGCGCGCGCCACCAGCTCTTTGCCGGTGCCGCTCTCGCCCCAGATCAGAACGGGCGCGGGGACGCCGCTCACCTTGCGGATATTTTGCCGCAAGGCTGCCAGCGCCGGGCTCACGCCAACCAGCGACATAGCATCCGCCGAAGCAGGATCAGGTTTGCTCTGAAGAGAAGCCAGGCCGTGCACATGGCCCAGCGTGTGGCTGAGCCGAGTGAAATCGATGGGAGAAGTATGAAAGTCGAAACACTGCTCGACCATCAGTTGACGGAAAGCCGGTAAATTCAGGGCTGCCGATCGGAAGACCGACACCCACTTGACCTGCCAGTGCTCACGCAAGAAGCTGTCGAGCGCTTCAACACCCAGTCTCCGCACATCCACCAGCAGCAGGCCGACCAGAAACTCTTTGCTGCGCAGCAAAGACCGAGCCTCGACCAGGCTCGAAGCCTGGTAAATATCCCAGTCGTGGAGAAAGGCGCTCAACTCTTCTTGCGAGACCCATTCCAGGGCCACGCACAAGAGCTGTTTCTTTTTCATTATTCGCTTTCGTCGTTGGGCGCTGGCCCACGGAACCATCTTACGCCCAACTGTCCTGGACTACCAAGCCGAAAGCGGAGTGTGTTGCGTTCTGCTATTGATGAGTAAACTCAGCCCTTCCACGTACGTTGCAAACCGGTATCGGCGTGAATCCAGCCGCCGCGTGGGCCTTCGCGATAATAGAAGCCGACGCCGCCCTGGCGGAAGCTCTTCACCAGGCCGCCCAGCACCTCGGCGTTCAGGTTGGTGATGCGAATGTCGGCTGCCTTGCCGTCCATATGCAGGGACTGGCGTGCCGCCGGAATACCCTGCTCGCGCAGACGCTGGTTGGACGCAGGAGTACGGTAGCCGGACAGGATCTCCACCGGGCTATTGATGCCGAAGCGCTCAACGAAAGCTTGCGTGCCCCACAGCGTTTCCAGCAGCTTGGGGTCGATCGGCACCGTCTCTTTCGCATTCACATCGCGCAGCAAATGGCACAGCTCCTGGTAGGCCGAATCGATGATGTCGCCATCGCGCCAGTAGGTGACGCGGGCTTTTTCGCCGCTTTGCGGACGAGTAACGCTGATCGTGCGTGGTTTTACCCAGAAATCGAGATCAAGCGCCTGGGTATCGAAAATATCGGGAGGAGGTTCCAGCTCTTGCTGGCGCGCCTGGCCGATCAGCGGGACGCCCAGCAGGGCGGCACCCGTCATGCCCAGGCTTCGGTGAAGGAAGTCGCGTCGAGATGCCATAGCAAACCTGTCAATTGCAATAGGGAATACTATAGCCCATAGCTGGGGGAGTTGAGAAACTCCTTTAAGAATTTAATGCAAATTTAAGTCGCGCCGCAGCCGCAGAAACGTTTGCGCTTTCCTTCCGGGACATCGCAGACGCTGCCGTCCAATTGCTTCCAGAAGAATACGGTTTCCACGCCGTATGGCGAGCGCACATTGCCGGAACGCAGATAGCCCTGGCGCGCGAAGAACTCCTCGCCGGTGGCGGTGCTGTGCAGTTGCAGGGCCTTCACGCCCCAGGTGCAAGCCTGCTCCTCCACGCGGCCCAGCAAGGCCTTGCCGGCGCCCATGCTGCGCGCTTCCGGCAGCAGATAGCACAGGGCCAGCTTGCCGGCGCCGGTCAGCAGGGCCACGCCAACGACAGTGCCCTCTTCCACAGCGACCACGGAGAAATTGGTGGGGGATGCGAACCAGCTGGCCACCGTTTCAGGCGTTTTGTTGCCGAGCCAGGCTTCCAGGATGGCGGGGTCATTCTTGTGATCGAGTACACAGCATTCCGCGATCGAGCGGCGCAGCACATTGCATGCGGCGGAGGCGTCCGACGGAGTTGCCAGGCGAATTTCAAAACTCATGTATGCTCACAAAAATCCCAATCACAAAGCCGACTATACAACAATCGGCCATTCCCTGCGGGCAGCGGCCGTGCAGCGGCCCGTCTAAGCATATAACCAGAAAATAGTTTCCTTTCCTACTAAGTTTCCGGAGTATGCATATCTGTTTTCACTATAGAGGTCACCATGACTAATAAGAATTTCGCATTAAGCCTCATTCTCGCAGCCGCTGCCTTCGCCACGGGTCCCGCCGCCTCCGCCGCGGAACTGTTGAACGTGTCCTACGACGTAGCGCGCGAATTGTACAAGGATATCAATCCGGCCTTCCAGGCAGCGTACAAAAAGAGCGCCGGCGAGGACGTGACCATCAAGATGTCCCATGGCGGCTCTTCCAAGCAGGCACGCGCCGTCGCCGACGGCCTGGAAGCGTCCGTCGTCACCATGAACCAGGCCAACGACATTGATATGCTGGCCGATCGCGGCGTGGTAGCCAAGGACTGGGCCAAGAAATTCCCGGACAATGCGGCGCCTTCCTACTCGACCATGGTCTACCTGGTCCGCAAGGGCAATCCGAAAGGCATCAAGGACTGGGCCGACCTCGCCAAGCCAGGCGTGGCCGTGGTAATCCCGAATCCGAAAACCGCCGGCAACGGCCGCTACACCTACCTGGCCGCCTGGGGTTCCGTCATCAAGAAAGGCGGCAACGAAGCCCAGGCGCGCGAGCTGGTGACCAGGATCTTCAAGAACGTGCCGATCCTGGACGCCGGCGGCCGCGCCGCCACCACCACTTTCACCCAGCGCCAGATCGGCGACGTGCTGGTGACCTTCGAAAACGAAGTGAACCTGGTGCGCGCGGAATTCGGCGACAACTTTGAAGTGGTCTACCCGTCGATCTCCATCGTGGCCGAGAACCCGGTTGCCGTGGTCGACAAGGTCGTGGACAAGCGCGGTATCCGCAAACAGGCCACTGCCTACCTGAACTTCCTGTACTCGGATGCGGGCCAGGAAATCATCGCCAAGCACTACCTGCGTCCACGCTCGGAAGCCATTGCCAAGAAATACGCCGCCAACTTCAAGCCGATCAGCCTGTTCACCGTGGATGATGTCTTCGGCGGCTGGCGCGCGGCCCAGAAGCGCCACTTCGACGATGGTGGTGAATTCGACAAGATCTACGCAAGCAATTAAGACCCAAGGCGGAAGCTGGTGTCAGGCACATCGTGCCTGACACCTGTTTTCGCGGTGGGTTTACAACACAAAGGGGGCTGCGGCCTCCTTTTTTCGTGCTACTTAAGCTGTGGCAGCCTTAGCTGGACTAGAATTCACTTTAAGATTATCATCCAAGTCCGTTAAAAGTTTCCCAACGCCATGATCAAAAAATTAACCGCCATCTTGCTGATGTCGACCTCCGCAGCCGCATTTGCCGCGCCCTCCCTGGGCTCGCAATCCGTGCTCGTCGTTGAGGATGAGACCGGCAAGGTTCTGGTCGAAAAGAACGCCAACACCGTCGTTCCCATCGCCTCCCTGACCAAACTGATGACCGCCATGGTCGTGCTGGATTCCAAGCTCGACATGGACGAGGAAATCAGCATCGACAAGGAAGACGTCGACATGCTCAAGCACAGCATGTCCCGCGTTCCGGTCGGCGCCAAGCTGTCGCGCGGCGAAGTGCTGCAACTGGCCCTGATGTCTTCGGATAACCGCGCCGCCGCCTCGCTGGCCCGCACCTATCCGGGCGGCCCGACCGCCTTCACGGCCGCCGTGCACGCCAAGATCAAGGCGCTGGGCATGACCAGCACCACCATCGACGAGCCGACCGGCCTGTCGCCGCAGAACACGTCGACCGCCGCTGACCTGATCAAGATGGCGACCGCCGCCGGCAACTACCCTGAAATCCGCCGCATCACCACGGACAGCAAGGAAGTCATCAACGTCAAAGGCCGCAACGTCGAGTACCACAACACCAACCGCCTGGTTGGCGCCAAAGGCTGGGACATCGGCCTGTCGAAAACCGGCTACACCGAGGAAGCGGGCCGCTGCCTGATCATGCGCATCAAGACCGCCGGTCGCAACGCCACTCTGGTGCTGCTGAACGCGAAGGCCAATTCGGCGCGTCTGATGGATGCGCTGAATATCCGCCGCATGATCTCCGGCGACGACGAGCCGAAAGTCATGCGCGCATCCAACAACGGCCGCAAGAAAGCGCCTGCCGGCAAGCCGCGCCACCGCCGCGCGGCCTGAACCACCCTATAGCAGCGTAGGGCGGATCATCGATCCGCCGATCAGCGCACGCAAACCGCTCGCGCGGTGCGTGCGCTGCCCAATCGCATCCGGCAGCACGCCGCCATTCGGCGTCACCAGCGTGAAGAACTCCCTGGCCCGCGTGATCCCCGTATAAACCAGCTCACGCGCCAGCACGCTGCTCGCCTCGCGCGACAGCACCAGCACGGTATGCTTGAACTCGGAGCCCTGCGACTTGTGCACGGTCATGGCGAACGCCGTCTCCACATTGCGCAAGCGGGTCGCGAGCACGCTGCGCACCTGCTCTCCGTCCGAGAACCAGACGCGTAGCGAACCGGCACGCTCAGGGTCGGGCAAGGTCAGGCCAATGTCACCGTTGTACACGCCGGTAGCGTAGTCATTCCGCGTGATCATCACGGGGCGGCCCACATACCACTCGCCGCGGCGGCGAATCAGCCGCGCCGACTCCAGCCTTTGCGCAATCGCCTCGTTAAGGCCGGACACGCCCCACTCGCCTTCGCGCACGGCACACAGCAGGCGGAAAGCTTCGAAGGCGCGCAGCACGTTCAGCACCCAGTCCTCATGCGTCTGCCCCGGCTGCGGACCGGCCTTCACCAGTTTCAGATAATCGCGGTAGCCGTCGGCCGCCAGGCGCAGCACGTCTTCCTGCTGCGCGCCGTCGGTCCAGGTGAGCTGGCCGCCGCTGTCGCTGCGCAGCACAGCGCGCGCGGCTTCGGTGTCGCCGTGGTTGACGGCCGTCGCCAATGCGCCGATCGGCCCGCTGAATCGGCGGCTCTGGCGCAGCATCACGGTTTGCTGGGCCAGCGCGCCAGCGTCGCCGTGGAAGGCTTCCGGGATGTGCTGGCCGGTTGCGGCTTCAACATAGGCCAGCGTGTCGGAGTTGTAGCCGCCGGACTGCGCGTCGTGACAGAGATCACCCAGCACGGCGCCCGCCTCCACCGACGCCAACTGGTCCTTGTCGCCCAGCAGGATCAGGCGCGCCTGCTTGGGCAGCGCATCCAGCAGGGCCGCCATCATCTCGAGGTGGACCATCGAGGCTTCATCGACAATCAGCACGTCGACGTCAAGCGGATTGCCGGCGTGGTGCTGGAAGCTGCGCGTGTCGGGACGCGCGCCGAGCAGGCTATGCAAAGTGCGCGCGCCGCCCATCCGCGCGGCCAGCTCACGCAGCGGCAGCTGCCCGCCGACTTTGCCGGATAGCTGGTCCAGCGCGTGATCGATGGACTGCTTCAGCCGCGCGGCCGCCTTGCCGGTCGGCGCCGCCAGCGCCACGCGCAGACTGCCCGCCTTCTCGCCCGCCGTCGCAAACAGCAAGGCCAGCAGACGCGCTACGGTATAGGTTTTGCCTGTGCCTGGGCCGCCTGTGATGACCGCCAGTTGGCCGCGCAGCGCAATGGCGCAAGCGATCTTCTGCCAATCCGCGCCCCCTTCGCGCGGCGCATGGTCGAACAGCACATCCAGCCAGGCGCGCACTTGGGCGGCATCCGGCGCCGCGTCCCCAGCCGCTCCGTGCGCATCGGACGGATTGGCGTCGCCAGGCCGCGCGGCGCCGGTATCGGCACTGGCGCGCGCCGCGCCGGGACGGATGACGTCCTGCGTCGGCGCACTTGCCCCCGACACGACGGGGGCGGTGCGTTCGCGGACGGCATTGGCGACGACGTTTTCGTCGCGCCAGTAGCGGCGCAGGTACAGGCGATTGGCGGCCAGCACCAATGGCTGGCCATCATCCGGCACGCCCGCGCCGCGCACCTGGCGGCATTGGTGCAGCACGCGGCTCCACACTGCGGGACTATCCGGCAACGGACCTGCCGCATCACGCAGCGGCGCCCACTCCTCCTCGCTCCAGCCCAGCATGGCCGACGGGTCGGCCAGATCCTCCAGCAGCAGACAGCTATGTCCCCTGCCCTCCAGTTCCGACAGCAGCAGACAAGCCAGCAGCAGCGGCGAAGAACTCGCAGCATCAAGCGACGCGATAAAGCGCGCAAACGCTGGCCCCAGGCGGCGCATCTTGCCCGCTTCGGTCAGCAGATCGGCCTGAGCCAGCAAAGGGTGGTCATTCATCATGTTCAAATTCCGGCGCACCGGCCTCCTGCAGCAAGGCGTCCATGCCATCCAGCAGCGCCGTATCAGGCGGCAGCAAATAACAGCCGCGCGTGGTCTGGTTGGCGACACCGCGCAGGAAGAAGAAAACCGCCCCGCCCAGCTGCCGCGCCGGATCGTAAGCCTCGCCCAGCCGCGCGCGCAGCAGACGATGCAGGGCCAGCATGTAAATCGCGCCCTGCACATCGTAGCGATGCTCCGCCATCCCATGCGCCAGCGCCGCCTTGTGGTAGGCCGCATCGCCGCCGCCCAGCGCATTCGATTTATAGTCCAGCACCCAGTAGCGGCCATCGTGCTCGAACACCAGGTCACTAAACCCTTTCAGCATGCCGTGCAGCTGGCGTTCCGGCAGCGGCGGACGGGCGATGCCGTCCAGCAGATGCGCGCGGCACAGCCGATCCAGCGCCCCCGTCGCCAGGCGCTCGCTCGGGAACCAGAACTCCATCTCCGGCAGCACATGGCCGATACCATCCAGCGCTGCATCCAGCGGCGGCAAGGTCGCTGTGGCGATGGCGCGAATCCAGGCAATCGCATCTTCCTGGCGATTCGCCCAGCCCGCGTGCTCAATGCGGCGCGCGATGCGCTGACCGAACGATTCAGCGTGCACGCTATCGAAGCCTTCCTTGCCCAGCCACTCCAGCTGCTCGTGCAGGAAATTACCGGGCATGGAGCCGCGCGGGAAGCGGTGCCATGGCGCATCCTCAATGCGGAACTGCGGCGTCGCCGTGTCATCACCTTCCAGCAGTTTCTCTTCGCTGGCGTCGCGCGGGACTGGCGGCAGCTCCGGCGCAGCGGCGGCAGGTCCGCTCGTGCGGCGCACCAGCGAGGTAAAGCTGCCCACCGTCCAGTCACGCTCAAATTCCGCGTCGAACATGCGCGGCGGCGGTAGCGGCGCCAGTTGCTCCACGCGGTTCAGATGGGTGACTTGTGTCGGCATCGCCAGCGTGCCAATGCCGATCGCGCTGCAGTCGCCACGCAGCTCCTGCCAGCGCTCCAGCAGCAGTCCGCCCGGCATCGGCTCGCCGCCCGTCAGCAAATAGCCCAGTGCCGAGTCGTGCAAGGTGTTCTCCCCGCCCTTGCGCGCCGGCAGTGCAGCCACACCGAGCCACAGAAAATGGCGCGCGCGAGTCAGCGCCACATAAAGCAGGCGCAGGTCTTCTTCGATGCGGGCCGCGTCCGCGCGAGCCTGTGCCTCTTCGGACAAAGCCATGTCGATATGGCGCACACCGTCGCTGTCGGTGTATTCGAAGAACACGCGATTGCGCTTGTCGACCTTGCGTGCGGTGACGGCAAATGGCAGGTAGACCAGCGGGTATTCGAGACCTTTGGATTTGTGGACAGTGACCACTTTGACCAGTTCGGCGTCCGATTCCAGGCGCAACACGCGCTCTTCGCCGCTCTCCGTTTCGTTCTCGATCTGTTCGGCCAGCCAGCGAATCAGCGCCTGCTCGCCATCCAGCTGGCGGCTCGCGGATTGCAGCAACTCCGCCAGGTGCAGCAGATTGGTCAGGCGGCGCTCACCGCCCGTCTCCGCCAGCAACGCGGCAGGCAGGCCCAGTTCGTGGATGAAGCGGCGCAGCATGGCCAGCACACCCTGGCGCTGCCAGACCACGTGCAGTGTCTTCAGCTGTTCGACGCGGCGCTCCCACGCCAGTTCATCCGACGAGAATTGCGCCAGTTCGGCCAGTGGCAGATTCGCTGTACGCGTCGCGAAAGCCGCCCGCGCCAGGGTGCCATCCAGCGGATTGGCGAGCGCCGACAGCCAGCGCAGCACGTCGGCCGCTTCTTCGCTGGCCAGCACGGAATCCTTGTCCGACAAATACACGCTCGGCACACCGCGCCGCTGCAAGGCCTTGCGCACGGCCGCAGCTTCGCGGCGATCGCGCACCAGAATGGCAATGTCCGCAGGCTGCAGGCGTTTGAAACCTTCAGGGCCGCGGAATCCAGCCTGCTCTTCATTCAGCAGACAGACGATATGCTCGGCGCAATGCTGGGCGAAGAAATCGCGGTAGGCTTCGGCGCTCAGTTCTTCGGCTGTGCAAGACACGGTCAGCGCCTGCAACTCGCCATCAACGCCCACCAGCACTTCGGCGCGCCCCTTCGCATCCACAGCGTCGAACGGCAGCGGGTTGCCTTCTCCATTGCGGAAGCGGAAGGCGCCGCGCGCAAAGCCCTGGCCATCATTGGCGAGGCTTTCGGCGTGCAGGAAGACGCGATTTACCGCGCCCACCACCGCCGCTGTCGAGCGGAAGTTGGTGCCCAGCTGATAGTGGCGTCCCTCCGTTGCGCGGCGCGCGGACAGGTAGCTGTGAATGTCCGCGCCACGGAAACCGTAGATCGACTGCTTCGGATCGCCAATCAGGAACAGGCCAAGCGTGCGATCATTGTCGGCCACACGGTACAGCAGGTTGAAGATTTCGTACTGGCTCGGCGCCGTGTCCTGGAATTCATCCACCAGCGAGACCGGATACTGCTCGGTGATGCGCTTGCGCAGTGCGGCGCCGTTCGCACCCTGCAAGGCCAGGCGCAGGCGTTCCAGCATGTCCGCAAAGCCGAACTGGCGCTTCTGGCGCTTCAGTTCTTCCATGCGGCGGTTGATGGTCGCGGCGGCGTGGCGGTACAGGGCGTGGCTCAGCGGCTGGATTTTGCTCAGCGCTCCGGCCAGTGGCGCGATGGCGTCAAAGTCCTCCGGAATCTCCGGCGCAAAGCCCTTGGCGCAGGCATCGGCGACGCCTTCGCGGGTCAGGCGGCGCCACGCCGTGTCGTTCAGCGCTGGCTGCACCTGCGCCGGATCGGCGGCCCAGTCGCGCAAGGCATTGAACCATTTTACAAGCGACTCCGGCTTCATCTTGGCGCCGTGGAAGCACTTGGGCTGGGCGTCGCGATGGCCGGCGATCCAGCGTTCCATCCGGTCGGCGCGCTCGATCCAGCCTTGTTTCAGGCTCGCCAGTGCTGCCTGCTGCTCGGCCTGGACGCGGCGCATCAGCTGCGCCAGCGGTTCCGGCGCGGCGCCTTGTACGGATTCGGGCCGGCGCGCCAGATCGCGCACGCTGCGTTCCAGCGCGTGCACGTCGGACCAGACGGTGAGCAGCGTGGAGAGCGGCTGTTCGGCCAGCGGATAGACTTGCTGGCGCCAGTAGTCGTGGGCCGCATCCTCGAACAGTGCGGCTTCGTCGCTGACCAGTTCTTCGTCGAACAGGCTGCCGCTGTCAAAGGCGTGCTCGCGCAGCATGCGCTGGCACCAGGCGTCGATGGTGAAGATCGCAGCTTCGTCCATCGTTTCGGCGGCCAGCTGCAGGCGATGCGCGGCTTGCTGGCGGGCGCTGTGGTCGGGATAGGACTCCAGCAGCGCGTCGAGGTAACTGTCTTCCGTTTCGGACTGGCCTCGGAAATAAGCGGCGGCTTCGACCAGACGTTCGCGCACGCGGTTGGACAGCTCGCGCGTGGCGGCGCGGGTGAAGGTCATCACCAGGATCTCGGACGGCAGCAGCGGTCGCAGGAAGCCGTCGTCGCCCCCATGTCCGAGCACCAGGCGAACGTACAGCGCCGCGATGGTCCATGTCTTGCCGGTGCCGGCGCTGGCCTCGATCAAACGCGAGCCATGCAGCGGGAAGGTCAAGGGCTTGAGTTGTTCGCTCATTGCTCGTCCTCGCCTTCGATTTTGGTGACCACGATGCCGGTTTCGAGCCAGTTGGCCAATGGTTCGTACAGCGCGCGGCTGACGTCTTCGAAGTCCGGTTCGGCTTTCAACGCGGCGAATTCCGGCCACAGGCGGGCCAGGCAAAGATCCTGCACTTCGCCGGGCAGTTCGAATCCGCCGTCGTAGATCTGACGCGGGTCGCTGTCACCGATCAAGGCCAGTGCGGTCTTGCAGGCCGTTGGCAGCGGGCGGTTCATGCCGTCGCGCCAGATGCGGACGATGTCGGAAAGCGTGTCCGCTGCCTGTTGCTGGTCGAGCGGCAGCATGGTCACGATGGCGTCGCGCGCAACGAGGAAACCCGTCACTGGCTGGCCTTGCGCGGCGGCGGCGAGCTGGCGCAGCCACATGGGGATGAGCTTTTCGCCGTGGACGGCGCCGCCCTTATCCAGCACGCGGCTGGAGATTTGCATAAGCGATGCAATGCCCGCTGGGCCTTCGCGCAGATGGTCGATCCAGTCTTCCAGCTGGAGGCCGGCCGGAGCCAGATCCAGAGCCAGCTTGGGCGCGGTCTTCGGATATTGGCCGTACAGCGAGAGCCAGGCGTAGCGCACGGGGACCAGGTCTTCCACGAGCTCATTACGCTTGCGCTCACCGATCAGGCCAATCGGCAGCAGGCCTTCGCGCTGCAGCCGCTCGGCGCGCGCCGCGAGGCCGGATTTGACGTCCTCCAGCGCTTCCTCTTCACCCGCGGCGTCGAGCATGGCGTCTTCCAGCTGGTAGCGTTCGAGTCCGGCCAGGGCGAATGGCTCTTCGTCCTCGCCGACCATCGCCGCGTCGCCGAAGATCACGCCGAGGCGCTGGCGGAAGAAGTACTTCACCGGCTGGCGCAGGAAGGCGGCCAGCATGTTCAGCTTCAGGCGGAAGCCTTCTTCCAGCTCATATGGCGGCAGCTCGCCTGCGCCCGATCGATCCGCATGCCCGGTCTCGGCGCCGCCCGCGGCCGCACGCGCACCGGGCACGGCGCCATGGCCAGACGCCGCACCGTCCAGCGGTGCATAATCGCCCGCCGCCGCGGCGGTATGGGCGGCGCGCCATTCGGCGGCGTAGGTCAGCAGACCATTCGATTCGAAGTAGCGGCGGCTGAAGGGCTGGAGCGCGTGCTCGGTGGTGCGCTCGGACAGGTCGAGCTGCCAGCCCGCGTGCAGATAGTCGCACAGCTGCGAAACCAGCACCGACGGCGGCTGCTCGCTGTTGTCGCGGACGTTGCGTCCCACCCAGCTGATATACAGTTTGTCGCGCGCCGCCAGAACGGCCTCCAGCATGAGGTAGCGGTCGTCGTCGCGGCGCGAGCGGTCGCCGGGACGCGCCATGCCCGGCAGCGCGAGCAGATCGAAGTCCGCCCGCGAGGCACGGCGTGGGAAGTCGCCATCGTTCATGCCCAGCAGGCAGACCACGCGGAACGGCACCGCGCGCATTGGCATCAGGGTACAGAACGTCACGCCGCCGGACACGAACTGATGCTCCAGCGACGGCTCGTCCAGCGTGCCAAGCCAGGCTTCGCGCAGCACAGCCAGCGGCACTTCTTCATCGAAACCTGCGCCCTCGCACGTCTCCAGCCATTTGTTCAGCGCATCACCCAGCTGCTTCAGGGTGAGCTTGTCGCCCTCCTCTTTCGCGTCGAAGAAGGAAGACATCAGCAAGCGCGCCTGTTCCGCCCACTCGAACGGCGTGCGCGCCACCGCAAGCTGCGCGCGCCAGTACAGCAGCGCCTCGATCAGCTGCGCCAGCGATCCCGCCAGCGCGGCATCCAGGCCGCCCACTTCGCCATACGGTTCGATGCCGTCAAAGCTCGCCCCCTCGCCGCTGGCGTAGCCAAGCAGCATGCGGCGGATGCCGAAGATCCAGGCATTCTGTTCGCCCGCAGGCGCCAGGCCAAGTCCCGCGCGGTGCTCGCGATCCAGGCCCCAGCGCACGCCGGCGCCTTCGATCCACAGACCGAGCGTCGGCAAATCGTCGACGGTCAGGCCAAAGCGCGAGGCCAGCGCAGGCACGTCCAACAGGTCGCGCACCTCGCTTTGGCGGCAGCGTTGCTGCGGCAGCCGCAGCAGCCACTCCAGCGCCACCAGCAGCGGATTTACGCTGCGGTCGTTCACATCACCGATCTCAAACGGAATATGGCGCGGATCGTTGCGGCGGTGCTGGCCGAACACCGCGTGAATCGCGGCCGTGAAGACGTCGATATCCGGCACCATCACCACCACATCGCGCGGACGCAGCGACGGATCGGCTGCAAACATGGCCAGCAACTGGTCATGCAGCACTTCCACTTCGCGCTGCACGCTGTGCGCGATATGAAACTCGATGGAACGGTCGCTGGCGGCTGGCGGTGGTTCGCCGCGCGCTGCCGGATGCTCATTCAGCGGCAGCAATTCACGCACGGCAGCCTGCAGCTGGCCGAGCAGCGATTCGCTGTCTTCGTCGCTGAACAGATCGACGCGCAGATTGTCGCTGCGGCCCGCACCGGCAGCCGCCTCGTCGAATTCGTCCAGCATGCGGATGTAGTCGCGGCCCTGCCGTCCCCAGCCCGCCAGCAGCGGATGGCTGTGCGCGTGCAGCTCCTCCAGCGGAATCGCGCCAAGGTCGATGCCCTTGCGCTGCGGCTGGCGGCGATGCGCCGCGCGCAACAAGTCGCGGCCGTCGATGATGTCCCCCCAGTAGTATTTGCAGGGATTCGGCACCGCCAGCACCACCTGCGTAAAGCGCGCCAAGGTGGCCAGCGCCTGCAAGGTCTGATAGGGCAAGGCCGACACGCCGAACAGCACGATGCGGCGCGGCAGACGGCCCAGCGGCTGCGCCCCGCTTTCAACGGCGCGCACGAAAGTCTGGTGGACGCTGGCGCGGCCCAGTTCACGTTCATGCAGCGGCACGCTGTCGATCACCGCGCGCCACAAGGCCGCCTGCCAGCGCTGGTCTTCCGTCAACGGCTTCACTTCGCCGCGCGCTGTGCGCAGCTGGTCGCGGCCGGCGGACCAGTCATCCAGCCAGTCCGCGCGGTACACCTGATACTGGTCATACAGGTCGGCCAGACGCTCGGCGAGTTGCAGGCGGCGCTCCGGATCGCCGTCGCCCAGGAAATGGCGCAGCGGTGCAAAAGTATCGTCGCCCAGCAGGGACGGCAGAAGGCGCATCAGGCGCCAGGTCAATGGCGATTTATCGAAGGCGGAAATGGGTGGGACCTGTTCGCGCCCCAGCATGCCACGGTAAGCGTCCCACAGGAAGCGCGCGGGCAAGGCCACGCGGGTGGCGGCGCAAATGCCGGTTTCCTCGGCCAGCGCGATCTTCAGCCACTCGGCCACACCGTTCGATTGCACCAGGATGATTTCCGGTTCCAGCGGGTCCAGCGGATGGCTGCGCAGCCATTCGAAGACGGCAGCGCGCAGCTGTTCGAGCTGGTTACCGTGCAGGATTAACAGGCCGGGGGTAATCGTCATCAGGTGCCGCAGTGGTTATCGAGCACACATTATATATGCCCGTTACCCCGGCACGTTGGCATTCAACTCCTGGCCGATATGCTCGCGCAGCTTTTCGAGCAGCGGCTGCATGCGGCCCACGATATCACGGGCTTTGGCGATATCGTCCTCCGGATTCAGGTGCTCAAGTTGCAGGCACAAGTCGGCAAAACTCATGGCGCCAACCGCGCGGGCGGACGATTTGATGCGGTGGCCCAGTTCCGACAGACGCTTCTTGTCTTCCTGCTCCAGCGCGGCGCGCACTTCCACCAGGCCATCGCGCGCCGAGTCGAGGAACATATTGGCGTACTTGCGCATTTTCTCCGGCTTGTTACCAAAGGTCTGTGCCAGCATGCGCATATCGAGCAGCTCTTGCGAATTGTCGCGGTTTTCCACCGGTTCCGGCGACGCGAATTGCGCCGTCAGCGCCGCCTGATTCGGCGGCGGCGCGGCCTCCGCGGCGGGTGCAGTGGTGCTGCGCACCTGCGGCGTACGGCCTTCGGCGGCGCGCTGGCTCATCCACTTCGACAGCACGGAGAACAGCAGATTGGGTGCAATCGGCTTGGTAATGAATTCGTCCATGCCCGCCGCCAGACAGCGCGCCTGGTCCTCGCGGCCGGCATTGGCGGTCATCGCGATCACCAGCGTTCCGGACAGTTTGGGATGCGCGCGGATAATGCGCGTGGCTTCGTAGCCGTCCATCACCGGCATCTGCACGTCCATCAGCACGCAATCGAAATGCTCTTTGAGCAGGAGGTCGATGGCTTCCTTGCCGTTGTTGGCGACGACCACCGTCGCGCCCGAATCCTCCAGCAGCTCCTGCCCCACCTGCTGGCTGAAGATATTGTCCTCCACCAGCAGAATCGACGCGCCGTGGATCGACGCCAGCACATCCGGCTGGATCGCGCTGGTATCGGTCGCTTGCAGCAGATGCGTACCTTTCTGCAGACGCGCGGTGAACCAGAAGGTTGAACCATGACCTGGTTCGCTTTCCACGCCGACCGTACCGCCCATCAATTCCGCCAGCTGCTTGCTGATGACCAGGCCCAGGCCTGTGCCTCCGTATTTGCGGGTGGTCGATGTGTCGGCCTGATGGAAGGACTGGAACAGCATCTGCACTTGCGCCGGCGTCATGCCGATGCCGTTATCCTGCACCTCGAAGCGCACCACCGTAGTGTTGTCGCGGTCTTCCACCGGACGGGCGCGGATATAAATACGGCCATTTTCCGAGAACTTGATCGCATTGCTGACGAAGTTCAACAGCACCTGTTCCAGGCGCAGCGGGTCGCCGCGCAACTGGTGCGACAGGCCCGGCCAGATTTCGAACACCAGCTCCAGATCTTTGCGCGAAGCCGATTCGCCCAGCTGGTTGGAGATATTGGTCAGCAGCGACTCCAGCGCGAAGTCCAGCACTTCCAGATCCAGCTTGCCTGCCTCGATTTTCGAGAAGTCCAGGATGTCGTTGATGATGCCCAGCAGATGCTGGCCGGAGTGATAAATCTTTTGCAGATAATCCTTCTGCTTCGGATTGGTGACCGACTTCAGCGCCAGGTGCGCCATGCCGATCACGGAATTCATCGGCGTGCGGATCTCGTGGCTCATATTGGACAGGAAATCGCTCTTCGCCTGGTTCGCGGCCTGCGCCTGTTCCTTCAACTTATGCAGCTCGGTCACGTCGGTGGACAGCGCAATCACCACCGTGGTTTCCTGATCCAGGTGCACCGGCGCTTTCACCGTCCACAGATGATGGACCACGCCGTCGCGGTCCGTGTACTGGTCTTCGCCTGAGCGCTTCTGGCCATCCTGCAGCACCGTCCGGTCTTCGGCCCACGCCGCGTCAGCCAGAGACACCGGCATCACTTCGCGATCGTAGCGGCCAACGATTTCCTCCACCGGGTGGCCGATCACCTGTGCCATCTTGGCGTTGGCGTAGACGAAGCGGCGTTCCTGGTCCTTCATATAAACGTGGGCGTCGACGTTATCGAGCACGCTGTCCAGCAGGCGGCGCTGTTCCTGCGCCTTGCGGCGCTGGGAGTAGAGGCTGAAGAAGTAACTGTAGATCAGCATCGTGCCCACCGAGCCCGTGGCAAACGCCACCAGCGGCAACCAGCGGTCGAAGCCGACCACCATATCGTCCTTGCGGGCGTAGAACTGGGCTTTCCACAGGCTGCCATTGAAATCGATCGGCAGGACGCTGACGAAGTAATCGCCCGGATCGCCCGGCAGCGCGGCCGGCTTGTCGATCGAGCCGTTGTCGTTGAACAGCAGGCGATCGTCCTTCTCGATTTGCAGGCGGCGTTTTTCGGGATCGGTGGACGCATCCGAATACAGGATCATGTGCACCTGGCGGTCGGCCATTTCGTCGATGGCGCCCTGCACCAGCTTCGACACGCCGAAGCCAATGCCCACCGAGCCCAGATATGCCGCGCGGCGGCTGGACACGTCATGCACCGGCATACCGCGCTTGTATACCGGCAGGCGCATGCCCAGGCCGATATGCGGGAGTGGCTGCTGCACCACCACCGGCTGGCCGGAGGCGCTGACCTGGCCGGTGTCACGCGACAGGTTCATGGCGCGGTCGATGGCCGGATTGGCAGTGATATCCACGCCGAATTTTTCCATCAGCATGCCCATCGGTTCCAGATAACTGAGCGGCGAATAATGCGCGCGCTTGCCGCCCGGCTTGATGTCGAATTTGGGATAGCCGACCGGGGTCAGACTTTTATCGGCGCGCACGGCGGCCACAAAGGCCACGCGGTCGGCATCTTCCACATTGGGCGCATAAGTGACCGCTTCGATTGCCGGGAAATGCTGCGGCATGTCCAGGCTTTGCACGTATTGGCGGAATTGCAGGCGGCTCAGGTTATCCGTGGTCTGGAACAGCGCGACGAGGCCACGCACGACGTCCGAATACGACTTCACGCGCGCCGAGATGCTGTACTGCGTGGCGCGGGTCAGATTATCGAAACGCTGCTGCGCATCGTCTTCCACGCCTTTCGCGGCGGTGGCATAGAACGTCGCACCCATGATAAAAGCCAGCAGCAGGCCCAGCCCCCACAACAGGCTGCGTGTTGCCACCAAACCTTTACCCAGGTTCCCAAGTGTACGCATCAGGAATTGTTGAAGTGATCTTGCATTACAGCAGCATACTATTAAAGCGGCCGGGAGCGGAACCTCTTCCACCTATATTAGCCCATGTTATACTTTTACCCATGACCCGTAAGTTCCTCTTCTTCGTTATGGCCATTGTGGTACTCCAGTTCAGCTGGACCGCAATCAGCGCTTATTGCGAACATGAGACGGGCCGCGCCGCGCAGCATTTCGGCCACCATCAGCACACCGCGCATGCTGACGACGTGGCAGACAAGTCCTCGCCACTCGCCAAGAAGCTCGCACCGCACGCCGATTGCGCATCCTGTGCACATATGACGCTTGCATTTGCCAAGGTGGATGCCGTCGCACTGCATCCACTGGACGCCGAGGCCGACCCGCTTGTCGCCGACGCGCCACTCTCCTCCGCGTATTTACCGCCACCAGAACGCCCCAAATGGACTGCTGCCGCCTAGTTCCGGCAGCGCCACAATTCATCATCCATTGAGCTGACCCGCTGCTGGATTTTCTTCGACTTTTAATTCGGAGCATCTCCATGCAATCTAAGAAACCCATCCTGGGCGTCATTTCGCTCGGCCTGCTGCTGGGCGCAGGCATTCTGTTCCAGGACACAAGCAAGCCTGCCAGCCCCGCAGTCAAGGCGGCAGAAGAATCCATTCCGATGTCGGACCAGCAGATCAAGCTGGCCGGCATCACGTTCGCGAACGCCGGCGCGGCCAGCATCGCTACCGTTGTCCGCCTGCCGGGCGAAGTCAAATTGAATGAAGACCGCACGGCGCACGTGGTCCCGCGCCTGCCCGGCGTAGCGGAATCGGTGTCGGTCGATCTGGGCCAGCGGGTTAAAAAAGGACAGGTACTTGCGGTCATCTCCAGTCCCGAACTGGCCGACCTGCGCAGCGCCCTGCTGGCGGCCGAGAAACGCCTGACACTCGCAAAAATCACGTTCGAACGCGAAGAGCTGCTTTGGCGGGAAAGAATTTCCGCCGAACGGGATTATCTGCAAGCCCGGCAAGCATTCAGCGAGGCCGAAATCCAGGTGCAGAGCGCCAGGGCCAAACTGACCGCGCTTGGCGCCGACGTAAGCGAGGGGGCACTCAACCGCTACGTCCTGCGTGCGCCATTTGACAGCGTCGTAGTCGAAAAACATATCACCCAGGGCGAGGCGGTCAAGGAAGACGCCAACGTGTTCCTGCTGTCCGACCTTTCCAGTGTCTGGGTGGAAGTCGTGGTGGCCGCCGGGGACATCGAGGCAGTGCGCGTCGGCGCAGCGGTTGAAATCAAATCCGGTAGCACGGGATCTTCCGCCATCGGCAAGGTGAGTTACGTCGGCAATCTGCTCGGCGAGCAAACCCGCACCGCCAAGGCGCGCGTGGTCATCGACAATCCCGGCACGGCATGGCGCCCTGGCCTGTTCGTGGATGTCTCGCTGGCGCGCGGAAAAAAAGAGGTCGCCGTCGCAGTGCAAGCGGAGGCGATCCACACACTGGAAGGCAAGCCTGTCGTCTTCACGCAAGCGGCAAACGGCTTCAAGGCCAACGCAGTGCGCACCGGAATCAGTGATGGACGCCTGGTCGAAATCCTTGAGGGCTTGCCACCCGGTGCTGCGTACGCCGCGGCCGGCAGCTTCGTGATCAAGGCACAGCAAGGCATCGCCAGTGCCGAGCATGGGCACTGAGAGGGAGCACCAGCATGTTTGAGAAAATCATTCGATTCGCCATCCAGCAGCGGTGGCTGGTGATGCTGGCGGTGCTTGGCATGGCCGCGGTTGGCGTCTACAACTACCAGCGCTTGCCGATTGATGCGGTGCCGGACATCACCAATGTCCAGGTGCAGATCAATACGTCCGCGGCGGGATATTCGCCGCTGGAGGTCGAGCAGCGCATTACCTACCCGCTCGAAACCGTCATGGCCGGGCTGCCGAATCTGGAGCAGACACGGTCGCTCTCGCGCTATGGCCTGTCGCAGCTGACCGTGATCTTCAAGGATGGCACGGACATTTACTTCGCGCGCCAGCTGGTCAACCAGCGCATCCAGGAAGCCAAGGACAGCCTGCCGGACGGCGTGGTCCCTGCCATGGGGCCGATATCGACAGGGCTTGGCGAGATTTATCTCTGGACGCTTGAAAGCGAGCCGGGAAGCGCCTATACGCCAGCGGACCTGCGGGAGATGCAGGACTGGATCATCAAGCCGCAATTGCGCCAGGTATCCGGCGTGGCCGAAATCAATTCGATTGGCGGCTATACGAAGGAGTACCACATCACGCCTGATCCGGCCAAGCTCCGATCGTATGGATTGACATTGAAGGACGTGTTGACTGCCGTAGACCGCAACAACGGCAATGTCGGCGCGGGCTATATCGAACGGCGCGGCGAGCAGTTGCTGGTGCGCGCGCCGGGCCAGGTCCGCTCGCTGGACGATATTCGCAATACGATTTTGCAAAACGTTCAGGGCGTGCCGATTCGCGTGCGCGACGTCGCCGATGTCGCGCTGGGCCGCGAGCTGCGCACCGGTGCAGCAACCGAGAACGGGCGCGAAGTCGTGCTGGGTACAGTGTTCATGCTGATCGGCGAAAACAGCCGCGCCGTGGCGCAAGCGGTGGCGAAGAAAATGGTGGAGGTCAACCGCTCCCTGCCCGCCGGCGTCAAGGCTGTTCCGGTGTATGACCGGACGGTGCTGGTCGATAAAGCCATCCATACCGTCAAGAAGAACCTGCTGGAAGGCGCAGTGCTGGTCATTGCCATCCTGTTCCTCTTCCTCGGGAATATCCGGGCTGCCGTGATTACGGCGATGGTGATTCCGCTTTCCATGCTGTTCACCTTCACCGGCATGGCCAGCTACAAAGTCAGCGCCAACCTGATGAGTCTTGGTGCGCTGGACTTCGGCATCATCATCGACGGGGCCGTGGTCATCGTGGAAAATTGCGTTCGCAGGCTCGCACACGCGCAGGAGCAGCGCGGGCGCACGCTGACACTGGACGAGCGCATGCGCGAAGTCCTCGCTGCCGCCCAGGAAGCGCGCCGTCCGCTTCTGTTCGGCCAGTTGATCATCATGGTGGTGTATTTGCCGATCTTCGCACTGTCCGGCGTGGAAGGCAAAATGTTCCACCCGATGGCCTTCGCCGTGGTCGCGGCGCTGGCCGGCGCGATGATTCTTTCGCTGACTTTCATTCCTGCTGCGGTGGCACTGTTCATCGGCGAGCGCGTTGCGGAAAGGGAGAATCGCCTGATGGCCATGGCGCGCCGGGCATACCAGCCAATGCTTGACAAGGTCCTCGCCAACGGCGCACTGGTGATCACCACGGCCGCCGTGCTGGTCGCCTTGTCCGCCCTGCTGGCAAGCCGCATGGGCAGCGAGTTTGTGCCAAGCCTGAATGAAGGCGACCTCGCCTTGCAGGCATTACGTATCCCCGGCACCAGCCTGACGCAATCGCTTGAAATGCAGAAGAAGCTGGAAGCCGGGCTGAAGGCGAAGTTCCCGGAAATCGAGCGCATCTTCGCCCGTACTGGCACAGCGGAAATCGCGTCCGACCCGATGCCGCCGAATATCTCGGACGGCTACATCATGCTCAGGCAAAACCGGCCGGACCTGCTCGAAGCCATTCAGCAGGAAGCGGAAAAATATGCAGGCAATGCTTACGAGTTCTCGCAACCGATCCAGCTGCGCTTCAACGAGCTGATTTCCGGCGTTCGCAGCGACGTCGCGGTGAAAGTGTATGGCGACGATATGGACGTGCTGGCGCAGACCGGCCAGCAGATCGCCCGGACGTTGCAAAGCATTTCCGGCGCGGCCGAGATCAAGGTGGAACAGACCGAAGGATTGCCTATGCTGACCGTGGACATCGATCGCGAAAAGACGGTGCGCTATGGTCTGAATATCGCCGATGTGCAGGAAACCGTCGCCATCGCGACCGGCGGCCGCACAGCGGGCGTCAAGTTTGAAGGCGACCGGCGCTTTGATATTGTCGTCCGCTTGCCGGAAGTATTGCGCAGCGATGTGGAGGCGCTGGGCCGGCTGCCGATTGCGCTTCCCGGCGGGTCCTTTATCCCGCTGGCGGAAGTCGCCGCACTGGAGTTTGCGCAGGGACCGAACCAGATCAGCCGCGAAAACGGCAAGCGGCGCATTGTGGTCAGCGTCAACGTCCGAGGCCGCGACGTTGGTGGCTTCGTCAAAGAAGCTGAAGCGGCCATCGCAGCAAACGTGAAGATCCCAGCGGGCTACTGGACCGGCTGGGGCGGCACTTTCGAGCAACTGCAGTCGGCCACGCAGCGCCTGCGGATTGTGGTACCGCTGGCGCTGTTCCTGGTGCTTACCCTGCTGTTCGTGATGTTCAGGAATGTCAGGGATGGACTGCTGGTATTCACCGGGATTCCCTTTGCCCTGACCGGCGGCATTGTCGCGCTGTGGCTGCGCGGCATTCCGCTCTCGATTTCGGCGGTCGTCGGCTTCATCGCGCTGTCCGGCGTAGCTGTGCTGAATGGCCTGGTCATGATCGCCAGTATCCGCAGCTTGCGCGAGGATGGCGCCACCATCGATGACGCGATCACCGCCGGCGCGCTGACCAGACTGCGGCCCGTGCTGATGACGGCGCTGGTCGCCTCGCTCGGCTTCGTGCCGATGGCGCTGGCAACGGGCACCGGTGCGGAAGTCCAGCGTCCGCTTGCTACTGTGGTGATCGGCGGCATCCTGTCGTCCACTGCGCTGACACTGCTGGTGCTGCCCGTGCTTTATCGCCTGCTGCAATCCAACAGCGGTGCCGGTTTGTTGGGCGCGTTCCAACAATTCAGGGCGAAGCTAGCGCGTCCTGCCCCGTGATCCCCGTTGGCATGCTAGATGCATCGTTTGTAGTGAGCGTACAAAGCTGCGTTCACTACCGACTTTTTATCTTTATCTATTAGGAGAAGCATCATGAAAACGTTGATCATCAAAGACCTGAGCGTGAAGGCCATTCCGGAAAAACATGAGCGCGGGTTTGCGCGTTCGCTTTCGCGTGAAGAAATGAAACGCGTGCACGGCGGCCGCAGCGTGGTGGTCACCGTCGACGGCGGCCGCACACACGGCACCGTCGACGACTTCAGCCTGAATATGGAAATCTTCAAAGGCAATATCGGCGGGCCGATGATCAACTAAGCACCCGGCCGGTGCGTGCTGGATGGATTACTCCAGCCGCACCGCGCGGATCTGCCGCTCCAGCATCTGGCGCGCCAGTTGCGCATCCTTCAGTCCTTCGGTTCCGGGCGCCGCGCGGCGTTCGCATTCGGCCAGCAATTGCGCGGGCTTGGCCGGGTCCAGTTTGGCACCTGCCGGCGACACGCTAAGCTGGGCATATTTGACGGCCACGCGGCACAGGCCGGGCACGTCCGGCGCCGAGATCAGATCAGCCGGCGACAAATGGGCTGCGTAGTCCATGTCCACCGGTTTGCACGAGCCGCCCAGCCGGAAGTAAGCCTCGTCCAGCGCGCTCACACTGGCCAGCAGCGCTTCCGCATCCTGCACGCTATAAGCCTTACCCACGCCGCATTCGGCAAAGATGCGCTGCACCGACGACGGTTCGCCGCGCTGCGCCGCCTTGCGTACCCATTGCTGGGCGGTGCCGCGGTCGCGCGGCTCAAAATACTGGATGAGTTTGAGCATGGCGATGGTGTCGCCTGCCGTCGCCTGCTGCTGGACAGCCGCCAGGCACTTCTGCGTGTAAGCCGCAGGCTGCTGTTGTGCGCAGTCCACCTCAGGCACGCGCAGGAAATACACTGCCCCTGCGACTACGGCCCACAGCACTGCTGCCACGATGTACCAACGTCGTGCTTTCACACAACCTCCATTTCTGAGCAAAATGCAATTGTAAAGATTTCCAACAAATCAGGCGCCACACCAGGTCGCCATGTTATATAGTGAAAAACATGGATAACAAAGGAGCAGTACATGCGCTGGGAAGGTAACAGGGAAAGCGACAACGTCGAAGATATGCGCGGCGATGGCGGCGGTGGCGGCGGCGGAGGTTTCGGCTTCGGCGGGCGCTCCATCGGCATCGGCACGATTCTGATCGCACTGGTGGGCTCCTACTTCCTTGGCGTGAGCCCGTCCACCATTCTGAGCCTGTTGAGCGGTGGCGGTCCGGTCGCCGTGCAGCAGCAACAGCCACGCTCGCACAGCACCGATCCAAACGACCGCCAGGCCAAGTTCGTGCGCGTGGTGCTGGCCGATACCGAAGACACCTGGGATGAGCTGTTCAAGCAGCAAGGCGCGCAATACGTGCGGCCCAAGCTCGACCTGTTCACGGGCCGCATTCCAACCGCATGCGGCCAGGGCCTGACCGCCACCGGTCCGTTCTACTGCCCCGGCGACCAGAAAGTCTATATCGACCTTAGTTTCTACAAGCTGATGGAGCAGCGCTTCGGCGTGTCCGGCGAATTCGCCAAGGCTTATGTGATCGCGCACGAGGTGGGCCATCATGTGCAGAACCTGATGGGCATTTCCGAGAAGGTCGACAATGCACGCCGCCGCGCTTCCGAAAAGCAGGCGAACGCGCTGTCGGTGCGCATGGAATTGCAAGCGGACTGCTTTGCCGGCGTGTGGGGCTACCATGCCAACCGCGCGCGCCAGATCCTGGAACAGGGCGATATCGAAACCGCGCTTGCCGCCGCTACCGCAATTGGCGACGATGCGCTGCAGCGCCAGGCCACCGGTGAAGTGGTGCCGGATTCCTTCACCCACGGCACCTCCGAACAGCGCGTACGCTGGTTCACACGGGGCATCAAATCGGGCGATATTGCCCAGTGCAATACCTTCGAGGCCAAGCAACTGTAAGTAGATCCTTCATTGGTGTAGAGTACGTATTCTGCAATCCTGAGGAGACAGAATGCGTTCGTACCGAAAACTGGCCAGCGGCATGGTGCTCGGCCTGGCAGCGCTGGGTCAAGGCCATGCCGAGACCCAGAAGCCCGATCCCTATCTGTGGCTGGAAGACGTAGGAGGCGACAAAGCGCTGGCCTGGGTCAAGGACCAGAATGCAATCGCGCTGAAGGAGCTGCAAGCCCGGCCCGAATACCCGGCTATCCACGAACGCCTGCGCACCATCCTCAATTCCAGGGAACGCATTCCCTTCGTCGTCAAGCACGGCGACTTCCTCTACAACTTCTGGCGCGATGCCCAGCACGTACGCGGCATCTGGCGCCGTACGACCATGGAGCAGTACCAGAAGCCGGAGCCGGCCTGGGAAACCATCATCGATGTCGACCAGCTGGCCGCCGATGAAAAGGAAAACTGGGTCTGGCATGGCGTGCACTGCCTGTATCCAAAGGGCGAACGCTGCCTCGTTTCGCTGTCGCGCGGCGGCGGCGATGCGCATGTGGTGCGCGAATTCGATACCGCCTCGCGCGCTTTCGTGAAAGACGGCTTCACGCTGCCGGAAGCAAAGAGCGATATCGCCTGGATCGACCAGGACACCCTCTTCGTCTCCACCGATTTCGGCGAAGGTTCGATGACCACTTCCGGCTATCCGCGCATCGTGAAGGAATGGAAGCGCGGCACGCCGCTGACGGCCGCACGCACGCTGTACGAAGCGAAGACCGAAGACCTGGGCGTCGGCGCTTACAAGGACTTCACGCCCGATTACGATTTCCAGTTCGTCTCGCGCCAGATCGGCTTCTACAGCAGTGAGCTCTTCCTGCGCGAAGGCGACAAGCTGACCAGGATCGAAAAGCCGGAAGACGCCAACGCCTACACGGTGCGCGACCAGTTGATCATCGACCTGCGTTCGGACTGGGACGTGGGCGGCCAGCGCTACCCGCAAGGCGCCCTGCTCGCCACCGATTTCCGCAAATTCATGGCCGGCGAGCGCAAGTTCGACGTGCTGTTCACGCCAACCCCAACCAGTTCGCTGGACGGTGTCTCCGCCACCAGGAGCAAGCTGCTGCTGAATGTGCTCGACAACGTCAAGAACCGGCTGGTCGAGTACACGCACGTGGATGGCAAATGGCAGCAGCGCAAGGTCGACGCGCCCGCCTTCGGCACGCTGGAGGTCAGCGCCATCGATCCCATCGCCTCGGACGATTACTTCCTGACCGTCACCGACTTCCTGAACCCGACCACCATGTACCTGGCGCACAGCGGCGGCGACCAGCGCTCTTCGCTCAAGTCCCTGCCCGGCTTCTTCGACGCCAGGCCTTATGTGGTCAAGCAGTTTCAGGCCACGTCGAAAGACGGTACGAAGATTCCCTACTTCGTGGTGATGAACAAGCAGGCCAGGCTCGATGGCAAGAACCCCACGGTGCTGTATGGCTATGGCGGTTTTGAAGTTTCAATGAAGCCTTTCTACAGCGGCACCACCGGCGAGGCATGGCTGAAGCACGGCGGTGTGTACGTGCTGGCAAATATCCGCGGCGGCGGCGAATTTGGTCCGCGCTGGCACCAGGCCGCGCTGAAGGAAAACCGCCAGAAAGCGTTCGACGACTTCATCGCCGTGGCGCAGGATCTCATCAAGCATAAAGTCAGCAGCCCGCGCCACCTCGGCATCATGGGCGGCTCCAACGGCGGTCTGCTGGTCGGCGCCGTGCTGACCCAGCGCCCGGACCTGTTCAATGCTGTGGTGTGCCAGGTCCCGCTGCTGGACATGCAGCGCTACAGCAAGCTGCTGGCCGGCGCTTCCTGGATGGGCGAGTACGGCGACCCGGACGATCCCAAGCAGTGGTCCTATATCAGCAAATACTCGCCTTACCAGAACGTATTCAAGGACAAGCACTATCCGCGCGTACTGTTCACCACCTCGACCCGCGATGACCGCGTCCATCCCGGCCATGCGCGCAAGATGGTGGCCAAGATGGAGGAACAGGGCCACGATGTGCTGTACTGGGAAAACACGGAAGGCGGCCACGCCGGCGCGGCCAATAACGACCAACAGGCACAAATGTGGGCGCTGACCTATACCTTCCTGTTACAGCAACTGAAGTAAAAATGCAACACCTGCGCAATCGTGCGCAGGGACCCTCTAAATTGTAATACGCTTGTTCGGCTAAACTACACAAAATTGCCAAAATGCATTTTTGGCAAATCCACCCGGAGGAATACGTGAACGATATGACCGAACTGCCGGAGGAATTGGATCTACGCCTGATCCTTTCCACCCTCATGGCGCTCAAAAAAGGCGATTTCTCCGCGCGTATGCCCTCCGACTGGACGGGCGTTTCCGGCAAGATCGCCGACACCCTGAACGAAATTATCGAGAACAACGAACGCATCGTGAAAGCGGTGACGGACGTGAGCCGCGTGGTGGGCCGCGAAGGCCGTCTGACGCAGCGCGCGGCGGTGCCGAACGTGTCCGGTGGCTGGCAGACGATTATCAGCTCCGTCAACACCCTGATCGACGACCTGGTGCGCCCGACCACCGAGATGGCGCGCGTGATCGGCGCCGTGGCGAAGGGCGACCTGTCCCAGACCATGGCGCTGGAAGTGGACGGCCACCCGCTGAAGGGCCAGTACCTGCGCGCGGCAATGACGGCAAACACCATGGTGGAACAGCTGTCGTCCTTCTCCTCCGAGGTGACGCGTGTGGCGCGCGAGGTGGGTACGGAAGGTAAGCTGGGCGGCCAGGCGCAGGTGAAAGGCGTGGCGGGCACCTGGAAGGACTTGACCGACTCCGTGAACTCCATGGCGGGTAACCTGACGTCGCAGGTGCGTAATATCGCGGAGGTGACCACCGCCGTGGCAAACGGCGACTTGTCCAAGAAGATTACGGTGGACGTGCGCGGCGAAATCCTGCAGCTGAAAGACACCATCAACGTGATGGTGGACCAGCTGCGTTCCTTCGCATCGGAAGTGACCCGCGTGGCGCGTGAGGTGGGTACCGAGGGTAAGCTGGGCGGCCAGGCCTATGTGCCGGGCGTGGGCGGTACCTGGAAGGACTTGACCGATAACGTGAACTTCATGGCGTCCAACCTGACGGGCCAGGTGCGTAATATCGCGGCGGTGACGACCGCGGTGGCAAACGGCGACTTGTCCAAGAAGATTACCGTGGACGTGAAGGGCGAGATTCTGGAATTGAAGAACACCATCAACGTGATGGTGGACCAGCTTTCATCGTTCGCATCCGAAGTGACGCGCGTGGCGCGAGAGGTGGGTACGGAAGGTAAGCTGGGCGGCCAGGCGCAGGTGAAGGGCGTGGCCGGTACGTGGAAGGATTTGACCGACTCAGTGAACTCCATGGCAGGTAACCTGACCGGCCAGGTGCGTAATATCGCGGAGGTGACCACCGCTGTGGCAAACGGCGACTTGTCCAAGAAGATTACCGTGGACGTTAAGGGTGAGATTCTGGAACTGAAAAACACCATCAACGTGATGGTGGACCAGCTGAACTCCTTCGCATCGGAAGTGACCCGCGTGGCGCGAGAGGTGGGTACGGAAGGTAAGCTGGGCGGCCAGGCAAACGTGCCGGGCGTTGCGGGTACCTGGAAAGACTTGACCGACGGCGTGAACTCCATGGCGGGTAACCTGACGGGCCAGGTGCGTAATATCGCGGAGGTGACCACCGCCGTGGCAAACGGCGACCTGTCCAAGAAGATTACCGTGGACGTTAAAGGTGAGATTCTGGAACTGAAGAATACCATTAACGTCATGGTGGACCAGCTGTCCTCTTTCGCATCCGAAGTGACCCGCGTGGCGCGTGAGGTGGGTACGGAAGGTAAGCTGGGCGGCCAGGCCTACGTGCCGGGCGTCGGCGGTACCTGGAAGGACTTGACCGACAACGTGAACTTCATGGCGTCCAACCTGACGGGCCAGGTGCGTAATATCGCGGCGGTGACCACCGCTGTGGCACGCGGCGACTTGTCCAAGAAGATTACCGTGGACGTGAAGGGCGAGATCCTGGAACTGAAAGACACCATCAACGTGATGGTGGACCAGCTGTCCTCCTTCGCATCGGAAGTGACCCGTGTGGCGCGCGAGGTGGGTACGGAAGGTAAGCTGGGCGGCCAGGCAAACGTGTCCGGCGTGGCCGGTACGTGGAAGGACTTGACCGAGAACGTGAACCAGCTGGCGGCAAACCTGACCAACCAGGTGCGCGCGATTGCGGAGGTGGCAACCGCCGTGACGCGCGGCGACTTGTCCCGTTCCATCCAGGTGGAAGCGCGCGGCGAGGTGTCCTACCTGAAGGACAACATCAATGAGATGATCCGCAACCTGAAGGAAACTACGCAGAAGAACGCGCAGCAGGACTGGCTGAAAACCAACCTGGCGCGTTTCACCCGTCTGCTGCAAGGCCAGCGCGACTTGCAGGCCGTGACCAAACTGATTCTGTCCGAACTGGCGCCGCTGGTGTCTGCGCACCACGGCGTGTTCTACATGATGGACTCGCAGACTGCCGACGCGCGCCTGCGCATGATCGCGAGCTACGGCTACCGTTCCTCGCGCAAGCTGCCGACCTCCTTCCTGCCGGGAGAAGGCCTGGTGGGCCAGTGCGCGCTGGAGAAAGTGCGTATCTGGCTGACCGACGTACCGCGCGATTACATCGTCGTTAGTTCCGGCCTGGGTGCGGCGCCGCCAACCAATATCGTGGTGCTGCCGATTCTGTTCGAACAGCAGGTGAAGGCGGTGATCGAGATTGCGTCGCTGGACCGCTTCACTGAAACCCACCTGTCCTTCCTCGACCAGCTGATGGAATCCATCGGCGTGGTGCTGAACACCATCGAGGCGAACAGCCGTACCGAATCGCTGCTGACCCAGTCCCAGTCGCTGGCGCAGGAACTGCAGCAGACCAACCAGGAGCTGGCGGAGAAAGCGCGCCTGCTGTCCGAGCAGAACATCGAGGTGGAACGTAAGAACCGCGAGGTGGAACAGGCGAAACTGGCGCTGGAAGAAAAGGCGACCCAGCTGGCCCTGTCCTCCAAGTACAAGTCCGAGTTCCTGGCGAATATGTCGCACGAACTGCGGACGCCACTGAACTCCCTGCTGATTCTGGCGCAGCAGCTGGGCGACAACCCGGAAGGCAACCTGTCCGGCAAGCAGGTGGAATTCGCGAAGACGATTCACGGCTCCGGTTCCGACCTGCTGACACTGATTAACGACATTCTGGACCTGTCGAAGATCGAATCCGGTACGGTGACGCTGGACGTGTCGGAATACCGCTTCGCCAACCTGCGCAGCTATGTGGACCGTACCTTCCGCCACATGGCCGAAGCCAAACACCTCGGCTTCACGGTGGACCTGGGCGAGAACCTGCCGACTTCCCTGATGACCGACGTAACGCGTCTGCAGCAGGTGCTGAAAAACCTGCTGTCCAATGCGTTCAAGTTCACCAACCACGGCCAGGTGTCCCTGGTCATCGGCATGGTCACCAGCGGCTGGAGCAGCGACCACCCGAATCTGGCGCATGCCGACGCGGTGCTGTCCTTCGGCGTGAGCGACACCGGCGTGGGTATCGCGGCCGACAAGCTGCAGCTGATCTTCGAAGCGTTCCAGCAGGCTGACGGTTCCACCGCGCGTAAATACGGCGGTACGGGTCTGGGCCTGTCGATTTCGCGCGAACTGGCCCGCCTGCTGGGCGGCGAGATCCGCGTCGAATCGACGGTGGGCAGCGGCTCGACCTTTACCCTCTATCTGCCGTACAACCGCTCCGGCTTCGTCTACTACGAAACCAGCCGCCAGCAGCCGCAGCGTCCCCCTGCCCTGCCGCAGCCGCCGAAAGTCATCTACACGCCGCCGCTCGACGCGTTGCCGGCGCCGGTGGTCGCTTATGCGGAAGCCGATACGGAAGGCTACGGCTCGACACTGGACGACCGCAACATCACCACGCCAGGCGAACCTTCGGTGCTCATCATCGAGGACGACGAGCGCTTCGCCAAGATCGTGTTGGACTTCGCCCGCGAGAAGAACTTCAAGGGCATCGTTACCCACCAGGGCGACTCGGCACTGAGCCTGGCGCGCGACTACCTGCCGTCCGCCATCCTGCTCGACCTGGATTTGCCGGACATCGATGGCTTCACGGTGCTGGACCGCCTGAAACGCGACCCGAGTACACGCCATATCCCGGTGCACGTGATGTCGGCCTCCCGCGAGCGGGAACGCGCGCTGCGCTGCGGCGCCATCTCCTACCTGAACAAACCGATCAGCAAGGAAGCCCTGAACGAAGAGTTCACGCGCGTCCAGCGCTTCCTGATGGGCGGCAAACGCAGCCTGCTGGTGGTGGATGACGAAGAAAACCAGCGCGATTCCATCGTCCGCCTGATCGGCGATTCGGACGTGGACATCACGGCAGTCGGCACCGGCGAAGAAGCCCTGGCCGCGCTGCGCAATGCCCGCTTCGACTGCGTGGTGCTGGACCTGACCCTGCCCGACATCAGCGGCTTCGACCTGCTGGACATGATCGGCAAGGACGCCAAGCTGCGCGACCTGCCGATCGTGATCAACACGGCGAAAGACCTGAACCGCAAGGAAGTGACAAAGCTGAAGCGCTACGCCAAGACGATCGTCATGAAGGATGCCCGCTCGCCGGAGCGCCTCCTGGACGAAACGGCGCTGTTCCTGCACCGCTCGCAGGCCAGCCTGCCGGAAGCCCAGCGCCGCATGCTGGAGGAAGTGCACGCGGCCGATTCCGGCCTGGCGGGACGCAAAGTGCTGATCGTCGACGATGACTTGCGCAACATCTTCGCCCTGTCCACGCTGCTGGAACGCCAGAAGATGCAGGTGTCCTTCGCAGAGAACGGCCGTGACGGCATCGAGGTGCTGGAACGCGATCCGAGCATCGAGATCGTCCTGATGGACATCATGATGCCGGAGATGGACGGCTACGACACGATGCGGGCAATCCGCCGCATTCCGAAGTTCCGCTCTCTGCCGATCATTACCCTGACGGCAAAGGCGATGAAGGGCGACCGCGATAAGTGTATTGCGGCTGGCGCTTCGGACTACATCACCAAGCCGGTCGATGTGGCGCAACTGCTGTCCCTGATGCGGGTCTGGCTGCATTGATGGCGGGCGATATGGGCGCCATCGATCAGCTGCGCCGCAGCACAGCTCCGGAACTGGAAGAACTGGAACTGGAACTGCTGCTGGAAGGACTGGTGCGGCGTTATGGCCACGACTTCCGGCTGCACGAGCGCAGCCAGCTGAAACGCAAGCTTTATACAGTGATGCAGCAGCGCGGGCTGCAAACACTGTCGCAGTTGCTGGACCGCGCATTGCACGATGCGGCCGTCTGCAGCGCCGTGCTGCGTGCGCTGTCCGTAGCGCCTGCGACGCTGTTCGAAGATCCGCAGGAAGCCATCCTGCTGCGCGAAGCGGCCCAGGCCAGCCTGAGCGGCAGCGCCCTGCCCCGCGTCTGGCTGGCCGATTGCGCGGGCGCCGGGCAGGCGTGGACCACCGCCATCATCCTGCACGAACTGGGCTTGCTGAACCGCGCCGAGATTCATGCCACGGTATCCAGCGACGAGCTGCTGGACGAGGCGGCCGATGCCTCGCTGCCGGTGGCTGCGGTGGCGGCGGGCCATCAGCATTATGTGCAGGCCGGCGGCAGGGGCAAGCTGGAAGAGTATTTCCAGATCCAGGATGGCCGCGCCGTACTGCTGCCCGCGCTGCGCTGCCGGATAAGCTGGGCGCAATATAACCTGGTCACCGACGCCTCCTTCAACGAATTCCAGATGATCGCCTGCCAGCGCGCCATGCCGGCCTTCGGACCGCTGCTGCGGGCGCGCGTACTCAACTTGTTCCATGAGAGTCTGAGCCTGTTTGGCGCACTGGGTGTCGATCGTCCGTTGGATGAAGCAGACACACTGGCAGCCGACTACCAAGCCTTCGATCCACCGCATCCCTGGTACAAACGGGTGGCTTGATCCCCTTTGTGCAAATTTGCACAACGCCCGTGCATGCCTTGTCTTTTGCTCTTTTTGTAAAGCGTGCAAACTCGCTCGCAAAACAACCAGAGGAGACACAATGCAAACCAGGACTATCCGTCTGAAGCGAATCAGTGCGTCTGTCATCATGGCGCTGCCGGCTTTTGCAGCGGACGTCGCATACGCCCAGGCCACAAGCGGGGAAGCGGCGACCGGCGAAATGGACAAGGTGATCGTGACGGCGCGCCGCCGCGAGGAACTGATCCAGGATGTTCCTGGCTCAGTGACCGCGATCTCGGGCGCCCAGATGGAGAAGCTCAACCTGCCCGACATCACCGCGCTGACGGACATCATCCCCAACACCACGTTGAAGGCTTCGCGCGGCACCAACACCACGCTGACGGCCTTCATCCGCGGTATCGGCCAGCAGGACCCGGTGGCAGGCTATGAACAGGGCGTGGGCATTTACCTGGACGATGTCTACTTGGCCCGCCCGCAAGGCGCGCTGACCGATATCTACGACCTGGAACGCATCGAAGTGCTGCGCGGCCCGCAGGGCACGTTGTACGGTCGCAACACGATCGGTGGCGCGGTGAAGTACGTGACCCGCAAGCTGCCCAACAAGACCGTGTTCGACGCCAAGCTCACCTTCGGCGAATACAACGAGCGCGACGCGGTGCTGAAGGTCAGCACGCCGATCACCGATACCTTCCGCATCGGCGCCACCCTCGCCTCCTTCAATCACGACGGCTACGGCAAGAATGTGCTGAACGGCCGCGAGAACTACAACAAGGACGTGAAAGCCGGGCGCGTCACCGCCGAATTCGCGCCGAACGCCGACCTGTTCATCCGTCTCTCGGCCGACAAGACCAATGACGACTCGCAGCCGAAACAGGGCTATCGCCTGACGCCGGGACCGGCGCCGCTCAATATCCAGCCGCTGGCGGGCGACTACGACACCCGCGCCAACCTGTACAAAGTGAACACCCAGGAACAGGAAGTGATCACCAAGGGCGCGTCCCTGCTGGTGGATTACAACATCTCGCCAACGCTGGAGTTCAAGTCGATCACGGCCCACCGCTCCTCGCACTCGATCGCGCCGATCGACTTCGACTCGCTGGAAACGCCGCTGTTCGAAGCGCCCGCCATCTACACCGACAAGCAGGACAGCCAGGAATTCCAGCTGACCTACACCGGCGAGAAGCTGCAAGGCGTAGCCGGTGTGTTCTGGATGAAGACCAACGCCTTCAACGAATTCGACGTGCTGTACAACGCATCGGGCGGCCTGTCGCTGTACACCCTGGACGATATCGACTCCAAGAACTGGGCTGTGTTTGCGGATGCCAGCTACAACGTGACGCCGACCTTCAACGTCAACGTGGGCGGCCGCTATACCCAGGACGAACGCGAAGCGCGTATCTTCAAGCGCACCTATCTCGGCCTGGCCGGCTCGCCGACCCTGGGCAACCCTGCCGCCGTCGGCCTGGCGCCGAACACGGACCTGGGCAAGAACGACCTGCACCGCAAGGATTCCAAGTTCACGCCGAAACTGGGCTTCGGCTGGAAGTTCGCGCCTGAGCACAATCTGTATGGCACTTACTCGTCCGGCTTCAAGGGCGGCATGTACGACCCGCGCATGGACCTTGCCGCAACGGGCGGCCCGAACACGCCCGCCTCGCTGGCCAAGCGCGCCGGCGTCGATCCGGAAGAAGTGGATTCGGTCGAACTGGGTGTGAAGTCGTCCATGAACGGCGGCCGTCTGCAAACCAATCTGGCCGTGTTCTACACCGACTACAAGAATGTGCAGATCCCGGGTTCGATCCCGACCTACGGCGCCAACGGCCAGGTAAACGGCTTCGCGGGCACCCTGACCAATGCGGGCAAGGCCAAGATCAAGGGCGTGGAACTGGAAGCCATCGCCCGCGTGACGGATGCCTTCACCCTGAACGGCATGCTGAGCTACATCAATGCCGATTACAAGGAATGGATAGTGGCCAGCGGCGCGAACCTGATCAACGTCGCCAGCAGCGCCGAATTCCAGAACACGCCGAAGAAGTCCGGCAGCGTGACCGGCGCTTACGACTGGTCGGTCCCGGTCGCAGGCCGCAACGGCACGCTGACCCTGGCGACGACACTGTCCTACAAGAGCAAGGTGTATCAGGCCGAGATCGTGCGCCCAAGCGGCGTGGCGTCGCTGGATGCGCTGGTGCCGCAGAACCTGGCGCTGGCGCAGAGCGGCTTCTCGCTGTGGGACGCGGGACTGGTGTGGACCAGTAGCGACCGCAATATCCAGGTTGGCCTGCACGCCCGCAATATCGCAGACAAGCGCTACAAGGTGGCAGGTTATGCCTTCGGTGGCTTCTTCAACACCGTGACCACCTATTACGGTGACCCACGCACCATCAAGGGGACGCTCGCAGTGAAGTTCTAAGCAGCGCGGGCTGTGGCCTTCGGCTGCAGCCCAAACAAATCCGGATGCGTCTCGGCGTAATCGCGCAGCAGATTCCACACGGCGCGCACGCGCGGCAAGCGATACAGATCTACCGGCGCCACCAGCCAGTAGGCCCGCTCCGCAAATACCTCATCCTGCAGCACCGGCACCAGGCGACCATCATCCGGTACCGCATATGGTGGCGCCATGAACAGGCCCAGGCCCGCCGCGGCAGCTTCCGCCTGCCCCATCATGCCCGTGCAGCACAGGCGGCGGCGCGGCACCACGCCCAGTTCGTCAATGAAGTTCAGCTCATTGCTGGCCAGGCGGTCCTGCACATAATCGACGAAATCATGGCCCGCCAGATCGGCGCGCGAACGAATCGGCCCTCGCCGCGCCAGATAGGCTGGTGAACCGTACAGATAAAGTTTGAAGGACGCCAGGCGCGTCATCATGTAGCGCCCCGTGGATGGCGGGTCCAGCGTCACGCCCAGATCGGCTTCCCGGTTGGCGAGATTGGCAAAGCGCGGCTGCACCAGCAAGTCCACCGAAAGATCCGGCTGTTCCTGAAGGAAGCGCGCCAGCAAAGGCGTAATCACGCGCACACCCAGCACCTCCGGCACACCGAGCCGCACCACGCCGCGCACGGCGACTTCGGTATCGCTCAACTGATCCTGCGCCGCCAGCACTGCCGCTTCCATCGACTCGGCATGTGGCAGCACCGCGTGCCCCATCTCGGTCAGCTCATAACCCTCGCGCGAACGGTCGAACAGCGTCGCGCCCAGCTGCTGTTCCAGCCGGTCGATACGCCGCGCCACCGTTGTGTGTTCGACTTCCAGGCGCCGCGAAGCGCCGGACAGCGTGCCGGAGCGGGCCAGCTCCAGGAAGAAACGCAGATCGGTCCATTCAGGGAGGGATTTCATATCGCGCAATTGTGCATCAATGAACATGCCGATGACAACATCTTTGAAACACATTGTGCAAAATTGCACACGCATTGGGCGCCATCGTCTCTTTCTTGAACAACGCAAATCACGCACACTGCGCCAACCACACTACGCGGAGGGCTTGCGCCACATGTATTCCGAGATCAGCTTCAAGAGCAGCGACGGTTTGCGCCTGTATGCGCGCGACTACGCCAGCAGCGGCGGCGCAGCGCGCCTGCCGGTGATCTGCATTCACGGACTAACCCGCAATTCGTCCGACTTCGAAGACGTGGCGCCATGGATGGCCGCACAAGGCCGCCGTGTGCTGGCGGTCGATGTGCGCGGCCGAGGCTTTTCCGATTACGATCCCGATCCCAGCCACTATCACCCGATGGTCTACGCGAATGACGTGGCCAAACTGGCGCACGACCTGGGCATCGCCCGCGCCGTGTTCGTCGGCACGTCGATGGGCGGCATCATCACCATGACGCTGGCGCTGCGCCAATCCAGCCTGATCGCGGCCGCCGTGTTGAATGACGTGGGACCGTCGCTGTCCGCGCGCGGCCTGCAACGCATTGCGTCTTACGCGGGCCGCGGCGGCGAACTGACTACCTGGGATGAAGCGGCCGACTACATCGCCGGCATCAATACCACCGCCTTCCCCGACAACAGTGCCCAAGAATGGCAGCGCTGGGCGCGCCGCGCTTTCGCCGAGTCGGACAACGGCAAGCTGCGCATGCGCTACGACCCGAACATCGCCCTGCCCATCCGCGACCAGAAGATTAAGCCAGAATCGTTCGCCGCGCGCATGGCCTTCCGCCGCCTGGCGCGCAGGCGTCCGACGATGCTGATTCGCGGTGCGCTGTCGGATCTGGTCGAACCTGAACAGGCAGCAGCCATGCGCGCCACCGCACCGAACATGATCTACGCGGAAGTGCCCGGCGTCGGCCACGCGCCGATGCTGAGCGAACCCGCGGCGCAGGAAGCGCTGAGCGCCTTCCTCGCGAACGTGGATTGAACTATATTAGGTACAAAAATAATCAAGGAGACTGAATGAAAAAGCTTATCCCGCTCGCGCTTGCGCTGGCACCAATGCTCGGCGGCGCACAGGAACTGAAAGTCGCGCTCATCACCGGCAAGACCGGCATGCTGGAGCCTTACGCCAAAGAGACCGAGACCGGCTTCATGATGGGCCTCGAATATCTCACCGGCGGCAAGATGGAGATCAACGGCCGCAAGCTGAAGGTCATCGTGAAGGACGACCAGAGCAAGCCGGACCTGGGCCGTGCCATGCTGGCCGAGGCCTATGGCGACGACAAGGCCGACATCGCAGTCGGCACCTCGTCTTCCGGCTCCGCCATCGCCATGCTGCCGGTCGCCGCCGAATACAAGAAAGTGCTGATCGTGGAGCCAGCGGTGGCCGATGCCATCACAGGCGAAAAATGGAACCGCTACATCTTCCGCACCGCGCGCAGTTCGATGCAGGACGGCCTTGCCGCCGCCACCACCTTCAAGGCCGGCAGCGTGGGCTTCCTGGCGCAGGACTACGCTTTCGGCAAGGATGCGGTGAAAGCCGCGCGCGAAGCACTGACCGCCACCGGCAGCAAGGCGCAGATCGTGCACGAAGAATACGCGCCACAAAACGCCACCGACTTCACCGCGCCAGCCCAGCGTCTGTTCGACGCGCTGAAGGACAAACCGCAGCCGCGCGTGCTGGCCATTGCCTGGGCCGGCCCTAACCCGCTGAACAAGATCGCCGACATGAAACCGGAGCGCTACGGCATTGCACTCGCCCCCGGCGGCAATATCCTGCCGGTGCTGAAGACCTGGAAAGCTTACGCAGGGACGGAAGGCACCATCTATTACTACTACGGCTTCCCGAAAAACAAGATGAACGACTGGCTGGTGGCCGAACACATGAAGCGCTTCAAGGCACCGCCCGATATGTTCACTGCCGGCGGCTTCAGCGCAGCCAGCGCCGTCGTCACCGCGCTGCAAAAAGCAGGCGGAGGCAACACGGAAAAACTGATCGCAACCATGGAAGGCATGGACTTCGACACGCCAAAGGGCAAAATGACCTTCCGCAAAGAGGATCACCAGGCATTGCAGCCGATGTACCACTTCCGCATCAAGAAGGACCAGAAGAACGAATGGGATCTGCTGGAACTGGTGCGAGAGATCCCGGCCTCCGAGCTGCCGCTGCCGATCAAGAACAAGCGCTGATCGATGGCAGTTCAGCATCCCCTGCTCGCCACGCGCGGGCTGACGATCCGTTTTGGCGGGCATGTGGCGGTCGATAACGTCACCGCTGAATTCCATGCCGGCCAGCTGACCGTGATCGTCGGCCCCAATGGCGCCGGCAAGACGACTTATTTCAATCTGATGTCCGGCCAGCTGCCTGCGACCAGCGGGCAGGTGCTGCTGCGCGGTGAAGACATCACGCGCCATGGACCCGCGCGCCGCACGGCGCTGGGCATTGGCCGCGGATTTCAGCTGACGAATCTGTTCCCCCATCTGAGCGTGCACGAGAACGTGCGGCTCGCTGTGCAGGCGCACGCCAGGGCGGGCATGAAGCTGTGGTCAGTCTGGTCCGCGCACCGCCAACTAATTGAACGTGCCGACCATTATCTGGAGCGGGTGAATATGACATCGCGGCGCGACACGGCCGTCGCCGCCCTGCCCCACGGCGACAAGCGCAAGCTGGAAGTGGCCATCATGCTGGCACTGGAACCGGATGTGATGATGTTCGATGAGCCTACGGCCGGCATGAGCGTGGACGAAGTGCCGGTGGTGCTGGACCTGATCCGCCAGGTGAAGGAAGCGCGCAACAAGGCCGTGCTGCTGGTGGAGCACAAGATGGACGTGGTGCGCTCGCTGGCCGACCGCATCATCGTGCTGCACAACGGCGCGCTGGTCGCGGACGGCGAACCTGCCACCGTGATGTCGTCCTCCATCGTGCAGGAAGCTTATCTCGGAACTGCAATCCATGACTGACGCACTGCTCACGCTCTCCGGCGTACATACCCATATCGGCGAATACCACATCCTGCAAGGCGTGGACCTGGCTGTGCCGCGCGGCGGACTGACGGTTCTTCTGGGCCGCAACGGCGCTGGCAAGAGCACCACCTTGCGCACCATCATGGGCCTGTGGAAGCCCAGCGCCGGCAAGGTGCAGTTCAAGGGCCGCGACATCGGCGGCCTGCCTACGCCGGCCATCGCGCAAAGCGGTATCGCCTACGTTCCCGAATCGATGGCAGTGTTTTCCGCACTGACCGTTCGGGAAAACCTCTACCTCGCCGCGCGCAGCGGACCAATGGATACGGCGCGCCTGGAATGGATCTTCAGCTTCTTTCCCGCGCTGAAGAAGTTCTGGAACTACCCGGCGGGCAATCTCTCAGGAGGCCAGAAACAGATGGTGGCCATCGCCCGCGCCATCATCGAACCGCGCGAACTGCTGCTGGTTGACGAGCCGACCAAGGGATTGGCTCCCGCCATCATTCAGAGCCTGGCCGACGCTTTCCGCCAGCTCAAGGACAGCAACACTACGGTGCTGCTGGTCGAGCAGAACTTCCATTTCGTGCGCCGCCTGGGCGACAGCGTGGCCGTGATGGATGACGGCCGCATCGTCCACGCGGGGGCGATGGCCGAACTGGCCGAGGACCGCGCCATGCAGGAACGTCTGCTTGGCCTGGCGCTCGACGCACACCAATAAGGAGCCACTGTGAGCGATACGAGTTTGCCTGCAGTTCCGCGCGATATTGCGCCGCTGTTGCTGGTCCCGGCCCTGATGCTGGCCACGCTACCCTTCGTCGGCAGCCTGCCCACCTGGGCCACGCTGACCGTGGCGGGGCTGGCGATGGGCATGATGATCTTCATTATGTCCAGCGGCCTGACCCTGGTTTTCGGCTTGATGGATGTGCTGAATTTCGGACATGGCGCGTTCGTTTCCGTTGGCGCTTTCGCTGCCACACTGGTGCTCGTTCCAATGCGCGGCTGGCTGGAAGCGGATTCGCTGGCCATGAACCTCGGCGCGCTGGGCCTCGCCATTCTGCTGGCGATGCTCGTGACCGCCCTACTCGGCTGGCTGTTCGAGCGCGTGATCGTGATGCCAGTGTACGGGCAGCACCTGAAGCAAATCCTCGTCACGATGGGCGGCATGATCGTGGTCGAACAGCTGATTGGCGTGCTGTGGGGACCGGAACAGCAAGCCATGCCGCTGCCCGCCGCCCTGCGTGGCGCGGTGCTGTTGGGTGATTTCGCGATCGAAAAATATCGGCTGCTGGCCGTTGTCGTAGGACTGGCCGTATTCATCGCGCTGGTGCTTACGCTGAACCGCACCAAGCTCGGCCTACTGATCCGCGCCGGCGTCGAGAACGGCGAAATGGTGGAAGCACTAGGCTACCGCATTCGCCGCCTGTTCGTCGCCGTGTTTGCGGCCGGTTCCGCGCTGGCTGGTCTGGGCGGCGTGATGTGGGGGCTGTACAAGGAAACCATTACCGCATCAATGGGAGCGGAAGTGATCGTGATGGTCTTCATCACCATCATCATCGGCGGCCTGGGTTCGGTCACGGGCTGCTTTATCGGCGCGCTGCTGATGGCGCTGGCCACCAATTACACGGGCTTCCTGGCGCCGAAACTGGCGCTGGTGTCCCATATCGTGCTGATGATCGCCGTCCTGCTGTGGCGACCTGCTGGCCTGATGAGGAAATAAGATGCTGCATTCCATCCTGTCCGGCGACCTGCCGCGCAGCCGCGTGCTGGGCGCACTGCTGGTGCTGTCCGTGCTTGGCCTTGCGCTGGCGCCGTTCCTGACCAGCGGCGCGCGCACGCTCAATACGGCGGCCACGATCTGCGTGTACATCGTGCTGGTCGCATCGTATGACCTGCTGCTGGGCTACACGGGCATAGTATCCTTCGCCCATACCATGTTCTTCGGCATCGGCGCCTATGGTGTGGGACTTGGGCTATCGGGTGAAAACGCAGGCTGGGGCAGCATGGCGCTTGGGCTGCTCATTGCGCTGGCGGTGGCGCTGGTGCTGGCCCTGCTCATAGGCCTGTTCGCCCTGCGCGTGCGCGCCATCTTCTACGCCATGATCACGCTGGCTGTGGCGTCGGCCTTTGCGGTGCTGGCGTCCCAGTTGTCGGACTGGACCGGCGGCGAAGACGGCAAGACCTTCAGCGTGCCCGAACTGCTGTCGCCCGGTTTCCAGCTGGCGGATGGCGAATGGTTCGGCCGCTCCCTGGACGGCAAGCTGGTGACTTACTACATCGTCTTCTTCGGCTGCGTGCTGCTGTTCCTCGCACTGCTGCGCGTGGTGAATTCGCCGTTCGGCCGCGTGCTGCAAGCGATCCGCGAAAACGAATTCCGCGCGGAGGCGCTGGGCTACCGCACCGTCGTGTATCGCATTTGGGCCAATGTGATCGGCGCATTGGCCGCAGCGCTGGCGGGCGCGCTGATGGCGCTGTGGCTGCGCTATGTGGGACCGAAGACCATGCTGGGCTTCGAGGTGATGACCGATATTCTGCTGATCGTCGTCATCGGCGGCATGGGCACGATGTATGGCGCCGTGCTGGGCGCGGTGCTGTTCATTCTGGCGCAGAACTATCTCAAAGGCCTGATGGGCCAAGCATCCGAAGCATTGTCGGGCGTACCGCTGCTGCAAGCGGCCCTGCACCCGGACCGCTGGCTGCTGTGGCTGGGCATCCTGTTCGTGCTGGCGATTTACTTCTTCCCGACCGGGATTGTGGGCCGCCTGCGCAGCCGCGCCTAGAACTTAAGCGCCGCAAATGTGTTGCGCTCCCATTTAAGCGCCGGCCTTGGCGCTGGGGCGCTCAAGGATGCGGTCGCGCCACGCCTGTAGATGCCGCATGCCTTCAGCGCCGGCGCGGAACTTCATCAGGCCGCGCGCAAACTCGTGGGCGCAGAAGGCCGTGATATCGGCAATCGTGAAGCGCTGACCGGCGACGAATTCCTGCTTGGCCAATACGCTATCCAGCCAGCGCGCGGCGTCGCGGAACTTCTCGCCCTGCGACGCGCCAAAGTCAGGAAATTGCGGCTGCTCCAGCGGCGCAAGACCGGGATGCGAATGGCGGATGCTATTGCTCGCGATGAGGAACAGGTGCAGCTCGATGCGGCGGTCCGCCATCTCGATGAAAGCGCGCTCCTCGAAATCCTCGCCCATCAGGTTGGGCTCCGGCTGCAAGCCCTCGATATACGAGCAGATGGCGCGCGTTTCGCACAGGATGCGGCCATCGTCCAGCTCCAGCGCGGGCACGCGGCCGAAGGGATTGCGGGCCAGGTACTCGTCGCTGCGATGCTCGCCCTTTCCAAGGTCGATCATGACTTCCTCGATCTGCATGCCCTTCTCGGCCAGGAACATGGCCACGCGGCGTGGATTGGGCGCACGCGGCGCCATGTACAGTTTCATGCAAACTCCTGATCAGCGGGACTGCCCGGTTTCCAGCATTTTGCGCGCTTCGGCTGCAAATTGCTCGGCTTTTTCGGCACTGTCTTCGCGCCCCAGGACATTCGACGGCGGCAGCTCGATGCCGCGCTGTACGGCGGGCCGTTCGCGGATCTGCCTGATCCAGCGCTGCAGATGCGGCAAGCCTTCCGTCTCCACACCGGACCAGCGATGCGTGCGCACCCAGGCCCAGTTGGCGATGTCCGCGATCGAATAACCACCGGCGAGATATTCGTTATCGGCCAGCCGATGATCGAGCACGCGGAACAGGCGGCGCACTTCGCCCTGATAACGGTCAATGGCGGGCTGCAGCTTTTCGGGGAAATAGCGGTAGAAGACGTTGGCCTGGCCCATCATCGGACCGATACCGCCCATCTGGAACATCAGCCATTGCAGCACCAGCGAGCGGCCCTTGGGATCGGCGGGCATCAGCTTGCCGGTTTTTTCGGCCAGATAAATCAGAATCGCGCCGGATTCGAATACAGCGAAGTCATCATTGGCGCGGTCCACAATGGCCGGGATGCGGCCGTTCGGATTAATGGCGGTGTACCAGTCCTGTTTCTGCTCATTGGCGCCAAGGTCCAGGACTTTCATGTTATACGGTAATTCCAGCTCCTCCAGAGCAATGGAAATCTTATGGCCATTCGGCGTGGCGGCGGTATAAAAATCGATCATGACAATCCTCTTGAAATGATCGAGGCATCATATCCTCAATTCCCCGCGGGGTCAGATCTGACGCCGCAAAAAAAAAACCGGCTTCGTCTGGAGGGAGCCGGTTAAAACGCTTTTTAGGGCGCGGGGATTGGAGGAAGAAAGAGGCATGCGGTACTAACCTCTCGCTCGGGTTAAACTTTGCCATCGATAACTTAGAGAAGCATTAAGCCAAGCTTAGAAATTCTTTAAGGGCAAAAAAAAGCCCGCGTTGGAACGCAGGCTTAAGGGATTCAAATCGGGAGAGATTTGAAAGTGCAAAGAGATCATGACTCATCAATGTGACGGGCCGATGACCGGGGAAAAACCATATCCTGACTTCAAGATAGTACAAGTCTGTTAACAAAAACTCACCAATAATCACAAATGACAAAAATAATTTACGGCGCAACACTTGCCTTGGCCGCCCTGCTGGCGGGCTGCAGTGCGCCTGTGGTGGTGTCGACGCCAGTCGTGGCCGACGCGCCCAACGCGGCCTTCGCCGAATTCGAGCACGCCCGCGCGGCAGGCCAGGAGGTGCTGGCGATCCAGCCCGCGCAGTCGCTGGTCGCCGTCACCGTGCGGCGCGGCGGCTCGCTGGCGCGGCTGGGCCACGATCATGTGATTGCGTCACATACGCTGGAGGGCTACGCCGCACCGGGTCTGCACAGGACCGCGCTGCGCTTCAAGCTGGAGGATATGACCGTCGATGAGGCAGGACTGCGTACCGCGGCCGGCCTGCCGCCGCCACCGTCCGCCGACGCGATCGCGGGCACGCGCCGCAATATGCTGGAGAAGGTGCTCGATGCGGAACACTATCCCTGGCTGGTGCTAAAGGCCGAGCAGGCCGCAAACAACACCTTCAACGCCGATATCACGCTGCACGGCGCCACGCGCCGCTACAGCGTGCCGGTCACAATCGAGCGTAAGGATGGGATGCTGCACGCCACCGGCAGCTTTACTGTGAAGCAGAGCGACTTCGGCATCACTCCCTTCTCGGTGCTGGGTGGCGCGATGGTGGTGCAGGACCAGATGGAACTGCGTTTCGATATCAGCGCGCGATAATCAGCCGCAGACCCAGGCCGACGAAAATCGCGCCGGCCACGCGGTCCAGCCACATGCCCGCACGCGGATTGCGGTTGATCCATTTGCCGACCGCGCCGGAGAAGTAACCCAGCAGGCCAAACAGGATGCAGGCCTGCAGCGTGAAGAGCAGGCCCAGTTGCGCGGTCTGCGCGCTCACGTCGCCGCGCGTGGCAACCACGAACTGCGGCAGGAAGGACAGGAAGAACAGCACGACCTTCGGATTGATGGCGTTGGCGAACATGCCCTTGCCGAACAGGCGCAACAGCGATTCGTCCGGCAGCGCAGCGCCATCCACACGCGCGCCGCCGCGGCTGCGCAAGGCGCCGATGCCGAGCCAGATCAGGTACAGGCCACCGCAAATCTTCAGCGCCGTGAAGGCGGTCGGCGAGGCTGCGATTAGCGCGGATACGCCCAGCGTGGCGAGAATCGTGTGGCTCAGGCAGCCCAGCGCGCAGCCAAGACCGAAAGCCATGCCCTGCTTGCGTCCGCGCGACATGCCCATGCCCAGCACCATCAGGTTGTCCGGACCGGGGGACACGGTAATCAGGACGGCAGCGGCGAGAAAGCCTGCAAATTGTTCGGGAGAGATCAGCACTGGAAATACCTTTCTATTGAAGAAAACGCATCATACCAAAGCACAATGCCGTGCGGGCTTGCGCCCAGCGCGGCCGGGAAGCTACGATAACAATATGACGACACAACGCGCCTGGGTGCGCATGCCATCCGGCCGGCGCCTCGACCTTCTTGACCCGACCCCTTTCGACTGGGACGATAGCGACCTGGCCCTCGGCCTGGCCCGCACTTACCGCTGGGGCGGACATTCCAACTGGCCTCTGCCCCTGTCCGTAGCCCAGCATTCGATCACCGTGATGCTGCTGCGCCGCGCCGCATCGCCCGAGCCGACATCACCGCTGCAGGATCTGCGTGAGCTGCTGCACGACGCGGAAGAAGGCCTGGTTGGCTTCGACGCCATCTCCGTGATCAAACCCTTCCTGGGCGATGGCTTCAAGGTGCTGACATCGCGGCTGGAACAAGCCGTCTTCCTGCGCTACGGCCTGCCCGCCTGGACCGCCACCGAGCACCGCCTGCACAAACAGGCCGACCGTCTGGCTGCGGCCAGCGAAGCGGTGCACGTGGTGGGCTGGACGCCGGATGAAGTCCGCAAGACGCTGAAAATCACCAGCGAACCGCTGCAGCAAGATCCGCTGCAAGCCGTGTACGGCGGCACCGCCTGGGAACCGTGGCCGCCAACCCTGGCCTGCGAACGCTTCCTGGCCGAACTGCATCACTTACTGAACAAGCTGTAAATGAATTCCTTTGCACGACTGCCGCCGACGCGGCAAGCCACCGACAATAAAACCACCGGCGAGGCCGGCGCCCGTCAGCAGGCACGCGAAGACCGCGACGCACTGGTGCGCGGCGTTACCTCCATCGATGCCATGCGCGAGGCGATCAGGCAGCATGCACGCGCGCTGCCTGCATTGCGCGCAGTGCCACGCCTTGGCCGGCTTGATGCCGCCGCCTTCCGCGAATTGGCGGCAAAGGGCCAACCCTTCCTGATGACGGGCGTGGTCGGGCGCTGGCCGATTTGCACGCTGACGCGGGAATCGCTGCGTGAACGCTTTGGCCATGTGCCGGTGCGGGCGCGCGTTGGCGACTACATCGGCACTGCATTTGCGCCGGATCGCGCCATGCAGGATATGTCGATGGCCGAGTATTTGGAGCTGGCCGCGCAGGACCATGAACTGCCGCCCTACGTCGGCAATCTTGAGCTGCGCGAGTTGAACGGCATGTGCCACTGGCCCGCTTACTTCGACAAGATGGGGCCACCGCGTTTCTGGCTTGGCCCCGAACGCTGCGTCACGCCGCTGCACTGCGACTTCGACGACAACATCTTCGCTCAGCTGCTGGGCACTAAACGCATCTTCCTGGCGCCGCCGCATCATGACGAATTCCTGTATCCGAAGGAAGCCAACGCCATGCTGTTCGGCTCGCCTTTCGATCCGGAAGCGCCGGACTTCGACAAGTTCCCGCTGGCGCGCCAGGCCAACGTGATCGAGTTGATCGTCGAGCCAGGCGATATGCTGTATGTGCCGGCCGGCTGGTATCACCAGGTGCGCGCTTTGACTTTCTCGCTTTCCGCGAATCGCTGGGCCAGAGGCGTGCCGCTGGCGTTGCGGGACGATCCCTCATTGCGCAGGGCCGCTGTCTTGTGAGCCTTGCGGTGCATGGCGCGGCGGCCCAGCCACAGCACCAGACCCGTGACCATGAACAGCAGCGGCGTCAGGCCGGTCAGGGAAATCAGCATGCGGCCCGGCAGGCCGAAAGCTTCACCCACGTGCAGCGGATACAGCCAGTTCAGGAAATTGTCGCCGGACGGCGCCGTCAAAGGATCGCGCAGGCGCAGCACTTCGCCGCTGTAGGCGTCGATATTGATGCGCGTATTGCCGTCGCCCTTGCGCACCTCGCTCGGCTGCCGCAGACGCAGCTCATACGGCGCCTTGGCCGTCGCCAGCGTCACGCGTGAGATGCGGCCTTGCGGCACGGCCTTCTGTGCGGCGGCCATGGCGGCGGTGATGGAAACGATCTTGCGGTCGGCGGCCGGGCTGTTGGTCAGCTTGTCCTTTGGCTCCAGCTTAGCCACCGCGCCAATTGCGGGCCGCACCAGATCCGGCAGGTTCATCGCCATGCCCGAGAAACCCATGAAGGCCAGCACCGGCGTGATGAAAAAGCCGGCGCTGCGGTGCAGGCTGTAATGGAAGTGGCGCGAGGAGGGATGGCCGTGCACGGTCAGCGCCTTGCGCAGCGACGACCAGGTCATCTTCGGCCACCACAGCACAAAGCCCAGCAGAGAAGTCAGGAACAGCAGCATGCCCGCGATGCCGGTAACAGTCTTGCCGCCCTCGCCCGCCAGCAGATAGCGGTGGACATGGAACAGCGTCGACATCAGCAAAGGCCGTGACAGGCCAAACTCGCCGTAATTGCGCTCGCCCAGTATGTCCAGGGAATACTGGTCCAGCATAACCTGGCGCTGCAGATCGGTGCCGAACAGTGTCTCGGTGCGCTTGGCGGGACGATACCAGGCGACGATCACGCCGTCCGCATGTTCCGGCAGCGCCAGCATGGTCGGCTTGCCGTAGCCCGGCGCCGCCTTCAGACGCGCAGCGGCGGCCTCCACTTGCTGCGGCGTGATCGGCGCCGCGCCGTCCGGCACGCGCGAGTGCAGCAGCTGAGGATTCAGCGCCGCGTCGAGCTCGTCGCTCCACGCCAGCACAGCGCCGGTCAGTCCGGCGGAAACGAACAAGACGCCAAATACCAGCGCCACGTACAAGTGAATGGTGCGCAGCCAGCTGCGCGGAGTACCCTTAATCATGCCCGCTATTGTAAATGCAAATTGTTATCATTTGCACCCCTGCGAAGATGATGACGGCGTGCTAGGCTGAGGCTTCGCTTCAGGAGTTCGCGCTAAGGATACGTTTTTAAAGCCGTTTTGACAGTTATCCACTTTCCGTGTGGATAAGCATGTGGAGAACCGCCTCTTGACACCGAACGCAGCCCGTCATGACAAGGATTGCTATAATTTGCACAATTCACAGGCAAAAATTTTCACTTGTGAAATCAATCACTTATAATGGCGGCCCACGTGCCTGATCGCAACTTTTCAAGCTTTCAACAAATATTTTCGGCGAAGCTACAGCAAGGCCCGTTTTCTTTGACAAAAATGCTGTCGAGGAATACTGTGGGGCACTGGGAAGACGCATTAAATATTGACCTTTTCCGGGAAAATGCATGGACGTAAAAGTTCCGGTGGACGATTCCAGCGACGGCTGGATGATTGAAGACGATTCCCATCCCTCACCCGACGAGCAGGCGCAGCAAGCCGCCGCCCCGGCCCCTTGGCGCGTCCTGATCGTTGACGACGACGTCGACGTGCACGTGGTCACCAAATTCTCGCTGAGCAATGCACACTTCCAGGGCCGCCGCCTGAGCTTCCTGCACGCCTACAGCGGCGAGGAAGCGCTGTCCACCCTGCGCAATAATCCGGACGTGGCCCTGGTGCTGCTGGACGTCATCATGGAAACCAGCGACGCCGGCTTGCGGGTGGCCAACCAGATCCGCGACGAGCTGAACAACCAGCTGGTGCGCATCGTGCTGCGCACGGGCCAGCCGGGCCAGGCGCTGGAGCACAGCATCATCCTCGATTACGACATCAACGATTTCTGGTGCAAGACCGACCTCACCACGCGCAAGCTGTTCACGACGGTGATTTCGTCGCTGCGCAATTACGCCGACCTGCTGGAGTGCGAGAACAAGACCCAGGCGCTGAAGGACGAGCTGGCCAGGGCCACGGCCCTGCAAGAGGAAATGCGGCAAGCGTTGCTTGCGCTGCAACAAGGTGAGGATTGGGCCGGCGAGGTATCGGTAGGCCCCGAGGCGACCCGCGTGCGCCTGAAAGCGAGTGCCGGTCCGGAACCGGGCGATTTCTCTGTCCAGGGCAAAATTCAGCGCTAAGTTGCTGATTGTAAAGGGCTTCCGGTCTTATCCACACAGTTTGTGGATATCTGTGTTGATAAAGGCCTCTTGACAAGGCAAACAGCCCGTAGTGACAGCCTTTCCAACAAACTGCACGTTCCGCGTGCAGAATTTTTACCCTGTAAAATCAATCACTTAGATTCTCACCAATTATCACAGCGCCGAAATTGCAAATATTCCGGCGCTGTTTCCAGTGACCAATTTTTGTGCATAACCATTCCTGCCGCTGTGCACCGCAGCATATTGGTATGGAAGTGGTAACAGGGACTTAGTGCGGTGGTTTCCGGCGCTGATTAGGCTGGAGCAAGACACGCTCGATCACGTCTGCATCGATATTGTGGGACTTCATATACTCGATGGCGCACAGGGTGCTGAAGCTTTCCTGCACATTGATGCCGCGTTCAACGATTTCACTGCTGCGGCGGTCCGCGCGTTGCGTCTGGAGTTGCAGGGTGTCCATATGGCTCCTTGGCGGCGAAAGTTGACTACGGCTAGTATCGAACAATAAAATCGAAAGTCAATGTCAGGCTCCCAACTTTCCGGCCCGAAGTCGCTGGCCGATCTCTTTATCTCCTTTACCTTGCTCGCGCTGCAAGGTTTTGGCGGCGTGCTTTCCGTGGCCCAACGCGAACTGGTCGAGCACAAACGCTGGCTGACGCCGGAAGAATTCCTCGAAGACTGGGCGGTCGCCCAGATCATGCCGGGACCGAACGTGGTCAACCTGTCCCTGATGCTGGGCCACCGCTACTTTGGCCTGCGCGGCGCGCTGGCGGCGCTGGCCGGCATGCTGGCCGTACCCAGCCTGGTGGTGCTGGCCATCGCGACGCTGTATATGCATCACTCCGATAACGCGCACGTCGCCGGCGCGCTACGCGGCATGGCGGCGGTGGCGGCGGGCATGATTGCGGCGACCGGCGTGAAGATGCTGGCGACGCTGTCGCGCCATCCCCTGCCCTTGTGGGCCTCCGTGCCGCTGACCGTGGCCGGTGTGGCCGCGGGCGCCTGGCTGCGCCTGCCGCTCCTGCCGACTCTGCTGGTGGTGGGCGGCCTGGGCTGCTGGCTAACGTACCGGAGGATTCCGTGACCGCGCCCCTGCACATCGTGCTCGCCTGGCATGACTGGCTGGACCTGTTCTTCCATTACTTCCTGCTGTCCTTCATGTCGGTTGGCGGCGCCATTTCGACCACGGCGGAAATGCACCGCTACCTGGTGGAGCAGCACGGCTGGCTGACCCAGGCGCAGTTCAATGAATCGATCGCCATCGCCCAGGCGGCGCCCGGTCCGAACATCCTGTTTGTCGCGCTGATGGGCTGGAATGTGGGGCTGAATGCGGGCAGCCATGCAGCGGCCGTGCTGGGTGTGCTGTGTATGATGGTGGGCATCATGCTGCCCAGCAGCGCGATTACATTGCTGGCGTCAGCCTGGGGTCACCGCAATCGCGAGCTGCGTGCGGTGCGCGCCTTCAAGCAGGGCATGGTGCCGCTGGTGATTGCGCTGCTGATTTCGACGGGGATTGTGCTGGGCGCGGTGAACCGCGATCCGGCGACGGACTGGCCGCTGTGGACCTTGTCTGCCGTGGCGGGGCTATTCGTGTGGCGCACCCGCATCCATTTGCTGTGGCTGCTGGCGACGGGCGCGCTACTGGGTATCTTCGGCTTCGTCTAGGGCGGATCACCGATCCGCCGCTACCGGATTACTCCTTGACCGACTCAACCGCGAAAGTCAGGGTCATTTCGTCGCTGACGTAAGGCGCGTATTTGCCGACGTTGAAGTCGGTGCGCTTGATCTTGGCCACGGCGTTGGCGCCGCAAGCGTCCTTCTTCAGGATTGGGTGCGGCATGCACTGGAAGGCAGTCACTTCCAGCGTTACCGGCTTGGTGATGCCCTTGATGGTCAGGTTGCCGTCAACGGTAGCCAGCTTGTCGCCGCTGAAGTTGAACTTGGTCGACTTGTAGGTGATGGTAGGGAACTTGGCGGAGTCCAGGAAGTCTTCGCCCTGCAGGTGGCCGTTGAACAGGCTGGAACCGGTGGACACGGACTTCGGATCAATGGTCACTTCCACGGAACCGGTCTTGGCAGCGCGGTCGATCACGATCTTGCCGGTGGTACTGTCGAAACGGTTCACCTGGTTGGAGTAGCCGAAGTGGGTGTACTCGAAGCGGGAAAAGGAGTGGTTGTTGTCCAGCACGTAGGTTTCGTTCGCGGCGCTAGCAGCCATCGAGAAGCCGGCAGCCAGGGCCAGAGCGATCAGTTTTTTCATCGGAAAAGACTCCATTGTTTGTGAATGAAGCGGATTATCCGTACATGTTGCCCACATGTAAAACTCATAATTTACCACTTATTAATCGATTAAATCGATAGTTTGACCGCGCCGTGCGCCACGCCGGCGCATGCTCGGGTATATTGCGCTGCAACATAGTGAGCGGGAGAAGGATATGTCCAAGCTGGCTCCTGGTGTACGTTTGCTGCGCAGCCTGACCCGCGCGGGCCGGCTGATGGCGGCTGCCGCAGCCAGGCCGGCAAAAACCGGCGCCAAAAGCGCACCGGCTTTGCAGATCCGCAAGCATGAGCGGCCCGAAGTGGCGCCGCCTCCGCCCGGCAAGTGGCTGACGGCGACGCACCATGCCGAGGGCCAGCGCATGAGCTACTGGCTGTATCTGCCGGACAGCATGCCGGAGGCGGCTGCCCAGCACGGCTGGCCACTGATCGTCATGCTGCACGGCTGCCATCAAAGCGCCACGCAGTTTGCTCAGGGCACGCGCATGAACTGGCTGGCGGAAGACAAAGGCTACGCCGTGCTCTATCCGCAGCAATCGCTCAGCGTGCAGGCGCAGCGCTGCTGGCGCTGGTATGCCCAGGCGACCCAGCAAGGCGGCGGCGAAACGGCGGTGCTGGCATCGCTGGTCGAAAAAATGTGCGAGCGGCACTCGATCGACCGGCGGCGCATTTATGCTTGCGGGCTGTCGGCGGGTGCGGGCATGGCGGCCGTGCTGGCGTTGAATCATCCCGGCCTGATTGCGGCAGTCGGCCTGCATTCCGGCCCCGTCTTCGGCGCCGGCCATAGCACCATGGGCGCGCTGCACGTCATGCGCCATGGCGCTGCGGTGCACGCCGATACCGCCATCCGCGCCCTGCTTCTGCGTGGACCAATGCCTGCCATGCCCGCCATCCTCATTCAGGGGGAAGACGATCACGTGGTGCGCCCGGTCAACCAGCAGCAGCTGGCGCAGCAATGGCTGCAACTGAACGGCCTGCCCGCGCGGATGGCGCCGCGCATCACCGCCAAAGCTGCGGGCCGTGCCCGCCATGCTTATGAAATCCGGGATTATCTGGTGGGCCGCAAAGTGCTGCTGCGCGTGGCGCGTATTGCCGGCTTGGGGCATGCCTGGAGTGGCGGCGATCCTGCGCTGAAGTTCAATGTGAAGGCGGGTCCCAACGCCAGCCGCATGATGCTGGAATTCTTCAGCAAGCACCGGCGATCAGGAACGTAGCTCGTCCAGAATGATGGAGGCTGCGCGCTCCGCTTCCGCTTCCGCCGCGCGCTGGTCCGGCAGCACCAGGTCTGCCGACACCCGCCGCTTGGGGCACACCTTGGTCATATGCATGGGATTCGCCGACGGCGCGTAAATCGCGACATAAGCGCCCCACTGCTCCGTGCCATCCAGCTTCTCGCCCGTGAACTCGACCTCGTAGCTATCAATGGTTTTGGACGGCATGTGCGCGCTCTCCAGGTGCAGGACTGCAGCGAGGGTAGCATATTCGGCAATTACAGGTGATTCAGCGCCGCGCCTGATTACTCCCGCGGAGCAAAGTCCCGGAGCCGATTGCACTGGCGCCGTCGAACTGCCCCGATGCGCGCAGTGTGGCGATGTATTGCCCCCAACGCTGGCTGTCGTTGGCCAGAGCACTGTCCACGGCATCATCGTGCATGAAGAGAATGTATTCGTTCATTCTCAGAAGATTAACAGATCGGGGCTCGCCTGCACGCCTGGCGGTAAACGCCTACAATGCGGCGTATGAAATACCTCGCATTCCTCTTCGCCCTTGCGGCGATCTCCCTGCCCGCCGCTGCGCAATCGCCTTGCGACAACGGCTTGTGCGGGGCCAGCGGTCTGTCGTCCCAAGCGCTCAGCGAAGCTGCGCGCGCCGACACGCCCAAATCCTCGCCCATGCGCGAGGAACTGCGCTCGCCCGAACGTCCGCGCGATCCCTGGAACCGCTACATGCCTACCCGCCCCGATCTCGAAAGCTACGACTGCATCCTGAGTGCTGGCATAGGCGGAGAATTAGGCAAAGGCGGTTTCTTCGGCACCCGCGTTCTCGGCCAGACGCAAGCCTGGCGCGATCCGTCCAAGAACACGGGGCGTTGACGCGCCTTGACGCGTCAGAGCGTCGCCATGTCGATCACGAAGCGGTACTTCACATCGCCTTTCAGCATGCGCTCATAGGCGGCGTTGATGTCCTTCATGTCGATCACTTCGATATCGGACGTGATGTTGTGCTGGCCGCAGAAATCCAGCATTTCCTGGGTCGACTTGATGCCGCCGATCAGCGAGCCTGCCACCACCTTGCTGCCCATGACCATCGCCGCCGAATTCACCGGCGGCTCCAGCGGTCCGAGATAGCCCACCAGCGCCAGCGTGCCTTTAAAGGACAGCGTTGGAATATAAGGATTCAGATCGTGCGCGTACGGCACGGTGTCGATGATCAGGTCGAAGCGGCCGCCGGCGGCGTCCATCTGCGCCTGGTCGGTGGAAAGCACCACATGGTCGGCGCCCAGGCGGCGCGCATCCTGTTCCTTGCCCGGCGAGCGCGTCAGCAGCGTGACTTCGGCGCCCAGAGCGCGCGCGAACTTGATGGCCATGTGTCCCAGGCCGCCGAGGCCGACCACGGCAACTTTGCTACCAGGGCCAACGCCGTAATTCTTCAGCGGCGACCAGGTGGTGATGCCGGCACACAGTAAGGGCGCGGCGCCGCGCAAGTCCAGGCCGTCCGGAATACGCAGGACGAATTCCTGTTTGACGACCACTTTTTCCGAATAACCGCCCTGCGTCATGCTGCCGTCGATGCGGTCGTTGCCGCCGTAAGTGAAGGTCGGCACTTCGAGGCAGTGCTGTTCGTGATGCTGCGCGCAGGCCGGGCAATGGCCACAGGAGTCGACCAGACAGCCCACGCCGACGGTGTCGCCGACTTTGAAGGCGGTGACATCCGCGCCGACTGCGCTGACGCGGCCGATGATTTCGTGGCCCGGCACGATGGGATAGCTGCTCCAGCCCCAGTCATTGCGCGCTGTGTGCAGATCGGAATGGCACACGCCGCAGTACAGGATATCGATAGTCACGTCGTCGCGGCGCGGGTCGCGGCGATTGAAGCTGAACGGTTCCAGCACGGAGGTCGCGGAATACGCCGCGTAGGATCGGACATTGATTGGCATGGTTCCACCTTTTGGTAAATGAGGCGGAAATCGTAGTCCTCGGGACGGCGGCGCCGTTAGCCTGTCTCTTCGGGATTCTTGCCTGATTCTCCGGCGGCCCGCACAGGCGGTAAATTTGGCGATATGCTGTAAACCGTCGCAAAGTATCCTGGAGCAGCAGTGCAGAACAATGGAACAATTGAAGCCGGCTCGGCCCTGAACGCGCTGGCACAAAGTGTCAATCAGTGGACTGTGCGCCAGCCGCAGTTCAAAACGCCGGTGCCCGGCCTGATGCTGTACCGGCATGACGGTCCCACCGAACCGACCAGCGGCCTGTATGAACCCTGTGTGTGCGTGGTGGCGCAGGGCCGCAAGAGCGTGTCGCTGGGCGAGGATACCTATGTCTACGACGCCCGGAATTACCTGGTGTCGTCGCTGCACGTGCCGGGAATTTTCCAGGTGCTTGACGCCAGTCCCGAACAGCCCTTCCTTGGTATTTGCCTGATCCTGGATTTGCGCGAGATTTCACAGCTGGTGCTCGACAGCCACCTGCCGCCGCCGCGCCGCGAACCATCACATCGCGGCATGGCGACCGGCATGGTGGACCTGGAACTGATTTCCGCCTTCCAGCGCCTGGTCAACCTGCTGTCGTCCGAGCAGGACATTCCGATTCTGGCTCCGCTGATCCTGCGCGAGATTTACTACCGCCTGCTCACCGGCGAACAAGGTGCGCGCATCCGGCACATGGCGACCACGGGCAGCATCACGCATCAGATTGCGCAGGCAATCAGCTGGCTGAAGGAGAATTTCCGCTCCTCGGTGTCGATGGACGAACTGGCGGCGCGTGTGTCGATGAGCGCATCCACCTTCTACCAGCACTTCCGCACCATGACGGCCGTCAGCCCGCTGCAGTACCAGAAGCAGCTCCGCCTGCACGAAGCGCGGCGCCTGATGCTTGAAGAGCGCTTCGACGCCTCCACGGCCGCTTTCGAAGTGGGCTACGAAAGCCCGTCCCAATTCAACCGCGAGTACAGCCGCCTGTTTGGCGCCCCGCCAATGCGCGATATCGCCTCGATGCGCCGCACCGTCGCCTGATTCGGAGTCAGGTACGTCATTTGGACATCCTGCCTTCGAATCTGGCGCGATTTTAGTCGCTGCGGGACTGGGCCTGCGAGACGTTGCTGTTGGCCGGCACGCTCTGAGTGAGCCACACATTACCGCCGATGGTGGACCCCGCGCCGATGGTGATGCGTCCCAGCACCGTGGCGCCGGCGTAGATCACCACGTCATCCTCCACGATCGGATGGCGCGGCGTACCCTTGATCAGGTTGCCGGAATCGTCCGAAGGGAAGCGTTTGGCGCCCAGCGTCACGTGCTGGTACAGACGCACGCGCTGGCCGATGATGGCGGTTTCGCCGATCACCACGCCGGTGCCGTGGTCGATGAAGAAGCTGGCGCCGATCTGCGCCGCCGGGTGGATGTCGATGCCGGTCAGCGAATGCGCGATATCCGAAATCATGCGCGCAATGAAGGGCGAGCCCAATCGGTGCAGGCTGTGCGCCAGGCGGTAATACAGGATCGCGATCGTACCCGGATAGCACAGCATGATCTCCGCGATCGACGTCGCCGCCGGATCGCCCGCATACGCCGCGTGCACATCCGACACGATCAGGGCGCGGATCGACGGCAGCGAGGCCGCGAACTCGCGCGTGACCTGCACTGCGCAGCGTCCCTGCTCATCCTCATTGCATTCCGGTCCGGCCGTGAAAATCAGTCCGCGCCGCACCTGGTCCGCCAGCAGATCCAGGGTCGTGTTCAGCGTATCGCCCACGAAGTAGTCGATGCTTTCGTCGGTCAGATTGGGCCGCCCGTAATGCGTGGGGAATAGCACGGCCGACAAGCCGTTCAGGATCTGCTCCAGCGCAGCGCGCGAAGGCAGCTCGCGCACGCGGCGCTGGTGGCGGATATTGTGGGTCGCTTCGCGCGACACGCGCAGCTGGCGGACAACTTCGTCCAGGTCCCAGCGCCCTGCGCCGCTGTCGGCGCCGTAGGAATCAATGGCCATATGAGAAGAATGCAAATGCTTGTGCAATCGTTCAGCTTACCGAGCACACGCTCTGATTTGAAAGAATATATTCGCACAAGCTTATGCTCCTGCGGATATAAGAAAATTCCCTTAGAATGTCGGCCTGATAACAAGGCCTTACATGAAGAACCTCCTGCTTACCCTGCTGCTCGCCGGCCTGACCATGGTCGGCCCGCTGGCCATCGATACCTACCTGCCGTCCTTCCCCGCCATCGCGCAAACCTTTGACGCCAGCCCGATCGCCATCCAGCAGACGCTGAGCCTCTTCCTGTTCACCTTTGCGTCCATGATGCTGTTCTACGGGACTTTATCCGATTCTTTCGGACGCCGCCCGGTCATCCTGTGGTCGCTGGTGCTGTATATCCTCGCTTCGCTGGGTGGCGCGCTGGCCGCCAACTTCGGCTTCCTGCTCACCTGCCGCATCTTCCAGGGCCTGGCGTCCGGCGCCGGTTCGGTGATCGGCCGCGCCATCGTGCAGGACCGCTTTGACGGCATCGAGGCCCAGAAAATCCTCGGCAACATCATGATGGTGTTCGGCCTGGCGCCGGCCATCGCGCCGATCCTGGGCGGCTGGCTGCAGGTGTCCTTCGGCTGGCGTTCCATCTTCTGGTTCCTGACCACCTTTGGCGTGGTGATGTTCATTGCCGTCTGGCGCTGGCTGCCGGAAAGCCTGGCGGTTGAAAAACGCCATCCGCTGCATCTGGGCCTGATCGCCGCCAATTACTGGAAGGTGCTGCGCCATCGCCAGTTCCTGCTGCTGGCCGTGGCGCTGGGCCTGGCCTTTGGCGGGTTCGCGCTCTACATCGGTTCGGCAGCCTACTTCATCATGAACATCCTGCACCTGCCGGAGACGGCCTTCGCCTGGCTGTTCATTCCACTGATTTCCGGCCACGTGGCGGGTTCCATGCTGAGCGGGAAGCTGGCGCACAAGCTGTCGCGCAGTGCGCTGATCCGCATCAGCTATAACGGCATGCTGGTGGCGGTGCTGATCAATGTGGGGTACAACTGGTTCTTCCCGGCGGAGGTGCCGTGGGCGGTGCTGCCGCTGTTCGCGTATTCCTTCTCGCTGGCAATCGCCATGCCGCCGCTGACCATCATCGCCATGGAGCTGTTCCCGCAAAACAGCGGACTGGCTGCGTCGATGCAGTCCTTCATCCAGATGCTGCTGTTTGCCCTGGTGTCCGGCCTGGTGGCGCCGCTGCTGTTCGACAGCGCCCTGCAACTGGCGTACGGCGTGCTGGTGCTGCTGGTGCTAAGCTGGATCGCCTACTTCCTGGCCCATCCCGCAAAGAGCTGATCAGGGCCAGGGCATCGGCGTCACTTCCACATACTGAGGGCCGCCGTGCTCGGGGTCGGGCGCGGCCTCCGGTGGCGGCGCCGACAGCCGCTGGGCGGGGGGCAGACCCAGTCCCAGGATTTCCTTGCGCCCTTCCACGAAGTCGGACGTGGTCAGCGGATGCTCCTTATCCGGCCAGTTCGCAATCGCCCAATTCTGCACTTCCTCAAAGCGCCGCCATACTTCAGTAATGAATTGACGGCGTTCTTCCTCGAATTCCATACAGCCTCCCTTGCAGTTTTTACCACTCTACACCAGGGCCACTTGGGCCGTCGCTTATTTGCCTTGACATTCTTTGCCTAGGCAATATACTTAGTTCATCAATGAAGGAAATGCGATGAACAAACCTGCCTGGAACACGATGCGCGGTGGCTTTTTGGGATACCTCCTCACCGAGGCCCGCAATGCCGTCACGCGCGAAATCGAAAAGGAACTCGCCCCGCTGGGCATCACCTCGGCCCAGTTCCGCGTGGTGGTCGGCATCGCCCACGAACGCGCCGCGACCCTGAGCGAGTTTGCTCGCTTCCTCGACATCGACACCGGCGCCATGAAGCGCCTGCTGGACCGGGTGGAGGAAAAAGGCTGGATACGCCGCGTGCGTTCGCCGAACGACCGCCGCACCCTGATCCTGGAATTGACTGAAACCGGCCGCGCCATCTACCCGGAAATCATGGAAGGCGTGAGCAAGGTACACGAGCGCATGCTGGAAGGCCTGTCGCCGGTGGAGGAAACCCAGCTGCAATACTTCCTGCAAAAGATCACGGCCAACGCCGAGCGTTGATTTTTTTTAATTAAATACCTGCCTAGGCAGCTACATACCAAGAGGAAAATGATGAAAGCGCCCTTCTCCCTTGCCGGCATGGCGGCCATCGCGGCCCTGGTGGCAGGTTGTGCCAGCGACGGTGGCCTGAAGCCCCAGTCCACCTTGCGCAATGCCGACCAGCTGGCCGCCAGCGCCACGCTCGCCAACGTCCCGGTCACCGCTGCCGCCTGGCCCGCCGCCAACTGGTGGAAGCGCTACGGCGACGCCCAGCTGGACCAGCTGATCGAGGAAGCCCTGGCCGGCAGCCCGACCTTGCGCATCGCCGAGGCGCGCGTACGCCAGGCCGTCGCGATTGAAGGCCTGTCCAACGCCAAGCTGTCGCCGCAAGTGACGGCCAACGCCAGCAGCACCCGCCAGCTGTACAGCGAGAACAATGCCCTGCCGCCCACCTTGGCCGGCAACTGGCAGTGGGCCAACGCCGCCAGCATGAACTTTTCCTATGAGCTGGATTTCTGGGGCAAGAACGAAGCGGACCTGCAAGCCGCCATCGGCCGCAAAAATGCCGCCGAAGTGGACGCCCAGGCCACGCGCCTGCTGCTCATCGTCGGCATCACGCAAAGCTATCTGCGTCTGAATCAAGCCCACGCCCAGCTGGCGCTGGCGCAATCGGTGCTCAAGCAGCGGCAGCATGTGCTGGACCTGACCCGCCAGCGTGTCGCCGCCCAGATTGATTCCGACGTCGATCTGAAGCAGGCAGAATTGGCGATCCCGGTGGCGCGCGAACAGATCGCCGCTGCACAGGAGGCGATCTCGCTGCTTCAAACCCAGCTCGCTGCGCTGACGGGGGCTGGTCCCGACCGCGCCGCCGCCATTGCGCCGCCGCAGCTGCACGCCGTGAAGCCGGCCGGCCTGCCTTCGTCCTTGCCGAGCGAACTGCTGGCACGCCGCCCCGACGTGGTGACACAGCGCTGGCGCGTGGAAGCCTCGCTGCAGGACATCAAAGTCGCCAAGGCCCAGTTCTACCCCAGCTTCAATCTGACCGGTCTGATTGGCCTGCAAAGCCTGGGCTTCGGCAAATTCCTGCAAGGCGGCAGCCAGATCACCTCCCTCGGCGGCGGCCTGTCTCTGCCCATCTTCGACGGCGGCCGTCTGCGCAGCAACCTGGCGCTGCGCAACGCGGATTACGACGTGGCGGTCGAACAGTACAACCAGACCCTGGTCGATGCTTTGCGCGACGTGGTGAGCCAGCTGACCTCCATCCAATGGCTGCAGGAACGCGCCGCCTACCAGAACGAAGCGCTGGCCAAGGCCCAGCAAGCCTACGACCTGGCGGTGCGCCGCTACCAGTCCGGCCTGGGCAACTACCTGCAGGTGCTGGCGGCGGAAAGCCAGGTGCTGGCGCAGCAGCGCACCCAGATCGATTTTGATACCCGCGCCTTTGACCTCGATATGAACCTCGCCCGCGCGCTTGGCGGCGGCTACTGATAGGAGTCCACCATGAACAAGATCTACGTATCCGCCGGTGCAGTGCTCGCAGCCAGCGTGGCCGGCGCGGCCTGGCTGATGAATGCCAACCCTTCCGCGCAATCGACCGATGACGCTTACGTCGAAGGCAATATCATCCAGGTCACGCCGCAAGTAGGCGGCAGCGTCACCATGATTGCGGCCGATAATACGGACTTCGTGAAAGCCGGCGAACCGCTGCTGCGCCTGAATGATGTGGATGCCCAGCTGGCCGTGTCGCGCGCCGAGGCCCAGCTCTCGCGCGCCGTACGCCAGGTGCGCGTGCAGTTCGCCAACGCCACACAGGGCAAGGCCAACGTCACGCTGCGGGCGACCGATCTGGCCCGCGTGCAGGCCGACCTGGCGCGCCGCCGCCAGCTGGCCAGCAGCGGCGCGGTGTCCGGCGAAGATGTGCATCACGCGGAAGATGCCGTCAAAGCCGCGCAGGCCGCGCTGGATGTGGCCCAGCAGCAGCTGGCCAGTTCGCAAGCCCTGGTGGACAAAACCACCATCTCCGACCACCCGGACGTGCAAGCGGCGATCTCGCAATTGCGCGACGCCTACGTGGCGGCCAACCGCACCACCGTGCGCGCACCGGCCAGCGGCTACGTCAGCAAGCGCAATGTACAGATCGGCCAGCGCATCAATGCGGGCAGCGCCGTGATGTCCATCGTGCCGCCGGACCAGATGTGGGTCAACGCCAATTTCAAGGAATCGCAGTTGCGCCAGATCCATATCGGCCAGCCGGTACAGCTGGTGGCGGACGTGTATGGCAAGAGCGTGCGCTACACCGGCCGCGTGATCGGCCAGGAAGCCGGTACCGGCAGCGCCTTCTCCTTGTTGCCGGCGCAGAATGCCAGCGGCAATTGGATCAAGGTGATTCAGCGCGTGCCGGTGCGCATTGCGCTCGATCCGAAAGAGCTGGCCGCGCACCCGCTGAAACTGGGCCTGTCCATGCATGTGGAAGTGGACACCAGCCAGCCCGGCAACCCGTCCGTCAAAGCCGCCAACACGGCCTACAGCACCGACGTCTTCGAACACGAGATGCAGGACGCCGATGCGGCCGTCGCCCGCATCATCGCCGCCAACGTCGGCGCCGGCCAGCTGGCCAAGGTGAACTGAGATGAACGCGCCAGCCCAACCGCGCATGAAGCTTCTGCTGGCCACGATCTTCGTGCTGAACTTTATTGAGTTCCTGCAGGCGGGCATGCTGGCCTTCGGCGCCAGCGCCATCCAGGGCCAGATCAATGCCTCGCCGGAGGAATACAGCATCGTCACCGCCGCCTATGCGGCCGTGGCCATTGCCTCGATCGCCAAGATGCGCTGGTTTATCGAGCGCCTGGGCTGGCGCAAATTCATTTACGGTTCCATCGTCTTCTTCATTACCGGCGCCGTCATCAGCGCGCTGAGTGCAACGTTCACGCAATTCCTGCTGGGCCGCATCGTGATGGGCCTGGGCGGCGCAGCCTTCATGACCAGCGCGCGCATGCTGGTCAACCTCATTCCGCCCAGCCCGGCACGCATGAAGGGCATCCTGTCGTTCGCCAGCGCCCTTACCATCGGCAACGCTGCCGCTGCCTGGACGGTGGCCGAACTGTTCGAGGCCGACTGGTTCGCCGGCATTTTCTTGGTGCTGATCGCCTTGTCCCTGCTGGCCGCCGCACTGGCCACGGCCGCGGTGCCGGACCAGCCGCTGCCACCCGAGCAGCACACCAGCGCCCATATGGGTCCCTTGCTGGCCATGGCGGCCGGCAGCTTCCTGGTGCTGTTCGCCATCCAGCGCGCGCTCTACGATTTCTACAGCAGCCTGCCCTACCTTCTGGTGCTCGGCCTCGCCGGCGTGGCGGCCATCGCCTGGTTCGTGCGGCACCAGCATGACCATGACCGTCCGCTGCTGGTGCTCAAGCGCCTGGTGCAGAAGCGCTATCTGGCCGGGCTGGCCGTGTTCGTGCTGGCTTATGTGGTCCTGGGCGCCAACAATGTGATGCTGCCAAGCCTGATGCAGCGCGCCATGGGCTTCAGCTGGCATAGCGCTGGAATGATTCAGTCGATCGGTCTGAGCTCCGCCTTCCTCGCGCTGATCGTCAAGCTGCGTATCCTGAAATCCTCGCCCTCGCCGAAGAAGTTCTATGTCGCGTCCTTCGTGTCCCTGGCGATCAGCGCCTGGATGCTCTCGCGTTTGACGGTGGAAGCCAACCTGTGGCGCAATGTGCTGCCTGCCATCGCCTTCTTCGGCATGTTCGTGGTGGTGGTGCAAGCTACGACGGCACTGCATGGCTTCGCGGAACTGGCAAACGACGATGTCGCCTTCATGCACGGCCAGCAGGTGAAAAACATGCTGTCGCAATTCGGCGTGGCGCTGGGTATCGGCGGCGCGACCTTGCTGCAGCAATGGCGCACGGCGGAACATCTGTCGGTCTTGAACCGCCGCTTTACCTCAGGCGATCCGGAATTGGGCCGCCTGCTGGAGCAGCTGACCAATGCCTTCGGTACGACGCACGGCGCACAGGCGGGCCAGGTAGCGCTTGGCCAGCTAACCCAGTTGCTGAATCAGCAGGCGGCCCTGCTGTCAGGCCTGGAATACTTCCATGTGCTGGCGATCGTGTCGCTGGCCATGGGCATGCTGATGTACTTCCAGCGCACCCTGGTGCTGTTCAAACCGGCTTGATGACGTAGGCGCAGCGGCGCTGCCCTGCCAGGATATGCTCCGCGCGGTCGACCTTGCAGCCGGGGCCCAGCACGCGGCGGAACACGTCCAGCTCCGAACGGCAGAAGCTCTGGCACTCGCGGGCGGCGGCACAGATCGGACAGTGATTTTCGACCAGCAACAGCGTGCCGTCGTCCTGCTGCTCCACTTCGGCCATATAGCCTTCCACGTCACGGGCCAGGGCCAATGCCTGTACGCGTTCGGTCAGCGCGGCGTTATCGTCAATGGCTTCGCGATAGAAGGCTTCGCTGGCTTGCTCACGCGCGATGATCAGTTTTTCCATGCCTTCCTCACCGAACAGCGAGCGCACCTGCGTGATCAATTGCAGCGTGAGGTCGGAGTGGCGGTCGGGGAAGCGCGCGTGGCCAGCTTCGGTCAACAGCCAGCGGCGCGAAGGGCGACCCACTTTTTCGGCCACATCCTCGTAGGTCACGAGGCCTTTTTCCTCGGCGGCTTCGAGATGGCGGCGCGCACCCATCGAGGTCAGCTCCAGCATGTCCGCCAGTTGCTGGGCGGTCTTCGCGCCGCGCGTTTTCAGCAGGAAGAGAATCTGGTCGGCGGTGTTCAAATGCTTGCTCCGGTAATGTTGGTGGGCGCCGGCGCCAGTTCTCCGCGCCAGCCGCGTAATCGCCAGCCAGCCCAGACGCTCAGCACCGCGCCAAGAATCAGGATCAGGCGGGTGTCGGCCAGCGTCAGCACGGAGCCGATCAGCGCCATCAGGATATTAGCAAAACAGAAGGTCATCGACAGTAATCCCATGACCGAGCCCTGGCCGTGCGCGGCGAACCTCTCGGCGCACCAGGCCTGCAGCGTGGCATTGTAAAAGGCGTTGGGAATGCCGAAAAGCGCGATCGCGATCAAGCCGGCCCACATATTCCCCAATGCGACGCCGGCTACCGCCAGGCCCACCAGAGTCGCGAACATGCTGGCACGCTTGAGCGGATCGGTCTTGCTGGGACGGCCCGCAATCACTGCAGCCAGTGTCATGATCGCGCACAGCGCCATATTGATGGTGGCAATGCCGCGCGCATCGTAGCCGCCCTGCTCCACCAGCCATAGTGGATAGTATTCGTAGAAGGCTGTCACGCCGCAGGTGGCCGCCAGCTGGATGATGAACAGCGTACGCAAGTCCGTATGGCCAAGCAGCTTGACCACATGGCGCTCGCGCGCCACCTGCCACCACGAGCTGCCATCGTTGTGCACTTGTTCGCGCGGCACGGTCACGGCGACCAGCACCGCCGCCAGCACCAGCGCCACTACGGCGACAAGGAACGGCACAGCAATGCCGAAGCCTTGCGTAAAGCCTGCCAGCACCGGGCCGACCAGCCAGCCCAGATGCAGCGCGCCATTCACCAGCGACAGCGCACGCAGGCGCAGCGGACCATCCAGCCGTTCCGCAACCAGCGCCCGCGCCACGGCAGCATTCCCTTCCAGCAGACCGGTCACAAAGCGCGCCAGCACGAATAAGGGATAAGACTGCGCCACCAGCGCCGCAGCCGTCAGCGCGTGACCCACGGCCGCACCAAGAGCCGTCACCAGCAACAGCGGGCGCCGTCCGAAGCGGTCGGACAAAGGACCGATCAGCGCAGTGCCGATCAGCAGTCCAATCGGGTTGATGGTCAGCGCGATACCGAACAAAAGCTTGGGCGGCAGGCCGAGGAAGTTGTTCAGCGCATTCGGCGCATCGCCTGCAAACAGCGGTGGCAGAATCGGATATGGCAGCGACGTGCCCACCGTGGACAACAAGGCCAACAGGCAGGTGGCTGCAATGAGGAGCGTGTTCTTCATGGATTGAACTATATGCCAGCCCAGCATATAAGTAAACTAATTAATTTACTTATGACTGGACAAACAGCGGCGCAGGCGGCACGCTGGCGGCATGGAACTGCACATCACTATCGAAGGCCGCAAGGATCTGGCGGGCCAGGTCTACCGCCAATTATCCGACGCCATCCGCAGCGGACGCCTGGCCGACGGCCAGCAGCTGCCGCCAACGCGCCTGCTGGCCGAGCAGCTTGGCGTCTCGCGCAAAACGGTGGCCGAAGCTTACAGCCGCCTCACCCTGGACAAGCTGCTGGAAGGCCGCATCGGCGCCGGCAGCTATGTACGCACGCCCGCCGAACCACGCCTGCAGCGCACCGTCACGCCGGCGCTGGCCAGCGCGGACATCCTCCAAAAGTGGGAGAAGCTGCATACGCCGCTGCGCGTTACGCCTGAAGGCCGTTCGCGCTTCGACTTCATCGGCGGCCGCGGCACGCAGAGCCATTTCCCGGCCGAGGAATGGCGCCGCTGCCTGCTGTACGCGCTGCGCAAGGAAAGTGAAAAGCGCGGCCTGTACAGCCAGACCGAAGGCCTGCCCATCCTGCGCGAAGCCATTGCGCGCCATGTGTCCTTCGCGCGCGGTGTGCGCGCCGACGGCGGCAATGTCATGGTGACCAGCGGCGCCCAGCAGGCGCTTGATCTGCTGAGCCGCCTGCTGCTGGAGCCGGGCAGCGTGGTGGCGATGGAAGATCCGGGTTATCCTGCAGCGCGCAGCCTGTTTGCGGCACAGGGTGCGCGCATTGCCTCCATACCGGTCGATGATGAAGGGATGATGGTGGAGCACATTCCGGCGGACGCGCGCCTGATCTATGTCACGCCCGCCCACCAGCTGCCGCTGGGCATGCCCATGAGCGTGGCCCGCCGCGAAGCCTTGCTGGCACGGGCCGCGCAGATTGGCGCGGTCATCATCGAGGACGACTACGACAGCGAATTCCGCTACGAAGGCCGTCCCACCGATTCGCTGCAAAGCATGGATACACAGGGCCTGGTCGCTTTCGTCGGCACGTTCTCCAAGGTGCTGCTGCCGGAACTGCGCCTCGGCTATGTGGTGCTGCCCACCGCCTTGCGCAACGCGGCGCTCAAGGCCAAGTACCTGCTGGACTGCCATCCCAACACGCTGACCCAGCATGCGCTGGCCAAATTCATCGAGGATGGCTACCTGCTGAAACATATCCGGCGCAGCCACGGCATCTACGCCACGCGCCGCGAACGCCTGATGCGCCTGTTCGCGGACGAGCTGTCACCATGGTTCCGCGCGGTGCCCGTTACGGCGGGCTTTCATATATCGGCGCTGGCCGAGCCGGGGGTGGATGTGGAGATGCTGATTCGCCTGGCGCACCGCGCCGAAGTCGGCCTGCATTCGCTGGCGGATTTCTACACCGAGATGCCGCCGCGCCAGGGCCTGTTCATGGGCTATGGCGCCATCGACGTGATGGATATCGAGACGGCGCTGCTGCGCGTGCGCGACATTTTGCTGCAGCTCGACGAAGCGGCGGGTCAATAACCCACCCGACGACGCACGGCGCATTCGCGTAGGGCGGATCATTGATCCGCCGTGCCTCCTGTCAGGCGGCGCTGCGCGTCAGCTGCGGCAGTGACGCCATCAGATCCGAGAAACGCTGCCCCTGAATCATCACGTGATTGCGCAGCAGTTCGGCCGCCGCCTCGCCATCGCCGCGCAGGATGGCCTGCACCACCTCGTCATGTTCCGAATACGAATGCCCGATGCGATTGCGCACGCGTAGTTGCAGGCGGCGGTAAGGACGCAGGCGGCGATACAGCCCGCGCGTCTGTTCAATTAAGAACTGGTTGTGCGAACCCGCATAGATCGCCTCATGGAAGGCCTCATTGCGGTAATAATACTCATCCGGCTCCTGCGCATCCACGGCATCCTTGCAGGCCTGGTGAGCCGCCAGCAGTGCCTGCTGTTCCTCCTGCGTCATGCGCCGCGCAGCGAGACGGCCACAAGTCGCCTCCAGCTCCGACATCACCTCAAACATTTCCACCAGCTGCTGCGGTCCCAGCTCGGCAACAATCGCCCCGCGCCGTGGCCGAATGACAACAAGACCCATCGAAGACAGTTGAATCAGCGTCTCGCGGATGGGCGTGCGCGACACCCCAAATCGTGTCGCCAGCTCGGTTTCGTCCAAATGCTGCCCCGGTTTCAGCTCGCCCATCGCGATCATTTCTTCGATGGTTTCCCTCAGGGTGGATGAGTGTTTCGTCATAGCACTGCTCATTTCTATGTATATGAGACCTCATTATAAGACGTATATTTCGCTTGACAATGTATGCCATGAATATATTCTTGTATACATAAAAACCAAAGACGCATACTTTTCTTGGAGGAAGACATGACGCAAATGACCCGCAGGGCTGTTCTCGTCGCACTCGCAACCAGCCCGCTGTGGCTGAAAATGGCCTGGGCGCAGACCGGCAGCCTGAAGCTTTCCCATCAATTCCCCGGCGGTACGCTGACCGAAGGCGACTTCCGCGACCGTCTGGCGCGCATGTTCGCCGCCGAAGTCGAAAAGCGCACCAAGGGCGCGCTGAAGTTCAATATCTATCCCGGTTCTTCGCTGATGAAGACCAACGCTCAGTTCTCGGCCATGCGCAAGGGTGCGCTGGACATGTCGCTGGTGCCGCTGTCTTACGCCGGCGGTGAAGTCCCCGAAGTGAATATCGGCCTGATGCCTGGCCTCGTCACCTCGTACGAACAAGGCTACGGCTGGAAGAACCAGGAAGTCGGCAAGGAGCTGACCAAACTGCTGTGGGACAAAGGCATCGTACTGGTGACCTGGATCTGGCAGGCGGGCGGCGTGGCTTCACGCGTGAAGCCTGTCGTGAGCCCGGACGATGCAAAAGGCATGAAGATCCGCGGCGGCTCCCGCGAGATGGACCTGATCCTGAAAGCCGCCGGTGCTGCTGTGGTGTCCCTGCCGTCCAACGAAATCTACGCCGCCATGCAGACTGGCGCCATGGATGCGGCCCTGACCTCCTCCACTTCCCTGATCTCCTTCCGCCTGGAAGAAGTATCGAAAGCGCTGACCACCGGCCGCGGCACGGCTTACTGGTTCATGTTCGAGCCGCTGATGATGTCGCGCGCAGCCTACGAGCGCCTGCCGAAGGACCAGCAGGCCGCCATCATGGCGGTTGGCGCCGACCTGGAAAAATTCGCCCTCACCGCTGCCAAGGCCGACGACGACCAGGTGGCCGCCGTGTACCAGAAAGCCGGCGCCAAAGTGGTGGACCTGGACAAGGCCATCGTCAAGAAATGGCAGGACATCGCCCGCACCACCGCCTGGAAAGACTATGGTGAGCGCAACGAGAACTGCGCCAAGCTGCTCAAACTTGCGGAGAAGACGCTGTGAGCCACGGCTTCGAGCTGAACCCGGCCAAAGGGCCGGTGCTGCCGACCGCTCCCGGCGTTGCATCGGCGGCGGGCCTGATCAACAAGATCAACAACGGCCTGCTCTACCTGTCCATGTTTGCCATGGTGCTGACGGCGCTGATCCTGACTTACTCGGTCATCTCGCGCTACTTCTTCCATGCGCCAACTGACTGGCAGGATGAAGCGTCCATCTTCATGCTGGTGGGCGTGACCTTCTTCTGCTGCGCTTATGTGCAATCCTTCAGGGGCCATATCGGCATCGAGGCATTGGCGGCGATCCTGCCTCCAAAAGTGAATGCTGTGCGACTGTTCATCGTCGATGTGCTGTCCTTCGCCTTCTGCGCCTTCTTCTCCTGGAAGTCGTGGACGCTGTGGCATGAGGCGTGGGTAGATGGCCAGACCACCACCTCCACTTTCGCGCCGCCACTGTGGATTCCCTACTCCATGATGGCGGCGGGCATGACCTTGCTGACCCTTCAGATTCTGCTGCAAATCGTCGCACGCATCACCGATAAAGGAAGTGCATCATGAGTGAGCTGTCTCTTGGCGCTTTGTACGGCGCCGTTACTTTGGTCGTGATGTTCTCCGGGATGCCGATTGCGTTCGCACTGGGCGTGGTCGCGACTTCGTTCATGTACTTCTTCATGCCGGAAACCTCGCTCGACACGATCACCCAGAACGTGTACGAGGAAATGGCGTCGATCACGCTGCTCTCCATTCCCCTGTTTATTCTGAAGGGTGCGGCCATCGGTAAATCGCCTGCCGGCAAGGACCTCTACTCGGCCATCCATACCTGGCTGCACAAGGTGCCGGGTGGACTGGGCATCGCCAACGTCTTTGCCTGCGCGCTGTTTGCTGCGATGGCCGGGTCCTCGCCTGCCACCTGCTCCGCCATCGGTTCCGCCGGTATTCCGGAAATGCGCGCCCGCGGCTACTCTCCCGGTTTCGCGGCAGGCATCATCGCGGCGGGCGGCACGCTGGGTATTCTGCTGCCGCCGTCAATCACCATGATTCTGTATGCGGTCGCTGCCGAACAATCGCTGGGCCGCCTGTTCCTGGCCGGCATTGGCCCTGGCGTGCTGCTGGTGCTGCTGTTCGCCGGCTACGCCGTGTACCGCGCCCGTTCCGAGTATCACGCGGCGAAAGCCATCTACGAACAAGGCGGCGTGAAGTCGGCCTATCTCGAAGACGAACACTTCACCATGCGCCAGAAAGTGGAAATGCTGCCGCGCGTGCTGCCTTTCATCGTCCTGCTTATCGGCGTCATGATCGCACTATATGGCGGCTTCGCTACACCATCCGAAACGGCAGGCCTGGGCGCGCTGCTGGCACTGGTGCTGATTGCCATCGTGTACGGCGCCTGGAAGCCAAAAGATCTGTCGCCGATCCTGACTTCAACGATCAAGGAATCAACGATGCTGCTGCTGATTATCGGCATGTCGCTGTTGTATTCCTACGTCATGAGCTACCTGCACATCAGCCAGGCCGCCGCCAGCTGGGTAGTGGGTATGCATCTGTCGAAGTGGGTACTGCTGGCGACGATCCTGGTGCTGGTGATTGTGCTGGGCTTCTTCCTGCCGCCGGTGTCGATCATCCTGATGACGGCGCCGATCATCCTGCCGCCGCTGCGCGAAGCTGGCTTTGACCTGATCTGGTTCGGCGTCGTGATGACCATTGTGATGGAGATGGGCCTGATCCACCCGCCGGTTGGCCTGAATATCTTCGTCATCAAGAATATTGCGCCGGACATACCGTTGAAGGACGTGATCTGGGGCGTGACGCCTTTCCTGCTGCTGATGGTCGCTGCGGTAGTGCTGCTTTGCGTCGTCCCCGGCATTGCCACCGGCCTGCCTGACATGGTCATGGGAGCGAAATAATGAATGCCCCAACGCGAGTATGGGACACGCTGCAACGCAACCGTGCCGAACGCCTGGCGCGGGCGCAGGCGGCGTTGGGCAGCGAGCTGGCAGGCAAATCCCTGCCGGCCGCCCGCATCGGCGACCTGCTGCACGCCGTGCTGGAATGCGGTGACCGCGTCTGCATCGAAGGCAATAACCAGAAGCAGGCGGACTTTCTGGCGCAGGCCTTGTGCCAGCTCGATCCGCAACGTATCAACGATCTGCACATGCTGCAGTCGGTGCTGACCTTGCCGGAACATCTGGATGTCTTCGACCGTGGCATCGCATCGAAGCTGGACTTCTCTTTCTCCGGCCCGCAGGCGGGCCGTGTGGCCAAGCTGGCGTCGGCGGGCAAACTGAATATCGGCGCCATCCACACTTACCTGGAGCTGTTCAGCCGCTACTTCATCGACCTGCCGCCGCGTGTGTCGCTGGTGGCGGCGGAAGCGGCCGACCGCCGCGGCAATATCTACACCGGCCCGAATACCGAGGACACGCCGGTCATCGTGGAAGCGACCAGCTTCAAGAACGGCATCGTGATCGTTCAGGTCAACAAGATCATGGACGAACTGCCGCGCATTGACATTCCGGGCGACTGGGTCGACTTCGTGGTCGAATCGCCGACGCCCTACTATATTGAGCCGCTGTTCACGCGCGATCCGGCGCAGATCTCCGAAATCCAGGTGCTGATGGCCATGATGGCGATCAAGGGCATCTATGCCGAATACGAAATCAAGCGCCTGAACCACGGCATCGGTTTCGACACGGCCGCCATCGAATTGCTGTTGCCGACCTATGGCGAGTCGCTGGGTCTGCGCGGCAAGATCGCAACCAACTGGGCGCTGAATCCGCACCCTGCCCTGATTCCCGCCATCGAGGCAGGCTTCGTGGATTCGATCCATTCCTTTGGCTCCGAACTGGGCATGGAAAACTACATCCGCGCACGGCCTGACATTTTCGCGGTCGGTCCGGACGGCTCCATGCGCAGCAACCGTGCTTACTGCCAGGCGGCGGGACACTATGCCTGCGATATGTTCATCGGATCGACCTTGCAGATCGACCTGCAAGGCAACTCGTCCACCGCCACCCTGGGCCGCATTGCAGGCTTCGGCGGGGCGCCGAATATGGGTGCCGATGCGCGCGGCCGCCGCCACGCCAGTCCGGCATGGCTGAAGGCCGGCGAGCAGGCCCGGGCCGGTACCTGCGCCATCCCACGCGGCCAGAAGCTGGTGGTGCAAATGGTGGAAACCTTCCGCGAGCATATGCAGCCTGCCTTCGTTGACAAACTGGATGCGTGGGAACTGGCCGAACAGGCCAAAATGGCTATCCCGCCCGTGATGATCTACGGTGACGACGTCACCCACATCCTGACCGAGGAAGGCATCGCCAATCTGCTGATGTGCCGCACTGCGGAAGAACGCGAACAGGCCATTCGCGGCGTAGCGGGCTACACGCCGGTGGGGCTGGCGCGCGACAAGCGTATGGTCGAGAACTTGCGCGACCGCGGCATCATCACGCGCGCCGAAGACCTCGGCATCGACAAGCGCCAGGCTACGCGCGATCTGCTGGCGGCAAAAAACATGAAAGACCTGGTGCGGGCATCCGGCGGTCTGTACGACCCGCCAAAGCGCTTCCGCAACTGGTAGGAGCGAACTATGGAAACACTCAATTACCGATTCGATCAAGGTTCCCGCAAGCTGGCCAATGAGCCGAAGATTGTAGGCGTGGTCAGTTCAGGCAATCTGGAAGTCCTGATCGAGAGCGCGTCACTGAACGATGCCTGCGAAATCAACATCAAGACTGCCGCCGTCGGCTTCGGCTCGATCTGGCAGGCCGTGATGCAGGACTTTCAGCAGCGCTGGCAACTGGCCGACACCCGCATCTCGATCAACGATATGGGCGCCACGCCCGCCGTAGTCAGCCTGCGCATGGACCAGGCAGTGGAAACCATGCTGGGAGAGGCCAAATGAGCAGCTACCTGGAAGCCAATGCGCGCGAGCGCCTGGCGCTGTTCGATTCGTTCGAAGAATTCGTCAGTCCTGCGCAGCGCGTAGTCAGTCCGCATCTGGCGCAGCTGAACGCGCCGGTGGCCTTTGATGACGGCGTGGTCGTCGGCCGCGCGCGGCTGGGCGCAGCTACTGTATTCGCTGCTGCGCAGGAAGGCGGCTTTATGGGCGGGGCCGTCGGCGAGGTCCATGGCGCCAAGCTGGTTGGGCTGCTGCGCCGCGCTGTTGCCGAGCGCCCCGATGCCGTGGTGCTGCTGCTGGAAACCGGCGGCGTGCGGCTGCACGAAGCCAATGCCGGTCTGATCGCGGTGTCCGAAGTAATGCGCGCGGTGCTGGATGCGCGCGATGCGGGCATTCCAGTGATCGTACTGATCGGCGGTTCGAATGGCGCGTTTGGCGGTATGGGCATCGTGGCCCGCTGCGCGAATACGCTGATTATTTCCGAAGAAGGCCGCCTGGCAATGTCCGGCCCCGAAGTGATTGAAACGGCCAACGGTGTTGAAGAATTCGACTCGCGCGACCGCGCGCTGGTGTGGCGCACCACAGGCGGCAAGCATCGTTATCTGATGGGCGATGTGCATCGCATCGTTGACGACAGCATTCCATCCTTCCGCGCTGCCGCGATGGAAGCCATCGCAGCAGCCAAACAAGGCCCTGTCGCTCTGACGCTGGAAGCACTGGAAGTCGAGCAGCACATGCTGGAACAGCGCATTGCCCGTTTCGGCGCCCTGCCCGATCCGCTCGACGTCTGGGCCGCCATGGGCGTCGCCAAACCCTCCGACGTGCCCATGCTCGACGTGGACGCATTCACGGCCGCCGCCAACCCGCACCGCCAGGGAGCTTGAAGATGGACTGGAATACACTGGCAAACGCCCTCTTCCCGCAGGGCCACGACATTACAGAACACGATCAGTTCCTGAGCGGTTCCGCAACGGTTGAGGGCCAGACGGCCACCGTCATCGGCACTACCGGCCACGCACCGATCGGTGTGGAAATCGCGCTGGCGCAGGCCAAGGCGATTCTGGCGACTGTACGTTCGCATCCAGGGCGTCCGATCGTCATGCTGGTCGACACGCAAGGCCAGCGCCTGCGCCACAGGGATGAGATGTTGGGCATCAATAGCTATATGGCTCACTTGGGCAAATGCGTGGACCTGGCCCGCCGTAAAGGGCACCGCGTGATCGGCCTGGTGTACGACCAGGCGCTATCCGGGGGTTTCATTACGAGCGGCTTGATGGCCGATGCCTGCTATGCGCTGCCCGATGCAACGATCCGCGTGATGGCGCTGGCGGCGATGGCGCGCATCACCAAGGTGCCAGAGGAGACGCTGACTGAGCTGGCCAAGAGCAATCCGGTGTTTGCGCCGGGTCCGGAGAATTATCTGCGCATGGGCGGCTTGCAGGCGATCTGGCAGGGCGACATGGCCGCTTCGCTGGCCTCCGCCCTCGCCGACGCACCGCGTACCGACCAGCGCAGCGCGCTAGGCCTGGCCCGTGGCGGACGCAAAATGGCGCAGCCAGTCATTGACGCCATCATGAGCGGCACCCATGTTCGCGCGGCATGACCTGATCTGGCTCAAGCCTGCCGCCTGGGACGCTCTCTGCACAGCGCAAGCCGCCACGCTCGCTGCGCTGCAACGCTGGCGCGATGCGGATTGGCCTCTGATCGTGCGCCGCCGCGAGCCCGACACGCCGGACGACATCATCTGTGCGGGCATCGCTGTGCCGCCCGATGCGGACGGGACGAAACTGCGCATTCCTCTGCTGATCCCGGCCTCGCACATCGCACATCACCGCGCCCCGCTTGCCCTGCACGAAGTCCTGCCCGCCCTTCCCGAGCGCTGGCATGCCGCCTTCGACGCTTTCGCTGAAGACGCAGCGGCCTACGACATGCGCGTCTACGGCTCGCTGGCCCTGCAAGCCCTGACCGGCCAGCCCTACTTGCGCGATGGCTCCGATATCGACATCCAGTTCCGTCCATCGAGCATCCAGCAACTTGATGAAGGCAGCAGGCTGCTGGCCTCCCATCTCGCCAACCTGCCGCTGGACGGCGAAATCGCCTTCCCCAATGGCCGCGCCGTCGCGTGGAAAGAATGGCACGCCGCCCGCGAGAACACAGCGCGTGTACTGGTCAAAGCCACCGGGTCCGTGCACCTCGCCACCACAGATTCGCTGCGCGCCGCGCTGGAGAACGCATGACTACCTCCGCCACAGCCATTCCCGGCCGCCCAAGCCCGCACCCTAGCGCGACTCAGGGCCTTGCGCCGGGGCGCCAGCCCGCGCGCGCGCCCGCAGCTTGCGCAACATCAGTCCGCGCTGCGCGCCTGCTATCACGGGAAGTCGCCCGCCGCGCCGTGCGGGCGCTGTATATCGAGCTGGCCCTCTACCCCAAACCCGGCCTGGTCTCCTTCATCGACACCGGCAGCCATGCCGATATGGACGCCACCACCTTCCTACGTAGCCTGTTCTCGCTGCGCCATTACTTCGCCCATATTTGCGAAGCGGGCTACCACGACGCGCCGTTTGCAGAACTGAAGCGCCTCGGTATCGCCGCCGAAATGCGCATGCTGGCCGCCACGCGCGGCATCAACACGCATCGCGGCGCGATCTTCTGCGTCGGCCTGTTGTGCGCAGCCATGGGACGCCTGCGCGCGCAAAACATGACGCTGACGCCAGCCGCCCTGCGCACAGCCCTGCTGCTGCGCTGGAGCGAAGAACTGGCCGCGCACACGCAAGCCAGCGGCAGTTCCCACGGCCTGCAAGCCGCCGCCCAGCATGCCGCCAGCGGCGCGCGCGAAGAAGGCGCGCTTGGCCTGCCATCCGTATTCGAAGTCGGCCTGCCGACTCTGCAGCGGACGCTCGAACGTGGCGCTCCAATGCTGCATGCCCGCATCGACGCGCTGTTCGCGCTGATGGGCCATATCAGCGATACCAACGTCTATCACCGCGGCGGCGCGGAAGGCGCGCGCATCGTCCGCGATTCGGCGCAGCGTTTCATGGAACGTGGCGGAACGCAGCATCCACAGTGGCGCGAGGCAGCGCTGGATTGTCATCTTACGTTTGTTGACCGCCGTCTGTCGCCGGGCGGTGCGGCTGACCTGCTGGCGGCAACCTGCTTCGTTCACAGCCTGGTCACGCTGCCGCCATGAGAAGCCGTCTGCTGATTCTCTGCCCCGGACAAGGTGGGCAGCATGCGGCCATGTTCGATCTGGCGCGCGGCGATGCACGCGCGGCGGCCTTGCTCGATTCATTGGCCATCGCTGCCGATGGCGACATCTTCAGCAATCAACGCGCGCAGCCTGCCATTGTCGCTGCCGGGTTGGCAATGTGGATGGCCTTGCGCGAGCATTGCCCTGCTCCCGCGCTGGTGGCTGGCTACAGTATTGGCGAGCTCACGGCGTATGGCGTTGCCGGGGCGCTCGACATTCCACAGGCCGTGGCGCTGGCCCGGTGCCGCGCGGAGTTGATGGACGCTTGCGTTCGCGAGCCGCAGGCGATGGTCGCCATCACCGGCCTGTCAGCGCGCACGCTCGCGCCGATGCTTGCGCCGCATGGTTTTCATGTTGCGATTGAGACCAGTGAGGACAGCGTGATTGCCGGCGGCCCGGCCGACGCGGCGCACGCGCTCATGCAGTCTGTCGCTGCGGCGGGCGCCCGCGCGCAGCAACTGCCCGTCGCCGTCGCCTCACATACGCCCGCAATGGCCGACGCCGTCGCGCCCTTCGCCAACGCATTACGCGCCGCCTCATGGCGCCCCAGCGCCGCCCCGGTCCTCGGCGGCATCGACGCCGCCCCCGTACGCGTCACGCCCGTGGCAGTAGCAACGACGGTGGCAGAAGCCGCAGCAGGTGCCGCTCCCGTAAACGTCGCACCCGTGACTGTGGTAACGACGGTGGCAGCAGCGGCAGCAGGTGCCGCGCCCCCCGATCCGGCGCATGGCGCGGACGGCGGCGCGGGCCGGGCTGCGGCAGGCATAGCATCAGCAGGCAGCAGTGCGGGCCAAGCTGGCGGTGGCATGGCACCAGCGGGCGGCGAAACGCCCGGCGCGGGCGATGCGGTCGCGCATCTGTCGCGGCAGCTCGCGGAGCCGGTCAGGTGGATGGATTGTATGGACGCCATGGCCGAGCAAGGCATCACGGCGGCGTTGGAATTGGGTCCCGGCGCAGCGCTATCGAAAATGCTGAGGACGCGTCACCCGCACATCGAATGCCGCTCCGTGGCGGACTTCCGCACGCTGGACGGCATCAAACGCTGGCTGGAGAAAATCGCTTAACGGCGGTCGTTCTGCTGCACCCAGGCGACGATATTGGACGCATCCATCGCCCCCGGCTGGCGCGCAACCTCGCGGCCGCCGCGGAACAGGGCCAGCGTAGGAATGCTACGAATCCCGTATTGCCCCGCCAGCTGCTGCTCATTCTCCGTATTCACCTTCACCACGCGATATCCCGGTTCCAGGCGCGCAGTCGCCTGTTCATAGAACGGCGCCATCGTGCGGCAAGGTCCGCACCACGGTGCCCAAAAGTCCACCAGCACAGGAATATCATTGCGCTCGATATGCTTGAGGAAGCGTGCGGTGGACAGGTCAACGGGATGGCCGGTGAACAGATCCTTCTGGCATTTGCCGCAAGTCGGGCCTTCGCGCAGGCGCTCCGAGGGCACGCGGTTCACAGCATCGCAATGCGGGCAGACGATGTGCAGGTTTTCCATGATTTATCCGTTCTCGTTCTTCAAAATGCCGCGCACATTGGTCACGGCCAGGCAGCAGTTTAATACGATCAGCGCCCACGCGTCATCCTGGAAGCCCCACACCACCCACAGCAGATTACTGAGCAGGAAAACCCAGAAGCCCATTAGCCGCCGGCGCGCCGAGCGCGAGCCGACCAGCCACGCGGCCAGCAGGGATGCAGCCATGGCGGGCCATTGCAATAAACCGATAACGTCGTACATGGACGCAGAATAACGCGCCGCACAAACCGGCGGCGCATGGCTGGGCAGGCATATAATCGCTGACCAGTGCACTCATTGCGGAGGGATCATGGATTTCGTGAATACCGGGCGTTTGCGTGTGGCTTACCGCGAGCATGGCAATCCATCAGGCGAGCCGCTGTTCCTGCTGCACGGCTGGCCGGACGATGTCCATACCTGGGACGCCATTCTGCCCGCGCTGGCAGCAGAGGGCTGGCGCATCATCGTGCCCAGTCTGCGCGGCTTCGGCGAAACCCGCTTCCTCGATCACGAAACACCGCGCAGCGGCCAGCTGAGCGCCCTCGCGCAAGATCTGCTCGATCTGGCGACCGCGCTGGATATCGAACGATTCAGCGTCATCGGCCACGACTGGGGCGCCCGCGCCGCCTACAACGCCGCCCTGCTGGAACCCAGGCGCGTGGCACACTGCGTGGCCATCTCGGTTGGCTGGGGCACGAACACGCCCGGCCAGACACTGAGCCTGGTCCAGGCAAAGAATTACTGGTATCACTGGTATATGGCCACGGACCGCGGCGCCGAGGCACTGCGCAAGGAACGCCGGGAGTTCGCACGTCTGCTGTGGCAAACCTGGTCGCCCTCGTGGCATTTCAGCGACGGCGAATTCCACGACACCATGCACGCCTGGGACAATCCCGACTGGGCCGCCATCACCATCCACTCCTACCGCCACCGCTGGGGCCTGGCGCCATCCGATCCCTTGTACGCGCAACTGGAAGAACGCCTGCACCGTGAATCCGTGATCAGCGTGCCCACGCTGGTCCTGCACGGCACGGAGGACGGCGCCAATTCGCCGCAGACGTCAGAGCACAAGGACCACCTGTTCAGTGGTCCATATCAGCGCATTCTGCTGCCGGGCGCCGGACACTTCCCACAGCGCGAGCACCCGCAGGCCGTCAGCTCAGCGATTCTCGGCTGGCTTCAGGAGCGCCAGGTCGGCTGAGCCGCCTGCGATAAGGACCGGCGGACGCTCGCCGCCCAGCCGCAGCAGGCCCAGCTGGTTTTCCACCGCAACGCGCATCAGCCGCAGGCTCACCTCCAGCGAAGCCCGGGCTAACTGCATGTTCAGCAAGCTGGCTTGCTGGGCGGCTTGCAACATGGAACGGGACATGTCAATCAGAAAAGATGTGTACATGAGCTGGTCTCCCCTTCAAAATTTTCAAGGTGAAAGCTACCAGCCTACGATTCCCGCTCCCGTACGGACTTGATTTAAATCAAACGTGCGCCACGGACTCTTACTTCGCCGAAGGGAAGAACAGTTGCTGGCCCGCCGGCTTGAAGGCCGCGATTTTCGCCTGTCCCTCCGGCGACGTGATCCAGTCGATCAGCTCGCGGGCGCCTTTGTAGTTCACGCCGGGATGTTTGGCTGGATTGGTTGCAATGATGCCGTAAGGGTTGAACATTTTCGGGTCGCCTTCGACGGCGATCTCCAGCGCGGTCTTGGCGCGGTAGGCGCCATAAGTAGCGCGATCAGTCAGCGTGTAGGCCTGCAACTCGCTGGCCATGTTCAGCACTTCGCCCATGCCCAGTCCCGCCGACACATACAACGCAGCGGGTGGCTGCGTGCCCACCTGCTTCCAGTACGCCTTCTCCATGATGTCGGTGCCGGAATTGTCGCCGCGCGAAATGAATTTGGCCGGGCCTTCCGCCATTTTGCGGAAAGCGATCAATACATCCTTTCCGCCGCGGATGCGGTCCGGATCGGATGCCGGACCGACCACGATAAAGTCGTTGTACATCACATCGCGGCGGTCCACGCCCCAGCCTTCGGCCACGAACTTGTCTTCGGCCTGGCGCGCATGCACCAGCGTCACATCAACGTCGCCGTTCTTCGACAGTTCCAGCGCCTTGCCGGTGCCGACCGAAATCACGTGCACCTTGTTGCCGGTCTTTTGTTCGAAGATCGGCAGCAGATATCCCAGCAGGCCGGAATTGTCGGTGCTGGTGGTGGTCGACAGGCGGATGACCGGCTGCTGCGCGAAGGCGGCGCCGGTGAAGGTCAGTGCCGCAAGGGCGAGAACGAGTGAACGACGTTTCATTTCATCTCCAGTTTGCCGTCGCGCAGCTTCATGCGCTGCACTTCAGGCAGGTTGATCAAATCACGGTCATGACAAGCCATCACCACGCTGCTGCCGGCATGGATCAGGGTGGGAATCAGCGCAATCACCTGCTCGCGCGCGGCGCCATCAAGATTGGCGGTCGGCTCGTCCAGCAGCAGGAGGCGCGGGTGCAGCACTTTGGCGCGCGCCAGTGCCACGCGCTGCTTCTCGCCGCCGGATAGTGTAGCCGGATTATTGTCCGCCAGATGGCGCACGCCGGCCCACGACATTGCATCGTGCACCGCCTGCTTGATCGCAGCGTGCGATTCGCCCCGTGCCTTCAGGCCGTAGGCGATATTGTCCGCCACGCTGGTGCTGAACATGATGGGATGCTGGTGCACATACACGATGGACTGGCGCAGCAAGGAGGGATACGGCGACAGGCTCACGCTCCGGCCTTCGAACTGCACGTCCTGCGCCTCGGCTGGCGCCAGTCCTGCCAGCACACGCAGCAAGGTACTCTTGCCGGCACCGTTCACACCAGTCAGCACATAGGCGGTGGCGCCCTCCAGCGAAAAATCAGTGAGGTCGAACAGCGTGTGGCTATCGTAGCGCTTGGTGAGGCGGCCGATGGAAAGCATCATGCGCTGCCTTTCGCCGCGTGCGCATCGCCTTGCAGCAGCATCAAGGCGCCATTCATGGCCAGCGCGATGGTGACCAGCACGATGCCCAGCGCAATGCCTTGCGCGAATTCGCCTTTGCTGGTCTCCAGCGCGATGGCAGTAGTGATGGTGCGGGTCTCGCCCGCGATGTTCCCGCCCACCATCATGGCGCAGCCGACTTCGGAGACCACGCGTCCGAAACCGCTGATCACTGCCGCCATGACACCGAAACGTACTTCATACAGCATGGTCGTCATCACGCCCCAGCGCGAGGCGCCGTGAGTGATGGCCGTTTCGGCATAACGCGGATCGGCTGCCTGCACGGCGGCCAGCGTGAACGCCAGCAGCACCGGCAAGGCAATAATCACCTGCCCCGCCACGATGCCCGATTGCGTGAACAGCCATTGCAGCCCACCCATCGGGCCGTGGCGCGATAACAGCATGTAGAGCAACAGCCCAATCAGCACCGTCGGCAACGACAATGCAGCTTGCGCCAGCCAGATCACGACGCGGCGCGCGGGGAACTGATGCATCGCGATGGCGTAGCCTCCAGCGACAGCAACCGGGGTCGCAATCAGCAGGCCAAGCATGCTGGTACTCAGGGAAATCCAGATAATGCGCCACAGGACCGGGTCGCCGGTGAACAGCAATGCGAAGGCGGCTTGTACCGCTTCCCACAGCGCCATTAGTGCTCTGCTCCCAACAGCTGGCCGCCGCCAAAGCTGCTTTGCGCTGCCACCGTGCCGCCCAGCGTTACCCGTACCGCGCAGTATTTGAACTCGGGAATCTTACCGAACGGGTCCAGCGCGGGGTTGGTCAGCTTGTTGATGGCGGCCTCGTAATAGCAGAACGGGACAAAGACGGCGCCGCGCGGCGAGCTGTCATCGGCGCGCGCATACAGGCTCACGCTGCCGCGCCGCGAGGCAATGGTGATGACGTCGCCGGGCTTGGCGCCCAGCTGCGCCAGGTCGTAGGGATGCACCAGTGCGACCGGATCGGGTTCGATCGCGTCCAGCACGGCGGCGCGGCGCGTCATGCTGCCGGTGTGCCAGTGTTCGAGCTGGCGGCCCGTGATCAGTACCAGTGGATACTGGCTGTCCGGCCGTTCATCGGCAGGAATGATATCGGCGGGCACAAAGCGCGCGCGCCCCGACTCGCGCGGGAAGCTGTCGGTGAAGACCACTGGCGTTCCGGGGTCGCCTTCCGCCGTGCAGGGATACGTCACCGCGTGCTCGCGCTCCAGGCGCTCCCACGTGATGCCCGCAATGCTCGGCATCACAGTGCGCATTTCATTGAACACGTCCGCCGGGCCTGCGTAAGCCCAGTCCAGGTCCATGCGCTGCGCGATCTGCTGAATGATCCACAAATCCTGCCGCGCTTCGCCCGGCGGCGGCACCGCCTGACGGCCAAGCTGCACCAGCCGGTCGGTGTTGGTGAAGGTTCCGGTCTTTTCGGGGAAGGCACTGGCCGGGAGAATCACGTCCGCCAGATACGCGGTTTCGGTAAGGAAGATATCCTGCACGACCAGATGGTCGAGCGCGGCCAGCGCGGCGCGGGCGTGGTCGGCGTCGGGGTCGGACATGGCAGGGTTTTCTCCCATGATGTACATGCCCTTTACTTTACCATCCTTGATCGCATTCATCACTTCCACTACGGTCAGGCCGGGCTGTTCGTCCAACTGCACACCCCAGGCCTTGGCGAAGCGCGCCCGCGCTTCAGGGTCGGTTACGCGCTGGTAATCGGGGAACATCATCGGAATCAGGCCCGCGTCGGAGGCGCCCTGCACATTATTCTGGCCGCGCAGCGGATGCAGGCCGGTGCCGGGACGACCGATCTGCCCGGTCATCAGTGCCAGCGCAATCAGGCAGCGCGCATTGTCGGTGCCGTGGATGTGCTGGGAGATACCCATGCCCCACAAGATCATGGACGCTTTGGATTTTGCGTACAGCCGCGCCACGTAGCGGATCGTGTCGGCCTCGATACCGCAGATCGACGCCATGGCCTCCGGGCTGTAGAGCATCACGTTGCTCGCCAGTTCGTCGTAGCCAATAGTGCGGCTGGCGATGAAGGCTTTGTCCATCAAACCTTCCGTGACGATGGTGTAGATCATGGCGTTGAGCAGCGCCACGTCGGTATCTGGCTTGAACTGCAGATAGCGGTGCGCGGTGCGCGCAAGCTCGGAACGGCGCGGATCGCAGACGATCAGCTTCATGCCCTTGCGCGCGGCGTTCTTGATCCAGGTCGCCGCCACCGGATGATTCACGGTCGGATTAGCGCCGATCAGGATCACCACTTCAGCCTTCGTCACGTCGCGCACCGGGTTGGACACGGCGCCGGAGCCGATCCCTTCCAGCAGCGCGGCCACGGACGATGCGTGGCACAGGCGCGTGCAGTGATCGACGTTATTGCTGCCAAAACCTGTGCGTACCAGTTTCTGGAACAGATAGGCTTCCTCGTTGCTGCCTTTGGCCGAGCCGAAACCCGCCAGTGCCCTGGCGCCGTGCGCGTCGCGGATCTGCGCCAGTTTGCCACCCGCCAGCGCCAGTGCTTCTTCCCACGTGGCTTCGCGGAACACGTCCAGCACCCGCTCCGGGTCCATGGTGAATTTGCCGGATTTGGGTGGCGCGTCGGCACGCCGGATCAATGGCTTTGTCAGGCGTTGCGGGTGATGTGCATAATCGAAGCCGTAGCGGCCCTTGACGCACAAGCGGCTGCTGTTGGCAGGGCCGTCGCGCCCTTCAACGTAAAGGATCTTGTCGCTCTTGATGTTGTAGGCCAGCTGACAGCCCACACCGCAGTATGGACAGACCGATTCGACCTGTCTGTCCGGCTTGGACAGCGCCACATCGCGCGCCGGCATCAGCGCGCCGGTCGGGCAAGCCTGCACGCATTCGCCGCAAGCCACACAGGTGGATGCACCCATTGGGTCGTCCATATCGAAGACGATTTTCGCGTGGTCGCCGCGATAGGCCAGGCCGATCACATCATTCATTTGCTCGTCGCGGCAGGCGCGCACGCAACGGGTGCACTGGATGCAGGCGTCGAGATTGACGGTAATGGCGGCGTGCGAGGCGTCCTGCCGCGGTTGTTCGCGCGGTGCAAAGCGCGGTTTGCCGAGTTGCAGGCGGGTGGCCCATTCGTCCACTTCATTGTGGCGGGTGTGGCCGGCTTCAGGCATGTCCGATTGCAGCAGTTCCAGCACCATCTTCTGCGCGGCGAGCGCGCGCGGGCTGTCCGTGCTGACCTTCATGCCCGGCACGGGCGCGCGGCAGCAGGATGGCGCCAGCACGCGCTCGCCGTCGATTTCGACCATGCACGCGCGGCAGTTGCCGGCCGTGGCCATGCCGTCCTTGTAGCACAGGTGTGGAATGTCGATACCCTCGCGGCGGGCCGCCTGCAGCAGCGTTTCGCCTTCCTCCGCCTGCACGCCGCGGCCATTCAGTTCAAAGGCGATCATGGCGCCACCTCGTGAGGGAAATAGCGGATCACACAGTCGACAGGATTGGGCGCGGCTTGTCCAAGGCCGCAGATGGACGCATCGCGCATGACCTGGCTTAGTTCGGCCAGCAAGGCCGTGTCCCACTTCGGCTGTTCGATCAGCGCTACGGCTTTCGCGGTGCCTACGCGGCACGGCGTGCATTGGCCGCACGATTCGTCGCGGAAGAAGCGCATCATGTTTCGCGCGGCGTTGGCGGCCTTGTCGTAGTCGGACAGCACGATCACTGCCGCCGAGCCGATGAAGCAGCCGTGCGCTTGCAAGGTGTCGAAGTCGAGCGGGATGTTGTTCATGCTGGCTGGCAGAATGCCGCCCGATGCCCCGCCGGGCAGATAGGCGTAGAGCTTATGGCCGTCCTGCATGCCGCCGCAGTATTCGTCGATCAGTTCCTGCACAGTGATGCCCGCCGGCGCAAGCTTTACGCCGGGTTGTTTCACCCGGCCGGAAACCGAGAACGAGCGCAGACCCTTGCGGCCATTGCGCCCCTGCGCGGCAAACCATTCGGGGCCGCGCTGGATGATGTCCCTGATCCAGAACAGCGTTTCGAAGTTGTGCTCCAGGGTTGGGCGCCCGAACAGCCCCACTTGCGCGACATAGGGTGGACGCAGGCGCGGCAAGCCTCGTTTGCCTTCGATCGATTCGATCATCGCGGATTCTTCGCCGCAGATGTAGGCGCCGGCGCCGCGGCGCAGATGGATTGCGGGCATACGCGGAATGGGCGGCTGCGCGCGCAGCTTCATCAATTTCTGCTGCAGCATGACGCGACAGTCGTGGTATTCGTCGCGCAGATAGATGTAGATTTCGTCGATGCCGACGGCCCAGGCGGCGATCAGCATGCCTTCCAGGAAGCGGTGCGGATCGCGCTCCAGGTAGTAGCGGTCTTTGAAGGTGCCTGGTTCGCCTTCGTCGATATTCACCGCCATCACACGCGGCCCCGGCTCGTTGCGCACAATGCGCCATTTGCGGCCGGCCGGGAAGCCTGCACCACCAAGGCCCCGCAGTCCTGAATGTTCAAGCGCGGCTATCACCGCTTCTGGATCGCGAACGCCCGCGACGCACTCACGCAGCAGCGCGTAGCCGCCGCCCGCAAAGTAGTCAGCCAGGACCACGTATGCCGCGCGCCCCGCGTCCGCCACCTCCAGCGCGCCCGCACCCGCGCGCGCCCCGGCTCCGGCCCCGGTCCCGGTCCCGGTCCCGGTCCCAGCCTCGTGCCACGCCCTCGCCCTCGCTTCTCCCGGCGCCCCGCCCGTCAGCGCGTCCGCCAGCGCCTGAGTCCCCGACTGCGCCTCCGCCTGCGTGCCCGACTGCGCCTCCGCCCGCGCCTGCGTCCACGACTGCGCCTCCGCCGGTGCCTGCTCCCTCGCCAGCGCATCGGCCGCCGAGCCGAACGCGCCATGATCGCCACTGTCCGGACGCACTTCCGCCGCGTCGGCTGGGCGCAGCGCGCTGGAACTGGGCGCGGCGGAGGCTGCGGATGCGATCGCATCTGCCGTGGCATGGCCGACAGCGCGCTGGCCGACCAGTGCAGCCGGCGCCTGGTCACAGCGGCCAATGCAGGGCGCGGCGATGACGCGTACGTCCGGGCCAAGCAAGCCGGGCAAGCGCGCCAGCAGCTCGCCAGCGCCAGCAAGCTCACAGGACAGCCCATCGCATACGCGCACCGTCAGCGCCGGCGGCGCCACCTCGCCCTCGCGCACGATATCGAAATGATGGTAGAACGACGCCACCTCAAACACTTCCGCCTGTGGCAGCCGCATTTCCTGCGCCAGCGCTGCGAGATGAGCGGTGGACAGGCAACCGTAGCGGTCCTGAATTAGATGCAGATGTTCGATCAGCAGATCGCGCCGACGCGGCAGGGAGCCAAGCAGCACCTGCACTTCCGCCAGCGCGACCGCGTCCACCCGCCGTCCCTTGGGCGCCTGGCGCTTGCGTTCGCGGCTCGGGCCGCCTTGTGCCGCGATCGGGATAATCGGATGATTCACCACAACCTCCCCCATCTACTGCCATCGTCGAATTGACTCAGCGTATCATGCGCAACCCCGCGCCGCCATATGCTATGTTGAAGATCTATGTTCGAAGCAAAATCCAGCTGCACAGGGAGCCCATCGGCTCGGTGACGCATGGTTTCAGATGATATGCGCTCTCACCAACTATTCGTAACCCTCGTCCTGTCCTTGCATGCGCTGGCTTTAGTGCCGCAATGGCAGCGCCATTACTTCCATCCTCGCCTGGTGCGGCGCACGATGCTGGGCATGATGCTCGGACTGTGCCAGGGCATGGTCATCGTCATGACAGTTGAGTTGAAGCCGTCCGAGGTGCGCGCCGTGTCCGACTGGCTGGGCGCGGGCCTGATGCTGCACCTGTATGTCGCAGTGCAGAATCTGCTGGCGTCCTATGCCTTCGTGCGGCTGCACCGGCCCAGCGCCGTTATTGCGCAACGCATGTATTGGGGTGTCAAACCGTTGGCCGTGCTAAGCGCCATCTGTACGGCGGCGGCCTGGCTGGCCGTGCAGGGATTGTTCTAGCCGGCCAGCGGCACCACGAGATGCGCGCCGTCGTTGCCGGCGCGGTTCAGGTCAGGACTGACGCGGTGCCATTCGAAATGCTCGGGACCAAGGGCCATGGTGCGGGCCAGCATTTCCGCCTGCTCCGCGCTGAGATCCGGATCAAGCCAGAGGGCCGCATCGGCTGCGTTCAGCACCACCGGACGGCGGTCGTGGATGTCCACCATGCCGCCTTCCGCATCGGCAGTAATCAGCACGAAGCCCGACTCCGCCTTGTGTTCCTTGAAGGGGCCGAAGTTGGCCAGCGCCAGCATGAAGAATGGCTCGCGGTCCTTGCGGTGGATGTGCCAGGGCTGGCGCGCGTTCTTCTCGCCCGTCCATTCGTACCAGCCATGCGCAGGCACCAGGGCGCGGCCCGTCTTCAGCAGCTTGCCCCAGTAGTTATTGGTGATCTTTTCCAGCCGCGCATTGACGGCAATCGGCAGCTTGCCCGCAGCCCAGGCGGCGCGGTAGCCCCAGTGCAGGTCGTCCACCTGGGGCTCGCCGCCGCTCATATGCATCACGGGGCGATAGGTGCCCGGAGCGGCATTGTAGGTGGGCTCGGCCTGGCTGCGGTAAGCCGCGTCAGCCCAGCCGAAGGCCGCTATGTAGCGCCTCGCTATATCGTTTTGATCGAATCGTCCGCACATGCGGACATCTTACTGCATGCCGCCGCCCGTGGCGCTATGCTCGGGCCAGACAATATCGTTATCGACCGTGTACAGCTTGCAGGGTTGCTTGCTGGCGGCCTGGCAGGCAGCCAGCGCGCGATCGCCCGGATTTTCGCCCTCTTCCGCCCAGCCCCACGCGCCGCTTGAAGACACGGCGAAGGCACGCGGCGAGTCCTTCTTCAGGAAGGCGCGGTACTGCTCGCGGCCGCGTTCAGGCAGAAACGGCACGGCGGCGGCATCATCCAGTGCCGCGTAATTGGTCTTTGGCTGCTTTGGTGGTTCGGCCACGGCATAGACTTCCTTCACCGGCATGCCGATGTGGGCCAGGAATTTGTCGACTTCCGGCTGCCAGATCGGCTGGCCGTCGCGGCTGCCCAGCATGGTGTGCGCGTCCCGTTTAAACGTGCCGTAGGCGATCAGCTTGGCGTTGCCGCCATTGGCCGTGAAAGCGCCGTACATCTTGCTGACCAGTTGCGGACCGAAGTAGCTGTCGTTGGCGCCGTACATCCACATCGATTCGATCTTGTTCTTTTTGCCGTATTCGCCGAACGCTTTCACCAGCGCGCTCTGCCAGTCGCAGCTGCCGCCATGGACCTTCAGGCCACCGGCGAAATTCATGATGCCGCGTACGCCGGGCAACTCCTGGGTGCTGACTGCCACGCTGGCCAGGCCACCGAAGGATTGGCCGGCGATGACGATGTGCTCGCCGTCGATCCAGTCCTGCTGTCGCGCCCAGGCCACAACGTCAGCCACGTCACCTGCTTGCGCATAGCCGTTGGCGGTCATATTGCAGCCGTATTCGATGAATTTGCCGGTCGAGTGGGCAAAACCGGTGCGCATCGGCACCACTACCGCATAGCCTTTGCGCACGAAGGCGGCGGCCATATAGACAAAACGGTCGCGGCTCTGCAGCTTGGGATCGCCGGGCGCCTTGCCATGATTGATGATCAGCAGCGGGAATGGACCGTCGCCGTTCGGCTTATATACCGTGGTTTCCAGCTGAACGCTCTGCTGGCGGCCAGCCGGCACCATGATCACTTGTTCATTCAGGCGCGAGTCCAGCGGCAATTGCTGAGCCAGCGCAGGCAGCGCAAGAACTCCGCCCAACAGACTGGCCGCAGCCAGGCGGGCAATATTGACAAGCAGGGATTTGATGATTCGCTCCGGAACAATTTGCTTCAGGAAATTGATCCGATTCTGAAGGGCTTACTCGTCGATTGCAATCCCAAAACATCAACACTGGCAGCGTGTTATCTAGTTTCAAGAATGTCAGCAGCCTTTTCCAGCTCGAAAAATCGGCTATGCTATGATGTTATCTTTTTGAAAATTAATTATTAAAATGCGAGCATTTCATGTACTGCTTGTTATCCTTCTTTTTGGCAACTCGGGCTTGGCCCAAGCGGGCTGGTTTGATGAGGACAACACCAAGGTCGTAAAGCTGCATTTGGCGAGCGGCAAGTGCGAAAAAGCCGTTGCTGAATTAAATCGCGTCATGGAAAAGCGGGATTCGAGGGTTTATTTTCTAGCGGCTGGAATGTATGACGTAGGCTCGTGCGTCGATCAGGACTGGGAAAAAGCGGGCAAGCTTTATCAGCTGGCTTATCAGGGCCGGCGCGCAAACGCTTTGCCGAGACTGGTGATGAATTATTCGAAGGACCAGCGCGATCCCGCTGCCGCAATGTGGTGGGCGATGCATAAGCCTGAATGGATGCCTGCGGACTGCCATCCCGCCGCAGCGCCAAGTGCGTCGGCAGAGTTCGTGAACGAGCTGAAGGCTTGGCCGCAGGATAAACTGGCAGCCTGCGTGAATTTTGCCTACATCACCTTCCGGCTTTGGGACACGCTCACCTTCGAGTCGACAACCGATTATGGCTATATGGTTGAGGTCCACGCCAAAATCGATTTGAAAGAAGGTGTGATCGAATGGCGCGACAGCGACAAGGGCAAGACCTTCTACTCTCGCTTCGAATCCCTTAAGAAGAAAGAGTTGGAAGAAAGCGATGGACCGGCAGATGCCGATCAGATGATGCTGAGCCTATGGTTCGAAGGGCTGGAAGCGCTCGCAGCTTACTGGAATGCCGGCATCCACACCAATTGGCAGGTCGAGGCAACGCTCCCGGTCGAACGCCGATTCCGCCGTTCGAACCTGAAGACCATAATTTCTGTGGCTCCGTAATGAAGGTCTTGAAGAGAACGCTGGTCCTCTTTTGCTTTGTCGCCGTAGCACAGGCGCTTGCCGATACGCCATCGACCAGGCGGACAAAGAAGGACGAAACGGTACGATTCGGCGACATCACCATCAAGCAGACTTTCGATTCAACGAAAGAACCAATGGACCCGGTGTTCAGGATGCAGGTGTATGACAAAGGCCGCCTTTTGCTGCAAATGAACGATACTTTCTTCGATTCCTTCTTTGCCTCGCCGAACAAGAAGGCGTTTGTTGGCCTGTCGAATAGCGGCTGGCCAAGCAGCGCTGTCATCATTTTCGATAACCGTGGCAGGATCCTTTTGCTAGCGCATCATGGGCGCGCCAGATTCGACTATTGCAGCGAGACTTCCACCTTTATCAAGGAATGGTATGACGCCAAGGATGCACAGGTACGATTCCCACACTTCAATTTGATGGAAGAAAAGATTGCCGGAATAACGCTGAGAGACTGCCACGGCGAAACAATTGATTTGCTGGATGCCGTTGCGAAGGCAAATGAACATGGAGAGCTGCCGTTGCGCCAGGAGATCAACGCGCTTTACGGCACACGCTGAGCCCACCTCAAATGCCTACTTACCGAAACGCTCGCGAGTTCCTTGAGGCCGTCTTTCGCCATTACAGAACGCTCTCGTCTTACTCGGACACGGGAAAATCACATCGACCGAACTGCATCAGGTTACAGCAGGTCACTTTCAGCACCGATTTCGTCGCACCGAACAACTTTCGCTTTGCCTTCGAGTCACCACACCCTTACCGCAAACTGCGTCATCTGAAGGCCGAAGTCATCGTGGGAATCCACCTCGGAACGCCTTATTTCTTCGACCAGACTTACAGTTTTCCGTCCGCTATTGAGACACCTGAGAGCTTGGAATTTGCGATCGCTGGTGCAACGGGAATCTCAAATGGCACGGCACACACTATTGGCTATCTGCTGTTCCCTGAAGTCGGCGGTAACACAATCCTCCACCTTAGGCGCCTCCGCTTCCGGCGGAACCTCATCATCGATGGCGTTCACTGTATTTCGGTAAGCGGCCTTCATCCTCGTGGCGGACGCGTCACTGCCTGGTTCGGGGCGCACGACCTTCTGCTCCGCCGTATGGTCGAATACAAGTTTCGTGAAGAGGAGCTTCATACCAACATACGCACCGGACATGCTCTGCCGGGCGACCTATTTCTTCCACCCAAAATCCTCAGCCAAGAATAGTCTAAAAGTTGCACCCAGGAATCAAAATATGGTTCCGTTTAGACTTTTCGATCGAAAAATTGGACGGGACTGGACTTTGCGAGTGATTTCTTGGTCCTTTTTAGACTTTGCCTTACTAGTTTCAGACAGTATTAGCTTCAAATTGCGCTAAAGAGAGTGAATTAGACAGGTCAGTAATCCAAGACATTGTCACCTTACTGCACTCCAGCGGCGCTGACGCGCCAGACGGTGTTGCCGACGTCGTCAGCGATCAGCAAGGCGCCGCTGTGGTCCATTGCCAGCCCCACAGGGCGGCCTTTGGCGTGGCCGTCGGCCAGGAAGCCGGTCACGACATCGACTGGTTTGCCGCTGGGTTTGCCGTTCTGGAACGGGACGAAGACGACCTTGTAGCCGCTGGGCGGGCTGCGGTCCCAGCTGCCGTGTTCGCCGACGAAGGCGCCCTCGCGCAAGCCGGTTGGCATGGTGGTGCTGGCCGGGTCGTTGAAGACCAGTCCCAGCGAGGCGACATGCGAGCCGAGGGCGTAGTCCGGGACAATGGCTTTCGCCACCAGATCCGGGCGCTGCGGCATGACGCGCGGATCGACGTGCTGGCCATAATAGCTGTAAGGCCAGCCATAGAAGCCGCCATCGCGCACCGAGGTCAGGTAATCCGGCACCAGGTCGGGGCCGATCTCGTCGCGTTCATTCACGACGACCCACATCGCCTTGCTGGCCGGTTCCCACTGCATCGAATTCGGATTGCGCAGGCCGCTGGCGAAGATCCGCGATGCGCCGCTGGCGCAGTCCACTTCGAGGATATCGGCGCGATTCATCTCGGCCTCGATGCCGTTTTCCGTGATGTTGCTGTTCGAGCCGACGCCCACGTACAGTTTGCTGCCATCCGGGCTGGCCAGCAGGCTCTTGGTCCAGTGGTGGTTGAGCACGCCCTCCGCGCCGGGCAGGTCCATGACCTTGGTCCCCGCGGCCGTAATCTTCGTTTCGCCTTCGGCATAGGGATAGCGCATCAGCGAGTCGGCATTCGCCACGTACAGATCATTGCCGATCAGCGCCACGCCGAAGGGGGACTTCAGGTGATCCAGGAAAGTGGTGCGCAGCGGGGCTGCACCAGCGCTGGCAGGACGCACCAGCGTAATCCGGTTGGCGCCTTTTTGCGCCGAGCCGCCGTAAGCCTTGATCGGTCCCATGATGACGTCCTTGGGCCGGTTCTTGGGCTGTTTCGGACCGTTCGCTTCGACAATCAGAATGTCGCCATTCGGCAGCGGATAGACGACGCGAGGATGCATCAATCCGGTGGCGAAGGCGCTGATTTTCAGGGAAGCCGGTACCACCGGCGTCTCGCCCTGCTTCCAGCTTCCGGCCGGCGCCACTTTCATCGGCGGCAGCAGATAGTTTTTCAGTTCCGGCAGGGTTGGCCGCCCGCCTTGCTGGGCCGCCTGTACGGACGGGTCGCCGTGGTCGCAGGCGCTCAGCAGAAATGCAGCGGCGATGAGAACGCTCCCCTGCCTCAGGTGGATTGAGGGATTCATGGCGCGACTCCATCGGCGACGTAGTAAGGACGTGGCCAGCCAAAAACAGTCGCCAGCAGCATCAATACAAAAACCACGACGGACAGCGTCAGGCCCTGCGGCACCACGGCGGTATAGCCGTCGCGGCTGTGAATAAAGGCATTCACGATGGACAGCAATAGCGCTACCAGGCTAGTGACGACGTGCAGCCCGGCAAAGCGTACCACGCGCACGTGGCGCAGCCGGAACCAGGAGATCAGGCCGGCGATCGCGGCAAACGCGGCCACGATGCAGCCAGCGGTCAACAGCCAGACCGAGAAGGTTTCCCAGATAATGTTTTTGGTTTGCCAATAGGCCAGATCGGTAATCAGCGTGCCGGCGAAGCACACGGCTGGAAATTGCACCAGCGTGGCATACACGGGCTGGCTGGCGAGGCCCAGGCGAGGGGCGTCGAGAGATGCGTGCATGGTGTTTTCCGTCAAAGATGATGAAAACACCACGGTACTTGCGGGCACAGGAGATGTCTGTGCCCTGCCTCGCTTACGCCAGTTCGCCGACCGTCTTGCGAACGGCAGCCAGAATTTCGTCGGCAAAGGCCTGGTCGGCCTTGATGACTGAGCGGGACACGGCGATGCCGCCGATCATGGCGGCCACGATGGAAATCGCGCGCTGCCGGGCTTCGTCGGTCGGGAATTTGGCGGCCAGTTCACGCTCGACGTAACGCACCATCTGCGCATAGCCTTCCATGAAGCGCACGCTGACCGGTTCGTCCTGGCGCGCGATTTCGCTGGCGGCCGCAGCCAGCGCGCAGCCGCCGCTGAGGTTGTCGCGCTGCGCGGGCGCCATATAGAAATCCATCATGTCTTCCAGCGAACGGACCTGATTAGCCAGGCGCTCGCGGGCGTTGGCGGCACTGTAGCCGAGGGCCTCGGCGGCCAGTTCATCCTTGGACGAGAAATGGGCGTACAAAGCCCCGTGCGTCAGCCCGGCCGCCTTGCTGATTTCCGCCACGCCGACCCCGTCGATGCCCTTTTCCTTGAACAGGCGCGACGCTGCCTGGATCAGTGCCTGCCGGTTTTCCGCTGCTTTCTCTTTGCTGATTTTCATGTGCTGCTCCGAAATCAATAATTGCAGTCACCATCATACACCAACGTGTCCGTGACGCAACTCAGCAATAAGAAAAGCGAGGCAAATCAACGCATTGCCGGGTGGAATCTAGTAAACTGGCGTCTCTTGCCGAAGGGAAATTCGAATCATGGCTATCTCCGCTCTCAGCGCCGGTTTGTCCGGCCTCCAGGCTAATCAACAAGCGCTTAACGTCGAGGCGCACAATGTTGCCAATCTGAATACTCAGAATTTCCAGCCTCAGCAAGCACAGTTCCAGGAAGCCCAGCCGGCCGGTACCGGCGTCACGATTTCCATCGCTGCGCGCGACCTGGCAAAAGCTGACGGCGCGACGGCAGCGCCGTCCGGCACCGATCCGGCCAGCGCAATTACCAATTCCCTTGTGTACAAAGCAGGCTTCGACCTGTCCGCAAAAGTCATCCAGGCTGCCGATGAGCGCATCGGCACACTGTTGGACGTCAAGGCTTAACGCCGCCCGCCGTCGGCGCTATGCTGACGGTATGGACTTCTCGCTTCCCTTCAAGGACCGCCAGCAGGCAGCGGAGTTGCTGGCCGAACGGCTCTTGCCCTATCGCGGCAAGAACCCGCTGATCCTGGCCATCCCGCGTGGCGCGGTGCCAATGGGCCGGGTGATTGCCGATCAGCTGGAAGGCGAACTGGATGTGGTCCTGGTGCGCAAAATTCCTTCCGCCATCGACCCCGAACTGGCCGTGGGTGCTGTGGACGAGCACGGCAACCGCGAACTGGCGCCCTACTTCAACCGCACTTACACCAGCATGGAGTGGGTGGAGGTGCAGACCAAAGAGCAGATGGCGCTGATGCGGCGGCGCCGCGCCAGTTATGGTGCTGCACGCCCCGCCGCCGATCCACGCGGCCGGATTGTGATCATTGTCGATGACGGCCTGGCCACCGGCTCAACAATGGCGGCTGCCCTGCGCTCCGTGCGCAAAATGGGGCCGCAAAAGCTGGTGTGTGCGGTGCCGGTCGCGGCCGAGGATTCGCTGGCGGCGGTTTCGGTGCTGGCCGATGAAATGGTGTGCCTTGCCACGCCGATGAACTTCATGTCCGTCAGCCGGCATTACAAGGCCTTTCCCCAGGTTGAGGAAGACGAAGTGCTCAAGTTGCTGACCGCCTGAACGGCTCAGGCAACGCTGCCCGCAAGCAGAGAACGTAGTACCTCGGCTTTGCGCTGGGCATCCAGGGCCTGCTCGATGTACTCTTCCGCCGCGTGCGCAAATTTGCCGGTGTGCGCAGCATCGGCCATCTGGCGGTACAGCTTTTCCTTCTCATGCAGGGCGCGCACGCCCGACCACAAGGCCTCTTCGACATTGCGATGCTGCGAATTGGCCAGGCTGCGTTCCGAAAACGCATGGCCGGTATGGCAGCGGTAATGCGGCGGTGTGGTTTCATCAATTTGCCACAGCGTGCCATTGCACTCCGGGCAGGTGAAGACCGATGGATGTCCAATTTTTGAGAGGGCGTCCATGTCCATTTCCTCCGACACAAAACGGTTCTCTGTCTTGATCCATTCCGCCACGCCACGCGGCGGCGGCGGTGCCGTGCGAGACGCCTCGACCATTGCCGCCAGAATCGGGCCGATCTCGCGCGATTTCAGCACGCGGTCCACATCCGCATGGTCGATTGCGCTGGACGGCATATCGGGCGCGGATGCTTCCTCCGGCAACTGGACTATCGCGTGTCCTCCACAGAGTTTAATGGCCTGCAGGCCAATTGTGCCATCATCCAGAAAGCCGCTCAAAATGACACCGATGGCGCGCGAACCATAGGCCGCCGCAGCGGAACGGAACAGCGGATCAACGGCCGGACGGCAGTGATTCTCGCGGGGGCCGCGGCTCAGCAGAGTGTAGGCGCCGCTGCCGTCGCGCAGAACCACCAGGTGGCGGTCCGGTGGAGCGACCAGCACGCGCCCCGGCAACAGCGCCTCGTGGCTATGCGCATGCTTGACGGGTAGCAGGCAGCTGGAGGCCAACAGCGAAGGCAGCACGCTTTCCCTCTGCCCGATATGCATCACGATCAGCACTGCGGCCGGGAAGTTTGCCGGCAGTCCCGCCAGCACATGCTGCAGAGGTTGCTGCCCGCCGCTAGAGGCGCCGATAACAACAAGATCTTCCGCAAATTGTGCCGTATGAGCCATTCCTCATAGTGCGGTCCGGCTCCCGGGTGGTCTGTGCGCTGGCGCACACAGCCCTTGCAGCGTCAGGACAGCGGTGGCAGCAGGCCCGCCAGCTTGCCGCACAGGATATCCAGCGACAGCGGTTTGGTGATATGGGCCGAGTAGCCAGCCACCATCGACTGCACCACTTCCTTCTCGCGCGCCATGGTGCTGGTCGCAATCACCGGCACCGTACCCATTCCCGAAATGGCGCGTGCGTCACGGATGAAAGAGTGGTCCTGCATGCCTGGCAGCGAAATATCGGCGATCAGCAGATCGCAGCGCTCCAGCTCCAGCAGTGACAAAGCTTCGGCCGGCGACTTCGCCACGCGCACACTGGCGCCATCCAGCTCCAGCAGGGCCTTGAACATGCCGGACAGCTCATCATCGTCATCGAGCAGCAGCACGCTGCGCCCTGCCACGCAGGAGGCCAGTGGCGACAGCTCGCTTGATACCGCCGGCGCGCCGGTGCGCGACAGCGGCAGCCACACGGTGAAGGTACTGCCTTCGCCCAGGCCGGACGAACTGGCGTCCACGCGGCCGCCATGCAGCTCCACCAGCTGACGCACCAGGGCCAGGCCGATGCCGAGCCCGCCCTTGCGGCGCAGCTCCGCCGCGTGGGCCTGGCTGTACATGTCGAAGATATGCGGCAGGACGTTGGGCGCAATGCCCTCCCCGGTGTCGATCACATCGATCCGCGCCTCGGCGTTTTCCAGCGTGATGCGCAAGGTGACGATACCGCCGGCCGATGTGAAGCGGATCGCATTATTCAGCAGGTTCAGCAGCACCTGTTCGATACGCACCGCGTCCACATACACCACGGCCGGCGTATGCGGCGGCTCGTAGCGCAAGTCCACAGTTTCCGCCGCCGTGCCGGTGCGCAGCAGATCGACCAGTCGCTGGGCAATGGCGCCCAGGTCTTCGTCGTGGCAGGACATCGCCAGTTTTCCCGCATGCAGTCGCGACATATTGTGCAGGTCGTCGATGATGCGCGACTGGTTGGCCACGGCATTGCGGATAATGGCCGCCGAGCGCAGCGCCGGCGGCGACTGCTGCACGGCCGGCATGCGCGCCAGCAGCTCGGCGTTGATGTAGATCAGATTGAGCGGATGGCGCAGCTCCTGCGACATCACGGTCAGGAATTCGTCGCGCGCCTCCGCCATCGTATGCAGCGGCACGCCGCCTTCGCTGCCTGGCTGGTTGGCGGCCACGCGGCGCACCCACTCCTCGCTGGCGCGCACCTTTTCCTCAGCTTCCTTGCGCGTGCTGATGTCGAAGAAGGTCATCACCGCGCCTTCGATCTTGTCTTCGGTCGTGCGGTAAGGCAGCAGACGCACGATGTAGTGGCGGCCGTCGTTGCTGCGCATTTCACGCTCCACCAGGCGCAAGGTATCGAAGGTCGCCGAGACGTCTTCGGCCAGCATGTCGTAATCCAGACGGTGCGTAATATCGAGCAGCGAGCGTCCGATATCGGACGGAATGATGCTGAAGATATCGGCCGCGCGCGGCGTGAAGCGCTTGATGCGCATGGCGCGGTCGACGAAGATGGTGGCGATGTCGGTGGAGGCAATCAGATTGTTCAGGTCATCGTTCGCCTTGCCGGTTTCCTCGACCTTCACTTTCAGCTCGTAGTTGACGGTGATGAGTTCTTCGTTCACCGACTGCAGTTCTTCCTTGCTGGTTTCCAGTTCTTCCGTCGCCGAACGCAATTCTTCGTTGATGGCCTGCAGTTCTTCGTTGGAAGCACGCAGCTCTTCGTTCGACACTTCCGCGTGCTCGATGGTTTCCTGCAGCTTTTCCTTGCTGCGCTGGAGTTCCGCTTCCAGCTGATTCAATACCACGTCCTGATGCTGCGCCTGGGCTTCGGCCGGCACGCCGTTCATGGTCTGTTCGATTTCCTCGAACAGCACCAGCGCGAATTCCGCATTCGCCACTTCGTCGGTGAAGGGACGCACAATCACGTTGACAATGAAACTCTTGCCGTCTTCGCGCTTGATCAGCACGCGCTGGCCTTCCACGCTGCTGCTGCTTTGCAGTGCCTGATACAGCGCGGTACGCACTTCCAGACGCAGTTCCGGCAGCACCAGCGCCAGCACATTGCGCGAAGGTTCACCGCCCACGTGGCGCAGGAAGCGTCCCGCTGCGTCCGACATGTGCACGATATTCGAATCGCGGTCCACGATCAGGCTTGGCGGAGCAAACTTGCCCAGCGCGCGCTGATGCACATCGGAGAACGAGAACTGGCGGCGCGCGCCGTTCGGCGCCACCATCAGCTCCGGTACGCGATTCACCGGTCCGTTCGTCAGTGCCGGCACGTAGCGCAGGGAGCGTGCCAGCGGCCGCGCGCGGTAGATGCGGTTTTTCTTGTCGAAGGGGACAAAGAATTCGGAGGCCGCGTCGGCCGATTCGGAGGAGCCGAGGAACAGGAACCCATCCGGCTTCAGCGCCGAATGGAACATCTCCATCACGCGCAGCTGCACATCCCGGTTCAGGTAGATCAGGAGGTTGCGGCAGGAGATCATGTCCAGCTTCGAGAACGGCGGATCGCGCAGCAGGTTATGCGAGGCGAACAGGATGCGGTCGCGCACCGCCTTGCGGATGCGGTAACGGTCCTCTTCCTTGGTGAAGAACTGGCGCATGCGCGAGGCCGGCACGTCCATCGAGATGGCGGCCGGATACACTCCGGCGCGGGCTACGGCAATCGCATGTTCGTCGATGTCGGACGCGAACACCTGGATTTCGGCCGGCTTGGCCAGTTGCGCCGCGTGATCCGCCAGCAGCATGGTCATGGAATAGGCTTCCTGGCCGCTGGCGCAGGCAGCCACCCAGACGCGCACTTGCTCGGCGGGCAGCTTGTCTTTGAACAGCAGCGGGACGACGTCGCGTTCCAGTGCCTCAAACGATTCGCGATCGCGGAAGAAATTGGTGACGCCGATCAGCATGTCCTGCAGCAGGGCTTTGAACTCGCCCTGCTCTTTTTCCAGCAGCGTGCAGTATTCCGGCAGCGACGTTACGCCGCGCACCTGCAGGCGGCGTTCGATGCGGCGCAGCACCGTGGCGCGCTTGTAGTGGCGGAAGTCATGGCCCGTATTCGCGCACAGCATGGTGATCACGCGCTGCAGTGCCTCTTCATCGGTCGCACGGGCGTCGTCCACCTGCTCCGCGCTGACGCTCAGTTCCCCATCGCCAATATCCGGCAAGTGGATGTGCCGCGCGACGCTCCACAGATCAATCAGCTTTTGCGGAATCTCGGCGACCGGCAGTACGAAGTCCACCATCTCCGTAGCGATGGCGGCGCTGGGCATGCCCTCATGTTCGGCGTCGGCTGGGTCCTGGGCGATGGTCACGCCACCCTGCTCCTTGATGCGCTCCAGTCCCACGGCGCCATCCGCGCCCGATCCGGACAGCACCACGGCAATCGCGCGTTCTCGATGCACTTCGGCCAGGGTGCGGAAGAAAACGTCGATCGCCACATTCTGTCCGTGCGACTTTTCCAGGTCGCTCAGAACCAGCACGCCATCGTTCATCGACATATGCTTGTTCGGCGGGATCACGTACACATGTTCACGCTCGATCGGCACGCTGCCCGACACCTGAATCACGGGCATCCTGGTAACGCGCTGCAGGACAGTGTCGGCCGCACTCTGATGCTTGGGCGAGAGGTGCAGAATGACCACAAAAGCCATGCCGTTATTGGCCGGCATGTGCTCCAGGAACTTGATCAGTGCCGGCAGGCCGCCGGCGGATGCGCCCAACCCAACCACGGGGAACGGAAGATGGCTCGGCGCCAGTTGCGGCATATTGCGGGTACGGCCATCGTCACTGCTGAGGGGCATAAGTATCGTTTATAACGATAGCTGAAATTGAAAGTCTACCCGATAATCGGGCGACCCGGCATCTCATCCTATGGTAAAACGGCGATCATCAGGAGCCATAAAAATGAGCACAGGAGACCACGAACCACGCCGCCAGGACCGTCGCGCCAGCGACCGCGAACACCATCGCCGCAAGGAGGATACGCCGCGCTATCTCGATCCCGGCGAAACGATATGGAGCCTTTGGTGGCGCGTTCTCAAGGCGCGCTACCAGCGCATTGCCGCCAAGGCCACCCGGCACGTGATGCAACGCCCCCTGCGCATCGGCATCTCGGCCCGCATCTACCACCCGGAGCCGGGCGCCACGGGCCTGCGCAGCAAGAATCTGCAATATCTGGAGGAGTCCATCGCGCAGTGGGTGATGTCGCGCGATGTGCTGGTGTTCATGGTGCCGACCGTGAATACGGAAGGCTTGCTCCATCCATCAAATATCCGCCTGCGGGACTATGCCAAGCATCTGGATGGGCTGGTGCTGCAAGGCGGCGCCGACGTTTCGCCCACCAGCTATGCGGAAGCGCCCACGCGGCCGGAATGGAGCGGCGACCGGGCACGCGACATGTACGAGCTGGAATTGCTGCATGAATTTGTTGAAGCGGGCAAGCCTGTGCTGGGCATCTGCCGCGGCTGCCAGCTGATCAATGTGGCTTTCGGCGGCACCCTTTACCAGGATATTGCGACCGATGTGCCGGAAGCCCACGAGCATGTGTCCGACCTGTACGACCGGCACCGGCATGAGGTCACCTTCCCGGAGGGATCGTCGCTGGCTTCCATGTTCCGGGGCCAGGAGCGCGGGCTGGTCAACTCCATCCATCATCAGGCCGTGAAATCGCTGGGCAAGGACATGCAGGTCGAAGCCCTGTCCTATCCCGACAAGATGATCGAGGCGATCCGCTACCGCAAGGCGCCATTCGTCATGGGCCTGCAATGGCACCCCGAGTTCCACCGCGCAGGAGGGGTGGAACTGCTGGACTGCACCGCCATTCTCGACAATTTCCTGCGCGTGGCGAGGGAGACGCGGTTCTGAAACCGCCGCCTAGGCGGGTTTGGCCCGGGCGCGTTTGCGCAGCTTGCGCAATTTACCCAATGTCACCGACGGCAATTCCGGCTTTTCCGGTTCGGCTTCATAACGGGCATTGACGTACACATTCAGCCGGTCGCCACGCCTTGGATTATCGTCTTCATCAACGGAATCCGGCAGCCTGACCGACAGGCTTTTCGTTTCGACTTCCATAAACCTCTCCTTCGAACCTACCACCAGCTTATGGGCTTCTTGATGGCCCTTCCGTTCGCGCACGAACAGAGCTGTCGGTAAATTTTACACCCGGCGGAGAGTTGTTGTCAAAATTTACACTTAATTACATGATGCTTCCACGGAAACGGCTTAGCGCCGCATCCACTACGCCTTCCACGCTGCCGCTGGCGTTGAACTGGTCGCGCAGGTAATGCGCGTCGCTGCCCGTATGAGTGACTTGCACCAGATGATTCAGTGCCGCGCTGCCACCCAGGTTTTCCGCGTATTGGTCCATGCGCCGCAGTGTGGTCAGGATATCTTCGCGCAGCGACAGGCTTTCGTAAGTCTTGGGATGGACCACGGTGCCATCCAGGCCAAAGCGGCACGCCTGGAAACGGTTGTAGTTGTAAACCAGGTAGTCGTCTTCCACCGGCGGCGCCTCGCGCCGGTCCAGCAGATAGGCGCACAGGGCTTGCAGATAGCAGGCCAGCGCCGCCGCCCGCTCCACGGTCAGCGGCGTGTCGCATACCCGCAGTTCGATGGTGCCGTATTCGGGCTTGGGGCGGATGTCCCAGTAAAAGTCCTTCATCGACTTGATCACCCCCGTGTGCTCCATCTTCGAGAAGTAGCTGTGCTCGAACTCGTCCCAGCTCAGCAGGAACGGCGCGCGGCCCGACATCGGGAAGGCGAACACGGAATTCAGGCGCGCCGAATTGAACAGCGTATCGGCGCCCTGCACATAGGGTGAGGATGCGGACAGCGCGATGAAGTGCGGCACGTAGCGGCTCAGCGAATGCAGCAGGAACAGCGCATCGTCGCCATTGCCGCAGCCGATGTGCACGTGCTGGCCGAAGATGGTGAACTGCTTGGCCAGATAGCCATACAGCGCCGACACTTCCTTGAAGCGCGGCTTGGAGAAGATGCGGCGCTCGCGCCATTTCTGGAACGGGTGGGTGCCGCCACCGCAGATGCCGATGTTCAGCGTATCGGCTGCTTGCACCAGCGTGTCGCGAGTCAGCTGCAACTGCGCCACCAGCTCATTGTGCTTGGTGTGCACGTCCGAGTTAATCTCGATCATGCTCTCGGTGATTTCCGGCGTCACGTGGCCGGGGAAGGGCTTACGTTCCAGCAGGTGCAGCAAGTCCGGGCTGGCGCCGGTCAGGTCGTAGTCGGACAGGCTGACCAGCTGCAGCTCCAGCTCAACGCCCATGGTCAGGCGCTGCGATTGTTTGAATGGTTCCAAGGGCATCAGTCTTCCTCCTTCGCCGTCTCGCGGGCCCAGATCAACGCGCGCTGCGTGATGATGGGGCCGATCACTTCCATGAACAGCGTCATCGCGGCCAGCGCGGACAGCTCATCGACCAGCACAATGCCCATATACTTGGTTTGTTCCAGCAGCAGGATCACGAACACCGACATGGGCGACATCGCCACGCCGATCAGCGCGCCCTTGCGCCACGAGATGCCTCCCACATGGGCGAACACCGCCACCGCCGCAGTCTTCACCACAAAGCGCGCCGCCAGCAGAATCAGGCCCAGCGCCGCACCGCTCAGCACCCGGTCCCAATCCAGCGTGGACACCGCAAACACGAACAGCAGCACGGTCAGCACTTCGCCAATCGCGCCGAAGTTGCGCTGGGTGCGCGCGAACGACACGCGGCGATGGCGCGCCGTCAGGCCAAAGGTCAAGGTGGCCAGCACCGGCGACAGGTCAGCCGCATGCGTGATCGACACCAGCAGCATCACCACCAGTGCAAAGGCGACCGTGCCGTCGCGCGCCAGCGTACCGAGGCCGCGCAGCACGGCCGGCACCAGCATGCCGAAGATCGCGCCCAGCAAGGCCGACGCCACCAGTTCGATCAGGCTGTGCGAGGCGGCCTGCGTCAAGCTACCGGAAGTCTGGAACACCCAGAAGCCGACAATCACTTTAAATACGAACACGGCCAGCACGGAGTTCATGGCGACCAGGTGCAGCACGCGCTCCGTCACCTGGCCGGAGCTGCGCTCCTCGTTAATCACGCGCAGCACACCGGCCGGCGAGCTGGACATGGCCAGCGACGCCAGCAGCAGCGCCGTCAACGGCGGCATGCCCTGCAGGTGGGAGATGAAATAAACCACGCCAAAGGTGGCGCAGGATTCAACCAGACCACTGATGGCAATCCACGGATTGACGCGCAGCCAGCGCAAGTTCACGCGGTAGCCAAACTCAAACAGAATTAAACCGAAGGCGACGTTGGCCAGCATGGTCACTGGCGTTCCGCTGTCGGTCGCAAACAAGTCCGGCAAGGCTTGCGCACCAAGGAAGCCGGCCAGGCCGTACACGCTGATGCGCGGTACGCCAGTCCAGCGGTGCACGAACTCACCAGCCAACCAGGCGAGCAGCACAGCGAGGGGCCATGCAAGCTCGGAAGAGATGATCAAAATATCGGGCATGTATTACCTCCGCCCCGCACTATATTGCAGATTGAAAAATCATGTCGCACTTCTTTCCAATCGAAAACACGTTTTCTGAATGATTGGGTTATATTGACGCCTTTCACAACCAGTGCCGGGACTGCAATAATCGTGGACTCCTCCACCATTCCAGACGATGTGCGCCGCTTCATCTTGCAGTGCGTGCCATCCGTACCTTATCTGGAAGCGATCACGCTCATGTCGGCCAATCCCGGCGCCGCATGGGATGCGCCACGGCTCGCGCAACGTCTGTACCTGGACGACAAGCGTGCGGCCGTCCTGCTCAATCAGCTGCGCGCCGGCGGCATCGCGCGGCAGGATGCGGACGGCAGGTGGCTTTACGATCCAGCCTCGCCAGAGCTGGCAGAGCTGCTGCGGCGGCTGGTGGATGTTTATTCCCGCAACCTGATCGAAGTCAGCACCCTGGTTCATTCGAAGAGCAATCGCAAGGCACGGCTCTTTGCCGACGCCTTCATCTGGCGAAAGGATGAATGACAATGTCCGCCCTCACCTACACGCTTTGCGCCATCACAGCCCTGGCCTGCGCCGTGCTGCTGCTGCGCGCCTTCTCCCGTTCGCGGCAACGCCTGCTGCTGTGGAGCGGCCTGTGTTTCGCCGGGCTGTTCATCAGCAATGTGCTGCTGGTGGCGGACCGCCTGTTCCTGCCCGACCAGGACCTGGCGACGCTGCGCCTGTGCGTCACGCTGGTGTCGCTGCTACCCTTGTTGTATGGCCTGGTCTGGGAGGATGATTGATGCACGTGAATAGTTTGCTGTCCGGCGCCATCATCATGGCCTCGTTGACCATCGGCCTGTTTTTCCTGCGCTACTGGCGCAGTACCGGCGACCGCTTCTTTCTGTACTTCGCGCTGTCGTTCGGGCTGATGGCGCTTGAGCGCGTGATCGGCCACGCTTTTAAACTGACCAGCGAAGACGTGCCCCAGCTCTACCTGATCCGGCTGGTATCGTATGCTCTGATTCTGATTGCCGTCGTGCGCAAGAACCGGCGCACGCATTGAGGAGAACACAAAAATGGAAATGATCAGCGAGCATGCCTGTTTCGGCGGCATCCAGCGCTTCTACAAACACGACTCGGATGCCATCGGACTGCCGATGCGTTTCTCCGTCTACATCCCCGCGCAGGCACAGGGCCAGCGCCTGCCTGCCCTCTTCTATCTCGCAGGCCTGACCTGCACGGAAGAGACTTTCCCGACCAAGGCCGGGGCGCAGCGCTTCGCCGCCGAGGAGGGCATCATCCTGGTTTCGCCGGACACCAGCCCGCGCGGCACCGGCATTGAAAACGAAAGCAAGGACTGGGACTTCGGCGCCGGCGCCGGTTTCTATCTGGACGCGACGCAGGAGCCATGGCGCAACCATTACCGCATGGAGAGCTATATCCACGAGCTGCGCGCATTGGTCGTCGATGAACTCCCGATTGACGGCAATCGCATCGGCATCTTCGGCCACTCGATGGGGGGCCACGGCGCGCTGACGCTGGCTCTGCGCCGGCCGGACCTGTTCCGCAGCGTGTCGGCGTTCGCGCCAATCGCTGCGCCAACCTTGTGCCCATGGGGACAGAAGGCATTCAGGGGTTATCTGGGAGAAGACGCCGCGCAATGGGCCAGGCACGATGCCAGCATTCTGATGGCGCGTGCGGAAACGGCGCCGTTCCCGCAAGGCATTCTGATCGACCAGGGCATGGCCGACAAATTCCTGCAGGAGCAGCTGTATCCGGAAATGTTCGAGGAGGCTTGCCACAAGGCCGGGCAGCCGCTGGAACTAAGGCGGCACGCGGCGTATGACCACGGCTACTACTTCATCTCAAGCTTCATTGCCGACCATGTGCGATTCCATAGCCGGCAGCTGAAGTCGGCGGATCAATGATCCGCCCTACCTGACTACATCCGCCCTACCTGACTACTTGACCAATACTTTGCGGATGGTCCCGGCCAGGTCTTCGGCAACGAACTTGGCCACGTAAGCATCGGCGCCAACGCCGCGTACGTGGTCTTCGTTGGTCTTGCCCGACAGCGATGAGTGAATCACCACCGGGATCTTGCTGAAGCGGGCGTCCTGCTTGACCAGGCGGGTCAGCGTGAAGCCATCCATCTCCGGCATTTCCAGGTCAGTCAGCACCAGCGCTACGCGGTCCTCTACTGGGATGCCTTCAGCCTTGCAGCCTTCAGCGATGGCTTGCAGTTTTTCCCAGGCTTCCTTGCCGGTCTTCAGCATCACGTACGGCGCGCCCATGGCTTCCAGGCCGCGCTCGATCAGGTTGCGCGCCACCACGGAATCGTCGGCGGCCAGAATCATGGTGCCCGGTTTCAGCGGCAGCTTGCCAACGGATTCCTCGTTGATCTCTTCGCTTTCGGCCGGCATCATCTTGCGCAGGATGGTTTCCACGTCCAGCACCTGTGCCAGGCGCGTGGTGTGGGTGTCGCCATCCAGGCGCGCAATGCTGGTCACCATGCCGCCCGCGTTGCCGCCTTCGGCGCTCAGCACCTGGCTCCAGTCCAGACGCACGATCTCGTCCACCGACTCGACCGCGAAGGCCTGGGTGGTGCGCGCGAACTCGGTCACCAGCATGATGTTCAGGCCCGTCTTCGGCTTCACGCCAACGATCGATGGCAGATCCATCACGGGAATGATCTGGCCGCGCAGATTCACCACGCCCAACATGTGTGGCTGCGAACCGGCGACTGCGGTAACCTGCGGCATGGCCACGATCTCGCGGATCTTGAACACGTTGATGCCATACAGTTCCGAATGCTCGCCTTTGTCGTCCGCGCCGAGGCGGAACAGCAGCAGTTCGAATTTATTGGAGTTTGTAAGGTTGCTACGCTCGTCAACTTCTTGTTGAACGGAATTCATGTTGCTGACTCCAATTTGAAGAATGTTTCGGCAGTATAACGGGGATTACACACGAATTCGGCGGACTGAGGGGCGGATACAACGGCCCAAAGCAAAAAGGACGCACAGGGCGTCCTTTTCTGGAATTCTGGAGCGGGAAAAGAGTCTCGAACTCTCGACCTCAACCTTGGCAAGGTTGCGCTCTACCAACTGAGCTATTCCCGCAGAAGAGACGCAATTATGACAGAAGCATTTCAAAAAAACCAGTCCCTTGCACACTGGCAGGATTAGCAATGTTTCCTACTATAATGGTCCGATGGATTCCATTGAAATTGTTCTGACCATGCTGCTGGCGGTGATCGCCAGCGCTTACCTGGTCCGCGTGCTGCCCATCTCGATCCCGCTGCCGCTGGCCCAGATCGGCCTGGGCGCCATTATCTCTACGTTCACCGGCCACGGTATCCAGCTCGATCCCGAGCTGTTCTTCCTGCTCTTCCTGCCGCCGCTGCTGTTCCTGGATGGCTGGCGCATTCCCAATAGTGGACTGGTGCGCGACCGCGTCGTGATCCTCGAACTGGCTTTCGGCCTGGTACTGTTCACGGTGCTGGGCGCGGGCTACCTGATCCACCTGATGATTCCCGCCATGCCGCTGCCGGTGGCGTTTGCACTGGCGGCGGTGGTGTCGCCGACCGATCCGGTGGCCATCTCCGCGCTGAAGTCGCGCGCGCCCATGCCCAAACGTCTGATGCACATCCTCGAAGGCGAGGCCCTGCTGAACGATGCGAGTGGCCTGGTGTGCTTCCGTTTCGCCGTGGCCGCCGCGGCAACCGGCACCTTCTCCATCGCGGAGGCCTCGCTGACCTTCGCCTGGCTGGCGATTGCCGGTATTGCCATCGGCGTCGGCGTGACCTGGGTGGTCAGCCACTTCCAGGGCCATCTGACAGCACGCTTCGGCGAGCCGGCCGGTTCGCCGATTCTTATCAGCCTGCTGATTCCGTTTGGCGCTTACATGCTGGCCGAGTTCGTGCACGCTTCGCCGATTCTCGCGGCTGTGGCAGCGGGCATCACCATGAGCTTCGTGGAGCTGAACGGCCAGGCACTGGCCGCCACACGCATCCAGCGTACCGCCGTGTGGGACACCATGCAGTTCGCGCTGCACGGCGTGATGTTCGTGCTGCTTGGCGAGCAGCTACCGGATATCCTGCGCGGCGCCGGCGATTCGATCGAGGAAGTCGGCCACGAAAGCCGCTGGTGGCTGGTTTATTACGCTTTCGTGATCAGTGCGGGCCTGCTGATTCTGCGCTTTGTATGGGTGTGGGCGACTTTGCGCATCACCCTGTACCGCCGCAACAAGAATGATCCGTCGGCCACCGTGCGTCCGCATTGGCGCCTGCTGCTGGCGACTTCTCTGGCCGGTGCACGCGGTGCGATCACGCTGGCCGGTGTGATGACCCTGCCGCTGACGCTGCCCAATGGCCAGGACTTCCCGGCACGCGATCTGACGATTCTGCTGGCCAGCACGGTAATCCTGCTGTCGCTGGTGATGGCGGGGGTAGGCTTGCCACGCCTGCTGGGCGGCATGAGCTTCCCCGAGGAGCCGGCTGACCGCCAGCAGGAAGACCTGGCGCGCCGCGCGGCGGCGACGGCGGCCATTGCCGCCATCGAGAAGGCGCAGCTGGATCTGATGCCGCATTCGGATGATCCGGACTGCTATCCGCAAGCGGCGGCACGCGTGATGTCGCTGTATGAGCACCGCCTGAACGTCGCCAGCCAGGATGAGGACGACAGCGCGGCCCACTACCGCAAGCTGGACAAGGCGGAACGCAAGCTGCGCCTGGCCGCCATCAAGGCGGAACGCCAGGCGATCTTCGAGCTGGCGCGCCAGTACCATATATCGGACGAGATCGCGCGCAAGATCGTGCGCGAGATCGACCTGGTCGAAGCGCGCCACCGCTGATGCTGAACCGCGCCCGCCTCTCGCTGGTCATCGCCTGGCTGCTGTTCTGGGCCATGATGGTCGCTACGGCGGTGCAGGACTTCGTCCGGCACGACCGCGGGGATTTGTGGCAGCCGATTTTATGGGAATGCTCGTCGCTGCTGGTCGCTACCTTGCTGCTGGGGGCGCAGCGCTACTTCACGGCCCGTTACGATCATCTGGTTGCCACGCCATGGCGCTGGTTCGCGCGGCAGGCGCCGTGGCTGTTGATGTGGTGGGCGCTCTTCATGCCGATGGCGTTTGGCATCCGCCATGGCGTGTATGCGCTGATGGGCCGCACGTATTATCACGAGCCGTGGCTGCAGACGTACTTCTATGAAGACGTGAAGATCTCGGTCTTCGTGACGCTGTTCACGCTGGTCACGTTTGGCGTGTTGTCCTTTGTCCGTGCGGAGCGCACCAACGCCCTGCTGCGCGCCGCGCAGCTGCAGCAGCTGACGCAGCAGATCCAGCCGCATTTTCTCTTCAACGCGCTGAACACGATTTCCTCGCTGATGCATACCGACGTGGCGCGTGCCGATGCGACGCTGATTCAGCTGTCCGACATGCTGCGCGCTACGCTCGAAGTCAGCGGCGCGCAGACTGCGCCGTTGTCCACCGAACTGCGTTTGCTGCGCGGTTATGCACGGCTGATGGAGGAGCGCTTCGTCGACCGGGTTTCCATTGCCTGGGCGATTGACGAGGAACTGAGCGACTGCCACGTACCGGTCATGAGCCTGCAGCCTCTTCTCGAAAACGTCTTCAAACACACCGTCGAACGCCGCCGCGGCCTGACCCGCATCACCATCACCGCCCACCGCGAAGGCACCAGCCTCGTCCTCGCCATCACCGACGATGCCGGCCACCTGCCCGCCACCTCACCCGCGCCCGCGGCCCCGCACACGCACGCGCCACCCCCGGCCAGCGCGCGTTCAGGTGCGACCATTTCCGCGTCTGCGGCTGCGGGCACGTCCACGTCCGCAGGACGCTTTTGCGCGTCAAGCGGCGGCGCGGAGGCTGCGGCGGTGCTCAACGGCGCGAGCGGCGTTGGCTTGCGCAATATCCGCGAGCGCCTGGAAGCGCTGTATGGCGGCCTTGCTACGCTGGAGCTGAGCCAGCTTGAACCGGCGGGCGTGCGCGCTGAGATGAGGATTCCATGCGCGTCCTGATCGTCGATGATGAACGCCCGGCGCGCGACAAGCTGCGCCGCCTGCTGGAGACTGAATCCGACATCACGGCCATCGGCGAAGCGCGTGACGGGGTGGAAGCCATCGAACAAGTGGCAGCCTTCGCGCCCGACGCCATCTTCCTGGACGTGCAAATGCCCGAGGTGAGCGGCCTGGAAGTTGCCGCCTCTCTGCCCGATCCCGCGCCGTTGCTGGTGTTCGCCACCGCTTTCGACGAATACGCGATCAAGGCGTTCGACGCCAATGCGATCGATTACCTGCTCAAGCCCTTCGACCAGACGCGCCTGCAACGCGCCCTGCAGCGCCTGCGCGAACGCCTGGCCGCGCGCCACGCCGCCGCCCCGGACGCGTCCGGAGCGCACGCCACTGCCGTGCCGCTCGCACATGCCGTACCGCCAGTATCGCCCGCCTGGCCGCCGCCGCAGCAGTTGATGGTCACCGAGCGCGGCACCACGCGCATTGTGCGCGTCGAAGACATCCAGTGGCTGGAGACTGCCGACAACTACGTGGTCCTGCACACCGCCACCAGCGCCCCGCTGCTGCGTCAGACGCTCGGCAACCTGCTCGACACGCTGGGCCCGGCCTTTCAGCGCTGCCACCGCCGCGCGGCCGTGCAGCTGGCGTGGATCGACCGCATCGAAGCCTCGCCCAAGGGCGACGGCGAAGTCCTGCTACGCGGCGGCGCCCGCGCGCCGCTGAGCCGCCAGTTCCGCCAGGACCTGCTGTCCGCCCTCGGCTAGCGCCCCTGGGCGCCGACTCGCCCCACGGCACGCCCCACTCACCCCATATCGCTCGCGTGGCGCACCGCCCGCCGGTACGCTGGTCACATCACCAACCTGAGGACCACCGCCATGCACAACAAGAGACTGTATTTCCTGGACTGGATTCGCATCATCGCCTTCTTCCTGCTGATCCTCTTCCACACCGGTATGTATTACGTCACCTGGGGCTGGCACGTTAAAAGTCCCAATGCCAGCGACGCCATCGAACCGCTAATGATGCTGTCCTCGCCCTGGCGCATGACCCTGCTGTTCCTGGTATCCGGCGTGGCCGCCTGCCACTTGCTGGACAAACTGGGCACAGCACAATTCGCCCGCCAGCGCAGTTTCCGCCTGCTGGTGCCGCTGGTGTTCGGCATGTTCTTCATCGTGCCGCCGCAGTCGTATTTCGAAGTGGTCGAAAAGCTCAACTACGCCGGCAGCTTCAGCGATTTCATGCATCTCTACGTGACCGGCTACCACGGCTTCTGCAATAAGGATGGCTGCCTGACCATACCCACCTGGAACCACCTCTGGTTCCTGCCCTATCTGTGGGCCTACACCATGATCCTGGCTGTCGTCGGCACCAAACGTGGCGGTGAAGCGCTGGCAAAGCTGCTGACCGGCTGGCGCCTGATCGTCCTGCCTGCCGCCCTGCTGGCCGTGATCCGCATGACGCTGATGCCGATCTTCGACACCACCCACGACCTGATTCATGACTGGGCCATGCACGCCGGCTACTTCAGTATCTTCATGATGGGCGCCCTGCTGGCCAAGCAGCCGCAATTCTGGGAAGCCACAGAACGTGCCCGCTTCCCCGCGCTGGGCATCGCCTTCGCATGCTGGGCATGTTTCGTCTGCTACTACTCGCTGCCGGAAAGCATGCAGGACGCCCTGAACACCATGCGTACCGTCTACGCCCTGTGCCAGTGGAGCGCCATCGTCGCCGTCTGCGGTTTCGGACGCCGCCATCTCAACTTCGACAGCGCCAAACGCCGCTACCTGACCGAAGCCGTGTTCCCGATCTATATCCTGCACCAGACGCTGATCGTATGCTTCGCGCATAGCCTGAAAGTGGCGCATATCGCACCGGCGATCGAATACCTGGTACTGGTCGTGCTGACCACCACCACCAGCTTCGGTATCTTCGAGATTGTGCGCCGCGTACCGCTGCTGCGTCCCTGCTTCGGACTGCCGCGCACCGAGAAAACGGCAGCCCTGCCGGCCGCCGTCGTAGTGAATTAATTCAGGACCTTGCGCGTGCGCTTGGCGCGGTACATCTCGGCATCGGCAATCGCCAGTGCCTCTTCCAGATCGTAACCCGCCTTGCGCATCGCCATGCCCAGCGAAGCACGCACGTCATAGCCCGCCAGGGTTTCCTGCACACGCAGCAGCATGGCCTGGGCATCGAAGTAATCGCATTCCACCATCAGCATGGCAAATTCATCGCCCCCCATGCGCGCTACCACGTCGGAACCGCGCGTGACATCCTTCAGCGCCTTGCTGCAGCGGATCAACAGCGCATCACCGGAGGCATAGCCTTGCGTATCGTTGTAGAACTTGAGGTCGTCGAGATCGATCGACACCACGCAAGCCTGATGGCCGTAGCGGCTGCAGCGCTCTTCTTCACGCGCCACCAGCAAGTCCCAGCCGCGGCGGTTGTACAGGCCGGTGAGTTCATCGCGCGTCGCATCCACATCGGCCCGTTCGGCCTTGCGCAAAGCCTCGGTCGCATTCAATTCGGCTTCCAGCAAGCCGCCCAGCAGATCGGCCATCAGCTTCACCATGTCCTGATCCTCGCGGATGCGTTCCGGCTGCGGTTCGGGATCGATGGCGCACAAGGTGCCGAACAGCGTACCGTCGGCACGGCGCAGCGGCACGCCGACATAGGCGCCAATCTGCATTTCACCAGTGATCGGGGCGGCCGCATAAGCCGCCTCTTTCTTCACATCGGGCGCGATATTCGGGCCCTGGCCTTCCACCATGCGAGCGCACAGCGACTCGGCCCAACCATAGGACTTACCGGGCTGGACGCCATAACCGTGATCGTCCGAAAACAGGACCACCCAGTTATCCCCGTCGGTGCGGGTGACCATCCATAATTTGAATCCCAGGCGCTGGCGCAGGAACTGCAGGGTCGCCCGGGAAGCTGTCGCGAAATCGTTGATCATGCTTGCCTCATCCATGGAGTTCTGACGCGAAACACCATTATGCACCCAAAAGAAGCGTACGGAACTACTTCGTGAACGTGAGCATGTGGCGCGCGGGACCAGGCAGCAACGGTTCAGGACGTCCGGCAACCCAATCCTCATGTCCGGCCAGGAAGAACGGCGACAAAGGATGGCCACTCTGCCCGCCCGGCATATTGAACAAGCCCTGCTCCTCCTTGCCCGGCGTGACTGTCATGCGCTCCGACTGGCCGAAATTCGGACCGGCCACGCGCGGCATATTGCTATCACCAGGCAACTGGTCGGCTGGCACGGACAACCACTTGCGCAGCGGCCCCAGCGAACCGGCAATCGGATGCGCGATGGCCGCCGTATTACGCTCGCCCCAGGTATGGGTCGCCAGCGGTTTGCCATCCCTGGACAGGTTGGCGATGGCGCGGTCGATGGCCGCCAGCTGCAAAGCCTTCCAGTCCGGGTATTGTTTCGGCAGCCAGCCTGCAGGCTGTTCGTCCAGCAGACGCGCCACCACAGCCGGCCAGCGCCGCGAAGCCGCTGCCGCATCGCCATCGAAGCGCCCCATATCCGCATTGGCGCCGCCGTACAGCACTTCGTACATCGACCACATGAAGGCGCGTGCCGCACGGTAGCCCACCGAGTCCACGCTGGCATGGCCGGACCAGCTGTTCTTCAGCAGCCGCGCCAGTTCGGCGCGCTGCGGATTGCCTGCCATGGCCTGATCATCCAGCACGGCCAGGGCACGGTCGCGCCACTTGCCCATGAAGATGGCGCGGTCGTCCAGCATCACGCTGTAGACGCCCTGCTCGTTGGTTTTCGGTCCCAGCGCGGCCAGGCTGTCGCGCGCCTGATGCGCGCGCGCGCCGAGGTCGAAGCCGCCATCGCCTATCAGCTCGGCGCCGGCACCCAGTAACTGCTGGTTGTTCGCGGTGACCAACTGGCCAGACGCCGGATTGCGCTGCACCGGGTAATCCCTGGCCGGCAGCAGTCCTTGCCAACCACCGGTCCCACCTTGCAGTGGGAAAGTTGGATCGGCGCCGCCTTTCGCGCGGCGTACCAGCGGCCCGGCAACCGTCCAGCCGATATTGCCGCTGGCGTCGCCCGCCACCATGTTCTGGGCCGGAATGCCAACCGTCGGCGCCAGTGCCAAAGCCTGGTCCAGCGAAGTGACCAGCTCCATGCGGCGCAAATTCATGTTCACGGCTTGCAGCTCGTGCGCCACCCAATGCACGGCATAGGGCTTGCCCTTGCCTTCCATGATCGGGCCCTGCGAGGTTTCGCGCACCGCCAGGTGGACGGCTGGCGCGCCTTTCACCAGAATGCTTTCATCATGCACGGCCGGCGTTTCCCAGCCACCGGCGACTTGCACCATGCCGGGATGGGCCGAGTCCTCTGCCACTGGCACAAAGTCCATGTAGTCGCCATAACTGTTGGTGAAGCCCCAGGCCACATGACCATTGCTGCCCGCCACAATGGCGGGAACGCCGGGCAGGGTTACGCCGATCACGCGGCGCGTGCCGCCGTTGTCGCCGGGGATGTGCAGCTGCATGCGGTACCAGGTATTCGGCAGCTTGATCCCCAGGTGCATATCGTCGGACACGATGGCGCCGCCATTGGCGCTGCGGCTGCCCGCCACCGCCCAGTTATTGCTGCCCACGCCGTCGACGAAATCGATCATGGCAATCTGCACCGGATCTTTCGGCACGTTCTGGCCCCACCATGCGGGGGCTTCGGCTGGAATGGGCGCGGCCGGTGCGGCCACGCTGGCCGCATCCAGCGGCGCATCCCATTGCGTGGATTCGGGCAGCAGGAAGGCCAGTTGTTCCGGCGTGGTGTGTTCCTTCATCCAGCCGCGCGACAGCTCGCGCGAACCCTGGCCGCCTTGCAGATCGAAATACATGGCCCATGCCACCAGCAGCGAGTCTTCCGGCAGCCAGGCGCGCGGCGCCACGCCTACCAGGCCGTATTCGAAGGGACGGGTGCCGAGCGCATTCAAGCCATCGTTGACGCCGGCCGTATAGCGTTCCAGCAGAAGGCGCTCAGACTGCGGCAGGCCAAGCAAGGCCAGCGAAGCGCGCGCGCGGAAGCGGTGCAGACGGTGCGCCTTGTCGACCCCAAGGGCCTTTTCGCCGAACAGTTCGGCCAGTTCACCAGCCGCGACGCGGCGCAGCAAATCCATCTGGAAGAAGCGGTCCTGGGCATGCACAAAACCGGTGGCGTAGGCCACGTCGTCGCGGTCGCCGCCGGACACGGTCGGCACGCCGCGCGCATCCCGCGCCACGGTGACCGTGCCGCTCAGGCTTGCGACATTGCGCCTGCCATCCAGTTCGGCCAGGCTGCCGCGCAGGAAGAACCACAACACCAACAGCGCCAGCAGCAGGACAACCAGTATGCCCAGCCCGATCCGCTTGAGCCAGATGCCCAGCTTTTGCATGCATTCCCTCTTTATTATTGCGTTGCGGGGAATCTTGCCAGAAATCCAATTGAAACGGGAGTAAAAAAGTGTAAGCGCCATTCTTTAACCAGCTCATGCTACATTGCTCACATGATCCCTGCCCCCACTCCTGAAAACGAAGCCGGGCGCATCGCGGCCCTGTATGCGGCCCTGCTGCTGGACACTCCTCGTGAGGAGCGCTTCGACAAGATCGTGGAATTCGCGGCCCGCGAGTTCGACGTCCCTATTGCCCTGATCTCCCTGATCGACAGCGACCGCCAGTGGTTCAAGGCCGCCGTCGGCCTGGGCGAGGTGTGCCAGACCGGCCGAGATATCTCCTTCTGCGGCCACGCCATCATGCGCAACGACATCATGGTGATCCCGGATGCGCTGCAAGATCCGCGCTTTGCCGACAACCCACTGGTCACGGACTGGCCGCACATCCGCTTCTACGCGGGCGCCCCGCTGATCCAGCGCGACGGCTATGCGCTGGGCACCTTGTGCGTGATCGACACCAAACCGCGCCAGTTCGACGATGTGGAGCTGGCCATCCTGTCCACCTTGCGCGGACTGCTGATGCAGGAACTGGAGGGTGGCAATGGCTGAACAGAATATGCTGCTGGTGGAACCCGAAACCATGCTGCGCCGGACCGTGGCCATGACCGCCCGCTCGCTGGGCATGGCGCATATCCACGAAGCGGCCAGCGTGACCATGGCGCGCGAGCTGCTGCGCCACCAGAAGTTTGACGGCGCCGTGATCGCCATCGATGCGGGCGGCGGGCATGACCTGTCCCTGCTTGACCAACTGCGTCAGGGCCGTACGCTGAGCAAGGCCACCATTCCGGTCGCGGTGCTGGCCGAACAGTGCGACGGCACGCTGCTGGCCGCCCTGCGCGAACGCGGCGTGAACCGCGTTATACTCAAGCCCTTCCGCGCACGCACCCTGCTCGACTGTTTTTCCGCACTGGCTCAAGGATAGGAGAATTGCATGGCACGCCTGACCGCAAAAGACTTTGATCCGGAAGTTCTGAAGCTGTTCGACCAATACGTGCATGGCCAGTTGAGCCGGCGCGATTTCATCTCCTCCGCTGCGCGCTTTGCGGTGGCCGGCGCCACGGGCGCCAGCCTGCTGGCTGCCCTGTCGCCCAGTTTCGCCGCGCAACAGGTCGCGCCCGCCGATGCTCGCATCAAGACCAGCTATGTGGAGTTCCCATCGCCACAAGGCTACGGCAAGCTGCGTGGCTATCTGGCGCAGCCCGCGGCGCCCACCGGCAAGCTGCCCGCCGTGCTGGTGGTGCATGAGAACCGCGGCCTGAATCCGCATATCGAAGACATCGCCCGCCGCCTTGCCCTGGATGGCTTCCTGGCGTTTGCGCCGGATGCCCTGTTCCCGCTGGGCGGCTATCCCGGCGACGAAGACAAGGCGCGCGAACTGTTCCCCAAACTGGACCAGACCAAGACCCGCGCCGATTTCGTCACCGCCGTTCAGATCCTGAAAACCCATCCGGCCGCCAATGGCAAAGTGGGCGTGGTCGGCTTCTGTTACGGCGGCGGCATTGCGAACTACCTGGCCACGGTAGTGCCGGACCTCGCCGCCGCCGTGCCTTTCTACGGCAGCCAGCCGCCCGCCGGCGAGGCGGCAAAAATCAAGGCGCCGCTGCTGATCCACGATGCCGAAAAGGACACGCGCATCCTGGCCGGCTGGCCCGCCTACGAGGCCGCCTTGAAAGCCGCGCACGTCAAATACGAACACTTCGTCTACCCCGGCACCGAGCATGGCTTCAATAACGACACCACGCCGCGCTACGACGAAGCGGCTGCCACGCTGGCCTGGCAGCGCACCGTCGATTTCCTGAAGCAGAAGCTCAGTACGTAAGTTCGGAAAGCGATGCACCACGCATCAGGCTGTGGTAACGGAAGGCTTCGCGCACGTTCTCGCGCAAGGTCTGGTCATCCCACGGCTTGGTGTAGAAGCGGTAGATTTCCCCGCGGTTGATGGCGTTCAGCACCGTATCCAGTTCCGTGTAGCCGGACAGGATGATGCGCACCGTGCCCGGATACAGTTTCTTCACGCGGCTGAGGAATTCGGTGCCGTTCATGGACGGCATGCGCTGGTCGCTGATCACCACCTGCACCTCGTGCAAGGCCAGATGGGCAAAGGCCTCTTCCGCCGTGTTGGCGGTGAGGATCTGATAACCGTCGCGCCGCAGCAGACGGGTTAAGGCAGACACGATATTCGGCTCGTCATCCAGCAGCAGCAAAGTGCCGCTGGCCGCAGTGGCGGCAGGCCGCGCCGCATGCAGCGATTCCTTGGCCAGCAGCGCAGCGAGAGCGTCGGCATCGACCGGGCGGCTGAGGAAATAGCCCTGCGCCTCGTCGCAGCCGAAGCGCCGCAGATAGGACAGCTGGGCTTCCGTTTCGACGCCTTCGGCCACAACACGGAAGTCCAGGCTGTGGCCCAGCGCAATCACGCTGCGCACGATGGCCGCCACGGCCGGCGCGCCCAGCATCTCGCGAACGAAGCTCTGGTCGATCTTGAGGTAGTCGATGGGGAACAGCTTCAGATAAGCCAGGCTGGAATAGCCGGTGCCGAAATCGTCGATGGCCAGGCTCACGCCGACGGCTTTCAAACGGCGGATGGTCGCCACGGCCGATTCGGCATCATGCATCATCATGCTTTCGGTCAGTTCCAGTTCGAGGCTGCTGGCCTGCAGGCCGGTTTCCTGCAGCGCCGCTACCACTTCATCGACCAGCCCCTTGTCGCGGAACTGGCGTGCCGACACGTTGACTGCCACCCGCACCGGCGGCAAGCCCGCGTCCAGCCACGCCCGGTTCTGCGCGCAGGCGGTGTGGATCACCCAGCGGCCGATATCCACGATCAGGCCCGTTTCTTCCGCCACGCCGATGAAGCGGGCCGGCGACACCAGGCCAAGCGTTGGATGGCGCCAGCGGATCAAGGCTTCCACGCCCATGATTTCGCCGGTATCCACACCGGCCTTGGGCTGGTACTGCAGGAAGAATTCGTTACGCGCCAGCGCGCCGCGCAGCTCGCCCTCGATCACGGCCCGCTCCACCACCCGCGCATGCATGGCGGCCTCGTAGAACTGCAGCTGGTTGCGGCCCGCTTCCTTGGCGCGGTACATCGCAATGTCCGCGTGACGCATCAGGAGCTGGGCGTCCGTGCCATCGGTGGGGAATACGCTCACTCCCATCGAGCAGTTGACGGCCACTTCCTGCCCGCCCAGCTGTACCGGCTCCGACACGACAGACAACAGGTGCTGCAGCATGGTCTGCGGCGGAGCAGTCTGTGTACCGGTCAGCAGCACCAGCACGAATTCGTCGCCGCCCAGCCTTGCCACGGTATCCGTCTCGCGCACGGAGGCGCGCAGCCGGCCGGCCACCGTGCACAGCAGCTCATCGCCCGCCGCGTGGCCCAGGTTATCGTTGACCAGCTTGAAGTTGTCCAGGTCAAGGAACACTACCCATACGGTATGCGCGTAACGCTGGGCATAGCCGATGGCTTGCGCCAGCCGGTCGATGCACAGATTGCGGTTCGGCAGGCCGGTCAATGCATCGTGGCTGGCCTGGTATTCGAGCTGCGCCTGGTAGTCCATGGTGGACGTCATATCCGTCAGCACGCAAACGCGGTGGCTGACTTCACCCGTGGGGCCGCGCACGGGCGCCACGCGCAGCTGGGCCCAGTACAGCGAACCGTCGCGGTGCTGGGCATGCACCATCAGCGTCACGTCGGACTGGGCGCGCATAGCGTCATGCACCGCAGCCTTGCTGTCATCGCCGTCGTTGGTCAGCAGCTGCTCCAGGCTGCGCCCGCGCACTTCGTCCGGAGTGTAGCCGCACAGCTGGAACAAGGCAGTATTGGCGTACTCGATGGTGTCCAGATCATCGCCAACGGCCGTGATGGCGATCGCGCTGGAACTGGCATCGAGCGCGCGGTCGTGCAGCTGCAGCGCGCGTTCCACCTGCTTGCGCTCGGTGATGTCTTCGATCGTGCCCAGCACGCCAATGGTATTTCCCGCCACATCATGCAGCGGCAGCTTATTGATCAGGAACCAGTGCAGCGAGCCATCCGCGAACGGCAGATGATCTTCGCGGTTCAGGGAGGGCTCGCCGCTGCGGATGATCTGGCGGTCCTCGGCGCGGATACGCTCCGCATTGTGCGACCAGGGGAAATCGAAATCGCTCTTGCCCGCCACCTCGTCGCGCGAGCGCAGGCCGGCCGCGCGCGCAAACACGTCGTTGCAGCCCTGGTAGCGCAGCTCCAGGTCTTTCCAGAAGATCTGGTGCGGAATATGGTCGATCACCAGCTGCTGCATTTCTTCCGATGCATGCAGGGCGCGTTCGATGTGCAGCTTCTCCGTGACGTCATGGGCGATCACGAAGCGAGCATTGTGCCCGGCCAGCGTCAGCGGATGCGACGATATCTCGACCCGCAACATGCCGCCATTCTTGCTGCGATGCGTCCAATGGCTGGACTGGTCGCCGGCATCGGCAGGCGCTTCCAGCAGGCTGCGATCCAGCCGCGCCAGCTCTGCGGGCGGGCGGATGTCGCGGATTGTCATGCCGAGGAACTCTTCCTCCGAATAACCGTATTTCTCGATGGCCGCGTTGTTTACGACAAGGAAGCGCAGCGTGTCCACGTCATACACCCATGCCGGGTGCGGATGGTGCTCGAATAGCCGCTTGAAGCGCATGCGCGAGCCATAACTTTCATAGTCGCGCAACTCGTGCAGCACCACGCGATAGCTGTCCGGCTGCCCCATACCGCCCGGCTGGAAGTCGATGGTATGAGTGGCCGCCCATTCCTTATTGCCGACGCCGCGCAGCACCAGTTCGCCACGCCAGACGCCGCGCAGCCGCGCCACGGACAGCGCATCGTCGCGCAGTTCGCGGGCGGCCCAGGGCAAGTAAAGCTTGAAGGCGTTCTGCGTCTGCCCCGCTTCTTCGCAGTAGCGGCGCGCACGCTGATTGAGCGCCAGCAGCGTACCGCTGGCATCCATGATAAAAGCAATATAGGGACTGTCGCCAAACAGCGCGGCGAATGCCTCCTGCTGTGTTCCGGGCTCCATGCACGGATGTTAGCACCTCTGCTGCTCGGCGTTACGCACGATTAGCCCAACGCAATGGCAAAGCATCTTCGCGCCACACAATCCGGCGCGGACGGAAGCGCCACAGCCGCTCAGCGCCTTCAAACTGCCCCTGCTCGGGGGAATTCAGCAGCACTTCCGCATCGCCCGTCATTTGCAGCAGGCCGCCGCTGGCAAAGTCCGGAAACACCAGGCCTGCCTTGCCGTTCAACACGATGTTACCGAGCGTGTTGAAGAAGCGGTTGCCCTGGTAGTCCGGTACGGTGAGCGTGCCGTCTTCGGCGATATGCACGAAGCCCGGCATGCCGCCGCGGTGCGAGACATCGACACGGCGGCGCCCTTCATCCGCATAGGTCGCAACGAAGAAGGTGCCTGCCTCGCTGATCAACTGGCGTGCCATCGCATCGAGGCGCGTACTATTCACCAGCGGCAGGCCCGATGGCTCGTCCGGTGTGCGCTCGAAGCGGTAGTCGCGCACATGAATATACTTCGGGCAGTTGCCGTAAGACTCGTCCACCACAATCTCCGCCGCATCGCCTTCGTGGCGCAGCAGCGTGCCATTCAGACGGTTGCGGCGGCGCGTATGCAGCTCGATGCCCAGCATGCCGATGGAGGCGCCATGCTCCATGCCCGCATCGGCGGGATCGCCCGCCACGCGCGGCAACGCGGCCAGCAGGTGTTGAGGATCGGGAGAATGCAGGAAGCCCTCTTCGCCGGCGCGCAGCGTGGCCCACACATCGCCCTGCGCATCGACCGCGCCGAATACGGCGAACGGCAACTGCTCAAAGAACTCGCGGTGCTGGTCCGGCATGTACTCGCGCACCACCTTGCGGCCGACGGCTTCCATTCTTTCCACCATGCCGATGCTGGACTGAATGGCCAGCTCGCCGGCATGCCAGGGCGATTCGCTGCGCAGGTCTTCCATGGCATTCTCCTTTGGTATCAGGCCGCCAGGCCTTCCGGGCTTTTCACAAAGGGCACGAAGCCGGGCAGCGCTTCCACGCGAGCCAGCCAGGCGTTGACGTTGGTGTAGCCGCTCAGGTCCACATTGCCTTCCGGAGCGCGCGCGATATAGCTGTACAGGGCGACATCGGCGATGGTTGGTTCAGCGGCGGCGATCCAGTGGCCTTTCGCCAGCTGGGCATCGACCAGGGGCAGGATGCGGTGAGCGCGCGCGATGGCTTCGTCCACATTGCCGGGACGCTGGAACAGGATCATGATGCGGGCCGCAGCCGGGCCGCCGGCGATTTCGCCCGCCGCCACGGACAGCCAGCGCTGCACATTCGCCGCGCCGGCCGGATCTTCCGGCAGCCATTTGCCTTTACCGTAGCGCTTCGCCAGATAAACGAGAATGGCGTTCGAATCGGGGAAGAACTGGCCTTCGTCTTCCAGCACGGGCACCTGGCCGAAGGGATTCTTGGCCAGGAAGTCTTCCGCTCTCTGCTCGGCTTTCATCAGGTCCACCAGCACCAGCTCGGCCTCCAGGCCAAGCAGGCCAATAAACAGGTGGGCGCGGTGTGCGTGGCCGGACAGGGGATGGTAGTACAGTTTCATGGATGCTCCTTTCGTAGTGTGAGTCGAAAGTGTGCATCCATATCGCGGCGATGAGAATCACCACCGTTAGCAAGATACTATTCCATCCAGTGGAATAATCTCAGGGCTGGACCTCAAATAGCAGCAGCTGGGTTACCTGGTTCTTGTTGAAATTATCATCCGAAATCAGCACCAGGCTGTGATGGCCGTTGCTCAGCTGCGGTCCCCAGGCAATGCCTTCCACGTTATCCAGTTCCGACAAGCCCAGCGTATTCAGGTCCAGCACCAGTCGCTTGCGCGCGGGCTTGAAGCTGGCCCCGGCCAGCGCAGGATAGCCGCTGACGTCCGTCGCGCCCTCGATATTCATGGCATAGATGCGGATATAGTTCTTGTACAAACCATCCGCACCCTGCGCGGCGGCGCGCTCCAGCACCAGCAGCTCGTGCGCGCTGACTGCCAGGACTTCGGACACGCCATTGTCGGCGGCCTTGCCCGGTGCCGGCCGCGCCGGAATCGCGTCGATCTCGTAGGCGTATTGTCCCAGCACCTTGCCCTCGCGCGTGAACTGCGTGATACGCGTGACGGTACCCTGGTCAGGTGTCGGCTCAGGACCATCTTCGTACAGCGGCGCTTCCAGCGACAGCCACAGGCTCTTGCCATCCGGCGCAAAGGCCAGGCCTTCCAGCGACAGGTTGTTGCGCGAGCCTTTCTCCACGTCCTTCCAGACCTTGAAGTTTTCCGGCAGCGGCATTTCACCCAGCAGCTTGCCATCGCGCGTGGCGTGGCGCAGCCAGGGATTCAGGCCGATGCGGCGATCGCCTTCGCTGGCATACCAGATCGTGCCGTCCGCCGGATCGACGCGGATCGTTTCGATGTCCGGCACATCGCCGCCCTTCGCCACGCTGGGATAAGTGCTGCCGTCAGCCTGCTGGAAGAAACGTACGCTGGTCAGCGTGGCCGAGCGGAAGGCGCTGGCGTCGTAATCGAGCTTCATGGTGTAGAAGCGCGCCGGATTGATATTGGAGCGGTCATCCGACTCGACCACCCAGGTCCGGCTGGCAGGATCGTAATCGATGCCCGAGAACCCGCCCGCCGTCGTGCCCTCGAATTGCGCCTTCAAAGGGATGCGCTGCTCGCCGATAAAGCGCAGGCCGGACACGCTGCGTTCCGGCATGGGAGCAATCGAGGCGCATCCACTCAGCGCCGCCAATGCGGCCAGCGCCGCGGTAAGAACCCGCTTACGCACTGTGCAGCTTCTTATGCATATTGCGCAGCCCCAGCCATACGCAGGCTGCAACCACAGGCACCAGCACGCCCATCACCAGTTCCGGATTGCCGACCAGCCCAACCACCTTGGCGCCTTTGGCCGCATAGCCAATCAGGCCCACCACGTAATACGAAATCGCGGCCACGGACAGTCCTTCCACCGCCTGCTGCAAACGCAGCTGCTGCAAAGCGCGCTGATTCATCGACTGCAGGATGCGGCGGTTGTGCGCCTCCTGCACGATGCCGACGCGCGTGCGCAGCAGATCGTTGCTGTTGGCGATACGACGCGCCAGCGCTTCCTGGCGTGCCGCCACCGCTTCGCAGGTCTTCATGGCAGGCGCCAGGCGGCGCTCCATGAACTCCTCGACCGTCGGCGTGCCTTCGATGCGCAGCTCGCGCAATTCTTCAATACGGGCATTCACCAGGCCGAAGTAAGCCTTGGAGGCGGCGAAACGGTAGCTCGTATCCAGCGACAGCTTTTCGATGCGCGCCGCCAGGTGAGTAATCTGGTCCAGCAGCATTTGCTCGATGGTGCCGTCATCGACGCGGCCATCCGCATCAACCAGCGCACCGGCCAGCGCCGCCAGTTCGGATTCCACGGAATTCAGTTCCGGCGTCGCCTGCTGCGCGGCCGGCAGGCCAAGCAGCGCCATCATGCGATAGGTTTCGATCTCCAGCACCCGCTGGATCAGGCGCCCCGCCTGTTGCTGGCGCATGCCCACGTCGCAGATCACGAAGCGCGAAAAGCCGTCCGAGTGAATCGCAAAGTCGGTCCACAGTTCTCCGCCCTGCATCACCTGGCTGCCCGCCATCGCAGCACCTTCGAAGACGCGCTGCAGGCTGGCGGCAAAGGCTTCCGGCGCGGCGCTGGCGCGCGCCAGCACGACGTGCGAAGCGACCAGCACCCTGCCCTGCAGTGCGAGCAGCCAGTCCTGCGGCAAATGGCGCGTCGGCATGGCGTCGAAGGCTTCTTCCGGCAGCGGCATTTTCTGCACCTGCTCAGCGAAGGTGAAGGTGGCGAATTCGGTGTGCAGCTCCCATTTCAGGCGGAAGCGGCCGAAATCATGGGTGAAGTAATTCGTATCCGGCGCCGGCGCGGAAACGCCGAAATGGCCGCACAGCGCCGCCAGCCGCGCATGCTGGGCTTCCGCATTGGACGCATGCGGCGCAGGATCGCCGTACACCGCGAGGTGCGACACCAGCGATGGCGCCTCCAGTTTCAGAAAAGGCCGCGAATGGATCTCGGCGGCCAGCGGCACGCGTTGCGCGTGATTGAGGCTGGCGAAGACGATGCTCATGTCAGTAGATTTCCTTTGCCGCCTTGCGCACTGCTTCCAGCAGCAGATTGGCGCCCGGTGACAGCAAGTGGTCATGCTGGCGGATGATGCCGAATGCGTCCATCTTGAACGGCAGTTCGATCGGGAGAATGCTTAAAACGTTCAGCGATGCGTAGTATTGTGCCACTTCCAGCGGCATCACATGCAGGGAGTCGGTTTGCTGTAACAGGGACGTAATCAGCAGCAGCGCCGTGGTATCGACGCTGTTGGCCGGCGGTTCCAGACCCGCGCGGCGGAACATCATGTCGCAGCGGTGGCGCAGAATGCTGCCTTGCGGCGGCAGAATCCAAGGCTGGCCCGCCAGATCCTTCAGCTGCAGGCTCTTGGCTTCCAGCAGCGGATGGTTATTGCGCACCACGGCGCAAGCCGGTTCTTCGGTCAGTTCTTCGTAGATCAGGTTCGTGGTGCCGTTGCGCTCCAGGATGCGGCCTATCATGAAGTCCAGCGTGCCGCGTTCCAGCATATCCAGCAGCACATTGGATGGCTCCATATGCACACCGATGCGCAGCAATGGCGCGTGCTGCTTGATGCGGGAAATGGCGCGCGGCAGCAGGGACATGGCCGGCGTCATGATCACGCCCACTTCCACCTGGCCCACCAGCCCCTGTTTCAGCGCCACCACGTCGTCATGCGCCAGCGACAGGCTGGTCAACGCCATGCGCGCGTGGCGAATCATGGTTTCGCCGTAGATGGTCGGCTCCATGCCGCGCGGCAGGCGCTCGAACAGCTTCACGCCAAGCATCTCCTCCAGATCCTTGATCTGCTTGGAGGCTGCGGGTTGGGTCATGTGCAGCGCGTCGGCTGCACGATGGATGTTGCGATGCTCATCGAGGGCGATGAGCAGAAGCAGCTGGCGGGTTTTGAGGCGGGCGCGTAGAAACCAGTTCGGGTTAAGAGTGTCCATTCCCTGATAATATCATCGCCCGCAGGCCGGACTCGGATTTGGAGCCGGGCCTTGCTCCGTTTGCGGCACGTGCTGGATGGTGCCGTCCGGGTTGTAGTGCAGTTCCTCCACCGCCACCGAGCGGCGGAATTCGCCGCCGGTCGGCAGCTTGTCGTTGTGGTAGAAGATGTAGGACTTGCCGTTGAAGTCCACGATCGCATGGTGAATGGTCTTCACGATGCGGTTCTTGTCCATGATGACGCCGTGCTGGGTCCAGGGCCCCGTGGCGCTTGGGCCGGTGGCGTACACCGTCTCTTCGGGGAAATCGCGCGACCAGCTCAGATAGTAGGTGCCTTTGTGCTTGTTCAGGTATGGCGCCTCGGTGAAACGCTCGATCGGCACGGCGTGGATCTCGCCATCCATCTCAATCATGTTCGGCTTCAGCTTGACCCACTTCAGCATCTGGTTGCCCCAGTACAGATAGGCCTGGCCGTCGTCGTCAACGAAAACGGCGGGATCGATGTCGTCCCAGGAAATGCTGACCTGCTTGGTCATGTCATTGGTGATCAGGGCCGAGCCGCGCGCATCCCTGAACGGGCCGGTCGGGCTGTCCGATACCGCTACACCAATCGCCTTGCCGGGAATGGTGGCGTGTTCGACCGGCGCATAAATATAGTATTTACCTCCGACCTTGGCGATGTCGCCGGCCCAGGCATCGGCTTTCGCCCATTTGAAGGCTTGTACGTTCAGCGGCGAACCGTGGGCTTCCCAGTGCACCATGTCGCAACTGGAGAACACGCGCCATTCCTTCATCACATAATCCTTGCCGCCAACCGGCGCATCGTCCTTGCCGGTGTAGAGGTAGACGCGGCCATTGTCGACCAGCGCGAACGGGTCGGCGGTGAAGATGTCCTTGAACAGCGGATTGGACGCGTGCGCGGCGACACTGGCCGCAGCAAGCGCCGCGGCCATCAGGGTTTTGCGAATCATTGAGTCTCCTTGCTGCGCGTGGACAGCAGGCGCTGGACCACGCAGAAAATGAACAGCAGCGCACCGATGACGATTTTCGTCCACCAGGAGCTGAGCGTGCCGTCGAAAGCGATCAGGGTCTGGATGGCGCCCAGCACCAGCACGCCGGACAGCGCGCCCGCCACATAGCCATAGCCGCCGCTAAGCAGCGTACCGCCGATGACGACGGCCGCAATCGCATCCAGCTCCGTGCCCTGAGCGTGCAAGCCATAGCCGGACAGCATATAGAACGAGAACAGCACGCCGGCCAGTGCCGCGCAGAAGCCGCTGATCGCATAAATGGCAACGCGCGTGCGGCCCACGGCCAGGCCCATCATGTGCGCCGACTGCTCGTTGCCGCCGATGGCATACACGGCGCGACCAAAGGGTGTGAAGTGCGCCACAAAGATTGCCGCTGCCAGCATCACCAGCGCGATCACCACGCCGGGCGATACGAAGCCATCGAAAAAGCTCAATTGGGCCTGGGACAGCGTGACGAATAAGGGGTCGTCGATCGTGATGGAATTAATGCTGATCAGATAGCACAGGCCGCGCGCCAGGAACATGCCGCCCAGCGTGACGATGAAAGCCTGAAGTTTGAAGAAGTGAATCAGCACGCCCTGCAATGCGCCAAAGCCGGCACCCAGCAGCAGCACTGCCGCAATCACGGCCACCGGCGGCCAGTGCGCGCTGGCCAGCAGCCAGGCTGCGACCATGGTGCTGAGCGCGAGCACGGAGCCTACCGACAGGTCGATGCCGCCGGACAGAATCACGAAACTCATGCCGATGGCAATCACCAGCAGATACGCGTTATCGATCAACAGGTTCAGCATCACCTGCAGGGACAGGAAGCCGGGATAAGCCGCACCGCCAGCCAGCAGCAGCGCCACCAGCAGAATGACCGTCACGAGAGCGGTGAAATAAGGCGCGGACGACATGCGGCGCGCATTGGCGATAACGGTACTCATTTGCGGCGCTTCCACAGGTTCTTGAATTCGGCCGATTGCGACAGGCACACCGCAAACACGACCAGCGACTTGACGACCATATTCACTTCCGGCGGAACGCCCAGCGAGTAGATGGTGTAGGTCAGCGTCTGGATGATCAGCGCGCCGATCACGCTGCCGGCCAGGCTGAATTTGCCGCCTGCCAGCGAAGTGCCGCCCAGGGTAACGGCCAGGATGGCATCCAGTTCCAGCAGCAGGCCGGCGTTATTGGCGTCCGCGCTCTTGATGTTGGAGCTGATCATCAGGCCCGCCACACCGGCACAGGCGGCGCAAAACACATAGGTGAAGAAGATCAGCGTCGCCGTGCGCAGACCAGCCAGCCGGGCCGCGACGGGATTGATGCCGACCGACTGAATGAACAGGCCCAGTGCAGTCTTCTTCATCATCAGCGCGACAACCGCGAACACTGCCGCCACAATGTAGAGCGCGAACGGCAGGCCAAGCAGATAGCCGCTGCCGATGAAGAAATACTGCTTGTAATACACCGTGATGATCTGGCCATCCGTGAGCAGTTGCGCCAGGCCACGGCCTGCAACCATCAGGATCAGCGTTGCCACAATCGGCTGCAGCTTCAGGGCCGCAACGAGCAATCCGTTCCAGGCGCCGCACAGTAAGGCCGCGCCCATGGCTGCGGCCAGCGCGACGGGCATCGAGGTATTGTCCGCAATGAGCATGCAGGCCACGGTGCCGGACAGCGCCACTTGAGCACCGACCGAAATGTCGATGCCGCGCGTGGCGATCACCACGGTCATACCCAGCGCTGCCAGCATCAGCGGTGCGGCGCGGTTGATAATGTCGATCACGGCGCCGTACAGGTGACCTTCTTTCACTTCCAGGCTGAAGAAGCCGGGAATGAAGATCAGGTCCACCAGCAGCAGCGCCATCAGCGCAGCCATCGGCTTGAAGAGTGGATGGTTCATGATGAAGCCAGGTGTGAACGTTGCGGCAGGAGCGGCCAGGCTGCGGGTATTCATGCGGCCTCCCCTGCGATGACTTGGAGTACGGATTCCTCGTCCAGTTGGCCGCGTGCATATTCACCGCATGCCGCACGGTCGCGCATGATGACCATGCGATCGCTGCAGCGCAGGACTTCCGGCAGCTCGGACGAAATGAACAGGATGGACATGCCCTTGCGGCACAGCGCCGTCACGTAATCCATGATCTCCTGCTTGGCGCGCACGTCGATGCCGCGCGTCGGCTCGTCGAGAATCATCAGCTTGGGCGAGGTCGCCAGCCAGCGCGCCAGCAGCACTTTCTGCTGGTTGCCGCCGGAGAGCGAGCCAATTGGCGTTTCGATGCTGGCCGTCTTGATGCCCAGCGCTTTCACGTATTCTTCGGCCAGCTCCTGCTGGCGTTTCAGCGGAATCGCACGCAACATGCCGGTGCGGGCTTGCAACGCGAGGATCAGGTTTTCACGCACCGACAAGGAAAGCACGGCGCCTTCCAGCTTGCGGTCTTCGCTGCAGAAGCCAATGCCGCTGCCGATCGCTTCACGCGGGGTCAGGAAGATGCCTTCGTGCTCGCCGATGCGGACGCTGCCACCGTCCGCGCGGTCGGCGCCAAACAGCAGGCGCGCCAGCTCGGTGCGGCCGGAGCCCAGCAGGCCCGCCAGGCCGAGGACTTCGCCCTCGCGCACATCGATATCCACCGGCTGCAGCACGCCGCGCCGCGCCAGCCCGCGCGCGCGCAGCAGCACCGGCGCCGCCTCGCCGCTCGCCGCCGTGCCACCCGGCTGCTTGTTCGCCGCGTCGCCATCGACGTCGAGCGCGAGCTCGCCCTGCGCCGGCGCAGTTCCAGTCTTCGACGCCGCAATGGCTGTCTGAGCGTGGGCTGCCGGAGCGCTGGCGCCCGCAGCTCCCGGCGGTGCAGCGTCGGCCGCCGCACCAATCATCTTGTTGACCAGCGCAAGGCGCGACAGTTCACTGGCCGCATACTCCCCTTCCCGCTCACCATTGCGCATGACCGTAATCCGGTCCGAAATCGCATAAGTCTGATCCAGGAAGTGGGTCACAAACAGAATCGCCATGCCCTGCTCGCGCAAGCGGCGCAGCACGCGGAACAGCAGCTGCACTTCCGCCTCGTCCAGGCTGGAGGTTGGCTCGTCCAGAATCAGCACGCGGGAAGAGATGTTCAGGGCACGGGAGATCGCCACCATCTGCTGAATCGCCAGCGGGTAGCGCGAGAGCGGCGAGGCAACGTCGATATCGACTTCCAGATCCAGCAGCAGCTTGCGCGCCTGCTCGCGCATGCCGCGCCAGTCCACCATACCCCATTTGCGCGGATAACGGCCGATGAATATGTTCTCGGCCACGGATAGATTCGGGCAGAGATTCACTTCCTGATACACGGTGCTGATGCCCAGTTCCTGCGCTTCCAGCGTGGACTGCGGCGAAATCTCGTGCCCCAGCAACACCATGCGGCCACGGTCCGGCGCGTGCACGCCCGTCAGCACCTTGATAAGCGTGGACTTGCCTGCGCCGTTCTGCCCCATCAGGGTATGCACCTCGCCGGGATACAGCCGCAGGCCCGCGTCATTCAGCGCCTTCACGCCGGGGAACTCTTTATGGATGCCGGTCAGCTCCAGCACCGGCGTGATTGCGGATGCCATCAGTATTTCCGGTTCGGGAGCTCTTTCGCCGCCACATCAGCCGGGAACACGCGCTCCTCGGTCACGATACGCTTCGGTACGGGCTTGCCCGCCACCACATCGCGCGCCGCCTGCATTAGCTGCGGGCCGAGCAGCGGATTGCATTCGACGGTCACGTTCAGCTTCCCAGCCATCATGGCCTGGAAAGCACCTTTCACACCGTCGATCGAGACGATGATGATGTCCTTGCCCGGTTTCAGGCCCGCTTCCTCAATCGCCTGGATCGCGCCGATGGCCATATCGTCGTTATGCGAGAACAGCACGTTGATGTCCTTGCCGTTCGACTTCAGGAAAGCTTCCATCACTTCCTTGCCCTTGGCGCGGGTGAATTCGCCAGTCTGGGTACGGATGATCTTCAGCTTCGGATTACCTTTGATGACTTCCTCGAAACCGGCCTTGCGGTCCACCGCAGGCGCGGAACCCACCGTGCCCTGCAACTCCACCACGTTCAGCGGCTTCGGCGACTTGGCGGCGTAATCGGCCAGCCAGCGGCCCGCACGGCGGCCTTCTTCCACGAAGTCGGAACCGATCAGGGTTACATACAGCGATGGATCGGCGACTTTCACAGCACGGTCGGTCAGGATCACCGGGATCTTGGCGTTCTTTGCTTCGCGCAGCACGGTGTCCCAGCCCGTTTCAACGACCGGCGAAAACGCGATCACGTCGACGCGCTGGGCGATGAAGGAGCGGATGGCCTTGACCTGGTTTTCCTGCTTCTGCTGCGCGTCGGCGAATTTCAGCGTGATGCCGTCTTTCTTCGCTGCGTCTTTAATGGAGGTGGTGTTCGCGGTGCGCCATTCGCTTTCGGCCCCGACTTGCGAGAAGCCGATGACGAGCGGTTTGGCGGCAAAGGCGCTGCTGGTGGCCAGGCCAAGGGCGATAGCGCTGGCGATGAAAGTCCTGCGTGTGAAAGTCATGCGTGAGTCTCCTGAGTATCTTTTTCCCTATGGTAGAAGAATCTACCATGCCAATCTAATCATTTTTTTGAGCGTTGCAATACCTTTTTTATTATCGCAGCAGCCTCAAACCGTATAAGCCGCCCGCCATCGAGCCCGTTTGCGCGACAAATTTGATTTCCAGCTTGCCGTTGCGCGCCGCGCCGGCAGGAATCGGGAAGTCGCGGCTGTAGAACGGCTGGCCTTCGCGTGCCAGTTCCACGGTCTGCAATAGCTTTCCGTTCAGCAGGACGTCGAATCTGCGGCCTGCGTCGGCGGAGGCGAATGTCAGGCGCAGCACGCGCGCCTTGCCGTCCTTGTCGTTCAACTCATAGCTGAACCACTGGCTGGCGTGGCGCCAGTGGCGGCCGCTGTTGATGCCCGCGTCGGCGCCCTCGCCTTTGAAGGCATGGTCTGACTCGGGCTGCTGCTCGCCCGGTGCGACCTGGTCGATGGTCTGGGCATCCAGTGCCAGCCGCTCGGCTTCGGCCGCCGCCGTGGCCAACTTCATCTGCGCCAGGCCGGCGGTCGTCGCGGTTTGCCAGTACAGCATGTAGCGCGAATCGTGCAGGCGGAAGAACGGGATGAAACGAATCGCCGCCGCGTCTTTCCCCTGCACCAGCCCTTTGGCCGTGAACGTCAGCGGCTGGCCGGCGACGGGCTTGAACTTGTCCATGAAATTCTTCGCGTCGCTGACGAAGATTGGCGCGGCTTCCTGCGGACAGACCTGGCCTTGCGCTATGTGCCCCATGCGCGAGTCGTCGGCGAAATAGTTCAGCTTTTCCTTGGCAAAGGGCTGGGTTTTCGCCGCCAGCACGATGGGACCGTGCAGCACGGCGTAGTAGTTGGATTTGTCCGGCATTTGCTCCAGCGTGGTGCGCATTGGCAGGCGCAGGTCGACAGTATCGCCGTCTTTCCAATCGCGTTCGATGGCGATGTACTCGCCAGGTGCGGCGCGTACGGTTTGCGGCTTGCCGTTGATGCGCAGTTTGAGCGCGCCTTTGGCGACCCAGCCGGGATAGCGGATTTTCAGCGCGAAGTGCTGGAGCTGCTGGCTGCCGCTGATGGTGAGCCTTGTCGTATCGCTGTCCGGGAAGTTGTTTGTCTGCGTCACCGTGACGCCGCGCGCCTTCCACTCCAGGCGCGACGGGATGAACAGGTTGACCATCAGCGCATCGCCATCGCGGGCGTAAATGAACTCGCCGTACTTGGCCTGACTCTCGATACCCGACCCTACGCAGCACCACATGCCTTTATCGACTTCGCTGTACACGCGGTAGTGATTGGCGCGCATTGGCGTGAAGTAGACAAAACCGCCGGTGTCGGGATGCTGCGAGCCGAGAATGTGGTTGTACAGCGCGCGCTCGTAGTAGTCCGTGTAGCTGGCCTTAGGCGTCTGTATGAACAGGCGCTCGGTCAGCTTCAGCATATTGTAGGTGTTGCAGGTTTCCGGACCTTCAACTTCCGTCTCCATCGGCGAGAAGTCTTTGTCGTCGTGGAAGTGCTCTTTCACGCTATTGCCGCCGATGGCTACGGTGCGGTGATCGTGGACGGTCTGCCAGAAGAAGGCGGCCGCATCGTGGTACTTGCGGTCGCCGGTCATCTCCGAGATGCGCTGGAAGCCGATCACTTTGGGAATCTGCGTGTTGGCGTGCAATCCGGTGAGCTGGTCTTTGCCCTCCTCCAACGGCCGCAGGATGGCCTGGTGCGAGAAGCGGATGGCGAGGTCAAGGTACTTCTTGTCCCCGGTCATTTCAGCCACATCGGCCAGCACTTCGTTCATGCCGCCATGTTCGGCGCGCAGCATTTGCTGCATCTGCTCATCACTGAGGTGTTTGCTCAGGCCCAGTGCCCAGTCGGACAAGGCGATCAGCATGGTCTTCGCCTGTTCGTTGTGCCCGTACTTCCAGGCGTCACGCAGACCGGCGTATAGCTTGTGCAGGTTGTACCAGGGCACCCATTTGCCGTTCACCGAGAAGTTATCGGCATGCAGCCTGCCCTTCTCGATATCGGCCCACGCGGCTGCACCGCCGGGAATGCCGCCGAGGTAGCCGTCTTTTTGCTGGCATTTCTGCAGCTCCTGCACGAAGTAGTCCAGGCGACGCTTGATTTCTTCGTCGCCGGTGGAGGCGACCATCAGCGAAAGCGCGGACAGGTAATGGCCGCCCATATGGCCATCCAGGCCACTGGATTCCCAGTTACCGTAAGAAGGCTTGGGCAGCGGCAGTCCGGCTTCGCGGCGGAATGGCGCCAGCAGGCGGTCGGGGTCGAGTTCGAGCAGGTAGCGCAGGTCGGTGTCCTGGGCTTCCAGGAAAGGGCTCGGCAGCAGGCGGACGTCATTCAGCGGGAACAGTTCCGCCGCGATGCCACCTGTCGGCCAGCACGCGGCGATTGCCAGCAGCGCAGCTACTGCCGCCGCGCAGGCGCGCGCGCCTAACCCTGACTTCGGGGTCAGACCCAAGGGGTCCGACCCTGGCAAATTGCCGCCGCGGGTCAGGGTAAGCCGCTCTGGGGCTGACCCGGAGCTTAGGGTCCGAAAGCGGCTCATGGTTTGGCAACCGCCGGCAGCAGGTTGCTCTGATAGCGATTGAGGTCCGCTGGGTCGACGGCCGGCCAGCCGTTGGCGTCCCAATGCATCTCAAGCACCTTCAGCTTCTGGATATACCGGTCAGCCGTCTCGTACGCGTGCAAGACCACATAGTCCTTGCCGTCAAAGGTATAAGCACTGTTGTGTCCAAGCGCTTTCCAATCGCTGTCGCCGCGGATGACCAGCGAGCCGCCGCCTTTGGCCATGTCCTTGCCGTCCTTGTCCAGATATGGACCCGTGACATCGCGCGAGCGGCCGACGACCACGTGATAAGTGCTCTTCTCCTTCTGGCAGCACAGGCCCCACGAAACAAACAGGTAGTACCAGCCGTTCTTGCGGAAAACGAATGGCGCTTCAATCTCGGCCGGCTCCGGCGCCTGGTCTGGCGAGAACGCCGGACGCTCGCGGGCCGCGATGGATTTCCATTCCTGCGGTTCCGCAGGCCTGGTCCAGTCGGCATTCAGTTTGAACAGCTTGATGCCGGACCAGAACGAGCCGAAGGCCATCCAGCCGTTGCCCTTCTCATCTTCGATCACATTCGGGTCGATGGCATTCCACGCATCGCGCCCGGGCACAGACTGCACGACGATGCCCTGATCCACCCACTTGTAGTCCGGCGAGCGCGGATTCAGGGTCTTGTTGACCGTGACGCCGATGGCCGAGGTGTTCTTGCCGAATGCCGACACTGAGTAGTACAGGTAGTATTTTCCCTTATGGTGCTGCACATCCGGCGCCCATACGTGGCCGTCGAATTTCGGCGAGACGCCCTTGGCCCATGCAGGCTCACCAGCGAAGATGCGGCCTTCCGGATGCCAGTTCTTCATGTCCGTCGACGAATAGAAGGTGATGCCGGGACCTGTGCTGAAGACGTAGAAGGTATTACCCTCCTTCGCCATCACGGGATCATGCACCTGCACTTGCGCGGCGTGGCCGGCCTGCGAGGCCGCAAGCGAAACCACGGCGACCGCCGAGGCGAGAATCTTTTTCAACATTGCCTGCCCTTTCAGTTTCCGGTTCGGACGCCCCAGATCGATACGCCATCGCTGTTCTGCGCGGTGAAGGTCACGACGAAGGCGCTGGCGTTGGTATTCCACTGGCGCGACAGCACGCCATTGTAGGCCGCCGCCGTGCCATCCAGCGTCACGGTGATCTTGTTGCCATCCTTGTAGGCCCACTTGCCCGTGACCGCACCGCTCACGCTGCCGTCAGATGCCAGGCGAATCGCAGAAGAAGACTTGATCGTGGCCGAAATGTCCTTGCCGTGATTGACCATCTTGTAGCCGCCGGCCGCATCCGCCGCGCTGACCGCCGCAGCAACGGCAGGCGTTGCCTTGCTGAGCGGTGCATAACGCAGTGGCGCCACAACCAGCCAGCCATCGTCGTTGACAAACATCTGATGCACACGCACTTCGTGATACTCGCCCTGTCCAGGGAAGCGGGTGTGGAAGATCAGGAAATACTGCTTCGTCGCCGGATCGTAGTACGCCGAGTTGTGGCCCGGCGAAACGTAGCCAAGCGGCGTACCGGTTTCACCATCGGCCAGCGCGTACTGATAATTGCCAACCAGCTTCTGGCCATACGGCGCGATGCTCGCATCATCAAACAGCGTGCCCGCAGCCCCCTTTACGTTGGCCATGTCCGTGCCTTTGGCATCGACATAAGGACCGTCCGGCGACTTCGAACGCGACACGCGAATGTTGTAGCCACCATTCGCATCCAGCCCGCCGAAGGACGTGAACATATAGTAGTAGCCGGAATCCGGGCTATACAGCACATAGGCGCCTTCGATGCGCGCATGATTGCCGCCCAGTAGATGCTTGCCGTAACCCTGGCCCGGCAGCGGCAGCCCCGTGGCCGAGTCCATGGCCATGATGAAGATGCCGCCGGAGTAGGAACCGTAGATCATCCACAGCTTGCCATCCTTGTCGCGGAATACGTTCGGGTCGACGACGTTCGGATGCCTGGTCGCGTCATAAACCGTACCGTCCGGGCTCACCTCGCCCCACATGCCGGACTTCAGCAGCAACTGCTTGTTGACGTAGGGGCCTTCCGGTTTGTCCGCTACCGCAACGCCCAGCGCGGAACGCGGCGAGTCGCCCTTGCAGGCGTCGTAATACATATAGAACTTGCCGTCGCCAAGCTGGATCACGTCCGGCGCCCACAGGTCGGTGACCTGAGCCCAGGCGAAGGTTTCAGCCAATTCTTTGGTCACGTCCGCGAACAGCGGATTGATGGCGGTGACGCCATCAGCGATCTTGGTCCAGTTCATCAGGTCCGTGGTCTTTGCCGCGGCGAGATGGGAGCCGAAGATGTAGAAGGTATCGCCAGTGCGGACGACCGACGGGTCGTGTACCGACACGTTGGCGAAGGTCAGCGCAGCCTGGACAGGCGGTGGCGTGACCGGCGTAGTCGGCGTGGCCGGTGTTGTTGGCGCAGGCGTCTGCGTCACCGAGGTGACCGCCGTAGTGCCGCCACCACCGCCACCACAAGCCGTAAGGGCGAGCAAGCCCGCTGCGGCCAGGCCGCAGGCAATCTTACTGAGCTTCATGACGCTTACTCGACGGCTGCGACGACGACCGACTTGGCGGGCAGCTTCACGACCACCCTGCCGCCGCTGGCCTGCGCGCTGAACGGCGCTGGTTTCACGGCATCAGGCTGGGCAAAGGTGTTGTGTGCGTCCATGGCGGCGGCAGTCAGCACCTGGCCATTCAGCTTGCCGACCTTGGCGCCGGACAGGTTCACCGTCACATCCACCGCCTTGTTCGGGTTGGTGTTCACCAGCGCCACGTAGACCTTGCCATCCTTGGCGCGTGCGGCCGAAGCGCTCACCTGCGGCACCGTAGTCGAGCCCACGCTGTACTTGCCGTTGTTGGCCACTGACACCGGCAGCGAGGCCGCATCCTGGAACGGCACATACATCTTGAAGGCATGATAGGTCGGGGTCAGGATCATCCTGTCCTTATCGGTCAGGATCATGGCCTGCAGCACATTGACCATCTGCGCGATATTCGTCATGCGCACGCGATCCGCGTGAGCGTGGAAGATGTTGAAGTTCAGCGCAGCCACCACTGCGTCGCGCAGGGAGTTCTGCTGGAACAGGAAGCCCGTGTTGGTGCCCGGTTCAACGTCATACCAGGTGCCCCACTCGTCCACGAACAGGCCGATCTTCTTCTGCGGGTCGTTCTTGTCCATCACGGCAGCATTGACCTTGATGTGGTCATCCATCTTCAGCGTGTTCTTGACGGTGGAGATCCACTGGTCTTCTGCGAAGCCGGTAGCGGCGCCCTTCTTCTCCCACACGCCGGTCGGGATCGTGTAGTAGTGGAAGCTGATGCCGTCGATCTTGTTTTTGATCTTGCTCAGCTCATCGGACCAGGTGGTGTCATTGTCATTACCGCCACTGGCGATGAATTTCGGACGCACTGCCGGTGGCGTCTTCAGGAACACGGTGGCAGTCTTGTACAGCTGGGCGTAGTGCTGGGGCGACATCTCACCGCCGCAGCCCCATGCCTCGTTACCAACGGCGAAGTAGTCGACTTTCCATGGCTTGTCGTGACCGTTCTTGCGGCGCAGTTCGGCCAGCGTGGACTTGCTGTCGGAGGTCATGTATTCCAGCCATTCCGCCATTTCCTGGTTCGAGCCGGTGCCCAGATTGCCGTTCACATAGACTTCAGCGCCCAGTTGCTCGGCCAGATCAAAGAATTCGTGGGTGCCGACAGCATTGCTCTCTTCCACGCCGCCCCAGTTGGTGTTGACTTTTACCGGACGCTTGTCGCGCGGGCCAATGCCGTCGCGCCAGTGGTATTCATCGGCAAAGCAGCCGCCCGGCCAGCGCACCAGCGGTACGTGCAGGTCTTTCAGTGCGCCTACCACGTCATTGCGCCAGCCCTTGGTGTTCGGAACCTTCGACTCCGGACCAACCCACATGCCTTCGTAAATGCCGGTACCCAGGTGCTCGGCAAACTGGCCGTAGATATTCTTGTTGATGACCGGGCCTGGTTTGGCCGCGTCGATCGTCACGCTAACTTGTGCAAAGGCCGCGCCGCTGGCTGCAATACTGAGGGCGAGGATAGTCTTCTTGATCATGCTGTCTCCTGAATTTTATTTGAATGTGGCGACGAAGCCGCCATGAGGCTTGATAGTGATCTGCGTGGACTTGTTCGCAGTGATATCGGACTGGACGAAGGCGCGCTCGGTCGCGCCGTCCGATATGAGCTTCCCGCGTTTGGCGATGAAGCTGAGATCGAGGGTTAGGGTCTTGTCGCTGTCGCCGCCGTTAAAGCCGGCCACATACCATGTCTTGCCCGCGCGGCGCGCAATCACTGCGTACTGGCCAGGGAAACCGTCGACGTACTTGCTGTCGTCCCAGCTGCGCGGCAGGTTTTGCAGGAATTGCTTCACGTAGGACGGCGCAGTCGCCATGCCTTCCGGGATCTCCGCGAAATGCTGGATGCCCGATACGAACAGCACGGATTCGGCCAGTTCAAAGCCGTTGCGCGTGGTGCGCTTGATCTTCGGAATATCGCCGAAAGCCAGCGGCGTAAAATCCATCGGATCGAACAGATTGCGCGTGAACGGGATCATGGCGGCATGCGGCGCAATCGCATCCTGGCCTGGCTGATCGAAAGTGGTGAACTCGAAGCCGCGAATGGCTTCCATCGTCATCAGATTGGGCCAGGTGCGGGACCAGCCGCGCGGCAGCGTGGCGCCGTGGAAGTTAACCAGCAACTGGGCGTCATAGGCGTCTTTCAGGATGTCGACGTAGTAAGCGATCATCGACTGGCCATCGCCGCCGAAGAAGTCCACTTTGACGCCTTTGACACCCAGCTCATGCAGCTTTTTGAACTCCGCCACGCGGTCCTGGTGCGTCAGCAGCTTGTTCATGGGCGTCATGCCCGTGTCGTTCCATGGACCGGCGGAGTTGTACCAGACCAGGACACCAACGCCCTTCTTCTTCGCGTAGGCAGCCAGCTCGCCAATTTTCTCGTAGCCGATTTTCTGGTCCCAGCCCGAATCGATCAGGGTATAGTCCCAGTGCATATTCGCCGCGTAGTCGATGAACTGCTTCTGCACGTCATAAGTGGTGAAGTCGTCTTTCAGGATCGCCCAGCTCCAGCTGGCGTGGCCCGGCCTGATCCAGCTAGCCATCGGACGCGCGGCCGGTGCCGCGAGGTCCGTACCCAGGGTGGAATCGACCAGCGTGGCCAGGTTGCCGATGGCGAGCACGCGCCATGGCGATACCAGTTCGCCTTCCGCATGCGCCAGCAAGGCGCCGTTGGGCGTCACTTCTTCCGGCGCCGGACCGGCAATGCGATAAACGCCGCCTTCGCTTTGTGTACCGAGGCGCGAGGCGTGGAAGCTGCCGTCCATGCCCGCTTCAGTTAGCGCTACCCAGGTATCGCCGGTGCGGAACAGGGCGGGGAAAATCCAGCCGGCCATCGGTGACGGCGTGCCAACCGGGATGTCCTTCTGCCAGAATTCTTCGTAAGACGGATTGGTGCGCGCGAAGCCGCTCTTGGCGATCGCCATCGGCTGCAGCCAGGCGCGCGTGCTTGGCGCGAACGCAAAGCTGGTCGCTTCGGAGACGAACTTCAACTGCGCGCCGCGCACGGTGTAGCGGAAAGCCACGCCGTCGTTCGACACGCGGAACGTTACGTCGATCGCTTGCTGCTGCGGATTGCGCAGCGTGTAAGTCTGCTCGTTGGCAGAATATGTGATGTGGCTACGCTTGCCCGTGGCCAGCTGGTAGCTGTCGTGCACCGCGCGCACTGGCGATTCGCCTGCCAGCGTGAGGGCGTGCGACAAGTCGGCGCCCTCCAGCGCCATGCCGAGCGCCGATGGCAGCAGCACCGGTGCGCCATCGCGGCGGATGGCGTAAGTGGCACTGCCGTCGACCGACACGGCGAGGGCCACGGACAGGTGCCCGTCCGGGCTCGCCAGGGCCGCAGCAGCAGCTGCCGCTGCCGGCGTTGAAGTGGCTGCGTGGGTCGCAGGAATGGCCGCGTACAGCGTCAGCGCCGCGGCAACGCTCCAACAGGCGCGCATCCGCCCTTAGACCCAGCCGGCGTCGACGATGAATTCCTGTGCGGTGCACATGGCGCTATCGTCGGCGGCGAGGAAGAGAACCATGGATGCAATGTGGCTTGGCATCAGCGCGCCCGGCAGGCACTGAGTGCGGGCGATTTCCGCCTTAGCTGCCTCGTCGACCCACAGATCGAGCTGACGCTGGGTCATGACCCAGCCTGGCGTCACCGTGTTGACGCGGATGCCGAAGCCACCGAGGTCGCGTGCCAGCGAGCGCGTAAGGCCGATCACGGCGGACTTGGTCGTCGCATACACCGGATAGCCCGCGCCCTTGGCGTGGAAGGAAATGGAGCTGATGTTGATGATGGAACCAGTGCCCTTCTTCTTCATGCCCGGGATAACAGACTGGCAGGTGAAGAACATCGGGCGCTGGTTGATGGCAATACGGTTGTCCCAGTATTCAAGCGTGACTTCCTCGGCATTGTGGCGCTGGTCGTTTGCTGCGTTATTGACCAGCACATCGAAATCACCAAGCGATGCGGCCAAGTCGGCAATGGTCTGCTGCAGCGCCGGAATATCCGTGATGTCGCAGTGGCGAAACACAGGCGCCGTATGGCCGGCGGCCTTGATCTTCTCCACAAGCGCTTCGCTGGCGTCGCGGACGATGTCCACAAACGCCACCTGTGCGCCCTGCTCCGCGAAAGCGGTAACGATCGATTCACCGATACCGCTGCCGCCACCCGTCACAAATACCCGCTTGCCTCGCAGGCTGCCAAACTTGGCCAAATCAGTCATGCTTGTCTCCGAACAGTTTTTTCTTGTTTACTCTTTGGTCAGCGCACCGTCGCGGCGGCGCCAGATGCCCAGCGGATTGCCGTCGCGCAGGGAATCAGGCAACAGCGCCTGCGGGATGTTCTGGTAGCACACCGGACGCAGGAAGCGGCTGATCGCGCCCGTGCCAACCGAGGTGCTGCGGCCATCCGCGGTCGATGGGAATGGACCACCGTGCACCATGGCGGTGGATACTTCCACGCCGGTCGGGAAGCCGTTGGCCAGGATGCGGCCCACTTTGCGTTCCAGCACAGGCAGCAGCGCGCGGGCAGCGTCGAAATCTCCTTCGTCCAGTTGCAGGGTTGCGGTCAGCTGGCCTTCCAGGTTTTCGATCACTTGCTTCACTTCGTCCAGCGACTTGCAGGCCACGATCAGGGATGCGGGACCGAATACTTCGTCCTGCAGCGCATGGGTCTTCAGGAAGTCCGATGCGCCGGACTGGAACAGCGCCGGAGCGCCCTTGCCTTCTTCCTGATTGGCCAGGGTCACGGTCTTCACGCATTCCTGTGCGGCCAGCTTGGCCACGCCTTCCTGATACGCACCGGCGATACCTGGGGTCAGCATGACAGCTGGACCGGTGTTGCCCAGCGCTGCGGCAGCATCGACGGCAAACTTATCCAGCTCGGGACCAGCCAGGCCGACCACCATGCCCGGATTGGTGCAGAACTGGCCGACGCCCATGGTCAGCGAAGCTGCGAACTGCTGGGCGATGGTTTCGCCGCGCGCAGCCAGCGCCTTCGGCAGCAGGACCACTGGGTTGATCGAGCTCATTTCGGCATAGACCGGGATCGGCTGCGGACGTGCGGCGGCAACAGCCATCAGTGCGGTACCGCCGGCGCGGGAGCCGGTGAAGCCCACCGCCTGGATGGACGGATGCGCCACCAGTGTGGTGCCGATATGGCGGCCGGTGCCGGTCAGCAGTGCGAAGGTGCCCTTCGGCAGGCCGCAGCGTGCAACAGCTTTCGCGACGGCACGGCCAACCAGTTCGGAAGTGCCGGGGTGGGCGGAGTGCGCTTTCAGCACGACCGGGCAGCCCGCAGCAAAGGCGGAAGCGGTGTCACCGCCAGCCACCGAGAAGGCCAGCGGGAAGTTGGATGCAGCGAAAACGGCCACAGGACCGACGCCGATCATGCGCATGCGCAGGTCGGGACGCGGCGGGGTACGCTCCGGCAGCGGCGAATCCAGGCGCGCATCGCGCCAGGAACCTTCACGCAGCAGATCAGCGAACAGTTTCAGCTGGTTGACGGTGCGGCCACGCTCGCCCTCCAGGCGGGCGCGCGGCAGGCCGCTTTCCGCCATGGCGCGCTCGATCAGCTCATCGCCGATGGCCATGATTTCTTCGCCCACGGTTTCCAGGAACTTGGCGCGGTCGGTGTCCGAGGTAGCACGGAAGGTGTCGAAGGCTTCACCGGCCAGGCGGCATGCCTGGTCGATCTGCGCTTCGCTGACGGCGTTGAAAGCCGGTTCGATATGATCACGCTTGGTAGGATCGAAGGCTTTGATGCTGCTACCTTCGCCTTTGACGGCCACGCCGCCGATGAGTGCTTCTCCGGTAATCGTCATAGTGCTTTCACTTTCGCATAAGAGGTTTCAACCACGGCCAGCGGATTGCGCAGCGCGGGACCGAAGGCAGGCGCTTCAACTTCGAAGGTCTCGCCGGGCTGCACGCTGATGCCGTCTGCGAAGCTTAACGTAGCTGTACCGAAAAAGTGAATATGCACGTCACCAGGACGCTTGAATAAAGCGTATTTGAAGTGGTGGTGCTCCAGGTTGGCGATGGTATGGCTCATATTCTGCTCGCCGCTTACAAAGGCCTTTTCCCAGCGTACCTTGCCGTCCTTGCCGATCACGCGGGACACGCCGTCGATATGCGCCGGCAGTTCGCCCACCAGCAGGGCCGGGCCAACGCCGCAGGCGCGCAGCTTGGAGTGCGCCAGGTAGAGGTAATTCTGGCGCTCGGTCACGTGGTCGGAGAATTCATTGCCGATCGCGTAGCCGACACGGTATGGCTGGCCGTCATCGCCGATGATGTACAGGCCTGCGATTTCAGGCTCTTCGCCGCCGTCCAGCGCGAAGTCCGGCATTTGCAGCGGCGTGCCGCTGGCGGCCACGATGGAGCCGTCGCCTTTGTAGAACCATTCCGGCTGAGCGCCTGCGGTACCGGCGGCTGGTTTGCCGCCTTCCACGCCGAGGCGGAACATCTTCATGGAATCGCTCAGGGATTCGACGTCGCCGCCGATTTTCTTGTGCATGGCATCGCGCGCATCGGCGCTGCCGAGGTGGGTCAGGCCGGTGCCGGTGACGTAGCAGTGGGCCTGGTCTTCATGGTCCAGCGGCGCCAGCCAGGTGACAGCGGCCGGGTCCACCGTGGTGCTGCCGGCGCTGGCGTCGGCCAGGGCAGCCAGCGATTTCTGCTGGCGGATAGCGGCTTGCGCCAGCGCGTAGGTGGTTTGGTAGCCGTCGATGACGCGGATGGCGCCCTGCTCCAGCAGGCCCACCGCACGCTCACCGGCGGCGTTTTTGAATTGAACGAGCAACATATAAGTCTCCTGATTTACAACCCAAGGCTTAAAACAGGTGGCTGCCACGGCGTGGCAGCCACCAGGTTTGCGCCTCTGGTTTTAATGCGAATGCTTAGGCACAGCAGCGCCGCGGGTGCCGACGAGGAAGTCGAAGTCGCAGCCTTCGTCTGCCTGCAGCACGTGATCGACATACAGCTGCGCGTAGCCGGATTTCGGACGGTCGCTCGGCTTGGCCGCACGCGCCTCCAGGCGTGCCTTCAGCTCCTCATCCGGAATCTCCAGATTCAGCTTGCCGCCAGCGCAGTCCAGCGAGATGTAGTCGCCTTCCTGCACCACGCCCAGCGGGCCACCGGCCATCGCTTCAGGCGCCACGTGCAGCACGACGGTGCCATAAGCCGTACCGCTCATGCGCGCATCCGAAATGCGGACCATGTCCTTGATACCCTTGGCCAGCAGCTTTGGCGGCAGGCCCATATTGCCCACTTCCGCCATGCCCGGATAACCTTTCGGGCCGCAGTTCTTCATCACGAGAATCGAGTTCTCATCCACGTCCAGGTCCGGATCGATGATGCGCTTCTTGTAGTCGTCGAAGTCCTCGAACACCACGGCCTTGCCGCGATGCTGCATCAGGTGCGGCGAGGCAGCGGACGGCTTCAGCACAGCGCCGCGCGGCGCCAGGTTGCCGCGCAGGATGCAGATGCCGCCATCTTCGATCAGCGGTTTGTCGATCGGACGGATCACTTCTTCATCATAGATCGGCGCGTCCTGCACGTTCTGCCAGATCGACTTGCCGTTCACGGTCAGTGCGTCCTTGTGCGGCAGCAGGCCGTTTTCGCCGAGGCGGCGCAGCACGCCCGGCAGGCCGCCGGCGTAGTAGAACTCTTCCATCAGGAAGCGGCCGGATGGCAGCAAATCGACCAGGGTCGGCGTACCGCGGCCGATGCGGGTCCAGTCTTCCAGCTCCAGTTCCACACCCATGCGGCCGGCGATGGCCTTCAGGTGGATCACGGCGTTGGTCGAACCGCCGATGGCAGCGTTGGTGCGGATCGCGTTTTCGAATGCTTCCTTGGTCAGGATCCTGGACAGGCGCAGGTCTTCCCACACCATCTCGACGATCCGCATGCCGGACATGTGCGCCAGCACGTAACGGCGCGCATCCACCGCCGGGATGGCGGCATTGTGCGGCAGCGAGGTGCCCAGCGACTCGGCCATGCAGGCCATGGTCGATGCGGTGCCCATGGTGTTGCAGGTGCCGGCGGAGCGCGAGTGGCCCGCTTCGGCGGCCAGGAAGTCGTGCATCGAGATTTCGCCGGCCTTGACTTGCTCGTGCAGCTGCCACACGGCGGTGCCGGAGCCAATGCTCTTGCCATTCAGCTTACCGTTCAGCATAGGGCCGCCGGTAACGACGATGGCCGGGATGTCGCAGGATGCAGCGCCCATCAGCAGCGCCGGGGTGGTCTTGTCGCAGCCAACCAGCAGGACCACGGCATCCATTGGATTGCCGCGGATGGATTCTTCCACGTCCATGCTGGCCAGATTACGGGTCAGCATGGCGGTCGGACGCAGGTTCGATTCGCCGTTCGAGAACACCGGGAATTCAACGGGGAAGCCGCCGGCTTCCAGAATGCCGCGCTTGACGTGCTCCGCCAGTTTGCGGAAGTGGGCGTTGCAGGGGGTGAGTTCGGACCAGGTATTGCAGATTCCGATAATCGGCTTGCCCTGGAATTCGTGATCGGGAATGCCCTGATTCTTCATCCAGCTCCGGTACATGAAGCCGTTTTTGTCCTGCGTGCCGAACCATTCGGCAGAGCGCAGCTTGATGTCCTTCTTCTTGTCTGACATGCATTCCTCCAATTTCGATAAAGGAATGGTAGAAGGATTAACGATAGCGATCCAATGAATTAATATTCAAGATCGATACGAAAAAATATATCGCTCAGCACCAAATAAAAAACGGCGGGTGTGAAACCCGCCGTGCGCCTAGCCCTGGACCGTGAACCGGTACAGCGACTTCGTTTCGTAAACCTCCCCCGGCCGCAAAATGGTATTCGGATATTCCGGCTGATTCGGCGAATCGGGGTAGTGCTGCGGCTCCAGGCACAGCGCGCCGCGATAGCCGTATTGCCAGCCCTTGCCGACCAGCGAGCCATCGAGGAAATTCCCGCTGTAGAACTGCACGCCCGGCTCCTGGGTATACAGCTCCAGCACCCGGCCCGACGCCGGCTCGCGCAGAATGGCGGCCAGCGACATTGTGTGCGGCTCCGGTTTCACCAGCACGAAGTTGTGATCATAGCCGCGGCCATTGTCCAGCTGTTCGTTCTCATCGTTGATGTACTCACCGATGGTGCGCGTGGTGCGAAAGTCGAACGGTGTACCTGCCACGTCGGCCAGCGGACCCAGTGGAATGGATTGGGAATCGATTGGCGTATAGCGCTCAGCATTGATCACCAGCTGATGATCGAGGATGCTGCCCTCCCCCGCCAGATTGAAATAAGCGTGATGCGTCAGATTCACCGGCGTGGCCTTGTCCGTGGTCGCGTGGAACTTGATTAGCAGTTCGTTGGCATCGTTCAGCTCATACATGACCGTCACGTCCAGATTACCCGGATAGCCCTGGTCGCCGTCACGGCTGCGGTGAGTCAGCTTCAGGCCGATGGACAGGTCAGCCACCACCGGCACCGCATGCCAGGCTACTTTGTGGAAGCCGCGCGGACCGCCGTGCAGATGGTTCTCGCCATCGTTGATGTCGAGCTGCACCGATTCGCCGTCCAGCTGATAGCGGCCACGCCCGATACGGTTGCCGTAACGGCCAATCAGGGCGCCGAAAAAGTTCTGGTCGGCGAAATACGAATCGGCCTTGGTATAACCGGTGGTCACGTCCGCCAGGCGGCCATGCTTATCCGGCACATGCAGTTCGGTGATGATGCCGCCATAGTTCGTGATCTTGACGGTCATGCCGTTCCGGTTGCGCAGCGTGTAAAGACTGAGCGGCAGGCCTTCCGGGGTTTCGCCGAAAGGCTCTTGAGTGATGCTTAATTCCATTTATGCAATCGATGGGCGTCCGAAAACCGGCATGCCCTGTTCGTCCCAGCGCAAAGGTTTAACAAAAGTATGGCGGTCCGGATTCCACAGCGGATCGCCAACGATCTCAGTATAAGTCCTTGCATGATAGACGAGAAGCACGGTTGCCCCATCTTCCGCGACCGTGAAGCTGTTATGGCCCGGTCCATAAATCTTGTGCTCGAAGCAGGATTGCAGCACCGGCTGATCCGACTTGTGCCACGAAGCCGGGTCCAGCAGGTCCGCATTCTCATCGGCCCACAGCAGGCCCATGGCGTAGTTCTCGTCGGTCGCGCTGGCGGAATAGCTGATGAAGATCTTGCCGTTCTTCTTCAGTACCGACGGCCCTTCGTTGACCCAGAAGCCCCGGATCTCCCAGTCGTATTCCGGCTTGCTCAGCATGACCGGCTTGCCTTCGATCTGCCACGGCGTTTTCATCGGCGCGATGTACAGGTTCGAATTGCCTTCGATGGACTTGTCCTTCTGCGCCCACAGGTAGTAGAGCTGGCCCTTGTGGGTGAAGGTGGTCGCGTCGAGGCAGAAGGTATCGATGCCGGAATCGACCTGGCCCATGAACTCCCACGTACCTTCCAGCGGATTCTGGTTCTCGTTGCGGATCGCGTACATGCGGTGCTGGAACAGCTTGTCCTTGATTTCGCGGCTCGGGGCGGCGGCAAAGTAGATATACCAGGCGCCCTGGTTGAAGTGGATTTCCGGCGCCCACACCAGTTCACTGTAAGGGCCTTCGTCCGGCTTGCGCCACACGTCGCGGGTTTGCGCGCTGACCAGGCCTTCGATGGTCTTGGCGCGGCGCAGTTCGATGCGGTCGTACTGCGGCACCGAGGCGGTAAAGTAGTAGTAGCCGTCGGTGTGACGGTAGATGCAGGGGTCCGCGCGCTGTTCGATCAGCGGCTTCAGGATCTCGCCCAATTGATTCTCCAATTCTAAAAATTCAGCTTGCCACATAGCCGTGCGAGCGCATTTCGGCTTTCACTTCGTCGTAGTATTTGTCGCTGATGCGGTACTTGAACATCAGTACACCCATCAGGAAGTGGAAGAAGCCGGGGATCACGGACAGCATCAGGGCGATGCCGTTCAGCGCGAAAGCCGTTTGCGCGGCGTTTGGCTGGTAGTCAAAATAAGTCAGCAGGATGCCAACCAGGCCGCCGGCAATCGCCATGCCCGCCTTCTGGCACACCGAGATACCACCGAAGGCGAAGCCGGAAACCCGCTTGCCGGTCTTGACCTGGCCATAGTCGATGGTCTCCGCAATGGCGGACCAGAATACCGGCGCATGCAGGTCGACGATGAAGGACAGCAGGAAGTACAGCACAAAGGCCAGCACCATATCGCCCGGACGCACCAGCGCGTAAATGGCAACGCTCAGCGCCGCCACCAGCAGCTGGGTGTAGCGGAACAGCTTGACCTTGCAGTAGCTCTTGGTGATCCAGGTCGATGCGACCATGGACAGAATGGCTGCCGCCACGCCGGTCGACAGGAAGGCCGACACGGTGCCGGTGTCGCCGCCCAGATAATACTTGGCGTAGTAAATCGCCACCGAGCCGCGAATCACATAGCCCACGGTGCCGGTTACGCAGACGCCACACAGGATCAGCCACTGGTCGTTCTTCATCAGCACCTTCAGCTGGTCCGCGATGGACTGGCGCTCCACCACATGGCGCACACGTTCGGTGGTGGTGAAGAAGCAGAACAGGAACATCGCCACGCCGATTGCCGCCATCACGGCCATGGCCGCCTGGTAGCCCGCCGCCGCATTGCCGTTGCCCCAGCGCTGCGCCAGGATCGGCACGATAATCGTCACCATGAAGGCGCCGATCTTGGCGAAGAACAGGCGGTAGCCGTTGGCCGACAGGCGTTCCTGCGGATCGCTGGTGAGGCCAGAAATCAGCGAAATATAGGGAATGCCTACGCCTGCTGTCATGACCGTGGCCAGGATGTAGGTCGAGTATGCCCACACCAGCTTGGCGTCATACGCCAGTTGCGGCGTGGTGAAGGCGAAGAAGATGCTGACGCCATAAGGCACAGCGAGGAACAGCAGCCAGGGGCGATAGCGCCCCATGGCGGCGTTGAAGCGGTCCGTCAGCTGCCCCATGATCAGGTCAGCGCAGGCGCCCACGATTTTGACGATCACGAACAGCAGCGCCAGATCGGCGGTGTGCAGGCCGTAGATATCGGTGTAGAAGAAGGTGATGATCAACATCATCGACGAGATCACCACGTTCAGGGCCATATCGCCGGAGCCAAAGCCCACCTTCTCCAGCACCGACAGTTTTTGATTCGACATCGAATACCTCATACAGCAAAACGGCGGGTCGAATGACCCGCCCTACGATGCAATGCGGGTAGGCCAATTCCGGCCCGAGGGCGGATCATCGATCCGCCGTTTCCGCTCAGTTCTTCCAGCTCAGGGACACGCCCACGGTCCGGTCATAGCGGCGCGTATCGCGCGGATAAACCACCGGATCTGCCCAGTAATCCTGATACTTGAAGTTCAGCAGATTAGTACCAGTCAGGTTCACAGACAAGTTCTTCGCGATCTTGTAGCTGATCGAACCGTCCAGGGTGGACATCGGCGCAGCGATCAGGTCACGCGGAGGCGAAGTGCCTTGATTGCCCGGCGCGTCGTTGTACACCTGGGTGAACTTGGAACGCCAGTTGTAAGCCAGACGGCCCGACCACGCATCGCGCTCATACAGTCCAACGATATTGTAGGACTGGCGCGACATGCCCGCGAACGGTTTGCCAACCAGGTTCGGATCGATCGAGGAAGTGATGCCGCCTTCGGTATAGGTGAAGTTAGCTTCCAGACCGAAGCCTTTCAACGGACCTGGCAGCCAGTCGTAGAACTGGCGATAGGCCAGCTCGACACCTTGCAGGTGGCCCTTGTCGGTGTTGAACGGACGGGTGGTCTGGTAGTTCACGCCCTGGAAGGTCTCAGCCACGATCTTGTTCATGATGTAGCCGTCGAAGTTATGACGGAACACCGTAGCGCTGGCATAACCGGAGCGCGAGAAGTACCACTCCAGCGATGCGTCCGCGTTTTTGCCGGTGAACGGTTTCAGATCCGGATTGCCGCCCGACGCGGTGGACTGCGTGGTGGTGCCGTTCGAGTTCACGTAGGCTGTGGCCGGATTCAGCTGGGCGAAGTCAGGACGGGTCAGGGTCTTGGTCAGCGCCAGGCGAGCCAGCAGGTCCGGACGCAGCGTGACCTTGAAGTTCGCGCTCGGCAGAACAGCGGTATCGGAACTGCTGGTGTTGATCGGCACGTAAGCGCCGTTGACGATGTTATTACCGACCAGGTCCGAGTCGGTCTTGGTTACGCGCACACCCAGCACGCCGTCAACCGGATAAGCACCAACGTCGAAACCGAATTTCGCCTTGCCGTAGAAGGCGTAGTTCTTTTCCTTGTCCTGGAAGAAGGACGCCGGATCGATCGCCTTGGCCGCTTCCGTGCCGGTTACCGCTTTACGCACAACGCTGGTGTTGGCCACCATGAAGTCCGGGCATGGCGTGCTCCACTTTGGCGTGCCATAGTCGACAGAGAATGCCTGGGTCGAGCAGGACAGGCCAGGGATGCTGCCCATGGTCACGTTAGGAATCGCGCCCACCGAGCCTTCCAGCGACTTGATGGAATTTGCGGTGCGGTCGTTGACGCGCACGCCGCCGGTGAACTCTTTAAAGAAGCCTTCGCTTGCAGGCGTCCAGGTTGCGTCGGCGCGCCAGTCGGTGGAGCTGCCGCGATCCTTGCCGTAACGGTCGAAGAACTGGAACAGGTAGATCTTGGACGGATCATTCAGGCCAGCACCCTGGTACTGCGCGAAGGCGCCGCCATCCACCACGGTCTTCACGTGCACCTGGTCGACGTTCAGATTGGTGTCCAGGATCGGGTTCACCCAATCGTAGGAACTGATGGTGCGGGCGATCTCGCTGCTCACGCGCAGGCCATCCATCGGACGCCAGTTGGCGCCAATCGCGTATTGCTGCGCGATGCTGGTCGAGGCGCGCGCCTGGGTCGACAGGATGGTGAAGGTATTGGTCGAATCGATCGTGTCGGTCTGGTTGGTGCCGGGGATCTTGGTGACCTTGATCTGGTCAGGCGAAGTCGCCCATGGCAGGCCGACGAAGAAGTCGGTCTCGTCGTGGCCTTTGAACTTGGAGTACAGGCCTTCGGCGTACATATCGAAGTCCTTGTTCGGCTTCCACTGGAAGGCAAAATTGCCGGCCTGGCGGATACGCTTGCCGAAGATGTCCTGGATGCCCACCAGATCCGGGCCGGTCAGATTTGGCGCCGCGAAGAATTTATCGATCGGGAAGGTTTCGAAGCCGCGCTCTTCATGGAAGCGGTCGGAGATGTGCGACAGGCCGATCAAGGCGCCGAATTCGCCCATGTCGGTCTTCCAGCGGTTGGACACCATGGCCGAACCTTCAGGATCGTTGGCCTTGGCTTTATCCTTGTTCTTCACACCCAGCTGCGCGCTGGCCTGAAAGCCCTTGAAATCAAATGGACGGTTGGTGCGCACGTCGATCGCGCCGGCGATACCACCTTCCGGCTGTTCAGCGCTCTGCGACTTATATACGTCGGCACGCTGCAGCATGGTCGATGGAATGTCGCGCAGCTGAATATAACGGCCGGTGGTGGTGAACATCTCGCGGCCGTTCAGAAAGGTCGCGATGCCAGGCAGGCCGCGGATCAAGGTGGTATTGGCTTCACCTGCGTCGCGGCGCACCTGGATACCGGTCACGCGGGCCAGGGTCTCGGCCACGTTCGTATCAGGGAATTTGCCGATGTCGTCGGCGACGATGGAGTCGATCACATTGTCCGAATCCATCTTGATCTTCTGCGCGCTTTCCGCTGCACGGCGCACGCCGGTCACGGTCACCACATTGTCCTGATTGGCTTCTTGCGCCCAGACCGAGGCGCTGGACAGCATGCCTGCAGCCAGCAGACTGGCCACAGTGACTTTCAAAGCAAAAGTATAGTTATTGGGCGTGATTTGGCCCGTTGCAGAATGCATCATAGGTCTCCCGATGTTGTTATTGAAACTTTGTTCAAATGTTGTCTGAGACCCATGTTAGGGACTGGAGCCCATTCAATCCAATTAATTTTTCAGCGTTTTTGATATCGATTTTGGTATCAAACTTTAAGCACTTTAATGTGGAGAAAGGCTTTGGCTTAGTGAATAGCAGCGGTTTTGATAGAATTGGGCTTTCTTTCCTCTTGGAAAAATAACTAGATGCACCCTCTGATTTTCTCCTCGCGCGCAGCCCGAATTGCGGGCTTGGCGGCACTGCTGTGCTGCGCATCCGCGCGGGCGGACGATGTGGCCGATATCAACAAATTGGTCCGCAGCGGCCAGTTGCCGGCCGCGTTAGCGAAAGTGGATGTGGCCCTCGCGCAACACCCCAAGGATGCACAGCTGAGATTTATCAAGGGAATGATCTTTTCCGAGCAGGGAAAGGCGAATGAGGCCATCGCCATCTTCCAGAAGTTGACGGAGGACTATCCGGAATTGCCGGAGCCGTACAACAACCTGGCCGTGCTGTATGCGGGCCAGGGACAGTACGACAAAGCGCGTGTGGCCCTGGAACGCGCGATTCGCACCAATCCGACTTATGCGACGGCGCATGAGAATTTGGGGGATGTGTATGCGAAGCTGGCGTCGCAGTCTTATGACAAGGCGATGCAGATTCTCGATACCAATCAGCAGCCGGCGCCGAAGTCCAAGTTGTCCATGGTGCGCTCGCTGGGCGTGAAGGGTCCTGCACTGACGCCGGCCGGTGCCGCGCAGGCCACCACCGCACCACAAATCGCCGCGGCTCCTGCAGCTGCGGCCACCCACGCACCTGCGCCGGCCGCCGGCCCCGCTGCGGCACACGCCGCGCCTCCGCTGTCGACGCCCGCACCGGTCATCGCCGCCGCCCAGCGCCCCGCCGCGACGCAGCTCGCCTCCGCCGCCCCAGCGCCCGCCCCAGCCACCGCGGCGGCATCGCGCGCGCCTGCGACAGCGCAAGCCGCCGCGGCGAGCAAGCCGATTTTGCAAGCCTCCGCAGCGCCAGCATCATCGCGGACGCCAGCAGCATCCGTCCCAACGCCAATGCCGACGCCAGCGCCAGCCGCCGCCGCGGGCAAGCAGGCTGTCGCGACGGCCGCCGCTGCTTCAGTTCCAGCCAAGCCCGCCGCTGCTGCGTCAGTTCCAGCCAAGCCCGCAGCCGCAGCGTCAGCCCCGGCAGTACAATTGGCGAAGGCCGAGCCAGTGAAGACTGACTCTGGCGAGCATGACAATGTTGCAAAAGCCGTCGACAGCTGGGCGAAAGCCTGGAGCGCGCAGGACATGAGAGGCTATCTGTCCTCTTACGGCAGCAACTTCCAGACCCCGCGCGGCCAGAACCGCAAGGCCTGGGAAGCAGACCGCGTCGCGCGGATCGAAGGTAAGGAACACATCAAGGTCACGGTGGAAGCGCCACAGATCACGGTGAACGGCAATATGGCGACGGTAAAATTCCGCCAGATTTATGTGTCCGACCGTCTGAAGGCCAACAGCCGCAAGACCCTGGTCATGGAAAAGCAAGGCAGCAAGTGGGTAATCAAGCAGGAACAATCGGGGGGCTGATGAAGCACGCACCAGCAAACAGCAAGCGCACCAAGGCCGCAACACTGGCCGTGGCCGCGTGCACTCTGCTGGCGCCGCTGGCAATCGCCAAGTCCATTCATCCCGGCGGCGGCACACCCGCCAGGCAGGACCCCGAACTGCTGCTGATCGATATCTACAAAGACCTGCGCGCCAGCCAGCTCAATGAAGCCCAGGCCAAGGCAGACGCACTGGTCGCCGCCTACCCCAATTTCCGCGTCGGCCACCTGATCCGCGGCGACCTGCTGCTGATGCATACCCAGCCCGTCACCACGCTGGGCGCCGGCATCGCATCCAGCGCCCCGCCGGACAAGCTGAAAGACCTGCGCGACGAAGCGCGCGTGCGCCTGCAATCGATCACCGCGCGCCCCGCAGCGGACATGGCCCCGCGCCCCGTCCTGCAGCTGCGCAGCGACCAGCGCCACGTGCTGGTGGTAGATACAACGCAGTCCCGTCTCTACGTCTACCAGAACCAGAACAACCAGCTGAAGTTCATCACGGACTACTACATCACGCAGGGCAAGCTGGGCATTCACAAGCTGAAGGAAGGCGACCAGAAAACTCCGATCGGCGTGTACTACATCAACGGCCGCGTGTCGGGCCGCAAGCTGCCGGACTTCTACGGCGCCAGCGCCCTGCACATCAACTACCCGAACGAATGGGACCGCGTGCAAGGCCGCAGTGGCGGCGGCATCTTCCTGCATGGGACGCCATCCGACAGCTACAGCCGTCCTCCTCTCGCCTCCGACGGCTGCGTGGTGCTGACCAACGCCGACCTCAAAAAGCTTGAGGGTACGGTCGATATCGGCAAGACGCCGGTCGTCATCGCCGAAAAACTGGAATTCGTCAGCAAGGCCAAATGGGATTCCGAGCGCGACATCGCGACGCGTCTGATGGACAGCTGGCGCACCGACATCGCCAGCATGGACCGCACACGCGTGCTGAAAAACTACTCCAGCAAGTTCCGTTCAGCCAACGGCGAAGACCTGAACACCTGGTACGAAAAAGAGATGCGCGCCCTGGTGGATGTGGTGAATCTGGGCGTGAAGCTGAGCGATGTCACCCTGTTCCGCTACCCCGGCCAGGACGACATGATCGTCTCCACCTTCACCATGGAGACGCTGATCGGCAAGAACAAGAGCACTTTCCGCAAGCGCCAATACTGGTCGCGTGAAGGCGGCAACTGGAAGATCGTGTTCGAAGGCCTGATCTAAGACTTCTTGTGCGCCGCCATGGCGCGCTTGCGCAGCCAGGCCTGCACTTCCTCGAATTTCACCTCGCCGCGATTGGCGGTATCGATTTCCGCAAAGTGCGAGGCCACATAACCCAGGCCCGCCTTTTCCGCTTCCTGTTTCGTCAGCGTGCCGCTATGGTCGGCATCCGCTTCATCGAAGCGCTTGCGCAGCTTCTGCTGGACTTGCGCGCGCAACTCATCGCCAGAAGCAGCCGGTTCGCGCGAAGGAATGCGCTGATCCTTCGGCACATAAGGTTCCTGCTGCGCAGCGCAGGCAGTGGATATGGCCAGCGCAGCCAATATCAGCAATCGTTTCATTCCTTCTCCTTCAACGTGCGGACGCGTAGAACGCTGCCAAATCCGATTTGATGGCGCGCCGCGCCGTATCGTCCAGATAGGCCATGTGGCCGCTCTGGTAAAAGCGTACCGTAATATTCGAATTGGTGCCCAGCCGCGCCAGATCGCGCTCGGTTTGATAGAACGGCGTGGCGAGATCGTAGTAGCCGTTGAGCGACATCACCTTCAGCGACGGATTCAGGGTCAGCGCCGCCGCCAGATCGGGCACAGTATCCGGCACGTTCTTGCCTTCGTGGCTGAAGTTCCAGCGGTTGACGATGTCGTTAAAGGTCACATAGCCCGAACCGGCCGTGTAATGCAGCGTGCCGGCGATATAGCTGATGGTCGTGTTGACGAAGGCATCGTTCACCACCGCCAGTGACGGATCGCCGCCCGCTGCCAGCGCGCTGCCTGCCGGCGCCAGCACGCGCGCATCGTAACGTCCTGTCAGTTGCCCCGGCACCACGGTCTGGAAGGTATTCGGCTGCATATCGAAATTCTGCTGCCACACCAGCGCTGAAATGCCGGTGAACGCGTTCAGCTGGGACGTGACGGCGGCCGGCGGCTGCGTGCGGCTGGCAATCCATGGCGTCATCGCAGTGCGGTAAGCGCCGGACGCGAAATCACGCGCCTGCTGCAGGTAGCTGTTCAAATCCGTGGGCAGCGGATTGGCGGTGTGGTGGTAAGCGCCAATGGCCGCATACGTCGGCACATAGCCTTCGCAGCTGACCTGGTTCGGATCGAACACGCCGCAGTTGGCGTTGTAATCCAGGATGGACGACAGCAGCACGATCCCGTTCAGCTTCGTGCCAGCGCTTTCCAGCAGATTGGCCAGCACCGCCGTGCGCTGCGCGCCATACGATTCGCCGAACAGGAACTTGGGCGAAGTCTGGCGATTATTGGCGGCGACATAGCGCTGCACGAAGTCACGGAAGCTGGCCGCGTCGGCATCCACGCTCCAGAAATCCTGGTTCTTGTTGGGTGCGATGGCTTGCGAGAAGCCGGTGCCGATGGCGTCGACGAACACCAGATCGGTGGTATCGAGCAGGCTTTCGGCGTTGTCCACCAGCTGCACGGGATTCGGCACGAACAGCGTCGGCTGGTTGGTCACGATGCGGCGCGGGCCGAAGGAACCGAGGTGCAGCCACAGGGTCGATGAACCGGGACCGCCGTTGTACATGAAGGTGACCGGACGCGTGGCAGCGGATTGATTATCCGCCGTGTAGGCAATGTAGAAGAAGGACGCGGCCGGCTGGCCGGTGCGTGCATCGACTGTGGTCAGATGGCCGGTGGTTGCCGTATAGTTGATGCCAACGCCGTTCAGGGTGAGCTGCGCCTTCAGCGTCGCCGCGCGCTCCTGCGCAGATGCCAGAGAGCCGGTCGCCGCGCTGGAATAGACCACGCCGTCGGCCAGCGTGCCGTCGGCAACGGGCGGTGTGGAAGGTGTCGTTGGCGGCGCTGGCGCGGGCGAGCCGCCACCTCCACCACCGCAAGCCACAAGCAAAGCCGCCAGCGTGGCGGCAAGCGGCGCCCAGGCGGCGCGGCGCGGCAGGCAATCCAGTTCCATGCATCCTCCAAAGGGGTGCAGCACTGAAGGGAATTATACGGCTGTGTCAGACCTCATGGCAAAACGCTTCCGGTAATCGCGCGGCGCCACGCCGAGGGTACGCTGGAAGGCGGAGCGCAGCCGCTCCTCATTGCCGAAACCGCACAGGCGCGCGATCTGATCCACTTTGCGCGGCGAAGCTTCCAGCATGCGGCGCGCGGCCTCCAGCCGGAGCACTTCCACGCCCTTGGCCGGCGTGCGTCCCGTTTTCTGCTTGTAGACGCGGGCGAAGTTACGCGGGCTCATATTCACCTGCTCCGCCATCACGTCCACCGACAGCGGCTCCAGCGCCAGGTTATCCATGATCCACAAGTGCAGGCGTTCGAAGATGTCGCCCTCCTCCGACTGGGTTTGCAGCAGCTCGCTGAACTGTGCCTGGCCGCCGGGGCGCTTCAGGAACACCACCAGCTCGCGCGCCACCTGCATGGCCACCGCGTGTCCGCAATCGTCTTCCACCAGCGCCAGCGCGAGATCGACGCCGGCACTCACGCCGGCCGAAGTCCAGACGGATTGCTGGCGTATGTAGATCGCATCGTTGTCCACCTCCACCGATGGGAAGCGCTCCCGCAATAAATCGCACATGGCCCAATGGGTGGCGGCGCGCTTGCCGTTGAGCAGACCTGCCTGCGCCAGCAGGAAAGTACCGCTGCACACCGAGGCCGTACGGCGCACCTGCGACGACGCGCCGCTCAGCCACTCCGACAGCGGCTTATTCAGCGACTGGATGCGCGGCATATGGGGCGAGCCGGGAATCACAATGGTGTCGACCATCGCAGGATCAAAGGCGCTGAGCGGATCGGACACGATGGCCATGCCCTCCGCCGAGCGCATCACACCGCCTTCAAGGCTGACCGTGTGCAGCACATAGCCTGGCAGTCCGCGTGCGCGCATGCGCTTGTCCGCGGCCCAGAACACGGTCTGTGGCCCCGTCAGATCGAACAGGCCGACCTCCTCGTAAGCGACAAAAAGTACGAGGCGGGAGGATGGCAGGAATTCAGGGGTATTCGTCATGTCAGGGGATTCTCGCGCGCCTAAGATGAAGCTGTCAAATATGACTTCTCCATAGAAAGGATAGACCATGAGCACGCGTATCAACTACTTCCAGCAATCGCCCGAACTCGTCAAGAAGATGATCGATTTCGGTAGCGCCCTGGAGTCCTGCGCCATTGAACAGTCAATCCGCCATTTGGTGGAAATCCGTGCTTCCCAGATGAACGGCTGCGCCTTCTGCCTGGACATGCACATCAAACAGGCCCGCATGCACGGCGAGCGCGAACTGCGCCTGCATCACCTGGTGAACTGGCGCGAATCCCCGCTGTTCGAACAGCGCGAGCGTGCCGCCCTGGCCTGGACTGAAATCCTGACCCGCATCCCCGAGCATGGCGTACCAAACGACGTGTATGAGCGTGTGCGCGGCCACTTCTCGGAAAAGGAATTGTCCGACCTGACCTTCGTGGTCATGTCCATCAACGCCTGGAACCGCGCCAACGTGGCTTTCACTCTGGTGCCGGGTTCCTTCGACAAGACCTTCGGCCTGGATAAATCCGGCCTGGAATAAAGGAGCACAGACATGAAGATCGTAGTTATCGGTGGCACTGGCCTGATAGGCAGCAAAGTGTGCGCAATCCTGAGCGCCAAAGGCCATGAGGCGCTGGCCGCCTCGCCCAAAGGTGGCGTAAATGCCGTTACCGGCGAAGGCCTGGACGCAGCGCTGGCCGGCGCCGATGTGGTGGTCGACGTGGCCAATTCGCCTTCCTGGGCGGATGATGACGTGATGGCCTTCTTCAGCCAGTCCAGCCGCAACCTGCTGGCCAGCGAAGCGAAAGCGGGTGTGAAGCACCACGTGGCGCTGTCCATCGTGAACGCCGAGCGCATGCCGAACAGCGGCTATATGCGCGCCAAGGTCTCGCAGGAGAACATCATCAAGGATGGCCGCGTTCCTTACACCATCGTGCGCGCCACCCAGTTCATGGAGTTCATGGCCGGCATCGGGCAAGGCTCGGTGGTCGGCGATGCAATCCGCCTGTCGCCGGCCCTGATCCAGCCGATCGCTTCGGACGATGTGGCAGAAGCGGTGGCCGACGCCGCCCTGGCCGCACCGCTCAACGGCACCCTTGATGTGGCCGGACCTGAAAAGTTCCAGCTCTCCGTGATCGTGGGCCGCGCCCTGGCCGCCATTGGCGAAACGCGCGCCATCGTCACCGATCCGAAAGCCCTGTACTTCGGCACGGAACTCGACGACAGCTGCCTGGTCCCTGCCGCCACTGCCAAAGCGCGGCTCGGCAAGATTCGCTACGACGACTTTGTGAAGCGTTAATGTTGGCACTTCGGCACGGCTTGCGCTGTGCCGGAGAATCCGGGATATTGCGTTTATTGCAATCGCCCGGAGCGTCAATTGGAAGCAAGGTACGGCCCACGTTCACAATGGCTGGTCTGCGCGCTGATGTCGGCCGTTGGCCTGCTGCTGATGCGTTTTGCGCAGCACGCAGCACTGCCGCAGGCGCTGGCCGTGGGCCTGGCCTGGCCGCTGCAACTGGCGGCAGGAGTGCTGGCCGGCCTCGTCGTGGGTGGCGGCTCTCTCTACAGCGCCATCTTCCAATCCCATCGCCAGCTGGCCCGCCGCACGGCGGACAGCTACTCCCGTCTCGATCTGAGCGGGCTCAATCCCATCTGGATCTCGCTTGCCGCCGGCATCGGCGAAGAACTGCTGTTCCGCGGTGGACTTCAGCCGCTGCTGGGCATCTGGCTCACTCCCCTGCTTTTCGTGCTGCTGCACACCCGCGCCTATGAATTCAGGCTGCGCGATAAAGTCAGCTGGATGCAGGCGGGCGGCGTCCTCGCCATGAGCGTCGCCCTCGGCCTGATGTTCCAGTATGTGGGACTGATTGCCGCCATCAGCGCCCATGCGGTCGTCGATATTTGCGGACTTTATGCGGTGCGGATTGTCGATTCCCGCCGCGCCGGCACGTCGTAGGATTACATCAACCAACCGAGGAGTTTTCAAATGCGCTTCATGATCATGGTCCGTGCCAACCACATTTCCGAATCGGACGACCTGCCGGACGAGAAAATCGTCACCGAAATGACCGACTACCACGAGCGCCTGGCTGCCGCCGGCTTCCTGGTGGACGCCAACGGCCTGCGCCCCAGCAAGCTGGGTTGGCGCGTCAAATACAAGGGCGGCAAGCCGATGGTGATCGATGGCCCTTACTCTGAAACCAAGGAGCTGATCGCGGGCTACACCATCATCGACGTCCCCGACCGCGAAACCGCCATCGAATGGACGCGCCAGTTCCCCGCCCCCTTCGGCAAAGACCTGGAATGCGAAGTCGAAGTCCGCCAGATGTTTGAACTCGACGACCTGCGCCCCGGCGAGGCCGTCGATCGCTTCAAGGAACTGATGAAGAAAGACTGATTACTGGAAGGCGACCTCCATGAAGCTGCGCAGCTTGCGGCTGTGCAGCTTGTCCGAGCCTTGTGAACGCAGGCGTTCCAGGGCGCGGATACCGATGCGCAGGTGCTGGTCTACCCGGTCGCGATAGAACTGGTTGGCCATGCCTGGCAGCTTGATTTCGCCGTGCATCGGCTTGTCGCTCACGCACAGCAGCGTGCCGTAAGGGACGCGGAAACGGAAACCATTGGCGGCAATGGTGGCGCTCTCCATGTCCAGCGCCACGGCGCGGCTTTGGCTGAAACGGCGCTCCGGCGTGCGCTGTGGCAGCAGCTCCCAGTTGCGGTTGTCGGTGCTGGCCACTGTGCCGGTACGCAGCACGCGCTTCAGCTCATGGCCTTCCAGCTGCGTGACCTCGGCCACGGCGCTTTCGATCGCTACCTGTACTTCGGCCAGGGCCGGAATCGGCACCCACAGCGGCAAATCCTCATCCAGCACGTGGTCTTCGCGCACATAGCCGTGCGCCAGCACATAATCGCCCAGCTGCTGGGTGTTGCGCAGGCCGGCACAGTGGCCCAGCATCAGCCAGGCGTGCGGACGCAGTACCGCGATATGGTCGGTGGCCGTCTTCGCATTGGCCGGACCGACGCCGATATTGACCATGGTGATGCCGCTGCCGTCGGCGCGGATCAGGTGGTAGGCCGGCATCTGCGGCAGGCGTGGCGGCACAGCGCCAAAAGCGTCCATCGGCTGCGCAGGCTGGCCCGCACGGCGCGACACGATATTGCCCGGTTCGATGAAAGCGATATAGCCGTCGTCACCGGGTTTGGCCATCAGCTCATGGCCCAGGCGCACGAATTCGTCGATATAAAACTGGTAGTTCGTGAACAGCACGAATTTCTGGAAGTGTTCCGGCGAGGTCCCGGAATAATGGCGCAGGCGCTGCAGCGAATAATCCACGCGCGGTGCGGTGAACAGGGACAGCGGCTCCGGTTCGCCAGGCGCCGCTTCAAAAGTGCCGTTGGCGATACCGTCATCCATCGCGGCCAGATTCGGCAGGTCGAATACATCGCGCATCAGCATGCGGCGCTCGGCACTCATATTGCCTTCGATGTGGTCGTTCTCGGCAAAGGAAAAGTGGATCGGAATCGGCTGGGCGCTCAGGCCCACTTCGATTTTCATCTGCTGCTGGCCGTGGTTCTTCAACAGCAGGCGGAACTGCTCATGGTAGTAGCGCTCGAACAGGTCGGGCCGCGTCAGCGTGGTTTCGAACACGCCGGGACCGGCCACGAAGCCGAAGGATAAGCGAGAATCGGCGCGCGCCACGGTATCGGTCTGCACCCGCACATACGGATAACACGCACGGACCCGTTCAGCCGGCGTTTCGCCTTCAACAAAGCGCTGCAGCGATTCCCTCAGGTAGATAATGCTCTCATTGTAGATCGCCTTCACCTGCGCTAGCGCCGACGCAGGAGCGTCGTGCAGGGTGGGCGTGACAAAGGGACGGCTCTGCATGGTACAACTCCTTTCAGGTTGCTCCATACTATCATCTATAATCACTTCAGGAGTATTACGGAATACGCAATGAAACGGAAAATCCTCGCTTTCCTGTTAGGCCTGAGCGGGGCAGCCATGGCATCCGGCGCGGAGCCGGTGACTGTCGCCTGGCGTGATAAGCCGCCCTACTATTACACCGAGAACGGTGTCGCTAAAGGCTTTCTGCTTGATCGGGCTCGCCAGATATTTGCCAGCGCCGGCATTCCGGCCAGATTCGTCAACGAACCACAGAAGCGGATCTGGACCAATTTGAAGTATGGCGTCAGCAATTACTGCTCGATCAGCTGGTACCGCATTCCCGAACGCGAAGCCATCGCGCAATACAGCCTGCCAATTCACACCGACCAGCCACAGGGCGTGCTGGTGCATCCGTCGGCTCTGGACCGCGTGCGCAGCCACGATAATCTGAAGGCCCTGCTGGCCGACCCTACGCTGACGCTGGGCATGGTCGACGGCGTTTCGTACGGCATGGAACTGGACGGAATGATCGCCAGCAGCGCCAATCACATCATGCGCCGCACGGTGGAAACCAGCGCCATGCTGCGCATGCTGGCGGTAGGCCGTGCCTCCTACATCTTTGTGGATCGCGAAGACTGGAACTATCTGCGCAACAAGGAAAACTCGCTGCAATCGCTGGTCTTGCTGGATTATCCGGACATGCCGCCCGGCCTGAAACGCCATGTGGTCTGCAGCCGCGACGTACCGGCCGAAACGATGGACCGCCTGAACCGCGCCATCGCCGCTCGCGCCGGCAAATAAGTCAGAAAGCGCGTGCCACCGACAGCACGACCTCGTGGTGCCATTCGCGCTCGCGCGTGGTGACGCCGTAGATATCGGTGCTCACGCCGCTGCGCAGACGCGCCACGTCCAGCGAGACTTGCGCCTGCCAGCCCCGGTGCGAAGTCGCCAGCCCAATGCGCGCTTCGGGACGGCTGATTTCGGAACTGTCGTGGGAATACAGATAGCCGCCATGCCAGAACATCTGCAAGCGCGGCGCCAGCGACCAGCCGCCATTCACTTCGCCATACAGTGTGCGCTCGCCGAAGCCCAGATAATTCGGCGCATAGTGCAGCCGCGCGCTCACCGTTTCACCGGACAAGCCGACAAAAAACTCGCGAAAGCTCCAGCTGGAATTGCTGGGAAAGGCGTAGGCCGTCACGCCCGTCTCCCACGACAGGCCGGATTCCATGCGATGCGCATAGCCCGCGTAGCCTATCCATTGCGCGCTGCGATGCGATTCGATCGCCAGCTGGCCCGTCACCACCTGCCCGCCCGCATACCAGCCGGACGCGCCATCGTAATTCAGCGCCAGCCGCGCCGCGGCCCTGCCGTCGCTGAGCGAGACACCGCGGTACATGTAGTTGGAAAGAACACCTGCACTGCCACTTAACTGCGCATGCGCTTCAGACGCCAGCAGCCAGGGCAGGATGCTCAGGGCGAGCGTGCGAAGCGGCTGGTGGAGCTGGGTTGGCATGCGCATGAACATTTTCCTGTAATGCGCATGATGGTGGCGCAAAGATCTATTCCCGTCAACGGTGCATTGCCTTCGTTCAGGACGATCCCTTCACGCAGCTTGGCAGACGCGAGCTCCGGCTTCAGCTCGCCAATCAGGGCCAGCATGCCGGACACGTGGGCGGCGGCATAGGATGTCCCGGACACCACGCCCCAGCGTCCACCCGGCATGGTGGTCGGCACATCGCGGCCCGGCGCCAGCAAGGCGTGCATGCCATTGCGCGGCGGAGCGCCATCCGAGGCCACGGCAAACACACCCGGCGTATTGGCCGGGAAGCCGCCGTCGGGCCGGGCCGGATCGACCGCACCCACCACGCGGATGCCGCGCGCCTGGGCCACTTCCACCAGCTGCTGCAGCAGCCTGTCCTGCGGCCCGGACAGGCTGAGATTAATGATCTGCGCCCCGTTCGACAACGCAAAATTCATGGCTTTGGCCAGGGTGAAGCTGTTGCAGCGGGTCGCGCTGCCGGCCTGCCAGCAGGCGCGCAAGGCCATCAGGCGCGCATCCGGCGCCACGCCTTCGATGCCGACGCCATTGCCGGCGCGCGCTGCGATCACGCCCGCCACTGCGGTGCCATGCAGCTCCGCCACATAGTTCTGGCCGTCGACAAAGTTCTCTTCCACCGACACCTGCCCGGCCAGGTCGGGATGATTGCTCTCGATGCCGCTGTCCACCACGGCCACCGTCACCTTGCGGCCGGTCGCCGCCTTGCGCACTTCATCCAGCTGCCAGGGGCCGGCGGCGGGCTGCACGCGGTACAGCGGATCGCTCCCGGCCTGCGCCACGAAGCCCTGGATCTCCTGCGCCCACTCCACGCGGCCATCGCGGGACAGCGCATCCAGCACCGGCGCCGCGGTTTCGCCGGCCGGCAGGCGCATACGGTAGCAGTCCACGTTCAGCGCCGGCATGGCCCAGTCTTCCAGCAATTCGAGCTTGTATTCCTGCGCCACGGCGTTGGCGATGCGCTGACGCGCGGCCCGGCCGGCGTCCTCACGGTAATTGGCGCTGCCGTAGCTGTCGGCGCGGAAGTGCGGCGCCGGGAGATGCAGCATGACCAGGATTTCGACCGTGTCCGGCACCGCCGCTTCCGCCTTGGGCGGGACGAAAGGCCCCGCCTGCGGCAAGTCCTGCCCCGGCTGCGCCAGGGCGCTGCCGGCAAGCAGGAATAAGGCGAATGCCAGGATGCGTTTCACGGCTGGCTCCCTGCCGTCATCGATTCCGCCAGCTCCACCGATGGGTTGGCGCGCAATGCGGACAGCAATTGCTTCTGATGGTCGGCATCCACATCCAGCATATAGGCGCCGGTGACCGTCGGGCCGCCGATAATCTGGGCGCCGTTGGCTTGCAGGATGCGCTGCACGTCCTGCACCCGCGCATCGGCCTTGAAGACCACCAGCACGTCGGGCGTGGACGCCGGGCCGTGGCCCAGCGCTTGATAAGCCGGGGCTTCATCCGCCGGCAGCAGTTTCACCGCCAGCACGGCGATCACGGCGAATTGCGCGGCCAGCGCCCAGCGCTGCCAGCGCGCTTCGTCCAGCCAGGCGCGCACGCGGGCGCCCAGGCCGGCCAGCACGGCGGACCGCGGCTGCATCGGAGCCGGCGCTTCGTCCAGCTGCGGCATCAGCCGCGCCAGCGCGCGTTCCGGGTCCAGACCGGCAGGCAGCGGACCTTCGGTTTCCAGCAGCTTGCGCTGCCAGGCCAGGTCTTCGCGGCAGGCGGCGCAGCCGCGCAGGTGATCCTGCACACGGCCCGCTTCCACCTCGTTCAGCGCACCGGAGGCGTACCAGGGCAGCAGATCCTGCAGCGCCTGGTGGTCGGTGTCGGTCTTTGTGGGTTGGGTATTCATTGCATCTCTTCCATATGATCGGACAGCATGTCCTTCAGCCTTTGCTTTGCGTGGAACATGCGCGTCTTCACGGTGTTCACGGGACATCCCATGGTGTCGGCGATCTCCTGATACGCCATGCCGTGGTAATACGTCAGGCTGACGACCACCCGCTGCTCCATCGGCAGCGCGTCCAGGGCGCGGCTGACGCCTTTCTGCAGCTGGCGCGCTGCCAGGGCGTGTTCCGGCTCGGTGCCCGCTTCGCCCACGGTTTCTTCCTGCGGCTCCAGCGGCTCATCCAGTCCGCGCAGCGCCTTCAGGGCCTGGCGGTAGGCGATGCCGAAGATCCAGGTGGACAGCTTGCAGCTGCCATCGAAGGTATTCGCCTTCTGCCACACCACCAGCATGGTGTCGTTGATGACCTCCTCAATCAGCGGCACGTTGCGCGTCATCCGGTCCAAAAACCGCGCCAGCCGTGAAAAATAGGCGCGGTACAGGGCCTGGAAGGCAAGCCGGTCCCCGCCGCCTATGCGCCGCAGTAACGCTCCCTCATCCAGCTCGTCCGACACGACACCCCTCCCGCCATTCCGCATGCAAATTCTCCTCTGGTGCCGTGAATACGCGGCTGAGGAAAAAAGGTTCATCGGAAACGAAAAAATATTTCTCCATTCAATTTTGAACCATTTTTTCACGGACGGGTATTGACCGTTACAACATTGACAGATTGCTCAGCTAGTGCTTGCCCCAACCCTCTTCTGCGGCCCCGCCCTACTTTTTCCGGACCCGGCCGGCCTGGTGCGTCTCCTCCTCGTGGCGCCCCTCCTAGAAGAATGGATTGTGCGTGCGGGTTTGCACGACTGGCTTCTGCGGCGCTTTTCTCCCCTCCCGGCGCTGTTCGGAAGCGCTGCCGCCTTCAGTGCCCTGCATATGGGGTCGGGTCTGATGGCGGCAGCGCTGGTGTTCTGGCCCGGCTTGCTGTTAGGGGTGGCTTACCAGCGCTGGCGGGACTGGCGGCTATGCGCCCTGATACACGCGCTGTGCAACGCCTTCGCGATCAGTGTTTGTGGATCTTAAATTGAATGGAGAAGCGATGAACCGAATTCGAATGCCCCGCCGCGGTGGACTGCTCGCCGCCGGACTGTGGGCCGTGCTGTCCCTGGCGCCCGTCGCACGAGCAGCCGATGCACTGAACGGCAAGAGCCTGTACCTGAACGGGCCTGTGTCCGGCGGCACCGCTTGCGCCTCCTGCCACGGTCCGACGCCTGCCAATAATGTCAACGGCATCCTCCGGGCAGCCAATAATCCGACTGTCATCAGCAACGCTTTCGCCGCCAACCTGGGCGGCATGGGTTCTCTCTTCAACGGCAAATTCTCGTCCGCCGAAATCGCGGACCTGGCAGCCTTTATCGGCAATCCAAACGTGACGGCCGCGCCGGCAGCGTCGCTGGCGCCCGCCACCTTGACCTTCGCCGGCACCACGGTCGGCCAGGACAGCGCAGCCCTCAGCACCACGCTCACCAACACCGGCAATGCGGTGCTGAACATCAGCGCGGTCGGCGTGGGCGGCGCCAATGCCGGAGATTTCGTCATCAGCGGCGGTAATTGCAGCGCGGGCGGCTCGGTCGCCGCAGGCGCGAGCTGCAATGTGCAACTGGTATTCCATCCCACCGCAGGCGGCGCGCGCAGCGCGGCGCTGAACATCGGCCATAACGCGACCGGTGGCAGCAGCAGCGTTTCCTTGAGCGGCACCGGCAATGCCACGCCGACGGCGACCCTCGCGGTTTCCGCCAACGCGCTCAATTTCGGCGCGCTGGTAACGGGCGCCGCATCGCCGCTGCAAACCATCACTGTCAATAATGCGGGCCAGGCGCCGCTGAATTTTAGCGGCATCAGCCTGTCCGGCGCCAATGCTGGCATCTTCTCACTGGGCGGCAGCTGCGCTGTATCTGCACCGGTGGCGGCGGGCGGCAGCTGCACGGTCACTGTGGTGGCGACGCCAACGGCCCCCGGCTTGTTTACCGGCAGTCTGAATCTGGCGTCCAACGCCAGCAATGGCGCGGTGGCGATTGGCCTGTCGGGCAGCGCGAGCGCACCGGCGCCGGCATTGGCAGCCAACCCAACGGCGGTGGCATTCGGCGCCCAGACCGTCGGGGCTGGTGCGGCTACGCAAAACGTGAGCATCACCAATCGCGGCAATGTGCCCGTGACCTTCGGCAGCATCGCCGTCAGCGGCGCGGCCAGCATTACAATCGGCAGCGGGGGCTGCGGCGGCACGCTGGCTGTAGCGGCCAGCTGCAATGTGCCGCTGGCCTTCGCGCCCACGGCGGAAGGCAATGCGGCGGCAACCTTGCTGGTGCGCTCCAATGCGCCTGACCTGTCGGTAGGCATCACCGGTTCCGGCACCACGGCAGCGGTAGCGCGCCCGGTGCTGTCCGACGCCAGCCCGATTGCATTCGCCGACACGCAAGTAGGCCAGCAGGCCGCCACCCACACCACGACACTGAGCAACAACGGCAATGCGGCGCTCAAGATTTCCTCGCTGGTACTGAGCGGCAGCAATCCCGCCGACTTCACACTGGCAGGCAGCTGCGCCGTCAACGGCACCGTCAGCCCCGGCGCCAGCTGCACCATCATCTCGGCTTTCAAGCCCACGGCAGCTGGCGCGCGCACCGCAGACCTGGTCCTGATGACCGACGGCGGCTCGCAGCTCAGCGTGCGCCTGAACGGCAACGGCGTGGCCGTGCCGGTGACCACGCCGTCGCTCACGGTCAGCCCGCAATCCTTCGACTTCGGCAGCGCCAATGTCGGCGACGCCGGCCCCGTCAAACGCTTCACGCTGACCAATACCGGCAGCGCAGCGCTGGTGCTCAACAGCGCAACGTTCAGCGGTCCATTCGCTATCAGCAGCGGCGAGAGTAACGCCTGCAGCTCCATCCCGCTAACGCTGGCAGCAGGCGCATCCTGCGAGCTGCCGATTCGTTTTACCCCATCCACCACCGGCAACGTCAGTGGCAACGCAACGTTGCAAGCCACGGGCGCAACCTGGACTATCGCCTTCAGCGGTCAGGGCTTCGCAGCAGCTCCCCCCTCCGGCGGCATGCTCCAGAACCGTGGCGGTGGTGGATGTTCCGCCGCACAAGACGGAAACGACCCAACACTGGCATTGCTGGTACTTCTGGCTGTGGGGGTGCTGCTATGGCGCCGCCGTCACGCGCGTGCGACCGCGGTCGCGGCAACTGGCACCTCTACGGCCACCCTTGTTGCAGCTGTCACGGTCAGCGTGGCAGCCACAATGGTGGCACCTCACCCGGCTTCCGCGCTGGAACCGGGAAAACCTGCGCCGGCCTTCGCGCTGAGCGGCCCTGCCGGCTCCGTGAATCTGGACCAGTACCACGGCAAACTGGTGTACATCGACTTCTGGGCTTCCTGGTGCGGGCCGTGCCGCCAGTCCTTCCCCTGGATGAATGAAATGCAGGCGCGCTACGGCGGCCAGGGCTTGCAGATTGTCGGCATCAATGTCGACGCCAAAGCCGAAGACGCGCGCAGCTTCCTCGCCGATACGCCCGCACGCTTCGTGATCGCCTTCGACCCAAACGGCACCGCGCCGCGCACTTATGGCATCAAGGGCATGCCAAGCAGCGTGCTGATTGGCCCGGACGGCAAGGTGCTGTATGAGCACAGCGGCTTCCGTCCCGCCGATCGTGAGGCACTGGAAAGCCGCATCAAGGCGGCATTGGGAGCGATCAAATGAAGGCCCGCATCGTCATCACGCTGTGCGGCGCTGTTGCCGCGCTGTCCGGCTGCGCGCTGCCGCCGGTGCAGCCCTGGGAAAGAGGTGAACTGGCACGCCCGGACATGCTGATCCAGGGCGACGCCCTCGAAACCCGCTTCAATGAACACATTTACGCCAGCAAGGAAGCTGCCTCCGGCGGCAGCGCCGTCGGTGGCGGCGGCTGCGGCTGCAACTGACAGGGAACACCATGGAGAATAACAAACCACCCGTTGGCCAAGCCCTGCTGGCAGCGGCCATGCTGCTGCCGGGCCTGGCCCACGCCGAATCGCCGCCGGAGCGCGGCGCTATCAGCGTCAAATACCTGTATTACAAGGAAGACCAGCCGGGACTCGACCGCGTGCGCGTACATTCGCCTTCCGTATCCATCATGACGCCTGTGGCAGGCGAATGGTCGATTGCGGGCAGTGCCACCGTGGACGATGTCTCCGGTGCGTCGCCACGCTATCACACGGCCATTTCCGGCGCCTCACAGATGGACGATCTGCGCAAGGCAGGCGACGTGACAATCACCCGCTATCTGCCGCGCGGCACGGTCAGCGTGGGCGCGGCCTTCTCCACCGAGCATGATTACCGCTCGCGCGCCCTGTCGCTGCAAGGAACGCTGGTCAGTGAAGACAAGAACACGACTTGGGCGCTGGGCATCGGCGGTTCGGACGACACCATCAATCCCGTCAACAATCTGGTGGTGAACGAAGGCCGGCAGACACTGAGCATCCTGGCCGGCGTGACACGCGTGTTCACGCCGGTCGACATCGGCCAGGCCACCTACACGCACAGCAGCGGTCACGGTTACTATTCCGATCCCTACAAGCTGGTCGACAACCGGCCGCGCAGCCGCGATCAGGATACCGTACTTCTTCAGTGGAATCACCGCTTCATCGAGCGCGATGCCACCAGCCGCCTGAGCTACCGCTACTACCACGACAGCTTTGGCATCAGTGCACACACGCTGTTGGCGGAATGGGTGCAGTCGCTGTCGCATGGCTGGACCATCACGCCCACCCTGCGCCTGTATTCGCAACGCGCCGCCGATTTCTACTTCGATCCGGTGTACGACGCAAAATTCGGCGCGCCCTTCCCGCCCGGTTATGTGTTCGGCGGCACGGCCTTTACTTCGGCGGACCAGCGCTTGTCGGCATTTGGTGCGATTACGGCGGGCGTCAAGGTCGCCAAACAAATCGGCAAGGACTGGAGCGTGGACTTGAAGGTGGAACGCTATGAGCAACGCGGCTCCTGGCGCGTGTTCGGCGACGGCAGCCCAGGCCTGGCGCCGCTGCGCGCCACCAGTCTGCAAATTGGTTTTACGCGATTGTGGTGAACGATACCTACACTGCCGCTTTTTCCGCCATGGGCAGCCGCTGCGAGATCCGCATCGCGGCAGCCCACACCGACGCCGCGCGCGCCAAGGCGAACCAGGCGATCAATGAAGTGCGCCGCATCGAAAGCAAATATTCGCGCTACCGTGCCGACAGCGTGATTGGCCGCATCAACGCGGCGGCAGGCTCGCACGAAGTGGAGTGCGACGATGAAACGCTTGCCTTGCTGGGCTATGCGGACACGCTTTACGCCGCCAGCGAGGGGCGCTTCGATATCACGTCCGGCGTGCTGCGCCAGGTCTGGGATTTTCGCCACGGGATCATGCCGCAGGATGGTGCGCTGGACGAAGTGCTGCCGCTGGTGGGCTGGAACAAAGTTGTGCGCCACGGGCATTCCATCTTTCTGCCCTTGCGCGGAATGGAGCTGGATCTGGGCGGCTTCGGCAAGGAGTATGCGGTGGACCGCGCGGCCGAGGTGCTGACCGGGCTGGGCGTCCAACACGGTTATGTGAATCTGGGCGGGGATATGCGCTTTCTCGGACCACGCCCGGATGGCGAGGCCTGGGATATCGGCATTCAGGACCCGCGGGATATGTCCGCCACTGTGGCCAGTATTCCGCTGGGACGCGGCGCACTGGCGACCAGCGGCGATTATGAACGGTTTATTGAAGTGAATGGACGGCGCTACTGCCATGTGCTGAATCCACTGAACGGCATGCCGGTGTCGTACTGGCGCTCGATCAGCGTCGTGGCACCGCTGGCCATCACCGCGGGTAGCTGTACAACGACGGCCATGCTGCTGGAGGAAGACGGGCTCGATTTTCTCGAACGCTCCGGCATGGGCTATCTGGCCATCGACAACGAAGGCCGCATTTTTCGGAGAACTCCATGAAGTCGATCTTTCACTGGCTGTGCGCGCTGCTGCTCGCGGCATGGCTGCCTTCCGCGCTGGCGGACGATTTTCTGCCGCCAGAGCAAGCGTTCGTGCTCAGGGCGGAGTTGCGCGATGCTCATACCGTGTCGCTGCATTGGGCCATGCCGCCCGGCTATCACCTGTATCGCGAACGCCTGTCCTTCACTGGTCCGGGCGTGACGCAGCCGAAGCTGCCAAATGGCCAGCGCAAGTATGACGAGAATTTCGGCAAGGAGATGGAGACTTATTACTCTGCGCTCGACGTCAGCGTGCCGGTGTCGAGTGCCGGGCCGTTCGAGCTCACAGTGGGCTACCAGGGATGCGCGGACGCGGGCCTGTGCTACCCGCCAGTAGCGCGCACCTTCACCGTCAATCCCACCGCTCCAGGCGCCCTCACCGCGCAAGCAAGCGACGCCGCCCCCTCGACGGCCAGCGCCTTGGCACCCGCCGCCAACACCGGCGCGGGTAACGCGGACCGGGAAGGTGCGGCCCCCGCCGCGGGCGGACAGCGGGCGGCTTCCGCGGTGGAGGACGATACGTCGCTCGCTCAGCGCACGCTGCAAAGCGGCAGCGCGTGGCGGATTGGTGGCGCTTTCCTCGTCTTTGGCTTGCTGCTCTCCTTCACACCCTGCGTATTGCCGATGGTGCCGATCCTGTCGTCGATCATCGTCGGCGAGGGACAGGTCACGCGCAAACGCGGCCTGCTGCTGGCGGCAGCATATAGCCTGGGCATGGCCCTGGTCTATACCGCGCTTGGCGTCGCCGCGGGCCTGGCGGGCGAAGGTCTGGCGGGTGCGCTGCAAAAGCCCTGGGTGCTGTTGACATTCGGCGCGCTGCTGGTTGCGCTGGCCCTTTCGATGTTTGACGTCTATCAGCTACAACTGCCCAGCGCCCTGCAAAGCCGCTTGAGCGAATCGAGCGGAAAACAGAGCGGCGGCAAGATCGCAGGCGTATTTATCATGGGCGCGCTGTCCGCCTTGATCGTCGGCCCGTGCGTGGCCGGACCACTGGCCGGCGCTCTGCTCTACATCAGCCAGACCGGCAACGCCGCCACCGGCGGCTGGGCACTGTTTGCGATGGCGGCCGGCATGAGCGTCCCGCTGCTGCTGACGGGACTCTCTGCTGGCAGCCTGCTGCCAAGAGCCGGCGCCTGGATGAACAATGTGAAGAAAGTTTTCGGCCTGCTGCTGATCGCGGTCGCCATCTGGATGATCAGTCCCGTGCTGCCGGTCACCGGCGCCATGGCGCTGTGGGCCGCTTTCGCCATCCTGTGCGCCGCCTTCCTGCGCGTGGGCGAAGCACTGCCGCAGGGCGCCGGCATCGGCGCCTATTCCGCCAAGTCGCTGGGCGTGCTGATGCTGCTGGGCGGACTATTCGAACTGGTCGGCGCCGCCAGCTCCGGCACCGACGTGCTGCAGCCGCTGGCCCACCTGCGCGGCGGCGGCACGGGGGCGGCCGAACAAACGGCCTCACGCGCAGGCCCGCGCTTCACGCGCATCCGCACCGTTGCAGAACTGGACAAGGTGCTGGCCACGGCCGGCAAGCCGGTCATGCTCGACTTCTACGCCGATTGGTGCGTGTCCTGCAAGGAGATGGAGCGCATGACCTTCTCGGAGTCCAAAGTCGCCGCCACCATGCAGGGCATGCAGCTGATCCAGGTTGACGTGACGGCCAACAACGCCGACGACCGCGCTCTGATGAAGCGCTTCCAGCTGTTTGGGCCACCCGGCATTATCCTGTTCGACGCCAGCGGCAAGGAAGTACCGCAAGCCCGCGTCATCGGCTTTATGCCGCCCGAATCCTTCGTCCGGCAGCTGCAGCGAGCAGCCAGCTAAGGGAGCACTGGCCGTCAGCGGCGCTTTGATCGCCATCGGCCACAAGCCGGATGCGGACATCTTCGGGCATGGCCTCTGAAATCCCCGGTACCGGGCTGAAAATGCTTTAGAATCACCCGCTTCTATCACATTCCGGAAAGAGAAATGAGTGAACTGAAACGGGGACTCAAGAGCCGCCATATCCAGCTTATCGCGCTGGGCGGGGCTATCGGCACCGGCCTTTTCCTGGGTATCGCCCAGACGATCAAAATGGCCGGGCCTTCCGTACTGCTTGGCTACGCGGTGGCAGGCTTCATCGCCTTCCTGATCATGCGCCAACTGGGCGAGATGGTGGTGGACGAGCCGGTCGCCGGTTCCTTCAGCTATTTTGCGGACAAATACTGCGGCCACCTGGCCGGCTTCATGTCGGGCTGGAATTACTGGGTGCTGTATGTGCTGGTCAGTATGGCCGAACTATCGGCCGTGGGCATTTACGTCCAATACTGGTGGCCGGCGATTCCAACCTGGGTGTCGGCACTCGCCTTCTTCCTCATTATCAATTCGATCAGCCTCGCCAATGTCAAGGCTTTCGGCGAGATGGAATTCTGGTTCGCCATCATCAAGGTGGTGGCGATCGTCGGCATGATCGGCTTCGGCGCTTATCTGCTGCTGTCCGGCAGCGCCGGGCCGGAAGCGACGGTGGCCAATCTGTGGCAGCACGGCGGCTTCTTCCCGAATGGCGTGGACGGACTGGTCATGGCGATGGCCGTGATCATGTTCTCCTTCGGCGGCCTTGAATTGATCGGCATTACGGCGGCGGAAGCGGACAATCCATCCGTGACCATTCCGAAGGCCACCAACCAGGCCATCTACCGCATTCTGATCTTCTACATCGGCGCGCTGGGCGTGCTGCTGTCGCTGTATCCATGGCAGAAAGTAGTCACCGGCGGCAGCCCCTTCGTGCTGATCTTCCATGCCCTGAACAGCAATGTGGTGGCGACGGTACTGAACGTCGTGGTGCTGACGGCCGCACTGTCCGTGTACAACAGCGGCGTGTACAGCAACAGCCGCATGCTGTACGGCCTGGCCAAACAAGGCAATGCACCGAAGGTCCTGCTGTCCGTGAACAAGCGCGGCGTGCCGCTGGCGGCGCTTGGCGTTTCGGCTTTGGCTACCGGTATCTGCGTGGTGGTGAACTATCTGATGCCGGGCAAGGCGTTTGAAGTGCTGATGGGACTTGTGGTGTCCGCGCTGATTATCAACTGGGGCATGATCAGCTGGATTCACCTGCGGTTCCGCGCGCAGAAGAAGGCTGAAGGCAAGGTGACCGCTTTCCAGAGCCTGGGCTATCCGCTCACCAATTACCTGTGCCTGGCCTTCCTGGCCGGTATCCTGGCGGTGATGTGCCTGACGCCGGACCTGCGCATTTCGGTGTACCTGATTCCGGTGTGGCTGGGCGTGCTGTATATCGGTTTCCGCAGCAAAGGCAGCAAGGACGCCACGGTCGCTGTTTAACCCCCACCGCAACGGCTGGTGCCTGCCACGGCGTGGCAGGCACCGGGTTCACGCCCTGGGTTTAACCGTCGACGCCGACGACCAGATTGTCGTAATGGCCGGCGCCGTCCACCACGGCAATGCTATGCCGGCCCGCTCCACCCAGCGTAAAACTCTGGCGGCGCCCGCTGCCGTTCACTGGCACCGGCTGTCCGTCCAGCAGCCACCAAAGGCGGCCCGTGCCGCCCACCGCATCCAGCGTCACCTTCACTTCCTTCTGCCCCGGCGCTGAACGCAGGCGGCTGCCATCGCGCAGGCCGACCAGGCGCACGCTGCCGACCGAACGCGTATCAGGGCAGTCCGGCGACCAGGGCGTCAGCCCCAGCGCTTCCTGCTGCTGGGCAGGCAGCCAGGCTTCCAGCAAGGCCGGCCAGCGCGCCACTTCACGCTGGCGCGCCAGCGGCTGGCAGGCAGGCGTGGTACGTAAGCCCGTCTTCGGATCGAGCCACACCTGCTCCAGCAGGCCGCGTGAGCGCAGGCGGTCTGGCAGCGTGGGCGGAATCGTATCCCGAAGCACCCAGGCCGTCCGCTTCACATGGCAATGTTCCGGCGGCGTCTGCGCCGCAGCCGTGCCGAGTGGCCAGCAGACCTGGGCCACCGATACTTCGGCCGGCCGTGCATGCGATATCGGCGCACTGCGCGGCAGCGACAACGCGATCTGATGCAGCAGCGGCGCAGCCACGTTCGCGCCAAAGAAACCCGGATTCGGCGTGCCATCCGGACGGCCGATCCAGACACCCAGCGTATAGCGCCCGCTCACGCCAACCGCCCACGCATCGCGGAAACCATAGCTGGTGCCAGTCTTCCAGGCCAGCCGCACGCCGCTGGTATCCTGTTCAATGAAAGGCTGGTCCGGATGGCCACCGCCCTCCAGGATATTGCGGATGATGAAGGCCGCGCCGGGACTCATCAGGCGCGCCTCATGCACCGGCGCATCCGGCGTGATGCGCGGCGTGCCCGCCACGCCATCCGCCGCCAGCGCGCGATAGGCGCCTACCAGTTCTTCCAGGCTGGTACCGGCGCCGCCCAGAATGATGCTCAGATTCGGCGCGGCGTCGCGCGGCAAGCGCAAACGCAGGCCGCCGGCGGACAGGCGCGCAGCAAAGCGCGCCGGGCCGATACGGTCCAGCAGATCCACCGCCGGCACGTTCAGTGAGCGCTGCAAGGCTTCCGACACGCTGACTGGTCCGGAGAAACTGGCCTGGAAGTTACCGGGGTCGTAACCGCCGAAGGATTGCGGCGTATCGGCCAGCAGGCTTTCGGAATGGATCAAGCCTTCGTCCAGCGCCATCGCGTACAAGAAAGGCTTCAGCGTGGAGCCGGGCGAGCGGATGCCGCGCACCATGTCCACATGACTGAAGCGGCGCGCATCCGAGAAATCGGCCGATCCCGCATAGGCCAGGATTTCCATGCTATGCGTATCCATCACCAGCGCCGCCATCGATACGAAGCGCGGCAACTGGCCAACGCGGTCGGCCAGCATGCGCTCCACGGTCGCCTGCATTTCACGGTCCAGCGTCGAATGCACCACCGTCGTGGCCTGGCCTTTGCGCGCTGCGCGGCGTGCCGCCTGGTGCAGTCGCTCGGCTGCCAACGGCGCCACCCAGGCCAGACGCGGCGGATTGGCGCCGACTTTTTCCATCAGCGCGTCATCGACTTCCGATTGCGGCCAGCGTCCCAGCGTTGCCATGCGACGCAACACCTTGTCGCGCGCCTGCTGCGCCACATCCGGATGGCGGTCGGGCCGTAGCCGTGAAGGCGCTTGCGGCAGTACCACCAGCAGCGCCGATTCCGCGGAGGACAACTGGGACGAGCGCTTGCCCAGATAACTGCGGCTGGCCATTTCCACGCCTTCCACAATGCCGCCCATCGGCGCATGGTTCAGGTACAGCGTCAGGATATCGTGCTTGGACAGGCGCAGTTCCAGCTGCACGGCGCGCGCGATCTGGCGCAGCTTGCCGCCCATGCTGTGCGGGACCGGTTCCAGCGCCCGCGCCACCTGCATGCTCAGCGTGGAGCCGCCGGACACGATATGCCCTTGCGTAATCCACTGCCAGCCCGCGCGCAGCATGGCCACCGGATTGACACCCGGATGCCAGTAGAACCAGCGATCCTCATACGCCAGCAGCGATTCCAGATAACGGGGCGAGACTTGCTCCGGTTTGACCGGAATGCGCCATACGCCATCCGCATCCGGCCAGCCGCGCAAAGGCTCGCCGTCACGCGCCACCACCAGCAGACCGGGCATGTCGCGCGGCAGCGGTGGCGGGAACAACTGGTCAAGCACCAGCAGGAAAGTCAGCAGGCCAGCCAGGGCTGCGCGCAGCGGATGGGCGCGCAGCCAGGCCATGGCCGCTATTTCCCTGCTCCGCGCGGATCGACCACGGTCACCGCGTCAGGCGACGGGCCGTATGCGCGGATGCCCGGACGGTACATGTCTTCCGCGAAGGTACCCGGCACGCTGAAGCGGCCCGGCGTCACCACGCGCAGCATATAGAACAGGCGGATCGGATTGTCGTTCAGCCGCACTGCCGCCACGAAGCGGTCGTCACGATACTCCGTATGCTTGATGCGTTCATCGGCCATGGACTGCGCCAGGTTGAAGCCTTCGACCTCGAAATCACCGGCCTGCGGACCTTGCGACAGGTTCAGATTCTCCACTTCCAGACCGGCCGGAATGTGGTCGACAATCATCGCATCCTCGATGGGCTGCTTCGATTTCGCCGTCACGCGCACCAGCAGCATGTCGCCCACTTTCAGCTGGCCACCCGTCCACGGCTTGCCGTTCACGTTGAACCAGTGGCGTTCCAGCGTCATCTTGTCGGTGCTCGGCACCGGCGCCTTGAGCGGATAGCCGCTGGCTTCCACTTCCAGCCACAGCGGGTTCTTGCCCTTGTTCTCGATCGAGATGCCCTTCACGGCCAGCGCCGGATCGATGCTGCGCACTTCGCTGGCCTGTGAGCTCAGCGACTGGCTGGTATCGCCGGTCTTCAGCACTGCCTGCCATGGCTCGGAGGTCGTGCCGCCAGCAGCCCGCGCAGCCAGGAACAGCGCCAGGCGCTCCTGAGTCGAGTAATAGTGTTTGTTGTTCAGCCGCTCCGACATGCCAATCAACAGGGATTCGCGCTGCGGATGGCTGATCTTGTGGCGCACCATCAGTGCATAGGCCAGCGCATTGTCGCGCACCGCAGTGCCGTAGTCGCCCAGCCAGTCCCAGTCCCAGTTGGCACGAATGCCGTATGGACGCGACATGGCTTCGTTGATGGCCGCCTCGCCGCGCTTGGCGTCGCCCATCAGCTGCAAGGCGATACCGAGATGAACGAGAGGCAGCGGCGAGCGTGCGCGGTCGCGGTACTGATCGTACAGCAGGCGCAGCGAAGCGAGCGACGCTTTCTGGTCACGCGCCAGCATATAGCCAATATGCGCCAGCTCGGCGAAGCGCTGGTGGCTGTCGCGCAGCAGGTCGTAATCGCGCCAGTCGTAGCGCCCCTCCGCATCCGGCTTCAGGTTGGCAGGCAGGCCTGGGAACTGGCCGCCGGCGCCATTCAGCTTGTCGGTCATCCACTGCTGCGCTTTTTTCGTCATGTCTTCCGGCACATTGAAGCCGGCTTCGCGCGCATCCATCAGGAAGCCCGTCACATAAGGCGTCAGCCAGGCTTCGTAACCGCCGTTATCGCCGCTCCACAGGCGGAAGCCGCCCGCGCTGCCCTGCATGCCCGCGATACGGCCGATCGCGCCTTCGATGAAGCGTGCCCGCTGCTCACGGGTGTGCGGCTCCAGGCCGACTGCCTTGGCGCCCTCCTCGTCGATCAGCACATGCGGATAAGCCGCGCTGGTGGTCTGCTCAAGGCAGCCATATGGATAGTCCAGCAAGCCCTTGACGATGCTGCGCACATTGAGCGGCGGCTTGTTCGACATGGTCACGCTGAGGGTGGCCGAACCTTTGAAGAATCGTTCCACCATGGCCGCATCCAGCTTCTGCGTGGCGCCGGGCTCGATGCGCAGGCGCACCGAGTCCTGTTCGCGCGCTACCGGCGGCTGGATCTGCAGAGCGAATTCGCGGTGCAGCACCACGGGTTTGGCGCCGCCTGTCTTCACGTCCAGCGTAATGCGCGACAGGCCATAAGGCTCGGTCGGCTCAATATTGAAGCGCAGGATCTTGCGCTGGCGTGTCGGCAGTTTCAGTGTGCGGTCGCCCTCGGCCACCTTCAACAGACGGTCGGCATCGAGCTTGATGGAAATATCCTGCTCGCCCGGCATCATATTGGTCACATCCAGCGCCAGCGTGGACTTGTCGCCAGGCCCGACGAAGCGCGGCAGCGCCAGCTCGGCCACGATCGGCGCGGATACCGTCACTTCGCGGTCCGTGCTGCCGTAGGATTCGGCCGTCGAAGCTGCCGCCATCAGCCGCAGCGTGCCGTTGAAGTCCGGAATATCGAGCGGAATATCCGCCTCGCCTTTCGCATTCAGCTGCACGGGGCCGGAGAACAGGTCGATCAGCTTGACCTTCTTCGGCATGCTGCGCGTATCGCGCTTGCCGGCGTCGCCGCCCCACTTGATCTTGCCCGGCGTACCGTCCATGCGCTCAATCAGCTTGCCGTAGATATCGCTCAGCTCAGGGCCGAAACGGTGCTTACCGAAGAAGAAATCGAACGGATCAGGCGTCTTGAAGCTGGTGATGTTCAGGATGCCCACATCCACTGCGGACACGGTCACCATGGCCGCTTTGCCTGCCGCGCCATCCACCTTGACTTTGACGGTCATGCGCTTTTCCGGCTCCACCTGGGCCGGCGCGGTCAGGCTCACCTTCAGCTTGCGCGCACTGCGGTCCAGCGGCAGCCAGGCCATGCCAACGGCACGCGCCGGCGTCACGCGGTCGCCCTGGCTGCCGGGACGGAACACCACGGTGGACACATACATGTCTGCGCGATTCCAGTTCTTGTCGACCGGGATGGTCACGGTGGTGCCATCCATGTTGACGGATGTGCGGGTGCTCCACAATACCTTGTCCGCTTCCACCATCACCAGCGCTTCGCCATCATGCGGTGGCAGGATTTTCAGTTTCACTTCGCCGCCCGGCTTGGCCGGCGCACCTTCCAGCTGCACGCGTACGCGGTCCGGACGATTGCCGATGTTTTCCGCGTCCTGCGCATTCCAGCCGGCGTAGAAGCGGTAGCGCGCCACCAGCTTGGTGACCGGGTCGGTCACTTCCAGGCGATAGCGGCCCCACTGCACCGGCAAGGTCAGTTTGGCACGCGCCTTCAGCGCCACAGCGCCTGCCTGTACGGTTTCTTCCGCTTCCGAATAGCCGGAATGCCAGCCACGGTCGGCATCGAAGCGCCAGTAGTATTGACGGTCTTCGCGCACCAGGCGGAAGGCCGCTTCGTTCAGTGGCACGAATTTGCCGGCCGGGTCCACCCGCACCAGTTCGAATTCGGCCATGCTGCCTTCGCGCGCCACATCGGCATCGAAGGCCGGACGGATACCGATCATCTGCGGGCCAGGCCACCACAGGCGTTCCACCGAACGCACCACCGGACGGCCGCCCGATTCCAGCAGGCTGAATGAGGCACGCACGCGCAGCGGAGAACTCAGGGCATCGCTCTTCACCGGCACTTCCACGCTGCCCTTGCCGCTGTCATCGAGCGCGGTTTCCGGCAGCTCGCCATGTGCCTTGGCGCTGTCATCCGCCACATCGCCAAAGATAAAGCCAGGCCATTCTTTTGGCAGCGGATTGCGGGCACGCTCCTGCGCCACGTTACCCAGCAGCCGGTTGCCCGCAGCTGGTGCACCGTACAGATAATCGCCCTGCACATCCACCGTGAAGGAGCCGGCATCGCGCGGCAAAGGCGCCTGATCGGTGGTCAGGGTAAGCTTCATGCGCTCCGGCAGGAACTCTTCCACCTGGAAGGAATAGATCGCATCGGGACGTTTGGATGCCGGGTCGGCGCGGAATTCCAGCGCCCATTTGCCGGTGGCCGCATCCGGCGGCAGATCGATACGCTGCTGCAGATAGCCCGGCGTTTTCGCATTGGGCTGCCACATGCTGGAATTGACCGTTTCGCCATCGGGCTTTTTCAACTCGACCTTCACCGGCGCCGGCTGCAAGGCCGTGCCCTCGGCGCTGCGCGCCAGCAGCGACACGGTGAACTTCTCGCCCGGACGATACAGATCGCGTCCCGACCATGCAAACAGCTTCACATCGCGCGGCAGGTGGCCGCCGATATCGAATTCGGACAGGTCAAGGCCCGGTTCGCGCAGCTGGACCACGGACATTTCCTTGTCGCGCCTGACCATCAGCAGCTGCGCCGCATCCGGCAGGCCTGGCAGCACGCCGTGGCCATCGCCGTCGGTCTTGCCGCGCTGGAGCACTTTGCCGCCCTCGCCCAGCACTTCGATATCGATGCCGCCCAGCGCCTTGCCGGACTTGAGCGAGGTGGTGAACACGTCGGTCTGCTTGACCTGGCGGCGCAAGTGCAGGCCGATATCGCTGACATAGAAATAGGTGACCTGGTAATCGTCCTGGAAGTGGCCGGGACGGCGCATCACGGCCACATAGACCCCTGGGTCCTTCAGCTCCGTGATTTTTTCCACCGGCAGGAAGCTGACCTTGCGGCTGTTCTTCACCTCATTGGTAACGAAGCGGTTGCTGTACACGCTGTCCGCAATGCCCTCCAGTGCATTCAGCTGGTAGCCGTAGGTCTGGCCTTTGAAGTGATTGCGGGATTCCCAGTAGTCGCTGTAGTCCTCGTCACCCGAACTGTTGCTGCGGTGGCCGGACACCAGATCGAAGAACTTCTGCATCTTGCCCGGCGCCACGCGCAGGAATTCCACATCGACTTCGGGAATATTCACCGTCACCACCGGCAGGCCGCCATTCAGCCCGGCCGGCAGCACCGTGCCCTTGCTCGCGAAATAGAAGGACGGCGCCATCTCGTCGCTCAACACGTCGCACTTGTGCACGTCGGCCAGCTTGCGGCCATTGCTGCCCGCCATGGCCTGGCCGATCTTGATGTTGTAGCGGTGGCCCGCTTTCACGAAGGGGAACACCAGCACGTGAGGATTATCCGCCACCACCCACGAGCCCTTTACCTTCTGGCTTGCTTCGTCGGGCTTGGATTCGGCCGGAGTGGATTTGCCGTCGCCGAGATCGATCACTTCAATCAGCTGGTCGAGCTGCTGGCCCTCGGCCACGACGTCGGAGAACATCACGGCCAGCGCAGGCTGGTCGTCATGCAGGCGCGCCTGGCAACTGTTGACGGTGAACGGCGCGTTGGGGTTCGCGATCACCGCGTCGCCCCCGGCCGGACGCGGCGCGCTGGGCCGCTTCATCCACCACATTCCGGCTGCCGTCGCCGCCACCACCGCCGCCAGCACGCCACCCGCCAACAACTTTTTATTCATGCGCTCTTCCCAGGCTCTTGTAAAGATATCAAATAATACAAGAAATGCTCTGGAGCAAAACTCGCGAATTGTCACTCTATCGGCTTGCAATCGTCGCCCATAGTGGAATACTGAACGGTAGGATTTTTTGATGCCCCCCTCGATATGGGGAGGCGGAAAATGTTGTTAGAGTAGAAAATGTCCGCCATGCCGTATGACGCACCCTCATCTTTGCCCGCGCTGCTGATCGCGCTGGCCGCTCTCGCCCTGATCGGCGGCGTTTATCTTTGGCGCACCTTGCGTGCGCGGGCCCGCAGCCACGCCCAGGTGCGGGCCCGCCAGCTGGAGCGCGAACGCATCGCGCGCGCCCTGCACGACACTCTGCTGCAAGGCGTGCAAAGCCTGACCCTGCGCCTGCAAACCGTCATCAATCCCCTGCCTACCAAGGACCCGGTGCGTGTGGCGATCGAATCCATCCTGGACGAAGCCGACCAGATGGTGGTGGCGGGCCGCGACCAGGTGATGGACCTGCGGGCCGGCATGGAGTTCGGCAGCGATCTGGCCTCCACCTTGCGCGCCGCCGTGCAGGGCATGGCAGCGGAACACGGCAAGAAGTACAAATTCGCCGTCGAAGGTACGCCAACGCATCTGCATCCTCTGGTCAGCGACGATATCTATTGCATCGCACGCGAGGCGCTGTCCAATGCCTTCCGCCATGGCGATGCCACGGTGGTGGAGGTCCTGCTCAGTTACGGCCGTAATGCATTCCGTCTGCATGTGCGCGATAATGGACGCGGAATTGATGAGCAAACTCTTGGTATCGGCGGACGCCGCGGCCACTGGGGCCTGACCGGCATGCGCGAACGCGCGGCCTGCATCGGCGGCCAGCTCGATATCTGGAGCGGCATGGGCAAGGGCACGGAAGTCGTGCTGACACTGGACGGCCCGCTGGCTTATGGCCAGGGTGCGTCGCGTGCCTCGCAGCAGTGGCTGGACCGGATTCTGTTCCGGCATTAAGGACAAGCGAGATGAATATGGAAGCAAGACCGATCCGCGTGATGGTGGTGGACGACCACCCTTTGCTGCGCGCAGGACTGGCCGAAGCCATCGCCAGCCAGCCGGATATGCAGATTTCGGGTGAGGCCAGCAATGGCCGCGAGGCGGTGCAGCGGTTCCTGGACCTGCGCCCCGACATTACCGTGATGGACATCGCCATGCCGGAAATGTGCGGCGTGACGGCGATGCAGGAAATCCGCCGCCACGTGCCGGACGCGCGTTTTGTGATGCTCACGACCTTCAAGGGCGATGCCCAGATCCTGCGCGCAGTGCAGGCAGGCGCCATGGGCTTCCTGCTGAAGAGCACCCTGCGCAAAGACCTGCTGGATACCATCCGCGACGTGAACAAGGGGATACGCCGCATTCCGTCCGAGATCATGATGGAGCTGGCTCAATACATGGGCCAGAACGCGCTGAGCGGACGCGAAACCGAGGTCCTGCAGCATGCGGCCAGCGGCAACTCGAACAAGCGCATCGCGGTGAAGATGGAAATTTCGGAAGAAACGGTCAAGGCGCATATGAAGAGCATTCTCTCCAAGCTGATGGCCAATGACCGTACGCACGCCGTCACCATCGCCCTGCGGCGCGGCATCATCAGTCTTTAATCGGGCAGCGAAATCAGACGCCGGCCAAACAGGCGGGCATCGCAGGAATAAGCGCCGGGGCCAAGCAGCAGCAGGAGCAGCGGGTCCAGCATCAGCAAGGCGGACGTCATCGTGACACCCTCCCCCAGCGCGGCCAGGCATAATTCCGCCAATGCCGCCAGCGCACTGGCGATCGGCGTCAGCAGGCCAATCAGCAGCAATCCCCCCAGCAGCAACAGACCGACACCAGCCAGCGGGGCGTGAGCCTGTGCGCCGGCAAGCGTGGTCAATTGAACCGATACCGCCCCGCGCAGCAGTACCAGCGCGAAGCCGGGCCAGCCCAGGGGGAACATCGGAAACATGCGCTGCATCATCCGGCCCGTTGCGCCGCTGTGGCGCCCTGTGCTTCGCGGCGGCCCGCCTGCCAGGCCAGCACCGCCAGCAGCACGATCACCGGCAGCAAGCCGAGGAAGCCGGCAAACTTCCACGCCAGCGCACCACTAATGGCGCCTACGCCAAAGCCGCAGATCGGACCGGCCAGGCGGCGCGCGCGGGCTTGCGCTTCCGCGTCGCCGCGCATGGCGTCAACCAGGGCGATGGACATCATCGTCACATTGCCCGTCATGACCGTGGTGGCGTCCTCTTTCCCCTGCAGCAGTTTGCCGTAGGCGTTTTGCACCGCCATCCCGGCGGCGCCCAGCATGCCGGTCAGCACGACGAGGGGACTGTCGAACGCAGTGCGCGCGCCCGTCGCCCAGCCAAGCACCATGCAGCCCAGCAGCAGGAAGAACTGCAGCAGCATGGCGTTGCGCAGTGCCGGCTTGCCGCCGGCCTGCCAGCTCGCGACCAGCACGCGCGTCATCATCACGGCAAGAATAAAAACAGGGAAAACCAGAAGCTTCATCAGCAAGTCTTGCGTGGGATCGACAATGGTGCGGCCGATCATCACGAAGTTACCCGTCACATGTGCCGTGAACAAGCCGGCCAGGCCGATGAAGCCCAGCGTATCCACATAGCCGGCGATGAAACCGAGGGAAGCGCCTTGCAATGGACGCGGTTCAGGCATTGCGCCCTCCTTTCCAATCCAGCCAGGCCACCAGCAGGAAGGCGCCGGCCAGGCCGATATGCTCGAAGAAGCCGTTTTCTGTCATCATGCGCTCATGCCCAACCGGAAGCGCCCAGAAGCGATTGGCAAGGAAGGTCGCCATCACCGTGAACACCGCCAGCGCGACGGCGCCCAGCCAGCGCTTCCAGCCCGAGATGACCATGGCCGATGCAGTCAATTCGAAAATGATGACTGCCGCCGCCATGGGCACCGGCAGCGGCAGGCCGAAGTGCTGCATCTCGCCGACCGCGCCGTTGAAGTCCAACAGCTTCTCCACGCTGCCCTGAATGTAGGCAGCGCACAGCATCAGCAGGAATACCCGCTGCATCACCACACCGCCCAGCAAGCGCAACCCAGCGCGCCCCAGAACTCCTTGAGGTCCGCAACCGGAATCTTGCTTGCCCAGGCAGTCCCGTGGCCATGGCCGTGGACCTGGCAGGAATGCGCGCAACCGCAGGCTGCCGCTTGCGCCTTGGCTAGCGGTGCGTTCTCCTGCTTGCCCCAGGCGCCATAGCCGCCGTACTGGCGCACCGGCGACCAGTCAGGCATCGCCGGTGGCGGCGCCTGGTCGTATTCGCGAAACGGTCCCGCCGCGTAAACCTCTTTGCCGCCCACCATGGTGAACAGCGAAGTCGTGTCGGCGATGTCGGCTTCGGCGCAGGTGAAGAAGTCGCGGTCCGGCACGATCAGGTCGGCCAATTGACCAACCGCGATGCGGCCTTTCTTGCCTTCCTCGTTGGAGAACCAGGTGACGTTTTCGGTCCACATGCGCAGCGCCTGGTCGCGGCTCAGGCAATTGGCGCGCGGGTAGATCTGCGCGCCGCCCACCGTTTTGCCGGTGGAGAGCCAGGACAGCGATACCCAGGGATTGTAGGAAGCCACGCGTGTCGCATCCGTACCGGCCGAAATGCGCACGCCGGATTCCAGCATCTTCTTCACTGGCGGCGTCGCTTCGGCCGCAGCCGCGCCATAGCGCTCGACGAAGTATTCGCCCTGGTAAGCCATGCGGTGCTGCACAGCCACCCCGCCGCCCAGTGCCGCCACGCGGTCGATGGAGCGCTGCGAAATGGTTTCGGCGTGATCGAAGAACCAGTTCAGGCCCGCCAGCGGAATATCCTTGTTGACCTTTTCGAATACATCCAGCGCGCGGCTGATGGTTTCGTCGTAGGTCGCATGCATGCGCCATGGCCAGCGGTTCTGGGCCAGGATGCGCACCACGCCTTCCAGGTCGTCTTCCATATTCGCCGGCATATCGGGACGCGGCTGGCGGAAGTCCTCGAAGTCGGCCGCGCTGAAGGTCAGCATTTCGCCGGCGCCGTTGTGGCGGAAGTAGTCATCGCCCTGCTGGTACTTCACGGCTTGCGTCCAGTTCAGGAAGTCTTCCTTTTCCTGCTTGGGCTTTTGCGTGAACAGGTTGTAGGCCAGGCGGATGGTCAGCTGCTTGTCCTTGGCCAGCTGGTCGATGACCTGGTAATCCTCGGGATAATTCTGATTGCCGCCACCGGCGTCGATCGCGCCCGTCACGCCAAGGCGATTCAGTTCGCGCATGAAATGGCGCGTGGAGTTGGCCTGGTATTCGATCGGCAGCTTGGGTCCCTTCGCCAGCGTGGCGTACAGGATGGCCGCATTCGGCTTCGCCAGCAGCAGGCCGGTCGGGTTGCCCTGCCCGTCGCGCAGAATTTCGCCGCCGGGAGGCTGTGGCGTGTCCCTGGTATAGCCCACGGCGCGCAGCGCAGCACCGTTCAGCAGCGCACGGTCGTACAGGTGCAGGATGAACACCGGCGTATCCGGCGCCACGGCGTTGATCTCTTCCAGCGTTGGCAGGCGCTTCTCGGCAAACTGGTGCTCGGTGAAGCCGCCCACGATGCGCACCCACTGCGGCGCCGGCGTGATGGCGACTTGCGCCTTCAGCATCGCCATGGCGTCGGCCAGCGAGCGCACGCCATCCCAGCGCAGTTCGAGGTTGAAATTCAAACCGCCACGAATGATGTGGAGGTGGTTGTCGATCAGGCCTGGCAGCACGGGCTTGCCGTGCAGGTCGATCTTGCGGGTAGCCGGTCCGGCCAGCGCCATCACTTCCGCGTCGCTGCCAACGGCGACAAAGCGCTCGTCGCGGATCGCCACCGCCGTGGCTTCAGGGTTGGAACGGTCCAGCGTGGTGAAGCGGCCGTTATGCAGGATCAGGTCAGGACTTGGTTGGGTGCTCATTTGCGGCTACTCCAGTAGATTCATTTTTGCAGTCGGGTCCGGAAGGCAGCTCGCCGAAGCAATGCGGCTTGACCTGCTTTTCCAGGAATGACGTCTGCGTTTGTTCGGGCTGCCACATCTGGCGAATCAGCGGCGGCAGTTGTTCGCCTACCAGAATCCCCAGCAGCCCGACCAGCGCCACGATGGGCGGCGCCGGGGAGCGCACGTTGAGGAAACCGTAGATCAGGCCAACCAGTACGCCGGCAGCCAGCGATACGATGTACATCTTCATTTTGTCACTCCCCGGTTGCTGCATTAGCCCTCGTGGGCGTTGAACATGGTCTTGGCGTAGATGATGCCCAGGCCGTAAGCGCCGCCGTATTTGCGGGCGATGCCGGTGGTCAGCTCGTAAGTCTCGGTGCGAGCCCAGTCACGCTGCAGTTCCAGCATGTACTGCAGGGAGGTCATTGGACGCACGCCAGCCTGGATCATACGCTCCATGGCGCGCTCGTGGGCTTCGTCGGACACGTCGCCGCATGCATCGGCAATCACGTACACTTCGAAGCCCTGGTCCAGTGCGGACAGGGTCGGGCCAACGATGCAAACCGAAGTCCACAGGCCGGCGAACACCAGGCGCTGCTTGCCGATGGCGTTGACGCGGGCGATCACGTTGGCGTCTTCCCAGGTGTTCATGGAAGTACGGTCGGTGACTTCACCTTTCGGGAAGGCTTCCTTGATCTCGTCGAAGATCGGGCCGGAGAAGCTCTTCTCGGCGACGGTGGTCAGGATGGTCGATACGCCGAAGCCCGCTGCGGCATGCGCCACCAGGGCGGTGTTGGTGCGCAGGGTGTTGGCGTCGATGGAATGGGTAGCGAAGGCCATCTGCGACTGGTGGTCGATCAGGATCAGGGTGTGATCCTTTGGGGACAGCAGCAGTTTGCCAGGGGTTGGGGTTGCGTTCACGGTCATGATTGCTCCTTTCAGGCTTGGATGAAGGCCAGCAGGTCTTCGTTGAGTTTATCTTTATGCGTATCGGTCAGGCCATGCGGCGCGCCTGGATACACGATCAGCTTCGCGTTTTTCACCAGCTTGGCCGAAGCGCGGCCTGCCGCGTCGATCGGCACGATCTGGTCATCATCGCCGTGCACGATCAGCGTCGGCACGGTGAATTTCTTCAGGTCTGCAGTAAAGTCGGTTTCCGAGAAAGCGGCGATGGAGTCGTAGGTGTTCTTGTGGCCACCGGTCATACCCTGCATCCACCACGAATTGATCAGACCCTGCGAAACTTTGGCGCCTGGACGGTTGAAACCGTAGAACGGACCGCTGGCGATGTTCAGGTAAAGCTGGGAGCGGTCGGCGATGGAGCCGGCGCGGATATCGTCGAACACTTTTTTCGGCAGGCCGCCCGGGTTGTTCGGGGTTTGCAGCATCAGTGGCGGCACGGCCGACACCAGGGCTGCCTTGGCCACGCGCGATTCGCCGTGACGGCCGATGTAGCGCGCCACTTCGCCGCCGCCGGTCGAGAAGCCGATCAGGTTGGCTTTCTTGATGTCCAGGTGGTTCAGCACTGCGGCCAGATCGTCCGCGTAGTGGTCCATGTCGTTGCCATCCCAGGGCTGGCTGGAACGGCCGTGGCCACGGCGGTCATGGGCGATGCAGCGATAGCCTTTGGACGCCAGGAAGATCATTTGCGACTCCCAGCTATCCGCATTCAGCGGCCAGCCGTGGCTGAAGACGACCGGCTGGCCGTCGCGCGGGCCCCAGTCCTTGAAGTAGATTTCCACGCCGTCGCGGGTCGTAATAGTGGAGCCATGACCGCTCTTGCCTTGCGCCGATGGTGCGGTCTTTTGCGCTGCTACGGCCTGCGATGCGGCACCTGCCACCGCAGCGACGGTTGCAGCGCCCAGCAGCACCTTGCGGCGGCGCGAATTTGGGGCGCCCGCCTGTTCCAGTTCATCCATTAATAGCTCCTTTTGTTGGGATGTCATTGCATCGCCATCTTATGGGTCGCTACGTCTTGGAGCATCCCCGATTTCGGCTAGTACGGCATCCCCCAAACGGGGTAGGAGCTGGAGTAAGGAAGGTTCTTGTGCAGCAAGCGCTCAGTGCTGCAGGCTTTTGGACGCGGCCGCGGCCTGCTGTTCGATGCGGCGGATTTTCTCTTCCGCCTTTGCCAGCTGTTCGGGCGAGACGCCTTCAGCGCGGCCGCGTTCGAGATCGGAACGCAGGTGGTCCACCTCCGCGCCGGAAGCGCCGACAAAGGACGCCAGCATTTGCTCGTGCTGGGCGCGTTCGAAGTCGCGATAGGCTTTAGGATCGGCCAACTGGGCAGCGTCGGGTTGCGGCTGCGGCGCGGCGTCATGCTGCAGCGGCGGCGTGCGCGGATCGCCCTCGTCGCGCGCTTTTGCCATGCTCAGCCAGGCGGGGTTGCTGGCATCGACAGCAGGCACTGGCACGCGCGCGGGTTCTTTTTGCAGGGCGAGTGGAGCGCTTGGCGGCGCGGGCGGTGGCGGTGGCGGCTCCGCGGGCGCAGGCGGTTCGGCAGCGGCGACAGGGTCGGCGGGCGCCAGTTCGCCGTCCGGCAGGCCAGCCCAGATCGCGCCCGCTACGGCAAGCGCGCCTACAGCGATCAGAATGCGCTTCATCGAGCGGTCCTCACAATCGTCGGCAGCGCCACGCCGGATGCGGACGCAGGGCGATGCACAGCCTCCGGCGCCACCGTGGCATCCGCGGCGCCGGCAGTGGTGCCTGCCGCTGCACCGGCGGTGGCGGTGGCCGCGCCGGCGGCCGTGGCAGCGGCGCTGGTCGAGGCGGTGGCCACGTCGGTGCTCGCGCCGGCTGCCTGGGCGGCGGAGGTGCAGCGTGCTTCGATGCCGCTTGGCGGCTGATCGAGCATGCTCGCGTTCAGCTCAACGCTCGCCGCGCGCAGCGCGCAAGCGCGCATGTCGGCAAACATGGCGATCGCGACCTGCCGCGCCACCGCACGGCGCGCGATATGGCGCACTGTTTCGGAATCGCCCGCGTGATAGCCCATCTCGCGCGCCTCCACCATCACGATTTCCCAATAAGCCTTGTCGTCCGGCCCAACCGGCGCGCGCACGGGCGGTGACGCTTTGCCCGGCTCCTGCGCAAAAGCCAGATTGGCCAGCCAGCTGCGCTTCGTGTCCTGCCCTATCCAGCCAAGATCACCGCCCTGCTTCGCATCATCGGCATGCGAAAACTTGCGGGCCAATGCGGCGAAATCCGCCCCCGACTGCAAGGCTGCAAACACGCCACGCGCGTTGTCCTCATCCTCTAGACGCATATGGCGAGCGCGCACGCGTTCGATACGCGCAAATTCTTCCTTGTGCGAGGCGTAGTAGAACTGAATCTGCTCCGCACCGACCTGCGCAGCCAGCGCATCCAGCACCGCGCTGCCGGAATCCGTATCGCCGCCCATGCCGTGCAGGCGTTGGAAGGCGATCACGATTTCCTGATCATCCAGCGCGCGCCGCAAATCGTTGACGGCCAACGCGCCGAACTGGCGCTCAGCCCAATGCACCACATGCAGCACCTCCACCGCCTGGCGCGCCTGCTGCTGCAGGAAACCCGGCTGCCGATTGAACAGCGCCACCCTGCCCTGCACATTCTGGCGGTGATAGACATCAAACAGCGTAAGCTCGCGTTCCGCATCACCCGGCAGCGTGTAACGCGCCACCGGGATCGACCTGGCCCGCTCCAGCTGTGCGGGCGCCAGCGCCAGCACCAGCCGCAACTGGCCCGGCTTGCCCAGCACGTCGTCCAGCGCGTCGTCCGATACCGCCACGTCGCGTACAGCAGCTGCATCCAGCGCCGGCGGATGACGTTCGGCCAGCAGTGCGGCCAGCCTGTCCTCCGTCGCCACATCCGGTGCAAAGCCGACTGCCTGCGCGCTCGGAACCGGATGCGCAATTTCACGCGCTTCCGGCGCCAGCAAACGGTCAAGCACCAGCGACTCGATCAGCGCCGTGCGCGTCGCCGCAGGTTCGCGCTGGCGCGCCACACGTAGCATGGTCTCCGCCGTGAAAGCATAAAGCGGCTCGCCATTCACGCGCGCCGCCACGACCGGATCGCTGGGCCGCGCGCTCACGTCCGCCCACGCTGGCGCGGAGGCCAGCGCAAGGAGTGCGGAGAGTGCGGCGAAGGTACGCATCAGTTAGCGAGACGCTCCGCAGCGCGGTTCAGCACATGCACCACCATTGCGATCGAATGCGGAATCATTTGCTGGCCAACGCGGCGGCGGTCGCCATGGTCGGTGGAAGAAATCACGATGCCGCCGTTGGCGTACGAATACGTGCCGCCTTGCGTCAGCAGGCCACGGATATCGCTGGCGTTGGACGCCAGCGGCGTGAAGTCCGACAGCGCGGCAGCTACCAGGGCCGGATCGTTCAGGTGTTCGCTGTCGTAGTAATCCAGCACCCACTGCTCCCAGCCTGCGTGGTCATGCGCGGAAGTAGCCCAGGTGTGGTGTGGCTGTAGCAGGTCCGTGGTGTGCAGCACGAAACCCAGGCTCTGGGCGGTCGGCTGCGACAGGAACTGCGAGAACCAGTATTGGCCCAGATTGTCGATCGGCTGGAATGGCGCCGCTTCGAAGTCCGCGTACTGGTCGGCGGTCGAGTAGCCGCCCAGGCGATAGTGGGCTTCAGTGATACCGTAGGCGTTGTATTTGCTGCTGTCGCCGAACCAGCCTTTCAGGCCGCCCGCGCCGTCATCGAGGTAATCGCCATACAGCCATGCTGCGGCCATATTATCGATATCGCCCGCCACCGTCAGCTTGGCGTAGTTATAGCCGCCGAAGGGATTGCCGTGCACATCGCGGCCGGCGGTGTGATTCTGGAAGTGCCAGTAAGACGTGTACTTCACGATGCTCGCACCCGCTCCCCACACCGGCGCCAGCTGGCAGTTGCCGGTGGTCGCGCCGCAGATATAAGTGTCGGCGAAATCATCCACGTCGTAAGCGCCCTGTCCCAGGGCTGCGGCGAATTGATCGATGCTGTAGCCCGCGCGCGTTACGCCTGCGAGCAGTTTGTTGTAATTGGTGGTGCCGGGGTTGTTCTTCATATAGCTCACCGCGTCGAGCACGATGCGGCGGTGCGTCTCCTGCTGCCATGCCTGCGCGGGTGCGCTTGCTGCGAATACAGTCAGCGCCAGTGCTGCGGCCATCCATCCATTTTTCATCGGTATCCCCTTGTTATTGAACGGTCGTGCTAGATAGTAAGTAAGCAACGATAAGGGGTCAATGTGACAATGCAATGACTGAGGCTTTCTTCCACTCTCTTGACAATTTGCGGACGCGCTCTTCCAGCTCGGCCGCCAGATAGCCGCGCGCGAAACCGGCTTGCTGATCAAGCTCAGGCTCGGTCTGATGGAAGTGTTGTAATAAGCCATCAGCCACCGCGACGTCGTTGATCCAGCCCAGCCAATCCTGCAGCGAAGACATGCCTTCCAGCGCGCGCCTGGTGCGCTTGCGGCCTGCCAGCGATTCGAAAAATTCAGTGGTGTAGCGCAGCTTCTTCATCGCAATGCGCAAGCGATGGCGCGAACGCGGCGTGCCGTTCTCCAGCTTCGCGCCGCGCTTTTCGACGCGCTTGCGCGCCTTCTTCAAAGCGCCATCCGCAAACCTGGTGGCGGGACGCGCCAGGGTTTTCACCTGTCCATCCGTTGCCGATTTGCGCCAGGCCGAAGTATCGATGAAGTGATGGAGCGAATGCAGCAGCCCGTCGTAGCGTTTCGACGCCACCGCCGCCGCAGCACCCACGCGCATCTGCCGCGCATGCAGGCGCACGGCGCGGCGCAGCGGTTGCAGTTCGGCGTTGCGTGGCAGATGGGTGCCCAGCACGTCCCAATCGCGCGCGGGCCCCAGCTCGCTGCCCAGCCATTCGATTTCGCGGTCCAGGCGCGTGCCGGGACGGATCACATCCTCGAAAAGCTTCAGCGCCGAGCGCAATCGCCGCAGCCCCACGCGCATCTGGTGCACCGATTCCGGCGAATGCGCGCTGGCGACGCCACCGCGGTTGCCTTCGATCTGGTCCAGGCAATTCAACATGATGGCATGGGCGGCCTGCTCGACCGTCATGCCCTCTTCCAGCTCCAGCGGCTGTGCATGAACAGGTTTTTTCACGTTGCGTTCCTCCAGCAAGCAATCATACGCCTGAGTGAGGAGCCGTTAGTGTTCGGCGAACCAATCCCGCGCCAACCGCGCCACTTTTTCCAGCGTGCCCGACTCTTCGAACAGATGTGTAGCACCCGGGACAATGGCTAGTTCTTTCTCGCAATTCAGCGCCGCGAAAGCTTCCTGATTGAGGCCGATGACGCCGTCGTCGTGGCCGCCAACGATGAGCAATGTCGGCGCCCGCACGGTCGCCAGCGCCTGTTTGCCCGCGAGATCGGGCCGCCCCCCGCGCGACACCACAGAGGCGATATCGCTCAGCCGTTCGGCCGCCAGCTGAAGTGCCGCGGCCGCGCCGGTGCTGGCGCCAAACAGGCCAACCGGCAGAGACAGCGTCTCCGGTTCCGTGCGCAGCAGATCGCAGGCCAGGCCGAGGCGCGTGGTCAGCAATGGGATATCGAAACGGACGGGGTAATTGGCTTCTTCGGGAGCGGTGAGCAAGTCCATCAGCAGCGTGCCGATGCCTGCTTTGCGCAATTCGGATGCGACGTAATTGTTGCGGGAGCTGAAGCGGCTGCTACCGCTGCCATGCGCGAACAGCACGACTTTGCTGGCGCCATCCGGCACCTCCAGCATGCCCTCCAACTCGGCAGCACTCAGCTTGATCGAGACCAGTCGCTGCATGGCCGTGCCCTCCTTGCAGCCCAATCTATCACTTTGCCCATTCGCGCGTCGCCGGAATTGTGCGCGAATTGGGCCGGCGGCGCCGGCCCGGGACGCGGATTAGAACTCTTCCCACTCGCTTTCGTTGCGAGGGGCGTTGGCGACTTTTTTCGCGCGCGGTGGGCGTACGGCGACGGCGTGCGCAGGTGCCGCGGGACGCGCCGGCATCCTGAGCGGCGCAGCCGGGGCTGCGGCGTGGGCAACGCCGATCTTGAACGCGCTGACGGCTTGCGCCAGTGTCGCGGCCTGCTCGCGCATGGCTTGCGAGGCGGCGGCGGTTTCTTCGACCAGGGCCGCGTTTTCCTGCGTCACACGGTCCATCTGCGTAACGGCCTGGTGCACCTGGGCGATGCCGGCGTTCTGCTCGGAGGTTGCGGCGCTGATTTCAGCCACGATATCGGTCACCTGCTTGATGCTGGCCACCACGTCGTGCATGGTGGAGCCGGCCTGCTGCACCAGCTTCGTGCCCGATTCGACCTTCTCGACCGAATCGCCAATCAGCACCTTGATCTCTTTCGCAGCAGCCGCCGAGCGTTGCGCCAGATTGCGCACTTCGGTTGCAACGACAGCGAAACCGCGGCCCTGCTCACCCGCGCGCGCGGCTTCAACGGCCGCGTTCAGCGCCAGGATATTGGTCTGGAACGCGATGCCGTCGATCACAGAAATGATGTCCACGATCTTGCGCGAGGAATCGTTGATCGAGTCCATGGTGACGATCACCTGTTCGACCACCGTACCGCCCTGCTGCGCCACTTCGGATGCCGATTGCGCCAGCTGATTCGCCTGGCGTGCGTTGTCCGAGTTCTGGCTCACGGTCGAAGTCAGTTCTTCCATCGACGATGCTGTCTCTTCCAGCGACGCCGCCTGCTGCGAAGTGCGGGTGGACAGGTCGCCCGTGCCCGCTGCGATCTGGTGCGACGCCGTGCTCACCGCATCGGCCGACGCGCGCGCCGTGCCGACCACGCCGGCAATCTGGCCCAGCAGCTTGTTGAAGGCAGTGGCGGTGTGGCCGATTTCGTCCATGCGCTCCACTGGCACCTGGTGCGTCAGGTCCAGCGATTCGCTCACATCCTCCAGCGTGCCGCGGATGGTCTTCAGGCTGCCGCTGATGACGCTCAGCAGCTGATAGCCCAGGACCGCAGTCACCAGCACGGCCAGCACGATCACGACAATCAGCGTGCGCTGCGCGGACGAATAAGCCGCATCGCTTTCCGTGCGCACTTGCTCAATCAGCTTGTTGTTGTAGTCGATGTGATCGTCCAGGCCTTTCTTGACGGCGGCCGCGGTCAGGGCCAGCGGCGTACCGGCGACCAGGGTGGCGCGCACCGCGTCCATATCGCCGGAATGGGCGCCGGCCACGAACGGGGTCAACGCCTGGCGGTAGGCCGCCATATTCGCGCGATCCTGCTCCAGCATCTTGCGGTCGGTTTCGTCGTAGATGTGCTCTTTTTCGTAGGTGGCGATCACTTCATCGAACTTGGCGTGGGCATCGTTGTAGGCCTTGTCCAGCGCCGTTTTGTCCGGCAGGTTGGAGAAGACGGAGAGACGGTAGCCGGCCAGGCGGCTGTCAGCCAGCGCGCCCTTGGCGGCGTTCAGGCCGTGGATACTCGGGATCAGGCGGGACTGCACCAGAGTCAGTCGCTGCTGTGCAGCATTAATCTGCCAAATTCCGTTGGCGCCGACAAAAATCAGGGCGAACAAGGCGACCGCAAGGGTCAAGGTCAATCGCTTCGTGATAGTCATGTTATTGAATTTAAAGGGCGCGGGTCTTCAAGTATTGTGGATGTGGCTGCCATGCGCAAGCTGATGCCGCAAAGCAGCAACAGTTTCTCACAGTTTTGATAAAAAAGTAACTTATCTGGCAGCCGGTGCCACAGTTGAGGCGCGCACGATCAGTTCCGGCTTCATGCGGATTTCCATGTCCGCGCCCGCGGACTGGTTCAGGCGCTGCAGAATGAGCTGGGCGGCCTGCACGCCCATTGCGTGGTGGGAGATGCGGATGGTGGTCAGCGGAGGATTGACCATGTCCACGAACGGCATGTCGTTGTGGCCGATCACGGAAACGTCTTCGGGACAGCGCTTGCCCGCCGCGCGCAAGCTGTCATAGCAGCCCAGTGCCAGCAAGTCGTTACCGGCCAGGATGGCAGTCGCCTTCGGATAGCGCGCCAGCGCCTCATCGCAGCCCGCCTTGCCCGCCTCGCGCGAGTAAGCGCTGCATTCGACCATCCACAAGTCTTCGCGTTTCACGCCTTGCGCTTCCATGGCTTGCACAAAGCCTTCGCGGCGCAGATGGCCGGTGGAGAGATTCTGCGGACCGACCAGGTGCACGATGCGGCGATGTCCCAGCTTGAACAGGTATTCGACAGCCATGCGCATGCCGGCCATTTCGTCGTTCACCACACTGGACACGCGCCCCGCATCCTCGCCGCGATTCACCGTCACGGCCGAAATGCCCGCTTCAAGGCAATAGGAAATCACGGAATCGTCGCGCGTGGCCGTGGCCAGGATCAGCGCATCGCACTGGCGTGCCAGCAGCTGGTCGACCACGAAGCGCTGCTGCACCGGATCTTCGCCCGCATTGGTCACGAGCGCCACGTAGCCATGCTTGCGCAATTCGTCCTCGATGCCGAGCACGATGGGCGGGAACACCGGATTGGTGATGTCGGGCAGGATGACGCCGACGATGTTGGAGCGCCGCGTGCGCAGCGCCGCTGCAATCTTGTTGGGACGGTAGCCATGCCTGGCCGCTTCCTTCAGCACGCGTGCGGCGACCGCCTCGCCCACCATGTGGCGCGTGTCGGGGTCCATCACGCGCCCTACCGTCGATGGATGGACGCCAAGGATCTGTGCCAGTCCCTTCAGCGTCATCTTCTTTTGTTGCATGCGGCTTCCTCTTTTGGCTGCAATATTGTCATTGTCGCACATGCGAACGTTCGCGTTAAACGCAACACATTTTGGCAAACCGTAGAAATACCGTGTTGACTTAGCCTGTCGAAATGCTAATCTAGATTTACGCGAACGTTCGCATAAACAAGAACACAGAGGAGACTTATGAGCATCAACCACCTCATCGACGGGGAAGCTTCGGTCACGCCCATCGCCATCGCCGCGATGGCCGATACCAGCAATACCCGCCTGCGCCAGGTGATGGCCAGCTTCGTACAGCACATGCACGATTTCATTCGCGACGTGGACCTGACCGAACCGGAATTCGAAGAAGCGGTGCGCTTCCTGGTTGCCATCGGCCAGCACACCAACGACTGCCACAACGAAGTAATTCTCGCGGCGGACGTGCTGGGCATCTCCACCCTCGTGGCCCTGCGCAACAACCCGGAACAGGAAGGGCAGACCGCCGCCGCCCTGCTCGGCCCGTTCTGGCGCGCCAATTCACCGGAGTGCAAAAACGGCGACGATATCGCCCGCTGCGATGTGCCGGGTCCGGCCATGCGCGTGTCCGGCCAGGTGTGCGATGTCGATGGCAAGCCGGTTGCAGGGGCCACGGTCGATGTGTGGCAAGCCTCGCCAGTCGGCTTGTACGAGAACCAGGACGAGCACCAGCCGGCGATGAACCTGCGCGGCCGCTTCACCACGGATGCGGATGGCCGCTACCACTTCCGCACCGTGCGTCCCGCCGGCTACCCCGTACCGACGCATGGTCCGACCGGCGCGCTGCTGCGCGCCCAGAACCGCCACTGCATGCGTCCCGCCCATGTGCACTTCATGGTGTCGCATGAAGGCTTCAAGACCCTGATCACCCAGGTCTTTGCCGACGACGCCGAGCACCTGCACAGCGATGTGGTATTCGGCGTGACCAAGCGCCTGGTGGGCCAGTTCAAACCGCACCAGCCGGCACCGGGCACGGACCAACCTCACTACACCTTGCAGTACGACTTCGTGCTTGAGCGCGGCGTGTGCTGCTTCCCCGAACCACCGATCAAATAAGGAAGTCCCATGAACGAGAAAATCCATGGCCCGCTGGCTGGCCAGGTGGCCGTCATCGCGGGCGGCGCAGGCGCCATCGGCTATGCCTCCGCCATTCGCCTTGCGCGGCAAGGTGCGCAGCTTGTGCTGCTGGGACGCGACGGGCTCTCCGCACTGCAGGCGCGCGCCAGCGACCTGCCGGGCAGCGGCCATTGCGCCATCGTCGCCGACACCGGCATCAGCACCACGCTGCGCGAAGCAGCGGCGCAGGTGCGCGAACGCTACGGCCACTGCGACATCCTCGTCAACTCGGCGGGCATGACGCGCGCCATTCCCCATCACGACCTGGAGGCGCTGAGCGACGAAGTCATCGACGAAATCTTCACCGCCAACTGGCGCGGTGTGTTCTCCACCATCCGCGCCTTTGCGCCGCTGCTGAAGGAAAGCGGCAAGGGGCTGGTGGTGAATATCTCTTCCATCGCCGGCACCACGGGCATCGGCAGCAACGTCGCCTACGTCGCCGCCAAGGCCGGGCTGGACGCGATGTGCACCTCGCTGGGCCGCGCGCTGGCGCCGCAGATCCGCATGATCAACGTGTCGCCCGGCGTGGTGGACAGTCCCTTCGTGCCGGGCCGCGACGCCGGCTTTAACGACAAGCAGGCCGCTACCACGCCGCTGCAGCGCATCGGCCTGCCGGACGATATCGCCGCCGCCGTGGAAGCCTGTGCCACCACCCTGCTCTTCACCACCGGCAGTGTGATCCAGGTAGACGGCGGCCGCCACCTGGGAACCAAGCCATGAGCACCATCATCACTTGCGCCATTACCGGCAATATCGTCAAGCCGGGCATGCATCCGGCCTTGCCCATCACGCCGGCGCAGATCGCCCTGGCCTGCCTGGATGCGGCCGATGCCGGTGCGGCGGCCGTGCATATCCACGTGCGCGATCCCGAAACCGGACTGCCGTCGATGGAACTGGCGCATTACGCCGAAGTGATGGAACGCATCCGCTCGCGCAACAAGCAGCTGATCATCAACCTGACCACGGGACCGGGCGGGCGCTTCATCCCCAGCCCGGATAACCCGCAAATCGCCGCGCCCGGCAGCACCCTGATGGCGCCCGAGCGCCGCGTCGAACACATCGCCGCGCTGCGTCCGGACATCGCCACACTCGACCTGAACACCATGAACTCCGGTCCGGACGTGGTCATCAACACGCCCGCCAATGTGGCGCGCATGGCCAAGGTGATTCGCGCCGCCGGCGTGAAGCCTGAGATTGAACTGTTCGACTCGGGCGACCTGAATATGGCGCATGACCTGATCAGGGAAGGCGTACTGGAAGGCCCCGGCCTGTTCAGCCTGGTGCTGGGCGTGAAGTACGGCTTCTCCGCCACGCCCGCAACGATGGCCTACGCCGCGAGCCAGCTGCCGCGCGGCGCGCAATGGACGGGCTTCGGCATCGGCCGCCAGGAATTCCCCATGGTGGCGCAAGCCTGGCTGCTGGGCGGCCATGTGCGCGTCGGCTTCGAGGACAACCTTTACATCAGCAAGGGCAAGCTGGCCCGGGACAACGCCGAGCTGGTGGCGCGCGCCCGCCTGATCGTCGAATCGCTGGGCGGCGACATCGCTTCGCCGCAGGAAGCGCGCGACATCCTCGGCCTCAAACAAATCTGATTTTTCACGAAGGAGCATCAATGAATACCGTACGCATCACCGAAAAAGCCCTGCATATCGATCTGCTGGAGCCATCGCTGCAAAAGACCGCCCGTCCCAAAGCATTGCCGGGACAATGCGTGATCGAAGTCCACAGCGCGGGCGTGAACCCAAGCGATGTGAAGGCGGCGCTGGGCGCCATGCCGCATGCGGTGTGGCCACGCACACCGGGACGCGATTATGCCGGTGTGGTTATCGACGGACCGGATGAACTGGTAGGCCAGGAAGTCTGGGGCAGCGGCGGCGAGCTGGGTATCCGGCGCGATGGCACGCACGCACGCTATCTGGTGCTGGACGCCGCCGCCGTGCGCATCAAGCCGAACAACATCTCCCTGCTGGAAGCGGGCGCCATCGGCGTGCCTTTCATCACGGCTTACGAAGGCTTGCGCCGCGCGGGCTTGCCGCAGGCGGGCGATGTGGTGCTGGTCATGGGCGGCAACGGCAAGGTGGGCCAGGCCACGGTACAACTGGCAACCCGCGCCGGCGCGCGCGTGTTCGCGGTGGAACGCGGCAACGAGGCTTACATCGGCCACGCCAATTCGAAGATCGACATGATCTCCGCCGAACACACCGACATCGCGGCCCATGTGCGCGGGCAGACCGGCGGCCATGGCGCAGACATCGTCTACAACACCGTCGGCAGCCCCTATTTCGAGGCGGCCAATAACGCGCTGGCGGTGGGTGGCCGCCAGATCTTCATTTCGACTATCGACCGCGCGGTGCCGTTCGACATATTCGCCTTCTACCGCGGCCAGCACACCTATGTCGGCATCGACACCCTGGCACTGGACTCGCTGGCCTGCGCGCGCATCCTCGATCAGCTCAAGCCGGGCTTCGAAGACGGCACGCTGAAGCCTTTCCCCGTGCCAAAGGAAACCACTTACACGCTGGCGGACGCCGTCAAAGGCTACCGCGCCGTACTGTCCGGCGCACGCGAGCGCGTGGTGCTGCAGCCAGGGCTGGCGGAATGAACGTCACGCGCTACGCGGAAGCCAGGGCCTACTTCCCGCCCAACCACGAAGGCATGCACTGCCTGCGCCTTCAGGGGCAGGAAGCCGGGCCGTCGGACGTGCTGTGGCTTGGGCTGTCGCACCTGCTGCCCGGTGGCGGCACCACGCTTGACGGCTCCGGCGTAGAGAAGTTTTACGTGGTGCTGGAGGGCGAGGTCACCATCATTACAGAAGAAGGAGAACACACACTGCGCAAATTCGATTCGGCGCGCCTGGCGCCGAACGAGAAACGGGCTCTGAAAAACAAGACCAATGCCCCGGCCTCGATCCTGCTCGCAATGCCGTACGCAGCGAAATAACTTAACTCTTGGAGGAGACATGATTAGCACGGACGCATCCATCGCATCTGCAGCACCGCCTCGCCGCAAGCCCTTCTACAAAATCCTGTACGTGCAGGTGCTGATCGCCATCACGATCGGCATCCTGCTCGGCCACTACGACGCCAAACTGGCCGTCGACATGAAAGGCTTCGGCGACGGCTTCATCAAGTTGATCAAGATGCTGATCGGCCCCATCGTATTCTGCACGGTGGTCAACGGCATCGCAGGCATGCAGGACATCCGCAAGGTCGGACGCATCGGCTGCAAGGCGCTGCTCTACTTTGAGCTGGTGTCCACGCTGGCCCTGTTCATCGGCATGGCAGTCGGCAACTGGGTCCGTCCCGGCGACGGCTTCAACGTCAACCCGGCCACGCTGGATGGCAAGGCCGTGGCGGAATACGTGGGCAAGGCAAAATCGATGACCGCCAGCGACTTCCTGCTCAACATCATCCCCACCACCGTGGCGGACGCCTTCACCAAGGGCGATGTGCTGCAGGTGCTGCTGATTTCCCTGCTGTTCGGCTTTGCCCTGTCCGCGCTGGGCGAACGCGCCAGGCCTATTACCAGCCTGATTGAAACGGCCTCGCATGCGGTGTTCGGGGCCATCAACTTCATCATGCGCTTTGCTCCCATTGGCGCGTTCGGCGCGATGGCGTTCACGGTCGGCAAATACGGCGTGCTGTCGCTTGGCCCGCTGCTCAAACTGATCGGCACTTTCTATCTGACGTCATTCCTCTTCGTGTTCATTGTGCTGGGTGTGATTGCGCGGCTGTCGGGTTTCAGCATCATCAAGTTCCTGGCCTATATCAAGGAAGAGATTTTCCTGGTGTTCGGCACCAGCTCATCCGACACGGCCTTGCCGACGCTGATGGCCAAGCTGGAAAAGCTGGGCTGCTCGAAGCCGCTGGTCGGTCTGATCGTCCCCACTGGCTATACCTTCAACACGGACGGCACCAGCATTTATATGACGATGGCAGCGCTGTTCGTGGCGCAGGCGACCAACACCGATCTGTCGATCGCACAGCAACTGGCCATCTTCGCGGTGGCGATGCTGACATCAAAAGGCGCCAGCGGTGTGCAGGGCGCATCCTTCATTGCGCTGGTGGGAACGCTGGCCGTTGTTCCCGCGATTCCCGTGGCGGGCATGGGCCTGATTCTCGGCATCGACCGCTTCATGAGCGAGGCGCGCGCACTGGTCAACATGATCGGCAACGGCGTCGCCACGGTGGTCATGGCGCGCTGGGAAGGCGAACTGAATCGCGAAAAACTCGACGTCATTCGCTGAATCCCCTCTTTTGGGTAATCGCCTTTCCGCCTGATTCGGAATACTCTCAAAATAAATATAAGGAGCATTTGAATGAAGAAGCAAGTAGTTACGGCCGCCCTGCTGGCCACCGGCGCTGGCTGCGCCATGGCCCAGACCTCGAACGTGCAGATTTACGGCCGTCTGAACATCGCAATAGAGAATATGCGCACATCGGCCAATTCGGCTGGCCAGAGCGTGTCCGTCACGCGTGAAGTCAACAACCGTTCCGTGATCGGTTTCCGCGGCTCGGAAGATCTGGGCGACGGCAACAAGGCCATCTTCCAGATTGAAGGCACCATCTCGCCGGACACCGGTGAAGGCGCAATCGCTGCGCGCGACACCCGCGTCGGCCTTGAAGGAAAATGGGGCACGCTGTTCGGCGGCCATTGGATTACCGCCTACAACGGCGCCACTTCCGGCCTCGATCCCTGGTATCCCACCACCGGCGGCTATATGAACCTGATGGCCAATGGTTCGGGCGCAGACGTCGATAACGTCAGCAATGTGTCGTCCTTCGACCGCCGCCAGTCCAACAGCGTGCATTACTGGTCGCCGACGTGGAATGGCGTACAACTGCGCCTGACGCATGGCCTCAGTGAGGAACGTCCGGCCAGCGGTGCGCATCCTTCGCTGACATCGGCCGCGGTGATTTACGATCAGGGTCCGTGGTATCTGACCGCGGCCACTGAGATCCATCATGCATATCAGGGTCCGGGCCTGAAGGATCAGGGCAGCAAGATCGGCGCCGCTTATCGATTCGGCGACACGCGCCTTGCCGCGGTGGCTGAGCACCTGAAATACGAAACGCCAACCGGTGACCTGAAACGCAATGCCTTCTTCGTGGCGCTGACCCACCAATTGGGCGCACACCAGCTGCGTCTCACCGCAACCCGCGCCAATGACGGCTCGGGCAGCAGCACGACGCCCAAGATCGGCTTCCTGAAGAAAGGTCCGGATACTGGCGCGACGGAGTACACGATTGGCGACGATTATTCGCTGTCAAAGCGCACCAGCGTATTCCTGTACTACGTTCATCTGCATAACGAGAAGAACGCGGTGTATGACTATCCGATCAATCCCTTGACGGTCAGCCCGGGCGCCACCTTGCGCGGCGCTTCACTGGGCCTGCGCCACTACTTCTGATTCATCCGGCGGCACGGGACTGTCGATACAGTTCCGTGCTCACGCGGATCAGGCGCGCGGCCCGCAGCCCGCGCCACAAGTAGTACAGCGCGACGACGTGGAACAGGATGCCCACGAAATCCACCATCACGAGGAACACCAGCGTATCCAGCGCCAACAGCACGATACCCGCCGTGAAGGCGGTCAGCGACAGGCGCCGTCCCAGCCAGCCGAATACCGCGAACAGTGCGCAGACGGCGATGCTGCCGCCAAACAGCAGTCCTGTTTCCGGACCGGCCGAGCGGCGCGCAAGGCCGGAGAGCAATTCGCTCGCCCCCAGTCCCAGCGCAAAGCCCCAGCTACTGCCAAGGAAAGCCAGCACGATATTGAGCAAGGAAAGTCCGGCAATCCAGTAGAACCAGTTAGCGCCTTTCAACGCCCTCTGATACAGGTATTCGGCCAGGTCCTCCATACCATCGTCCGCCTCGTCGGAGGTTGACGCCACCGGCGCATCGGATGGTGTGCCTCCTGACAGATCGGCCGGAGCATCGACCAGCGCAGGCTGCGACTCCGCGCCATACTCCGCATCCAGCGCTTCCAGTTCACGGCTCGGCAGAGCCTTCATGTCAGCCGACGTTGGCGCCCAGCGCGTTTGCGGATCGGCCTCGAAAGCGTCGATGGCGTTGGCAAGCGCCAGCCCGCTCATGGCACCGATGCGGCGCGACGCCTGCGTCTGCGCTTCGCGGATCATCAGAATATGGCGGTAAGCACTCAGTCCTTCGCTTGGGGCTTTGCCCGTCTTTTCGCGCAAGCGTTCCAGCATGCGCTGGTGCTTGTCCAGCAGCGCCAGCAAGCCCAGGCCGGGATATGACGCCTTCACATCATGGTCGCCGCGAATCATGTAATTGGCCGCCTGCACCGGATGGTTGCAGGTGACCACGCGGATCACGCCGCCCACCAGCGAGTTGATACTGAAGTAAACGCCATCGCGCACCGGCGTTTTGCCGGCTGCGGCCTTCATCTGCAACTGCTGCACTTCGATCAGGATGGTGCCCGCCGCATCCGAAAAAATGGCGGCCACGCCCACCATGGCGTTGGACTTGGCGAGCGTCGTGAAATCCCCCAGTGAATGGAAGCCGCGCGTTTCGAGCTGAGATGCATAATCGTCAATCCCGCTCCAGTCCACTTCCAGCGGCGCATGGTCGCGCTGCACGCGCACATAAGCCACTCGGCGCGAGAGCGGCTTCAGAATGCCTTGCTTGATCCTCTGCGTGGCGTACCAGGCCGAACCCGCCGCCGTACCGCCCACCAGCGCCGCCAGCCAGAGCGCGCTGGACGCGTCCATGCCCGACATCCCATTCAGCCAGGCCAGCCCGAGGCTCACGCCCAGGCACAGCACGCTATTGAACGCGGTATTGCGAACGATGGATTTTCTGAGCTGCAGCGCCATGGATTCTCCTCAACTAGTTGAAGAAAATTATAGCGGGGCAATTCCTAAAAAAATGCGCAGATTGTCACGCAGCAACAGGTCGCCCAGCGCCGGTCAGCTTGCCGGCGTGTTTGACGGCGTACATGGCCTGGTCGGCGATTTCGATCAGGCGGTCCATTTCGGTGCCGTCCTCGGGGCAGATGGCAAGGCCGATGCTGGCGCCCAGACGCAAGGGGCGGCCTTCGAATTCGAACGGGTCACGGATACGTTCGGCCATGCTGAAGCACTTCTGCTCGACGCTGCAGCGATCGCGCACGCCGGACAGAATGACGCCGAATTCGTCGCCGCCAAGACGCGCCGCCAGATCCGCTTCGCGCAGCTCGGCGCCGATGCGCGAGGCCACTTCGCAGATGGCCGCGTCGCCCGCGCGGTGGCCGAAGGAATCGTTGATGGTTTTCAGCCCGTCCATATCGATATTGAGAATGCCGATGCAGCCCTGGCTGCGCGCGGCCTGTGCCAATTGCTGGCGCAGGCGGTCGAAGAACAGCGCGCGGTTGGCCAGCGTGGTGAGTGCGTCATGCGTGGCGCGGTAGTACAGGTCATTGGCTTCAAACTTCACCGCGTGGTACATGGCCGCGCCGATCAGTTCCGACATCAGCCCAAGCAGTTCCACGTCCTCCGCCGTGAAGGCAGCGACCTTGGACGACATCACTTTCAGCACGCCCACGGTCTGTTCGTCGTGGCGCAGCGGCACCACCAGCATCGAGCGCAGGCCGACCTTGCGGCAGGCCGCACGGTCCACGCGGTCGTCCAGTTCGGAATCGTCGCATTGCAGGATTTGTTCCTGCGCCACGCACAGGCCGGACAAGCTGCCCTGGCGCTGCAGACGCAGGCCTAGCTGCGACTCCGCGAAGCCGGATGCGGCGCGATAGACCATTTCGCTGCCCTCGGCCAGTTCGACCACGGCCCCGCCGGCGCCAATCAGGCTGCCGGCACGCTGGCACACCAGCTGCATCACGCTACCGAGATCCACGCCCAGGCGGGCGATTTCCGTCTGCGTCTTGATCACTTCCAGCAACAGAGCCGGATTGAGATTCGAATTATTCATTACTGAAGCTGCCTAATTAATACTCACACATTCTCACCCTGTAGTTTGAACGATAACTGACTAACAGGCAACGTCGCTGTTTGCTCAACAGCACATGTCGCATTGGGACAAGACCGCCCTCTCCGCCGCCGACAGAATGGATCGACCCAACTGACCAGGAGGCGAACCGTGGCAAATTCTCGTGATGCAAGGCGCCGTTTCATTGCGGCGATGGGCACGCTGGCCGCAGCCGGCTGCCTGCCATCGGCCCGCGCGGCGACGCCGCAGCGCAACACTCTGACCCGGCCACTTGGGCAGCTGGGCGCGCAGTACGACGTGGTGGTGATCGGGTCCGGCTACGGCGGCGCGGTCATGGCGGCGCGGCTGGCGAGCGGCCGCCGTCTGGCAGTGCTGGAACGCGGCAAGGAATGGATGCCGCCGGATTTCCCGTCCAATCTCACGTCCACGCTCGGCCAGTTCCGCAGCACTGCCCAGCCACTTGGGCTGTTCGATTACCGCGCCGGTGCCACGCTGGACGTGCTGACGGGCAGCGGCATCGGCGGCACCTCCCTGATCAATGCCAATGTAGTGATCGCGCCCGACCGCGACGTGTTCTCGCGCTGGCCGCTCGCCATCCAGCGCGCCTACGCCAGCGGCGCCATGGACGTGTACGAGGAGCGCGTGCGCAATATGCTGGCCGCCGACACGGTCACCGAGGCGGATGCACTGCGCAAGAACTGGCTGCATGCGACGACCACCAGGCAGCGCCAGCGCCAAGGCGCGGCTGTCGCACCGCGTGCGCTGTCGCTGGCGGTGAATCTGCGCCGCTATCCGAACCTGCCGAACGCGCAGGGCGTGGTGCAGGCGGCGTGCACGCATTGCGGCGATTGCGTGTCCGGCTGCCGCGTGGGCGCGAAAAACACGCTGGACGTGAACTATCTGCCGCTCGCGCGCGCCAACGGCGCCGAGATCTACGCCCGCATCGAAGTCGAATGGCTGGAGCGCCTGAGCGATGGACGCTGGCAGGTGCACTATCTGGCGCGTCCGGCCGATGGTGCGGCGGTGCGCGGCACCGTCATCAGCCGCCACGTGGTGCTGGCGGCCGGTGCACTGGGCAGCACGCAGATTTTGCTGCGCTCGCAGGCGCAGGGTTTGCCATTGTCCCCTGCCCTCGGCACACACTTCTCGGCCAACGGCGATCTGCTGGGCTTCGGCTACAACACCGCGGTGCAGTCCAACCTCATGGGCACCGGCCTTGGTCCCCGGCTGGATGGCATGGCGCGCACCGGGCCTACCATCACCATCGCGGCCGATTACCGCAGCGATCCCGTGATCGAGCGCCGCTTCCTGATCGAAGAAGCGGCCATCCCAAGTCCGCTGGTCGATGCGGTGCGGCTCGCCATGCCGCTCGCCGCCGGCCTGATGCCGGAATTCGCCCCCACCCAGCGCATTGCGCGCGACGCGCTTGGCTTGCGCACTGACGGCGCGCTGAATCACAGCATGGTCTATCTGGGCATCGGCCATGACAGCGCGTCCGGCCGCTTACAGCTCGACAGCACGGGCCAGGCCAAGGTGGTGTGGCCGGCACTGATGCAGGAGCCTTTCGTGGCGCGGCTGCGCGCGGAGATGACGAAGCATGCGCAAGCCTTCAGCGGCAAGTATGTGGATAGTCCGCGCAGCAGTCCCCTGTTCGGTGGCGCCATGACGACGGTGCATCCTTTGGGCGGTTGTCCCATGGGCGAACGCGGCGAGGACGCGGTGGTCAGTCCCGATGGACAGGTCTACAACCCGGCCGCCGGTTCGCTGGCCGTGCACGATGGCTTGTGGGTATGCGATGGATCGATCGCGCCAACTTCGATCGGCGCCAATCCGCTGCTGACCATTTCCGCTCTGGCCGAACGTACGGCTGAACTGTTCCCACTGTGAGGAGGCATCATGCGCAAATTTCTTCTCGCCCTTCTGCTTTGCCTGATGCTGCCTTGCCTGGCCTGGGCGCGCGGCATATCCTTCAGCGAAGAGATGCATGGATATGCATGGTATGGCGGCGAATATCGTCTGGCTCATGTCTATCTGAATGTGCGGATTGGCGATATCGATGCGTGGCGCGGCAATCCGAATCATTCGGCCACCGTGAGCGGCACGCTGATGATGGATGGCGTGCCGAACCAGCCGGTGACGGGCACGCTGAACATTCTGTCGCCCGCGCCGGGCGATGACGGACGGCTGCTGGCTTATCGTCTGAACAGCGCTGCGGTTCAGGTCTTGGGCGTGAAGCATGTGCACGACGATCCAGGCATGGACCTGATCGACGATATGACCACCTTGCATGCGGTATTCGCGCCAGCGGGCCAGGCGCTGCCTTCGGTGCAGGACGTGCTGTATCAGGCGGTGTGGACGTCCGAGCTGCACTTCGAGTGGTGGAAGCCGGACGTGGTGTGGGACTTCACCACATCCATGAGCACCATCAATACGGCATGGTACGATGAGCTGACCGTGCGGATTCTTTTCGTCGAAACCATTTTCAGCACTCTTGCCAAAGTCTTCTTTCCATGGGTCTGAACCAATCCTGGCCTGAGGCGCCGAGCGTCTCGTCCCTGTATGCCGATGCGCTGGGCGCTTTCCTGGCGGAGCGAGGGCTGCCGGCCGCGCCGCCGCCAGCGCTGGCCGGCCATGCCCGCCGCGTGGTCGGCGCCAGCTTTGCGCATACGCTGTATGGCGGTGTGCGCGAGCTGGGCGAATCGGCGCTGGGGCTGCAGTTTGGCACACGCGTTGGAGGCGCCGGCTTCGGCATGCTGGGCGTGGCGGCAGCCACCGCGCCAACCTTAGCTGAATCGATCCGCCACCTCACCCAGCTGGAATCCCTGACCAGCACTTTGGGCCACGCGTCCGTGCGGCGGGCGGGAAAGCTGGTGCACCTTGGCTGGCGGCCTGCGCAGGCCGTGCCGCCGATGGTCGTGGAAGGCATCCTGGCGGGCTGGGTGTCTTATGGACGCTATCTGCTTGGCGAGAAGGTCGACGTTGCGCAGGTCAGCTTTGCTCATCCGCGGCTGGCTGCGGTGCAGGCTTACGACAACGTACTCGAATGCCCGCATCGCTTCGGAGCGCCACATTATGGCGTGTCCTTTGGCCTCGACTTGCTGGATGCGAAACCGCGCTTCGCAGCGCCAGCATTGAATGCGGCCTTGAATGGCTGGCTGGGGCACTGCGCGGCAACCGTCGCGACACGGAAGTCGCTGGCGCGCACGATCATGGGCCTGCTGGGCACGCGCGTGCCGCTGGCGATGGCCGATGAGATCTCGGTGGCAGCTTTGCTTGGTCTGGGCTACCGGACCTTGCAGCGCCAGCTGCGCGATGAAGGGACCAGCTTCCGGCAGGTGCTCAATGCGACGAGGGCGCAACACGCGGTTCTCAGTCTGCTGGATGGACATGCCAGTTTGTCTGATCTGGCGGCGGAGGTGGGCTTCAACGAGCAGTCTTCGCTGTGCCGCGCCTTCCACCGCTGGACGGGCGACGCACCGCTCGATTTCAGGCAGCGCATGGCGCCGATTTACCACCGCTTGCGCGTCCAATGAGCGCAGCGTTTATTGCTGCAAATCGCTGCCGCTACGTTCCTGGGCCGGAGGGCCATTACGAAAGCTGGTTCCAGCGCGCCAACCATCCCGGCCGACCGCTTGCACTGTGGCTGCGCTATACCTTGTTTCAGCCGCCAGGGCGGCCGGACGATGCTGTGGGCGAAGTATGGGCGATCTATTTCGACGGCGAGCGCCAGCGCATCCACGCCGCCAAGCAGCGCGTACCGCTGGCAGAGTGCACGCTCGGCAGCGAAACCCTCACCATCGGCCCCAGCACGCTGTCGCGCACCGCCATCACCGGCTACGCAGCGCCCTCCAGCAACGCAATCGGCGCAGCCCCCCGCGACGGCGCCCGCCGCCGCACGAGCGACAGTGGACGCGACGGCACAGCTGTCGATGGATGCGGCGGCAGGAGTGGCATTGGGCGCGACGGCACAATCGTCGGTGGCTACGGCGGCACGAGCGGCGGTACGGACGATGGCATGAGCGGAGGCGCGAACGGCGGGGCGCGGGAAGGCATGAGTGGTGGGGTGAGCGGCGGCGTGGGCGGGGCGCTGGGGTGGGCGCTGGAGGTCGGCGGTGGCGCGGCGCCGCTGTTGTTGCTACCGCGCGGGCTGTATGAGACGCGCTTGCCGGCGGCGAAAGCACTGGTGACGGTGCCGGATGCGCGATTCACCGGCGCCATCGAGGTGGATGGCCGCCGTGTCGACGTGCAGAACTGGCGCGGCAGCCTGAATCACAACTGGGGCCGCCGCCACACCGACCATTACGCCTGGGGCCAGGTGGCAGGCTTCGACAACGCGCCGGACGTTTTCCTGGAGTGCGCCACGGCCCGGCTACGGTTCGGCGGCATTTGGACGCCCGCGATGACGCTGGTCGTGCTGCGAATTGGCAGCGAGGAATTGCGCCTGAATAACCCACTGCGCGCGCTGCGCACCAAGGCCACGCTGGACGGCTTCGACTGGCGCATTGAAGCAGAGCAGGACGGCCTGCGCCTGAGCATTCGCATCCATGCGCAGAAGGAGGCCTTTGCAGGCCTGCGCTACGACAATCCAGGCAGGCCGCAAAAAATCTGCCTGAATTCGAAGCTGGCAGCGTGCGAGTTGACATTGCGGCGCCGCGACCAGGCGACGCAGCACTATCGCAGCGCGCACGGCGCCGCTTTCGAAATCCTCACCGATGGCGAAACCTGCGGCGTGCCGATCCTGTTATGACAGCTCAATCCATACCGGCGCGTGATCGCTCGGCTTCTCGCGTCCGCGCACATCGCGATCGACCTGCGCGCCGCGCAAGCGCTTGGCAGCGACGGGATTCAGCAGCAAATGGTCGATGCGAATCCCCGCATCGCGCCCAAACGCATTGCGGAAATAATCCCAGAACGTAAAGATCCGTTCATCCGGATGCAGATGACGCACCGAATCCAGCCAGCCCTGGTCCATCAGCTTCTGAAACCCCGCCCGCGACTCCGGGCGGAACAGCGCATCGTCCAGCCAGCGCTCCGGCTTATAGACATCGATATCGTGCGGCATCACGTTATAGTCGCCCGCCATCACGACAGGATCAGTCTTGCCGATCAACTCCGCGCCGCGCAAAATCAGGCGGTCGAACCATTTCAGCTTGTAGTCGAACTTGGGACCGGGCGCCGGATTACCGTTGGGCAGATACAGGCAGGCGATCATCACGCCATCAACCATGCCCTCGATATAGCGGCTCTGTTCATCCTCCGGATCGCCGGCCAGGCCGCGCCCCATCTCAATGGGCGCCTTGCCGCGCGCGAGGATGGCCACACCGTTCCAGCTCTTCTGGCCGTGCCAGATCGCGCCGTAGCCCGCGTCCTTGAACGCGTCTTCGGGGAATTTCTCGTGTGGCGTTTTCAGTTCCTGCAAGCAGACGGCATCCGGCTTGGTTTCGTTCAGCCATTGCAGCAGGGCGGGAAGCCGGGCATTGAGCCCGTTGATATTAAAGGTCGCGATTCTCATCCGGACATCATACTCCGGCGCGGCGCATGATGATGGCTTCCATGCACGTTCCGTGCGCGGCTGCGAAATAATCCGGCACGCTGCCGATCTCCGCAAAGCCTTCCGCAAGATAGATGCGCCGCGCCGCATCCCACTGCGGATGCACGATCAGGATTGCGCTGCGCAAGCGCTTGTGGCGTGCAAACATCGCCGCTACCGCATCGCGGAACAGACGGCGTCCCCAGCCCGTGCCGCGCGTGGCGGGATCGACCACCATGGACGAGATATACACTTCCTCCCCGTCCAGCCGGTGCAGTGCGCCTGCGCTGTGGTCCCGCGCAAACTTCGCGGCCGGAGCGGCGGGGTCAAAGGCCCAGAACTCCGCGCATAGATAACCGAGCAGGCGCCCTTCCCCGTTGTCCAGCACCCAGCAGCCATCCGGCGCGGCAGCAAGTCTTTCGGCGAAAGTAATATCGGTTTCCTGAATGTCGGCCGCGAATCCTGCACGCTCAAGGCGCATGATTTCGGGCAGGTCGGCGGGTGTGGCGAGGCGCAGTTGCAAATTCATAGCTGCTACTTTACCAGCCCGATCGCCGGGAGTAGTATCAAACGATGGTTTCACGGTTACGCCCCATCATGGCGGTGCTGTTGCTTGTATTGGCTCTGCCATGCCGCAGCGAATGCGGCAAACTCGTTCTGTCGGCCGATCCCGACTATCAACCCTTGCATTGGTATGACGGCGAACGATTGCGTGGCGCCAGTATTGACCTCGCGACGCACATTCTCGACGACCTGAAGATTCCCTACGAAGTGCGCTATCTCGGGCCATGGAAACGCGTGCTCGCGGTGGCTGCTTCGGGCGGCATCGACATGGTCGCGACGCTCAAAATGCTGCCCGAGCGCGAAGCTTACCTCAGCTATGTGCGCACCCCGGCCTTTCCCAATCCCGTCGCCGTGTTCATCAATCGCCAGCACAGCTTCGTTTATCACCACTGGGGCGACCTGGTCGACAAGCGGGGCGGCGTGGCGCTCGGCAACCGTTTCAGCGCCGAATTCGACAAGTTCGCCGAAGGGAACCTGCACCTCGAGGAAGCCGGCAACGCGGACACCAATTTCAGAAAGCTGGCCGCGGGCCGCATCGATTACGTGATTACCGGCCTGCTCACGGGCGAAACCTGGCTTGCCCGCCACAGGCAGAGCGAGCACTTCGTGGCCGTGCGCCCTTTCATCACCGAAGACAAAAACTACTTCGCCTTCGTCAAAGGCAATCCCTGCGGACAATATGCCGAGGCCTTCGAAGCGCGGCTAAAAGAATTGGTGAAGGCGGACGTCAACCTGCACATCCTGAATATGCACCTGATGCAGCTGGACATAAAACTGGACAGCGCGACGCTGTCCCGGCGTTAGTCCTTGCGCTGGCATTCCTTGGCCACGCTGCGCACCGTGAAGTCATTCACCTTTTCGCCCTCGGCGACGACCTTCAGACAAGTGCCGTCGTACGCGACGAAATACAGGGTGCAGGCCGGACGGTCCACAGTGCAGGAACGCAGCTCAGGATATTGCAGCTGCAACTGCTGTTCCCATGCCGAGTCGGCCTTGCGGTGGTCGGGACGCCAGCCCGCGTCGATCACTTCCTTGCGGGCTTTCGCATACTTCAGGCCGACCAGACTGTCCCACATGCCTGGTTGGGCGGTCGTGGCAAAAGCCACGGTGGCGCCGCCGCACAGCAGCGCCAAGGCCAGAGTTTTCTTGATCATGTCCCAGTATTAATTGTTTTATTGGCTTTGATTATGCCATGAGGAAACAATTTACACAAAAACAATGGTGCGAAAAAGAAACACTCTGCGGTCAGGGGGTAAAGAACTGCCCGATCGCGCGTTCACCGGCGGTCAGCGCCTCGCAGCGCGCATCCAGGGCGGCGTACTCTTCGGCAAAGCGGGTTTTGAAGGTTTCGAAATCGTCCTGGCTGAGCCAGTGGTCGATGGTGAGGAAGCGTTCCGGGTCGGTGGCATCCTGTAGCAGCTCAGTGCCGAGATAGCCCTCGCCGCGCGCGAACAAATGCGCCCAGCTGCCCTCCGGACCATAGTGGCTGGCGAATTCGTCCCGCGCGCCCTCAGGCACGCGAAACTCCCAGATGGTTTGGAATTCTGGCGTATCCATGGCCCCCATCATACCGGATTAACTGCTGCCATACTGATGCATTGGCACCGGTTGTCGTGCCAGTTACAATCGTCGCATGAAAACCGAGAAACCCGAATTACGATTGCTCAACAGCAGCGCCGAGACGGTTCCCGCCGGCGGTCCGACTCTGGTGGATGTGGCCCGCGTGGCGGGCGTTTCGGCCATCACGGTGTCGCGCGCGCTGAATCAACCGCAGCTGGTGAAGCCCAACACGCTCGCCAAAATTCAGGCCGCCATCGACGAAACAGGATATGTGAAGAATATGCTGGCTGGCGGTCTGGCCATGAACCGCAGCAAACTGGTGTCATTGGTCATTCCCAACATCGCCAATCCCGTTTTTGCCGATATGGTGCAGTCAGCCACGGCAACGCTGACCACTGCCGGCTACCAGGTGCTGCTTGGCCTGGGCGGCTACGAGAGCTGGCGCGAAGAATTACTGGTGGAGACCATCCTGAGCCGCCGTCCCGACGGCGTCATCCTCACCGGCACCCAGCACACGGACAATACCCGCAACCGCCTGCAGAAAGCCGGTGTCCCCGTGGTGGAAACCTGGGACATGACGCCGGCCCCAATCGACATGCTGGTCGGCTTCTCGCACGAGGAAGCCGGCCGCGTGGTGGCCAGCCACCTGCTGGAACGTGGATATCGCCGCGTGGGCATTGTGACCATGGATGATGGCCGCGCCGTGCGCCGCAAACAAGGTCTGCTGGTAGCGCTAGCAAGGCATGGCGTGGAAGTCGTTGCAAGCGAGGTGTTGTCCGGTGTGGCAACTTTGCCGCTGGGGCGCACTGGCGCGGCGCGGCTGCTTGATGCGCATCCCGAACTGGACGCGATCGCGGCCAGTTCCGACACCCTGGCTCACGGGGTACTGATCGAAGCAGCCAGCCGCGGCATTGCCGTTCCGTCGCAACTGGCGGTGATGGGTTTTGGCGACCTGAGTTTTGCGGCCCACGTCTACCCTGCCCTGTCCACGATTCGCGTGGATGGTGCGCTGATCGGCAGCACGGCCGCAAAGGCCATTCTTCAGCGGGTAGACCCACACAGCAGCGCGCCGGTCGAACGGGTAATGGACGTCGGATTCGAACTGGTTCACCGCGCCAGCACGTGAACCCCGGCGCCTGCGCTCAACTGCGGCGTGCGGGTTCGGTTTGATGCAGGAAGCGCGTGTACAGATCGCGCGGCGGAGACACGCCCCTGTCGCGCAGCATCTGGCCGACATTGCCACGATGGTAGCAGCCGTGGGTAGTGATATGCAGCAGCGTCTCTTCGCGTGACATGCTGCCCATATCGCCATCGGTGAACTGGAACTGGATGCGCTCCGCCAGCGCTTCCGGCGTCAGCGAGGAAACGTACTGCAAATACCACTCGTCCGTTTCCTCCACCGCCGCGCGCAGTTCGGACAGCGTGGGCGGCGGCACCAGGTGCGGCGAGGTATAACTGTGCGGCACGCCGGAGAGGTGGGCGCGGAAGATGCGGTCCGTCACATAGATATGGCTCAGCGTGCGGAGCATCGGCTGCACCGACTCCGCGGCATTCAGCGTTCCCAGGGCTTCAAACAGTTCCTTGTTCGACCAGAGTTTGAAGGCGAATAGCGATTCCAGCGTGGCGACAGACATGGCTTGCTCCTTCAGGCGCAGAATCGCTATTGTCGCTCAAAACCCGTTACGACGCCTTCCAGCTGCCGCCCAGCGCGCGAATCAGGCCAACCGATGCGTTCAGGCGCTGCACACGCAGGTTGAGGTCCGCCTGGCGCGCCTGAAGCGACGCGGTCTGCGCGGATGTCACCTCCAGATAGGTCGCGATGCCGCCCTTGTAGCGGTTATTGGCCTGCTCCAGCACATGGCCGCTGCTTTCAACGGCGCGCGACTGCGACAGGCGCTGATCGTCCAGCCAGTGAATCGCGGCCAACTGGTCCTCCACTTCGCCATATGCCGTCAGCACGGACTGCTTGTACGTCGCCACGCTCTCGTCATACGCAGCCTGGGCGCCGCGTTGCTGGGCACTGCGGCGGCCGCCGTCAAACAGCGTCAGCGCAGCTTGCGGGCCAATGGACCACAGCAGATTCGGTGCGGTCAGCCAGCTGCCGGGCGCACCCGCATAACCGGCAGCGCCGCCCAGTGTGAAGGCCGGGAACCAGGCGGCGCGCGCGACGCCGATCTGCGCGTTGGCGGCCGCCACGCGGCGCTCGGCGGCGGCAACGTCGGGACGGCGCTCCAGCAGTTGCGACGGCAGGCCGCTTGCGACGGCGGGCGGCTCCAGCGCCAGTGCGGTGCGCGGCAGGCTGAATTTCGACGGCACTTCGCCCAGCAGGATGGCGATGGCGTGTTCCAGGCGGGCGCGCGACAGCCTGGTGGCGCCTAACTGCACACGGGCGTTTTCCAGCTGGGTGCGCGCCTGATACACGTCGGTCAGCGCGGCAGCGCCGCCCTGGTGACGCTGCTCGGTGATGCGGGCAGCATCCGCATAAGCAGCGATGGCGCTTTCCAGCAGTTCGGTCTGGGCGTCGAGCCCCGTGAGCAGGAACCAGTCGGCGGCGAGCTCGGATTGCAGCGACAGACGCGCCGTTTCCAGCTCGGCGCCGCTGGCATCAGCGCTGTACGCGGCGCGCGCGGCACTGTTGCGGATGGCGCCCCAGAAGTCCAGCTCATAGGACATCTGCGCGCGCAGCGAGAGCGCGTTGCCGATGGATGGTCCCGTGCCGCGCGCGTTCTGCGATGCGGCGATACGCTGGCGTTGCCCGCCGGCGTCCAGCCCGACGACCGGGAACATTGCGGCGCCAGCTTCATCGGCAACAGCGCGTGCTTGCGCATAGCGCGCGGCGGCGGCCTGCAGGCCCAGGTTGGACGTGGCGGCACGCTGCTGCAAAGCGTTCAGCTGCTGGTCGCCAAACACGGTCCACCATGCGCCGCGCACGGTGGCGTCTGCAGGCTGCGCGGGCTGCCAGTCGCCTGCTTCCTTATACTGTTCGACGGCCGGCGTTTGCGGGGTCTGATAGGTCGGCGCCAGCGAGCAGGCGCTCAGCCCTGCTGCGGCCAGCAGTATCGCAAACTGCTTCATTGTGCTTTTCCTTGCGCCACGCGCACCAGCTGGTTCTGCACCAGCGAATCCGGTGGATTGATCACGACACGGTCGCTGGCGGTCACGCCGCTCAGCACTTCCAGCTCGGTGCCCAGGTCGCGCCCCGCCTGGATTGGCTTCAGGGTTACGTGATTGTCCGCGCTGACGGTGGCCACCAGCAGACCATCGCCACGGAACAGCAGCGCATTGGAAGGAACGCGCAGCGCGCCGGGGGCGCCGGGTAGCTTGAAGTGCACTTCGGCGTAAGCACCCGGCAGCAGCTGGCCTTCCTTGTTATCCACTTGCAGTTCGGTTTGCAGCGTACGCGTGACCGGATCGAGCGCATCGGCCGTACGCACCACCGCTGCAGGCCAGTTGCGGTCGGAACGGTCGGTGAACTTCACGTCGGCCTGCACGCCTGCGCGCATCGACGCCGCATAAGCCTGCGGCACCTGCACGTAGACGCGCAGCTTGCGCGTGTCGGCAATGTGGAAAAGTTCCGCGCCGGTGCCGGTGGCAATCAGGCGGCCCACGTCGGTATTGCGGGCGGTGATGGTGCCATCGAACGGCGCCACCACGCGCTGGAAGCCGCGCAGGTCGCGCACACGCTGCAGATTGGCGCGGGCAGCGGCGGTAATCTGGTGCTTGGTGGCGAAATCGCCGGCCTTCTCGTCCGCTTCCTGGTGCGACACGGACTCGGTCTTCAGCAAACCCTGCCAGCGTTCGTGCGTGCTGCGCGCCAGCGTCTCATTGGCTTCCGCGCTGGCCAGGTCGGCTTCGGCCTGTTTCAGTTGCTGGTCCACTTCAGGCGTATCGATTTCCGCCAGCAGCTGTCCAGCCTTGACCTTGCTGCCGATATCCACGTGCCAGCTTTTCAGGTAGCCGCTGGTGCGGGCGTAAATCGGCGCATCAGCGATAGCGATGGTATTGCCGGGCAGGGACAGCGCTTCGTCGGCCGCACCCTGCGCGACCGGCCGAACCGACACCAGCGACACCGCGGCTTCATCCGCCTGGTGCTGCAGGGCGGCGTGCGCCTGCACGCGGGTGAAGATGCCCCACGCAGCCAGTGCGCCCAGCACTGCCAGCGGCAGCACAAAATTCAAATTCTTCTTAAGCATGAATGGCTCCTTTGGCCGTGCGGCGCTCTGCCAGCCAGCCGTGAATAATCGTGAAAGCAGTCGGGACGAAAAGCAGCGTGGCGATGGTCGCCAGCGACAGGCCGCCAATGACGGCGCGGCCCAGCGGCGCATTCTGCTCGCCACCCTCGCCCAGGCCCAGTGCCAGCGGCACCATGCCGATGATCATGGCCAGTGCCGTCATCAGCACCGGGCGGAAACGGGTATAACCAGCCGCCAGCGCCGCAGTGGCAGCGTCGTCGCCGGCCGCCATGCGCTCGCGGGCGAAGCTCACCAGCAGAATCGAGTTCGCCGTTGCTACGCCCATACACATGATGGCGCCCGTCAGTGCAGGCACGCTGACCGCGGTGCGCGACAGGAACAGCATCCACACGATGCCCGCCAGCGCGGCCGGCAGCGCGGTGACGATGATGAACGGGTCCAGCCAGGACTGGAAGTTGACCACGATGAGCAGGTAAATCAGCACGATCGCGCCCACCAGGCCGAACATCAGGCCATAGTAGGACGAATACATGCTCTGCACCTGGCCGCGGATCACCATATCGCTGCCCTTCGGCAGTTCGGCACGGGCTTCTTCCACGATCTTCTTCACCGCGTCCGCCACGGAACCGAGGTCGCTGTCCGCCACGCCGACGTAGATATCGATCGCCGGCTTGGCGTTGTAGTGGCTGACCACCGCCGGACCCACGCCGCGCGTTACCGACGCGAGATTGGACAGCAGCTGCGGCGCCGCGCCATTCGTCGACGTGATCGGCGTCGCGCCCAGGTCCTGCAGGGAGTTCATGCGGTATTGCGGCGTCTGGGTCGCCACGTTGTACTGCACACCCGTCTTCGGATCGGCCCAGAAGGTCGGCGACGTCTGGAAGCTGCCGGACAGCGACACCAGCAGATTGGTCGCCACGTCGCGCTGGGTCAGTCCCAGCTGCGCGGCATTGCTGCGGTCCACTTTCACGTTCAGCTGCGGATAGTCCAGCGGCTGCTGGATGCGCAGGTCGGCCGCGCCCGGAATCTGGCGCAGTTTCTGGAACAGCTTATTGGCGAACTCGCGGTTGGCATCCTGATTGAAGCCGACAATCTGCACGTCCAGCGGCGCCGGCATGCCGAAGTTCAGGATCTGGCTGACGATGTCCGCCGGCAGGAAGGCAAAGCTCACCGACGGGAAGCTGGCGTTCAGCTTCTTGCGCAGTTCGCGGATATGGTCTTCGCTTGGCGCATGCTCCGGCTTCAGCGAAATGAAGATGTCCACATCGGACGGGCCAACCGGCGCCGAACTGCTGTAAGCCAGATTGATACCGCTATACGGCAGGCCGATATTGTCGACGATATTTTCCACTTCCGCCTTAGGAATCGTCTGGCGGATCACCGCCTCGACACGGTCAGCCAGCGCCGCCGTTTCTTCGATACGCATGCCGGTCGGGCCGCGCAGGTGCAGCTTGATCTGGCCCGAATCCACGGACGGGAAGTAATCGCGGCCCAGCCACGGCACCAGGATGAAGGCGGTCGCGCCCAATGCCATGAAGGCCAGCGCGAAGCTGCGGCGGCGCGCCAGCGCGCGGGTCAGCGCGCCGTGGTAAACGTCGCGCAGCTTGTCGAAGCCGCGTTCCGCCTTCTGCTGGAAGCGTGCGAAGACGTGGGTCGCGCGTGCACTATGGTCGTGCATCTTGAGCCAGTATTTGGCCAGCGTCGGCACCAGGGTACGCGACAGGATGTAGGACGCGATCATCGCGAACACCACCGCTTCCGCCATCGGCACGAAGAGGTAGCGCGATACGCCGGTCAGGAAGAACATCGGCACGAACACGATACAGATCGCCAGTGTGGCGACGAAGGCCGGCACCGCAATCTGCTGCGCGCCGTCCATGATCGCCTCTTCCACCTGCTTGCCCTGCTCCAGATGCCAGTTGATGTTCTCGATCGCCACCGTCGCATCGTCCACCAGGATACCCACGGCCAGCGCCAGGCCGCCCAGGGTCATGATGTTGATCGTCTCGCCCAGCGCCGACAGGCAGATGATGGACACCAGCACCGACAGCGGAATGGAAATCGTAATAATCAGCGTGCTGCGCCAGGAACCGAGGAACAGCAGAATCATCAGGCCGGTCAGGGCCGCAGCCACCACGCCCTCGCGAATCACTCCACTCACCGCGGCGCGAACAAATAAAGACTGATCGCCGATCGCCGCGACGTGCAGCGAAGACGGCATGCCGGCCTGGATGCCCGGCAGGCGGTCGCGGATGCCGTCAATGATGTCCAGCGTGGAGGCATTACCGGTCTTCAGAACGCTCATCAGGGCAGCACGCTTGCCGTCCACGCGCACCACATTGGTCTGCGGCGCCGCGCCGTCGTGAACATTGGCCACGTCGCGCACATAAGTCACATTACCATTCGGCGCGGCGCGCACCGGCAGGTTATTCAGCTCTTCGATGGTACGCGGGCTGGCGTTCAGCTTCACGTTGTATTCCGTGCCGCCGATCTTCTGCGTACCGGCCGGCAGAATCAGGTTCTGCGCGCCGATCGCATTGGTTACGTCCTGCGGCGACAGCTGGCGTGCACGCAGCGCGGCGGGATCGATGTCCACCTGCACCTGGCGCTGGCGGCCGCCGTAGGGGAACGGGATCGACGCGCCCTGCACCGTCGCCAGACCGGTACGGATGAAGGTATTACCGAAGTCGAACAGCTGGGATTCGGACAGCTCGTCGCTGGTCAGCGCCAGCTGCACGATCGGCACCGTGGAAGCGTTATAAATAAGGCCAAACGGCGGCGTGGTGCCCGGCGGCGAAAACTTCAGCTGGGTTTGCGACACGCCGGTGATCTGGGTCAGCGCCAGATTCGGGTCCACGCGCGGCTGGAAGAAATACTTCACCACCGAGGTGCCGAGATAGGACTGCGACTCCGTGTGTTCCACATCGTTGACCGTCGTCTGCGCGGTGCGCTCGGAGAAGGACACGATGCGGTTCGCCATGTCTTCAGGCGGCAGGCCGGTGTACGACCAGATCACACTGATGACAGGGATTTTAATTTCGGGGAAGATGTCCGTCGCAGTGCGCAGAATCGAAAAAATCCCGCCCAACACAATCAAAACAGCCAGTACGATAAACGTATAGGGGCGCCGCAGCGCTATACTGACAATCCACATGCCTTAGGTTCCCAAACTTTCCCGGACCATGCAGGGCCGGAGAATGAACATATAAACGACTAACAAAGCCAGCGCCAGCATGACCGAACTGCCGGTCAGCGCTGCCGCCACACGTTGCGCGAGCTGTACCCGCGCTTCCTCGGCACCGGCGCCGCCGGCCGCGAACACCACAACCAGCACACTCAGGCCCAGCGAGTTGCCCAGCTGGTGAGCCACATTCACGATGCCCGACGCCGCTCCGGCATCTTCCGCCGCCACGCCACTGACACCCGCTACCGTCAAGGTGCTCAAGGCGCCGCCCTGCCCCACGCCGATCAGGATCATCGGCAAGGCGACATCCAGCGGATAACTGCTACCGGCATTGGCGAGGCTAAGCCACGCCATGCCCAGCAAGGCAATCGCCAGCGCCGCCGGCAGTACGCGCCAGTGGCCGAAACGATGCGACAGCTTCGGCACCATCAAGGCCGCGCCGAAGTTGGTCAGCGTCGCGGGCAGGAATGCAAGCCCGGCCTCGAAAGCTGAGTAGCCTAGCACGCCCTGCAAAAATTGGCTGACGAAGAACCAAAAACCGATCATCGCCCCCAGGAACAGGGCGCGCGCGGCGTAGGCGCCATTGCGTTCGCGGTTGTGGAAGAGGCGCAGCGGCATGATCGGCTGCGCTGCGCGCCACTCATTCAGGACAAATACAGCCAGCAGAACCAGTCCCGCTGCCAGAGCAGACAAGGTTGTACGGTCGGTCCAGCCGGTGGCCGCCGCACGCACCACGCCGTAAACAAAGATCGTCATGCCGAACGTCGACGCCAGCGCACCGGCCAGATCAAACTGCCCGGCATGGCGGGGAGTTTCTTTCAGGTGGCGCCGGGCTGCAGCCATCAGCACAAGGCCCAGAGGCAGGTTGATGAAAAATCCCGCGCGCCAGGAGATCAGGTCCGCCAGCAGCCCGCCCAGCACCAGGCCCAGGCTGCCGCCGATGCCCGCCACGGCGCCGTAATAGCCGATGGCGCGGATGCGCTCCGGTCCTTCGTCAAAGTTCGTGGTCAGCAGCGCCAAGGTTGATGGCGCCAGGATGGCTGCGCCCAGGCCCTGCACTGCGCGCGATGCCAGCAGCCAGGCAGGCGTCTGTGCGAAGCCGATGAACACCGAGGTCAGGGTGAACAGGCCAAGGCCGGCCAGGAACATGCGGCGGCGTCCAAGAATGTCGCCGGCGCGGGCCCCCAGCAGCAGGAAGCCGCCAAACGCCAGCGTGTAGGCACTCTGCACCCAGGACAGGCTGGTCGACGACAGACCGAGTTCGTCACGGATCTTTGGCAGTCCGGTGATGACGATCGACACATCGAGCACGATCATCAGGTAGCTGACGAGAATAATCGCCAGCACTGGCTTGTTTCGTATTGTATCCATCATGCGCCTGCCCGAAAAATCGTAGCCGCATAATGTAGCCGCCAAACGCTCTGGCGATAAGTCGCTATAATCGGCATGAGCTTATGAATGCCACTCATGAATCATGCGCGAGAACTTTAACGACCTGCTGGCCTTTATCACGGTAGCCCGCGAAGGCAGCTTCACTCGCGCTGCGGCGCAGCTGAATGTATCGCAGTCCGCGCTCAGCCACACAATTCGCGGCCTTGAAACGCGCCTCGGTATCCGCCTGTTGACGCGCACCACGCGCAGCGTATCGCCGACCGATGCGGGCGAAAGGCTGATGCTGACGCTGGCGCCGCGCTTCGAAGAAATCGATGCTGAGCTGGCGGCGCTCACGGAGCTGCGTGAAAGGCCGGCTGGCTCGATCCGCATCAACAGCGGTGAATACGCCGCCCAGCATGTGCTCTGGCCAAAGCTGGAACCTTTTCTGCGCGAATACCCCGACATCAATGTCGAAATCATGTCCGACAATGGCCTGGTCGACATCGTTGCGCAGCGCTTCGACGCCGGCGTGCGTCTTGGCGACTCGGTGGCCAAGGATATGGTGGCGGTGCGCATCGGGCCGGACCTGCAGTTCTGCATGGTCGCTGCGCCCTCCTATCTTGAACGGCGCGGCGCACCGCAAATGCCGCAGGAGCTGTCCTCCCATACCTGCATCAATCTGCGCCTGCCCACCCAGGGTGGTCTTTACGTATGGGAGCTGAAGCGGGGTGACCATGCCCTGAACGTGCGCGTCGAGGGCCAGGTGACCTTCAATAACGCCGCCATGCGGCTGCAGGCGGCGCTGGCCGGCTTTGGCATCGCTTACCTGCCCGAACCAATCATTGAAGAACATATCGCCAGCGGGCGCCTGGTGCCGCTGCTGCAAGAGTGGTGGCAGACTTTCCCCGGATTCCACCTCTACTATCCAAGCCGCCGCCTTTCATCACCCGCTTTCCGCCTGATGGTGGACGCTTTGCGCCTCGCCTGAAGATTCAGGCAATGAATTCGCAGGATTGAGCAAACCCTGCGCGGCGCGCTTGCATAGAATTCCCCGAGGTTTTTCGTCTAACCCGGGAGTACGCATGACCACTTTGAACATTAACGGCAAATCCATGAAGGTGGAAGCCGAACCAGATACACCCCTGCTGTGGGTGCTGCGCGACGAGCTGCAGATGACAGGCACCAAATTCGGCTGCGGCATGGCCCTGTGCGGCGCCTGCACGGTGCACATGGACGGGGAACCGATCCGTTCGTGTAGCACACCGATTTCCGCCGTCGCCGGCAAGCGCATTACCACCATCGAAGCCATGGACAAGGCCCGCGTCGGCAAGGCCGTGCAGGCAGCCTGGCAGCGCCTGGACGTCGTCCAGTGCGGCTACTGCCAGTCCGGCCAGATCATGAGCGCCGTCGCCCTGCTGGAAAAGAACCGCAAGCCGACCGACGCCGACATCGACAATGCCATGGCCGGCAATGTCTGCCGATGTGCGACCTATGTGCGCATCCGCGCCGCCATCCACGAAGCCGCGAAGTCGCTGGCCTGAAACGGGAGAGCCTATGTCCACCATTGAAAACGTAAGCCGCCGCCGCTTCCTCAACAGCGCGGCAGGCCTGACACTGGCCATCTATCTGCCGGGCGCACTGGCTGCGCCGAAATCTGCTGCCGCCGGCGCCAGCGCCGTACAGCATGAAGCCAACGCCTTCCTGCGCATCGGCGAAGACGACACGGTCACCGTGATCGCCAAGCACCTAGAAATGGGCCAGGGCACTTACACCGGCCTCGCCACCATCGTGGCCGAGGAACTGGACGCCGACTGGTCGCGCGTGCGCGTCGAATCGGCACCGGCCGACAACAAGCGCTACGCCAACCTGTCCTGGGGCGCCCAAGGTACGGGCGGCAGCTCCGGCATCTCGAACTCGTGGGAACAACTGCGCAAGGCCGGCGCTTCGGCGCGCGCCATGCTGGTTGCCGCCGCCGCCAAACAGTGGAATGTCGCCGCCGCCGACGTGACGGTCGAAAACGGCGTGGTGCTGCACAAGGCATCCGGTCAGAAAGCCACTTTCGGCCAATTGGCGAAAGCGGCAGCCGCCGAAACGCCGCCAGCCGACGTGAAGCTGAAAGATCCATCGCAGTTCCGCCTGATCGGCAAGCACGCGCCGCGCAAGGACAGCATGGCCAAGACCACCGGCAAGGCCGTCTTCACCCAGGACATCCACCTGCCCGGCATGCTGACCGCCGTTGTCGCCCACCCTCCCCGCTTTGGCGGCAAGGTGATGTCTTTCGATGCCTCGAAGGCCAAGGCCATCAAGGGCGTGGTCGACGTGGTCGAGATTCCGAGCGGCGTTGCCGTGCTGGCGAAAAACACCTGGACCGCCCGCAAAGGCCGCGAGGCGCTGACCGTGGAATGGGACGAAGGCGCGGGCTATAAAAAGGGCTCTGCCGACATTCTGGCGCAATATCAGGAACTCGCTAAAAAGCCTGGCCTGCCCGCCGCCAACGCCGGCGACGCTGACAAGGCCATCGCCGCCGGTGCGCAAGTGCTGGAAGCCAGCTATGACTTCCCATTCCTCGCCCACGCTGCGATGGAGCCGATGAATTGCGTGGTCCAATTGAGCAAGGATGGCTGCGAAATCTGGAACGGCGACCAGATGCAGACGCTGGACCAGGCGCGCCTGGCCGACCTGTTCAAGCTTCCGCCGGAGAAGGTGCGCATCAATACCCTGTTCGCAGGCGGCAGCTTCGGCCGCCGTGCCGGCAAAGATTCCGACTACATCCTGGAAGCGGCCAACATCGTCAAAGCCATCGGTGGCCGTGCACCGGTCAAGCTGGTATGGCTGCGCGAGGACGATATGCGTGGCGGCTACTACCGCCCGATGTTCCACCATCGCCTGTGGGCTTCGCTGGATGCGCAGGGCAATCTGACCGGCTGGCGCCACCGCCTGGTGGGCCAGTCCATCGTCGCGGGTACGCCGTTCGCGGGCTTCATCAAGAATGGCGTTGACGGCACGTCGGTGGAAGGTGCGGCCAATCTGCCGTACGCGATTCCGAACCTGCAGGTGGAACTGCATACGCCGACCGATGTGGATGTGCCGATTTTGTGGTGGCGTTCTGTGGGTTCGACTCACACCGCTTATTCGACCGAAACCTTCATCGACGAACTGGCGCACAAGGCGGGCAAAGACCCGGTCGCGTGGCGGCTCTCCATGCTCGAGCATCACCCGCGTCATGTGGGTGCGCTGAAGCTGGTGGCCGACAAGGCGGGCTGGGATCAGCCGTTGAAGGCCGGCGCGGCCGGCGAACGCCGTGGACGCGGCGTGGCGGTGCATGAATCCTTCGGTTCCTACGTCGCGCAAGTGGCGGAAGTGACGGTAAAAGCTGACGGCAGCTACCACGTGGATCGCGTGGTGTGCGCCGTCGACTGCGGCATTGCGGTCAATCCGGACGTGGTCAAAGCGCAGATGGAAGGCGGCATCGGCTTCGCGCTGTCGGCCACGATGTATGGTGCGATCACGCTGACCGGCGGCCAGGTGGACCAGTCCAACTTCCACGACTACCAGCCGATCCGCATCACGGATATGCCGTCCGTCGAAGTCCACATCGTTCCATCCGCGGCCGCCCCGACCGGTGTCGGCGAACCGGGCGTGCCGCCACTGGCGCCGGCCGTGGCCAACGCCATCGCCGCTGCTACGGGCAAGCGAGTACGCCAACTGCCTATCAGCACTGAGACATTGAAGGCATAACGCCGCATTGCTCACCGCCTTTCGATGCTAGAATGATTTCGCCGTCCGGCGTTCGTTCCTCCTGCATCGAAAGGCGCTATGAACTCATCGCATGACGACTTGCGCAGTCTTGGTTCAGCCGAATTGGCATCGGCGCTACAGCATGTACCCGTCGGCATCACGCTGATCGATCGCCAACTTTCCGTCCGCTTCTGGAATCGCGCTTTCTGCGAGGTGCAGGGCTTCCCTGACGACTTGCTGCGCCCCGGCCTGCCCATGGCGGAGCTGTTCCACTTCATCGCGCAACGTGGCGATTATGGCCCCGGCAATCCTCAGGAACAGGTGGCGCAGCGGGTGGCACTGGCGCTGAAGTTCGAACCGCATCAATTTGTGCGCACGCGTGCCGATGGCCGTGTGCTCGAGATCAGTGGCCGTCCCATATTCGCCCCTGAAGGTGAAGCGATCGGCTTTGTGACGATTTACCAGGACGTCACGATCGAGAAGCGTTACAAGGAACAGCTGGAATCCAAAAACAAGGAACTGGAACGCGCGTTGTCCGAACTGCGTATGGCGCTCGCCGGCAACGCGGCCCTGCAGGAAGATCGCAGCAAATACTACCAGTTGGCCTTGCGTGATCCCCTTACGAGCATGTTCACGCGCTACTACATGGAAGACACCGTCACGCGGCTGATCGAACTGCATGAACGCAGTGATTCGGACCGCCTGAGCGTACTGGCTTTCGATATCGACCACTTCAAAGCCATCAACGATCAATACGGTCATCCGGGCGGCGATATTGTTTTACGCAACGTGGCTGCGCTGTTTCTGCAACAGGTGCGCAAGGTGGATGTGCCGGTACGCCAGGGCGGCGATGAGTTCCTGGTTTTCCTCGCCGGCGTGGGCCAGGGCGAGTCGCTGCTGTTCGCGGAGCGTCTGCGTATGGCTTGCGCCGATCTGCGCTTCCACGGCGAGCTGGCTGGATTGTCGGTCACGGTCAGCGTGGGCGTGGCCGAGCACCGCCATGGTGAATCGCTGGCGTCGCTGATCGAACGCGCGGACACGGCCCTGTATGCATCGAAGCGCGAGGGCCGCAACCGCGTTTCCTCATCGAGTTGAATTAGTCAGCAACACGAATCACGATCTTGCCGAAGTTGCGCCCCTGGAGCATGCCGATGAAGGCTTCCGGTGCATTTTCCAGACCGTTGACCACGTCTTCAGTCAGCTTCATTTTTCCGGCCGCGATCCATTCGGCCATATCGCGCTGGAACGCGTCGTGCCGCGTGTTGTAGTGATCAAGGATGATCATGCCCTCCACCCGCACACGCTTGGCCAGCACGGTCGCCATCATATTCGGCAGACGATCCGGACCTGCGGGATGCATATCGTCGTAATGGGCGATCACGCCGATGACCGGCACGCGCGCGCCGACGTTCAACAGCGGCAGCACGGCATCGAACACTTCACCGCCCACATTCTCGAAATAGACGTCAATGCCGTCCGGGCACGCTTGCTTCAATGCCTGCGCCAGATCCGGGGCGCGGCGATCCAGGCAGATGTCGAAACCCAGCTCGTCGACCGCATGGCGGGCCTTGTCTGCGCCACCCACAATGCCGACCACACGGGCGCCCTTCAGCTTTGCGATCTGGCCGACGATGGCGCCCACCGCCCCCGTTGCCGCAGCCACCACCACCGTTTCACCGGGTTTGGGTTGACCGATGTCCAGCAAGCCGACGTAAGCCGTGAACGCCGGCATACCCAGGCCGCCAAGCGCCAGCGAGGGACGTTCCATCGCGCCCAGCTGCATCAGACCCTCGCCATCCGATAGCGCATAGTCCTGCCAACCTGATTTGGCCAGCACCACGTCGCCTTCGCGGAATTGCGGATGGCGCGACTTGACCACGCGGCTCACCGTACCGCCCACCATCGTCCCATCAACCGGAATGGAACCTGCCGCGTAGGCTGGCGGAATCTCGTTCATCAGCCCGCGCATGTAGGGATCGAGCGACAGATAAAGCGTTTGCAGCAGCATCTGGCCATCGCCCGGCTCGGGCACTGCGGTTTCTTCGAGGCGGAAGTCCTGCGGTTTCGGTGCGCCTTGCGGACGGGCGGCGAGAACGATACGGCGGTTTTTCATACCTTGCTCCTTTTTAGATTAGACCAGTCGTCTAGTTTGGACTACAAAAAAGGCGAAAGCGTTCGAGTTGCTTTCGCCTGAATCTTGTTAAGCGAGCTTCAGCAGCTGGCGTGTTGTGGCCAGCGCCGTATCGAGCGGCGTCCGGTCACGCGCAATCTTGGCCAGGAGGCTGGCGCCAATCCAGCTTTGGTACAGCATTTGCGCCAGGGCGTGGGCGTCCGCGCCCTTCGGCAGCGACTTGTCTTCGCGTGCCCTTTCGATGGCCGCGGCCAGGCGATCGACCACGCCACTGGTGCCGCGATGCAGCGCGTCGCGCATGGATTCGGACAGGTCGCACACTTCCGCGCCCAGCTTCACCGCCAGGCAGCGGCTACTGGCTTCGTCACCGGTCTGCGATTTCAGCCAGTCGTCGAAGAAGTCCATCACCCGCCTGGCGCCCTTGCCCGGCTTCGCAAACATCTCATCCAGCCGCGCCAGATAGCCGGTGAAATAGTCCTCAATCACCGCTTCGCCGAACGCTTCCTTCGACCCGAAGTAGTGATAGAAAGACCCTTTCGGCACCCCGGCCGCCCCCAGCACCTCCGTCAACCCGACCGCCGTGAAGCCCCGGCTCAGAAACAGGGGCTGGGCGGTATCGAGAATGTGCTGGCGGACGTCGGTGGTGGCATTCATGTCCGCCACTGTATCACAATTAGACCAGTCGTCTAATAATTCGTTATCGGATTCTCAACCCGCTCCTGGGCCCCCGAGCCAGAAGTAGCTTCCCCAGTCAGTGCCACTCAACATATGCGTTTCGACGTCGTACATATCGAGTGCAGTCGACCACCCCATGCCGTCGTAATCGGACAGGCCTCCGGCTCTGTCGGATTGAAACTTCAAATTTCGCTGATAGGCCGCCCATTTCCAGCCGAATTCCGGCCAGTAACCGCTACCCATGTCGGTTTTCGTTTTGCCGGGAGTTTCATTTGAGTCGTAAATCTCGCCATAGAACATGATCGTGTCTGCATGGTCACCCAGCGTCGTGAAGGTGCTTTGATTACCCATAAACAGCGAGGCAGGATAGTATCCGATCCATCTGCCGTTACACATGAACCACCAATTTCCGCGGTAGAGCTGGTACTTGATCTGCATGACGAATTGATCGCCGCCGCGTGTGCTGTTGGGGCTTGATATCGCCCCCGGATGAATGGCACTATCATATTGGACCCAACCATCTACGTCCTGGTTGTATCCTCCCACATTGTCGCCGTCCTTCGCGTAGCCGTTGGTCGTGTAGTAAAGGAAAAGATGCGGCACCCAGTCTCCGTAGCTGTCCTTCCTTTCCTGCCATCCCGCTTCAACGGTCTGTGTTTTGCCGGTGTCGCCGTTCGAGAGAGCAATTTGCATCAGCGAGAAATCATCCGCATTTTCGCAGTACGGATCGAAAGCGCTCAGCACACCTTCACCACCAAAGCAGATCACCGATTGGGAAGTCGTCGCATGCCAATGCGGTCCATCAACGCTCGGAGCAGGTTGCATTCTGCCTGCCTGCGGCGCCTCGAAGCCCGCATACGGGTACTTGCCGAGCAGTTTCCTGAGCGGCTGGCCGAATCGTATTTCATCCAGATTCTTTCTCAGAACCGGAACTGTACCTGAAGGTCCTCTCGATACTCTTGCGTCTTCCAGCTCAAAGAGGCCCAGCTTATCGGGGTGCTGCTTGCTCATGACAAACGAGTGTCCACCAGGCGGAGGTTCCGCAATTCTCTTCTTGCCAGTCAGCTGCGATTCGATAGGGACCCAGTCGATGATTTGTCCCCGTGGCGTTTCTGTCGTTGCACGGATTTCCATGCAAGCCAGCCGGTCCTCAAAATAGCTCCTTATTTCGCGCTCGTATTTTCGCTCGTCCAGAACCAGGTTGCGATGCTTGCGTTCCAGCCCTTTGACATCTTCTTTTCTTTCGTCCCGTGACTCAGAACGTGTTGTATCCATGATGGCCTCCTTTGGTGATCAGCATGCGCTGACCTTTCAGCTTATGCCGCTGCGAGGTAAATAAATACACACTTTGTCACGCACAAGGACTGGCGTTTATTTGTTTTGTTTTCGCTCAGATGACTGACGGCGGCGGTCGTCCATCCCGGCTTCGTCCACGTCGGCCGAGATGGAGCGGGAGCGCTTGTATTCCAGGGCAGTGGCGTCTTCGGGCAGTTTCGGGCCGGTGTAGATGACGGCCACGTCGGCCAGGGCGCTGGCGCGGTCCTGGCCAAAACCGGAAAGTGCGGTCAGGCGCAGGTGGCGGCTTGTCACTGGCTGATCGAACAGCACGCGCTGCAGGTCGAAGGTCGAACCCAGGGTGGCGCGCTTGATGTCGCGCCATTGCTGGCCGTCGTCGCTGGTCTGGATCAGCCATTCGCGGACGTCGCCTTCGTGGTCGCGATGGTTCTGGCGCGGCATCAGTACCAGGCCGCTGAACGGCACTGGACTCGGGAACGCAATGGTCAACTCGGGCTGGGGACGCGGCGTGTCGCCCTTCCCGGCCAGCAGCGCATACGTGTTCGGGTCGCCGTCGATAGTATTGGCGGCATCCGGCCAGCCGCTGGCCTGGGCGCCGAGCTTTTTCATGATGCGCGTGTCGAACAGCGCGGACCGGAACTCGGCGGGATCGATTTCCGTCGCGGGCTGAAAAGCATCGCTGGCCATGTAATCGAGCACGGACTTGCGCAGCTGGCGCGCCACGACGCGTTCGGCGAGACGATTTTCGAGATCGGCCGTGACTACCATCAGCTTGCCCTTGCCCACGCGCGCTTCGAACAGCATGCCGAGCTTGTAATTGCGGTTCCAGTCGTCGATAGGCTGGACGATGGGCTGCAGGCCGCGCGGCAGGCGGTCCAGGTTCATGGCGCGAGCACCGGTCACCAGCTCCGTCCACTGCCAGTTGAAGTGGGAATCGGTCGGGAAGTCCGCCAATGCCGGGTGTTTGCGGTCGATCCACAGACCGAGCATACGGCTCCAGCCTGGATTCATCAGACGATTCCAGAATACCGGCACGTCGGCCAGCGGTGGCGAAGTCCAGTCCAGATCCGCCTTGTGCGGCATGTACAGCACAGTGCCGCCGGCGGACAGGCGCTGCTCGGCTTCATCCCAGGAATGCGTGACCAGCACTTGCGGCGCAGGTTCGGTGGCGACCTCGGATGGATAGAGCCAGAAGTTCCAGTCATTCGCGACGCGAGTTCCTTCCAGCCCGACCACCAGCTTGTACTGCGCCGGCGCCGGCAGCGCGGACAACGGCGCGTTGATGCGGCCAAGCGGCATGCGTCCAATAGCGATATCGGTGGCAGCCAACGTGCCGGAGGCGACCGCCCTGCCCTGCGCATCCAGCACGCGCCAATAAGGGCGGGCCGCCGTGAGCGCCGCGCGGCCGAAGTGCGCGATGTCGACCGGCACGTCCAGCGTATCGCGCGTAGTGAATGAAGGCCGGGTCAAGCGCGCCAGCGGCGCCGTCTGGCTGTTAAAGCGCGTGAACTCCTCGGCGCTTGCATAGCCCTTGGGCTCCCAGAACGTATCCAGAATGCCGACCAGCGCTGTGCCCTGGCCAAGGTAATCGTGCAGATCCAGCAGTTGATAGCCGCTCAAGCCGCGCGTGCGCAGGATGGCCTCGATCTCTTCCTTATAGCAGAGGAACTGGTAGCGGCCGGAGGCCAGCGCGAAATCCTTGTTCTTCTCCAGCACGCCGTGAGCGGCCGCCGAATCGCGGAAGATTTCGTAATTTCCCGGGCGCAGATAGCCGGTGAATTTGTCGATCACGCTGAAATCGGGATAGGCAATCCACTGCCCTGTCTCATGCGACAGCACAGGCACCGAGATGCCCTCCAGCGAAGCCGAATAATCACGTCCGAACCAGCCGGTCTTGTTGCGCAGCGGTTTAGGGCCGATGCGTTGAATCGCCAGATAGTCGGTGCCTTTATCCACCTCCGGCACGGATGGCTCGGTATGACCGGTGCCGTTCGTGTACAGGCGGCGCGGGTCAACTTCACGGTAATGCGCGATCCATTTGTCGAACACCGCCTTCCAGTTACCGGAAGGCTCGTTGCTTGGGCTGAAGAGCAGGAAGGACGGGTGGTTGCCGTAAGCGCGGATCATGCGTTCCGTCTCTTCATACAGCATGTCTTCGTTCGGCGAGCCGGGCGCAAAGGTATTCCACATGCCGGGCTCCGGCTGCAAGTAGATGCCCACTTCGTCCGCCGCCTGGAATGCGGCTTCCGGCGGCGTGAAAGAATGGAAGCGCATATGGTTGATGCCCCATTCCTTATTGATGCGGAAAATCTTCTTCCAGTAAGCCACATCGGTTGGCGGGTAGCCGGTCAGCGGGAAATCGCCGCCGTGGTGCGTGCCGCGGAAGAAGGCCGGCACGCCATTGACCAGAATATCCGTGCCGGACGTCTTGATCTGGACGAAGCCGAAGGACAGTTCGCGCGCATCATTCGCACCAGCGCCGCGCAGGCGAAGCGACAGCTTCTGCAGCGCCGGCGACCATTCGTCCCAAGTCCTGGCGTTCTTCGGATACTGCACGCGGAATTCCGCGGCGCCGCCCTGCTCCGTCCAGCGCACCGGCACGCGCTTGCCGTTCGCCGTGATGGCCCCGCTGCCGGCGTGGCCCGACGTATTGGCAATGCGAACGCGCACCTGGGCCGAGCGATCGGCCACGTTCGGATAAACCTGCGCGTCATCGATATAGACAGGCGTGGTTGCGCGCAGCGCCACTTTGCCGACAATGCCGTTCCAGCTCATGCCCAGCGAATCGGACACGCTATGCGAATCGGGCCGGTACTTCATCAGCAAGCGGCTGTCCACGCGCACCGAGATGCGGTGCCTGCCCGGCGCCAGCGCACCAAGTTCGTACGCGTGCTCCGCGACGAGGCTGCGCTGCGAGCCGAGTTCGCGATCATCCAGCCACACGGAAGATCCCCAGCGCGGACGTTCCAGCACGAGCTGCACGCGCTTGCCCTGCCATGCGCGCGGCACATCGATGTCGCGCTGATACCAGGCAGCGCCAAGGTAGTGGCGCGGAGGTTGGCTCAGGAAAGGTACTTTGACCTTTCCCGGCGCGGTGTAAGCCTTGTAGTCTTCGCGCAAGCTCCAGTTTTTATCGTACAGAGACAGCACCCACGGCGTCTGCACGCTGATCTCGTCGCCATAACCCTGCGCATTCAGGATGCCGGGCAGCTGGATCTTGTCGCTCAGCGCACGCCCGAACCAGCGCTGCGTGATACCCTGATCGTCGCGATCAAGCGCGAAGCGCCAGGTGCCTGAGAGGTCTATCGAATCCGCCGCCAGCGCAGGCAGCGCACCATAAAAAAACGCGCTGGAGACCAGCGCAAACAGGAGCTTATTGGGGACCATATGCGCCATGGTAATGCAAGACTTGCCCGCCAAACGCGCATCTTGGTGATCGATTGATTACACCGCGTATCAGCATAATTTCCGCCGGACGGCTTTCTCAGCGTGACCGGCCAACGTATATTGAACCCATCGCATCACTCACCTGAAAGGACACATCATGAAAAAGGGTTTCTGGGTAGTCGCCTACCGTTCCATTTCCGATCCGGCCGCCGTACAGGCCTATGCAAAAGCAGCCAAGCCAGTCATCGAACGCCTGGGTGGCACGGTGCGTGGCTTCAGCGGCGATGAAATCGTGGTGCACGAAGCCGGCGTACGCATGCTGACCGTCATCGTGGAATTCGACAGCTTCGAACAGGCCAAAGCCTGCTACGTACATCCAGACTACCTGGCCACCGTGGACATTCTCGGCAAAGGCGCGGAGCGCGACTTCCGCATCTTCGAAGGCCTGTAATCAGGCGGCAGCGCCGAAACTGGCAATGAAGGCGTCGCGTGCCGCATGCTGCGGAATATCGCGGCGCCATACCAGCATGGTTTCAACCTCCGCCACTTCCGGCGGCAGCGTGTGGCACTGCACGGTGCGTCCCAGCGAGCGCAGTTTCAGCACTTCCTTTGGCATCATGGCCACGCCCATGCCCGCCGCCACGCAGCCAATAATCGCTTCATAGGTTCCGAATTCCGACACCCGCGTCGGCGCGATGCCTGCATCGGCAAACCACCACTCCAGGCGGCGGCGATAAGAGCAACCGCTGCGGAAACCCAGCAAATTGCGGCGTACCACGTCGGCCGGTTCCGTCACGGGCTCCTGCAGGGCATCCGTCAGCAGCACCAGTTCTTCAACAAACACCGATACCTGCTCCAGCTCCGGCCTTTCCACCGGCCCGGCCACCAGGGCGACATCGACTTTATGGTTCAGCACCGCCTGGATCAGGTAATCGGTCGGCCCGGTGTCCAGGATCAGGTCCACTTGCGGATGTTTGCGATGGAAGCCGCCCAGTACGCGCGGCAGGCGCGCCGCGGCGGTTGTCTCCATGGAGCCGATGCGCAGCTGGCCGGATGGCTCATGCTCGCCGCGCACCGACATCTGCGCCTCATCGGCCAGCCGCAGCAAGCGGTCCGCATATTCGAGCAAGCGCTCGCCCTCCGGTGTAATCAGCATGCGCCGCCCGGACCGGTTGAACAGCGTGACGCCCAGCGACTCCTCCAGCTGAGTGAGGCGGGCCGATACGTTCGATTGCACGCGGTGCAAGCGGGCCGCAGCCTGGGTCACGCTGCCTTCCTCGGCGACAGTCTTGAAGATTCGCAGAGAGGACAATTCCATTTGGTTCTCCATTTGAGATGGTTCGCTTCATTATTATTCATTTTCAATGATAAGTGAAGGGCTCTATATTTCTACTATCAAAGAACCGGGAGCCCATTATGAAAACCCAATCACCCCGCTCGCTAGCGATACTGCTCGCGGCCAGCTTTGCCTTCATCATCGTCCAGCTGGATGTCACGATCGTCAACGTTGCCCTGCCTGAAATCGGCCGCGAACTGCGCGCCGGTGTGGACCAGTTGCAGTGGGTCGTGGACGCTTACACCCTCGGCTTTGCCGTCTTCCTGCTGTCGGCAGGCGTACTTGGCGACCGCTTCGGCGCGCGCCGCGTCTTCCTCAGCGGCTTCGCGCTGTTCACTGTGACCTCGATTGCCGCAGCCATGGCGCCCAGCGCGCTGGTGCTCAACCTGGCCCGCGCCGTGCAAGGCGTTGGTGCGGCGCTGATGGTGCCAAGTTCACTGGCCATCCTCAACGCAGCGTATGCGCAGGACCGCGCCCAGCTGGCAAAGGCCATCGCCTTATGGACGGCTGCAGGCGGCATCTCCATTGCGCTCGGCCCGGTGCTGGGCGGACTGCTGATGTCCGTCGCCGGCTGGCGCAGTATTTTCTGGGTCAACGTCCCCATCGCCATCGCCGGCTTTGCGCTGACCTTGCGCGTCGTACCTGCTCTGCGTGGCAAGGACGGTGCACGCAGCTTTGACGTGGCAGGCCAACTGCTGGCCATCGTCGCGCTGACAGCCTTTATTGGTGCGGTGATCGAGTTCAATGAACTGGGCCTGGCCCATCGCGGCATTCAAATCGCGCTGGTGGTGGCACTGTTAGCGGGCGCGCTCTTCTTCCGCGTGCAGCAGCGCAGCCGCGCACCGATGCTGCCGCTTGGCCTGTTCCGCAATGCCGAGTTCTCGGGTGCGGTGCTGTTTGGCGTGTTCGTCAACTTTGCCTATTACGGCATCATCTTTGTGCTCAGCTTCTACCTGCAGAAGATCCGCGGCTTCTCGGTGCTGCACGCTGGCCTGATCTTCCTGCCGCTGACCGGCACCTTCCTGTTCTCGAATATCGCCAGCGGCAAGATGCAGGCGCGCGTTGGCTCGCGCATGCCGATGATTATCGGTGGCCTGATTGGCGGCGCCGGCTATGCGCTGCTGGGCCTCTTCGGCATCTCGGACGACGCCAGCTTCCTCGCCATGCTGCCTGGCTTGGCGCTGATCCCGGCTGGTATGGGCCTGGCCGTGCCGGCGATGACGACATCGATCCTGTCCGCCGTCGACAAGAGCCAGGCCGGTACTGCGTCCGCTGTGCTGAACACGGCGCGCCAGGTTGGCGGTGCGATGGGCGTGGCGATTTACGGCGCGCTGATTGCCGGCTCCGATCCGGCCGCGGGTATCCATGGGATCGAGCTGGCCCTGACCGTGTCCACCGCCCTGCTGCTGACTGTCGCCATGCTGGCCTGGCACACCATTGCCGTCCATCGTCCTGAACCTGGCTCGTTTATTACATCAGGTACAGAGTGATGTGATTCCACAGGTCTTTATTGACTCGCCATGCAGTCATATAGTGATCTCAACGGGAACACAATTTACAGGAGATAGATGATGTCCACCCAAACCACCATCCTGAATCTGTCCGAGCAGTACCTGAACGCCGTGTACCAGGGCGACGCCGAAACCCTGACCCGCCTGTTCGATCAGGCGGCCCAGGTGTACGGCGTGATCGCCGGCGAACCGTATCACAAGACCGCCGCGAATTACATCAACGGCGTAGCCAATCGCCAAAGTCCGGCGTCGCTGGGCGAACCATACCGCCAGCGTGTGCTGAGCGTGGACGTGCTGGGCGATATCGCCAACGTCCGCCTGCACTCGCCGACGCTGGGCTTCGACTACTACCTGTATCTGACGTTCGCCAAACGCCAGGACGGCTGGAAGATCGTGAACAAGACCTTTAACCATACCGCTAACTAAGTAAGGAGCTACACCATGCCATACGTGAACATCCGCGTCACCAACGAAGGCGTTACCGCCGAACAGAAACTGGAACTGATCAAAGGTTCCACTGAACTGCTGCAGCGCGTGCTGAACAAGAACCCTGCCACCACCTTCGTCATCATCGATGAAGTGGAAACCGACAACTGGGGCATCGGCTACGACAACGTCACGACGCTGCGCAAACAGGCCGCGGACGCCAAGAAATGAGCCTCTTTGACTTCTTTAAAAGGAAACCGGTCATGAACTCCGATATCGTCATCGTGTATCACAGCGGCTACGGCCACACCAGCAAAGTGGCGGAAGCAGTAGCCGCAGGCAGCGGCGGCAAGCTGCTCGCCATTGACGCCAACGGTGATTTGCCGGAAGGCGCCTGGGATGTACTGAACGCAGCCAAAGCCATCATCTTCGGCAGCCCGACCTATATGGGCAACGTGAGCTGGCAGTTCAAGAAGTTCGCGGACCAGTCGTCGAAGGTGTGGTTCAACCAGGGCTGGAAGGACAAGCTGGGCGCGGCCTTCACCAACTCCGCGTCCGTGGCCGGCGACAAGCAGACCACTCTGTACACCATGTTCACCCTGGCGCAGCAGCACGGCATGCTGTGGGCGGGCACCGGCATGATGCCTTCCAACTCCAAAGCAGCGAAGCGCGACGACATCAACTACCTGTCCTCCTTCGCCGGGCTGGCCACCGCCTCGCCATCCGACGCATCGGCCGACGAAATCCCCCACGGCGACCTGGCCACTGCCAAACTGTTCGGCGAACGCATCGCCAGCGCCAGCCGCCGCCTGGCTTAATTGCGGTACAGCGGGTTCGGTGCGACGTAGGCGCGCACTGAGCCCACGTTCACGCCTTCCGGCGCGACCTTGCTCAGTTCAATCGACGAGCGGTTTGGCCAGACGGAAACGTGCCAGGTGAAGACCTGGCCGTTTGCTTTGATCTGCACCGTTTCACCATCCGTGACGTTGACCCACTTGGTATTGGCGTCGATGTCAATGGTCCGGACGCCGGAATCGTCCGCGTGCGCGGTGGCAGCCAGCACGGCGAAAACGGCAACGGCATATTTAAGCTTCAGCATAAAAATCTCCTTTTAGAATGAATGGCGAATGCCGAGGTTGAAGGCGGAGTCGCCGCTGCCCGCTTCAGAATCGTTGCCGACTGTGTAGCCCGCGCCGTTCTTGTTGTGGATCTTTGCGTAGGCGACGTAGGTGCTGGTGCGCCTGGACCAGGCGTAGGAGTAGCCGACGCCCAGCTGGTTCGCGTCCTGATCCCATTGCTTGTCGTCCTTGCGGATGTAGGAGGTCATGATCGTCCCGCGCTCGCCGACGGGAATCGTGGCGCCTATCAGCAAATCGCGGCTGTCGGTCGTGGGCTTCGGCGCGTCCTTGTAGCCGAAGGCATTTGCCACCGGCAGCACGGCGCTGTTGAAGCCTTTGTCAATGCCATACGCGAAGAAGGCTTTGACCACTTTGAAGTCATAGTTCGCCACCAGCAGCACGTTGTGTCCCAGGTCATGCTTCACGGCGGGCGCGCTGTCGCTGTTGCGGTTGTTGTAGACCAGGCGCGCATTCAGATCGCCATTGCTGTACGAGATCGCCGCGCCGTATTGACGGCCTGCTGACTGGTTGTCCGCTTGCTCACCCAGCGCGTAAGTGACCTCACCGGAGAGTCCCTGATACGACGGCGTGGCATACGCGATCGTGTTGCTGGTGCGCGTGTTCGGTCCGGCCAGCGGGAACAGATTCTTCGAGCTGCCTGCGTAACCAAGGCCGAAGGGATCGCCGACTTCACCCAACGCCTTATACATCGTGGTCTTCTGACGCCCAAGCGTCAGCGTGCCGTATTGATCGCTGCTCAGGCCAACGAGGGCCTGGCGGTTGGCGATGGAGCCGGCGACGTCGGACTCGCCGGTATCTACCTTGATGCCGGATTCCAGAATGAACAGCGCCTTCAGGCCGCCACCCAGATCCTCGGTCCCCTTGAAGCCCAGACGCGATGCCGATCCGACACCGCTCGTAACCTTGTTGACGCTTCCCGCGGCACCGCCGCGCTCCGCGACGACGCCCGCATCCACAATCCCGTAAATGGACACATTCGACTGCGCATGCGCCCCCGCAGCCACGCAGCTCACAGCCGCGGCTCCCAATAACCTCTTATACATACCCTGCCTCTTTGCGAATAACGTGGACAAAAGCGATCGGCGCCGATCAGCGAGAGGCAGTATAGAAAGCCACCAATTACAAAAAGATTACGCAGCCATTACAGTACACAACGCCCCGAAAAAAATCCCGGCCGGGGCCGGGAGAATGTGGGAGCCAGAATCGCTTACTTCCTGAATTCTGCGGTGCGTTTGCCAAGGTCCTTGTAGATCGAGGTGTCCTTCTGCAAGCCCTGTTTGACGAGGGCGCCGACACGCTCCTGCGCTGCCGGCCGCTGCACGGTCTTGATGAAGGTGTCCCAGTTCGGCTGCATTTCCGAATCCGGCGGCAGGCTGGCCAGGTTCACCAGCTTCTTGGTTTCGACTACGGCGGTGCGGTCAAAGGATGCGATGCGGGTTGCGAGCGCATCGACGAAACCATCCAGCTCCGCATCAGGCAAGGCGCGGTTCACGTAGCCATATTTCTCGGCCAGTTCGCCATTGATGTCATCCGAGCCGATCAGGATTTCCATGGCGCGGCCACGGCCGACCAGCCGCGGCAAGCGGGCCATCGGACCACCGCCTGGCGCGAAGCCGGCGCCTACTTCCCATTGCGACAGCACGGCTTTCTCGCGGCTGGCGAAGCGCATGTCCGCAGCCAGGGCCAGCTCGGAGCCGATACCGGTAGCTCGGCCGCGGATCGACACGATGGTCACGGGCGCCAGGCGGGCGAAGCGCACCATGAAATCGGGCACCGGATGCATGCCGGTCGGGCCAGGCGGCATGCTGGTGGAATCTTCCAGAGGCTTCAGCAAGTCGTAGTGCGCGATGAACTGGTCCGGCACAGCGCTGTCGACAACGACCACCTGCACGTTCGGATCGGCTTCGATCTGTTCCAGGATTTTCACCAGCTCGCGCACTTCGGCAGGACCAACAATGTTCAGCGGCGGATTGTTCAGCGTGATTTTCCAGTACGCCGCGCTTTTCTTCGTCAGCAAAATCTTGGCGGAGGCGGCAGGCGCTTGCGCACCAGCCTTCTGCGCCGGAGCACCTTCCGCCATCGCGACACCACTGGCCGATAGCGCCAGGCCCGCGGCAATCGCCGCAATCATCGCTTTCACCTTCATGATCATCTCCTTTGATTACCGGGCCAGTGCCGCACGCAGTTGCTGATCCAGCTGCTGGGCGTGTGCATAGCCGGGACTTACCTGAATGAGTTCTTTACCGTTATCCAGCAGCAGCGCCGGGAAGCTGTTGATGCCCATGCCGCGAGCCTTGACGAAGTCGTTACGGGTTTCAGCGACCGTTGCGGCATCGTTGAACGCAGCGAAGAAGGCTTCGTCGCTTACATCGAAACCTTGCTTGCGCAGCGCCGCGGCGCCGACCTCGGACAGCACTTTTCCGTCCGTGGTATTGCGGCCTTCAGCGTAGAAGGCGTGCTGCAAGGCGCGGAACACGGCCAGGTTGTCGGACGCTGGCTGCATGCGGCGAGCGGCAACCACAGCGCGGCACACCGGCTCCGTGTCGTACACGAAGTCTTCCAGCGCCATGAAGGCATCGCGGTTGAACGGCAAACCGCTCGCTGCTTCGACGCGGGCCCAATGGCCGAGGCGGAATTGTTTGCCCTCTTTGGTCAGAAGCTCAGTGCCGCCGGCACGCAGACCGCCGACGATAATCTCCACGTCCAGATTCGGGTGCATTGCCTTCAGCTGGGTCATTTCCTTGCCGAAGCCATAGCACCAGGAGCACATTGGGTCGCCAACAAAAATCAGTTTCATGTTCATTCTCCTTACCAGGTACCGGTGGCCATGCCGCCGTCGACGGCCAGCACTGTGCCGGTGGTGAAATTGGAATCGGTCAGGTACAGCACGGCGTCGACGATGTCCTGATCGGAGCCGATCTGGCCCGTCGGCGACAGCGCCTTCAGGAAGTTCTGCGTGCCTTCGTCCTTGCCGTGCATTGGGGTCTGGATGATGCCGGGAGCGACCGCGTTGACCTTCACGCCGCTGGCAGCCAGTTCCAGCGCCAGCGCACGCGTCGCCTGATTCAGACCGCCCTTGATCAGCACCGGCAGCACGGCAGGCACTTTCACGTTCGGGTTCAGCGCAACGCTGGCGGTAATGTTGACGATATGGCCCGACTTGTTGCCGGCCATGTGCGCCGCAGCGGCTTGCGATGGGTAGAAGAAGCCCATCAGATTGGTGCCAACGATGGTGTTCACTTCATCTTCCGTGTATGCGGTGATCGGGTTCGGAATGAAGACGCCGGCGTTGTTGATCAGGATGTCCACCTTGCCGAAGGCTTCAATGGCGCGGGCGAACAGCACGCGGGCGGTATCGGCCTTGGCGATGTCGCCGGCCACTGCCAGGAAGTTGGACGGGTTGCCCAGTTTGGCCGCGGCTTCCTTCAGGCGCTCCATGCTGCGGGCGTTGCCGACTACGTTGTAGCCGCGCTTCAGGTAGGCTTCGGCGATGGCGAAACCGAGGCCGCTGGACGCTCCGGTTACGATGACTGTCTTCTTCATGAATTGCTCCTGTTTGATGTCGTTTGTGGCGTGTAGCGCCCTTGAGATCAATATACTTTTGCAGGGGCGGTTGATAAATGGGACGTCATGCAAGACAATAAGTACATGATGTAATCAATCGGAGACTAAAAATGAAGCGCCAGTTCGACGACGTTCTTCTGGGGAGCATTGAGCTGTTCTGCATTGCGGCCGAATTGGGAGGCTTCACGGCCGCCGCCACTGCGGCCGGCGTAACGCCTGCTGCGGTCAGCCGTTCCGTGGCGCGGCTGGAGCAGCGCCTCGGCGTGCGCCTCTTCGTGCGCACCACGCGCCAGATCCGTTTGACCGATGAGGGACGCACCTATTTCGAGCAATGCCGCCAGGCCTTGTCGCAACTGGCCGATGCCGAACGACAGGTCACCGGCGGCCAGGCCATGCCCGCCGGCCCGCTGCGCATCAGCGTGCCGACGCCCTACGCTCACTATCGTCTGCTGCCGTTGCTGGGCGAGTTCCGCACCAGGTATCCCGAAGTGACGCTGGACATCCACGTCAGCAACCGTAATATCGATTTCGCGGACGAAGGCTTCGACCTCGCGATCCGCGGCCGCACGCCGCCGGACTCCAGCCTGGTCGCGCGCAAACTGGAAGATGCGGAACTGGTGCTGGTCGCATCGCCCTCTTATCTCAAGCGTGCCGGCCGGCCCAAGTCTCTGCAGGACTTGCCGAAGCATGAGTGCATCCAGTTCGAGCTGCCCAGCACAGGCAAGCGCATTCCCTGGCTGTTCATGCAAAACGGCGAAGTGGAAGAACTGGCCCTGCAGAGCGGCTTGTGCTGCGCAGAGGATGTTTTGGGCATCACGACGCTGGCGCGCACCGGCGCCGGCATCGCGCAGAACTATCGCTTCATCGTCGAGCAGGATCTGGCGCGCGGCGATCTGGTGGAGCTGCTGCCGGAACATGGCGGCGCTTCGCGCCCCTTCTTCCTGCTCTACCCGCACGCGCGCCATCTCTCGTTGCGGGCGCGGACCTTTGTGGAATTTCTGGTCGGCCATCTGCATAAACCGGCGGAAGCTGCGCCGTCCCGGCGTAAGAAAGCGGCCGCCTAATTTTTGCGCAGCGATTTTTTCTTCAGTTAAATCAGGTATTTAGTTTTCAGACCAGGGCATTGTTAACAGACTTGTCCACAGAAACCGTTAACAACTTTGGGATTTGATACACTGCGCCCTTTTGATAGTTGAAAGCCCATGATGGAACTGCGCGGCTGGGCGCTGCAATGCCTGCTTGAACCCGATCCTTCCGCCAAAGTGGCTGCCATTGCAGAGATGGCGGCAGCCAGCGCGGATGGACGCTGCCCGCTCGACACTGCGGTGACACTGGAATCATCCGGCATGATTCCCGGCCGCCCTGCCCGTCCCGAACTGGTGGCGCCAAAGCTGGTCGGCCGCCGCTCGATGGTGACGGTGGAAGGCCGCGCGATGCTGGTCCACGCCCTCGCCCACATTGAGTTCAACGCAGTGAACCTGGCGCTGGACGCGATCTGGCGCTTCCCCGGCATGCCCGATCAGTTCTATCTCGACTGGCTGCGCGTGGCGAAGGAAGAGGCTTATCACTTTTCGCTGCTGTCGGCACATTTGCGCACGCTGGGCTTCGCGTACGGCGACTTCTCTGCCCACGGCAGCCTGTGGGAGATGGTCGAGAAGACCACCGGCGACGTGATGGCGCGCATGGCGCTGGTGCCGCGCACGCTGGAGGCACGCGGGCTGGACGCCATTCCACCGCTACGGGCCAAGCTGGCGCAGGCGGGCGATGAAGCGGCGGCGGCGATCCTGGACATCATCCTGCGCGATGAAGTGGGCCACGTCGAAATCGGCAACCGCTGGTACGCGCTGCTCTGCGGCCAACGCGGTCTCGATCCGATTACGACTTACGATGACCTAGTCGTCCAGTACAAAGCGACCGTGCGCGGCCCCTTCAACATGGAAGCCCGCCGCCGCGCAGGCTTCACCGAGGCCGAACTGGCCGCCCTGCGCGAAACAACGTAGGGCGGATCATCGATCCGCCAGGCACGCAGGCACTACAGCGCCATTCCACCCGATGCCTCAATACGCTGGCCGTTGACCCAGCGGTTATCCTCCGACAGCAGCGCGGCAATCATGGGACCAATATCGTCCGGCAGGCCGACGCGGCCCAAAGCCGTCATGTCCGCCACGCGCTTGTTGAGATCCGGGCTATCGCGCACCATGCCGCCGCTGAAGTCCGTGGCAATTGCGCCGGGAGCCACCGTGTTGACGGCGATGCCGCGCGCGCCGAGCTCTCTGGCGAGATAGCGCGTCAGCACTTCTACCGCGCCCTTCATGGACGCATACGGCGCACTGCCGGGGATCGTGATGCGGGTTAGCCCGGTCGACACATTGACGATCCGGCCACCATCGTTCAGCAGCGGCAACAGCTTCTGTGTCAGGAAGAACACGCCTTTGAAGTGGACGTTGAAGAGATGGTCCAGATCCTCCTCGGTCGTTTGCTCGATGGAGGCGTGGTGCGAAGTACCGGCGTTATTGACCAGATAATCGAAGCGTTGCGCGCCCAGCGTCGCCAGCGCCTGCTGCACCTGGCGCACGAAGCCATCGAAGGCGCGCACATTGCTGGTGTCGAGTTGCAGAGCGACGGCCTTTTGCCCGGCCTCCTCCACCAGCCGCGCCACGGCCTCGGCCTCCGCCTGATTCGAGTGATAAGTGAAGATTGAGCTGACGCCGCGCTTTGCCAGATTGAGCACAGTATTGCGTCCCAAACCACGGCTGCCGCCAGTTACGATTGCGATTTTCATGCACAGACTCCCAGTAAAGAAAGTGAGAAAAGTCTAGGGAATTCGCGCAAATGGCGGAATGTCCAATCTGACCCCGTTCTTGCCTATTCCTGTACAGCGGTCTAGCATACGGGACGTGGAGGATGCGATGTCACTGGTTGAACTGGTCAGGCAATATAAGGAGCGGCAATCGAGCGCGAGCCCGTGGCACACGCCCATCAAGGGCTTGACGATCCTGCGCTCGGACCACGAAAAGATTCCTGCGCAACTGGTATTCAAGCCTGCGCTGTGCGTGACGGTCCAGGGTGGCAAGTGGACGACTTTTGGCGATCAGCGCTTCGATTACGGCGCCGGCCAGGCGCTGGTTGTCAGCGTGGAGATGCCGGCCTTCAGCCGCGTGGTGACGGCCAGTCCGGACGAGCCTTATCTCGGAGTGATCATCGAGTTTGATCTTGGCCTCATGCGCGAAGTTCTGGAATCGCTCGATGCGCCGCCCGCCGGGACCGGCGAGGCGATCGGCCGCGGTGTCTTCGTCACCGATTACGAAGGCCCGCTGGCGGACTGCGTGCTGCGCCTGGTGCGACTGCTCGATACGCCACAGGCTGTTCCCGTGCTGTCGCCGCTCGTCATGAAGGAAATCTGCTACTGGCTGCTGGCCGGCCCGCACGGTGCGGAGGTCGCGCAGGTGGTGCTGGCTTCGAGCCATGTGCAGCGCGTGGTCAAGGCGATCCATGTGCTGCGCAATCAGTTTGCGGAGGCTGTCAGCATTGATGATCTGGCGGCGGTTGCGCAAATGAGCGCGTCGGCTTTTCATCGACAGTTCAAGGCATTGACGTCGATGACGCCCTTGCAGTACCAGAAGCAGCTGCGCCTGATGGAAGCGCGCCAGCTGATGGTCAGCGGCGCGGCCAATGCGGAAACCGCGGCGTACCAGGTCGGCTACGAAAGCCCGTCCCAGTTCAGCCGCGAATATACGCGGATGTTTGGCGCGCCCCCACGCCGCGATATCGAGTCATTACGGCGGATCGGATGATCCGCCCTACCTCCTGCGAGTCCTCGTAGGGCGAATCATTAATCCGCGTTCATGCGTCCAACGCAGGCCTCGTATGGCGGATCATTAATCCGCGTTCATGCGTCCAACGCAGGCCTCGTAGGGCGAATCATTAATCCGCGTTCATGCGTCCAACGCAGGCCTCGTAGGGCGGATCATTGATCCGCCGTTCAGGCGTCCAACGCGGCGCGGCCGAGTGCCGGGTCGTCGGTGAAGAAGCCGTCCAGCCCCGTCGCGAGGTAGCGGCGAATCTCGGCGATGGAGCCAGCCTCATTCCGCGCGTGATCACCCGCGTCGTTGCGGAAGTCCGCTGCCAGGAAATGATTCTCCGGACGGAAGGTCCAGGTCTCCAGGCGCAGTCCCGCCGCGTGAGCATCCGCAACGATCGGCAGGGGCTCGGCCAAACGCCCATCCTTCTGCAGCGGAATCACGCCACGCGTTGGCGGCGCAACCACGTCCGCATACCTGGCGATCTCGCGCAGACCCGCCGGTGTGCACATCTGCCCATAAGTCAGCGCGCCGCCAGCAGCCACCACGTCGCGTGGACGAATATCGCCGACAGCCACCAGCTGCATCAGGCGCACATTGGCGCGCCTGCCCAGCTTCTCGCGCACATACTTCAGGTTCGCGATTTCGAACGACTGAATCTCCACCGGTGCGCGGCGCGTGTACTCGTGCGCCGCAAGCGTGGCGATGAAACGGTCTTCCAGCGGCAGGCCGACACCCGCGAAGTAAGTGGAACTCTTCAGCTCAGGAATCAGGCCAATCACCCTGCCCGTGGTGGCCGAAGTGGCGGCAACGAAATCGATGATCTCTTCGAAGGTCAGCACCTGGAACATGCCGTCGTACTGCGCGCTGCCCGGACGGTCAACCGGAATACGCTCGACGGCACGCAGGGTCTTCAGCTCGGCCAGCGTGAAGTCATCCACGAACCAGCCCTCGTGAGTCTCGCCGTCGATGGTCTTGCGCGCACGGCGGCTGGCGAACTCGGAGCGCTTTGCCACGTCAGTGGTTTCGCTGAGATTCGCCTCGTGGCGCGCCACCAGCACGCCATCCCTGGTGCAGACCAGATCGGGTTCGATGTAGTCCGCACCGTCCTCAATCGCTTTGGCATAGGAACCCAGCGTGTGCTCAGGGCGCAGCGCGCTGGCGCCACGGTGGGCGAACAGCGTGGGACGCTGCGCCGCGGCCTTGGCCAGGCCGCCCGGCGCGAGCGCCAACGCGCCTGCCGTGGCAGCCAGTCCGCCAATGAAGTCGCGCCGCGACAGGAAGCGTTGGATCGCAGTCATCAGAAGTCTGCCGAAATGGTGACGAAGCCCTGGCGCGGAGCGATCGGATAAGTGTTGTAGGTGCCCGTTGCGGCGCCCACGACCACCTGCAAATCGCCCTTCTTGTCGGCCAGATTGCTCACATTAACACGATAGCGTGCATTCTTGATCCACGGGCCGTTCAGGAACGGCAGCTTGCCCGAAACGCCAAGGCTCATCAGGAAGTAGCTGTTCACGGACAGGTCGTTGGTGTAGGTCGCATAGCGCTTGCCCACGTAGTCGCCGATCAGCTGGAACTCGGTGTCCGCCACGTTCAGGGTGGCGACGAACTTGTTCATCCATTCCGGGCTGCCTGGCACCGCCTTGCCCGCGGTCGGCACAATCGTGGTGCCACTTGCATAGTTATCCGCGTACTTGGAGCGGTTGTACGAAATCGCATCGTAGAACGAGAAGGTACGGCCAAAGTGCAACGTGCCGGAGAGGTCAATACCATTGGTGCGTACATCGCCCACGTTCGACAGCACCGCCAGATTGCCGCCGATGATGGAAGTAATCACCGGGGTCGGGCTGATTTGCAGCAGGCGATCATGGAAGTCCACGTGGTAGATGTTGATCTGGCTGTCGAAAGCCGTCACAGGACCCCAGTTCAGCGGATGGCTGCTGCGCACGCCCGCCTCGTAGGTCACGGAAGTCTCAGGCTTGGCGTTGGCCTTGAACAGATCGAAGGCGCCCTGATTCGACAGGCTCCATGGCGACACGCCGCCACCGCCGTAGGTCACGAACTGGCGCATATTCTTCTGCACGTTGAAGAAGGCCTGGTCCTGTGCATCGATATCCCAGCGGCCGCCGAACTGCGGCAGGAACCACTTCTTGGTGTCGATATCGCCCACCGGCAGCGCGGTCGACCCGCCCGAGATGGCGCCCTTCAGCGGCTGCACGGGGAATTGACCGTCCGCGAACTGCAGGCTGGATTTGAAGCCCGCTTGCAGCGTCAGATCCGGACGCACGCGCCATTCATCCTGCAGGTGCAGCTGCACGACTTTGTTCTCGATCTCACTGCCGTACTGGGTGATCAGCGGATTGGTTGGACGCTCGTACGGGGTAGACGGATTGTTCACGTCCAGCGCATACCAGCGGCGGTAAGCGGAAGAACGGTTACGCTCGAACCACACGCCAGCCTGCAGCTGATGGTCGCCCAGTTCCTTGCGCAGCGTGGACAGCACGCCGCCGCGGCTGATCTTGTACTCGGTGGTACGGGTCGCGTAGCCGGAATTGCCGAACACTTTTTTCAGATCCTGGTTCGGGTAGTACACCGCGAACAATGCGGGCAGGCCCGCCACGCCGATTGGGCCTGCCACCACGCCGACGCCCTGGTCGTTGTGGTAGTAGACCTGATTGGACCAGGTGGTGGTGTCGTTAATGTTCCAGTCGTACTTCACATAGCCCAGATGGTCGGTACGCTGCGCGTCGCTGTAGTAGTTGCGGTAGTTATTGCCTTCAGCCGGTGGCGTCGCGCCGGTTGGCGACAGATAAGACAGCGCCGCCTGGAAATCCGGATACAGGAATGGACGGGTATATGGCGCGCTGGTTTCGCCGGCCACGTGCACGGTCGCGTCTTCGTTCGGCTCGGTCTTGTCGTTGAAATTGTAGAAGACAGTCAGCTTGCCGTTGTCGCTTTGATGAATAAATTTCGCGTTCAGCTGATCGCCACCCTGGCGGCCGCGGAAGTCCCAGGCGCGCTGTTCCTGGTGCATGCCGGAGATGTAGGCGCTGTTGCCGTCGCCGAAGGTGCCGGTGTCGTAACGCAGGAATGTGCGCGAAGTCTTGTAGCTGCCCAGGGTCTGCTGTGCAGCGAAATTGCGCGTGCTGAGCGGATCGCTGGTGAAGGTTTCGATGGTGCCACCGAGGTTGCTGGTCGATGCCGTCGCGAGGTCACCTGCGCCAGTCGACAGAATCACACTGCTCACGTTCTCGCTGGTCACCGCGCGCTGCGGGGACAGGCCGTTGTAGTTGCCGTACTGCTGATCACCCAGCGGCACGCCATCCAGCGTGTAGCCCAGCTGCTGGCCATTGAAGCCGTGCACGAACAGCGAGAGATTCTGCTCATTGTTACCCCATGGGTCGGCGGTCTGGAAGCTCACGCCCGGCAGGGTTTGCAGCGCCTTCAGCGGATTGATACCCGGCAGGATCTTCTGGATGTCGCTCTTGTTCATCGCAACTGCAGAGCGGGTCTTGTGCGTGGCGATTTCCACGGTGGCGATGGGGCCATCAACCACCGCCGCAGCTGCTGCCGTTGCAGTCGCCGCTGCAGCCTCGGCATCCACTGCGTTGTCGGTTTGCGCGTGCACCAGCACAGGGAGGGAAGCGATCACGGATGCCACTGCAGCCGCGCAGAGATTCTTCTTCATTTGAATTGCCTGTCGATTAAGTTGGAGGTAATTGCAACGACCGGCAGAGTAGAGACCAACTGTTACGCCTTCATGACGGCGCACTTGTTACGTGCGCGCAAAAGTGTTGATCCATGAAAGCCCTTCAATCTGTCCGCGGCACAACCTACATTGGAGTCATCGAAATCAACTCTCTCTTGGAGAACAAAATGAGCTCTAACCAAAAAGTCGCAATCGTCACCGGTGCATCCCAGGGTCTTGGCGCAGCAATCGTTCAGGCCTATCTGGATAAGGGTTATCGCGTAGTGGCCACCTCGCGCAACATCAAACCTTCCGACAATCCGAATGTGATCACCGTGGCAGGCGACGTAGCCGACCGCGAAACCGCACAGCGCGTCATCAACGAAGCCGTCACCAAATTCGGCCGCGTCGATACCTTGATCAACAATGCGGGCATCTTCATCGCCAAGCCATTCACCGCCTATACCGCGGACGATTACGCAGCCATCACCGGCACCAACACGGCGGGCTTCTTCAACATGACCCAGCTGGCAATTGAACAGATGGAGAAGAACAAGAGCGGCCACATCGTGAGCATCACCACCACCCTGGTTGAGCATGCAGTGGAAGGCGTGCCATCTGCACTGGCTTCGCTGACCAAGGGCGGCATCGCTTCGGCTACCAAGTCGCTGGCTATCGAATACGCCAAGCGCGGCATCCGTGTGAACGCCGTGTCGCCTGGTATCATCAAGACCCCGATGCACGGTGAAGAAACCCACGAGTTCCTGGGTAAACTGCACCCGATGGGCCGCATGGGCGAATCGAGCGATATCGCGAAAGCCGTGATCTACCTCGAAGACGCACCTTTCGTCACCGGCGAAACCCTGCACGTGGACGGCGGCCAGAGCGCAGGCCACTAAACAAAAGGCATAAATGACTAAACTGATCCTGCTGGCCGCACTGGCCAGCATGTCCGCAACAGCCCAGGACCTGCCGGCGCGCAGCAACTGGGCTGTTGCGCGTTCCGGCGACCAGGTGTTCGCTTTCTACGGCCTTGGGCAAGGCAAGACTTACGCCGACATCGCGCACGACGTGCACGCCTATGATCTCAAGTCGCAGCAGTGGCGCAAGGCCGGAGCAATCCCTGTCGATCAGGGCCGTCTGGCCAGCGTGGCGCTGACCGTCGCAGGCAAGGTCTATCTGATCGGCGGCTACACCGTATCGGCCAAAGGCGAGGAAGTCTCCACGCCGGAAGTGTTCCGCTACGCGCCTGACACCGGCCGCTTTGACATCGAAACCACGATGCCTGTGCCGGTGGACGATACCGTCGCCATGCCCTGGCGCGACCGCTGGATTGTGCTGGTCAGCGGTTGGCACGATAAGGGCAATGTCGCAGACGTTCAGATCTACGATACGCAGACCAGACAATGGGCCAACGGCACTCCCTGGCCGGGCAAGCCGGTATTCGGCCATGCGGGCGGCCTGGCGCAGGACCGCATGGTGCTGTGCGACGGCGTAACGTCCAGCAAAGGCCCGGAGGGCAAAAACCAGTTCGCCATCAGCAAGGAATGCTGGGAAGGCGGCCTCGATCCAGCGCAGCCGGGCCGCATCAGCTGGCGCCAGCTTCCACCGCATCCCGGCGCTCCCTTGTACCGCGCCGGCGCAGTGGGCGACGGCCAGCGTGTGGTGTTCGCAGGCGGCAGCAGCCGCGCCTACAACTACAACGGCATTGGCTACGACAAGCTGCCCGCCGAACCATCGGCCGCCGTGTTCAGTTTTGCGAATGGTGCATGGCACGCCCATAAGCCTTTGCCGGAAGCGGGCATGGACTTCCGCGGCCTGATTCCTGTCGAAGGAGGCTATGCCCTGTTCGGCGGCATGCGCAGTGGCCAGCGGGTCTCAGGCAACGTCATTTATTTCAAGGTGGAGTGATAGTTAACGCAAAATTCATGTTGATACACTAAGATACAAAGAAAACAATGTCGCAATATCTCTTAGTCCGCCAACATGAATTTCCCGCTGCCGCTTCTGCGCCCGCAACCACGTTCCACCTATGCCGGCGCAGAATCGCCGCGCCTTGGTCTGCTGTCCGACCAGCGCCTGCCGCTGTTCCTGCTGCTCCTTGGCCTGCTGCAGGTGCTGATGTGGGGCGTCGGGGCGCTCGCATTCTCTTCGACTGACCTCGACTCGTCGGAACAGCTGGTCTGGGGCACCGCACTGGAGGCGGGCTACTGGAAGCACCCGCCTCTGCCTTCGTGGATCATGCATGCGGCGCTGGCCGCTTTCGGTCCCTCGGCGTGGCTGCCGCTGGTAATCTCGCAACTTGGCGTAATCGTGGCGCTGGCACTGGTATGGCGCCTTTCGCGGGAATTCCTCCCCACGCGCCAGGCCGCTCTGTCAGTGCTGCTGACCTCACTCGTCTTTTATCATAACGGCGCCGCCGACACGTACAACCACAACACGGCCATGCTGCCCTTCCAGGCCGCAACTGTCCTGGCCTTCTTCTTCGCCGCGCGCCGCGGCGATATGCGCTGGTGGGCGGCCGCTGGTTTGTTTGCCGGGCTGTCCATGCTGGTGAAATATGTGGCCGTGCTGCCACTGGCCGGACTTGTGCTCTATCTGATGTTCGATCGCAGCCTGCATCATCGCCGCACTTTCGCTGGCGTCGCGCTGGCGGCGGCCATTTTCGCCCTGGTCATTTCGCCGCACGTGGTCTGGCTTTACTCCAACGACTTTCCACCAATGAAGTACGCCCACTCGGTCATGCAGCCACTGGTTGGCGCCAAGGCGCATTTCGCCAGCGTCGTACACTATCTGCTGACCCAGTTCTATCGCTTCGCACCTGTCCTGCCGGCGCTGATCTTCCTGGCTTTCCAGCGCCGCCGCGCAGACGTCGTGACTCAGCTGCCCCTGGCGCAGCGCGACAAGCTGTTCATCTGGCTGGCCGGCGTCGCGCCGCTGGCGATGACGGTCCTGTTTGGCCTGGTCACCCATAACAAACTGGAGCCACGCTGGGGCGCCAATGTCTTTCTGCTGAGCGGCCTGCTGGCCGTAATGCTGATGCGGCCTGTGCTCACACCACGCATGCTGAAAAGGGTGATCGCGATTACGGTGGTCATGCAGGTGCTGATTTGCGCCGGCAGCATCATCAGCAAGACAGCCATCGCCGATCACAAAGGACAGCGCACGCGCGCCAATTTCCCCGCCGCCGAACTGGCTCAATCGACAAGACTGGTCTGGCATTCGTACACGGATGCGCCGCTGCGCATCATTGCTTCTGACTTCTGGCTGGGCGGGAATCTGCGCGCTTTCGGCCTGCCCGATGCCGAAGTGATGATCGACGGCGACGCGGCGAAGTCGCCGTGGGTAACCCCGGAAGACCTCTACAACTGCGGCGCCATGGTGCTGGACGACCAGATCACCGACCGCCGCGCCGGCTCGCCGCAAGCGCCGGAGCTGGACGCCATGATCGCGTCCGCCCCGGCCTCCGGCACCTTCAACCTCGCATGGGGTAGCGATGGGCAGGAACGCCACTCAGTACGCTGGGCTTACCTGCCGCCGCACTCGCCCACCCTGTGCCGCTAAGCGCCTGCGCCAATCCATCACTCAGCGCGAACAGCATCAGCACGAAGCTTGATGCTGCGCCGAAGGCCGCCACCGCTGCGCTCAGCGGCGCCGGCGTGGCCGCGCCGGTGTAGAGCATCGCCAGGTCAACAATGCTCGCGCTCGCGCCGAGCAGCAGTGCCAGCGCAAAAGCCAGCGAAATCACGATTCTGCTGTTCATGGCCTTCTCCTTTATTTGATGTACTGTGCCTGGCCGTTGCCGAAGGACCAGTCGTCCTTGCCCACGCCAACCAGGGACACAAACACGTCCTCCGCCCGGATGCCCGTTGCGCGCGTCAGGTTGGCGACAATGGTTTGATACAGCCGCTGCTTGGTCTCCGTATCGCGCCAGCTACCAGCCGTGATCTGGATGATCACCAGATCGTCCGTGCGGTGCACACCCAGATAGTCCGCGTCGTAAATGAATTCGTCGGCATCGTACTGGCGAATCAGCTGGAAGCGGTCATCCGCAGGCACGTTGTAGCTTTCGGCCAGCGCCTGATGCACGCCATCGGCAATCGACTTGATGTACTCGCGGGACTTACCCTTCCTGAGATTGATATGAACGAGAGGCATGTTGTGCTCCTTGAAGAAGATTGGGTTGACAAGACCATCTTAGGGGACAACAATACTTCTGTAAATTAGAATGTTTTGAATTAATACTTTACAGAAATCGAACTATGGCAAGCCGCACGAATCTCGATATGGACGTGTTGCGTACCTTCGCTACCGCCTTTGAGCTGGGCAGTTTTGCGCGCGCCGCGGATCGGCTGGGACGATCGCAATCCGCCGTCAGCACCCAGCTGCGCAAGCTGGAGGAACAGGTCGGCCAGGCCCTGGTGCAGAAGTCCGGGCGCGGCCTGACGCTGACAATGGCGGGCGAAAGCCTGTTCAGCTACGCGCGGCGCATCCTGGAATTGAACGACGAAGCGGTGGAGACGGTGCGCGGCGCTGAAGTCGAAGGCTGGGTAAGGCTTGGGCTGCCGCAGGACTTTGCCGAAAACTGGCTGCCATCCGTGCTGGCCCGGTTCGCCCGTGCCCATCCGAAGGTGCGCGTGGAAGTGCGCGCCGAGCGCAATTTCCATCTTGAGGAACGCATCGCAAAAGGCGAGCTCGATCTGGCGCTGGCCTGGGGCACGCCGGAAAAATCGCATCAGGTGACGAAGGTGGCGTCACTGCCCATCACCTGGGTCGGCCGCCCCGACTGGCGTCGCGCGCCGCACGAAAAGCTGCCGCTGCTGGCGTTCGACAATCCCTGTGAATTCCGTAGCGCCGGCATTGCCGCATTGGACAAGGCAGGCATCCCATGGCAGCTGGTGTTTGTCAGCGCCAGCCTCGCAGGGCTATATGCAGCGGCCGAAGCAGGCCTCGGCATCACGCTGCGCACGCCCTTCGGCATGCCGAAGAACCTGACGCAGCTTGATCCCAAAACTTACGGCCTGCCCAAACTGCCCCACGTCGCGCTGTCCCTGCATCGCGCAGGCGGCGACGCCAATCCCGCCGTCAAGCGCCTTGCAGACATTCTGCTGGAGACGATAGGCGAAGTGCTGCCAGTTTAGGCTACCAGCGACAGGCGCGCGCGCGGCGCAGCGGAACGGGATTGCGCCGCTACGCCTGGCGCGGAAGTGGCAGCGTCCAGCCGGAAAGTGCTGACCACCTGCGCCAGCGTGGCAGCCTGCTCCTGCATGGCATCCGCCGCCGCTGCGGCCTCCTCCACTAGCGCCGCGTTCTGCTGCGTGACCCGGTCCATTTCCGTGATGGCCTGATTGACCTGTTCGATGCCGGCCGACTGCTCGTTGCTGGCAGAGCTGATCTCGCTCATGATGTCCGTCACGCGCTGCACGCTGGCCACCACTTCCTGCATGGTGCTGCCCGCCTCGTCAACCAGGCGCGTTCCTGCGCCGACCTTGCTGACGGAATCGTCGATCAAGGCCTTGATCTCTCGCGCGGCAGCGCCGCTGCGCTGTGCAAGGTTGCGCACCTCGGAAGCCACCACGGCAAAACCACGTCCCTGCTCACCCGCTCGGGCCGCTTCCACCGCCGCGTTCAAGGCGAGGATGTTGGTCTGGAAGGCGATACCGTCGATGACGCTGATGATGTCCACGATCTTGCGTGATGCCTCGTTGATGGAGCCCATCACATCCACCACCTGCCGCACCACGGCGCCGCCCTTCTCCGCCACTTCCGATGCGTTGGCCGCCAGCTGATTGCCCTGGCGTGCGTTGTCCGCATTCTGCTTGACGGTGGCAGTCAGTTCTTCCATCGACGATGCAGTCTCTTCCAGCGAGCCTGCCTGCTCTTCGGTGCGTGCGGAAAGATCAAGGTTACCGCTGGCGATCTCGCTAGCCGCCGTCGCAATATTATCGGCACCGCCACGTACGCTGCCCACGATGCGCACCAGGCCTTGCTGCATCTCGCGCAATGCTTCGATCAGCTGACCCGTTTCACCGGCGGCGTCCACTTCGATGCGGCCACTCAGATCGCCCTGCGCCACGCGGCGCGCAACGCCTGCAGCTTCCGTCAGCGGACCGGTAATGCCGCGGTAGATCAGCGCAAGCATCACGATCAGCACGGCGAATGCCACGCCGAGAAGAATGTAGATCAGCCGGGCCATCGCCGCAGCGTGGGCGCTGGCCGCTTCCACCTGCCCTGCGGTGCGCTCGTCCAGCATGGTGAAGAACTCGTTCACAGGCCGCATCACCTTGGCCTTGTTGACGTGATAAGCGTGATCGTGCATCAGGCGGCGTGCCATATCGAGATCCGGCTCTTTCTGGACCGTGAAGTTACCATGGCCGTCATCGAAGCGGCCTTTCACCGCGTTCATCGCGATCACTTCGGTTTTCACCAGATCGTCCGAGACGTTTTTCGCTTCGGTCAATTTTGCCAGTTCGGCATCCGTGAAGCCCGCTTCCTTCATCAGCGTGATCAGCGGCGCGGCCTTGCCATCGGGGCGCGGCGCCTGGCCGTCCGCCGCGACGAAGTCCCAGTAGATGCGTTCATAGTGCTCGGGACGCGCGCGCTTGCCGTCGCGGATATCGAGAATTGCCTGGTACTGCTTTTCGTACTGTTCATCGCCCGTCACAACATAGGTACGCGCGAGACGGGTCAGGTCATCCGAGCTTTGACGCAGTTCGGCCGCCAGCAGATAGGACTCATAGCGGCTGTGATTAACGCGGTTCAGTTCATCGTTGCTGCGATTGACGGCCATCGCCGCCATGACAATGATCGCCATCAGCAGACCAAGCACCGTTGCCAGCGCAACGAAACATTGGCGTATCGTGAATTTCCGCATTCTGATTCTCCGGTGAGTATGAGCAAACACTTATGCATGCTGAGATTGCAACATCTCGACTGCAACAATGTAACAATCAGAGTATCACCGGCGATGTGAATTTTCACGCTCAGCATCACGTTCTGATGCGGGCGTACAACTAAGTTATGAAGCTCGGTATATAATTCGATAATCGTTGAATTATCGAATTAAAATGAAAACAAAAGCGGCACTCGCTGCCTTATCGGCGCTGGCGCAGGAAGCGCGCCTGAACACATTCCGCCTGCTCGTGCGTACTGGTCCTGAAGGCCTGATCGCCAGCAAAATTGCGGAGAAGCTGGGCATCGCGCCCTCCTCGCTTTCTTTCCATCTCAAGGAGCTGACCAATGCCGGACTAATTGAAGCGCGCCAGGATGGGCGCTTCGTCATCTACAGCGCCAACTTCGACACCATGGACGGCTTGCTGTCTTACCTTACCGATAACTGCTGCGGCGGTGCGAGCTGCGCCGCGACCCGATAATATGAACGTTCTGATTCTCTGCACCGGCAATTCCTGCCGCTCCATTCTTGGCGAAGCCACCTTCAATCATCTCGCGACGGAAGGCTGGCGCGCCATCAGCGCAGGCAGCAAACCCGCAGGCTACATTCATCCGCGCTCGCTGGCATTGCTGGCAAAGGAAGGCATTGCCACCGAGGGCTATTACAGCAAGTCCTGGGACAACCTGCCGGTGACGCCGGACATCGTGATCACTGTATGCGCCAGTGCCGCAGGCGAAACCTGTCCGGCCTATCTCGGCCCGGTCATGCGCGCGCACTGGGGCGTGGAAGATCCAGCCCACGCCACGGGTACGGACGAAGAAATTGATGCGGCCTTCATGCACGCCTACCGCACGCTGCGCGCCCGTATCGAAGCCTTCTTCGCGCTGCCGCTGGAAGAACTGAAACATGACCCCGCCCGCATGCAGGCGGAGTTGAATCGCATCGGACAGGTTCTGGCATGACTCTCTCGCGCCGCCTCGCAGCCGAAGCAGTCGGCACAGCGCTGCTGCTGGCCGTAGTGGTCGGCTCGGGCATCATGGCCGAGCGGCTCGCGGGCGGCAATGTGGCCATCGCGCTGCTCGCCAACACTATCGCCACCGGCGCCGGTCTGGTTGCGCTGATTCTGATGTTCGGCACGATCTCCGGCGCGCACTTTAATCCGGCGGTGACGCTGTCCGAAGCCATGCAGCGCAATATTCCTTTCGCCGAGGTGCTGCCTTACATCGCGGTGCAAGTGCTGGGCGCCTTTGCGGGTGTAGCTGCCGCGCATGCGATGTTCGGTGAGCCGGCGTTCTTCGCGTCCGCGCACGCACGCACAGGCGTGCCGCAGTGGTGGAGCGAATTCATTGCGACCTTCGGGCTGGTGGGCGTCATCATCGGCTGCTCGCGTAGCCGCCCATCCATTACGCCGTTTGCGGTAGCCGCGTACATCACGTCCGCCTACTGGTTTACTTCATCGACCTCCTTCGCCAATCCCGCCGTAACGCTGGCGCGCAGTGCCAGCGACACCTTCGCCGGCATCCGCCCTGTCGACGCACCAGGTTTCATCCTGGCGCAACTGGCCGGCATGGCTGTATCGACGGTTTTCTTCTGCTGGCTGTATCCGGCGCCGCCTGCCGACGCCACCGTCGGCGGCACAGTAGCACCAAGTGAATTCAAAGTATGAGCATTCCTGATCTGCCCAATATCAAAGCCGAATTGCTGGACATTCCGTCTCCGGAGAAGCTTGCGCCGCAAGGTGATTTATCGCATCCGCCACGCATCCTGATGCTGTATGGCTCGCTGCGCGAGCGTTCCTTCAGCCGCTTCCTGACCTTCGAAGCGGCGCGCATTCTTGAACACTTGGGCGCCGAAGTGAAGATTTTTGACCCGATGGAGCTGCCCATGGTCGGCAGCGTGCCGGAAACCCATCCCAAGGTTGTCGAGCTGCGCGACCTCTGCCTGTGGTCCGAGGGCCAGGTATGGTGCAGCCCTGAACGGCATGGCGCCATTACTGCGGTGATGAAGAATCAGATTGACTGGATTCCGCTGGAACAAGGCGCGGTGCGTCCAAGCCAGGGACGAACGCTGGCAGTGATGCAGGTGTGTGGCGGCTCGCAATCCTTCAACGTCGTCAACACCTTGCGCCTTCTGGGCCGTTGGATGCGCATGTTCACGATTCCGAACCAATCGTCGGTGCCGATGGCCTATAAAGAGTTCGACGATGCAGGTCGCATGCGCCCATCCGCCTATTACGACCGCGTGGTGGATGTGATGGAGGAGCTGTTCAAGATGACGCTGCTGATGCGCGGCCGCACCGGTTATCTGACGGACCGCTACAGCGAGCGAAATGAGCGCGCGCGCGCCGCCATTGATCGCCAGATAGCCAAGATCTGACATCCGTCTTCCGCTTACAACAGCAAAACAAAAAAGCGGAAGCGTCTCTGGCGCCCTGAATGCGATAACGTTATCATATATCCAACGCATTCAATTGCTAAAGGATTATCATGCCTCATCTCCACCAATTGGCGCCGGAGCGCTGGGCGGCGCTTGGCGGCGGCCAGACTGCCCATGAAATCGCTCAGCAGCCCAACATTTGGCGCCGGCTTCCGGCCTGCTGGGAAAGCCTTTCTTCGGGCGCGCAGCGCCGCATTCACGCCATCCTGGACAACCCTAGAGCCAAAGTCATACTGACTGGCGCCGGCAGTGCAGCTATCGCAGGTGAACTGGCAGCGGACCCGCTGAACGCAGCCTGGCCCGCCCAGATTCGCGCAATCCCGGCCACAACCCTCCTGAGTCATCCTGCCTTGTTTGTGAATAATCAAAATCCACTTTTTGTGGTAACGTTATCTCGCGACGGAAATTGTGCCGAAAGCCTGGCAGCCGTAGCGCTGCTGAGACAGCTTGCGCCGCACGCCCTGTTCCTGAACATCACGTGCAATGCGGGAGGCATTCTGGCACGCGCAGGCAGAAGCCGCGAAGACACCATCAGCATTGTGCTGCCGACGGCCAGTTGCGATCAGGCCTTCGCCATGACCAGCAGTTTCACCGGCATGTTATTGACCACGCTCGCTGTACTCGGCCGCGAGCTACGCTCCGTTGCCGCTTACCGCATCGAAGAACTGGCGCGCTTCGCAGAGCACCTGCTGGATACGCAAGCGGAGGAGTGGCATATCTGGGGCCAGCGCTATCTGACGCGCATCGTCTATCTTGGCGGCGGTCCACTGGAAGCACTGGCAGAGGAAGCCGCATCGAAAACGATGGAACTCAGCGCCGGCCGGATTCTGGCGTTGTCCGACTCGCCATTAGGCTTCCGCCATGGGCCTAAATTGGCGCTGGAGAAGAACACGCTGGTCGTCATGTTCCGCAGCCAGGAAGAGCATGTGCGCCGCTACGATCACGACCTGCTGGCTGAACTGCGCAGAAACCAGTCCGCCGGAGCCGTGCTGTCCATAGACGGCCGCGAACTGGGCGCCAATGCCACGCTGCCGGACGCCTGGCTGGCGGCCGCCTATGCCCTCTTCGCACAGGTGCTGGCCCTGCACCAGTCGGTGCGTCTGGGTCTGACTCCCGACACCCCACTCCTTGAGCACGCGATCCATCGCGAGTTCCGGGACATCACCATCCATCCCTATGCACACGCCTGAACTTTATTACGGCATCGACATCGGCGGCACCAAGATGGAACTGGTGGCATGCGATGAGAACCTGAACGTCTGCTACCGGCAGCGCGTACGCACGCCCACCGACGATTACGATGAATTTGTCGACGCCATTGTCGATCTTGTGCAGCATGCGGACCTGAGTTTCGGCGCGCGGCCGGCGGTCGGCCTCGGTGTGCCAGGCATCATCGATGCGGCCACCGGCACCCATTTGTGCGCCAACCTCCCCTGCCTGACCGGACGGGCACTACTGCCGGCTCTATCGCACCGGCTGGAAAGCCCCGTCGTTATCGGCAATGACTGCCAGTGCTTCGCCTTATCCGAAGCCTGCGGTGGCGCCGCCGATGGCGCACCCAGCATGTTCGGTCTCATCATCGGTACCGGCGCAGGAGCAGGCTATGTGCTGGACGGCCATCTGGTGCGCGGCCGCAATGGCGTAGCGGGAGAATGGGGGCACTGGCCGATGGCGCCACAGCTGCTGGAGCGTTATCGGCTGCCCGCGCTGCCCTGTGCCTGCGGCAGCAATGCCTGCCTGGAGACGTATGTGTCCGGCACCGGATTGCGCAAGCTTTTCTACCGGCTGACCGGCATCGAAGGCATTGGCGCGGAGGACCTGCTAGTGCGGAGCAATGCCGGCGATCCGGTAGCGCAGCGCGTCTTCGCCGTCCACCTTGATTTGATGGGCGCTGCACTGGCGCGCATCGTGCTCGCCTACGATCCCCACGTGATCGTGCTAGGCGGCGGCTTGTCGCAATTGCCGCACCTGTACACGAACCTCCCGGCTGCTACCGCTGCCCACCTGATGCCCGGCCTTGCCGTGCCGCCCATCCTGCTCGCCACATTTGGCGACGCCGGCGGCGCACGCGGCGCCGCTCTGCTCGCCCGTCAGGCCACGAACCAACTGACCGCTCAATAAGGAATCATCATGAACAAACCTCTACGCCGCATTCTGCTGACCGGTGCCGCCGGCGGCATAGGCCGCGTACTGCGCGACCGCATCAAACCCTGGGCGGACGTCGTCCGCCTGTCCGACCTCGGCGGGCTCGGTGAAGCTGCAGATGGCGAAGAAATCGTCTATTGCGATCTTTCCGACCGCGGGGCGATGCTTCAGCTATTGCAAGGCGTGGACGCCGTGCTGCATTTCGGCGGTGTGTCCACCGAACAGGCCTGGGACCCGATCCTCGCCGCCAATATCGTTGGCGTGCACTATCTGTACGAAGCCGCGCTCAAAGCCGGCGTGAAGCGCATGGTGTTTGCCAGCTCGAACCACGCCATCGGCTTCCACCCAACGACCGAACAGCTCGACGCCGACAGTCCTACCCGGCCGGACGGCTTCTACGGCGTTTCCAAAGTCTTCGGTGAACAGCTGTCGCGCTATTACTATGACCGCTTCGGTATGGAGACGGTCTGCATCCGTATCGGCTCCGCTTTCCCCGAGCCGAAGACGCGCCGCATGATGTCCACCTTCCTGCACTACGATGACCTGGAAGAACTGCTGCGCTGCTCCTTGTTCACGCAGCGCGTGGGCCATACGATCGTGTATGGCATGTCCGACAACGACGCACCATGGTGGAATAACCGCAAAGTCGGCCACCTCGGCTACCGCCCACGCCATAGCTCCCGCGAATTCGCTTCCCTCTTCCCCGACAGCGGCGAATACCCCGCCGATGACGACCTCCCCAGCCGCTACCAGGGCGGACCTTTCGTGACCACCGGCCCCTTCTTCGACTAATACAGCGCTGCTGTTTCCTCAAGCCGCTGTGCTCACATTGGGCACAGCGGCTTTTGTGCGTCCGGTCGCGCAATCCATCCAAACCGTCGTCATTCGGCCGCGGCCGAGAGTCCGCGCCGCATCGCCAGCGTGTGGGTGCCGGTGGCTGCACGGCGGCTGCACGGCGCTCAGCGCCATCGACTGGCGCTGAAACCCAAAAAGGCGTACAAGGCCGAAACCTTGCACGCCACGGGAACGTCTCTGCTATTGATTAGAAGGTGAAGTCAGCGCGCACCGCGAAGTAACGCTGGTAGTCACGTGCGGGGGTCCAGCTGGTGGTGTTGACATACGCGATTGGATTCGGCGCCTTAGCGGTCCAGGTGCCGTTCAACAGGTTGTTGCCCAGGCCTACCGCGTAGGACTTGTTGAACACATTGTTCACCACGAAGCTGACCTTCCAGTTACCCTTCTTATCCTTGATGCCGCCACCCAGGTTGAGTATGCCGTAGCCACCCTGGATCAGCATCGGGTCTTCATTGATGTTGAACTGGGTCTTGCTCTGGTAACGGTATGCTGCGGTCGCGAAGGCGTCGAAGCTGCCGGCCAGCGGGATGTCGTACTGGCCGCCGAGATTCAGCTTGTACTTCGGCGCGTTCGGCAACGGCATGCCAGCCAGGTTAGCCGTATTGGTGTTGTTGTACTTCGGGTTCTTCACAATGCAGTTGCCGCCTGGGACGGTGGCGTTACCTGCCGCGTTAAGCACCGAGTAGCATGGACCGTTTTCGAAGTCCGTAATGGTCGCATCGGTGTAGGCGAAGGACCCGTTCAGCATCAGCTGGCGGGTGACGCGCCAGTTCAGGTCAGCTTCGACACCCTGAGTGCGCAGACCGCCGATGCTGTTCAGGCGAGTACGGAAGATGCCGTCATCATCGGTAAAGCCGGCGGACTGCTGGAAGCCAGTGAACTTGGTACGGAACACCGCCAGGTCCAGCGCCATGCGCCCGTCCAGCATCGTCAGTTTCAGGCCGCCTTCGATGTTCTTCGCTTCTTCACCCGGTACTGGCTGAGTTTTCGCGATCGCGGCATTGAAGGTACTGGTCAGGTCATAGGCAACACCTTTGTGACCGGTGGAATACATCACATAGCCCATTGCGTCCGGATTGAAACGGTGCTCCAGGCCCACCTTGCCGGTGACTTTGTGTTCGGTGTTATCACCAGTCAGCAGATCAACAACCGGGTTATGGTTGATGAAGGTGTAGCCGGTCTTCTCCGTGTTGTAGCGCAGTCCCCCGACCACGCTAGTCTTCGGAGTCAGATCGAAGCTGCCCTGGCCAAAGATCGCATAATTGGTGTTAAATGCCGTGGCATAGTAGTCGGTGACATAAGTCGTAATTGGAGCACGGGTCAGTGCGCGTTCCAGCTCATTCTTGCCGTACCACAGGCCAAGCAGATAGCGGAAGCGGCCCTTGTCCGGCGAGGTCAGACGCAATTCCTGAGTCTTCGCCTTGACGTCGAACATACCGTACTGATACAGGCCACCGGTGTAGCCGGTCAGCTTGCCGTTGATGCGCGCCTTGCCCAGCACATCGCTATCGGTGGCGTCGCCATCCTGGTAGTCGTTCATCTTGTAGTGCGACCATGAGGTGACGGAAGTCAGCGTATGGTTGGCCAGGAAGCTGTCCTCGCCGAAGGCATAGTTGACTTTCAGGCCCGCGCCCAGATCACGCGCCTTACCGCCAGCCGGGTAGTCATTGCGTACCGTAACGTTGTTCGGGCCAGGCTGGATGCCCTTCAACACCTGCGACGCCGGCATATAGTCGCCTGCATTGTAGGTTGCGCCGTTGTTGATGTTGTAGACGGCGCCGTCAAAATTGCTCATGGAGCTGAACGGCATCACGCAGCAATTTTTGGTGGTACGGCTGGCACGCGGCGAGAACACCACTTGCAGCTGATCGCTTGGCGACCATTCGAACTTGCTGGAGAAGTTCTCGTCATCGGAACCGTTCAGGTGCTTGCCCTCGGTCAGATTCTTCACCACGCCGTCGAACTGCGACTTGCTGAGGGCCAGGCGCATGCGCAGGGTATCGGTCAGCGCGCCGGAGGTGGAGCCGCTGACACGGTACTCACGGTCATTGGTCAGGTAGGTCGACAGCTTCGATTTCCAGACACCGTCGATCGGCTTCGTGGTGATGTTCACTGCGCCAGCGATCGAGCTCTTGCCCATCAGGGTGCTTTGCGGCCCCTTCAGGATTTCAATGCGGTTGACGTCAGCCAGATCCTTGAAAGCGTTGGCCTGCATGGCGAAAGGAATATCGTCGATCACAACCGAGACATCCGACTCGACACCGATACCCAGCGAGTAGGTACCGACACCACGCATATTGATGCTGAAATTGCCCGGCTGGGTGCTATAGCTCACAGTCAGCGCCGGCGACAGCGCTGGCAGGTCGTCGAAGTCCTTGACGTTGTTACGCTGGAGGACGGCATCATTCAGCACCGTAATCGCCGCCGGTACATCCTGCAGGTTTTGTGCGCGCTTGTTCGCGGTCACTACGACTTTTTCCAGCTGTACCGAGTCATCCTTCTTTGCTTCCTGCGCATTGGCGAGGCTGGCCAGGGCCAAAGCGATGGCAGCGACTACAGGACGCATGACAAGCCTGGTATTCCAAGATTCATTGTTACTGTTCACAACTACTCCTCCTCATTGAAATCTAGCACGCCAACCATCAGTTAACGTTATCACATTTCTTGTAATAAAACGCAGCTGTTGTAAAAGCTGCGCAATATGTGATAACGATACCGGAAAATTTACTGAGAACTCAAGCGATTTATGTGAATTTGCGAAAAAAACGACAAATGCGGCTAGGTATTGAGCGAGCGGCGGCGGTGTGCGCGCATAACGGCGATCCACAGCGCCGTGCCGAGCGCGGCACCGACGCCCGCAGCGAGGAAGATCAGGCGAAAGTCACGGCCACTCCACTTGAGAATCGCCCCGATCGCCAAGGTGAAGAACACCGCGAAGATTGCCGTCACTGACGCAGAGAATGCGGCCAGTTCCGAGAAGCGCTCACGCGGCAGCAGCCGCGAAAGCAAGGGCGCGGTACCGGTAAGGAAGCTGCCGGCCAGCACGCCATGCACCACCAGCCATATCAGGAAGGACATGCGGCCCACCAGCAGAACCCAGGCACCCAGCATACACAGCGCGTACAGCGCCAGCGTCACCAGGCCAATGCGCAGCGGGTGCACGCGATCGGCCAACCAGCCCAGAGGTAAGGCAAGCACAATCGAAATGCAATAAGTGATTGCTACGGCATGACCAAAACTGGTGCGGTCCACGCCAAACTGGCCAATGGCATTGTAGGCATTGATATTCACCGGTAGTACGCAGATGGTAGCAATGCCGACCGCAGCAAACAGCAGCATGTAGAACCAGGAAGTCCCCGGACCATCGGCGCGCAGGCCGCCCAGCACGCGGCGCGGCACGCTTGCTGGCGGAGGATATGCGGGCTCCTTCACACCGGCACAGACCACCATGAAGCCTACAAAGAAGATTCCGGCAATCGCTAACATCACCATGCTTGCCTCGCCCGGCAGGTCATTGTCGAAAATGAAGTAAAAGAACGTCGCCCCCATGGCCAGACTGACGATGCGGAAGGCGCCGAAGAAGCGGCCCAGCACCGCGTGGGGAACGGTATCGTTGACCAGTGCAATAAACAGCGCGTTGCTCAGGATGGAGAACAGTTCGAACAGCGCCCAGAAAACGGACATGCAGGCCACGACTGCCTGGTTCCGTGCGGTAGGATCGCCGCCTGCCTGCAGCAAAAGAAAATCGGCGATTGGCTGGGCATAGGCCAGCGCCATGAGACAACCTGCCAGCAGTGGCGCGATCGCCAGCAGGAAGGGAATGCGGCGGCCAAATCGGGAGCGCGTTCGATCACTCCAGGCGCCGACAAGCGGGCCGATAAACAGCGAGAGCATGGCAGGCAAGGCGCCGAACAGGATATTCAGCAGAACCGGGTCCTGGCTGAATTCGCGCAACTGAGCCTTGACCAGCTCCTGCACGGCACGCTCTTTGAGCGACCAGGCGACGTCGCCCAGCAGCAGAAAGCAGTAAAGTGGCACCAGCGAAGCCAGCCCAACGCCCAGCAGAACCGCCTTTGGACGCGACGAAGGAAGGCCTACCGGCGCTGCCGGCAAGGCTTGCTTACTGAGCGCCTTTTCGCCCACCTTCCCTCCTCTTCACCGCGCGACTTAATCGCCCATGCTAGCCTAAATAAAAGCTGAGCGATAGCGGCAATTCAGGCAGCGGCGTGCCAAAAACTGCTCCAATTCCTGCTCACCCTCGCCAGGGCTTCAAGATAGTAATAGTCGCCCCACAAATTCGCTTCATCCACACCGCGCCCTTCAGGGAGGCTGTAGACCCCATGCGACAGCAGGCCGTACGTATTGCGCAGCGGCGCCGCGCAATGCAGCACCAGGCCTTCCAGCATATGCAGCGCAGCTTGCTGATAACGTTCGCGGTCCCTGCCCGGTGGCAGTTGTCCCGCCAGCTCCAGCAGGCCGCACACGGCAATCGCGGACGCTGAACTGTCGCGCTGAACGCCAAGCCGCCAGTCCAGCGACAGGTCCCATTGGCACACACCGTCTTCCGGCATGTGCGCCAGCAAGTAGTCGGCCATGGCGCAGGCGGTGTCCAGCAGTCTCAGTTCTGGCACATGACGATGATTCAGCGCGAAGCCGTAAATTGCCCACGCCTGGCCGCGTGACCAGCACGAATCGTCCGCCAAGCCCTGGACAGTGCTCACCCGAAGGACTTCGCCACTTTCAATGTCCAGGTGGCAGCTGTGCGCTGTAGATCCATCGGCGCGCACCAGCAGCTCGCGCGTTTTCGCCAGATGGGCGCGGGCAGCATCGGTAAAGCGCGCGTCACCAGTCTGGGCGCTGGTCCAATGCAGTAGCGGCAAGTTCATCACTGTGTCGATGATGATGCGGCCCTGCTCTTTCTCGTCATCCAGCCTGCCCCAGGCCTGAATCACGCCCGCCCTGGGCAGGAAGCGCGCCTGCAGAATAGTAGCCGCCTCCATCGCCAATGCGCGGTAGCGCCATTCGCCGGTGATGCGATGGGCCGCGACGCATGTTGGGCCGAACAGAAATCCAAGATCATGATAGCCAAGGTCCACTCGCAGGGCCAGGCGCTGAGCAAAGCTGGAATAGTGCGACTGCGCCCACTGGCGAAACACGAAGCGGCCGCTGATCTCATGTGCCAGCCAGCCCATGCCGGTCCAGAATCCCGTGGTCCAGCCCACGTTGGAGCCGGACCAGTAGCCGGCTACTTGGCGCAGCTTGTATTGCTGGCCCTTGGTGGTGTCGTCGGGGAAGCGCGTGCCGAAGCAGACGCCGTTGTTCTCAACCTGCACAAGTGCGGCTGCCTCCGCATCTCGAAAAAGTTCCGCGCGCGCGTCATCACAAATGATAACGTTATCATATTCAGGGAAAAAATTTGGCCGTACAGCCAATGGCGAGGACATGATCGTCTCCTGTTGATTCTTGTTAGGCAGCCTGGCGGCGCGCACGCGGGCGCTTGCCGGCCGCAGCGCCGGCGACCGGCCCTGTCGAGTCGCGAATGACAAATTCGCTTGGGAATTCGATACGTTGGCGACGCCCCGGCTGGCCCTGAATGCGGCGCATCAGTTCCTGCACTGCCGCCTGCGCCATCGGTGCAACCGGATGGCGCAACGTAGTCAGACCCGGCTGGGCCGCTGCAGCGGCAGCGACATCGTCGAAGCCGATAATCGATACGTCCTGCGGAATGCGCAGGCCTTTTTCGCGCACGGCATTCATGCAGCCCAGCGCCATGGCGTCATTGGCGGCGAAGATCGCGGTTGGCGGCTCCTTCAATGCCAGCAAGGCACGTCCGGCAGCAAGACCTCCCACTTCGCTGAAGTCGGAGTCGGCCACCAGCTCGGCATCGAAAGCCAGGCCCGCATCTTCCAGCGCCGCCTTATAGCCGCGCTCACGCTCCGCGCTCTGTCCCGTGTAGGCCGTCCCGCGCACGAAACCAATGCGGCGATGGCCCAGTTCAATCAGATGGGTCACGGCGTCGCGCGCCCCACCCTGATTGTCGGCACGGACTACCGGCAGCGACGTCTCATGGCGGCAGTAGTTGATCAGCACAATCGGACTGGTGCTGGCTTCCAGCGTCTTCAGGTAATCATCGGTCATACGCGGCAGCACATAGAGCAGACCGTCCCAGAGGCCGTGCAGCAACTGGCTAAGCCGTTGTCCCTTGCCGTGTCCCAGATCGCCCAGCGAGTTGTAGATGAACAGATCCATCTCGTACTTGCGCACTTCCTCGCTCAGCGCCGTGATGAACATGTTCACGATGGAAGACGACAGGTCGTTGACCACTACGCCGATCACGTTGGTGCGGGCACCCTTCATCATGCGGGCCAGTGCGTTCGGCGCGTAACCCAGTTCCTGGGCCGCCTTCTGCACTTTCGCACGAGTCTCCTCCGATGCATACCCTTCGCCGCTGAGCGCGCGCGAAGCGGTCATCACCGAGACTCCTGCTTTCTTGGCCACATCGACCAGGGTTACCGACGCCTTTTTCATTGCCTTCCTTTAACTGGGTGTGATAACGATATCCGTCATTGTATGTTAATTCAAGTTATTTTACCGGGTTTATCGGAAATACCACAGCGCCGTCAGCGAGGCGAAATGCGGCTTGCACGGCCTGCCCCGCAGTGCGGTCAAGCCTGATGCGCAGGCGCAGGGTCGGCTGCCGCTGCAGCACTTCTACGCGCGGGTCGGACGACTCTGCCGCAGCAATGGGGCGCAGCACGTCCAGTGTCAGCGCACCGGCGCTATGCGTGGGGTCGGAAACGCTGAGTGACAGTTGGCCTTCTTCTTCGCGCAGCACCACGGCAGCCGGCAAGTCGCTGCGCAGCAGTGGCTGGCCTGCTAATGTTGCAGTCGCCCCACCACGCCAGAATGCTGCCGCGAATACACCGGCACGGCGCTCGCTGGCTGCGGCCACGCTGTCATTGTTTTGCTCGGTGACGATACGCGGATTGGCGCAATAGGCTGCCGTCGTGCCACTGCTCGCACCGGGCAGCATGATGTAGCGATACTCGGCCCCGGCCGGCGCTGCGCCATGAGGCAAGGCCAGGCTGAGATAGCGGTCCTGCACCAAAGCCTTGCTTTGGGTCGAATGGATATCCGACCATCGGCCGCTGCGCTCCTCGCGCAGCGCGGCCAGGGACGGGTGTTGCGGAAAGCAGTAACCAATGTCGGCGCCGGCCACGCCATTGGCCAGATGTGCCCAGCCGGCGGCAGCCAGGTTTGCGTGCCCAAGCTGCACCGCCAGCTCACGGCCATCGACTTGCAGCCGGTAGTCACCCTTGCGATTTTCTACTACCGTTTCCGTCGCGCGGCTGGCGTGGATTCCTGATCCCAGAGCGAGCACTTTGTCGCCGAACATGAACCATGCCTTCCTGCCAGCCAGATCGCTGCCAGTCACGTCATCCATGCGGAATTCCATGCCCAGCACGCCATAGCCGCCAGGCAGCGCAGCACCGCCCGTCCAATTGGCGCGGTTGGCATAATGATTCCACTCGCGCGGTTCGCCTGCCGCACTGTGGTCGGTAGTGATGCCGGGCAGGCGCTGCGCATCGATGGTCACCCAGTAGTTACCGGCGAACTGCTCCTGGTCGGCGTTGTACAGGCTGACCATCCCGATGCCGCTCCACCAGCCGCGGGCATTTTCGCGATTACCGTACTCGAAGGCTGAAATGCGGGGCGAGAACAAGCCGAAGGCGACACCAAAGCGCGGACCACGCAGCACCGCGCGGTCCATGGATGGGAACAGGCTTAGACCGTGCGGCTCCGGTGCCGCGGCCACTTGCGCATCCCGTGCGATGGCCTTCAGCAGTTGCAATTCATGCAGTGCCATAGCGCGGTCGCCTGGCGTACCGAAGTAATCGGGGCCAAAACTGCCGTCGCGCAGCATCCAGCCCTTCACCGCCGCACGCAGGAACTGCGCGTCGGCCGGCGACGCGGTTTGCGCAAGGTCCGCCAGCGCGGCGGCCACACTGCGACCGACTGCATGATCGCTTTGTCCATAGGCGGAGACTTTGCGGCCACGCACGATGTTCATCATGGCGCCGTCGTACACCATCGGCACGTAAGACTCGCGCGCCCACACGTACACGTTGGCGACATTCGGGTCACGCAATGGCCATGGACCGGCTTTGAACAGATTGATCAGACGCGCCATATCTTCAAGCGCGACCACGCCATAGTTGCCGGTGTAGGCGATGTGCGCGTGCTGGATGAAGGAGCCGTCGGCATAGAAGCCATCGTCGCTGGTCACATAGCGCAAGGCAGGTGAAACCGCATCGCGCGCCATTTCCACTTTGGCCGCGGAACGCCCCAGCACGCCGCGCAAGGCCACCACCTGCACTTTATCGAGCAGATTGGCGCCCTTCTCTTCGAGCTCGCGGATACGGCCATCCGGCAGGCGGTGGCGGTCAGGCTCCGGCACAAAATGGTCGATGGCAGCCAGGCAGCGCGCCAGCAGCTCCGGCGGCACGGCGTCGCCCATCAGCACCAGAGTGTTGAGCAGCTGGATCGGTGATCCGATCTGCCAGTCCCACCAGTTGCCGTAATAGATCTGCTGCGCGTTGTAGTGATGACGATCCAGCCAGTCCAGTCCATACAGCACCCCGTCTCGCAGCCGGGCATCGCCGTGCAGACTGGTGCCGGGCGTTGCCCAGGCGCGAGCCATGACTGCAAGACGGCGGTAATTTGTCGTGACGGTAGCTGAAGCGGCGGTTTGCCAAGGGTTATTCCAGTCGGCAGCGTCGGCCCACAACGCCTTGCTGTCCGGCGCCTGGTCCATGCGGTCCAGCAGGCTTTGCGCCTCGCGCCGCAAGGCCGACAGCGCCCCCGCCACATCGGCATCGGATGCGGCAGCGGCTGCAGCGGCGCCACCTGTCAGGCGCGCCTGCCAGACATGGCGCATATCGTCGAAACCATCTGCGCTGGCGCTGCCATATGCCGCGGCACACAGTGCTGCCAAAATCAACTTGCGGCTACGACCCGCCATATCAATTGCCCTTATGTGCAACGCGCGGAACCTCCACGCTGACGTTGACCGGATTGGCTGCGCGCTGCGCGAATTCCTTCACGTAGCGATCCCATGCCTCGGCGTTCGGAAAGTCGCCGCTCTTGCTCCAGCCTGCGCCCATATAGTAGACGAAAGGCTTGCCCGGTTGGGCGTCGGCCAGCGCCAGATAATGTCCGTCGTACTGCGTAAAGTGCGCATCGCGCAGCACAATGGCGCAGGCATCGCTGCCATCGTTGCCGTGTGCCGGCTCCCAGTAGCTCATCCAGCCTTGGCCGTCCGCATAGTGACCCAGACCATCGCGCTGCACGATGCCGACACCGATATCCAGAGCACCGGCGCGGCTGCCAAAGCGGCTCTCGACGCGGCTGAAGTTGGAACCTGCATCAATGGACACGCGGCGCACTTCGGAAACCTGGCGGCCGTTCGCATCCCAGTTATCGTAGGTCACCTCGAATACAGCGCGCAGCGGACCATCCGCCAGGATCTTCCACCTGGTGTAGTTCGACGATGTGTACAGCTTGCCGCTATCAAAGATACCCAGACCGCCGCAGCCGCGCGTCTTGCCGACATGGTAGAAGTCCAGGCCCTCGCCTTTGTCGATGTGGTATTCGCCACCGCGATACCACTTGTCCTGCACCAGGCTGCGGGTGCGCTTGGACCATACATCTACGCCGCTGCTGATCAACAGTTCCTTCGGATCGTGGATCAGCGCAGGACCGTAGACACGGTGCGCCGTGCGGTCGTTTTCCCACGCGAAGTCGTCATCACGCTCCGGCACGAAGCGCGCGTGGGCCTTGGCGTCCACCGGCGGAACAGCCGGCAGTGCGCTGCGCGGCAGCAGCAGATAGCGGCGTGTTTCACCTGGCGCCAGGGTCGCCTGGAACAGTACACCCTTCTCCAGGCGCTGGCTGGGGACGATGCGCGAGGTAGCCGCATCCAGCACCGCCACATCACCGGAAGCAGGCGCCTCAATCGACTCGTCGGCGCGATGCAGCGTGCTGTCATTGCGCGCCGACACCACGGCCGGGCTGGCCTTCTCCAGCAACAGCATGCGGTACATCTCACTGCCCGCCATCAGGAAAGCGCCAACGCCGTACACCTCGGTTGCATTGGAATCGAAGGAGCGCGGGTCCTGGCCGATCGGCTGCACGTGCGTCAGCTTGCCGTCCGCTTGCACATTCGACACCAGCGAGTCCCAGGCCTTGCGCACGGCCGGTTCAAAGCGGGCGCGGTCCAGTAGACCCTGATTCACGCCCCAGGCCAGCGCATAGGTGTACAGGCCGGTGCCGCTGGCTTCCTTCAAGGGATAGCTGGCCGGGTCCAGCAGGCTGGCGCGCCACATGCCGTCGCTTTGCTGCAGCGTGAGCAGCTTTTCTGCCATTTCCTGATATTGCTGCACGAAGCGCGCGCGCGACGGGTGATTCGCGGGGAGGTACTCCATCATGCGTACCAGGCCGCCCATCACCCAGCCATTGCCGCGCCCCCAGAACACCTTGCGTCCATTGGCTTCGCGCTTGTCGAAATAATGGCTGTCGCGGTAGTACAGGTGTTCTTCCTTGTCGTACAGGTAGTCGGACGTGCGCCACCAATGATTGACCGCCAGATCCAGGTATCGCTGGTCGCCGGTAGCCGCATACAGGCGCGCCCAGGCCGGAGGACCCATGAACAGGGCGTCGCACCACGACCAGCGGGCCAGCACGCCCGGCACATCGAAATTCAGGCTGCCGTCGCGCGGGTTATCCAGGATGAAGTCGAACTGCTCGCGCATCTCCTTGATCATCTTCGGATCACGCATCTGCAGATACAGCTCGGCGTAAGTCTGCCCCACCACATAATCGTCCGCATGATACTTGCTCGGGCCGAGACGCCACTTGTTGCGCTCCCCCATTGCCACCATCGCATCGCGATAACGGCGATCGCCGGAAATGCCGGCCAGCGCCATCATGCCTGCATCGCCCACGGCCTGCGTCCAGTCGTCTTCCGGATGGGTGCTGGGATGGGCCAGCTGCCAGTCGGCTGCTTGCTGCATCACGTCCAGCACGGCAGCGGGCGTCACGGCACGGTGCACCGCAGCCACGGGCGCGCTGGTCTGGGCAGCCATGGGCGCCGCTCCCAGCGTGGCAAGGCAGATGGCAGCACCGATCAGGTGCAGACGCGGGAATGTGGAGCTTTTCGGGGTCATGGAGAAATCCTTACTGAGATTGATTACTGCGATTGCTGGTAGCGTGGCATGCGTGAGTTAACGATACCACATGAGACGAAATAAAGTGAAGCGCACCGCCTATGCCGGAAGCAGCCATTCCAGGCTGCGCGTGCTGATAGCACACCGTCCGCAGAAAGCGGTCAAGCGCGACTGCGCCTTGCGATGCCGCGCTGCCAGCATGTGCCACCACACGCGCCTGGCCAGCGTCATCGGGAAAACCACTAAATACAATGCGGCCGGCCTTGCGCTCCAGGATGGGCAGCAGCGACGCAGCCAATGCCGCATCGCCATCGGCCGCATGCAGCGTAGCCGTCATCTGGCCCGACAATTGCGCCGCCAGCTGGCACAGCTCGCGCGCATCGCCGCAGCGGACCAGGAGCGCACTAGGACCGACCATTTCATCCTGCAGTTCAGGGTTGGCCATATAGGTCGCCGCATCGCAGCTGAGCAAAGCGGGTTGCGCGGAAATGCCCGGCATGGCCGGCATGCCTTTCACCAGAATGCCAACGCCCTTGACCGCACTCAGATGCTGGATGCTTTCGTTGTAGCGCTTCAGCGCTGCGGGCGATAGGACCATGCTTGCCGGCTTGCCCGCAATATAGGCTGCGGCAGCATCGGCAAAGCGCTGCAGCGCCGGCCCTTCCAGCGCCAGCAGCAAGCCGGGTGTGGGGCAGAATTGGCCGGTGCCCTGGATGAGCGAGTCGGCAAAGCAGCGCGCCAGTGAAACCGCAGCCTCACCAAGAGCTCCTGGCAGCAGGAATACCGGATTGACGCTATTCACCTCAGCGTACAAGGGGATTGGCTCGGCGCGCGTGGCAATGGTCTGCATCAGCGTTTGCACATGGCGGCGTTGCCCCGTAAAGGCAATTGCCTTGATGGCCGGCTGCACGGCGAGGAACTGCCCCAACCTTCGCCCATCCCCTTGCAACATGGAGAACACACCCTGCGCGATGCCGCACGCGCGCATCGCATTACGGATTGCGCCGCCGAGCAGCCCGGCGGTGCGGGCCTGGGCGCTGCAGGCGTGAACGATCACGGGACATCCAGCTGCCAGCGCCGACGCCGTGTCGGCGCCCGCGACCGCGAAGACCGAAAAGGAATCCCCTGAGCAGAATACGGCAACCGGTCCCAGCGCAATTTTCCGCATCCGCATTTCCAGCTGGGCTGCCGCCGCAGTCGGCTCGACGGTAAAACAATGCCCATCGCGCAGCACGCCCGCATACATGCGCAACTGGCTGACAATGCGCGCCCGCTCGCCTTCCAGTCGCGCCCGCGACAAGCCGGTTTCCAATGCGGCCAGACAGACCAGATGAGGTCCCAGCTCCAGGATTGCATCGGCAATCGCGTCCAGGAACATGGCGCGCATTTCAGGCGCCAGGCTGCGGTAGCCGTCAAAATCCTCTTCCGCCAGCGCGCATGCGGCTTCAACATCCAGAATCGTGGGTGCACGGTGCGCAGGAGACAGATCGATACCGGCCGCACTTCCCTCGCGGCGCGGAATCCAATCCTGAGTATGGTTCGATAGCATGGTTGTCTCCTCTGCGTTTCTGTGAACGTTATCACATTACACCTGATAACGTTAAAGTGAAAGCAAAATATTTGCGCGGGCCGGCAAATTCGGTGACGTAAATTAGCAACCACACGGCTTGTGTTATGAAAAACCGGGTGATAACGTTAACCGCAGATGACGACTAGCAAGGCAGAAGTCCGGCGCGTTTGATCGGAAACGTTAACGTTATCACCAGAGAGGCAACATAGCTTCCGATACCCGATAAAAGAGACAATGGAGGAGCATATGAAGGGAGCATTACGCAAGCAGCGCCTTGCCCTGCTGCTTACGACAGTTTTGACGACCAGCGCGCATAGCGGCGCCAGCGCTGATGTTTTTGATGATTTGCGCGTCAAATGGACATCACGATCATCGAGCGCCCCACCGCTGCCGCCGAACGACCCGGACGTGGCCATGCAGGCTGCCAGCAACGGCAATCTGGCGCAAACCTGGTGGACCACGATGGACCAGACGGCCAACCGAACCACCCTCTGGGCGGACCTTCCACTAGGTACAGTGTCCGCCAATATCACCAGCAGCATTTCGCGCCTTAACACCCTGGCCGGAGCTTACAACTCTTCCAGTTCCCCCTACTACCAGGACGCCAACGTGCGCCAGGCCGTACTCGACGGGATGGACTGGCTAATGCAGAATTTCTACGCCAGTACCGGCACAGGCTACGACAACTGGTGGGACTGGCAGATTGGCGCACCCGCCAACCTGAACGCCTACATGTTCACTTTCTACAGTCAGCTCAGCGCAACGCAAATCGCGAGCTATGTCGCGGCCATCGACCATTACATGCCCGATCCGACGCGCCGCGCTGCCATGGACGGCACCATTCCCGCCAACGCAAGCGTGGAAACGGGCGCCAACCTGCTGGACAAATGTCTGGTATCAGTCCAGCGCGGCATCCTCGGGAAATCTGGCGACAAGATTGCCGCGGGCCGCGACGCAATGCCGCCGGCCCTGCAATACGTGACCAGCGGCGATGGCTACTATGCCGACGGCACCTTTATCCAGCACACTCACGAACCATATGTTGGCGCATATGGCACCGTTCTTCTGGCCGACGTCAACAAGCTGTATTACATCCTGAACGGTTCCGATTGGCCGATCAGCGGCGATCCTGACTACCTCAACCCGGCGCAGTGGGCGCTCAACGCCTACGCTCCGTTCATCTACAACGGCGCCATGATGGACAACCAGCGCGGCCGCCAGATCTCGCGCCAGTTCACCAGCGACCACGTATCGGGCCGCAGCAACATCTTTGCACTGGCAGAGCTGACGCAAGTGCTGCCGGCCGAACAAGCTAGCCAGGTGAAGGCGGCCATCAAGGGCTGGGTCCAGCGCGACAATACTTTCGGCAGCAGCTACTTCACGCCCGTGCAGACGGATCTGAACGGCACGATGTTCGGTGCATCCACCTTCGATATCGCGCTGGTCAAGGACATCCTGAACGATCCCAATATCGTTGCCGCGCCGGAGCCAAGCGAAACGCGCTTCTTCCCTTCCGGCGACCGTGCGGTATCGCGCCGCGACGGCTTCGGCTTTGCGCTGTCCTTGTTCTCCAAGCGCATGAGCGCCTTCGAGTACGGCAATGGCGAGAACATTCGCGGCTGGTGGACCGGCATGGGCATGACTCAGTTGTACAACAATGATCTGACCCAGTACGCCAACAATTACTGGGCAACAGTCAATATGTGGCGCCTTGCAGGCACGACCACCGACCATAGCGGCAGTGGCACGCCGGTAGCCTGGAAATTCTACGGCAACACGAAAACCGGCGTCGGTGGCGCAGAGCTGAACCGGCAATTCGCGACGGCAGCGATGGAATTTGGCGTCAGCAGTACGACAGGCACCTCGCTCACTGGCAAGAAGGCCTGGTTCCTGTTCGGTGATCGCATCGTGGCCGTGGGTTCAGGTATCAGCAGCACCAACGGCATCGACGTGGAAACCATCGTGGAGAACCGCGGCTTGAATGCCAACGGCGACAATGCACTCACCGTCAACGATACGGCGAAATCGACGCAACTCGGCTGGACTGAAGCGATGGTCAGCACAAGCTGGGCGCACCTCGCCGGCAGCGTCGCGGGTTCGGATATCGGCTATGTCTTTCCGGACCAGCCGACCGTGACTGCCCTGCGCGAATCCCGCACGGGTAAGTGGAGTGACGTGAACACGGGAGGCGCTACGGCGGACGTCAGCAGCAACTTCATGAGTCTCGCTCTCGACCACGGCAGCAATCCGAACAACGCCGCCTATACCTACATCATCCTGCCGAACCGTGATGCGGTTGCCACCAAGGCGTTCGCACAAGCCAATCCCATCACGGTGGCAGAGCGTTCGACCGCTGCCACTGCGGTCAGGGACAACGCACAAGGCGTCACCGGCGTGGTGTTCTGGAACGATGTGTCGAAGACGGTCAATGTCAGCGGACAGCCATTCCTCACCAGCGACAGGAAGGCCGTGGTGACCGTGCAGCAAGTTGGCAGCGATGTGCAGCTGGCCGTGGCCGATCCGACCCAGCTGAACACGGGCATGATCAACCTGGAGTTGAGCCGTGAGGCCGCCACGGTCATCAGCAACGATCCGGCCATCACGATCTCGCAAACGACGCCGACAATCAAGATGGCGGTGAATGTCAACGGCGCGCTGGGCAAATCCTTCAACGCCCACTTCACTGTGACGAACAAGGCGACGCTGTCGCCTGCTGCGGATGCTTACGTTCGTGACGGCACTTATGGCAACACGAATTACGGCACGGCGACAACGCTCACCGTCAAGCAGGATGCCGTCAGCTTTGCACGCAAGTCGCTGCTGAAATTCGACCTCTCATCAATCAGCGGCACCATTACCAGCGCCGTCCTCAAATTGACGCCGACATCCGTCGGCACGGCGCCTTCGATCTCCCACAATCTGTATCAGACGACTAACGATAGCTGGACCGAGAGCGGCATCACCTGGAACGGCATGCCGTCCAGTGGCAGCCTGCTCGCGAGTTGGTCCGTCCCCACTGTCAATACGGCGGTGCAGATTGATCTGACCAACGCAGCGAACGGTGTACTCAGCGGCGACAAGCTGCTGTCGTTGGAGCTGGAGGCCGCAGCAAACTATGGCAGCGCAGGCTCGGTGGACTATGCCTCCAAAGAGCACAGCAATACCAATTACCGCCCCACGCTGATCGTCACTTACCAATAAAAGTTGGTGTTCTGCCTTTGGACGCGTTCCCGCATGGCGGGGCGCGTCCTTTTTTTGTCCGCCCGGATGAAAAAAGCCGGTCGCTCGCACGACCGGCCCGAAAAGTCCGACATCGGACAGGAGATCCGACAGAACGCTTCCATATGAGGTAACGTTATCACATACTAGTTCAGATCAGGTCAGCACACAAGTAGGCATATGAATTCAGCATGCTTTCGGCGAGATAAGGAATAAGTCAGTTCTGTCGTTGCTGATTAAGATACGCTGCCCTTTATTCGGCCATCTTTTCCGGAGGACTCTTGAACCATTTGCGTCACCCCTGGCACGGCATGCTGCTGGCCGCAACAATGCTGGCCAGCGTGCCTGCCTTGGCCGAGCGCCAGCACCTGCCTCTCAATGACGGCTGGCGTTTCCAGCTTGGCGATCCGGACGGCAATTCCGCGCCCTATCTCTACGATATTCGTCCCGAAGTAAAAGAGTCTGCCGACGGCAAGGCTGCCGATGCGATGCCGGAAGAGGCAGCACGCATCGCGCGCGGCAATGTGCCGTTGCTGAAGCCTTGGATTCTCCCGAGCGGCAATGCTTTCATCAAGGACCCGGCACGGCGCTATGCGCGGCCCACGCAACAGCCGGCGATTGATGCGCCCTTTACTCGCGTGGATTACGACGACCGTGCATGGCGCGCCGTGCAGTTGCCGCATGACTGGGCGATTGAAGGCCCCTTCCTGACCACCGGCCCTTACGGCGGCATGGGACGTCTGAAGACCTGGGGACCCGCCTGGTATCGCAAGAAGCTGGAACTGCCGGCAAGCGATAAGGGCAAGTCGATTTTCCTGGACGTGGACGGCGCCATGTCTTACGCCAGCGTGTGGGTCAACGGGCAGCTGGCTGGCGGCTGGCCATATGGTTACAACTCCTTCCGCATCAATCTCACGCCTTATCTGAAACCGGGCGCGGCTAACCAGCTGGCGATCCGGCTGGATAATCCGCCGGAGTCGGCGCGCTGGTATCCGGGCGCGGGCTTGTATCGCAATGTGTGGCTGACCAAGACCGAGCCGGTACACGTAGCGCAATGGGGTGTGCACGTGTCGACCCCGGAGGTGTCGCGCGAGTCAACCAAAATCGTTTGGCAGGTAGCGGTGGATAACGATGGCGGCACTGCCGCGAACGTGGACGTGAGCACTGAACTGTTTGCGCTCGATGAGCAAGGCAAGCCGACTGGCAAGGCCATTGCAGTGTCGGGAACACCGGATGCTTCGGGCCAGACGGCTGCGGCAGGCGGGCGGGTAGCGCCTGGTGGATCGGCTGCGATCGGCGCGTCAAGCGCGTTGATCACGCAGCGCGCGACGATCGACGCGGGCGGCAGCGCCACTGTGTCGGGCGAAGCGACCGTGGCGAATCCGCGTCTGTGGGGGCCGCTGCCGACGCAGAAGCCCAACCGCTACGCCATGGTGACGACCGTGCGCCAGAATGGCCGCGTAGTCGACCGCTATACCACGCCCTTCGGCATCCGCACCGTGCGCTTCGACGGCACGGGGCTGACTGTGAACGGCGAGAAGATCAAGATCCAGGGCGTGAACAACCACCACGACCTCGGCTCGCTGGGCTCCGCCTTCAATGTGCGCGCCGCAGAGCGCCAGCTCCAAATGCTGCAGGAAATGGGCGCCAACGCCGTGCGCATGAGCCACAACCCGCCCGATCCGCAATTACTGGAACTGACGGACCGCATGGGCATGATGGTGGTCGATGAGATTTTCGATTCATGGGAGCGCAAGAAGACGCCGCTCGATTTCCACCTGATCTTCCCTGAATGGCATGAGCAGGACCTGCGCGCCATGCTGCGCCGTGACCGCAATCACCCATCCATCATCATGTGGAGCGTGGGGAATGAGGTCGGCGAGCAGTACACCGGCGAAGCGGGCGCGAAGATTGGCGCGGAGCTGGTGCGCATCGTGCGCGAGGAAGACAGCAGCCGCCCTGCCACCAACGCCATGAACTATGCCAAGTCCGACATGCCGCTGCCGGCCGAGATGGACGTCATCAGCCTGAATTACCAGGGCACCGGTATCCGCACCCTGCCCGGCCAGTTCCCCTTCTTCCATGAGAAGTTCCCGAACAAGGCGATCCTGCATACGGAAAGCGCGGCGGCGGTGTCCAGCCGCGGCGAGTACCAGTTTCCGGTGCCGGGTGTGTTCAGTGCGGCGGTACGCCCTGGGGCGGGCGGCGATCCGAAAACGCAGCAGGTCAGCGCCTATGAACTCTTCGCGGCGGATTTCGGCAGCTCGGCCGACCGTGCTTTCGGCGCGCTGGACCAGAATCCTTACACGGCGGGCGAATTCGTGTGGACCGGCTTCGACTACCTCGGCGAACCAACGCCCTACTACGGCGCACGCAGCTCCTACTTCGGCATCATCGACATGGCGGGCTTCAAAAAAGACCGCTTCTATCTTTACCAGTCGCGCTGGCGTCCGGATCTGCCAATGGTGCACATTCTGCCGCACTGGACCTGGCCGGACCGCGCGGGCGAAGTCACGCCGGTACACGTGTTCACCTCGGGCGATGAGGCCGAACTGTTCGTCAACGGTAAATCGCAGGGCCGCCAGAAGAAGGCGCCTTATGCCTATCGCCTGCGCTGGGATTATGTGACTTACGAGCCGGGTGAAATCAGTGTGGTGGCCTACAAGGATGGCAAGGAATGGGCACGCGAGACGGTGAAGACGGCTGGCGCTCCGGCTGCGCTGGCGGTCAGCGCCGATCGCAGCACCATCGATGCCGATGGCCGCGACCTGTCCTTCATCACGGTCCGCATCGTGGATAAGGATGGACGGACGGCGCCGCGCGCCAATAATCATGTGCGCTTCAGCGTGGATGGCCCGGGTGAACTGGTGGCGACCGACAACGGTGATGCGACGAGCTTCGTGTCCTTCCAATCGCCTGAGCGTGCGGCCTTTAATGGACTGGTGCTCGCCATCGTGCGCGCCAAGCCCGGCGCCAGCGGCGCAATCACCGTGCGCGCCAGCGCGGACGGCTTGCAGGGCGCGTCGCTTAGCGTGCAGCCGCGCCGGACGAAATAGCCGCCAGCTGCATCAGCTCCGGCCCATTCAGGTCGGACAGCAGGGTGTATTGCATGCCGTCGCCCTGCCACTGCACGAGCTGGAAGCCGCGCTGGCTGGGCAGCTGGCGCGGCGCGGTGGCCGTGGTAACCGGCGTGGCCGACGTGGTTGCAGTCGCAGCGGGTTGTACGAACATATTGATCCAGTGCAGACGGTGGCGGTACACCAGCACGGCCACCGTGCGTCCTTGCAGCACTTCCAATCGTCCACCGGCCAGCGGGAAGCCTTGCGCCGCAAAGTCGCGAACCGGCGGCGTGTAATCGAGTTTGCCCGCAAACCACGGCTTGACCGTATGCTGATCCGTGGACTGCACATCCGTCAGGTGATCCACCTGCAGGGAGCGCAGATGGCTGTCCAGCAGCAGCGCGGTCATATCGGCAGCCGGCCGCGCCGCCAGCATGGGCTGCACCAGCCACAAGGCCAGCATGCCCGCGGCGAATCCGCTGGCCAGCCATGGCGCGCCGGGACGCAGCACATCAAGCCAGCGCCAGCCGGACTTCTGCGGCGCGGCAGGCGCAATGTCCTTTAGGATCGCCTGCCGCAGCGCGGTCGGTGCGGTATGGTAGCTGGCTTTCTCGCGCAGCAGCGCACCCAGTTCGTCGTCAGTCTGCTTCATGATGCCTGTTCCTCGCCCAGCCCACTCAGGGACTGGCGCAATAATTTACGGGCTCGCGACAGGCGCGACATCACCGTCCCCATGGGCACATCCGTGATGCGCGCAATATCCTCATATGGCAGCGCCTCCAGCTCACGCAGGATGATCGCCTCGCGAAACGCCCACGGCAAGGCGCGGATCGCCTGGTCCACCTGCTCGCGGCGCACGCGCGCAAGCAGCAGCTCCTGCGGCCCGGCAGCATCGTCGGGCCGTTCGTCCTCTTCTTCCTCGTCCATCGGCAGCGGCTCGTGCTTGCGCGCCCTCAGATAGTCGAAGCATGCGTGGCGCACGATACTGAGCAGCCAGGGCTTCACCGACTCGCCACGCAGGCTGTCGAAGAATCGCCAGGCGCGCAGGCAGGCATCCTGGACCACGTCCTGGGCAGCCTGGTCATCGTGTAGCAGCCAGCATGCAAGGTTAAAGGCCGCATCCAGATGCGGCAGCACTGTCGCTTCAAAGCGCGGCCTGTTTGCAGTCAACAAAATACCTCCTTCATATACCAGACGTATCTGCCCCGCAGTTTATTCCCGTCTTTTTTCGGGAATATTTCAATCAGCTCCCGCGTCTACTGGACAGACCCACCACAAAGGAGCATGCCATGTTAAACCGTCGTGACTTTCTACAGCTTGCCGCCCTCGGCGGAGGCGCCGTATTCGCTTCCGGCCTGGCCGGCTGCGCCCAGATGGCAGCGGGCGGCCGCAATGACGATTTCTACTTCGTCCAGCTGTCCGATACCCACTGGGGCTTCAAAGGCGCCGCCAATCCCGATGCAGCCATCACCCTGCCTAAAGCGGTAGCCGCCGTCAATGCCCTGCCCGTGCAGCCGGACTTCATCGTCTTCACCGGCGACCTGACCCACACCACCGACGATCAGGACGAGCGCCGCCGCCGCATGCGCCAGTTCAAGGAGATCGTCGCCGATCTGAAGGTCAAGCAGCACTACTACCTGCCCGGCGAGCACGACGCCTCGCTGGACCGCGGCGCAGCCTTCATCGAACTGTTCGGCCCTACCCACTACACCTTCAACCACCGCGGCGTGCACTTCATCGCGCTGGACAACGTCTCCGATCCCGGTGCCGCAGTGGGCGATGAGCAGATCGCCTGGCTGAAAACCGAGCTGGCCAAGGTGCCAGGCGGCGCGCCCATCGTGATCCTGACCCACCGCCCCCTGTTCGACCTGGTACCGAAATGGGACTGGGCCACGCGCGACGGCGACAAGGTCATGGCCGCGCTCATGCCCTACCAGAACGTCACCATATTCTACGGCCACATTCACCAGGAGCACCACCACCAGACCGCCCATATTCAGCACCATGCCTCCAAGTCCCTGATCTTCCCCCTGCCCGCCCCCGGCTCGCAGGACAAACGCCTGCCCCTGCCCTGGGACGCGGAGCATCCCTACAAAGGCCTGGGCTTCCGCGAGGTGCATGCGCCAGGTCAGACTTTCAACGAACTTACGGTATAAATCATGAACAAAATCAGGACATTAACCACCGTGCTGCTCAGCAGCGCCATGCTGGCCGGCGCCTGGGCAGCGCGCCCGCAGCAAGCTTCCGGCGATGAGGTTACAATCAAAGTCGTTGCCCAGCGCTTCCATTACACGCCCGAAGAGATCACGGTCAAAAAGGGCCAAGCGGTGGTGCTGGCGATCACTTCACTCGATTTCGTGCACGGATTCAAAGTGCCGGAACTGGGCATCCGTGCTGATCTACCTCCGGGCAAGGTGACCGAAGTACGTTTCACTCCTCAGAAGGCGGGCAAGTTCGACTTCTTGTGCGATAACTTTTGCGGCAGCGGCCACGAGGAAATGTCAGGGCGGATCGTAGTGGTGGACTAAATAAAAACTCTCTAATAGAGGAGATGCCATGCGTATCCTGCTTCTGCTGCCCTTCCTCGGGCTGCTACTCACGCCTTTATACAATATCGAGGAACCCCGCTTGTTCGGCTTCCCATTCTTTTACTGGTACCAGTTCGCCTGGGTGCCAGTCACCTCCCTGCTGATCTGGATCGTTTATAAGAACGGCAAAAACAAGGGAGAGGAATGATGGACATGCAGATCAACTGGGTGGCGCTTGGCGTCTTCATCTTCTTCTTCGTGCTCGTCACTGTGATGGGTTTCCTGGCCTCCCGCTGGCAAGGCGGCGGCACTGAACACGGCGGCGGCGACCTGCAGGAATGGGGCCTGGGCGGCCGTAACTTCGGCACCTGGATCACCTGGTTCCTGGTCGGCGGTGACTTCTACACCGCCTACACTGTGATCGCGGTGCCCGCGCTGGTATATGCAGTCGGCGCCTACGGCTTCTTCGCCCTGCCCTATACCATCATCGTTTATCCGATCGTCTTCATCATCATGCCGAAGCTGTGGAAGGCATCGCACGCTGCCGGCCACGTGACGGCGGCGGACGTGGTGTATGGCCGCTACGGTTCGCGCTCGCTGGAATTCGCGGTCGCGCTGACCGGCGTGGTCGCCACCATGCCTTACATCGCACTGCAGCTGGTGGGTATGGAAGTGGTCATCAAAGCACTGGGCCTGACGGGCGAACTGCCGCTGGCTGCCGCCTTCATCGTGCTGGCCCTTTACACCTATTCCGCAGGCCTGCGCGCACCGGCGCTGATTGCCTTCGTCAAGGACCTGATGATCTACATCGTGGTGCTGGTCGCCGTGGTGCTGGTGCCTGCGAAGCTGGGCGGCTATGGCGCCGTGTTCAGCGCCGCAAGCGACGCCTTTGCTGCAAAAGGCGGCAACACCGGCCTGACGCTGAAACAGCCGCAGTTGCTGCCTTACGCCACCCTGGCACTGGGCTCCGCGCTGGCTGCCTTCATGTATCCGCATACGCTGACCGGTATCTTCGCCGCCAAGAGCGCCGATACCATCCGCAAAAATGCCGTGTTCCTGCCTGCGTACACCATCCTGCTTGGACTGATCGCGCTGCTGGGCTTCATGGCTTACGCGGCGCATCTGAAGGTCGCCACCAATAACGACGTGGTGCCGGCGCTCTTCAACGCCCTGTTCCCAAGCTGGTTCGCGGGCTTTGCCTTTGCTGCGATTGCGATTGGCGCGCTGGTGCCGGCGGCGGTGATGTCGATCGGTGCTGCCAATCTGTTCACCCGCAATTTCTGGAAGCCTTACGTCAACTCCAACGTCACGCCGGAAGGCGAAGCGAAAGTGGCGAAGATGGTTTCGCTGGTGGTGAAAGTGGGCGCGCTGGTGTTCATCCTGTTCCTGCCGACCAAGTTCGCACTGGACCTGCAGCTGCTGGGCGGCGTGTGGATTCTGCAGACTTTCCCGGCTGTGGTGTTCGGTTTGTGGCTTAGCTGGTATCGCGCACCGGCCCTGCTGGCCGGCTGGGCGACCGGCCTGGTGGCAGGCAGCTGGCTGGCACTGGCCGACGGCATCAAACCAGTGCACACCTATATGCTGGGCGGTGAAAGCTACACCATCTATACCGGCCTGGTGGCGCTGATCCTGAACATCATCGTCGCATCTGTCATCCAGCTGGCAATGGGCTCGCAAAAAGCGGGCGCACCAGCCAAGGCTTAAGCAGTAAGGGCGTGGCGCCGGCGCACCACGCCAATCACCCCGGCGCCCACCAGCGCCATCGATATCCCGGAAGGTTCAGGCACTGCCGTACGTGTGGGTTGCGGGACGGCCGTGGCTTACTTCGCCTCGGTGGCGACCTTGAGCGGGTTGCGTTCGCGCGTGACGAAATCCGCAACCAGCGCGCGCCACTGGTCCATGCGTTTGATGTCGGTGGCGCGGTTCCAGGCGGCGCCCATCAGGTAGTGCAGCGGTTCGCCCGATTTGACCTTGGCCAGCAGCAGGGAGTTCTTGTCGTCCTGCGCGAAGGACGTGCTGCCGTTGGCAATGGCAATTGCCGTCCCAAAGTCGCCTTTGCTCTTTTGCTGCACCCATTGCAGCACAGCGCCGCTGGCCGCATCGTTGGCCGCTTCCACTTTCGCATCCTGATCCTTGTCCGACGGCGTCTTGTTTACGCCAACAGCCACGGTCAGTTCAGGTTTGCCGAACTGGAAAACGCTGGTGACGCGGTCGAACTGCTGGCCCGCATCCAGCGAGATGCGCTTGGTTTCGGAAACGGCCACGCCGCCGCCATCCCAGGTGTCGTACGTCACTTCAAACACGGTGCGCACCGGGCCGTTCGCCAGCACCTTCCACGTCGCGTAATTACGGCCGGTCCACAGGCGCTGGCCATCCCAGATGCCGGTACCGCCAAGGCCGCGCGAAGTGCCGACGTTGTACATGTCCATCCCCTCGCCTTCATCCACGTGGTAATGGTCATGTCCCTTGTTGTACCAGCGGTCCACGATCGGATAGCTGACGCGCTTGAACCAGATATCGATGCCGCTGGTGACCAGCACTTCCTTGCCCGAGCCTGCCGGTGCCGGCGCCGCCAGCGCGGGGCCGTACATGCGGTGGCCGATCCTGTCGTTCTCCCACGCGAAATCGTCCAGACGCTCAGGCACGTAACGGCCGAAGGTTTTGGCCGGGAACACAGGCGCCACGCCGTCGATCTTCTCGACCGTGAAGTGGGCGGTCTTCTCGCCTTTCGCGAAATCGTGCTGGAACAGCAGCTCGCCATACGCCGCGCCGACGTTCTTCGGGTCCTTCAGCTGCGGCGCCACATTGGTCACCTGATAAGGCAGCACATTGCCCTTCTCGTCCTTCACCACGATCTGCTGCAGGCGCGCGCCCGGCAATGCGGTGTTCACGGAAGTCCACGGCACGGCAATCGTCTCCGAAGGACGCGGCGCATCGAGATCATTGGTGACAGTGACAGTCATGCGCTCGGCAGCAGTCGCTGCCAGCGGCAAAGCGAGGGACAGGAAGAGCAGTTTGTGCATCGGTGTTTCCCTTTACGTTACGGGCGCCGGATTAAACAGGACCAGCGCGTTGTGAAGACGATGATGCTCCGCCCAGGTTTTCTTCCCGCTGGCGACATCAAGCATCAAATGAAATAACTCCCAGCCTACATCGGCAATCGTGGCGTCGCCGCTGGCGATGCGGCCCGCGTTCACGTCCATCAGGTCGTGCCAGCGGCGCGCCAGATCGTCGCGCGTCGCGACCTTGATCACCGGCACGGGCGCCAGGCCATACGGCGTACCGCGCCCCGTCGTGAAAACGTGCAGATTCATGCCTGCCGCCACCTGCAGCGTACCGCAAATGAAATCGGATGCCGGCGTAGCTGCATAGATCAGGCCTTTCTGCTTCAGCTTTTCACCCGGCGGCAGCACGCCCGAAATCGGCGCAGAGCCGGACTTCACGATCGAGCCCATGGCCTTTTCGACGATGTTCGACAGCCCGCCCTTCTTGTTGCCGGGCGTCGTATTCGCGCTGCGGTCCACGCCGCCGCGCTTCAGATATTCGTCATACCATTTCATCTCGCGGATCATGGCGTGCGCCACGTCGGGCGACACGGCCCGCGCAGTCAGCTGGTCGATGCCGTCGCGGACTTCCGTCACTTCAGAGAACATTACCGAGGCGCCGGCACGCACCAGCAAGTCCGTCGCATAACCCACCGCCGGATTGGCGGTCACGCCGGAGAAAGCATCGCTGCCGCCGCACTGCACGCCGACCACCAGCTCGGATGCGGGCACGGTTTCGCGGCGGCGCTGGTCCAGCACCTTCAGATGTTCTTCTGCCTGCGCCATGATGGAATCGATCATCGACTCGAATCCGACATGTGCAGCATCCTGCAGGCAGACGACCGGCACGTCCGCATCCAGGCTGCCTTTGATCGGAATCACACCGCGCGGCATCAGGCGTTGTGGCTGCAGCTTCTCGCAGCCCAGGCTCACTATCATGGCCTGGCCGCCGAAGTTGGGATTGAGGCTGATATTGCGCAGCGTGCGGATCGGAATCACGCCGTCCGGCGCGTCGATGGCCACGCCGCAGCCGTAGCTGTGCTCCAGCGGTACAACATCTTCCACGTGAGGATATTTCGGCAGCAGCTCGGCACGGATGCGGCGTGCCGCGTGTTCGACCACACCGGCCACGCATTGGACAGTGGTCGTGATGGCCAGCAGATTGCGCGTGCCCACGCTGCCGTCCGGATTGCGGTAACCCTGAAAAGTATAGCCTTCCAGTGGTTCCATTACTGGCGCGGCGTGGCTCGCGATGGGAAGGTTGTCGAGCGCGCGCGCTTCGGGCAGCGTCACCAGCGCTTCACTGATCCAGCTGCCGGCGGGGATGTCGCGTGCGGCAAAGCCGATGGTCACGTTGTAGCGCCGAACCGGGTCGCCTTGTTTCAGGTCGGCCAGCGCCACTTTGTGCCCTTGCGGCACACCATCTTTCAGCACCAATCCGTTTTCCAGTTTTGCGCCACTGGTCAGGCCACCGTCATTTGCAACAATGGCAACATTGTCGTCCTCGTGCATTAGTATGATGCGTGGCGTAGAAGAGGTCATAATGGTGGCTTTGGCCCGTTTTCTTAAATTCAGTATGGCGGAAATAACTCACTTTGGCTAGTCCGCATTGCATATTTGGTCTGACCGCCTTAGAATCATCCCAACAGATACATGAAAAAAACAAACATGAACGCGACACCTAAAAAACTGCCCGAACTCGTCGCACCCGAAACCCGCCTGTACCGCCAGGTGGCGGACAAAATCCAGGCCATGATTGCCGATGAAGGCATCGCGGCCGGTGAGCGCCTGCCCTCCGAACGCGACTTGTCCGCCAAGCTCTCCGTCAGCCGCGCCTCCTTGCGCGAAGCGTTGATTGCGCTGGAACTGTCGGGCGTTGTTGAGGTGCGCGGCGGTTCCGGCGTGTATGTGAGCACGAAGAGCGAGGAAACGAAGTCGCTGTCCGAAGCAGGTCCTGGTCCGTTCGAAGTGCTGTCCGCGCGCCGCCTGATCGAATCCGAAGTGGCCGCCATTGCAGCACGGGTCGCAACCGATGGCGCCATCGACACCATTCTGCGTGCCGTGGAAGAGATGGAGCGCCATCACGACAACTACTCGACCAACGAGCACCTGGACCGCAATTTCCACCTTGCGATTGCCGCCGCAACGGGCAACAGTGCACTGGTGGGCGTGATGAATTATCTGTGGGACCAGCGCGGTCGCCTGTGGCACAAGCTGAAGGAACACTTCCAGACCGAAGAGCTGCGCAAGGAAACGCTGAGCGACCACCGCCAGATCTTCATGGCCATCGCAAACCACGATCCGGCCGGCGCGCGCCAGGCCATGCGCGCCCACCTGGAACGTGTGACGCGCACTTTCTCGCGCGGATAAAGATACTGACCGTGAGACCACGGCCGCCTGCGTGCGGCCCCCGTCAATAACGGCACGGAGTACGCGAGGTGCTCCAACATAAAACCAGATGGAGACACTATTTTTATGACCTCGCGTATTCCGCAATGGGCGGCCGCCCTCTTTGGTCTGGCCCTTTCCGCTTCCGCATGCGCCGCTGATGTGCGCGTAATCCTGGTCGGCGATTCGACCATGGCCACCAAAAGCGGCTATGGCGATGCACTGTGCGCCCGCTTCTCTCCCGCCGTCGAATGCATCAACCTTGCCAAAGGCGGCCGTTCATCCTCGTCCTTCCGCGCTGAAGGCTTGTGGGATAAGGCCATGGACCTGGTGCGCGAGTCCCGAGGCAGGCCAACCTATGTCCTGATCCAGTTCGGTCACAACGACCAGCCGGGCAAGCCGGGCCGCTCCACGGATCTGGTGAAAGAATTCCCCGTCAATATGGCGCGCTATGCCCGCGAGGTGCAGCAGCTTGGCGCCACGGCGGTTCTCGTTACGCCGCTCACGCGCCGCACATTCAAAGGCGAGTATGTCGGCAATGACCTCGCGCCATGGGCCGCCGCCACGCGCAATGCCGCGCGGGAGACGCGCGCGCCGCTGCTTGAGCTGAACGCCGACAGCCAGGCCGCCGTTCAGAAGCTGGGCCAGGAGGAAGCCGACACACTGGCACAAGCGCCGAAACCCGATCCCAAATTCGACCGCACCCATCTCGGCGAAAAAGGCGCGCATCTGTTCTCCGGCATCGTGGCCGATGAACTGCATCGTGCCGTCCCCGCGCTGAATAAATACTACAACTGAGGAGACGCATGCATTTTTCGAATTTTTCCCGCCGGGAGATGCTGAAGCTGGCGGCCACCGCCGGCGCAGCGATCGCCCTGCCGGCGCGCGCCGGGCTGTCGGGCGATCCGTGGCTGACCGCCGACGCGATCGTCAACCGCCTGAAACGTCCGCTGAATTTCCCCAAGCGCGATTTTCTGATTACTGATTTCGGCGCAGCGCCCTGCGCCACGCGCAAGGTGAAGGCCTGGGCGTCGCACGATGAACAGGAAATGCTGCCGACGCCGGTGGAAGACGCCAAGGACTGCTATGCCGCCATCAAGGCGGCCATCGATGCCTGTGTTGCCGCCGGCGGCGGCCGTGTCGTCATTCCAAAGGGCGACTGGTTCTGCGCCGGCCCCGTGGTGCTGCGCTCGAACGTGCATGTGCATTTGCAGGCAGGTGCACATCTGTTCTTCTCGCAGAAGCCGGAGGACTACGCCAGGTATGGCGATTACGACTGCGGCCCGAACGGCAAGCTGACGCTGTCGCGCTGGCAGAGCAACGACTGCCTGAATTACTCGTCCATGATCTACGCCTTCAACGAGGACAATATCGCCCTCACCGGCGAAGACTGGACTTCCGTGCTGGACGGCCAGGGCGGCGTTCCCTTCAACGCCGACGGCGAATGCTGGTGGACCTGGAAGGGCCGCAACCGCACCATGAACGCCGTGTCGCAGAACACCATTCCCGGACACAAGGCGGGCCAGCTGTCGCAAGTGACGCCGAATCCGCTCAATGCCCCGCTGTCGAAAGTGGCGCCGTGGCTGTCCGAAGCGGATCGCAAGCAGATCGAGGGCGAAGGCAATAAGTGGAGCCACGATGAGCAGTATCTGCCGGCATTGTCCGAAGCGGGCGTGCCTATCGGCCAGCGGATATTCGGCAAAGGCCATTATCTGCGCGCGCCGATGATCCACCTGATCGGCTGCACCAATGTGCTGCTGGAGGGCTACCACGTCATCCACACGCCATTCTGGCAGCATCATCCCGTCCATTGCCGCAATCTGGTGATCCGCAAGGTGCACGCCGAGAGCCTTGGCCCGAACAGCGACGGCTTCGATCCGGAGGCCTGCGACCACGTGCTGGTTGACCAGTGCACCTTCGATACCGGCGATGACTGCATCGCGATCAAGGCAGGCAAGAACCGCGACACGCAATTCGGCCCGTCGCAGAATATCGTTATTCAAGGCTGCACCATGCAAAGCGGCCATGGCGCCGTAACGCTGGGTTCTGAAATGGCAGGCGGCATCGAGAACGTGTTTGCGCGCGATCTGGTGTTCGAGAACAAGAACTGGGCGAGCAATCCGCTTAACACGGCGATCCGCCTGAAGACGAATATGAACCGGGGCGGCTATCTGCGCCACTTCTACGTGAAGAATGTGCGTATCCCAAACGGCGTGCAGATCAGCCCATCGTTCTATGCTTCTCTGCCCGGCTCTCCGATCGCTTCGCGCACAGTGGCCACGGCTGCCGGTGCTGTGGTCACTTTCGACTGCGATTACACGCCGACGGCAGATACGGTGCGGGTACGTCCGCCGGAAGTATCGGATGTCCATATCTCGAACGTCACCGTGGGGAATATCAGCAAGGGCGGCAAGAGCGGCTCCTGCTACCAGGCCGTAGTGATTCTTGGCCCGGTCGCCTCGGACTACAATGGCCCGCAACCCATGCCGAACGTGCTGCCGGTGCGGCGCGTGACCATCAAAGACTGCGACTTCGGCAATCCGGTCAACAAGGAACAACCGCTTTATCTGTACAACGTGCAGGGAATGAAGCTGGAAAACGTAACCATCTCCGGCAAGCGCACTGACGCTAACCTGTCGGCCTGAAAGGAAGCAAGTGAAACGCAATTACAGCCTTATCCTCGCTGGCGCGGTACTCGCCATGTCAGTCAACGCCGCTTACGCCGATGGGCCTTACCGCAATCCGGACAACAAGAGCCTGAAGGACGTTGGCGAGGGAACGTATCCCATTCCCTACAAGATGCCGCAGGTAGCGGAAATAACCGAGTCACTGAACCGCATTCGCGCTTACATGGACAAGGTCACGCCGACCCGCGTGATCAGCAAAAAGACTGGCCAGCCGATCACCGATTTCAGCACGCCGGTAGCCGATGCGATCATCGAGCCTGCGCAAGGCGACTTCGGCATCATGGTCTACGAAATGGGCGTGGTGCATGCAGGCCTGATCAAGGCGCGCCAGGTGACGGGCGATGAACGCTTTACCGCCATGACGGAACGCCATCTGAACTTCGTCGCCCAGATGTACCCCTATTTCAAAAAGCAGGAAGAGATGTTCAAGCTGGAGCGCAATAACAGCTTTGCGCGCCTGATCGACCCGCGCTCGCTGGACGATGCCGGCTCCTACTGCGCTGCCATGATGCGCGCCCGCGCCAACAGGATCGGCCCGGATTTATCGCCGCAGATTGCCACCTGCACCGACTGGGTCGCCAACAAGCAGGTACGCCTGACGGATGGCACGCTGGCGCGCAATCGCCCGCAAGCCTGGTCGCTGTGGGGAGATGACTTCTACATGGGCGTGCCCGCGCTGGCGGAAGCCGGCCGCATGACGGGCAAGCAGGCTTACTACGACGACGCCGTGAAAAACGTGCTGAATATGTCGAAGTACCTGTTCAATGACCAGCTGGGCATTTACACCCACGGCTGGAATATCAACCATCCCGATGCGCCGCGCTTCTACTGGGCACGCGTCAATGGCTGGGCGGTGCTGGCCATGTCCGATCTGTTGGACGTGCTGCCGAAGAACCATCCCGGCTATCCGAAAGTGCTGGCGCAGCTGCGCAAGACGCTGAAAGGCGTGGCGGAACTGCAGTCGGGTGCGGGCTTGTGGCATCAAATGATCGACCGCAATGACTCTTATCTGGAGACGTCGGCCAGCGCCATGTTCGTGTACGGCATTGCACACGCCGTCAATGAAGGCTGGGTGAGCCCGACCACTTACGGCTCGATCGCGCAGGCGGGATGGCAGGCGCTTTCCGCGCGCATCAATGCGGAAGGCCAGGTGGAAGGCACTTGCGTCGGCACCACGTTCGCGGGCGACCAGACTTATTACTACAACCGTCCGACCAGCGTCCATGCGCTGCACGGCTACGGCCCGACCTTACTGGCCGGCGCCGAGATGATCCGTCTGATAACCAATCCGAAGATCGCGGTGGACTACAAGGTGCGCACTTATCACTACATGGATAAGGGCACCCAGCCCAATTACCGCGAACATCAATGATGCTTGCCTGACCAGGCCGCGAAGGCCTGGAGCGTTTTGGCGGGGCCGTTACCCCACCAGCCGTAGCCATTGCGGCGCTCCAGGCTCAGTTCATTGACGTCGTCGTGGATACTGCGGTCGCGATCACCGAAAATCGCCTTCATGGTCGAAATATCGTAATAGCGCGACCACAGCGGGCCTGCACCAGCCTTCGCTGCCAGCCTGCGGCCGGCATCCGGCGAAGCTGCCGTCCATTCCACATCACGAACCGCTACGCGTTCCAGCCAAGCGGCGCCGGCACGCACGGCTGCCGCAATGTCAGGCGATGGGTCGTTCAATCGCATCAGCACATCCAGCATGCGCGCCGTTTCAAAGCTGCTCAGTGCAACCGGCTCGAAGTTGCGTGCGCCTGCGGGTGCCAGCGTCAGCTCGTCGTGTTGCTGACACCAGCCTGTGCGCACACCGTTCACCACGATCTGAGACGCCAGGATCACGCGAATCGCCCTGTCCGCAGCTGCGCGCGCTTCGCCGGCCAGTTCAGGCGTGACGAAGGCATCGTCACCCTGCCGCGCAGCTGCATCCAGCAGCACTTGCAGCACATTGGAGAATGCATCGTCGTTGATCGTGATCGCGTCGTGATAACCGCCTTGCAGCGGATAGACCTGCGGGAATCCGCCGTTCGGGTACTGGGAATTGAGCAGGTAGCGCACACCCTTCACAAACGCCGCGCGATACGTCTCGCCCGCGGCGCCGGGCGCCTGCGCCTGCACGCGCGCGAGGAAGCGCAGCTCGGTGCCGGTCGCGTCGTTGTCGATGGTGCCGACGAAGTTCCAGGATTCCTTCGCGCCTTCGAAAGAGATGTAGTGCTGGCCACGTACGCGCACCGGACCGGATCTGTCGACGTTCTTACCCCAGCCTCCTGCGGGCGTCTGGAAGCTGATGATATTGTCTGCCACGTGGCGCGCTTCCGGCGAGCCATACCAGGCTGCCGGACGATTCAGCGGCATGCCGCCGCCCGCCTTGCCGGACGGCGGCGCGGGCGGAACAGGACCCGCACCACGTTCGGCCGCCAGCGCCGTCTGATCCGCGTCCAGCTGCGCTTGTGACTTCGCCAGGTAAGCGCGCCAGGCACCCTGCTCTGCCGCAGGCAAGCTCGCGATGCGTGCGTCGGTTAGCGGTTCTGCCGGGGTCATGTGGCCCAGCACCGCGGCATGCGCCGCCATCGGGGCGGCCAGGAGAACGAGAGCGGCGCGCTTCATGGCACCCTCACCAGCCGCACCGCCATGTAGGGCCGGCCAGGCAAAGGAATGCTGCGGCCATCCTTGTCGGCGAAGTAGTAATCGTCGTGCTTCCTGATCTCGAACACGCCATCCACCGGGGTGATCGTCATATTCCAGGTGTCGATCACCTCAGCGCGGAACTTCATGCCGTCCTGAAGGCCGGTCTTGAACAGCATCACAGGCCAGCTGGCCGGCTTACTGGTGCCGAAGTAGCCCAGATAGTATTGGGCATGCCTGCCGGCGAAGGGATAGTCCTGCCATTTGTCGATCGGCTCCAGTCCTTCAGCCGGACTCTCGCTCAGAATCTTGCGGAAGAAAGCAATGCGCTGCGGGCTCTGGCCACGCATAATGCCGCCTTTGGCCAGCCACACCATGCCGTTCGGCTCTTGATACGACTCGCTGTGGCCAACGTAAGTGCCGGCAATCGCGCCTTCCCAGAAACGCAGCACCATTTCCTCCGGTGTGAGCTGACCCCAGCGGCGCGTGAAGTCGCCTTCGTATTTCACCTCGTCGTACACAACAGGCTTGTTGTACACGTCCCGGAACAGCACCGCGCGTTCGAAGTCTTCGGCAATCGCGCCGCTTTGCACGCTCACGTGCGTTACCCAGGGTTTGGTGTGGTTGTAGATGACGAAGGCGTTGTGGATCGAGCGCAGGTGCTGGTAAGGGTCATTGGCCTGGACGGTCTGGAAATAGCTGTCCCAGTCCGCCATCGTCTTCTCTTTCAGGAAGTCGAACTCATTCGCCATCGACCACCACACATTGCGATAGGCCGACAGGCGCGCGACGATGTAGCGCAGGTAGCGCTCATTCACATCGGCTGGCATACGGTCAAAACCCCAGAAACCCTTATCGTAAGGGTGGAACAGGATCAGGTCCGCTTCAATGCCAATGTCCCGCAACTGGCCCACGCGCTGTTCAAGGTGGCGGAAGAAGTCGGGGTTAAAGCGCGTGAAATCCCAGCCTTTGGGCGGCTGCCCGGCGAATGGGTAGCGCGGCGGGACGTTCTTGTCGTCGTGGTTCGGAAATACCGCCATGCGGATTTTATTGAATGGCGACGCTGCCAGCGTTTGCAGGGTTTGCCGCTCCAGCGCGTCGGTCTGGTGCGCCCAGGCATAGCTGGTCGTGCCGACCTGCCAGAACGGCGTGCCGTCTTCGTAGGCGAAGTGCCAGGTATTCTTCACATGCACCGGGCCATGGTTGCCCGCCGTCGGCGTGACCGCCGTGATGCTGCCCTTCCTGCCATTCAGCTCGGGACGATTACTGCGCGTTTCATACGTCCACTCGCCGACGGTATCCGGCATGAAGCGGATCTTGTACTTGCCGTCGCCATCGTAGAAGCCCGGCACCTTCAGCGTGCGCTGGCCCTGGGTGAAAGTGGCGGAGATATCCACGTCCATGAAGGGATTGCCGGCACTCGGACCGGCCAGCTCAATCTCCGCCGTTCCCCAGCGCTCGACAGGCGCGGCTTGCGCAAGCCCGCACAGCGCCACCAGCAGCAACAGAAGTCGCTTCATCATACGTTGTACTCCTTGCCCGCAATACGCACCTTGCTCAATTTGAGTCCCTGCACGTTATAGGTGAACCACGGCGCTTCGGCATTGCGCGGCGTGCCGAAATCCGAATCGCTCACGCTGATGTTCGACACCGGCAGAATGGGCGTACCGGTGGCACCGTTGAAACTTGCTGCAACCGGACCAAGAATCACCATCGCCTGATAGCAGGAGAAATCCCCTTCAGCCGTCCTGACATTGCTGACGCGGACATTTGAGATGTGCACGTCCGATACCGAGGGTGGCCGCGTGCGCACGCTGTCGTCGTTTGGCGCGTAATCGCAGTCGATGGTGATGACCGCGCCGCCACTGGTCGATGCTTTGCCCGCCAGCGGAGAACCCGGCAGCGTTTTGTAGAAGCGTCCACGCGTCTGTACGCCGTTGGGCAGCGTTACGTCGCGCACGTAGAAGTGACGCAGATAACCGCCGCGATTCATATTCGTCTTCATGCGGATAGCGGTGCCCAGCGGATCGCGCTCCCAGAAGGCATTGCGGAATTCGATCTTCTGCGCGTATATATGTTCGATACCGCCCGCCATTTCGCTGCCCAGAGTGACGCCGCCATGGCCGCAGTTCATCACGCTGTTCTGAATGACCATATTGCGCGTCGCGCCGTACTGCGAATCTTTGTTCTTGCCGGACTTGATGGCGATGCAATCGTCGCCGGTATTGAACAGGCAGCCGTCCACCAGTACCGTGTCGCAGGACTCGGGATCGAAGCCGTCCGAGTTCGGCCCCATGCTGTCCATGCGCACTTTGGAGAAATGCACATTGCGCGAATTAACGGGATGATGAATCCAGAACGGCGAATGAATCGCCTGGTAGCCCTGCATCAGTACATCTTCGCAGTCGATGAATTCGATCATGCTGGGGCGCAGGTAGTGTCCCAGACCGAACACTCGGCGCTCAACGGGGATGCCGGCTTCGGACAGAATCGGCAGGAATGTACCGTCGGCGCGCCAGTTGGCGTGCATCTGCGAGGCGTCCGGCACCAGCGACTCGGCGTTGTTCGGGTTGGGCACGTTCTGATTCATTGCCCCCGGCAGCGCGCCAGCCGGATTCATACCCCACCAGCCATTGCCGCTGCCATCTTCAAATGGCACGCCGGCCTGGCCGTCGAGAACACTGGTCCAGTCGTCGCCGGTCAGGGCGATGTTTTTCTGGCCGCGCGCATACACCAGCGGCGAGAAGTTCAGGCAGTCATTGCCCTGCCACCGCGACAGCACCAGTTTGCCGTTGGCGCCGCAGTCGTAGTCGCCGTCACGCGCGAAGTCTTTCGGATTGGCGCTGAAGTAGATGTGCGCGCCGGCGGCCAGATGCACATTCACGTTCGACAGCAGGACAATGGGGCCTTTGACGTACCAGTTCCCGGCCGGGATCAGCACGCGGCCGCCGCCGGCCTTGCTCGCTGCGGCGATGGCGGCGCGGATCGCGGGATGGCTGTCCGGCGATTGCGGCGCCGGCGTATCCAGCTCGCCTTTGTGGCGGATCTCGACCAGGCCTGCAATCTTCACAAGCGAGCATGGTTTGGCGCCGAAGTCGGTGATGAGGAAATCCTTCTTCGGGAAGGCCAGTGGTTTGGCGAAGCGGTCAATGATCTGCTGCGCGCGGGCCCAAGGGTCGTTTTGTGCTTTGGCCAGCAATGGCAGGCCAGTTGCGGCCAGCGCGCCAGCAGTTGCGGCGCCTTTCAGCAGTGTGCGGCGTTGAATGGATGTGGTCATGGCGTTACGCGGAAGTAGTCGATGTCGAGGTGGCCGGTGCTGGTGCGGTCGCCGACGCTGAACAGCCCCATTTGGGCGCCGACCCAGCGTCCTTTGCTGGCGGCGAATGGTTGGCCAGCGGGCGTGAAGCTTTTTCCGTCAAGGCTGTACGAAAACTGGACCTGCGCACCGGGTCTAATTTGCATGCGCAGGTTGAGCGCTGCGGGGGCGTCCTGCAGTATTACGCTGGCTTGTTCGGTGCAGCGCAGTGTGGCGGGCGTGCAGGTCGTGTAGACCAGCTGACGGTGGCCGTTTTGTTGGCGCAGGCCGAGCCAGGCGTAGCTCATGGCGTTCAGGATCAAGCCGGCACGGTCGCCATCGTTTGCGTTCGCCAGTTCGACGTGCGTGTCAACCGTGAATGCTTCAGCCGGCAGCTTCTGCGCGAGGATATTGAACGCGGCGCGGACGAAATCATGCGCTGCCGGCGCTGCCAGGATCGGCATACGCAGCCAGCCGGGACGCGCAGTCAGCGACGCCTGCGCGTCGGCCGGGTTGGCGTTCCACTGCCACTGCAGGCCGAGCTCCCGCGCGGAGAATTCGTCACTCGTCGCCGGCCCCGCCAGCGACAGCGCCGCCGCGCTCTGCCCGCCCGCAGCTCCGCCCGCCGCGGCCGCACCAAGCGCCGAGGACTCTGCGCCGACCGCCGCCGCATGCGCGCCCGCCGAGGCCACGCCAAGCGCCGAGGGCTCTGCGCCGACCGACGCGGCCTGCGCGCCCGCCGCGCGCCCTGCCGCTGGCTGAGCGACCGCTGACTGCCCAAACGCCTGCCGCGCGGCTGCTGGCTGAGCGGGCACCGGGTCGCGCCATGTGGCGACGGGGTTGCCGATTCCGGGCTTGGCGCCGGGTGCGCCGATCACCGGCCAGCCGTCGCGCCATTGCATGGGCTGGAGGTGGGCGATGCGGCCGTATGCCTGTTTATCCTGGAAATGCAGGAACCAGTCGCGGCCATCCTGCGCGCGCACCCATGCTCCCTGATGCGGGCCGTTGACCACAGAGCCGCCCTGCTCCATGACGACGCGTTCTTCGTAAGGTCCGCCGATCACGCGGGAACGGAACACGGCCTGCCAGCCATCCTCCACGCCGCCGGCCGGCGCAAACACGTAATACCAGCCGTCGTGCTTATAAAACTTGGGGCCTTCCAACGTCTTGTAACCCGGCAGACGATTGCCGTCGATGATGACAAGGCCTTTCTCATCAAGCATACGCTGGCCGTCAGGAGACATCTGCCGCAACGTCAGCACGTTGTTGAAGCCCGCCCGGCTCTTGGCCCATGCATGCAACAGATAAGCCTTGCCATCGTCATCCCACAGCGGCGTCGGATCGATAATGCCCTTGCCCGGCAAGAGCAGATGCGGTGCGCTCCATGGACCTGAAAAATTGGTGGCCGTGATCACGTAAACGCCGAAATCCGGATCCGGATAGAAAATCCAGAATTTGCCATCGTGATAGCGCAGGCAAGGCGCCCACACGCCGTCGCCGTAACGCGGCACGGCGAAATGGGCCTCCGGCACGAGGCGCGGCAGCGCGTGACCGGCCAGCGTCCAGTTGACCATGTCCCTGGACGTCAGCAACGGCAGCCCCGGCACGCTGTTGAAGCTGGAAGCGGTCATGTAATAGGTATCGCCGACGCGGATCGCATCAGGGTCTGAATAATCCGCATGCAGCACTGGATTCTGGTAATGATCGAACACACGCAGACGACTGACCAGCTGTGCGGCCTCGCCGGCGCCGAGCACGCGGCCAGCCTTGCGCGCCGACAGGTCGAGCGGCTTGCCTTCCAGGTCCATGGAGTTGGATTCGAACCAGCCGCTGCCACCGCGCGGTTCTCCGCTCCAGCCGGCAGGCGCGATATGCGTGTCGATGCGGCTGTTAATGTAGGTCACCTTGTCCCATGCAGTCGGCACGCCGAAACGGGCGAGGTAGATGGAGCCGGGCAGCGTATCATTGCCCGCCGGACCGGGGCCGTGCGTGAAACGGCTGTTCAGGAAGACAAAGCCGGGATCATCCGCCCCTACAGTGCGTGCTTGCACGACGTATCCGCCGCGTGCGGAGCCGCCGCTGTGGCCGAGCGAACGGATCTCGCACTCCTCGAACAATGCGCCATGGTTGAAGCCCCAGATGAAATCGATCGTGCCGGCGATCAGGCTTTGGTAGAACCACGAGTAGCCCTTTACCTGGATCGTGTCCTGCTCGCTGACAAAATTGGAATGCGTGGCGATGAAACGGCCTTCGCTGGAGAAGTTGACGGCTTCGGCTTGTCCGCCGATGGTCTTGCTGTTCCAGGTCGTGTTGAAGACCGTGAGCGTGTCCAGGATCAGCATGTCTGCGTCTTCAATCAGGAAGACGGAACGGCCACCGTTGGCGCCAGGAGCCAGCTGCGGCTGGCCGACGCCGCTGCCGGCGTTTCGGCCGTCGCTGTTCTCTTCGGCGATGACAACGCCTTCGCGGCTTTCGCCATGCAGCGAGACGTTGTTTTTGCCGCGCAGGTAAAGCAATTCGTGGTAGCGGCCGTTGGCGATGTTGACGGTCACCGGTTCGTCACGCGGGACATTGCGCATGACGTGATTTAGCGCGCCTTGCACAGTACGGAAGTCGGCGGCGGCACCGTCATCGACCGTGATTACGCGGCTCGTCGGCGGCGCCGCGCGGGTACGGAAGCGCCAGCCCGAGGCTTTGCTGATGCCATCGAACGGCTTGTCCGCCAGACGTGCACCTTTAAACAGGTTGCCGTCAACGGTGACGAAATACTCGGTGTTGTATGCGAGACGATTGTCATGAAGGCGGATTGTGGCCCTGCTGCCGTCCAGCTGGATTGGCTGCCAGCGTACGACGCGCGAATATCCGTCGGCGGCGGCGCCAATGGCGTTCACCTCATGGCCAACGTGGATTTCGTCCGCCAGCGCGTTATCCCTCGCGCGCCACACCCGCACGGTGCCCGCAGCGCCAAGAACCGGGGCGGTGTCGAAGCGGAGCTGGAGGGTGCTGTCGACTGGCTGCCCGGTGGCGCCGGCGGCGGGCAAGGTGCGGCCCTGGAGCGCGTAGGTCTGGCGTGATGCTGCGAAGGCAGGCGCCACGCGGGCGCTCAGGGTGACGCCGACGTTGTTATCGGTTTTACTGGCCAGTGTGATGGCCGCGCTGCCTGCGCGCCTGGGGGTGACCAGAAGTGCGTCGCCTTGCACTGCCACGCTGGCAACGGCAGGGTCGGACGAGCGCGCAGTAAACGGCGCAGATCCGAGTCCGTCGCGGCTGGATGTGCGGACAATATAGCGTTGTGCGCCCTCGCCTGCCTGCAAGCTCAGTTGCAAGCCACGCTGCGCCAACCCGATACTGACGGGCGCCACACGTATATCGCCCACACGCAAGTCGTCCACTTCAAAATCGCCGCCGCTGGCCAGCACGCCCACGCGCGTTGGCGGCAGCGAGGGCTCGTCCATGCCGATGGTGCGGAAACCGTTGACGTGCAGGGTGAGCAGATTGCGGTCGCGGTCCAGGCGCATCGTGTAGAAGCTGCCCACCGGATCGGCTTCGCGGCCCACGCGCTTGAGGTAGCGCAGCTTACCATCTTCCATGCGCACGACGACCAGCGCGACGCGGTCGCTGCCCGGCGTGACGTCCAGGCCGAAGCCAAGCCAATTGCGTTCGTCCGCATACCCGGCGATGATCAGCCCCTGTCCGCCCGTTTGCGCAGGCCGCAGGCGGGCCTCGATGAAGTGGGCGCCCTGGCTGGCAGACTCGGTTTCTTCAGCGGGAATCAGGTGCGCTGCGCCATCTGCACGCGAGAACAGCACGTGATTCGGCGCCTCGGCCTGGGAGCGAACGGCGGGAGCGGCGCCGGTCCAAGTACCGCTGCCCTGCTCAAAGTCGCGGCACCAGCCCGCGCCACCGGGGCAAGCCGCCTGCGCGGCAAACGATGCGGTAGCCGCAAACGCCGCGGCGATCATTTTCAGGTTCATGGAATGCGGATAATGCGCAGAGCCATATACGGACGGCCCGGCAAAGTGATGCTGCGTTGATTCTTGTCAGCGAAGGTGTAGTCGTCGCGCTTCTTAATCTCGAACACACCGTCCACCGGCGTGATGGTCATATTCCAGGTGTCGATGATCTCGGCACGGAACTTCATGCCATCCTTCAGGCCAGTCTTGAACAGCACGAAAGGCCAGCTTGCCGGGGTCTTCTTGCCGAAGTAGCCAAGGTAATACTGGGCGTGTTTGCCGGCGAAAGGATAATCCTGCCACTTGTCGATCGGCTCCAGGCCTTCCGGCGGACTCTCGCTCAGAATCTTGCGGAAGAAGGCCAGGCGCTGCGGACTCTGGCCATGCAGTACGCCGCCCTTCGACCACCACGCGATTTCATTGGGGTCCTGATAGGTTTCGCTATGTCCGACGTAGGTGCCTGCGATGGCGCCTTCCCAGAAGCGCAGCACCATTTCCTCCGGTGTGAGCTGGCCCCAGCGCTGCTTGAAGTTGCCTTCGTACTTCACCTCGTCATACACAACGGGTTTGTTATAGGTATCGCGCAGCAGCACGGCGCGCTCGAAATCTTCCGCAATCGCGCCGCTTTGCACGCTGACGTGCGTCACCCAGGGCTTGGTGTGGTTGTAGAACACAAAGGCGTTGTGGATGGAGCGCAGATGCTGATAAGGGTCGCTGGCCTGGACGATCTGGAAATAACTATCCCAATCTTCCATGGTCTTGCTCTTGACGAAGTCGAACTCATTGGCCATCGACCACCACACATTGCGGTAGGACGACAGGCGCGCGACGACATAGCGCAGGTAGCGTTCATTCACGTCCCTGGGCATGCTGTCGAAGCCCCAATGGCCCTTATCATAAGGGTGGAACAGGATGATGTCGGCTTCGATGCCCATATCGCGCAGCTGTCCGACGCGCTGCTCGAAGTGGCGGAAAAAGGCCGGATTGAAGCGGCTGAAATCCCAGGTCGCAGGCGGCTTGCCTTCAAAAGGATAGAAGCGCGGCTCGTTCATATTGTACTCATAGCGCTTCGGAAAAACGGCCATGCGCATCTTGTTGAACGGCGCCGCGGCCAGCGTTTTCAGCGTTTGCTGTTCCAGCTCCTCGGTCTGGTGGGTCCAGACGTAGCTGGTGGTGCCGACCTGCCAGAACGGCGTGCCGTCTTCGTAGCCGAAGTGCCAGGTGTTCCGCACATGCACCGGGCCGTGATTGCCCGGACCAGCTGGCGTCGCAGTGATGCTGCCCTTCCTGCCATTGAGTTCGGTGCGATTGCTGTGCGTTTCATACGTCCACTCGCCAACCGCGTCCGGCATGAAGCGGATTTTGTACTGGCCGTCTCCATCGTAAAAACCCGGCACTTTCAGCGTGCGCTGGCCCTGCGTGAAGATAGCGTACAAATCGACGTCCATGAAAGGATTGCCGGCGCTGGGCCCTGCCAGCGAAATCTCGGCGCTGCCCCAGCGTTCAACGGTCGCGGCGTGCGCGAGGGAGCACAACATCATCAATAACAAGAAGAGTTTTTTCATTGCGATTCTCAAGGCAGGCGCTGGAAGCCTTCGGCGTGAACCACCCAGCGGCCGTTATTCGGGAAGCCTGGCGCAGGACGGTCCGGTGCGCCATCCCAGCCGCCAGCCATCATGGCCACGACAGCGAGCAAGGCGCCATTGCCCGGCAAGTAGACCGGCAGGCCGGTATTTGGATTGTGACCGGCCTTGGTGTAGCCGTTATTCGGACCGTCCGTTTTGAGCAGCACGTCGACCGCTTTATCCGGCTCGCCCAGACGGGCGGCAGTCATGGCGATCATAGGATAGTCCCAGCCCCAGATCTTGGTGGCCCAGTCCCATTTTGTCAGCACCGCATCGAGCGTATTGCGCATGATGGCGCGGTCGACACCGTCGCCGGGCAGCTGGCCAAACGCCATCAGGAAGGATGGATGGTCGTGGCGGCTGTCGACATTTTCCCAGGTATCGGGATGCGATTCGAGGGCGACGTATTTGCCATCCTTCTGCGGCAGCGCAGAAAGATGCGTGCGGCGATTTTCCCAGTCCGGATTGCGCGGCATGCCAAGGCGTTCGCGCCAGCGCTGGGCGGTTTCCAGTGCCCAGGCCCAGTAGCTCAATTCGTAAGCCGGATTCTCGCTGGTCGATTGGTCGTAAATCTCCTGCGCGATCCACAGGGGCGGACCGAGAACGAAGCGCTTGCCTGCTGCATCCCAGTTCAACATGGATGCCATCGCGTCCGCCGTTTCGAACACCAGCTCGTTGTAGCGCGCCAGGGTTTCGTGTGTTGGATTGGCGCGGTACAGCAACTCGGCCAGATGAATGGCATGCGGCTGATTCCAGACAATGAGAGGATTGCCGCCAGGGCTTTCGCGTCCTTCCGGCCCGGTCATCTTCATCCAGCGTGCGCCCTTCAGGCCACGTTCCGCAGCGACGGCGCGTGCAGCCGGCAAGGTACGCTGGAACCAGCCCAGTGTGCGTGCGGTGTATTCAGGGCGGCCCCAGAGTGCAAAGTGCGCGGTGTGCCACCAGACCATCTCCGTGTGGTGCTTGCCGAACCAGGTGGCGGTGGTCAGGCCACTTTCCTGTGCGGGGATCGTGTCGCCGAGCTGGATGGCGGTCAGGTATTCAGACAGCACCACGCGGCGTTCCAGTTCCGCTGCGCGCGGATCGGTACTGCCGCTGAAGTCAACGGCCGCGCCGGATTGCCAGAAGGCGCGCCAGTGTTCGGCGCTGCGCGTGAAGACTTGCTCACTTTGCTGGGCAGGCGCGCGGCCGTTCTGCGCAAAGGACACAGTCAGGTCGAGCGTGTCGACGCCAGCCGAGGGAGAAATTTCAAAGCTGTGGGGACCGGAGCGCTTGATGGCCAACGGCGCGGTGCTGGACAGGGTCATCGCATAGCGCGCGGTGTCGCGGCGGTGTTCAATCATCAGCAGGCGCGGGCTTTGCTCCAGCACCGTGCTGGTGTGCGTGCCCGACCAGTCCAGCGGCGGATTGTGCTTCACGCGGAAGTCGTAGCCGAAAGGCAGCGCGACGCGCACGGCGATGCGCCCGCTGGCCAGCAGCGGAGACTTGATGCGCAGGGCCAGCGTGTCGCTGCCAGGATCGACAGCGCTGCTGACGCTGACGGGCTGGCCGAGCAGCTGCACGCGGCTATCGAGCTGCCCGCGCCACATGTCGAGCTTTTGGTCGACGGCCGTGACATCGGCGGCGGCCAGCGGGCGCGCATCGGCGCCGCAGAGCACAAAGCCGATCTGCGGCAGCGGCTGCACGTGCGGATTCAGACGCAGCCACTGCCCTGCCGGTGAATTCTGATTGGTCGGATAACCAAGCGTGCGTCCGTGCGCCGTGTAATCGCGGTTGGCATCGGAGAGCTTGTAGTGATTGGGATTCGCGTTCTCGTGCCAGGACCAGCGTGCCTGCGTTTCAGTCGGCGTGCCGGTCTTCCAGTACAGGTCCGGCAAGCTTTGCAGGCCGGTGACGTCCGCGGTAAAGGCGAAGCGTCCATTGCCCACGCTAAGCGGCGCCATGGTGTCGATGGCGTTCAAGCTTGGATTGTGGCGGGATACGAGAGCTTGGCGGTCTATGCCGGCAGCTTGCGCGCCGGCGACGGCCAGTAACAAGGTGATACAGACGTAGCGATGTAGCGTCATGGATCGAAGGGAGAGAAATAAACTGCGGGCCCGTTCCCAGGCCCGCAGTGTCAGGACAAGTCTTTAGAACTTGTATTCAACGGAGAAGCGATACACGCGGCCCAGCATGTCGGCCATACTGGTGATGTAGCCACCACTGTAGATGGTGTCTGCAGTCAGCGGCGGCCATTCCTGCGTGATGTTGTTGATACCGAACGAGAGCGTCACATTCTTATTGGCCGCATAGCTCATGTTCATGTTGTACTGGCTGTAAGAATCCACCTTGGTCATGGTGGACCCTGCACGCGGAGTCAGATCCGTGAAGCCGGTATTGAAGCGCTGCGACAGCGTCGCTTTCCAGTCGCCATACTTATAGTTCAGCGACAGGGTGTGCTTCCAGCGTGGATTCAGCTGCGGCATGCCGGCCAGGCCGGAGTTCGGACCTGCGCCACCGTAGCGGCCATCGTTGGTGATGATGCCCACGTTCTGCAGCCATTCGCCGCCCTTCTCTGCCTGGAACTCATACTTCTGATACCAGGTGCCGTCCAGCTTCGCATCGAAAGTACCGAAGCTGGTTTTCGGGAAGAGGTAGCTGGCCGAAACGTCCGCACCACGGATGCGGGTCTGGCCGCGGTTCGCCTGGCTGGCCACGATATGGTCGATGGTGCCGTCGGCATTGCGCAGGATATACTCCGCGTACTTGGCCGGGTTCTGCTGGATCTCGGCGATTGCCAGGGCACCCAGCACGTCGCGGATCTTCAGGCCCCAATAGTCAACGGTGATCGACAGATTCTTCACCGGCTCCAGCGCGAAACCGAAGGAGAAGCCACGCGATTTCTCAGGTTTCAGGAAGGAGTTGTTCGGCGACTTGGTCCAGTAGGTGGTGGTCACGTTGCAGACCTGGTCTGCGGTGTAGCCTGCCACCGGCTTGCCGGTGCCTGCCACAGTCGGCTGCGAGCTTGGGCACAGGACCGGATCGTCCATCACCTGGGTACGCACTTCCGGCGTCGCGTTCTGGATGTCCATGATGGACGGTGCACGGAAACCGGTCGACACCGAGCCACGCAGCACCAGCTGCTGAACCGGCTGGTAACGTGCAGCCAGCTTCGGATTGACGGTGGTCTGCTTCAGGTCATCGTAATGGTCGGCACGCACTGCGCCGTTCAGCAGGAACTTGTCGGTGATCGGCGCATCCAGCTCGAACATCAGCGAGGAGATCTGGCGCTTCACCTTCTTGCCCACACCCTGCGGCGTTTCGCCCACCAGGTCCGTCTGCACAACGTTGCCGGACTTGTCGATGTTGTAGCTGCCGTCAGCCTTCTTCAGCACGTAATCCAGCGGCGCGTCGAAGCTGCGCGCGGAATCCTCACGCAGCTCGCCCGACACTGCCAGCGTCAGGTCACCGCCCGGCAGTTGCCAGATCGGGTGCGTCAGCGTGCCGTCGATGCTCTTGTTGTAGGCCTTGTTCAGGCGGTAGGTATAGTCCTGCGCTTCGATGCTGTTCAGGTAATCCAGGCCGGCCTGGTCCTGCAGTCCGAATGGATTCAGGATGCCTTTGTCGAAGCCCGCTTGTGCGGCGGTGTACAGGATGTAGCCATTGCCGGCACGGGTGTCGCGCTTGGACTGGCCGTAGTTCAGGCCTACGCGGTAATCCCAGCCAAACACTTCGCCTTCGGCGGTCAGCACCACGCGGTCGTTGGTCTGCTCGTCGTTACGATATGCGGGGCCAAGTTCAGCAGGACCCCACTGGAAATAGATAGGCCGGTTGTTCATGTTCAGGTTCGACACGGCGCCAGGAGTCTTGGACGAGTCGATGAACATGGTCGGCGTATTGGAACCGGTATTGCTGCCCACCACCTGCACGGCCGGGGTGATGCCGTTGCCCGGATAGTATTTGCTGCTTGGCGACAGCGAGTAAGTGGTGAATGGGTTGGTGCTGCCCGGTACTTGCATGCCGCGGAACTTCTGCACGTTGAAGTCGGCGTGCAGCAGGTCCAGGTCGATCTTGTGGCCGCCCGGCAGATTCAGGCTGGCACGGCCACTGACCGTGGTGATCTTGCTGCCGTCGGTCACGGCGGTCCAGTACAGCGGATTGCGTGCGCAGCCCGGCGCATAAGTCGGCGTTGCGGCAGTGCTCAGATTACCCAGGGTCGGGTAAGCGTATGGCGATGCGCAACCGCTGGCGAAATACGGGTTGTAGTTCGTATTGGCGGCGCGGGTGAAGCCGAAGTTGGCGATCGGCGAAGCGTTGCGCGCGTCCGGCGTGATGCCCAGTCCGAGGGTCTGCAGGATGGCCGGATCATGCTGGTCAGGCCGGTCTGCCTGGAACAAAGCGCCCTTGTATTGATGGTCGACCGCGATGTAGGCGTTCCAGCCGTCTTCGTTCAGCTTACCCCAGCCCATGATGGCGCCGATGCTGGAAGTCTTGCCGCCGCCGCTCATTTCCGGCGTTGCGTATTCGGCCTTGATGGAAGCGCCCGTATAACCGCGCTTGGTGATGAAGTTCTGCACACCGCCGATGGCGTCCGCACCGTAGATGGATGCAGCGCCGCCGCTCAGGGTTTCAACGCGGTCCAGCGCCATGCGCGGAATCACGTTGACGGATACGTACTGGTCCTGCAGCGGCTCGTTCGCCATGCGGCGGCCGTTCAACAGCGTCAGGGTACGCATCGGGCCCAGGCCGCGCAGGTTGGTGATTGGTCCGGCCGCGCCGGAATTGGTGCCGAGGGACAGCGATTGCGGCTGCTCCAGCACGAAGTCTTTCAGTTCGGTGTTACCCCGTGCTTCCAGGTCGCTGGACTTGGTGGTCATCAGCGGTGTTGCGCCTTCATCCGCCACGCGGCGGATCAGCGAGCCCGTCACCACCACGGCCTGGACTGGCTCAGCCTGGGTTTGGGTCTGAGCGTGCGCCTGGCCGGCCATTTGCAGGACAGCGGCAGCAACTGCCGATGCCAGCACGGCACGTTGGAGTTCGGGTCGGCGTGCAGAATTCATTACGTCTCCTCCTAATTGGTTCGATGATCTGGTCGATCACTTATTTTTTCTGGTACAACCAAATACTAAACTGGCCAGACCAATTCAACAAGAAGAAAATGCAACACATCTGAATAAAGGGAGCTCACTCCTATAAACCAATGCAATGTGGCCGGACCAGATAGGCCCAGTCCGTTGCATTTATGCCTCATCAGCTGATGCGGAGCGCGTTTAGACCGCGTTTACGCGAGGCCCGGCGCCTTTTACAAATTCTTTACTGGATCGCTGATAGTCTGCTGGTCATGCCAATCCTGCCCATGCAGCCATGATCCAAACCGGCACGCCGGACGATATACCGGCCCTGTTGGCCATCGAAAACGCCAGCTTTGAAGGCGACCGTTTGACGCGCCGCAGTTTCCAGCACCTTCTCAGCCACGGCAACGCCCTCACCCTGATCGACACGCATGACGAGCAGCCACGCGGCTACGTCATGCTGCTGTTCCGCGAGTCCAGTTCCATCGCGCGTATTTACTCCATCGCCACGCATCCGGACTGGCTGGGGCGCGGCGTGGCAGCCAACCTGGTGCTGGCTGCGGAGCGCGAAGGGCTTACACGGGGCAACACGCTGATGCGGCTGGAGATCCGCAAAGACAATCTGGCCTCGCAGCGCCTGTTCCAGTCGCGCGGCTACCGCATCTTCGACGAGTACCCGGCCTATTACGAGGATGGCGAAGACGCCTATCGGCTGGAAAAGTCCCTCATCCCTCATCTGCGCCCGGAGCGCTGGAACTCCAGCTCTGGCGCGAAGCCACCAAGATCTTCATGACGGAGAACCACAGCGGCAGCGGCGCGCACGGCCCGGCCCCACCGGGTCGCGGGGGCAGGCGTCAAAGCAGTAGTAACCATTTATCCACGCACTCGTTCAAGCAACGGAAATCATGTCAAATACCCGAAGTAAGCTGCCCCTCATCATCGTTGAAAACCCGAAGGACTGGGAAGGCGAAGGCCGCGCCATCAGCGCAGCCGAATACCTGGATGCCAGCTCGCCTGGCATCCCATCCGACACAACAGTCATCAACCTGTGCCGGGGCTATAAATATCTCTCCATCGGCTACTACTGCTCGCTGCTGGCGGAAGCGCGCGGCCACCACGTACTGCCTTCGGTCAAAACGATCAACGACCTGTCGCGCAAGGCCATCTACAGTCTCGACACCAGCGAATTGAATGAGGCGCTGAACGCCCTGCTCACCGAGAATGACGAAAGCACCATGCCCACCGAGTTCGCCATGGATGTCTTCTTCGGCCAGACCAGCTACAAGCCGCTGGCACGTCTGGCGCGCCAGATCTTCGAAACCTTTCCCGCTCCGGTCCTGCGCGTGGAGTTCGTATATGACGACGAGTGGCAGATCCAGTCACTGAAGGCCCAGCACATCGGCTCACTCAACGAACGCCAGGAGGGCCAGCTCGCCGATATCCTCGCGGCCTTCGACGATGGCCTGCTGCCGAACGCCGTAGCGCGCAAGCGTCCGCGCTACCAGATCGCGATGCTGCACAATCCGGAAGAAGAGCTCCCGCCCAGCAATCCGGAGGCGCTCGAAGCCTTTATCCAGGCGGCCCGCGACCTGGGTATGCAAGTAACGCTGATCGAGAAAAAGGACTATTCGCACGTTGCGGAATACGATGCGCTCTTCATCCGCGAAACGACGGCCATCAACCATCACACCTATCTGTTCGCCAAGAAGGCCGAGAGCGAAGGCCTGGTGGTGGTGGACGATCCCGTGTCGATCCTGCGCTGCACCAACAAGGTCTACCTGGCCGACCTGATGCGCCTGAACGGCATTCCCACGCCGCGCACCCGCGTATTATGCGAAGAAGACATGGACAATGTCAGCGCGCTGGAGCAGCAGCTTGGTTACCCGATGGTGATGAAGATTCCGGACGGCGCTTTCTCCCGCGGCGTGATCAAGGTGGCGAACCGTGAAGAGTTTTGCGACAACGCCCTGAAGCTGTTCAAGCAGTCGTCCTTGATCCTGGTGCAGGAATATATGTACACCGAATTCGACTGGCGTATCGGCGTGCTTGACCGGAGGCCGCTCTTCGCCAGCCAGTATTTCATGTCCAAAGGGCACTGGCAGGTCGCCAAGCGCGACGCCAACGGCAACGCGGAATTTGGCCCGGGCTGCGCGGTGCCACTGACGGAAGTTCCAGCCGACCTGCTGGGTTATGCCGTGCGCGCCGCCAACCTGATTGGCGACGGTCTGTATGGGGTGGATATGAAGATGACGCCCAATGGTCCGGTCGTCATCGAGGTGAACGACAACCCAAACGTGGACGCCGGCATCGAAGACGGTGTCCTGCGCGGAGGCTTATATCGCACGATCATGCAAGTGTTTGCCGATCGGCTCGACCGCCAGTATCAGGACATCCAGTCGCTGCGCAAAAGTGCGTAGGCCGCGATATCGCGCGGTTCTTCGGCGACGATCCAGCGCTCCCGCATCGTCCCCTCGCGGCGGAAGCGCAATTGCTCAAGCAGTTTGATGGAGGCGTGATTGCGCGGCTCGACTTCCGCCTCCACCCTGTTCAGGCCCAGGCCAGTGAAGCCATATCCCAGCATGGCGGCCAGCGCTTCCCTTCCGTAGCCAAAGCCCCAATGCGGGCGGGCCAGGAGATAGCCGAGCGTCGCGCGCCGGTACCGCGGCATTAACTCGTACAGAGCACAGCTTCCTACCAGGCTGCCACTATCGCGGTGTTCGATCGCGAGATGAAGGCTGCGTCCGTCGGCATAGTCCTGGTGCGCTTCGGCTATCGCTGCACGGGCTTGTGCAGGCATCATCCAGGCCTCGTGGCTCCAGTAGCGCATGACGTCAGGATCGCTGTACAGCGCAAACAAGGCAGGTGCATCGCGTGCATCGAGCGCCCGCAGAATCAGGCGTTCGGTCTCAATTACTGGCGGCTTCATCACGGCAGGATACACCGCAAGCGACAGCTTATGTACCTGCTTATACGCCGCGTTTATGCGGCACCGCCAAGTTTTTCGATCTTTTTTACGAGGCGGTTGCTAAGCTCATGTCCATGATTATCGCCATCGTCAACCAGCACAACACTCAGGACCGCAACATCGTCGCACGCAACCTGGCCGTGCTGCGCGCACGCAGCGGACGCAAAGTCTGCCTGGCCATGCCGGAGCATGCGCGCGACGACAGCGACTGGTGTGCAGAGCGAGGCGCCGCCGCCATCCTGCCACGCATCGAAGCACGCCACCTCAATAACCGGAGCGCCGGCAGCAGGCTCGCCCAACTGCGTTTGCTATTCAACGATATGCTGATCGATGCCGGCACGCGCGACAACGAGGCAAGCCGCTGTGCGCTCGCAGCCGCGCGACTGGTCCTGATTCCGGTACGTGGCGCCGAGATCGATTTAGCAAGCCAGTATGCGCTGATGACACGCCTTAACGCCGCACGTGCGCTGAACCGGAACCTGCCCGTGATGTTCCTCATGGTCAGCGGCGCCCGCGGCCCGGGCGACCACGAGCGTGAAGCCGTGCTGGCGCACATGTCGCGCGTTGCCGGTGCCACGCTGGCGACTACCGTGTTGCGAGAGCCAGGCGTCCGCGGCTTCGGCGCCGGCCGCTGCGCAAGTGACGGCCTTACGCCATCCGCCGATATGGCAGAACTCTACCGCGACGTGTACGGCGCCTGAACGATCAGAGGAAGGGCCAGCTGAGAATCCCCTTGACGTGCAGGATCGGCCGGACCGTGAAATAAGCGATGACCAGCGCAAACGCAGCCAGCGAGCGCGGGTCGCCCAGGAATGCGAGCCAGACGCCGCCCACCATGACAAAGGCCATCAACAGCACGAGGCACACCTCTATGCTCTGGAAAAAGACGCCTGCCGCCCGCCACACGCGAACAAACTGTTTTCTGAGTTCCTGGTAGTCCATGATAGGAACGGCAACCATGCCGATTTTGAAATTTCGCCCGTAGAAATGAAAAAATCGCCGGACGAGCGGCGATTTAGGCATTATGCTAACACAGCGGCAGAAAGCCCGCTGAGCGTGACGCCATACCAAAGGAGTGTGTGGATATGAGCAAATTCAAATCGGCATCCAGCCCCATCGCTCCTCCGGTTTACCGTCCGCCGCAAGGCAAGTCCGTTACCGCGCCAAAGGCCGTTCAGCTCAAACCAAACGCTGTGATTCAGCGAATGCAGGCTTTCTGCCGTTGGTGTACGACACCCAACTGCCATAACGGTTCGATCTGCAAGGGATCAGGTCACAATGCGGGCATTTATGCAGGCCGTGTGGACGACCAGAAGCGCCTGGAAAGCGTGTATGGTACCCGCGTCAGTGGCGCCACCCATCAAATGGAACACCCGTATGGCTATAAGGTCCTCGCGGGGCCGATGCATCAGACGGGGGCTCGCGCCGCCACGCCAGCCACGCGGGAGATCGAACAGCAAGCGCCGGCGTATCACGAAGAGCTTCGCCAGCATCGTACTCATGAAGGAACCGGCAATAGCGGCAACGCAAGGGAATCCGGCCTGAACGCGGAACAGTATCGTAACTGGCAGCGTACCGCGCTGGCCGACCAGAATCCGGAACTGGCGATGGCAATTAATCAGATGACGTATGCGCATCAGGCTCTGCCCCACAACCCTGTGGCCCTGGCTCAGGCAAACAACTCGTATGGGGCCATGGTCAACAATATGGGTCCCATTCCTTTTGGCACACCGGGCGGCGTGCAATACCTGCCCGCGCCGACCGACGACCAGAAGTTCGACATGCTGGTATTCCGCTTCCAGGTCACGTTTAAGCGCGACCCGACCGATGAAGAACAACTGGCATTGATCGCCAAATACAACTTACGGGTGTCCTGGCTTTGATGCGTCAAGCAGGCGAAGGTCCGTCTCAAGGCGGATGTCATCGGACGCGCTTCCTACCATCAGTTTAAATTCGCCCGGCTCCGCGCCCCACTTCAACTGGCTGTTGTAGAAAGAGAGCATGTCGCGGTCGATGATGAACTGCACGCGGCGGTGCTCGCCCGGCTTCAGATGGACCTTCTGGAAGCCTTTCAGCTCCTTCAAAGGACGCACGACCGATGCGACCATGTCCCGCAGGTACAGTTGCACCACTTCGTCGCCTTCGCGCGCTCCCCTGTTGGCAATGTCGACGGACAGCGTGGCTTTGCCGTCGCCACGCAATTCGCTGTGGTCCAGCTTCAGATCGAAATAGGTGAAGCTGGTGTAGCTGAGGCCATGGCCGAAGGCGTAGCGCGGCGTATTGACTGAATCGATGTAGGCGGATTTGTACACGACATTGTGTTCGTCCGTGACCGGGCGCCCCGTGTTGTACTGCGCATAGGACAAGGGAATCTGGCCGACGCTGCGCGGGAACGTTATCGGCAGCTTGCCCGACGGGTTGTAATCGCCAAACAGCACATTCGCCACAGCGTTGCCGCCCTCGGTACCAGGGAACCAGGCATAGACAATGGCGTCCGCCTGATCGGCTATGGTATTGAATACCAGCGGACGGCCCGCCAGCATCACGACCACCAGCGGCTTGCCGGTTGCCTTCAGCGCAGTGAACAACTTCTCCTGCTGGCCCGGCAGTGTGATGTCGGTGCGTGACTTGGCTTCACCGCTCATGTCCCAGGTTTCGCCAATCGCCAGCACGATCACGTCGGATTGCGCGGCGGCCGTAACGGCGGCATTGAGCGCGGACGCGTCCAGCGTTGCGCAGCCGGGCGCACAGGCCTGCGCGTGCACGATCTCCGTGCCTTTGCCGGCGTGGCTGCGCAAGCCTTCGAGAATGCTGACCACAGGCGCGCGGTCGCCCTGCACTACCCAGCCGCCCTCAAGGTCGCGCTGCGAATCAGCGAGCGGGCCAATGACGGCGATGCGCTTAAGGTCGCGGCTCAGGGGAAGCGGTGTCGCCGCAGCACCCGGCACTCCGTTCTTCAGCAACACCATCGACTTCTGCGCCACATCCAGCGCGGCGGCACGGTGCGATGCATCGCCCAGCACGGCCTTCTCGCGCGAAGCATCCGAGAATTTGTAGGGATCGTCGAACAAGCCAAGCTCGAACTTCTTGTACAGGATACGGCCAACGGCATCATCCACCAGCTTCATCTTCACCTTGCCGGCCTTGACGGCTTGTTCAAGGTGCGCCGAGTAGGCATAGCCTTCCATATCCATATCGCTGCCCGCCGTGATGGCCTTCACCGCCGCGTCGGACAAATCGGCCGCGTAACCATGCGGCACCATTTCGCGTATCGATCCCCAGTCGCTGACGACAAAGCCCTTGAAGCCCCAGCTGCCTTTCAGGATATCGCGCTGCAGGAAAGCATTGCCGGTGGCCGGCACGCCGTTCAGCGTATTGAAAGAGTTCATGAAGGTCGCAGCCCCCGCGTCCAACGCAGCCTTGAATGGCGGCAGATAGACCTGGAACAGCTGCTGATTGCTCATATCGACTGCGTTGTAGTCGCGGCCCGCGATGGCGGCGCCATAGGCTGCGAAGTGCTTGGCCGTCGCCATCACGGCATCGGTGCCGCCCAGCTTCTCGCCCTGGAAGCCGGTTACCCGCGCCTTTGCGATTTGCGAGCCGAGATAAGTATCCTCACCGGCGCCTTCCATCACCCTGCCCCAGCGCGGATCGCGCGACACGTCCACCATCGGTGCGAAGGTCCAATGAATGCCCGACGCCGCAGCTTCCTGCGCCGCGATATGCGCGGACAGACGAATCGCATCCATATCCCACGACGCCGATTCGCCCAGCGGTACGGGGAACACGGTCTGATAGCCGTGGATCACATCGAGGCCGAACAGCAACGGGATCTTCAGCCGGGATTGCAAGGCCAGCGCCTGGATCTCGCGCGTGTCCGCCACGCCCTTTACGTTCAGCATCGAGCCGACACGGCCGGCGCGGATATCCGCCAGCTTGTCCGCATAGTTGCTGCTGGTCGGTCCGGTGAACTGGCGGCCGGAGAGCTGGTGCAACTGGCCAACCTTCTCGGCCAGCGTCATCTGCTTCAGCAAGGCCGCCACCTTGCGCTCGATCTGTGCATCCTGGGCATGCGCCAGGATGGGAGCGGCCAGCAGCAAGCCGGCCGCAGCGCGTGCCAGGGCCGCGCAGTGCGATGTCTTCATTTGTATTGTTTCTGTTTTTGATCGTAGTATGCCTTCAGTGTGTAGAAGGCCTGCTTTTTCTTGCCGCTCTGAGTCAGCAAACCCTTGCGGTTCCAGAAGTCCTGGAAGTAAGGATGCGGACGGCGTGGCGAACGGAAGTCCACCAGCACCCACGGCGTCATGCCGCGCAAGCCTGGAATGGCATCCAGCATCTTGAACTGATTGCGATACAGCTGGTCCTGATACTCTTCACTCCAGCGCGTATCGGCATCGCCGTGGTAACCGCCCAACGCGTCCGCGCCAAACTCGGTGATGATGACCGGCTTGTTGGCCGTGATATTGAAGTGGAATTTCAACATATCGCTGTTGCTGGCCCAGTACCAGCCTGCGTATTCGTTGAAGCTGACCAGATCCAGCTTGTCCGCCAGCGGATCGGCCACGGTGATTTCGTCGCCGGTACGATGTACTTCCAGCGCGGCGCCGACCAGGCGCGTGGTGTCCAGCGAACGGACGGTATCGGCCATGCGGCCCATGAAGTTCGTGCGCACCTCGCTGACCGGCGTCTCGTTACCGATGGACCAGATCACCACGCTGGCGCGGTTGCGGTCGCGCACGATCATATCGGTCATCTGCTGCTTCGCATTGTCGAACACTTCCGGTTTCTGCCAGGAGATGGTCCAGTACACCGGCACCTCAGCCCATACCAGCAAGCCCATCTCATCGGCCAGGCGAATCATCTCTTCGCTGTGCGTGTAGTGCGCCAGGCGCACGTAATTGCAGTTCATCTCCTTGGCCCATTGCAGCAGCATGCGCATATCGCCCTCGCCGCGCAGACGGCCCGGAATCAGCGGATTCTCGTCATGCACCGAGACGCCGCGCAGGAAGATCGATTTGCCGTTCAGCAGAATGTCGCGGCCATGCGTGACGATGGTGCGGAAGCCGATGCGGTCATCCACTTTGTCGGTGGCGGAAGACAACGTCACGCCATACAGCTTGGGATCTTCCGGCGACCAGTAGTGCAGCTGTTTGGCTGTCAGCGGAATGCTTATGGCGGCGCGGCCATCAGCACCCGTATGTACGGTCGTTTTGATGCCGGCTTCAGGAATGGTCACCGTCACATCCTGCGCGCGCTGCGGGCCATCGATCTGCACGAAGCCTTCGATGCGGCGCATATCGCCTTTCGCCAGCTGGATCTGGTAATCGGCGATGTGCGTCTCCGGCACTTCGGCCAGCAGCACATCGCGCGTAATACCGCCATAGTTCCACCAGTCCGTGCTCACAGTCGGGATATCGTCCTGATGGCGCGTGTTGTCGGCCTTGACGATCACCGTGTTCTGACCCGGCTTCAGCTTTCCCGTGACGTCGAACTGGAACGGCGTGAAACCGCCCTTATGGCTACCGATCTTCTTGCCATTCAGGTAGACGTGGGCTTCGTAATTCACTGCGCCAAAGTAGAGGAAGTAGCGCTTGTCCTCCTTCGGTGCAGCGTTGAACTGCTGGCGCATCCACACGGTGCCTTCGTAGTTCTCCAGCTTTGCATCCTGCGAATTCCAGTCGCCGGGGATCGCCAGCGTCGGCGATCCATCGAAGCTGTACTCCACGATGTCGCCCTTGTCCTTCGGTTTGCGGTCATCGTAAAAACCACCACTGCCGCCTTCCGATTGATCGTAAGGCTGGCGGCGGTAGTTGTAATAACCCGTCTCATACGGGTCCACGATGTAGTTCCAGCGGCCATCCAGCAGTAGGTGCTGACGGCCATAAATATTGTGCAGCGCCGGCTCGGCGGACACGCTGCCACAGACTAAAACGGTTGCAGCCAACAGCAACTTCAAAGGGGACCAACGCATGTGCACCACCTTTCGATTGGAAAACGTTTAACAGATACTATTGGATTTTTTGCTACAGGTAAAGCTGTACGAGTTGACGTTCGGATAAATTTGGTGCTAACTTAAGTAAAACGTTTAACTTACAAGAAAACTACGGAGACGCCCTTGCCCAAGCTACACCCGCGCCCATTGCTGCTGCGCGCCGCTATTCTCGCGGCACTGTCCGCAACGCCCTTCATTCACACCGCGCATGCTGCAGCGAGTATCACGCAGCAGGCGTCCGCGCTCGCACCGAAAGCCGTGCTGTCGGTGATGGAACGCGCCGCCGACTGGCAGCTCGCCAACCCCAGCAAACATCGCCCCGACGACTGGACCCAAGCCGTCGGCTACAACGGCATGATGGCCCTCGCCGGCATCTCCGGCGACCGCAAATACCGCGACGCCATGGTGCAGATGGGCGAGAAGAACGGCTGGAAGCTCGGCTCCAATCACTACCACGCGGACGACCACATCGTCGGCCAGACTTACGCAGAACTCTACCTGCAATTGCGCGAGCCGAAGATGATCGCTCCCATGCGCGCCCACATGGACGACATTCTCGCCAATCGCCGCAGCGGTCCGCTGGACTTCACGGTGAAGGGTAACCAGGAACGCTGGTCGTGGTGCGACGCGCTGTACATGGGGCCTCCGACCTGGCTTCGCCTGTGGGCCGTGACCGGCGACCAGCGCTATCTGGACTTCGCCGTCAGCGAATGGTGGGTGACCTCCGACTACCTGTACGACAAGGACGAACACCTCTACTTCCGCGACAGCACCTACTTCGACAAGCGCGAAGCCAATGGCAAGAAGGTCTACTGGGGCCGTGGCAATGGCTGGGTGATGGGTGGCCTGGTGCGCATGCTGCAGTATCTGCCGGCCAGCCACCCTGCCCGCGCGAGCTTCGAACAGCAATACCGCGACATGGCCGAAAAAATCCTCACGCTGCAGCAGGACGATGGCCTGTGGCGCGCCAGCCTGCTCGATCCTTCCAGCTATCCGATGAAGGAATCCAGCGGCTCCGGCCTGTACACCTACGCACTGGCCTGGGGCGTCAACCAGGGCATGCTGGATGCGCAGCGCTTCGGTCCTGCCGTGCGCAAGGCCTGGCAGGCGCTGGTCGTCAACGTCAACGCCGACGGCAAACTGACCCACGTGCAGCCGATCGGCGCTGCGCCCAAGACCTTCGACAATGAGCTGACCGAAGTCTATGGCGTCGGCGCCTTCCTGCTGGCCGGCAGCGAAATGTACCGCATGGCCGTGATGGCCCAGGCCAAGCCGCAAGTGGTCACGATCCGCAATCCGTCCGACGTGCTGCGCGGCGATGAACTGGCCGAAGTGGCACTGGGCACTGGCCCGAAAGCACCGGTAGTGATGGATGCCTCCACTTCCGCGATCCTGACCTCGCAGGCGATCGGCAAGCAGCTGCTGTTCAGCGTGAACATCCCCGCCCAGGATACGCACCGCTACCTGCTGCTGCCCGCCGACCGTCTGGCAGCCGTGCCGCCGGCGGACGTGAAGACCCACGCGCGCTTCGTGCCTGAACGTCTGGACGATTTCGCCTGGGAGAGCGACCGCATCGCACACCGCGTCTACGGCCCGGCCATCATCAAAGACCCGAAAGAGCACTTGATCAGCAGCGGCGTGGATGTGTGGGTCAAGCGTGTGCGCTACCCGGTCGTCGACAAGTGGTACCGCACTGGCGACTATCACGCAGACCATGGCGAAGGACTGGACTACTACAAGGTCGGCCCTGCGCGCGGCTGCGGCGGCACCACGATTTACGCCGACGGCAAGCTGCATAACTCGTCCAACTTCGCCGGCTGGAAGGTGCTGGCTGACGGTCCGCTGCGTTCCGTATTCGAGCTGCGTTTCGCCAATTGGGACGCTGGCCAGGGCCGTCAGGTGTCGGAAGTGAAGCGTTTCTCCATCGACGCCGGTTCCAACATGACCCGTGTCGAAAGCAAGTACAGCAGCGCCAGCAAGGCACCATTGACGGTCGGTGTCGGCATCGTCAAGCGTGATGGCGACGGCCAGTACGCCAGCGATGCGGCCGCAGGATGGAGCAGCTATTGGGAGCCTGCAGAGGGCAACCAGGGCAGCACTGCCTGCGCCGTGATCGTGCCGGGCGGCGCCAAAGGATTTGCCGAAGCCGAAGGCCAGCAGCTCACTCTGGCCGACGCGCAGCCGGGCAAGCCTTTCGTGTACTACCTGGGCGCCGGCTGGAGCAAGAGCGGCGACTTCGCGGATGCCGCGGCATGGCAGTCCTATGTGCGCAACTTCGCCCAGCGCCTTCAGGCGCCGCTGGCCACCAGCATCGGCAAATAGAAAAACAGGGCCTGCGCCATACCGCAGGCCTTTTTTAGACCGGGAATTGGAAACGTTCCCAATAATTATACGGAGACTTAAAAATGCATCCACGCCCCACCCTGCGCCCCATACCGGCAGCGCTTGCACTCGCACTTCTCGCACTGTCGTCAGCATCGTACGCGGACGACACGAAGCTTGAAACCGTGGTCGTTACCGCCAACAAGCGCGCCCAGAATCTGCAGGACGTACCGGCATCGATCACGGTGCTGAATGACGCCACGCTTCAGCGCAATAACGTGCGCGACCTCGAAGACGTGCCGAACCTCTCCCCTGCGCTGACGCTGTCCTACGGCACGCAGCCGGGCAACTTCAGTATCAATATGCGCGGCATCGGCACCTTCTCGCTGGGTATCGGCGTCGAGGCGGACGTATCGGTGATTGTGGACGATGTCCCGCTGGGCATGCAGGCCAACGCTTTCCGCGACCTGGCCGACGTCTACCGTATTGAAGTGCTGAAAGGCCCGCAAAGCACGCTGTATGGCAAGAGCTCCATCGCCGGCGCGCTGAACATCACCACCAAGCCAATCGGCGGCCCGGTGAAGACCACGGCCTACGCTTACCATTCGAACGACGACGAATGGCGCGCCGGCGCCAGCATTTCGGGCGCCGTGTCCGACACGCTGCGCGCGCGCCTCGCTGTCAGCAAGACCGATTTCAAAGGCACGCTGAACGACCTGACTACCGGCGGCAAACTCAATGGCAGCAAGGGCGACAACGTCAGCGCCAAGATCGAATGGCATCCGATCGACGAGTTCACCGCGACCTTTATGCCGCACTACAACCGCACCGAAAAGTTCTGCTGCTCGAATGCGTTCAGCTCCATGTCGCCGGGCGGCATTTACCGCAATGCGCCGCAACTGCCGGTGTCGCTGGTCCTGGCCGGCATCAACATCGGCCCGGACAACCGCTCCGTGCGCAACGACTATCCTACCGGCGGGAAGTTCCACGACATCGGCGCAGGCCTGAAACTGGACTGGACCTTTGGCGACGGCAGTCCGCTGGCAGGCCACACGCTGAGCTCCATCTCGTCCTTCGACAAGTACCACATGGACGACTACCAGGACAACGACAATACCGACGTCGATATCCTGCCATTCTTGCTGCTGCCGAACGGCCAGCCGACCGGAATGCACGGCGGCCTGTATCAGTATGGCTTCTTCAACGTGCGCTCGACCACGCAGGAATTCCGTCTGACCTCTCCGGACAAGGGCGCGATCCGCTACGTGGCGGGCCTGTGGTATGGCCGTAACGCCCTCACCCGCGAGCTGACCAAAGTGCCGCTGATCCAGGCTTACGGTACGTCCTACGGTGCGGATGCCTACAACATCAACAAAGCGGTCTTCGGCCAGGGCAGCTGGGACTTCCTGCCCAATACCAGCCTGACGCTCGGCGCGCGCTACAACCTGGAAGACACGGGCTACAACTTCCGCCGCTACACCGTGCCACCGCAAGCGTTCGCGCTGACGGAGTTCTACACCAAGAACGACAGCAACAACAGCCGTACCGGCAAGATCGGCCTGGAGCACCGCTTCAATCCGGACACCATGATTTATGCGATGGCGTCCACCGGCCACAAAGGCGTGGCCTACGACCTGACCAGCGGCTTCACCGCAGCCACCGCCGCCCTGCCCGCCGTGCCGCCGGAGTCTGCCCGCAGCTACGAGCTTGGCCTGAAACAGAGCCTGCTGAATAACCGCCTGATGTACTCCCTGGCCCTGTTCCGCACCAACTTCAAGCACTTCCAGCAATCGTCCAGCTTCTTCGACAAAGACGGCACCTTCCGCACTGGCCTGAACAGCATCGGCGGCCTGCGCACACAAGGTGTGGAACTGGAAGGCAGCTACCGCGTCAACCGCGACCTGCAGTTGAACGGCAGCTTCGCTTACACCGAAGCGACCATCCGCTCGTTTGAAAACGGCCCTTGCTACAACGTGCTGAATGCCGCAGGTACGGGCGCGACGCCAGGCCCAGGCTGCGCGCCGAATCCGAAGTTCAACAACACGAATGTGCAAAACCTGGCCGGCAAAACGCTGCCGAACGCGCCGAAAGTGCGTGTGAACCTCGGCGGCCAGTACGACATTCCGTTGCCGAGCCAGAGCTTCGGCGGCTTCGTGGCCTTCAACACCCGCTTCCAGAGCCGCACCCAGTTCTCCCTGAGCCAGGACCCGATGACCGAACAAGGCGCCTACAGCATCACCAACCTGAGCTTCGGCGTGAAGGACGCACGCGACCGCTACAAAGTCACCCTGTTCGCCAACAATCTGTTCGACAAGCGCTACGCCGCAGGCCTGAACAGCACCATCGCCAGCAGCAACTGGAGCAGCCGCGCACCAAATCCACCGGTAGTCGTCAACACCACCGAATGGATGCCTCCACGCGATTTCCACCGCTACTTCGGCCTGCGCGTAGAGGGTACGTTCTAAAGGCAGCGTTGTGCGACAATCGCGGCATGGAGAAATTTGAACTACGCCGCGATCGTTTCGCTTTGTTTGACGGGATGGATAGTCCCGCGCTGAATCTGACCTTCACGCTGGACTTGCCGGACTTCCGGCCCTGGTGCAAAGCCCAGGGCCTCCCTCCCTTCCATGTGATGCTGTGCGCCGTGCTGCGTTCGATCCTGAAGATCGAGAACTTCCAGTACCGCATACACGATGGTGAAGTGATCCGCATCGACAAGCTCACGCCTTCGTTCACCGCAAAAAACCAGCACAACGACCTGAATTTCGCCATGTTCGAATGGTCGAATGATTTGCGCGAGTTTGTGGCGCGCAGCCAGGCGGCCGGCGCGGAAGCATCAACGATGGCGGGGCTGAATCAGAAGTACCGCGCCATGTCGCCGCGCGAGGCGAAGGAACAGGTATTCGTGACCTGCATTCCCTGGCTGGACTTCACGTCGATCCAGCACCCGACCGCGGCCCTGAAGTCACCGGATATCCCATCGCTGGCATGGGGCAAGTTCAGGGACGCGCCGGGCAACCGCGTACACCTGCCCTTCTCCGTGCAGGTGCATCACGGCTTCGCGGACGGCTACCACATCCACTTGCTGGCGCAGCAGATCGCCGCCGAACTGACGGCGATCATGCAGGCTACTGCCACTTGATCGGTGTGGCCGTCTTCGACAGCATCCAGCGCGCCAGCATCTGGCCCAGCGTGCGCCAGGTGCCGACGTTGGACATCACGTAACGCTGATACGACCACACGTAGATCATTTGCGCGATGGCGCCGCTGACGCGCACGTGCCGGCTGCCAATCGCGCGCAGCAGAATGCCAACGGTACCGAACGGGCCAAGCGACACCAGCGCGCCATAGTCGCGGTAACGGAAAGCCGGCAGGCGTTCGCGGTCCAGGCGCAGCAGGTGGTCCGCGAGGAAGATCGCCTGCTGCCGCGCGGCCTGCGCGCTGGGCGGCACCATCACATTGGTGCGCGTGTTGACGATGGACGCGCAATCTCCCATCGCAAACACATGCGGATCATCGCGCGTGGCGAGGCATTCGCCGACCACGACCTGCTGGTTGCGGTTCACGGCCAGACCAAGCTGCGTAGCCAGACCCGAGCCTTTCACGCCCGCAGCCCATACGGTGATCGCCGAGGGGAAGCTTTGCCCGTCGGTCGTCAGCACCGCGTTGTCGGTCACTTCAGCCACTGCCGTTTCGGTGCAGATTTCGATGCCGATGGCCGCCAGACGCTTTGCCGCGGCAGCGGACACCGAACGGTCCAGCCCCGGCAGCACGCGCTCCGAGCGCTCCACGATGCGAATGCGCACGTCACGGGCGAAGTCCCGCTTGCTGACGCGGTAGCGCACCAGCGTATCGACGGTGTGGCGCAAGTCGGCCGCCAGTTCAACGCCGGTCGCTCCCGCGCCGACGATCACAATATCCAGGCTCTGGCCCGTCATGCCTGCGGCGAGGCAGCGGTCCAGGAAGCGCTGGCGGAAGGCTTCCGCCTGTTCGACCGTATCCAGCGACAGGCAATGCTCTTCCGCGCCGGGCACACCAAAGAAGTTGGTCACGGCGCCGAAGGAAAGCACCAAGCGGTCGTATTCAATCACGATCTCCGGCGAGGACGCGTGCGGCAAATAGCGGCGTACCGTCAGCGAACGCTCATGGCGATTCACATTCATCACATCGCCGCACACGAATTCGAACCCGTTGTCGATCGCCTGGCGGGCGTAGTCGATGTGGTGGGTGGCCGGGTCAATCGTTCCCGCTGCGACCGAGTGCAGCAGGGGTTTCCAGAAATGGGTGGGGGCACGATCTACAAGAACGATGCGGCGTTTGCCGCGCTTACCGAGGCTGCGACCCAGACGGGTTGCGAGTTCGAGTCCTGCGACTCCACCACCGACGATAACGATTGATTTCATGCTGTCCTCCCTTCTTGATGAATTCAGCTTGTACAGATATTGAGCCGCGCGCTATAGGCAGCGTTCACTGCGCGCGGCGAATCGGCGACGACAAGAGCGTCTTCGGGGGCGACTTCAAGCAGGCGCAGAACCACCTGGTAAGGCGATTCGTGACCGCTGTCGGTGAAGTCGGCGCCAGCCAGCACCACGGAGAAAACGTGATGGGCCGTATCGCCGAACATCGATTGCAAACGCTTCTCCGCCAGGTCGTGGGGAAGCTCGGTGATCAATGCGCAGTGCGAGCCGTCGCTCTGCACCTTGCGCAGCATGGAGGGGTTGAGGGTTGCTAGATCGAAGATTACCGCTTGCGTTGCCATTTTGACTCCTTTCGCAGATAACGATTTGACTATAGTGGAGCCTCACATAAAATAAAAATAAAATATCTTCGTAAATCCATTAGGTATCGCTTATGTATCCAACCAGTTTCAAGCAGCTCCAGGCGCTGGTCCAGGTGGCCCGCCACGAGAGCGTTTCACGCGCCGCCGAGGCCCTGCACGTCACGCAGCCAGCCATTTCTTTGCACCTGCGATTGCTGGAGGAATCGGCCGGCATGCCGCTCACGCGCAAGCACGGACGCAATATCCAGCTCACCGCTGCGGGCGAGCTGCTGGCCGGTTATGCGGAACGATTGCTGACACTGTGGGAAGAAGCCGGCGATGAAATCGCAGCACTGAAAGGCGTCACCAGCGGTACCTTGCGCATCGGCGCCGTGATGACGGCGGAGCACTTGCTGCCGCCGATGCTGGTGCGCTTCACGATCGGCCGTCCGCATGTGCGCATCAAGCTGCAGGTGGGCTCGCGTCCCGAGGTAATCGGCATGTTGAGCCGCAATGAAATCGACCTCGCGATCATGGGCACGCCGCCGCGCGAGTTCCCCACGCATGCGGCGCGTTTCGCCCGTCACCCCATGGCTTTCTTTGTCGCGCCCAATCACAGCCTGCTGAATGGACCGCCCGTGACGCTGGCCGAACTGGCGCGGCACAATCTGCTGGTGCGCGAGCGCGGCTCAGGCACGCGTACGGCGATTGAGCGGCTGTACGGCACGGCGAATTTGCCGCTGTCGATTGGCTCTGAACTGTCCAGCAATGAAGCGATCAAGCAGATGACGGCAGCGGGCCTCGGTGTTGCGTTTCTGTCGCTGCACGCCTGCACGCTGGAATTGAAAAGCGGACTGCTGACGCCCCTGCCAATGGAAGGCATGCCCTTCGAAGGCGACTGGCACGTGATCCATAAAACCGACCGCCCGATGCCGACTGTGGCCGCGTCGTTCCAGGACTTCATCGTGCAGCACGGTCAGGAAGTGATCAGCGATGAGCTGGAACGGATCGGCAAGTAAAGTTTGACTAGTAATAGCTCAGTTGGTGTGCAAAAATCCATTAGCACCTAGCCATTTAGAAGCTGGGGCATGATCGATGGAGGCCCACCCGTGTCATCCACACCTATCCCGCCCGACCTGAAACGCGTGGCGATCGAATTCAATCGCGGCTTTGGCTCGGTCGTCGCATGGCAGTTCCTCGCCAAACACGGCGTGGCGCCGGAGCAGATCTTTGCCCTGCTGCGCGACGCTGAAGGGCCGGAACGCGCCATTCCCCTGATGCAGTCACGCCGGCGCCTGTTCCTTGTAAAGCCTTGACCGCCTTACTTCCGCTGTTGACGGAATAACCAATCGCGCCACCAGAATCCCGGGTAGATGTCGGCCGGTGGCTGGTGATTCAGGCCTTGGTACTCCCGAAGTGATACTTGCCGTGCACCCTGGTTTGCAATGGTTTGAACGAATCGCCTGTCCGCGGTGATGGGATTCTCCTCATCCGCGTTGCCATGAATCGCCAGTACGGGGAGATGAATGAAAGGGCCTGCCTGGGAGTCTGGCGGCGCCACGCCTGAAATGGGAACGATGCCGGCGAACACACCAGGGCCTATCGTTGGCAGCAACCACGCTGCTGAGCCGCCCATGGAGAAGCCGGTGGCGTAGAGCCGTGACTTGTCCACGGGATTAACCGCCGCAAATTGAGCGACCAGTTCCAATGCATCCTGAAGCGCTGCCGACGCTACGGCATGCTGGTCCGGCGCTGCGGGGCCATAGTTCGCGCTGCGGATCGGAAATTGCGGGATCAGGACAAACGCTTGATAGCGATCGCGCACCTCGGGCATTGCCCAGCTTTTGGCGAGCCGTTCCAGCTGGCTTAGATTATCCGTGCCAATGCCTCCCGATCCGTGCAACTGAACCACCAGCGGATACGTTTGTCCCTGGCTCAGCCTCGATGGGCGAAGCAAGCGATATGGCAATTCTGTCCCACGCGATGAGGTAAAGCTGGCGCTCTCGAATTGATCTGGGGAAACAGTTTTGAAAACATCCCGCCCCAGGGGCGCTGGATTGTCCACCAGGACGTGCCGCCCTGGCGCTATGGCACAGCTTGTCAGCGCTGCGCAAAGGAGAAAAGCGGAAACGATTGTTTTTTTCATTTAGTCCGTTCGGCAAACACTTGCCCATTCCATCAAATTCCGATATATTGAACAAAAGTTCGGCATAGCGGATTTATTCGTTATCAAACTATTTTGCATCAAGAGTCGGTTTTCCGACGCCAACCTGCCTCTCCCGGGCAAGGTGGATGCCATTGCGGCGATGCGGCCTATTAACGGCAACGAAGCGGGTGCGACATGGTTGCTCCGAATCGAGCCAAGATTTCTGGAGAAACCATGACAACTCAGACTTCCTTCACTCCCTCCCAAGACGTCAGCGCCTGGCGCAGCGACTTCCGTTTGACCCATACCTTTCAGGTCGTATCTCATACCAGCGAGCCTAATGCCGGCCAGCTGGAATCGACGCTGAAAAACTTCAAAGCGCAAATCGAGAAATGGGTCATCTTGCGTCGTGGCGGCTGGCACGAGCATAGCATTACCGTCGAGGGCATCAGTGACGATTCGGCGCGCGAATTGCGCAAGGAACTCGCCAGCCTGAATGGCGAGATCAAGGTGCACGTCGAACATATGCTTCACTTCGAGAGCGAAGCCGTTCACGCCTGAGATCAGGTATCGGGGCTGGGCGACAGCTTGTCGGCGTGGCGATGGATCAGCTTCCACTCGCCGTCCTCGCGGCGGAAAATTTCCGTGACGCGGAGATTCATCTCGGTCTTTTCCGATTTGCCTTTCTTCGCCACGTTGGAGCGCTGGATGCCGACCCAATAAGCTAGAACACCGTCACTCGCCTTGTGCATGATGTCGAAGGCGTTTTCGCTGCCTTCCGCGAATGCATGCGAGCCCTGTTCGTTCGCCTTGTTGACTTTTTCAGCGCCTTGAATGCAGTCGCCCTTGGGGCCGAAAATGGTCGCGGGCGATGTCTGCGTCGAGATTTCCTGCAATGGGCCGTAGTCGCCATTGACGAATGCCGTTGATGCTTCTTCCCGCCGCTGCAGAAAATGCGGGAAGTCGAGAGATGTGCTCATGATGCCCTCCGCGTCGCTATCCGGCACTGATGTTAGCGGAATGCGTCTGGCAAACGGCGCGCAGTTGCCCGATCTTGCTTTCTAATTTCCGAAATGCCAGAATCGCTTGCACATCTATCCGCGGGGATCTCCATGAAGCCATTGCAGCGCCTCACCATTCTGTCCGCCTTGATGCTGACCGCTTACAGCGTGCACGCCGTGACGCTGCCGCCGGCAGTCATTGCTGATCCGGTTCGCGATCAAAAAAATCCGCCCGCAAATAAGCAGCTGCTGATTCCCAGCGCTGGCGTGGGCATGAATGCCTTGATGATGAAGGCGTCAGGAGCCGGTCCGAAACCAACACTGGTACTGCTGCATGGCCTGCCCGGGAATGAACAGAATCTGGATCTGGCGCAGGCGATACGCCGCGCAGGATGGAATGTGCTGACCATGCACTATCGCGGCAGCTGGGGATCGCCCGGCAACTTCAGCATCGAAGGCGCGATTGAGGATGCAGCAGCGGCCATGAGCTTCCTGCAGCAAGCGGAGAGCGCAGCCAAATACAACGTCGATCCACACCGTTTGTATATCGGTGGCCACAGCATGGGCGGCTTGGCCGCAGCGCTTTACGTCGCCAAACACCCCGACGCGGCAGGACTGGTGCTGCTCGATGCGTGGAACGCCGGCCTCGATGGCAAAGAGCTGGCCAAGCATCCCGAAATGATGAAAGAGTTTGTCGCGGCTTTCGATGATCTGGGCAACAGCCTGGCAGGCACCGATGCTGAACATCTTGGAGAAGAAATTAAACGGCACTCGGACGAGTGGAATTTGATCAATTACGCACCGGCACTGGCTGCCAAACCGGCACTGGTGATCGGCGCAGCCAAAGGAGGCGGTGAGCCGAACAAAAAGCTGGCCGACGCCATTCGCGCTCAGCACAAAGGCAAGGTCACCAGCCTCACCATGGACACCGATCATCCATTCACCGACCACCGCATCGCCTTGTCAGCCGCAGTGGTAAGCTGGCTACAGCATCAGCCAGCGGCGAAGCCCTAGCACTGCGCTGGCAGCACGGCAGTGGACCACGGCGCAAGCAGCTGCCAGCCCAGGCTCAGATACAGGCCACGCCCCTCTTCCGTGGCCACCAGCAGGCGCTCGGTCACCCCGGCTTGTCTGGCCAGCTCGTCCAGTCTCTGCATGACGAGCGTGCCCAAGCCACGGCGGCGGTGCGATTCTGCAGTGACGATCTGATCGAACACGGCGCATCCCTCATGCGTTGCAATGCGGCCTGAGGCAGCCTGCTCTCCATCTGCATGCAGCACGCGCACGAGCGTCGTGGCGCCGTCCTCCACGACGTCGACGCGATAACCAGACGGCAGTTCTGTTTGCCTGGATAGCGATTCAGGCCCGCGCATCAGATAGCCCGGGGCCTCCACCGTCCATCGCGCTGGCAGCGCAGTGCGTAGCACCTCAGGCTCAACCGCCGCCTTCAGATAGATGTGCGGTGCCTGTATGCGGTCGGCGCAAGCCTGCAGCGCTGGCCCGGCATCCAGAAACACGTAGCGGCGCAGCTGCAGCGGCATGCCCACTTCAACGCGCAATCCACCTTCTTCCCTGACAGGCAGTGGCACGCCGCGCGACAAACTCCAACCCGTCAGCCAGCGTTCCAGCAGGGGCAAATTGATCCCGGTCATACCCGCTTCTCTCTCGCTCAAATCTACCAGCTCGCAAGCCTAGCAGTTTTTGCAAGCTATTGCTGGGAACCCTCTTGCTCCGGCGGATAGGTAATTTGAAGGCCGTCGACCTGCGCGAATGGCGTGAGCTTGTGAGGGCGGCGCTGCCGCGCGTCGATGATGTCGTCCACGCGCACGCCGCGGACGAGTAATGCATCCGCCACCAGCGAACGGTGGCAGCGCCACGGCACCGCCTCCGCGCACATCAGCACGCAGCACTTTTCGCGGCCCAGCTCCTTGACCGTCTCGACGTTGGCCGCAAATTCTTCCGTCTGCATGTAGTCGGCATAGCCGCGGAACGATTCGTTGCGCCAGCCTGCATTGGGAGAATCCTTGCGCGGACGACGCAGGCCGCCAAGGCCGCGCAGGTAACGGTACTCGATGCCCGCTTCGGCCAGCGAAACGGACAGCTGGTCCTGGCCGAACTGCGGATTATGGCGCGACTTCGGCACCGTACGGATGTCGAGCAGACAGGCGATGCCGTTCTGCCGCAGAAGTCCGATGAACTCCTCGATCGTACGGTTCGAATGGCCGATGGTGCAGACAAGTTCCTGTGTCATACGTCCATTCTGGCATGAACGCCCCGCGCGCAGCGCACCGCCCATGAACTTGCCGTGGCTTGATGAGAGCCATATCAAAAATGATATAGCTCGCGAGCATTTAGTTATTGGAGATACATACCCGAAGGGGATAACATGATCCGCACTATCGCTTTGGAGTCCCGTAATGCCAGGTCCTGTTTCTGCTGCATCCTCCGTAGTTGAACCGCAATCCCAGTCCAGCGCCAGCTACGGCGCGGTGATGTCGCTGCTGGCGAGCCTGTTCTTCACCTGGGGCTTCATCACAGTCATTAATAACACCCTGCTGCCGCACTTGCGCAGTGTGTTCGAACTGAATTACACGCAGACCACGCTGATCGAATCAGTATGGTTCATCGCCTACTTCGTGGCATCGATTCCTTCGGCAAAGCTGATCGAGCGCGTCGGCTACAAGAAATCGCTGGTGATCGGACTGACGATCATGGCGGCCGGTGCGCTCCTGATGATCCCCGCGGCCCGTCTGCCTTCCTACGCGGTAACGCTGTGCGCGCTGTTCATTGTCGCTTGCGGCATCACGCTGCTGCAGGTGTCGGCCAATCCTTATGTGACCGTCGTCGGCTCGCCGCAGACCGCGTCCTCGCGGCTGAATCTGGTGCAAGCCTTTAACTCGCTGGGCACCACGCTGGCGCCGCTGTTCGGTGCTTACCTGATCCTGGGACGTTCCACTTCCGGCACCGCCGGCGCAGGCCAGGTGCTGACGCAGGCCGAGCGGCTGGCCGACGCGCAAGCGGTACAGCTGCCTTATCTGATCGTGGCGGCCGTGCTGGTGGTGCTGGCACTGGTCATCGCGCGCTTCCCGCTGCCTGCGCTGCATCACTCGTCCACGGCACGCGCCAGCAAGGACCAGCGTGCATCGATGTCGCTGTGGCGTCACCGCAATCTGGTGTTCGGCGTGCCGGCCATCTTCATTTATCTGATCGCGGAAATCGGCGTCGCCAACCTGTTCATCAATTTCGTTGGCCAGCCAAACATCGGCAACGTGAATCACGAACAAGGCGCGCATTACCTCTTCCTGCTATGGGGCGGCATGATGGTTGGCCGCTTCGTCGGCAGTTTCCTGATGCGTCTGACCACTGCGGAACGCGTGCTGGCAGGCTGCAGCATCGGCGCCTTTATTGTCATGATGATCGCGGCACTTGGTTCGGGACACGTCGCAATGTGGGCGCTGATCTCGGTGGGCCTGTTCCACTCCGTGATGTTCCCGACCATCTTCACGCTCGGCATCAAGGGCCTTGGCCCGCTGACCGAAGAAGGCGCCGGTCTGCTGATCATGGCGATTGCAGGCGGCGCGCTGGTCGTGGTGCAGGGCTGGCTGGCCGACACCTTCGGCCTGCAACTGTCCTTCCTGCTGACCGCCGCATGCGAGCTGTATGTGCTGTTCTACGCCGTATGGGGCGCGCGTCCGACCAACGCGTTCCCGGACGAGCACGCGGAATGAGCTAAGACCACAGCCAGCGCAGGGCCTCCGCCAGGTGCATCGTATTCGATGCTGCGATTGTCGGAACCGCCGTAGACCGGCAAGCCCGTCCCTTCTCGCCCGGATCGACAAATACGGCGATGGTTGGCGGCAGTTCACCGCTCGCGATCAGGCTATCCAGCACACGCGCTGCATTCGCTTCCGGCCCCAGATCACGGCGCAAGTCAGCATCGTCCACGTCATCGAAACGCGCCGCGCCATCGAGCTGCAAACCGCGCAACTGGCGGCGCGCTATGCGACGCCGGAACAGCGCCAGACCTTGCGCGAGCTGGTCGCGCAGATGCGCGCGGCCGGTTCCGACCACGCCCGCCGCGTGGCCTGCGACACCGCCATCCATAGCGTCATTGCAGAAGCCAGCGGCAACCCGCTGAACAGCATCCTGCTGGCGGCCTTGCGCACGCCAGTGGAAGCTTCATCCCGCATCCACTTCGACGACCGCCGCAGCGAAGCCGATCTGACCCGCGTGATCGATGCCCACCAGGCCGTGGTGGACCGCATTTGCGAAGGGGATGCGATGGGCGCGGTATCGGCGATGTCCTATCACTTCGACATCTCCATCGTCCACGTCCCACGCCAGGACGCCGCCTGACCGGTCTTCAGCCGAATTTGTCCACGTAAAGGGCGAACAGCTCTTCCACCAGCGCTTCGTATTTCGCCAATTCCGCCGGGCCGTCCGGCGTCTGCCAGTCGTTCTTCCAGGTGACCGTTTCACCTTGCGGCAGCTGCATCTCCGCCATCACGGTGTCGTGCGGTTCATAAGGACAAGCCAAGGCCCAATAGAAATCGCGCCGGAAGCCGCGCCGCACATTGCCCAGGCCGAAATCGATCAGCACGGAATCGTCAACTACGCAGACCGCATGGCCTTCGATCTGGCCCGGCGCCGCATAGCCCGGGCTGCCCAGATTGAAACTGTGCTCGCCACGGATTATCTCCACATGGCAGGATTCGATGCGCGCATTGAAACCGTAAGCCGTCGTCACGCGTTTCACCAGCGACGACATTAGGAAGCAGATCCCGCCAAAATTGTGCAGATACAGCCAGCCGATATCGTAGAAATGGTCGTACAAGGTTTCGACCAGGTGCTGCAGGCGCGCATCCGGCGCCATGGCCAACAGCTGTTGCGACCGCAGATCCTTGCGCAGGATGAAGTGGCTTTCGAATTTGGATTGGTACTGCTTCAGTAATTCGACAAAGCGCTGCGTGGGCATGAGCCGCACCGAGCCCCCGTCCGCGCCAGTCTGCGCAACCAGCAGGCCGGAATCCACCATCGCCGCAATATGCGGGCGCAGCTCCGCTTCCGAATGTGGCATTTCCTGGAACACCACCTCCAGTTCCAGCGGCTTGCCGGAAACAAAATCATTACCGATTTTCAAAAATAAATCATAACCAACCATCGACGACGACAGCGGGATGTGCTCAACAATCCAGTTGCGGACATCAGCGACGCCCTGCAATAAGGACGGTACGCGCTGGATTTGCATCTCTACTCCTTCCCAATGTGAAACACGTAAGAGTTTCCCTCATTCAACAGGTAAAACTCAAGCGTGCGCGCCATTTCAATTGTTGGAAGATGCAACAAATTGTAACGCCGCAGGCGTCCATGTCCGCTCAGCAGCACTGCAGGAACGCAACAGAATTACAGTCTCTTACAAATCCCGCTGCTGAGCCCACACGGTTGGATTACTCTTTCCTAATAGCAAGGACAGACAGGACCCCCGCCATGATTTCTTCTGCCGCGATTTCCGATAACGATGCCGCCCGTTTCCTTGCGCAGGCGTCGATGGGCGCCAGCCGGGCGCTGATTGCCGAGGTCAAGTCCCTCGGCTACGCCGGCTGGCTCGATGCCCAGTTCGCCATGCCGTCCAGCGGAACGCGCTGGGACTGGCTGGTGGCCAAAGGCTTCAATGCCCTCACCTACAAAAATTCCGAGCAAGGCTTCGACGCGGCCGTCTGGCGCAAACTGATTGCCGCGCCGGATACCTTGCGCCAGCGCGTTACGCTGGCACTGTCGGAAATCCTGGTCGTGTCGATCGACAGCCTGACCGGCTCCGGCTGGAAAGCCTTCTCGGCGGCGGCCTATCTCGATCTGCTGGAAGCGAGCGCTTTCGGCAATTACCGCACTTTGCTGGGCCAGGTATCGACCAGCGTCGCCATGGGCCAGTATCTGACCTTCCGCGGCAACCAGAAAGCCAATGCCGTCACTGGCTCGCATCCCGACGAGAACTACGCCCGCGAACTGATGCAGCTTTTCACCATCGGCCTGGTGCAGCTCAATCAGGACGGCACGCCTAAACTGGTCAACGGCAAGCAGGTCTACACCTATACGCAGGACGACGTCAGCGGCCTGGCGCGCGTGATGACAGGCTGGGACTTCGACCTCGCCGGCGGCGACAAGAACACACCGGACTTCGTGCGCCGGCCGATGACCCAATACCCATCCCGTCACGAAACGGGCACCGCATCGCTGCTTGGCCGTACCCTGTCCGCCGGCATGAGTGGCGCGGACGAACTCTCCGCAGCGCTGGACGTGATCTTCGCCCAGCCCAACGTCGCCCCCTTTATCAGCCGCCAGTTGATACAGCATCTGGTGACGAGCAATCCGAGCCCGGACTACGTCTCGCGCATCGCCGCCGTGTTCAACAACGACGGCAACAACGTGAAAGGCAATCTGCGCGCCGTGATCCGCGCCCTGTTGCTGGACCCCGAAGCGCGCCAGTCCAGCGCCGCCTCCGCCAGTTTCGGCAAACTGCGCGAACCCATGCTGCGCTTCCTGGCCTGGGCGCGGGCCTACAACGCCGCGTCGGCCAGCGATGCCTGGGCGATCGGCAATACCTCCGATCCCGCGACCAGGCTGGGACAAAGTCCGCTGCGCTCGCCGTCCGTGTTCAACTTCTTCCGCCCCGGTTATGTGCCGCCCAACAGTGCGCTGGCCACGGCAGGATTGGTGGCGCCGGAATTCCAGCTGTCGAACGAATCCTCGACTGTCGGCTATGTGAACTATATGCAGCGCGCCGTCTACTCCGGCATCGGCGATGTGAAGGCCGACTACAGCACGCTCGCGCCGCTGGCCGACAATGGCGCCACCCTGCTGGCCGAAATCAACACGGTGCTGGCAGCCGGCCAGCTGGACGCGGAAACGCAAGCCCTGGTGCTGGGCGCCCTGAATGCCATGCCCAAGGGAACGGACAACGCCCGCCGCAACCGCATCGCTGCCGCCCTGACGCTGGTCATGGCCGCACCGAACTTTGTCGTTCTCAAGTAAGGAGCCGCCATGAACCGCAGCATGAACGCATCGCGCCGCGCCTTCCTGAAGCGCGCTTCCGCCCTATCCGTCGCCGGCGTTGCAACGCCGTGGGCGCTGAACCTGGCCGCCATGGCCGAAGCCTCGGCCGCAACGGCCACCGATTACAAAGCCATCGTCTGCGTCTTCCTTTACGGCGGCAACGACTACGCCAACACGCTGGTGCCCTACGACGCGGCCAACTACAACGCCTACTTCAATCTGCGTCCCAAGCTGGCCTATGGCCGCGACGCGCTGGCGCCCACCGCGCTGCTGCCCGTCACTGCGCCGGTGGACTCCAGCGGCATCGCCCGGCAATACGCGCTGGCGCCTGAACTGGCCCCCCTGCTGCCGTTCTTCAACGCGGGCAAGATGGGCGTGGTGCTGAATGTGGGTACGTTGATCCAGCCAACCACCAAACAGCAATATCTGAGCAACGCCGTGCCGCTGCCGCCCAAACTGTTCTCGCACAACGACCAGCAATCCGTGTGGCAGTCCTCCGCACCGGAAGGCGCCACGTCCGGCTGGGGCGGACGCATGGGCGATCTGTTCGAGTCCGGCAATGGCAACGCCACCTTTACTTGCGTGAACGTGTCCGGCAATGCGGTGTATTTGTCGGGACGTTCGGCGGTGCAGTACCAGGTTACGCCCAACGGTTCGGTCGCCTTTGCGGGCTTGCAAAAGCCGCTGTTCGGATCGACCGCCGCCAGCGCCGCCTTGCAGGCCCTGGTCACCCAGCAGCGCACCCACTTGATGGAACAGGAATACACGCGCGTCGCCAAACGCGCCATCGACGCCAACACGGTGCTCAGCGGCGCTCTGGCCGGTGGTCCTGCGATCAACACGCCTTTCCCGGCTGGGAACAGCCTGGCGGATCAGCTGAAAATGGTGGCGCGCATGATCTCCGTCGGCAGTACGCTGGGCGCCAGGCGGCAGGTCTTCTTCGTCTCGCTGGGCGGCTTTGACAACCACGATGGCCTGAGCACCGTGCATCCGGGCTTGCTGGCGACGGTGGCGAATGCCATGTCTTCGTTCTACGCGGCGACGCAGGAACTGGGCGTGGCGGACAAAGTCACAGCCTTCACTGCCTCCGACTTCGGCCGTACGCTGACCGTGAACACCGACGGCTCCGACCATGGCTGGGGCAGCATGCACTTCGTGCTGGGCGGCGCCGTCCAGGGCCAGCGCTTCTACGGCACGGCACCCATTGTCGCCAACAACGGCCCCGACGACGTTGGCCAGGGCCGCCTGCTGCCGACGACATCGGTCGACCAATACGCCGCCACGCTCGGCCGCTGGCTCGGCATCAGCGACAGCAACCTGCTCACCCTGCTGCCTAACCTGGCCAACTACAACGCCTCCGCCCGCACCCTCGGCTTCCTCTAAAGACGAAAAAGCCCGCACGAGGCGGGCTTTAGTGGGTCTACATTACTTCACGGGCCAACGTTGGAAATACCAAAGTTGTTCTTGAACAGCTGGTTGGAGCCGGCGTTGTTATTGACCAGCGCCGTGCCGTTCCCACGCATATCGTTGTTGGACAGGATCACGTAGTCAACACCGCTGCTGATGACAACACCAGCGCCGGAATTACCCGACTCGCCTCCGCCAGCGCCGACCGTTGCATCTGTAATGCGCACACCGCTCAAACCCGGATTGAACCAGGCGCCATGCGCATTCTTCACGATCTCGCCTCCGGAGATGGACAGGTCGGCGACGCTCCCGCCGGTGGTGATGCCTGAACCGCTGTTCAGCATGAAGTGCGGCGAGGTGAAGTGGATGCCGGACAGCGCGCCTGAACCTTCGTTGACGATATACACGCCGTCGCTGCCGGACGATCCCGCCCACACACTGTCGAAGCGGGAACGTACTACAGCGCCACTGCCGGTCGGCGCAATACGGATGCCATTTACGCCGGAATTATCGAAGAAGCAGTGATGTACCCAAAGACTGTAGACGCCACCGGCATCGGTGCTGGAACTGCCCGTTGTGGTGTACGGATCGACCAGCAGGCCAATGCCCTGCTGGATCACCGAGGTATTGCTGATGATAAGCGCCGCGGAATTGCGCACGCGGATACCAGCATGGGCGACCTGCGGCTGCTGCGCCCCCATCAGCACATCGTCGATCATCTGACTGTTATCGCCACCTTCCGCCCGGATGCGGATGGCATCTTGCGCGCCGTCCTGGAAACGGCCATGGCGGATGCGGGAAACGCTGCCAGTCATCAGGATGCCGTTGTAATCCCCGGTCATGTAGAAGTCTTCGATGAAGGATTCCTGCCCAGCCAGCACCACATAGCTGCCGCCAGTCTGCGTCACTGCGGCATCAAATTTCAGGCCGCGCAGGCCAGTACCAGTGCCAAATGCATTAAACAGGACTGCTGACGGCGAGATGGCGCGGATGACGGTCGCATTGCGTCCAGAACCAACGATCACGCTGCCATTCTGCAGCACGCCTCCACCGCTGTAGCGGCAAATGCCGGCCGGGAAATGCAGTTCGCGGCCGGCGCTGCCGGCCAGTGCCGCGTTGATGGCAGCCGTATCATCCGCTGCGCCGTCGCACTTCACGCCGTACGACGTCGCGAGCAGCGCATCCCCACGATTCGTGCCCTGAGCCAACGCGGCGGCAGAATTCAGGGTGATCGCGGCCAATACCGCAAGTTTGAACATTTTTTTCACAAGCAACCTTTCAAAGATGTGCCCGACAAGAAATCCTGTCGGCAGCACATTCTAGTAATGAAATATTGCGGAAAAATTCACACATTCTCACCAAACAGTCACTTTCACGTCTATTGCATGACGCGGAAAAAGATTTCGTCATGCGAAAGATTCCAGATTGAGTAAAATATAGGCCTTGTACGAGGAAGGCGGCCCACGCCTCACTCGCGGAACTCACATCTGATCGCATACGAGGGAATCAACATGGCAGCAGAAAATCCAAAAATCATCTATACCCTGACTGACGAGGCGCCGCTGCTGGCAACCTATTCCCTGCTCCCCATCATCAAGAAGTTCACGGCGCCGGCTGGCGTGGATGTCGTTTCCAGCGATATCTCGGTCGCAGCGCGTGTTCTGGGCGAGTTCTCGGAATACCTGACCGACGAACAAAAAGTACCGAATAATCTGGCCGCACTGGGCGCTCTGACCCTGCGTCCGGAAGCCAACATCATCAAGCTGCCGAACATCAGCGCCTCCGTGGCCCAGCTGAAGGCGGCCGTGCTCGAACTGCAAGGCCGCGGCTACAAGCTGCCGGACTATCCTGAGAATCCGAAGACCGACGAAGAAAAGGCCTTGAAGGCACGCTACGGCAAGTGCATCGGCTCCGCCGTGAACCCGGTGCTGCGCGAAGGTAACTCCGACCGCCGCGCGCCAAAGGCAGTGAAGGAATACGCACGCAAGCACCCGCACTCGATGGGCGAATGGAGCCAGGCTTCGCGCACCCACGTTTCGCACATGCACCACGGCGACTTCTACCACGGCGAAAAGTCCATGACCCTGGACAAAGCCCGTGAAGTGAAGATGGAACTGCTGACCGCTTCCGGCAAGACCATCGTGCTGAAGCCGAAGGTCGCGCTGCAGGCCGGCGAAATCATCGACTCCATGTTCATGTCCAAGAAGGCCCTGCTGGAGTTCTACGAAAAGCAGATCGACGACGCCTACAAGACCGGCGTGATGTTCTCGCTGCACGTGAAGGCAACCATGATGAAGGTGTCGCACCCGATCGTGTTCGGCCACTGCGTACGCATCTTCTACAAGGACGCTTTCGCCAAGCACGCCAAGACCTTCGAGGAACTGGGCGTGAACGTGAACAACGGCATGGTCAATCTGTACGAAAAGATCGAGACCCTGCCAGCGTCGCAGAAGGAAGAGATCCTGAAGGACCTGCACGCATGCCACGCCAACCGTCCGGAATTGGCCATGGTCGATTCGGCCAAAGGCATCACCAACTTCCACTCGCCTAACGACATCATCGTTGACGCTTCCATGCCAGCCATGATCCGTATCGGCGGCAAGATGTGGGGCGCCGATGGCCGTCCGAAGGATGTCAAGGCCGTCATGCCTGAATCGACCTTCGCCCGTATCTACCAGGAGATGATCAACTTCTGCAAATGGCACGGCAACTTCGACCCGACCACCATGGGCACCGTGCCTAACGTGGGCCTGATGGCGCAGCAAGCCGAGGAATACGGTTCGCACGACAAGACTTTCGAAGTACCGGAAGCCGGCGTTGCCAACATCACCGACCTGGCCACCGGCGAAGTGCTGCTGACCCAGAACGTGGAAGAAGGCGATATCTGGCGTATGTGCCAGGTCAAGGACGCGCCGATCCGTGACTGGGTGAAGCTGGCCGTGACCCGCGCCCGCAACTCCGGCATGCCTGCCGTGTTCTGGCTGGACCCATACCGTCCACACGAGAACGAAGTGATCAAGAAAGTACAGGTGTACCTGAAGGATCACGACACTTCCGGCCTGGATATCCAGATCATGTCGCAGGTGCGCGCAATGCGCTACACCCTGGAGCGCGTATCGCGCGGCCTGGACACCATCTCGGTGACCGGCAACATCCTGCGCGACTACCTGACCGACCTGTTCCCGATTCTGGAACTGGGCACCTCGGCCAAGATGCTGTCCATCGTTCCACTGATGGCCGGCGGCGGCATGTACGAAACCGGCGCCGGCGGTTCGGCTCCAAAGCACGTGAAGCAGCTGGTGGAAGAAAACCATCTGCGCTGGGATTCGCTGGGCGAGTTCCTGGCGATGGCGGTGTCGCTGGAAGACCTGGGCCTGAAGTTCGGCAACGAGAAAGCCAAAGTGCTGGCCAAGACCCTGGACGAAGCGACCGGCAAGCTGCTGGACAATAACAAGTCCCCATCGACCCGCACCGGTGAGCTGGATAACCGCGGTTCCCACTTCTACCTGGCGCTGTACTGGGCGCAAGCCCTGGCAGCTCAGAACGAGGATGCTGAACTGAAGGCGAAGTTCACGCCGCTGGCGAAGACGCTGTCCGAAAACGAGACCAAGATCGTCGACGAACTGAACTCGGTACAGGGCAAGGAAATGGACATCGGCGGTTACTACTACCCTGATCCAGCCAAGACCGAAGCCGTGATGCGTCCAAGCGCAACCCTGAACGCAGCGCTGAATTCGATCTAAATTCATTCGCTGAAACGGCGGTGCACAGCAAATGTGCACCGCCGTTTTCTTTTTTCAAATCAAAGGCTTGAATCTCAGTGACCGGCCTTGTTAACAGACTTGTCCACAAAACCTGTTAACAATTGCTTGCGCAGAAATGCGCGCGTGATGCCGCTGGTCTCGTCCAGTTTCGTATCCATGACAAAGTGCCCTCCATCGAGTACGTGCACTTCCGCGTTCGGGTTATCGCGGCTGAAGGCGTGGGCACCGGGCTCGATGAACGCAGGGTCGTACTTGCCCCACACCACCAGCGTCGGCAGCTGCCGCTGACGCAGCCAGGCTTGCCACTGCGGATACGCCGCCAGATTATGCTGGTAGTCGTAAATCAGGTCAGCCTGAATGCGCGCCTGGCCGGGGCGATTCAGATACGCCCATTCGTCCATCCACAAATCGGGGTTGTAGGCTTCCACGTCGGGATCGGTGCCGATGTGGCGTCCGCGTGTGACGGCGACCGATTGGTGCGCAGCGATCACTTCCTTCTCATGGGCCGCACGGTCCGCCCAGAACGGCTTGCGCTTGGCCCACATGGCACCGAGACCTTCGTCATAGACGTTCCCGTTCTGAAAAACCAGCGCCTGCACAGCATCAGGGCGCGCCATCGCCATGCGCATGCCAATCGGTGCGCCGTAATCCTGCATGAGCAGTACATAGCGGCGCGCACCCACTGCGTCGGTGAATTTCTGCATGACCTTTGCCAGGTTATCGAAGGTATAGGCGAAAGTGTCCGGGTCCGGCGCATCGCTGTTGCCGAAGCCGGGATAGTCGGGGGCGACGAGGTGGTACTCGTCGCCCAGCTTGCGCAACAAGCCCTCGTACATGCGCGAGGAACTTGGTACGCCGTGGAGCAGGAGAACCGTGGGCTTGCTGGCATCGCCGGCTTCGCGGTAAGCGATGGTGACATCGTCTACCTTGACCGTACGATAGGCCACGGGGGCTGCGTGCGCGGCGCCGGCCAGCGCGAGAGCTGCTGCTGCAAGGGCTTTCATCAGGTTCTCCTGGTCAGGGGTATCAGAACGAAAATACGGTGTAGCCGTCCGCCGAGATCTGCGCGATGCTTGGCAAGCCGGAGGTACCGGGTACGCTGTTGTCGGTGATCAGATCGAAGCCCGCCTGCTCCACTTCTTCACGGGCGCCAAACACGTCGGCGCAGCCGCACGAAACGCCAACCACTTTGTCTTCGACGGCTTTGTACAGCGCGTGGATTGGGTGGGCGGAATTGACCAGCACACCGGGCCAGCGCGTGCCGGTGCCCTGGAAGTAGATACCGACTTCGGTGCCTTTCTGCTTGAAGTCATAGGCGGCTGCCAGGCCGTTGAACATACGGCCCAGTGCTTCTTCGCCGGCTTTGGGATCGGACAGGATGATGATGGCTGCTTTCATGGTTTTCTCCAATTGGTTGCTGGTCAGGGTTGGTCAGGTCTTTCACCGCAAGATGCAGCGGATGGAAGCCATTCTATTTATTGACCAGCCGGAGAAAAACTATGCAAAACTCAATTCATTATTTCGCTCAGCGAAATCTGCACCTAATGCAGATGGGCATGCGCGCGCAGGTCGGCCACCAGCCGGTCGATAAAATTGCGCACTTTCGACGAACCATATTTGCTTTCGCGATGCAAAACGTGGACGGGCCACACCGCCTCCTCGTAATCGGCCAGCACAATTTGAAGGCGCCCGGCGGCCACGTCATCCGCAATCTGGTAGGACAGCAATCGGCAGATACCCAGACCAGCCAGTACGGCATCGATCGCCGCATCATTGCTGGTCACCGTCAGACGCGGCTTCATGCGCACCATGGTCGGATCGTCCACCGCGCCGAATTTCCATTCCACCCGCGGCGATATGCCACTGGCGGCGATGATGGTATGGCGCAGCAGATCCGCCGGATGCTGCGGTACGCCGTTCTTCGCCAGGTACTCGGGCGAAGCGCACAGCACCCGCCGCACCTGCCCTACTTTCAATGCCTTCAGGCTGGAATCCGGCAGATGGCCAATGCGCACGGCAACATCGATTCCCTCATCGACCAGGTTCACGATCCGGTCGAGAAAGTAGGCCGATACTTCCACCTCAGGGTAGTCCTTCAGAAAACCCAGAATGCAGGGCATGATGAATGACTTCCCGAACAGCACTGAGGAAGTGACGGACAGATTGCCCTTGGGCGCCGAATTCACGCCCGCCGCCGCCTCATTCGCTTCCGCAATGCTGGCCAGGATGTTGCGCGTGTCATCCAGGTAGCGGCGGCCTGCTTCGGTCAGCCGCACATTGCGCGTGGTCCGCAGTAGCAGCTTCACGCCCAGTTGTTCTTCCAGGCTCGAAATGGCGCGCGTGACTGCGGCAGGGGACAAATCCAGCCGGCGCGCGGCAGCCGCGAAGCTCTCCTCGTCGCCGACGGCGGCAAATACGTTCATCAGGTGGATCTGATCCATTTATTTCTCCGGGCGAAATGCTGATTTGCGTTGAGCGCGTATTCTTGTTCGCCGCATTATTTCGCAAAATGCAGACTACAGCAATCATCACCAGGAGAATGCAATGTCTGACAATAGCAATTTCCACGCAGGCGAACGTGCGGTGCAGGAAAGCGCGGGCGAAGCGGCGATCGCGGACCGTAACATCGCCGTGCTGACAAACACAGTGATCGCCGGAGCCCGGCCGTTTATCGCCAAGCAGTTCATGGCTGTTTTCAGTAGCGTCGACCCAGCCGGCGCCGTATGGGCGTCCCTGGTGTTTGGAAAGCCCGGCTTCCTGCATACCGATACCGGCAGCACCATCACGATCGACGTGCCGGAAAGAGAGCGTGATCTCGCCGATCCGCTGTGGGACAACATCGCAAAGCACAGCGATGTAGGCATGCTGTTCATCGAACTCGGTTCGCGCCGCCGCTACCGCGTCAACGGCAGCGTACAGCGGCTCGATGCGCACGGAGCGGAAGTCGTGATCGCGGAAGCCTATCCGAACTGCCCGAAATACATCCAGCGCCGCCAGCTGCGCCAAATGGGCGAGCCTCGCTTGCCGGTGCCTTCGGCGCATGGAAAGCTCCTGCGCGGCTCCGTGGAAAGCATCATTCGCAATGCCGACACCATCTTTGTCGCCAGCCGGCACGCCGAAGCCGGGGCGGATGCATCGCACCGCGGCGGCGCACCGGGCTTCATCAGGCAATTGAACGAAACCACGCTGCGCATTCCCGATTACGCCGGCAACAGCCTTTTCAACACCTTCGGCAACTTCAAAATCGATCCGCGTGCGGGACTGTGCATTCCCGATTTCGAACACGGCCAGCTGCTGCAGCTTACCGGCACGGTTTCCGTGCAGTGGGATCAGAACGATCCGGCCAACGAAACCGGCGGCACGGGGCGGTTCTGGGAATTCAAAGTAGAGCAATGGATTCTTCGCGACACACCGCAGCAGCTGGCGTGGGAGTACCTGGACGCGTCCCCTTTCAATCCATCCGTACAGGCCTGACCATGAAATATCTCGTCACCGATATCGTCCGCCACGGTGCGGCCGTCAAGGAATTTCAGCTGCGCCGCGCTGACGGCGAAGCACTCCCGCACTGGGACGCCGGAGCGCACATTGTCCTGCAATTTTCCAGTGCCGACGGCAGCGCTTTCGAACGGCACTATTCATTGATTGGCCAGCCGGGCCAATCCGATGCCTATCGCATCGCTGTACAGCGCGAGGAAAACGGCAACGGTGGCTCCGTTTATCTGCATGAAGAAATTGCTCAGGGCAGCGAAATGGAAGTAAGCGGACCTTTCAACAGCTTCCCATTAGCTGCGTCCCGCGGACGGGTCTTGCTGATTGCGGGCGGTATCGGCATTACGCCAATGATCTCCATGGCCCACGCGCTGAGCCAACTCGGGAAGCCGTTCGAATTGCATTATCTGGCGAAGAGCGAGGAGCGGCTGGTGCTGCTGGATGAACTGCGCGCCATCCCGCACGCTACCGTCGTCCCTCACTTGTCCCGGACATCAGGACGAGTCGATCTGGCCAAACTGATTGGCGCCTACAACACAGGGGACAGCTTCTATGCTTGCGGCCCAGCGGCACTGCTGCAAGGCTTGGGCGAAGCGGCAGAACGCCAGAGCTGGCCGGGCGATGCGCGGCACTTCGAAAGCTTCGGCGCGCGCAGCCAGCCAGGCGATGAACCACTGACAGTCGAACTATCCCTGTCGCAGATGACGGTGCAAGTTGCGCCAGGAACTTCCATTCTCGATGCACTTATAGCGGCTGACGTCTTCGTTTCCTATGACTGCAAGCGCGGCGAATGCGGCAACTGCTACGCACAGGTGCTGGAAGGACAACCTCTTCACCGCGATGTTTGCCTGACACCGCAGATGCGCGCCACCGGCATGTGCACATGCGTTTCCTGGGCACAGCCGGGGCGCGTCGTGCTGGAGCTCTGATGCCCTACTCTTTCTGCGGCGGCAGCGGTGCGAATTGATAGTCCTCACGCGCGTAGGGCTTGCCGCGCTTGACGGTCAGCGCCACGCTGCGAACATTGGCGATGTTCTGCAGCGGGTCCTGCTTCAGGAATACCATATTCGCCAACTTGCCCGCTTCCAGCGTGCCGAATTCGGCTTGCTTGCCCAGGGCTTGCGCCGCATTGGCGGTGGCCGCGATGATGGCTTCGTTCGGCGTCAGGCCGCCGTACTGCACGAGTCTTTCCAGCTCGCGGTCGATCACCGGATAGGGATCGTCGCGCTCGCCGTCGGTGTCCGTTCCTGCAATGATTTTCACGCCTGCCCGATGCGCGGCGCGCGTGATATCGCCCGCCAGTTCAATCTGGCAGTGCGGCCCCTTGCGCGTGTAGACGCTGAGCGTCGCATCGAGCAGCGAGCCTGATTTTGCGAGCGCCGCAATGTATTTGCTGATGCCGGGATCGGCCGCAGTCAGGCCTTCGTAGGACGGCTCGCCATCGTGGCCGTATTGCGCCTTGTCCGACTGGCGCGCATAACGCGCGATCATGCACACGTGCGACACCGCGGTCGCGCCCAGCGAATCGTATGGCGATGCGGGATAGACCTGCTGGTGCGTCCACACAGGGAAGTGCTGGCGTCTGGCTTCTGCGATCAGCTTCCTGACCAGTGGTCCCGGCAGGTTGGCGTAGATTTTCAGTCCTGTAGCGCCGGTGCCGCGCGCTTGCGCCACCGCCAGCGGAATGTCGGTGTGCTCGTCCACCGAGTATAGCCAGGGCACCTGGCCCGGCACCATGCCACGTGCGGCAGCCACCGTGCGCGGGTCCTTGAAGAAGCTGGGGCCTGCGACCAGCGAGGCGTAAAAGATGTCCGGCGATGCGATATCGTTCAACAACGCGGCACGCGACAGCGACGCCAGTTCGCGCGCATCTCCCGCCATATCTCGCACGCCGGTCACGCCGCCATAGATATCGCGCTTCAGCTCCGCCTCGGCATACGGCCGGTCCGGATCGGTGGCGTAGTGCACATGCGAGTCGATCAGGCCGGGCATGAGGTACATGCCCGGCATATCATGGACTTGCTCATCGCTTGCCAGCTTGACGTCAGCCGCCGGAACGATGGCCTTGATGCGCTCACCCTCCACCACAACAGCCATATTGGAGCGCGGCGCAGCGGCGTTGCCGTCGATCAGCGTCACGCCGCGATATATCACCTGCTTGTCCGCCGCATGCGCGGCCGCAGCGGCGCACAACACTGCCGCTGCCGCCCAAATCGTTTTTCTCATCCCCAGACCTCGTTGGCGACACGAAGGAAATTCATGCCGAGTATTTTGTCGATGCGGCTCGCGCTGTGGCCGCGCTGCGCGAGCAGGTCGGCCAGTTTGTGGAATTTGTCCGGCCCTTGCAGGTCCGGCAGGAAGGGCACGATGTCGCCTCGTTCGCCCGGTGCGGAAATCCCCGCGGCGCGGCGCTGCTGCACCTCCTGTTCCAGCGCCCGCATATAGGCCGGCATATCATCGATCGCACACACGCTACCGTCCGTGCCGATGCCGACATGGTCCTCGCCGCAGACTTTGATCGCATGCTCGATATGCGCCACCAGGTCTGCAGCCGTCGGCTGGCGGCCAATGGCCAGGAAAGGCATGAAGTAAATGCCGACAAAGCCGCCCTTCTCCGCCACCAGCCGCAGTTCGCGGTCGCTCTTATTGCGCGGCAGATCGGTCAGCGCGCGGCAGCCGGTATGCGTGATCGCGATCGGCTGGCTGGACGCAACCGCCGCGTCGAGGCAGATGCGTTCACCGCTGTGGCTCAGATCCACCAGCACACGGTTGCGGTTCAGCGCCTGCACGAGATCGCGTCCAAGCGGTGTCAGGCCGCGATTGTCCGGCACCATGGAGCCGTCACCGAATTGATTGGGGCCGTTGTAGGTCAGCTGGATCACGCGCACGCCCGATTTTGCGAACGTGTCCACGCGGCTCATATCACTGCCCATCATGGCCGCATTCTGGAAACCAAGGATTACGCCGGCGCGGCCTTGCTCGTGCGCCCGGCGGATGTCGGCCGCGCGCAGCACAGGCAGCAGCGCTTCCGCGTGCTGGTTCACAAAGGCGTTCCAGGCCGCGACTTCACGCACGCTTTGCGCGTACGGATCATCCTTACCAAACACGAAGCCAATGGTCATATTGAAGGCGCTAAGCCCCGAAGCCCGCGCATCAGCCAGCGAGCGCGCATCGATGCCGATCACGTTCGGGTCATCGCGCTCCGCCTGCGGACGGTTGGGATTCTCGATGCCGCCCAGCGCATCGATGATGAGCGGACGGCGTGCCCGTGAATCGCGTGCGTCCGCAGGCTGCGCCAGTGCAGGTGCGAGCCCGCCAAGCGTCGCGGCCGATGCACCGAGTCCCAGCATGCCCGCCTGCTGCAGGAATTGACGGCGGCTACTCAACGTTTGCCCTTCTCTGCTGCCGGTGCGTAGGCCAGGCATTCAATTTCCAGCTCACCGCCCAGTGCCAGCGCGTTCACGCCAAACGCGCTGCGCGCTGGCAGGCGCCCCGGCTTGAAGTAGCCCACATAGATCTTGTTGAAGTCGCCCCACTTGCTCATGTCCGCCATCATGACCGTGCACTTGACGACATCGTCCATGGAGAGATTCATGCCCTTCAACACGGCGGCGATATTGTCCATCGCCTTACGCGACTGGGCTTCAAAGCCGCCGGGCACCAGGCCCTTGTCGTCCGTGCCCATCTGGCCGGACAAATGGATGTAATCGCCGGCCCGCACCGCCAGCGTGAACGGGCGCGTTGGCGGATTGCCCTCGTTGTAATACTCCAGCGGCGCCGCGCCCGCGACGCCTGGCAGTGCGAGCGCCATGGCGCCGAGCATCTTCTTGTAGTGCCTGCGTTTCATATTGTCTCCTCCAGTCGCGGTCGATTATAGGCACGCTTGCATCGGATGAGTAAACAATTTGTTGAAACAGGTCATCCTGTTAGAATTCTTAAACATTTTGTTGAATACCATGAAAACGAAAATCCAGATCGAACGCGAAGCTGTCATCAACGCCCTGCACCCGGTCGTGCCCATGCTGGCCGCGATGGCCGGGCCACACCTTGAAGTGGTGCTGCATGACGTTAGCCGCCCTGCCAACTCGGTGATCGCCATCGCCAACGGCCACATCTCAGGCCGCGAAATCGGCAGCTCCGTGCTGGAAGGTCCGCGCGAAGACCGGGGCTTTGCGGCAGCCACGCGCGTGGTGTCGCCCGACGGGGCGGTACACAGCATTGTCGATGGCTACGAGACCGTGACCGCATCGGGGCGCAAACTGAAATCGGCTTCCGCGATCTTTCGCGACGCCGACGGCATCCCCTTCGCTACGCTATGCCTCAACGCGGACATGTCGGCATTCCAGGCGACGCACGCCTGGCTGACACAAATGCTGGCGCCTTTGCAGCAAGCCATCGCTGCGCCTGCGGCACCAGCCACGCCGCCAAGCGAGCAGCAACTGGATACGCTGATGCAGGAAATCATCGGCAACGCCGTGCCGCCGGGCGAGATGAAGCGCGAGCAGAAGATCCAGGCCGTGCGCGAAATGCAGCGGCGCGGCCTGTTCATCGTCAAAGGCGGCGTACAGCGCGCCGCCGAAGCGCTGCAAGTATCACGCTTCACGATCTACAACTACATGGAAGAACTGAAGCGGCGCGAGGCTACTTGAACTCCACCTCCACGCGCCGATTAGGCGCCAGGCAATCAACCAGTGTCTGACTGTCGCAGCTTGATGATGAAAGAAGCGACCGGCGTTTGGCAAAAAGTTCTGAGCGTACTCTCCCGCCACGCCAGCCAACCAGCTATCTATGCAATCCACACCGACCGCCTGGGACCGCCGTAAGTCTTAACCGACGAACAGCAACACGCAATCTGGCACGCAGTCTCGGATGCATTCGGCAAAATCAAGCCATTGCAAAGGCCGGCAACACAACTTTCGACCTCAACCTGCACCTTCCCGACCAGCTCTACAAGCCCGAACTGGACCAGAACTACAATTTATGCCGCGACTGCGGTCCAGTCACCTGCCGCTACACCCGCCCCGACCTGATTGGTCTTGCCAGCGGTGCGAATCCTGATTCCTTCTTAAATGGAAACCCTATGTCCTGCATTGATCCTGGCGGGCTATATGATGTCGACATCCATTTCTACGTGACCTATTTCCTTGCCATCGAAGCAGTAATTGATTCCGCCATCGCGTTGTGAATCGCATTGGCGAACAGTACGTGGACGACAATCCGAACACCTAGCTAACCCCTGACGGGCTGACCCCAAAATCCATGCGGGAAAGGCGGCCAGCGCTACTCGATTGCTATTTTTTCTTGCCCGATTACAATAAAGATTCCATTATGACTAGAGCCGTGATTCCTATGAAGAAGTTTGCATATATTGCCTTAATTTTAAACATTGGTTGGTTTGCTTTAGCATTACCCAATGCTGCTTCGGCACAGGAATCTTCATGCCGGGCACTCTCGACTGAGCGTAATCAGGCAATCTTATTGGACAAAAGTGGCCAGTATTGCCTACAGAACGATATATCTATTGACAATGCCGGCATATTGGTAGCGCATGGGCGAGACAGGCCGTACTTTGCTGCAGAAATTGTCCAAGATAACATTCAGTTGGATTTAAAAGATCACGTTATTCAGTCTGGTGACAGTACAAACGGCGTGATCATCCAAAACCAAACAGCTAGTAACTTAGCACCTCAGCAAGTGACTTTAAGGAACGGACGTATCCATTCACTTACATGGGGAATCAGTTCAGGCTTTTCCAACATAGTTGTTCTTTCTGACCTCGGCGATCCTCTCGATCGGATCGCTAGCGCTGAAGGAAAATCTGAAAAAGAACTCGCTGAACTGCGCGAACACATTCGAGAACGCGACTTACCTACACTGGCTCGGGCGACAGCAGCACGTCCCTTAAAGCCTTCTGAATACCAAAGGCGACATATTCGCCTGGAGAATCTGCATATTCTAGTGCGTGGTATACCAAGTGGACAGGGCGCAGGCGGGGGAGGCATCAATATTCAAGGCGATGGCACTATCATTCGCGACTGTTTAATCGAGACGGATGACGGCAATGCAATCTGGATTTACGGTCCCAATGCAGTCATTGAAAACAATATTATCATCGTGCACGGAAGGAATCGCTTACGCGAAGCCGATGCTGCCATCCGTCTAATTCAAGGGGACGGAGCCACTATTCGTGGCAACAAGTTCATCATCAAAGATAAGGCAAATCGCCGCGGCATTTCTACATTTGACACCGGGGTGATCAATGTAGAGGGCAATACTTTCTATGGTTTGACGCCACAGGACGAAATTGCAAAGGCATTTATAGGGACACTACAGATGCAAGAGCGAGAGAACCGGTTCGAGCCTGAATGGAAGGCCGTATTCTTAGCCAAATAGGTCCAAGTTAGGCTCCTGACACGAGGCCCCATTCGGCCAGTTCGCAGATTGGGTGTCGGAACGCGCACAGGAAGCGCCGCAGCGACCGCGCGATGGACATCTGTTTGTCGCCGATGCGCAGCGTCAGTATGTGCTGCTACCGCTAACGCTCAAACTCCATCAATTTGGAGTTACTCCTCGATTGGTGTGAATCTCTGCACCACTACACCATCAATTTCGAGCGGCTCGAAAAATACGTCTCGCGGGCGGCACCAGATCGAGCCGTTGGCCGCGCGGTACACGATCAGCGGCGTGTGATCGGACTCCATCGTGGCCTCGCACACCAGTTCGTAAATGCCGCCTTTGTAGTGTCGAAATTTCATGGCTGTTTTCTTTATTTGATCCGCTGCTTTTCCAGCTTGCGCGCCAGGGTGCGGCGGTGCATGCCGAGGCGGCGGGCGGCTTCGGAGATGTTGAAATCTGTCTCGGCCAGCACGGCGTGGATGTGCTCCCACTCCAGCGTCTTGACCGAGGTGGTGCGGTTGGTGACTTCGACGTCGGTGGCGCCAGCGACGTGGTTGAAGGCGGCCTCGATATCGTCGGTGTTGGAGGGTTTGGCGAGGTACTGGCGGGCGCCCAGTTTGATCGCTTCCACCGCGGTATTGATACTGGCGAAGCCGGTCAGCACTACGATTTGCATTTCAGGATCGTGCGCGTGCAGCATCTGCACGCAGACCAGGCCCGATGAATTGCCCTTCAGTTTCAGGTCGACCACGGCGTAGCTGGGGTCATTGTCGGCCAGCAGCGCGCTGGCTTCGTCCACATTCTCAGCCAGCAGCACCTTGTAGCCGCGGCGCTCGAACGAACGGCCCAGCGTGCGGGCGAATGCCGCATCGTCTTCCACAATCAGCAGGACGCGTTCTTCTTCCATCGTCATTCGTATTCCTCAGGTAAAGCAATGGCGGACATCGGCAGCGTCAGGCGCACACTCGCGCCGCCTTCGGCACGATTGCTGGCCGTGACCGCGCCACCCAGCATGCGCGCCACATTCACGACCAGGAACAGACCCAATCCTCTGCCCGGCTGTCCTTTGCTGGACTGGTAAGGCTTGCCGAAATGCGCCAGCATCTCGGACGAGAAACCGGGTCCGGCGTCCGTCACCAAAAGCTCCAGCATATCGCCATTGATGCCGGCTTGCATGCGCAGCCACTCCGGCGAGGCTTCCAGGGCGTTGTCGAGCACATTGCAGATCATCTGCTGCAAGGTGGAGTCGGACACCACGCCCACGTCGCGCGAAATATGGTTCACGAATTCGAAGGACGCCACGGGCCGGCTTCCACGCCACTCGTCCACCAGTTCGGACAGGAAGGTATTGATGGTGGTCGGCTCCGACGATTCGCCGCGCGCCTCGCCCGCCGACAGCAGAATGCCGCTGACAATGGATTTGCAGCGCTGGAGCTGGGTCTGCATTTCCGCGATTTCTTCCAGCAGTTCGGGATTGCCTTTGAATTCCGGCATGCGCCGCCAGTCGCCAAGAATCACGGCCAGCGTCGCCAATGGCGTCCCCAATTCGTGCGCTGCGCCGGACGCCAGCAGGCCCATACGGACAATGTGCTCTTCCTCAGCCGCGCGCTGGCGCAAGTCGGCCAGCTTGGCGGCACCGGCGCGCGAGTTCTCCATGATGCGGCTGGTGAAGAACACCAGCAGCGCCGCGTCCAGCACGAAGCACAGCAGCATGCCCTGTACGTACAGGCTGAAAATGCCGCGTCCATGATCGAGCGGCAGCGCCAGCGGTTTGGAGAAGACCGCCAGACCAGCCAGGCAGGCCGCGGTGACACCGACGACCAGCCAGGTCGATCCTTTATCCAGCAGCACGACGCCGAGGATCACCTGCAGCAGATAAAGGAAAACAAAGGGATTGGTGGTGCCGCCGCTTTGATACAGCTGCAAGGTGAGACTGGCTACATCGACCAGCAGCGCCAGCAGCAGTTCGCGGTTGGACACCGCCATCTGCTCCTGCCAGCGCAGGGTACTCGCGATATTGAAGGCGGCCAGGCAAACCAGCACGCTAAGCATGGCGGGCAGCGGCAGCTGAATACCGAAGCCCAGGGTGGCAACGGCGATGGTGATCACCTGCCCGAAAACGGCGAGCCAGCGCAGCTGGATCAGCTGCTGCATATTCTTGTGGCCCGCCGCGTGCGTGACAGCCTGGCTGTCATTGGCACTTACCATGTGCACCTTTCAGTTTGTCTCAACGTTCTCGTCGAACGATCCAGTAACAAGCCCAGGCCACCATCAGTGCCAGGACATACCAGGTGAGAGCATAAACCAAATGGTTGTTGTGGAAGGAAACCACGGTCAAGCCACCGATTGGTGCGTCGGCAGCCGCACCCGGTGTGGCGTCGGCGTCGACAAAGTACGGCGCCACATTCGACAGCTGGCGCGATGCCGCAATCGCCTTCACGTCGCGCGAATACCAGCGGTCGGCCGCCGGGTCGTTATCGCGCAGCACACCGCCATTCGGCTCGCTGATGCGCAACAGGCCAGTCACGCTGGCCGCCGCGCCTTGCGCGCGGGCTTGTGCGCAATCGGCGGGCGCAGCGTGCGCTGCGGCGCCCGGCGCACCACCGGCCACGAAACCACGGTTGACCAGGACCACGCTGCCATCTTCGCGGCACATCGGCGTCAGCAGCCAGAAGCCGCTACCCAGTTCCGTCGATGCCTGCACACGGGCCGTCGCATCCAGAGCATAAACGCCGCTGAGGCGCACGTGACGGTATTCGTCCCGCTCGGCGCTGACCTGCGGCCAATCCGCCACGGCGGGCGCATCGACAGGTGCTGCATGCACGCGCTGATTCACGCGTTCGATGAGAGCCAATTTCCACTGCAGGCGCTGCACTTGCCACGTTCCTAAAGCGAAAAAGCCTGCAAAAAGCAGGCTTCCAATCACCAGGAGGACTAAGCGCAGGCCAGCAGAACGGCGCCTTGGCGCCGCCAGATCTGCTGAACCTTGCTGTCTCATCGTCATGGCATGTCGTGAGCCATACCGGACGTCATGCCCGGCATCATATTGTGGTTCATATGATACATGACCCAGATCGAGCCACTCAGCATGATCACCACGATCATGACGGTGAAGATCGTTGCCAGCATATTCCAGCCGCCTTCCGACTTGGTGTTCATGTGCAGGAAGTAGACCATGTGCACAACGATCTGCACTGCGGCCAGACCGAGCAGCACGAAGCCGGTGGTGCTGGACTTGTCGAACACCTTGCCCATCACCAGCCAGAACGGAATAGCGGTCAGGATTACGGCCAGGATAAAACCGGTGACATAGCTCTTGACGCTGCCGTGATCGTGATCATCGTGACCGTGATGGCCGTGGCCATGGTCGTCGTGGTGGTCGTGATTGTGGTCGCTCATGGCAGGACTCCCATCAGGTAGACAAAGGTGAAGACGCCGATCCAGACCACGTCCAGGAAGTGCCAGAACATCGACAGGCACATCAGGCGGCGGCCATTCTCAGGGGTCAGGCCATGTTTCTTCAGCTGGAACAGCAGCGTGATCAGCCACACGATACCGAAGGTCACGTGCAGGCCGTGGGTGCCGACCAGGGCGAAGAACGAGGTCAGGAAGCCGCTGCGCTGCGGGCCGTTGCCTTCGTGGATCAGGTGTACGAACTCATACAGTTCGAAGTAGATGAAGCCCGCGCCCAGCAGGCCGGTGATGGCCAGCCAGATCATGGTCGGCTTCAGCTTCTTCTTTTGCATCTCCAGCATGGCGAAGCCATAGGTGATGGACGACAGCAGCAGCAGCGAGGTGTTCACCGCCACCAGCGGCAGGTCGAACAGTTCCGCGCCGGACTCGCCGCCCGCGTAGTTGCGGCCCAGGACCGCGTAGGTCGCGAACAGGCAGGCGAAGATGAGGCAGTCGCTCATCAGGTAAATCCAGAAGCCCAGCAGGGTGCCGTTCTCCGGATGGTGCTCGCGCACGAAATAGCGCGAGCTGTCAGCAGTAGCGTTATGGTTACTCATGTCTTTACGCGTGGCTTTCCAACAGACGGGTGCGCGCATCTTCGGTACGAACAACTTCTTCCACCGGAATGTAGTAGTCGCGCTTGTAGTTAAAGGTGTGGGTGATGATCGCAGCCATCAGGACAACGAAGCCCACCACGGCCGGCAGCCACATTTGCCAGATCAGCGCGAAGCCGATCGCGAAGCTGATGGCCGAGATAATGAAGCCGGCGCCAGTGTTCTTCGGCATGTGGATGGACACGAAGTCTTTCAGCGGACGCTCATAGCCATTCTTCTTCATATCAGCCCAGGTGTCGTTGTCATGCACACGTGGGGTGAATGCGAAGTTGTAGTCTGGCGGTGGCGAGGAAGTCGACCACTCCAGGGTACGGCCGCCCCATGGGTCGCCGGTCACGTCGCGCAGCTTGTCGCGGCGCAGGAAGCTGACCACGAATTGCATGATCATCGCACCGATACCGATAGCGATCAGGCCGGCGCCGATAGCGGCGATAACGAACCAGATGCGCAGCGAAGGATCTTCGAAGTGGCTCATACGGCGGGTCACGCCCATCAGGCCCAGCACATACAGCGGCATGAAGGCTGCGTAGAAGCCGATCACCCAGCACCAGAAGGACACTTTGCCCCAGAACTCGTCCAGCTTGAAGCCGAAGGCTTTCGGGAACCAGTAGTTGATACCAGCGAACAGGCCGAACAGCACGCCACCGATGATCACGTTGTGGAAGTGAGCGATCAGGAACAGCGAGTTATGCAGCACGAAGTCCGCTGGAGGAACTGCCAGCAGCACGCCGGTCATGCCGCCGATCACGAAGGTGATCATGAAGGCGATGGTCCACATCATTGGCAGCTCGAAGCGGATACGGCCGCGGTACATGGTGAACAGCCAGTTGAAGATCTTGGCGCCGGTCGGGATCGAGATGATCATCGTGGTGATGCCGAAGAACGAGTTCACGCTGGCGCCCGAGCCCATGGTGAAGAAGTGGTGCAGCCACACCAGGTAGGACAGCAGGGTGATCACGACGGTTGCATACACCATGGAGGTGTAGCCGAACAGGCGCTTGCCACAGAAGGTGGACACCACTTCCGAGAAAATGCCGAAGGCCGGCAGTACCAGGATGTAGACCTCGGGGTGGCCCCAGATCCAGATCAGGTTCACGTACACCATGGCGTTGCCGCCCAGGTCGTTGGTGAAGAAGTTGGTGCCGAACATGCGGTCCAGGGACAGCATGGCCAGCACGGCGGTCAGCACCGGGAAGGCAGCAACGATCAGCACGTTGGTGCACAGGGAAGTCCAGGTGAACACTGGCATCTTCATCATCGACATGCCAGGCGCACGCATCTTGACGATGGTCACCACGAGGTTGATACCGGATAGCAGTGTTCCCACACCGGCAATCTGTAATGACCAGATATAGTAGTCGACACCCACATCCGGGCTGGCCAGGATGCCGGACAGCGGCGGATACGCCAGCCAGCCGGTACGGGCGAATTCACCCACGAACAGGGAAGCCATGGTCAGCATGCCGCCGAACACGGACATCCAGAACGAGAAGTTGTTCAGGAACGGAAATGCCACGTCGCGCGCGCCGATCTGCAGCGGCACCACGTAGTTCATCAGGCCCGTCACCAGCGGCATCGCGACGAAGAAGATCATGATCACGCCGTGGGCGGTGAAGATCTGGTCGTAGTGGTGCGGTGGCAGGAAACCGTGGGCGTCGCCGAAGGACAGCGCCTGCTGGGCGCGCATCATCACCGCGTCGGCAAACCCGCGCAGCAGCATGATCAGGCCGAAGATCATGTACATGATGCCGATCTTCTTGTGGTCGATACTGGTGATCCAGTCGCGCCACAGGGTGCCCCACAGCTGATACTTGGTGATCAGGCCGAGGACGGCCGCGCCGCCCAGGGCAACGGCGATAAAGGTAACCAGGAGGATAGGTTCATGGAACGGAATCGCTTCCCAGCTCAGCCGTCCGAAGATCAGCTGTGAAAGAGTCATATGGTCTTGCATGATTAATTCTTCTTCGCTTCAGGGGTGATGCACACTTCGCCGTTCGAAGCCACGGTCATGCGCTTTTCGCTGCGTGCGGCGGCCAGTTCGGCGGTCGAGGCGCCGCGGGCGCGGGCTGCGTCTTCGGCCATCATGTCCTTGATGCAGGTGGCGTTGCGGTCCACGCAGCGGTTGACGATGGCGTCGTACAGGTCCGCATCGACGGAGGCGTAGTGGCGTACCGGCTCTTTGATGCTCGGCTTTTCCAGCACGGTGTAGTTGGCACGGTCCAGCTTATCGCCGCTGGCCTTGTTGTCCTGCACCCACTTGTCAAAGTTCGCCTGGGTCATGCCGTGGAACTTGAAGCGCATGTCGGAGAAACCGGCGCCGCTGTAGTTCGACGAGAAGCCCTCGTATTCGCCCGGCTTGTTGATCACTGCGTTCAGCTGGGTTTCCATACCCGCCATGGCGTAGATCTGGCCAGCCAGCGCAGGAATATAGAAAGCGTTCATCACGGTGGACGAGGTGATCTTGAAGCGCACCGGCACGTCCACAGGGGCGGCCAGCTCGTTCACGGTCGCAATGCCCTGCTCCGGATAAATGAAGAGCCATTTCCAGTCCAGCGCCACCACTTGCACTTCCAGCGGCTTGACCGAAGTCGACACGGCGCGCTGCGCATCGATGCGCTGCAGAGGGCGGTATGGGTCCAGGGTGTGGGTGCTAATCCAGGTCAGCAGACCCAGCACGATGATGATCAGCAGAGGCGCGCCCCAGATGATCAGTTCCAGACGGGTCGAGTGATCCCAATCCGGCTCATATTTGGCGGTTTTGTTACTCTGACGATAACGCCAGGCGAACAAAATGGTCAAGGCGATAACAGGAACGATGATCAGCAGCATCAGCAGCGTGGACACCGTAACCAGGTGACTTTGCTGCGCCGCGACATCTCCAGACGGGTTCATCACCACGGTATTGCAGCCCGCAAGCGCAATCAGTGGTGTAGCGAACAGTCCACGACGAACGAGTGAAGATAACATGCGATAAAGGCTATGTAGATTGAGAGAAACATCGCACTGTAACTCTCCCGCCTTCATTTGGACATTGGACACTTTGTCCTCCCTGTCGCGCTGCACCAATCATTCGTTGAGAAAAAAGTAAGGTTTACGCGCGATAAAGGACTGTACAGAGCGAGCAAAACCTGCCAATGTAGTTCCAACGTCTCGTTTTGGACATTGGACACTTTGTCCTACCCCGTGTCCAAGGCCAGGACTGGACGTGAAAACAAAGATATAACTAAGAAGTGAGACAAAGATATGGCCAGCATGCATACGACCCATGGCGGCGATGTGCCGCACGACTTCCCGCAACGCGACAGCGCAGACGATGCGCGCCGTCTCAATACAGATAACAACCCGATTTCCCCAGGAGACATAGCGGTAGGCGTTGTGATCGGACGCGCGTCCGAATATTTCGATTTCTTCGTGTATGCCATAGCCTCGGTACTGGTATTCCCTTCGCTATTCTTCCCGTTTGAAGGACGGCTTGAAGGAACCCTGTACTCCTTCATCATTTTCTCGTTTGCCTTCATTGCACGCCCGATCGGCACCGTGCTGTCGATGGCCATCCAGCGCCGCTTCGGGCGCGAAGTCAAACTGACCATTGCCCTCTTCCTGCTGGGATCGACCACTGCCGGTATTGCCTTCCTGCCGCCGTATTCCGATTGGGGCTTCAACGCCGTGATCATTCTGGCTCTGCTGCGTATTGGCCAGGGCCTGGCGCTGGGCGGCTCCTGGGACGGGCTGCCATCGCTGCTGGCCCTGAACGCGCCGGAAAACAAGCGCGGATGGTACGCGATGCTGGGCCAATTGGGCGCACCGGTGGGCTTTGTGATTGCCGCCGGCGTGTTCTGGTATCTGATCTCCACGCTGGACAATCTGGACTTCATGGACTGGGGCTGGCGCTATCCCTTCTACGTGGCCTTCGCCATCAACGTGGTCGCGCTGTTTGCCCGCCTGCGCCTGATTTCCACCAATGAATATTCGCACCTGCTGGAAGAACGCGAACTGCAGCCGATCAGCGTCAGCGAAATGACCCACTCGCAAGGCCGCAACGTGGTGATCGGCGCACTGGCGGCGCTGGCCAGCTATGCACTGTTCCACCTGGTGACGGTGTTCCCGCTGTCCTGGATCAATCTGTATTCGCCGCGCACGGTGACCGGCTTCCTGATGACCGAGATGGAAGGTGTCTGCCTGATGGCGATTGGCGTCGTGGCCTCCGGCTTCATCGCCGACCGTTTCGGCCGCCGCAATACCCTGGGCACGCTGGCTGGTCTGATCGCCATCTTCAGCTTCTTCCTGCCGGCGCTGTTCAATGGCGGTGAAGCGGGACAAGACGCCTTCATCCTGATCGGCTTCACCCTGCTGGGTCTGTCCTACGGCCAGGCAGCCGGTGCGGTGACGGCCAACTTCCCTGCCCGCTTCCGCTACACCGGCGCCGCGCTGACGTCGGATCTGGCCTGGCTGGTCGGCGCCGGTTTCGCGCCGCTGGTCGCGCTGGGCGTGTCGGCCAAGTTCGGTCTGGCGTATGTCGGCCTCTACCTGCTGTCCGGCGCAGTCTGCTCCATGGCGGCACTGAGCCTGAACCGGGCCCTGGACATCAAGAACTGATCGCCATTCCGCTCCACAAAAAGCCCGCAATCGCGGGCTTTTTGCTTATAGGCGCTGGCTATGATGGCCATTAAAAAGTTTTCCGTGCATAAATTATTCACCGGCCTATACTGAAGCCATCGAATCGCACGCTACTTAATAGCCAACTAGCCAAAGGAAAAGATCATGAACCGCTCTTACATCGCCATCTCCGCCCTTCTTTTCGCAATCGCCGGTACCGCTTCGGCCATGCCCGCAGTCAAAGTGACCGCGCCAGCGGCCGCCGTCAACAGCGGCGAAGGCTATCAAGGCAACACCAGCTTCGTCTCGACCAAAATCCGCGCCCAAGTGGTGCAGGAACTACGCGAAGCGCAACAGCGCGGTGAAATCTATGCCGGCGAAGCCTATCCCGGCCCATTCCCGGCATCCGTGAAAGCGCGCAGCGCGGTAGTAGCTGAACTGGCAGGCGTCCGCATCGCTGCCGACGACGGCTCCTTGGTCCGCTAAATTTAATCGGCGTGCGTGCCCGGTCGCTGTTACCGGGCATGTTGCCGATCTCATCACACCGCCCTTCCGCCCCGCCTGCGCAAGCCGCGCCGGCACCAAAGGCCGTCGCTCCGCCCCAAGTCAATGCGGGCCGACAAGCTGGCCGCTATCCGTGAACGCATCACCCAAATCAAGCAGCTGATCGAGCAGTTGCGCCAGATGCTGGCGTCGCTGGGTGGTCCCGCAGCCAAGTCCGTACTCCGGCAAATCGGGCAATTGGCGGCCGAGCTCGGGCAATTGGCTTCCGCGCTGAAAGCAGCAGGTGATAGCGGGAGCTCAGCCGCGCCTGCCGCGCCCTCTGCGCCAGCAAGCGAACCGCCCGCCGACGAAGGGCGGGCCGCTTACGCCAAGCAGCAGCAAGCCGCTGAGGCCGACACGCTTCCAGCCGAGTCCGGGGCATCTAGCACGCCGTCGAAGCAAAGCGTCCAGGGCGATCTGGACGACATCGAAGAACTGCGCAAGGCACTGCATTGGCTGAAAAAACAGGCCGAGCGCGTCCTGGAGCAGGAGAAGCGTGTGCAGCCCGAATAGGTGCTATGCTGGATCTACACCCCGCCACACGGAGGTCCTATGTCCGCATCCCATGACACCTATACCCGGCAACAAGGTCAAAAAAAGACCTACGATGTCGAGTACACCGCACTGCGCTACAAAATCTCGCTCGATGGCAAAGTGCTGAAGAACATCGAACTGCCCATCAAAGTCGGCGCCATCCATGGTGCCGACGACGTATGGACAAATGCCGTACGCGATATCGAGTATTTGCGAGGAATGCCCGAGGCGTAGCCTTCAGACCGGCAACACCCGTCCGCGAATCCGGGACAGGTAGGTGCGGAGCACTTCAGGGTCAACCGGCTTGACCAGGTGGTGCTGCATGCCGGCGTCCGCAGCGCGCCGGCGCGCATCATCATGGCCCCAACCTGTCATGGCGATGAACACGATCTCTTCATCGCCCATGCGCTCGCGGATGCGGCGCGTGACTTCGTAGCCTTCCATATCAGGCAAGCCGATATCCATCAAGATAGCGTGTGGATGCATGCGCTGGGCCAGTTCGATGGCGGCCGCGCCATCGTTTGCCATGTCGACCGCATAGCCATCCATTTCGAGCATCATCTGTAGCATGTCGGCGCCGTCTTTGTTGTCGTCCACGATCATGATGCGGACCTGGTCTTCCGCGCCATGTAGCGACGGCTTCTGCGCCAGCCGCTCCTGGCTGCGCCGCTCCACCACCACGATAGGCATGCGCATGACGAACTCGCAGCCCCTGCCCGCACCATCGCTGGACGCATGCACCGTTCCGCCATGCATGCGGGTAAAGCGTTGCGCCAGACTGAGTCCGATACCCAGCCCGCCGAGCGAATGCGAGCGTCCCGCTTCGCCCTGCACGAACAGTTCAAAGATATGCGACAGCGCTTCCGGCTCAAGTCCCGCGCCATGGTCGCGTACAGCGAACACAATTTCGTTGCCCTCCACCCGCACGTGCAAATGGATGGTCGAACCAGGCGGCGAAAACTTGACCGCGTTACCCAGCACATTGGCCAGGCTCTGGACCAGGCGCGCACGATCGCCCACCAGCAGCACATTGCCTGCCGACTGAAGCAAATCGAGCGTGTGCCTGCCCGCTTCAATCTGCTGGCGGCAGATTTCCACCGCGTGCTGCACCACGGTGGCAACGCTGACCCGCTCGCGCTGCAGCGTGACCTTGTCGTTGGTGATGCGCGCCACGTCGAGCAGATCGTCCACCAGCCGCGTCAGATGCTTGACCTGACGTTCTACAATTTGTGTGATGTTGCGGACCTTGGGGCCGCTGTCCGGCATGGCATTCAGCACGTCCATGGCGGTGCGGATTGGCGCCAGCGGATTGCGCAGCTCATGGCCCAGAATCGCGAGGAATTCATCCTTGTGGCGGTCGACCTCGCGCATCTCATACTGGCGCCGGCGCGCACGCCGCGCGGACAAGGCCGCGCTGACCAGCGTGGCGCTGCGTACCGGACGCTCAAGCAAGGTCACATTGCCCACTTGCTCAAAGATGCGGCGGATGCCGGGTGAATCCAGGCCCTGCTTGCTCAACACCACCACCGGCAAGTCCGACCAGGTTGGCTGGGCCGCGAGAAATTCCGTGAGCTCCTGCAGGAATTCAGCGTTGAACGCTTCTTCAATGACAAACAATGCCGCAGCGCCTGCGCGAAGCTCTTGCACGACATTGCCCAGTTCAGCGCAGATATGGCAATTGAGGCGTACGTGTTCCAGCACCTGCTTGATCAGGCGTCCATCCTTGCCCACCGGGGCAAAGATCACGATACGCTGTTCGATCTCAGTCATGCTTTCCTTCATCCTTGCCATCGCTCACACGGACAGGTACACCGGTCAGAATGCCACGGAAGTCCTTCAGCACTGGTCCCACCTTGATGCCCTGACTGGTGATGGCAAACGAGCGCAGCGTCGTCTCATGCTGGCTGCCGCGTTTCTTGAATACCGACAGCGCCTTATGCACCGCGCCACCGGCCTCGTAATAACGCAGGACCAGCACGTTATCGGCGAGGTAGCTGACGTCCACGGTACTGCCCATCGGACCGATCATGCCTTGCTGCACGCCGATCAGGAAGGTCACTACGCCGCGCTGCCCCAGGTAGGTCAGCACCTCGCGCAAATGGGTGGTGAGAAAATGCACTTCAGGCATCGCGTTCAGGTAGCCATTCAGGCTGTCGATCACAATGACCTTGGCGCCTTCATCGGCTGCTTTACAGACGGCATGCGAAAACTGGCCGGGTGTCAGTTCGGCCGGATCGATCTGATTCACGGTCAGCAGCCCGGAATCCAGCGGAGCGCGCAAATTCACGCCAATGCCTTCGGCGCGGTTCAGCAGCGTGTTGAATGACTCTTCGAACACGAACATGGCCGCTCTTTGCTTGCGGTCCGTCACAGCCTTGACAAACTGCACCGCGAGACTGGATTTGCCGGTGCCGGGCGGACCTGAGATCAGGGTACTGGAGCCCTCCTCCAATCCACCGCCAAGCAGCGCGTCGAGGGCCGGCAGACCGCTCGATACCTGCGGCCGGCGCACCAGTTCACGCGATTCGGCTGCCACAATGCGCGGATAGGCGACCATGCCGCCGTTGATGATGACGTAATCGTGCGGACCGCGCCGGTAGTCGATGCCCCGGTATTTCAGCACGCGCAAAACGCGCCGCTCGGCGCCGTAGCCCGACTCAATCTGCTGCAACGAAATGACCGCGTGCGCAATGCTGCGCACCTGCTGGTCGCCGCCGACCGCGGTCTTATCGTCCAGCAGCAGCGCGGTACAGGCTCGCTTGGCAAAGTATTGTTTCAGCGCGAGCACGTGGCGCCGATAGCGCAAAGGGCTACCTGCCAGCAACTGAAGTTCGGACAAGGAATCCAGTACCACGCGCGACGGGCTGAGCCGCTCGATCTGCGAAAGGATGAGCCGGTTGGTTTCGCCCAGCTCCACTTCGGAGGGATGGAAGACCGTGTACTGCTCATCCGGATCGAGCACACTTTCGGCCGGGATTACCTCATGCACGGTAATCCCCTCCATCGAAAAACCATGCGACTGCGCGACCGCATGCAGCTCGACGTCATTTTCAGCCAGGGTAATGTAAAGCACCTGCTCGCCGCGCCTGGCGCCTTCCACCAGGAACTGCAGCGCCATGGTGGTTTTGCCGGTGCCGGGATCGCCTTCCAACAAATAGAGCCTGTCCTTGGTCAGGCCTCCTCCGAGGATGGAATCCAGCCCGGGAACGCCGGTCGAAATGAACGCATCGGTCTGCTGATTCTGCGGCTGGAGCATAGTGACCCTGCACGAAGAAGTTGTCGACAAGTCACTATATCATTTGTTGCCGTTTGGCCTGTTTCGTTTGGCTGGCGACTCTACGACTCGCGCGGCTTCGGCTCCAGTGACGAATCGATGGTCGCATGGTGTCCATGCATGCGGCGAGCCCCGGCCTCCGCACTCAGTACGCGCTCAATGACTTGAGCAGGCGTACCGGAGGCCACCAAATACCGCCGTGCGTGCGCCTTCCCCGCGATCAAAAGCAAGGCAATCCCCTGCTGAACTTTCTCAGCCATGGCGAAATCCTTGCGCCGGAAAGTGTCGATGGATGAGGTCATGATTCCCCCCGAGCCAATATCAGCTTCCAGTTTACACGCCATCCACCATTCGTCCATCCACACCATGGGGTCAGATCCGACATTCGTACACGAACTCATCCTATACGAGCTCAAATACCGCTGCATGGCTCCAAGAAGAAATGCAGCTTTGCTTACCTAAATATAGGGATGTTGCAGCATCCGCCGCGGGTGTACCCTATGACCTCCATTCCGGGTGCTCAGTCATAGGCCGATTCCTGTACTCGATGCGTTCAAGCGCCAAGAGCACCAACACTTCAATCAATCTCTTATTGGAGGTAACAGCGATGCCTACGATCACCACTCCGGACGGCGTAAAGATCTTCTATAAGGACTGGGGAACCGGTCAGCCGATCATCTTCAGCCATGGCTGGCCCCTGTCGGCCGACGACTGGGACGCCCAGATGATGTTTTTCCTGCACCACGGCTACCGGGTGATCGCCCATGACCGGCGTGGGCACGGCCGGTCCGAGCAAGTTGGCACCGGTAACGACATGGACCACTGGGTCGCCGACCTCGCGGCACTGACCGAACAACTCGGCATCCGCAATGCGGTCCACATCGGGCACTCCACAGGCGGCGGCGAGGTGGCCCGCTATGTCGCCCGCCACCAGGAGCGGGTCGCCAAGGCAGTGCTGGTGGCCTCGTTGACGCCGAACATGGTGAAGACCGACGCGAACCCTGCCGGTCAGCCGCAGGAGTGGTTCGACGGGGTCAGGGCAGGCATGCTTGGCAACCGGTCGGAGTTTTACCGGGCAGTCCCGGAGGGGCCGTTTTACGGATTCAACCGTCCGGGCGCCAAGCCGTCTGAGCCGGTGATTGCGAACTGGTGGCGCCAAGGCATGGCCGGCAGCGCCCATGCCCATTACGAGACCGTCTCCTCCTGGCTGGAGGACTACACCGACGACCTGAAGAAGATCACTGTGCCGGTCCTGGTGATGCATGGCGAAGACGACCAGATCGTCCCGTTCGCCAGTGCGGTGCCGCGCGCGGTCGACCTGCTCGCGAACGGCAAGCTGAAGGCATACCCTGGCTTCCCCCATGGCATGTTGACCACCCACGCCGACGTCCTCAACCCCGACCTTCTCGCGTTTATCAAATCCTGACGGGACGCCGGCCCGAACCAGAACCAGGCAATTCGAGTGGCGCGCTCCATGAGGGCGCCGCTCGCCCCACCTGTCCGCTTAGGGTTGCAGATTCAACGGGTCGACGACCCACTCGGCATTAGCGCCGGCGCAATTCGCTCGGACTGAAACCGATAGTGCGCTTAAAGACTCGGCTAAAAGCGCTTGGAGAGTCGTAGCCCACCGCGAGTGCGGCTTGCTGCAAGGTGCGGCCATCATGCTTGATGAGCTGGCGTGCCCGCTGCATACGCCAGCCGGTCAGGTAACTTAGTGGAGACTGTCCCACGACTTGCTTAAACCGCGCCGCAAAGGCAGAACGCGACATGGCGGCCTCTCTGGCGAGTGCCGAAAGTGTCCACGGATACTCGAGACGTCCATGCATCGCACCGACCGCCCGGCTAAGCTGCGGATCAGCCATGGCGGCGAGCCAGCTTCCGTTCGGCAGGACACCGCTGTTGGCGTAGGCGCGAATCGCATACACGAAGATCAGCTCATAAAAGCGGACGATGGCTGATTCCGACGCCAAGCCGGGTTGCGTCAGCTCCAGCGAAAGCAACTCCAATACATTACTGATCGCCCGCCCCTGTACCTGCTTTGCCGTCAGATGCATGAAGCGCGGCAGCACGGACAGGATGGGTTCGGATTGCAGTTGGTCGACCTCAAAAGTGGCGCCGAAAAACACCGTTTGTGCGCCGCTACCACCGAAGCGGATTACATTTCCGGCGCGCAGGCTTTCAATATCCGCGCAATCAACGAGGGGGGAATTCGGATCATCAGCCAGTGTGTAGGGAACGGTGTCAAACAGGATGAACAAGTCACCAGGCCGGAGCGGATCAGGCAGCGGCACGCCATCGATCGACATCAGCGCCTGGCCTTCCTCCAACAACACAAAGGTGATGCAGCCCGCATCCTCCCCCGACGCTCGCCAGCCCCAAGGGGAACAGGCTTCAACCCGAGTGGACAGCGCCGACTTGACCCGCATTGAGCTCAACACATCGGAAAGTGGGTCGGAGTGCAGTTCTGGACGATCAGGCATGATTTGGCGACTGAAAGCGATGGAAATGCCGGATTCTAGACCATAACATTGGTCCTGACGAAACTCACATGGAACAAGTTTATGAACAAAAGAAAAATCGGCGTCGGCATCATTGGCGTTCATCCCTCGCAAGGCTGGGCTGGAATGACGCACATTCCAGCGCTGCAAGCACTGCCCGACTATGAGATTGTGGCACTCACCAATCGCACGTCCGCCCTGGCGGCGGCGGCGGCGCACAAATTTGGTGTCTCCCACTACTTCACGCGCCACGAGGACTTGCTTGCCCTGCCAGAAGTCGAACTGGTCGTCATCACGGTGAAAGTGCCCTACCACTTTGAACTGGCAAGCGCAGCCCTGCGTTCAGGCAAATCTGTGTATTGTGAATGGCCTCTGGGCAACGGCCTGAGTGAAGCGCAAGCTCTGCTCCAGCTAGCTATTGAGCACAAAGCGCACGCCGCTGTGGGTCTGCAGTCGCGCGCCGCACCTGAGATGCGTTATGTACGCGACTTGATTCGTTCAGGCTATGTGGGAGATGTGCTGTCGGCGACACTGCTGGGCTCCGGGATCATCGGCGGCGCAACGATTCCTTCCGCATTTGCCTACACTCTGGCGGCAAAGAATGGGGCGGGCATCCTCAATGTCAGCTTCGCGCACGCCACGGATGCTTTGAGTTATGTACTGGATAGCAGTTTCGACACCGTGTCCGCGATGCTGACTTCGCGCTGCGACTCGGCGCAGATTGTAGAAACGGGCGAATCAGTCGCAAAGGATACGCCGGACCAGATTGCCATTAGTGGTACCCTGACCAATGGCGTCGTTGTATCTGTCCATGTCCGCGGCGGTATGTCGCGTGGCGCAAATTTCCGGTTGGAGATCAACGGCACAAGAGGCGACCTCGTTATCACCAACCCCATGGGCTATCCCGGCCTGGCACCCAGCACCATTCTAGGCGGACAGGATGCTGACGCTGGCGTCAGCACCCTCGAAATTCCCGCCCGCTATCGCGGTGCAGCGCTGTTTGACACAGGCATCGCAGCGAATGTCGCAAACAACTACGCCCAGTTGGCAAGCGATATTGTCACCGGCGGCGCCACGGCAGCAACCTTTGACGAGGCGGTTGCGCTGCACAAACTGATCGACGCGATCGAACGCTCGGCAGCCGAGGGCAGCCGCCTCACCTCTGTTGCATAGTTCCGTCCCCACTTATATCAATTTCTCAGCAAGCCTCTCATGCCAATTTCCCCTCTTCGCAGCAGCTCCGCGCATCCTGTTGCACCTGCGCGATCGCCCCTGCAGATCACGCCGGGACGAGCAAACGAACACGGGGCCTTTCGCGTACTTGCCACACCGTAAAAATTGGCACGTCGTGAACAGCCGTGAATCACCTGCAGTCGTTCTGTCGCGTAAATGGAAATTTACGAAAGTAATTTGAGCGGCCATACAGTCGCTTTCTCGACAGGAGCCAGTTTTCAAGTCGAATAAATTTAAAGCGAGAGTTAATTACAATTTACAAATCACGTCCCCGCTTTCCCCCGATAGCATTGGAAAACCCATCATGGTTGGCCAGCTCACTTTGTTTAGGGATGTATTTCATAATCTCGGCAATCTGCTTAGCGTCGGCCTAATTGTCTTCCATTTTCACAAGCATATTCGGTTAATGCGCGTGATGTATCATCCGCGCACCCGGTGTCTAATTCGGCGCTACCCTAAGATCGCCTTTAAATACCTGATCAATTATGCCGCGCTGAATCTTGCCACACGACACCGTCTCGCGCTTGTCACGTCCCACTACTCATTGGTGCAGCAGTGCTTTAACGATGAGTTCTCAGTCGACCTCCATGAGGGCAAGCTGCGCATGTGGGAATCCGACCAAGGCGGCGACGGGAATCTGACGCTACACCTTAATTTCCCGTCCAAGTTCCATACGGAAGGAGACTTGTGCATCACAATGTGCCTGGCCGGCCGTGAGATCTATCGCGTAGTCTTTGTTCTAAGTAGCGGACTCAACTTTGGACTTGGTCAGCCAAACGTGATATTTGTAACGTGCGTACAGGGCCTGGCCAAACCGGTGACGTTGCGGTCCGCCGCAGCGCAATGCGACGACGTTCATCCAGCCGATGTATTGATGTCGGCCAGTGCGGGTGTCGCTGCTTCGCTAAATATCACTACGGTGGTCGGCATCCGGAGCGACCAGCAAATTTGTAATTCGGGAAGAACATACTTTTCATACGACAGCTTTTTTGAGCAGTATGGTGTACTGAACCCGGTAACGAATGCCTATGTGATGACGGTCCCCATCGAGCACAAAGAATTAACGCTTATCGCGCCAAAGCACCGTGCCCGGACACGACGCAAACGCGTGTTCCGCGATGGCGTGAGCGATTCGGTTCAACAAGCTTTAGCGCCGTATCTCACAAGCCCGCGCCACTGACCAAGGAACGGAACTCGGGAATCCAGCGGTAATGCATGGAAGGCCGGGCGTGAAGCCGCCGCAGGACAGCATTCGGACCTAGCATGCCAGGCAAGCGCTTACGAATGCTTCCAATGGCGGCCGGCAAGCACCTTGCCCCAAGCAAGCGTAACCCGGTCAATTGATGAAGGCCCTGCGAGTGCGCATTCGACCGTCCATGCACACGTTATGGAAAGTACCTCCAGCTGCCTTCCGACACTACCGCAACCTTGCCCTCGTCTACCGTGATGGCCGTCTGGTCGTCGATGGCATACGCCGGGCCGCCAATACCAGCCGCCCAGCGCTCGGCGTTTGCCAGCGAGTTCTCGGGCATGGACGCGTTGTCCAGGTGGGGATAGATTGAGAAGTCGACCAGGCCCAAGGTACGGTCCCCATTGGGCGAGCCCCAGTTCACGAAGTCCTCACCGATGCGCGGCGTCATGACCATACTGCCAGCGCTGACGCCAACCCAGACCAGCTTCGGCAGCGATGGAAGAAATGCCGCTAGCCCAGACTGCGTCATCCAGTGGGACAAGTAACAGGCATCACCACCATCCACCAGCAAAACGTCAACGTCGCTCACCCACGGCTGCCACCGCTCAGGCCCGATGCTGGGAAGCGCAGTGAGTTCCAGCAGACCCACTGACTTCCAGCCCAAGTCGCTCATCGGCGAGGGCTACTTCCCCGCCACAAAGCGCCAGGCCGACGCGGGGGTGCACATGGGGTGGCCGTATTCCGCCGTGGGGATGCAGAGGGCTTGGCACTCGCCAAGCGGCCTACCAAGGAGAGCGGCGAGTGCACTGCGGATGCTGGCATTCGTGACACCACCGGAAGTAAGCAGCAGCTTCATATTCTTAAAGAAGTCTCGCGCGACGTGGATAGCATCGTGCGGCAACGATGCGGCCATAATTCAAGCCATCGCCAAGGGTGCCTGGTCCTGTCATCGACCGATATCCATGTTTCAACGCGAAGGCGGCTGGAGGCCGAAGCATAGCATCTTGTCCCGGTGACATCGTCACAGCCATGCGATCTGGTCCGGCGTCTCACTGCAAGGCTTCACGCTTGCCAGCCCGAAGGACGCCAACACTCAACGGGGCGGCCACCATGCCTCACAGCGGCTTTTCCTAAAATTCTCCGAGGTCCACGTCAATCATTTTTTGTGCTGTTGTAGCGATGCTGAACGTGATTAATGGAGACAATCTGGACGCGACCTACCTTCTAACATTCTATGTGCCAATACGCTCGCGCTAACGCGGCAACAGAACCGGGAGGCAAACATGGTATTGCGAACTGTGACCGTCGCCAAACGCCTTGGCATCGGTTTTAGTCTGGTCTCGCTCCTGCTACTGGTGATCATCGCACTCGGGCTGCGCAGCATGCAGCAAATTCAAGCGCGCATGATCGAGATTACCAATGTCAACGATGTGCAAACCCGGCTGGCACAGACGATGGATCTCACGGTGACCGAGCGGGCTCTCGCGTTGCGCAACCTGATTTTGCTCAAGGAAGATCAGGAAATCCGAATCGAAATCAAGCGCATCGCCGACCAGGAAAGAAAATACGCGGATGCGCTGGACAAGTTAAGCAAGATGTTCTCGGACCTCAGCCTCACCACCCCGGAGGAAACCAAACTGCTGGCGGACATACGCCAGCAGGGTGAACTGGCAGCGCCACTTTACAAGCAAGCGCAAGCACTCGCGCAGCACCAGCAGCAGGATCAGGCCTACCAGTTGCTGCGCTATCAATTCCGTCCCGTACAAAAGCAATGGTGGGACCTGCTGCGCCAGCTGATTACGCTGGAGGACAAACAGAACGCCGACGCGGTGGCTGTCGCCCAGGCGGCCTATGACAGCGCACGCCAGCAGATACTCGTGGTGGGCACGCTGGCCCTGCTGTCCAGCATCGCCGCCGCGTGGCTGATCACCCGCAGTCTGGTGCACGAGCTGGGCTGTGAGCCAACCGAAGCCGCGGCCATTGCCAATGAAATCGCGGCCGGCAACCTGACCGTACCGATTCATCCCCGCGACGGCGACAGGCACAGTCTGCTTTGGGCCATGCTCACCATGCGCGACGGCCTGACCCGCATCGTCGGCCAGGTCTACACCAGCAGTGACACCATCGCCAGCGCCGCAGGGCAAATTGCCAATGGCAACCTGGATCTGTCCTCTCGCACCGAACATCAGGCCAGTACGCTGGAGGAGACCGCGTCGTCGATGGAGGAGCTGACCAGCACGGTACGCTTGAACACCGACCGGGCCCGCCAGGCCAATGGCTTGGCCGCGAGCGCCTCCGATGTCGCAGCCAAAGGCGGGGCGATGGTGGCTCAGGTTGTCGATACGATGGCGGCAATCGACAGCTCCTCCCACAAAATTGTCGATATCATTGCCGTCATTGACAGCATCGCCTTCCAGACCAATATCCTGGCGCTGAATGCAGCGGTCGAAGCAGCGCGCGCGGGCGAACAGGGGCGCGGCTTTGCAGTCGTCGCCAGCGAAGTGCGCACGCTGGCGCAGCGCAGCGCCGCAGCCGCCCAGGAAATCAAGGAACTGATCGGTGATTCGGTCAACAAAGTACAGGCCGGGAATAGCCTGGTGTCGCGGGCCGGCGCGACGATGGACGAGGTGATCTCCAGCGTCAAGCGGGTGACCGACATCATGTCCGAGATCATGGTGGCCAGCCAGGAACAGTCGGCGGGCATCGAGCAGATCAACACGGCGGTGACCCAGATGGACGACGTCACGCAGCAAAACGCCGCGCTGGTTGAAGAAGCAGCCGCGGCCGCGCAAGCCATGCAGGACCAGGTCAACAGCCTGAACCTGGTGGTCAGCACGTTCCGGCTGGCAGGCGCGCACCACGGCACCTCCTCAGCTGTGATCCCAGTGCCCCAGACCGCCAAGCCCTTGCGGCGGGTTGACCACGCCGCCGCACCGGCCCACAGCATTGGCCAAACCACCACGCAACTTACTAGCAGCTAGCACGGCAGAACGACATCGCGCGCACCGGCAATTTACAGCGGCATCGCGCAGCGCCAAACGGGAACCATGCCGCCCCTAGTCTGCCCCGCCGGCTTGCCGTGCTGTTTGGCCGCGTCGCGTTACGATTCCGGTTGGAGCGCGCGCGTCTGGATCTCCTGCTTTTCGCCGGCGTAGCGGGCTAAGGCGGCACGGTAGTCCGCCCCCTTGTTGGCATACGCTGCCGGCGCGGGATTCTCCAAGGCCAGCGCCCGGGCCTCCAGAACGGGATGCGGCCTTACCGTTCCCAGTGGCCGCGCGTCCATTCCCATTCATTGTGGTGGCAGGTCCAGTGACCGGGGACCCGGAAATGGCTCGGGCTTGGTGTCACGGTAATCTGCTTTACGATGACCGGTGGCATCGGGCGCGCGCTGCCCTTGTGCCCGTGGCCAGGCTGCCACTGCCAGCCCTGGTCGCGCCAAGCCCAGTGGCCCTGAATCCAGGAGTATCCGGGCGCAAGCGGCTGTGGGACCGCTTCCGCGACCGGCGCCGGCATCGGGCGCACGGCCACTGGCGCCAGTTCTCCGCGCTGCACTGGCACGAAGCTGCTCCGTCCGCGTACAATCGCGAGCGCGGGCGTCCCCACGGGAACGGGACGTCCGCCTTCCGACCCATCTTGCCAAAGGACCGCATGAGCGAAAGAAAACAGTTTTTCCCGCGCCAGGTCGTGGACGCCGGCAACCGGTGGGATTGGGCCCTGCTGCCCATCGTGCTGGCGGTGCTGATCCTGCTGGCCTATGGCGGCGCGCAGATGGCGCACCCGTACAATCTGGGCGAGCCGCTGCCGCTGTCGCTGGCTCCCACGGCCTTGCCGTACTACCTGCTGCGCACCACCCTGCGGATGTTCATTGCGCTGGGCGCTTCGCTGATCTTCAGTTGCGTGTTTGCCGTCCTGGCCACCAAATACCGCGTCGCCGAAAAAGTGCTGGTGCCGCTGCTCGACATTCTGCAGTCGATTCCCATCCTCGGCTTCCTGTCGATCACGGTCACCGCCTTCATCGCCCTCTTCCCTGGCAACCTGCTGGGCGTGGAATGCGCCGCCATCTTCGCCATTTTCACTTCGCAAGCCTGGAACATGGCCTTCAGCGCGTATCAGGGATTCCGCACCGTTCCGGCCGAGCTGCTGGAAGCCGCGACCGTGTTCCAGCTGTCCGGATGGCAGCGCTTCTGGCGTCTGGAACTGCCGTTTGCGGTACCGGGCCTGCTGTGGAATATGATGATGTCGATGTCCGGCGGCTGGTTCTTCGTGGTCGCCGCGGAGGCGATCTCGGTCTCGGGCCAGTCCATCAAGCTGCCCGGCGTCGGATCGTTCATCGCGCTGGCCATCGAACAGCGCGACCTGGCGGCGATCGGCTGGGCCATCGGCGCCATGCTGATCGGCGTGCTGCTGTATGACCAGTTGTTCTTCCGCCCCCTGCTGGCATGGGCCGACAAGTTCCGCGTCGAAGAATCCGGCGGCGACACCGCCCAGCAGTCGTGGCTGCTGACCTGGCTGCGCCGCACGGAACGCATCCAGGGCTTCGCGCTGCGGCTGGTCGGTCTCCTGGAGCGCTCGTTCTCCCTGTTCCGCCGGCACCACGACGGCACCTCGGTGCGCGCCCAGCCGGCGGCGAAATCAGCGGCGACAGAACGTATCTGGGACGCCATCATCGCGGCCCTGGTGCTGTACGCGGCCTGGACCCTGGTGCACTTCGTGCACACCGAGGTCGGCTGGTCCGAGGCGGGCCGTGTTTGCGTGCTCGGTTTGTACACCCTGTGCCGCGTGATGCTGCTCCTGGTTCTGGCGGCCCTGGTCTGGGTTCCGGTCGGCGTTGCGATCGGCTTGAATCCACGCCTGGCGCAGCGCGTGCAGGCCATCGCGCAATTCCTGGCCGCCTTCCCCGCCAACCTGATGTTTCCCGTGGCTGTGGTGGGCATCGTGCATTTCAAACTGAACCCGGACATCTGGCTGTCGCCCCTGATGATTCTCGGTACCCAGTGGTATCTGCTGTTCAACGTGATCGCCGGCGCTTCCACCATTCCGTCCGAACTGCGCTACGCGACCCAGAATTTCGGCCTGTCCGGCTGGCTCAAATGGCGGCGCTACCTGCTGCCGGCGATCTTCCCCAGCTTTGTCACGGGCGCCATCACCGCTACCGGCGGATCGTGGAATGCCAGCATCGTGGCCGAATACGTCACCTGGGGCAGCACCACCCTACAGGCGCATGGCATCGGCAGCTATATCGCCGAGATGACGGCCAAGGGTGATTTTCCCCGCATCGCGCTGGGCATTGGCATCATGTGCATCCTGGTCATGGGCCTGAACCATTTCGTCTGGCGCCGGCTGTACCTCCTGGCCGAGAACCGGCTGCATTTCTAAGCGCATCGCACGCATCAACTCAAGGACCCGCCCATGCCAACGCCTATTCTCGAACTGTCCGGAGTCGGAAAATCCTTCCGCGCCGCGGATGGCTCCGCCCGTCCCGTGCTTGACAACGTGGACTTCACCCTGCACGAGGGGGAAATCGTGGCCCTGCTGGGGCAATCCGGCTCCGGTAAATCCACCATGCTGCGTATACTGGCGGGACTGATCGGCGCCGACAGTGGCCAGGTCATGTACCACGGCATGCCCCTGCACGGTGCTGCCCGCGGCATCCGCATGGTGTTCCAGTCGTTCGCGTTGTTCCCCTGGCTGACCGTGCAGAAGAACGTCGAACTGGGACTGGAAGCGCAAGGCGTGGCCCAGGCCGAGCGCGCGCAGCGCGCGGAAAAAGTCATCGATCTGATCGGTCTGTCCGGCTTCGAGGGCGCGTTGCCGCGCGAGCTGTCCGGCGGCATGCGCCAGCGCGTGGGCATCGCGCGCGCGCTGGTGATGGAGCCGGAAGTGCTGCTGATGGACGAAGCCTTCTCCGCCCTCGACGTGCTGACGGGCGAGCGCCTGCGCGAGGAAATCCTCGACCTGTGGGAGTCCGGCAAAATTCCCACCAAGGCTATCCTGGTGGTGTCGCACAACATCGAGGAAGCGGTCATGATGGCCGACCGGGTGCTGATCTTCGCCAGCAATCCGGGCCGCGTCCGCGCCGAACTGCCGATTGCCCTGCCGCGCCCGCGTACCGTCGACGCCAACGAAGTGCGCCAGCTGATCGACGAGGTTTACGGCCTGATGACCGCAGGCTCCGCGCGGGCCGGCCGCAGCACCAGCGACAAGGAGGCCAAGCTGCAGCTGGGCGACCGCCTGCCGGAAGCCGACAGCGCACGCATCGAAGGTGTGCTGGAACTGCTGCAGGAGGAGCCCTTCCATGGCAGCGCCGACCTGCCGAAGCTGGCCGAGGAAACCGAGCTGACCGACCGCGAACTGCTGGAAGTGTCGATTGCCCTGGCCCTGCTCGGATTCGCCAGCCTGGCGCACGGCGACATTGCCATCACGCCGCTCGGCCAGCAGTTTGTCGCCGGCGACCATACCGAGCGCCAGACCATCTTTGCAGGCCAGCTGCTGGAGCACGTCCCCCTGGTGGCCTATATCTGCCACGGCCTGGAGCAGGACCGGTCGGGCGATCTGCCCAAGGAACTATTCCTGCGGCTGTTGCGCTTCACGCTCAACCCCGAGGAGGCGGAAAGCGCGCTGCGGGTCGCCATCGAATGGGGCCGCTATGCCAACCTGTTCGAGTACACCTTCCACACCGGAACGATTCAACTGCCTAGGGGCGAAGCCGCCGAATAGCAGCAATCCCCACGTACTGTCCATAAAAAACGCACCATTCGGCCGTCTACCAAGTGGTTAAACACATGAAGCGCTCAGCTGAGTTGACTATGGTCAGGCACTGGCCCCAGGCACGCGCTGTGCAATGGGCGTGGCGACGATCACGGAAGTATTGGTGGTCGCATATGGCAGCAGCTGGTCAATCAGGGCCTCCAGATGGGCGACAGAGGGAACCATCGCCTTCGCGATGAAGCAGTCCTCACCGGTCACCCGGTCGCACGAAACCACTTCGCCCATTGTCCTCAACAGCGCTGCCACTCGCTCCAGTTCGCCGGGCATCGGGCGGATGCGCAGGTACACCCCTATCGGCAAGCCAATTGCGGCCGGATTGATGCGCGCGGAATAGCCTTCGATCACCCCGGCTTCCTCGAGCCGGCGTACGCGTTCGGCCGTGCTGGGCGCCGATAATCCGATTTGCTGGGCCAGCTCGCGCATCGGCATGCGCGCATCCTGCGTCAGTCCTTGCAGGATGGCCGTATCGAAGGCATCCAGTTCTCCATTTGCATAGCGAAAACGTTTCATCGCAGTTCCGTCGCAGAAAAACCTGAAATAAGGCGAAATATCATATTTCCCTTGGAAGTATAGGGAATTGGTGAAATTCACGCTACTTTATCCATGTACTGGTGCCTGTACGGTGTTCAGAATAGTCATTCATTCAACTGCAATTTTTCCTATTCTCTCTTTCTGAATAACCAGCAGATCCATGGACTATGTCAATCTCGGCCATTCCGGCCTCAAGGTATCTCCCATCGGCCTCGGCTGTATGAGCTACGGCGTGCAGGCACGCGAATGGCGCACTGACGAAGCCACGGGACGCGACTACATTCGCCAAGCCCTCGAGTCAGGCATCAACCTGTTCGACACCGCCGATATGTACGGTGGCGGCGAGAGCGAAGAAGTTCTGGGGCGCGCACTGCGCGATTTCGCCGTGCGCGACGATGTCGTCATCGCGACCAAGGTGTACTATCCGATGCGGCCTGGTCCAAACGGACGCGGCCTGTCGCGCAAGGCAATCTGCGCCGGCGTTGATGCCAGCCTGCGCAGGCTGGGCACCGACTACATCGACCTCTACCAGATTCACCGCTGGGACGCGTGCACACCGATCGAGGAAACGCTGGAAGCGCTGCACGATCTGGTCAAGGCCGGTAAGGTGCGCTATCTGGGCGCGTCGTCAATGTACGCCTGGCAGTTCTGCAAGGCGCTGTATCTGGCTCAGCTACATGGCTGGACCCGCTTCGTGTCGATGCAACCGCACTACAACTTGCTCAACCGCGAGGAAGAGCGCGAGATGCTGCCTTTGTGCCGAGCCGAGGGTATCGGTGTATTGCCTTGGTCGCCGCTGGCGCGCGGGCGCCTGGCGCGGCCGTGGCAGGAGGCATCGAGCAGCGACCGGGTGCGTTTCGACCAGACGGCGGCACGCCTCTATAACGCCACGGAAGCTGCCGACAAGATGGTGGTCGATGCCGTAGGCGCAGTGGCCAGCCGGCGCGAGGTGCCACGCGCGCAAGTCGCGCTTGCCTGGCTGCTGCAACAGGAGGGCGTGACCGCGCCTATCGTCGGCGCCACCAAAGCGCACCACCTGGCGGACGCGGTCGCTGCACTGTCGTTGCAACTCGACCGTCGTGAGCTGGACATGCTTGAGCAGCACTACGTGCCGCATGCGGTCAGCTTTTTCGAATAGCCGGCCGTCCCGCATTATCTATACGAACGTGGAGACCTATATGCTGACCAAACCAGCGGTGATCGCGATTGGAATCGACCCGAAATACGCAGACTTCAGTGCCTTTCCGCACCTCACAGTGGAGCTCGTACGCCAGTATATCGACGCTCAGATCGATGGTCTGCGCGCCATGGGCTTCGACGCCGAAAGTTGCTGGATCGACCGCGGCGCGACCGCCGAAGCAGCTGTCGCGGCAGCACTGGAGGCCAAACAGTACGACTGCATTGTGATCGGCGCCGGCCTACGTGAACCGCAGGAGCTGCTCTTGCTGTTCGAGAAGGTGCTGAATCTGGTCCATGCCCGTGCACCGGGAGCCAAGATCGCTTTCAACAGTAATCCTGCCGATACCGCGGATGCGGTGCTACGGTGGCTTTCGCAACCTTGAAAAAATACAGACGATGGACACAAATGATTTGTCTCGCCGAATCGATTTTTTACGCGAAATCGACCAGCTAAAATCGGTAATGCGGCAATCACCGCTGCTTGACCAGAGCAGGAACGAAAATTCTGCCGAGCACTCATGGCATCTCGCTATGTATGCCCTGATACTGGCGGACTATGCAGCAGGTTCCATAGACGTTACTCGCGTCCTGACGATGCTGCTGATTCACGACATCGTTGAAGTCGATGCGGGCGATACGCCAATTCACGGTGCATCGAACGGCAATCAATCGGCATTGGAGCAAAAAGCGGCGGAGCGCATTTTCGGCCTCCTTCCAGAAAACCAGAATAGCGCATTGAGCGAAATGTGGCGGGAATTCGAGGAGGGAAAGTCCGCAGACGCGCAGTTTGCAAAAGCGTTGGACCGCTTCCAGCCGTTGTTGGTGAATATTTTTACGCACCGCGGAACGTGGTCACAAAACCGTGTGGAGTACGAGCAGGTACTCGATGCGGATTCAACCGGTCGACGCAACACTATAAACTGCTTAGGCAGGAGGAGTGTTGCCATGAAACGCAAACCCCGAATCTATTACACTGACGAGCAGAAGGCATTGATGTGGGAGCGCTGGCGTCAA